>Ga0316604_10000056_pt1 | contig 197681 bp, 193 predicted proteins | sample OWC_soil_day20_C_FD_207650 | JGI IMG/M metagenome (GOLD analysis project Ga0316604, IMG submission 207650) | Wetland soil microbial communities from Old Woman Creek delta, Ohio, United States - OWC_soil_day20_CT | ecosystem: Environmental > Terrestrial > Soil > Wetlands | place: USA: Ohio... | reverse complement strand
ATCACGAAGGCGGCAGATTTCGAATGGCACGGCAATCGTCGGCGCGGATCTTCCTGGCGCCGTGATCCGGCCGCTCTTCCGAGCAGACCACTCTCCACGTCATCCGTCCAACGGCGTTTCTCTGATGTATTGTGCGGCAATAGCAAAGTTTGCCGACAGGGGGCGTATCGTCGACCTTTTCCTGGTGTTGGCGATGCGGCTGAATGGGCTCCAGGAACTGATGGCGCCTTTCGGCGGCGAAGGCCGGCGCGGCCACGATGATCGTGGCAATAAGAGCCACGGTGAAGCGAAGGCGTCTGAAAGTCATTGTCCAATCCTGTGGCGACATCCGCGATTGGATGACGCTTCCCTTGTTGGACGATGCCCAGCGATTTTCCGGGCGGCCGGGCGCGCGGCTTTTTGCGGTTGACGGGGCGAGGGGGCGCACCTAATTTCGCGCCCGATCCCGCCCGGCTTCTGCCGGGGTTCCAGCCGTTTTCAGGTAGCTCCGATGACCCAGCCCGCCGAAGTCAACGATCCCCGCCGTTCCTTTCAGGGGCTGATCCTGACCCTGCAGCGCTTCTGGGCGGAGAAGGGCTGCGTCATCCTGCAGCCTTACGACATGGAAGTGGGGGCAGGTACCTTCCACCCGGCCACGACGTTGCGGTCCCTGGGGCCGAAGGCCTGGAAGGCGGCCTATGTACAGCCGTCCCGTCGCCCCAAGGATGGACGCTACGGCGAAAACCCCAACCGTTTCCAGCATTATTACCAGTTCCAGGTCATCCTGAAGCCATCGCCGGACAACCTCCAGGAACTCTATCTCGAAAGCCTGCAGGCGATCGGCATCGATCTCAAGCTGCATGACGTGCGCTTCGTCGAGGACGACTGGGAGAGCCCGACGCTCGGCGCCTGGGGTCTCGGTTGGGAGTGCTGGTGCGACGGCATGGAGGTGAGCCAGTTCACCTATTTCCAGCAGGTGGCCGGCATCGAATGCTCGCCCGTGTCGGGCGAACTGACTTATGGCCTCGAACGCCTTGCCATGTATCTGCAGGGTGTCGACAACGGTTATGAGCTCAACTTCAACGGCCATGAGGGCGAGGACAAGGTCACTTATGGTGACGTCTTCCATCAGGCCGAGGAAGAATACTCCCGCCATAATTTCGAATATGCCGATACCGACATGCTGATGCAGCATTTCAAGGACGCCGAGGCCGAGTGCAAGGCGCTGCTTGAAAAGGGCGCGGCGGCCGGTACGGACGGCCTCAACAAGTGTGTGTTGCCGGCCTACGACCAGTGCATCAAGGCCAGCCATCGCTTCAATCTGCTCGACGCGCGCGGCGTCATCTCGGTGCAGGAGCGGCAGAGCTACATCCTGCGTGTCCGTGAGTTGACCAAGGCCTGCGGTGAGGCGTGGCTCAAGACGGCCGGCGGTGGTGCCCTGGCGTGAAGAGGAAAATCTGCCTGTGACGCCGAAGCTCGTTCTGTTCGATTGTGACGGCACGCTGGTCGACAGCCAGCACATGATCGTCGCCACCATGACGGAAGCCTTCGCCAAGGTGGGGCATACGCCGCCCGACCATGCCGGCGTGTTGTCCATCATCGGCTTGTCGCTGCCGGAGGCGATCGGTCGCCTCGATCCTGAGCTTGATGCCGTCAGCGTCGGGCTCGTCGTCGAGGCTTATCGCGACACCTACCAGACAATGAAATTCCGCCTTGCCGAAACGGCGCCGCTTTATCCCGGCGCGCTCGACGCCCTGAGGGCTTTGGCGGCACGCGATGACGTGTTGCTCGGCGTCGTCACCGGCAAGTCGCGGCGCGGCCTTGATGCCATTCTTGAGACGCACGGGCTCACCAATCTGTTCGCCGTGCTGCGTACCGCCGACGATGGACCGTCGAAACCACATCCCTTCATGGTGGTTGACGGCGTGGCGGCGCTCGGCGGCGATGTGTCTCGCACCGTGGTCATAGGCGATACTGGCTTTGACATGCTGATGGCCCGCTCGGCCGGCGCTTTCGCCCTCGGCGTTACCTGGGGCTACAATCGCCGAGATGAGCTCATGCAGGCCGGCGCCCAGGTGCTCGCGGATCGTTTTGCCGAGGTGCCGGCGCTGGCGATGGGACTGCTTGGCGGGAAAGAATAAACCGATGGTCGATCTCTTCGAAGAACTCGCCGCCTCCTTCGACCCGGTGCTGGCAACCGAGCGGGCGCGCGCCAATGTGCAGCGCGTGCTGCCGAAGCGTTTCTACAAGGCCGTGTCGGTCGAACCGATCGATGGCCTCCATCGCTTGCTGCTCGATGGCAAGCCGGTTCGGACGCCGGGGCGCAATCTGCTCGCCGTCGGCTCAATGCGGGCAGCGTGCGCCCTGGAAGCCGAGTGGGCGGGGCAGGGCAAGTTCGTCGATCCCATGACCATGCCGCTCACCCGGCTCGTCAATTCGGCCATCGATGGCGTATCGCGCGAGATCGAGGCTGTGAAGGACTCGGTTGCGGCTTATGCCGGTTCGGACCTGACCTGCTATCGCGCCGACGGGCCGCCACGCCTCGATGAGCGCCAGCGCCTCGCCTGGGAGCCGGTGCTCGATTGGGTCAGGGAGCGGTTCGGCGTCCGGCCGGTGGCAACCGTGGGTGTGATTGCCGTCGCCCAGCCGCCGCCGCTCCTCGCGGCGATCCGTGCCGCCCTGCCTGACGATGCCATCCGCCTTGCCGCGGTCGAACAAGTCACCACGCTGACCGGTTCGGTATTCCTGACGCTTGCCCTTTTGGAAAAACGCCTGTCCCCAGACGACATCTGGCTCGCCGCCCATGTCGATGAGGACTGGAATGCCGAGCTTTGGGGTGTCGACAGCGAGGCACGGCTGCGCCGCGATTTCCGGCGGGCCGATTTCGACGCAGCGACACTGCTACTTCTCCATTGACGTTCAGCGTTGGAAATTCTCGCGCTTCAGCCGATAAAGCACATGTGGCCGGAGCGGGTGATCCTCTGGCAAGAGCGGATGCAGGAAGTCATCGGCCGGATCGCGCGTCATGCCGAGGCTCCCCATCACCGCCTGCGACGGCAGGTTGTCGACCGCCGTGAAGGCCACGATCTCGGCAAGTTCGAGAACGTCGAAGCCGTGGGCGAGGGTGGCGCGCGCCGCCTCGCTGGCGTATCCCTGCCGCCAGAAGGCCTTGGCGAGCCGCCAGCCTACTTCGACGGCCGGGGCGAAGGGGTAGGCGGGGTTCAGCACCTTCTGGATGCCGACCATGCCGATGAAAGCATCGTCCTGCCGTCGCCGCACGGCCGAAAGCCCATAGCCGTGCTCGGCCCACATGCCGAGGAGTCGATCGACGAGGGCGTTGCTTTCGTCGGTCGTCAATGTCTTCGGGAAGTAGCGCATCACCTCCGGATCGGCGTTGAGCGCGGCGAACGGAGCGCGGTCCTGTTCCGTCCAGGGAGCGAGCACAAGGCGCGGCGTTGCCAGGATCATGGTCTTGGGCTCCTCTCTGTGATGGAAGGGCTTGTGATAAGGCCTCCGGCCCCCAAAATAAACGACATAGAAAGGTGGAAAGGCTGCCGCCCTTCGTGTACAACGCCGCGGACTCGGACCGCATAGGCGGTCGGTGTGCCCTTTGGCGCGTCCCTGATCGGGATGCCCTTTGAAAGTTTTGGGGTTACATGCAAACCGTTCTTCTCGTCATCCACCTGATGGTGGTCGCAGCCCTGGTGGGCGTCGTACTTCTGCAGCGCTCCGAAGGCGGTGCGCTTGGTATCGGTGGCGGTGGTGGCTTCATGACCAGCCGCGGCACAGCCAACGTGCTGACCCGCACCACTGCCATTCTTGCCGGAATCTTTTTCCTGACCTCAATTGGACTGTCGGTTCTGCCGCGCTTTACTGGCGCTCACGATTCGATTCTCGACAAGGTGCGGGCGGTGCCAGCCGCCCCGGCGGCTGACCAGCCGATCGGCTCGGGCAAGGGTGGCGTTCTCGACCAGCTCAACCAGATGAGCAAGCCGGCTGCCCAATCGGGCAACGCGCCGGTTGCTCCCGCGGTGGAAATCCCGGCTGCGCCGGCGGCTCCGGCTCCTGCCACGCAGACGCCAGCCGCTCCGGCAGCGTCAACGCCCGCCGCTCCGGCGACTGATTCGGCTCCTGCGACCCCGGCGGCACCGGCTACCCCCGCGCCGACGCCCTAAGGACGAACCCTGTCGGGTAGAAAGCGGATACAGACGGTCGCGGGCTTCCGCGGCCGTTTTCGTGAGATAGGACAATAGCTTGAAGCGACGAGTCGACCGGAGGGGTAATACCTTCCGGGACGACCTTTTCGTTTTGTTTTGGATAAACCAGTCGGCCCCCTCCCCAACGGGTCCGCGAAAAGATAGGTTGAAGGCCCATGGCGCGGTACATCTTCATTACTGGCGGCGTGGTTTCGTCCTTGGGCAAGGGGCTTGCGGCAGCGGCTCTGGCGGCTCTCTTGCAGGCGCGTGGCTACAAGGTTCGTCTCCGTAAGCTCGACCCCTATCTGAACGTCGATCCGGGGACGATGTCTCCGTATCAGCACGGCGAAGTTTTCGTGACCGACGACGGCGCGGAGACCGACCTCGATCTCGGCCATTACGAGCGCTTCACGGGGCGCCCGGCCAACAAGCAGGACAACATCACCACCGGCCGCATCTACCAGGAGATCATCGCCCGCGAGCGGCACGGCGATTATCTCGGCGGTACGGTGCAGGTGATTCCGCACGTCACCGACGCCATCAAGGCGTTCATTCTCGACGGCAACGAGGACTACGACTTCGTGCTGTGCGAGATCGGCGGCACGGTGGGTGATATCGAGGCGATGCCCTTCCTCGAAGCGATCCGCCAGCTCGGCAATGAGCTGCCGAGCCGGCATTGCGTCTACATCCATTTGACGCTGATGCCCTACATTCCGTCGGCGGGCGAATTGAAGACCAAGCCGACGCAGCATTCGGTGAAGGAGCTGCGCTCCATCGGTATCCAGCCGGACATCCTGCTGGTCCGTTGCGACCGGCCGATTCCCGAAGGCGAGCGCAAGAAGCTGTCGCTGTTCTGCAACGTTCGTCAGTCGGCGGTCATCCCCGGCCTCGATGTCGGCAACATCTATGAAGTACCGCTCGCCTACCACAAGGAAGGCTTCGATGACGAAGTGCTGGCCGCTTTCGGCATCGAGGCGGCGCCAGCCCCCAAGCTCGACCGCTGGCAGGGTATCGTCAACCGCGTCAAGAATCCCGAGGGCGAGGTCAATATCGCCGTCGTCGGCAAGTACACGGTGCTGAAGGACGCCTACAAGTCGCTGATCGAAGCGCTGGTGCATGGCGGCATCGCTAACAATGTGCGCGTCAAGATCGAGTGGATCGAGAGCGAAGTGTTCGAGAAGGAGGATCCCACTCCCTATCTCGATCATGTGCACGGCATTCTCGTGCCGGGTGGATTCGGCGAGCGTGGCTCGGAGGGCAAGATCCTTGCGGCCCGCTTCGCCCGCCAGCACAACGTGCCCTATTTCGGCATCTGCTTCGGCATGCAGATGGCGGTGATCGAAGCGGCCCGCTCGCTGGCCGGCGTGACCGGAGCCTCGTCGTCGGAGTTCGGTCCAACCGAGTACCCGGTGGTCGGCCTGATGACCGAGTGGCTGAAGGGCAATGCGCTTGAAAAGCGCAAGGCTGGCGGCGACATGGGCGGTACGCTGCGCCTTGGTTCCTATGAGGCACATCTGGCCAAGGGTTCCAAGATCGCCGAGATCTATGGCTCGGAGATCATCCACGAGCGTCACCGTCACCGTTACGAGGTGAACATCGACTACCGTGATCGGCTGGAGGCCTGCGGCCTGTCGTTTGCCGGCATGTCGCCGGATGGCGTGCTGCCGGAGACGGTGGAGATCCCCGGCCATCCCTGGTTCATCGGTGTGCAGTATCACCCCGAGCTGAAAAGCCGGCCGTTCGAGCCGCATCCGCTGTTTGCGAGCTTCATCGCGGCGGCGGTGGAACAGGGCCGGCTGGTCTGAGGTCGGGCGTCATTTGAGGTCTGGAAGCCGGCGGCCGCGAGGCGCGCCGGCTTTTTCATGGGACGTTAAAGCGCCGCCAAAGCTTTGATCTTCTCCATGCCGCCGACCTTTGGCGCCAAGGACGCCCAGACACCTTCGGCGCCCTTCGCCCAGGCGTTGCGGTTTTCCGGTGCGATCATCTGACCGCCGGCTGCCTTTGCGGCTTCCATCGAAGTCGCTTCGTCGGCTTGCATCAGCGCATCGAAATAGGCCGATGCCTCGGCGATGGCCGCCGCGAACACCGCTTTTTCCTCGTCGCTAAGCCCATTCCAGAAGCCTGCCGACAGATAGACCGCGCCGGTCGCCCAGATATGGGCGGTCTCGATGAGATAGGGCACCACCTCGTAGAGACGGAAGCCGGCATAGGCGGATTTGGTGAGGTCCATCATGTCGACAACGCCGGTCTTCAGCGCGTTGTAGGTCTCGGTGATCGGAATGGGCGTCGGCAGCGCGCCATAGGCTTTCCAGAGCTCGACATGCAGTGGACTTTGGATGACGCGGATGCGCTTTCCGGCAACGCCCTCGGGCGTCGTTATCGCCTCCTTGGCAAGCAGGTGACGGGCACCGTAATTGATGAAGCCAAGGGTGACGAAGCCCTGGTCGGTCAACTTCGCCTTGAACGCGTCACCGATGGGGCTGGCCGTGGCGCGACGGACGTGATCGCGATCGCGGAAGACGAAGGGCAGGTCGAACAGCTGCGTTTCCGGCACCCAGGCCGACAGGGCCGACAAGGTCGAAAGACTGGCCTGGATGGAATCGAGGCGGATACCCTCGGCTACCTCCTTTTCGCCGCCCAGTGCGGCATTGCCGACGATGCGGAAATCGAAGCGACCGGGGAGCTTGGCCTCCACGAGGTCGCGCACTTTCAACCAGATCTTGGTTTCCGGCTTGTCGTCGCCCAGCAGCGAAGCGACGGTCAACTGTCGCGACGCGGCACGGGCTGGCCGGATGATGGCGGGAAGGGCGAGCGCGGTGAGGCCGGCGGCAAAGGTGCGACGCGTCAGGACTGGCATGAGAATTCCTCCGAAGTTCGAGGTCACAGGAGCGCCCAAAGGGCGGCGGCGAGTGCCATCAATGAGGTGGCGGCAATGAGAACGAGAGTAAGCGGCAGAACGGCGCGGAAGACGGCGCTGGTGGAGAGGCCGGTAATGCCGGCGGCGACAAAGACGAGAACGCCGACCGGCGGTGTCAGGCCGCCGATCATCAGGTTGACGGTGAGGATGACGCCGAAGGCTACCGGATCGATGCCCGCGGCGATGACGGATGGCATGAGCAGCGGCGCGAACAACAGAATGCCGGGCCCGACGTCGAGCGGTCCACCGACGGCGAGCAGGATCAGGTTGGCAACCAGCATGACTGCCAGGGGATTGCTGCCCAACACCGTCACCCAGCCCGCCAGCGCCTGCGGCAGGCCGTCGACGGCCAGCAGGAAGACCAGCGGCGCCGACGAGGCGACGAGAAGGCCGATCGCCGCCGTCTCTCTCCCCGCCTGAAGGAAGGCGGCGAGAGTTGCCTTGCGGCCGCCCGGCGCGGCCAGCGCGGCGATGAGCGCATAGACCGAGGCGACGGCGGCGGCCTCGGTTGGTGTGGCGATGCCGAGGCGAATGCCGAAGAACACCACCAGGGCGAGGCCGAACACCGGCACCGCTGCGACGAAGGCGGAAAGGCGCTCGCTCGGATCGACAGCCGCACGACTCGGTGTGTCGGCGGAAAAATGCAGCATGGCTGCCATGGACGCCGCCAGGATCAGGCCGGCGAAGAGGCCGCCTTCGAACAAGGCCCCCACCGACAGATTGGTGGCCGAGGCGAGCAGCAGGAAAGCGATGGACGGTGGGATGATGTTGGGCAGCACAGCCGTGGCGGCGACGATGGCAGCCGCCTTTTCCGGCTTGACGCCATCGGCGACGAGCGCCGGGGCCAACACCTTGGCACCGAAGGCGGCGTCGGCAATCGATGAGCCGGAGACGCCGGAAAACATCAGGTTGGTGACCAGCGTCGCCTGGGCCATGCCGCCGCGCCGGTGGCCGACCAGCGCCGAGGCGAAGCTGACGAGGCGATGGGCCAAACCGCCGGCGTTCATCAGCATGCCGGCCAGCAGGAAGAAGGGGATGGCGAGCAGCAGGAACTTGCCCATGCCGGAGACCGTCTGCTGCACGATGGCGGCTTCCGGCAGACGGGCGCCGAAGGGAACGGCAACGGCAAGGCCGACGATCAGCGCGTGAACGAAGGGGGCTTCCGCCGCGAGGACAAGACAGACGGCGGTGCAGGCAACGAGGCTTGGCAAGCCGACTGGCAGCAGTGCCGGAAGATGGGGCAGGGTTGCAAGGCCGACGCCACCCGCAATGACGGCGAGGCTGCTTGCCCAAGAGCGGCCACGGGCGATGGAGCCGAGGATCAGATGCGTCGCTGCCAACGCGCCACCGATTGCCACCGGCCAGAAGCGCCAGCTTTCCGGCGTGCCGAGGGTTGGCGAGATACCGCCGATCAGCGTGACCACCTTGCCTGCGCCGAGCATCAAGACCAGTGCCGCCGCAAGCGTGACGGCGTCCGCGATGACATCGGCGAATGCACGCCCCGTAGGGCCAAGGTGGCGGGTTAGCGCATCAATGCGCATGGCGAGCGGCCCGCTGGCGCAAAGCGGCAGTCCCAGAAAGACCAGAGCCGTGTGCAGGAGGATGCCGAGATCCTCGGTGGCGACAAAGCCGGTTGAAAAGACATAGCGCAGGACCGTGGCGCCAAACACCAGGACGAGCAGGGCTACGAGGACCGCCGCCAGCAGGCCGGCGAGCAGGCAATCGATCGCGTTGGACAGTCGTGCCGCGATGCGGATCATGGCCGCAGTCCCGTGCCGCCGAGCGGTGAGAACCAGGTCGGCTTCAGGATGCGGCTCCGCATGGCTCGGACGAGGGGCGCTGCCTTGGCACGAAAAGCCTGCCAGGCGGGATCTCTTTCCATGGTGGCGCGACGGTGCTCGCGATCGGCTAGGTCGGCGTACTGCCAGATGTGGACGACGTCGTTGACGGCGCCAATATCCTGCGTGAACCAGCCGATCAGCGTGCCGAGGTGGTCGGTCTGGATCGCCATGCCCTCACTGACATAGAGATCGAGATAGGTGCCGACGTGCGCCGGCTCGATGGTGTAGGTGCGTTCGTCGAGAATCATGATCGTTCGACCGTCGTTGAAAGGGCGGGCGGCGGAACGCTTCAGGCTGATGTCTGCATGGCTCTATCCCTCCGCCGGCATGACCCGGATCAGGTTCGTCGGGTTGGAGAAACTCCTCTCAGCCCCGGATAGGGCACCCCGTGAGATGTTGTAAGCTTAGCCGGATGAGCCCAGCCACGCCATAGGCAAAGACCTCGATCCGCGATGGCAAGCCATGCGCCGGGTGGGACGCTGAACGGCAAACCGCTTGTGGGGCTGGCGAGGCTCCACTAGGGTCGTTAGGTTTTCAACGATCGATCTGTAATGAAACCTACCAATCCCATCTTCACCGGCCTGCCCACCACCATCTTCGAGGTCATGTCGGGTCTTGCGCGCGAGACTGGCGCCATCAACCTCGGCCAGGGTTTTCCCGATGTCGATGGCCCCGAGGAGGTGCGTCGCGCTGCCGCCGAAGCCTTTCTCGCCGGCCCCAACCAATATCCGCCGATGATGGGCCTGCCGGTCTTGCGGCAGGCGGTCGCGGCCATCAACAAGCGCTTCTACGGTCTCGATATCGACTGGGCCAGCGAGGTGATGGTGACGTCCGGCGCGACCGAGGCGCTCGCCGACGCCATTCTCGGCCTCGTCCGTCCTGGCGACGAGGTGGTGCTGATCGAGCCGCTCTACGACAGTTATCTGCCGATCGTCCTGCAGGCCGGCGGCATCCCCAGGCCGGTGCGCATCGCTCCGCCGAACTGGCAGCTCGATCCCGGCGCGCTGGCATCTGCCTTTTCCGACCGCACCAAGGCGATCCTGATCAACACGCCGATGAACCCGGCCGGCAAGGTGTTTTCGCCGCAAGAGCTGGAGCTGATCGCCAGCCTTTGCCAGAAACACGATGCCATGGTGATTTCGGATGAGGTCTACGAACATCTGGTGTTCGATGGCGGACGGCACCTCTCGCCGATGCAGCTTCCCGGCATGCGCGATCGCGTCGTCCGCATCGGCTCGGCCGGCAAGACCTTCTCGCTGACCGGCTGGAAGGTGGGCTATGTCACCGCGGCACCGGCCTTGATGGGGCCGATCGCCAAGGCGCATCAGTTCATCACCTTCACCACGCCGCCGGCGCTGCAGACGGCGGTGGCGCATGGGCTCTCGTTCGGCGACGACTATTTCGCCGGTTTCGTCACCGGCTTGCAGGCCAAGCGAGACCGTCTTTCCAATGGGCTTTCGGCGCTGGGCTTTTCGGTGTTGCCGTCGGCCGGCACCTATTTCATTGTGACCGATACCGGACCGCTCGGGATCGACGACGACGCTGAGGCCTGCCTCAGGATGACGCGGGAGGCGGGCGTTGCGGCCGTGCCGGTGTCGGCCTTCTATGTTTCCGCCCCGCCGAAGCGCTTTATCCGCTTCTGCTTTTCCAAGCGCGACGAGGTGCTGGACGAGGCCGTTGCCCGTCTCGCCGCCTGGATCGACAAACAGGGACACTAATTGCGATGGAAAATCCGGTTCTGGTCGAGGTGACGCGCGGCCCCATCGTCGAAAGCTTTCACCGGGGTTCGGTGGCGATCGTCGACGGTGACGGCCGACTGGTGTTCGGGATCGGCGACATTGAGCGGCCGAGTTTTCCCCGTTCGGCGGTGAAGCCGTTCCAGGCGCTGCCTTTCGTGGAAAGCGGCGCAGCAGATCGCTTTGGTTTTGGCGATGCGGAGCTGGCGCTTTCGATGGCATCGCATAACGCCGAGGCGCGTCATGTCGAGACCGCCAGGGCCATGCTTTCGGCCGCCGGCCTGGACGAAGGGTGCCTCGCCTGTGGTCCTCACTGGCCGGCGCGGCACGATGATCAGGGCGAGTTGCACCGCCGCGGAGAAAAGCCCGGCCGTATCCACAACAACTGTTCGGGCAAGCACACCGGCTTTCTCTGCACCTGTGTCGTCACCGGCACTGATCCGCGCGGCTACGAGAAGGCCGAGCATCCGGTGATGCGCGAGGTGATCGCCGCCGGCGCTTCGATGACCGGGACGCCGCATGCGACCGACATCTGCGGCACGGACGGTTGCTCGATCCCGACTTTCGCCGTGGCGCCGCGGGCGCTTGCCCATGGTTTCGCCCGTTTCGTCACCGGTGTCGGCCTCACGGCGACGCGTGCTCGTGCCGCCGAGCGATTGAGGCTCGCCGCTGCCGCCGAGCCTTTCATGGTTGCCGGCACGGGGCGTTTCTGCACGCGGGCGATGACGGCGCTTGGTAACCGCGTCCTGGTCAAGACGGGAGCCGAAGGTGTTTTTGTTGCCGCGATCAAGGAACTCGGCCTCGGTGTTGCCCTCAAGATCGACGACGGCGCCGGGCGGGCGTCGGAGGCGGTGACGGCCCGAATTCTCATCGATCTGTTGAAACTCACCCCCGATGATCCGGGTTATGCCGAGATGCAGGACCTCGCCAATCCCCCGGTCAAGACTTGGGCTGGCGACGCGGTCGGCGAAATCCGTGTGACGGAAGCGCTTGATGGCATTGCTGGCTGAGCGGCGGTATCAAGGCAGGACGGAGGACAACATGGGTGAGGTCGTCAAACTCGACAAGAAGGCCCGCGAGGCGCGCAGGAAGGCTGAGGCCGCCCGGGCCGCCGGTGGCGCATCCGGCAACCGGATGCCGGCCGGCCGGATGGTTGCCGCCATCGTCGGCGGACTGATCCTCGTCCTGATGATCGTCGTGACGTTCGTTCTCTGATCTCGCTCAGGCAGCCTGCGGCAGTGGCGCCGCCGGCTCACGCTTGCGCTCGATGGTCAGGCAGAGCGCTGCCGCCACAAGGCAGAAGCCGCCGGCCACCACCAGCGCCGGCATGTAGCTTTCGAGGTCGGTGCGGCTCCAGCCGGCACCGTAGGCTGCGGTGGCGGCGCCGAGCTGATGGGCGGCGAACACCCAACCGAAAACGAGACCGGCCTTCTCGGCGCCGAAGCGTTCGGCGGCGAGCTTTACCGTTGGCGGTACAGTGGCGACCCAATCGAGGCCGTAGAAGACCGCGAAGCCGGCAAGCAAAAGCGGATCGAAACCGGTGAGCGGCAGATAGAGCAGGGACAGGCCGCGCAGGCCGTAATACCAGAACAGTAGCCAGCGATTGTCATAGCGGTCGGACAACCAGCCGGAAAACAGCGTGCCGACGAAGTCGAATACGCCGACGAAGGCCAGGAAACCCGCCGCGTTGACCGGCCGGATGCCGTAATCGCCGCAGATCGACACCCAATGGGTCTGGATGAGGCCGTTGGTGGACAGGCCGCAGACGAAGAAGGTGATGAAGAGCACCCAGAAAACGTAGGAGCGCGCGGCGTCGCGCAGACCCTGGATCGGCGTCGATACCAGTGTCAGCAGGCCGACGGTGTGGGCCGGCGCCGGCTGATGCGTGCCGCCGAGCGGCGCGAGACCGACGTCTGCAGGCCGGTCACGCATCAGGAACAGCACGCCGACCAGTGCGGTGGAAAGCAGGGCAACCACCAGACCGAGGGCAGCGCGCCAACCCCAGGCCTCGGTGGCGGCGGCGATGATCGGCAGAAAGATGAGCTGGCCGGTGGCATTGGACGCCGTGAGCATGCCGACGACCAAGCCGCGCCGGCTGACGAACCAGCGTGTCGCTACCGTGGCGCCAAGCACCGTCGCTGTCATGCCGGTGCCGAAACCGATGACGACGCCCCAGAACAGCATCAGCTGCCAAAGCTCGGTCATGGTGACGGACAAGCCGAAGCCGGTGATGATCAGGAGAAGGGCGGTGATAACGACCCGGCGCACGCCGAAGCGGTTCATCAGCGCCGCCGAGAATGGCCCCATCAGGCCGAACAGCACCAGGCGGACGGCAAAGGCCGTCGAGATGTCCGAATTGCGCCAGCCGAACTCGGCCTCAAGCGGCCGTAGCATCACGCCGGGCGCTCCGAGCGCGCCGGCCGTTGCCAGCATGGTGAGGAAGGTAACGGCCGCCACCGCCCAACCATAGTGGATATTGCGACGAGCAAAGAAGGCGGGGAGGACGGAAGTCGTCATCGGCGGGCTTTCGCTGAGTATATGAGACAAGAAAACTGAAGCCCTAGAGGGCGCCGGACAGAGCCGTAATGGCCGTGATCTGGTCTGGATTAAGCGTCGCTTCAATTTCGGTCTGGGCTGCCTGCCAGAGTGGGACGGCGGCGGCGAACCGCTGTCGCCCTGTTTCAGTCAGTCTCAGCATGCAGCGTCGGCCGTCACCACAACTGGTTTCTTCGACGAGGTCGTGCCGTTCGAGAACTTGCACGTTGCGGCCGATCGTCGAACGGTCGAGATCGCAGAGAGCGGCGAGCTCGGAGATGGACAGTTTTCCGGCGCGATCTACCTTTTTCAGCAGCTTATATTGGGCAAGCGTCAGCCCGACCCCGGCCAGATGGCGGTCGTAAATGGCGGTCGTCTTGCGCGCCGCCGTCCTCAGAAGATCGCAATAACAGGGTGAGTCCATGACGCGGGTATATACCCCTATTCCATTGCCGGCAAGGCCTCCGTTGGGTCCTGGCGGATTGGCGACGGCAAAATAGAATGAAAATGCGCGAGCCAACGAAGTGGCGAAATCGAATTTCTTAGAAGGGCGCGGCCGTGGAGCTAGTGTGCGGGACAGGGCTCTTTGCCGCGCCGTGGCGGCAGCGTCCGCATCCGAGGGAAAGCCATCATGAAGATTGAGACCCAATCCATCCATGCCGGCCTGCCGGCTGCCCGCTCGGGCGAACCCGTGCTGAGCCCGCTGGTGCCGGCCTCGAGCTTCTACGCCCATCCCGACGACATCGGCTTTTCCGCCAATGACCTCAATGACAAGGCGCCGCATTTCTACACGCGCTGGAGCAATCCGACCGCCCAGGCGCTGGAGGCGCGGCTGGCCGCGCTTGACGGCGGCGAGGCGGCGCTGACGTTTGCCAGCGGCATGTCGGCAGTAACCGGCTTGTTCCTCAACCGGCTGAAGGCGGGTGATCATCTCGTTTTGTCCAACGTCTGCTACGCCGGGGTCGCCGAATTCGCTCACGACGGTCTGTCGCGGCTCGGCATCAGTGCGACGGCGGTCGATACATCCGATCTCGCCAAGGTGGCGGTGGCGATCCGACCTGAAACCAAGCTCGTCCACATCGAGACGCCTGCCAACCCGATTCTCCGCCTGTCCGATATTTCTGCCATTGCCGGCATCGCCCATGCCGCCGGCGTCGAACTCTCCGTCGACTCGACCATGGCGACGCCGGTGGCGACAAAGCCGCTGGAACTTGGCGCCGACTTCGTGATCCATTCGCTGACCAAATACGCCTGCGGTCATGGCGATGCCCTGGGCGGAGCGGTGATCGGCAAAACGGCCGCCATCGCCGACCTCAGGAAGACGTCGCTGATCCACCTTGGCGCGGCGCTCAACCCCTTCGCCGCCTGGCTGACCCTGCGCGGCCTAGAAACGCTGCCGATCCGCATGAGGGCACACGAAGAAAACGCCCGTGCCGTTTCCGCCTTCCTTGAGAATCATCCGCGCGTCAAGCGTGTCTACTGGCCCGGCGCCAAGAGCCATCCGCAGTACGAGCTCGCCGTCCGGCAGATGCGGAACTTCTCCGGCATGGTGTCATTCGTGGCGGACGATGGACTGGCGCTGGCGCGGCAGTTCGCCGACCGGTTGAAGACGGTTGCCTATGCCGTGTCGCTTGGCAAGACACGCAGCCTGCTGTTCTATATCCCGACCGCTGACCTGATTGCCTCATCCTTCCACCTCGAAGGCGAGGACGCCGCCGCCTATCGCGACTGGACGGGTGAGGGCACTTTCCGAATGTCAGTGGGCCTTGAGAACGCCGACGATATCATCGCCGATCTCGATGCTGCGCTCGGCTGAGCCGCGCCCCTCGACGGCCACTCCCTGAGGTTGATGATTCAACGCCGGTTATAGGCGAAAGGGCTTATTGACGGATAATGTAACCGGTTACATCATAGGTTTTGGGCGCGAGGGCCCAGGGATCGTTGCGTTCGAAGGCGAGTGCCACCGACCGGGATCCCGGAGGAGACGACACTAAGCGACAGCCCAGAGAGCCGGGGGACCGGTTCGCGGCGCGTCAGGGAGGCAACAATGAAATCTGTTCTATTGGCGGCCGGCATCGCCGTGGCCGCGGTCAGCGCGGCGTCGGCGGCCGAGACGTTCACCATCGGCCTGTCAAATGGCTGGGTCGGTAGCGAGTGGCGTACCCAGATGATCGAGGAAGCGCAGGCGGCTGCCAAGGCGTGGGCCGACAAGGGGGTCACCGTCAACGTCGTCGTGCAGTCGGCCAACGTCGACGTGCAAGGCCAGATCGGCAACGTCCGCAACTTCATCAATCAGGGCGTCAACGCCATCATCATCAACCCGAACAGCCCGACGGCCTTCGACCCGATCTTTGCCCAGGCCAAGGCCAAGGGCATCCTGGTCGTCGCTACCGATGCCGAAGTGTCGTCCAAGGACGCCATCTATGTCGGCATCGACCAGAAGGGCTGGGCGATGAAGTCGGCCGAGTGGCTGGCCAACACGCTAGGCGGCAAGGGCAACGTCGTCACCATCAACGGCGTCGCCGGCCATCCGGCCAACCAGATGCGCGTCGACGGCTATACGGAAGTCTTCAAGAAGTTCCCCGGCATCAAGATCCTCAATGAGGCCAATGCCAACTGGGACCAGGCGCAGGGCCAGCAGACGGCGCAGACGCTGCTCGCCACCTATCCCGATATCAATGGCATCTGGGTGCAGGACGGCATGGCCGCCGGTACGTGGCGCGCCATCATGGCCGCCGGCAAGCAGAAGTCGATTGTCGCCACTGGCGAGATCCGCAAGGACTTCATGGATCTGTGGTCGAAGGAAGACCTGAAGTCGGGCGCGTCCGTCAACCCGCCGGGCGTCATGGCTTCGGCGCTCAACGTCGCCGTGCTGAAGCTGCAAGGCAAGGAGTTCAAGGACGGCATCTTCGGCGGCGTCTATGGCAATGCCATCTACATTCCGATCCCGTTCGTCTCCAACGACAACCTTGCCGACAAGCTGAAGGAAGCCGAAGGCAAGCCTGGCTACTGGTCGGTGACCGACGTCGTGTCGATCGACGACGCGGCCAAGTTCTTCAAGTAAACTCCTGAACGGGCCGGCCCTATTTTCCTCCCGGGACCGGCCCGTCCTTTTCCATCGTCCGGCGCGCGCCATTCAAACGTGCGACGGATACGTGTTGCCGATCCGAACCCGGATACGCCCGATGCAGCCAGTCCTTCGCGCCAGCGATATTTCCAAGAGCTTCGGCGCCGTGCGTGCGCTCGACAAGGCTCGCCTGACCGTGGAGCGCGGCGAAATTCATGCGCTGCTCGGCGCCAATGGCTGCGGCAAGTCGACGCTCTGCAAGATCATCGCCGGCACTGTCGGCCGCGATTCAGGCGAAGTAGCGATCGACGGCGAGGTGGCGGCGCTCGGCTCACCGCGTCTCGCCGAAGAGCAGGGCGTGGCGCTGTTCTATCAGGAATTGTCGCTGGTACCGCAGCTCTCGGTCGGTGAAAACATCTTCCTCGGTCGCGAGCCGCGCACTGCGCTCGGCTTCACCGACCGGGCCGCCATCCTGCACGAGACGGAGGCGCTGATCGCCCGCGTTGCCACCGTGGCCGGCAAGGGATTCACGCCAGAAGCGCGCGTCGCCGACCTTTCGCCCGATCAGCGCCAGCTCGCCGAAATCCTGAAAGTGCTCGCTCGCAAGCCTAAGGTCATCATCTTCGACGAAGCGACGGCGACGCTCGACCGCCGGCAGGTGGAGGTGTTCTTCGACATCCTGCGCGAACTCAGGTCGGAAGGCATCTCCTCGATCTTCATTTCGCATCGCATGGACGAGGTGTTCGCCATTGCCGACCGCATCACCGTGATGCGCAACGGCCAGACGGTTGCCGAGTTCGCCGCCAGTGAGACCGACCGCTACGCCGTCGTCTATGCCATGGTCGGCGAGACGGGCGCCATCGCCGCCTCGGTTCGCGACCACAAGCCACTCGAAGACAACATCCGTCTCGTGGTCGACAGAGTCAGGGCGGCGCGCCTCGGGCCGGTATCCTTCACGGCACGACGCGGCGAGATCCTTGGTCTCGGCGGCTTGCAAGGGCAGGGGCAGAAGGCGCTGCTCTCAGGTCTGTTCGGTGCCGAGCCGTTCCTGGCCGGCCGCGTGAGCCTCGACGGCGTCGACGTGACAGCCCGGCGACCGGCCGATGCCATGGCCCATCGCATTGCCTACGTCTCCGGCGATCGGGCCCGAGACAGCGCGCTGCCCGGTCGCTCGATTTTCGAGAATACCGCCATTGCCAGTCTGGTGCGCGAGCGACGGCACGTCATTCCCGGTGCCCTGTTCCGGGAGCGTTTCGCCGAAGTACTGACCGGGCTCAACACGCGCTATGCCGGCCTCGACGCGCCGATCGGCTCGCTGTCGGGCGGCAACCAGCAGAAGGTGTTCATCTCGCGTTGGCTGTCCCCAGCACCGGGCCTCCTGTTGCTCGACGATCCCACCAAGGGCATCGACCTCGGCGCCAAGGGCGATTTCTATCTTCTGGCGCGCAAGCTCGCCGACGAAGGGGCGACCGTGATCATCTATTCTTCTGAAGACAGTGAGCTGCTCTCCCTGTGTGATCGTTTACTGGTGTTGAACGGCGGCGCCGTTACCGCCGACCTCTCAGGCGATCGACTGACGCCTTTCGAGCTGACGCAAGCTTCCTACGGAGACGCGGCATGATCGGCCTCAGTCAACTCGGCCGGCGCACCTGGGTTGTGACGGCGGTGGCGCTCATCGTGCTTCTGGTCGCCAATGCCATACTCCAGCACAATTTCCTGGAACCATCGGTCGTCCAGTCCAACCTCACCACCTTCCTGCCGCTTGTCCTCGTGGCGATTGGCCAGACCTATGTCATCCTGGGTGGCGACATCGACCTGTCGGTCGGGGCCATTGTGGCGCTCACCAACGTCGTCACGGTCACGGTGATCGCTGCCCTCGGGGGGGACGGCACGGCCGTTACGCTCGGCCTTCTGGCCGGCGTCGGGGTGGGTGTCGGCTGCGGCCTCATCAACGGTCTGATCATCGCCGGTCTGCGCTTCCAGCCGATCGTGACCACCTTCGCGACGTCGATCGTCTTCTCAGGTCTGGCACTCTGGGTGCTGCCACAGGCGGGCTTGCCGGTGCCTGAGCCCTATTGGCGCACCTACGCCGGCTCCGTTCTCGGTATTCCCACCGTCTACGTCATCTACCTCGTTGCCTTCCTGTTGGCAGCCTTCCTCGCCGCCCGACCGTTCATGACGCGCCTCAAGGCGGTCGGCGGCCAGCGTACCGCTGCTTTCCAGACAGGCGTCGATATTGGGAAGCTCAGGGTTTCCGCCTTCGTTTTGTCGGGCTTGTTCGGCGCCTTTTCCAGCCTCTGCCTGACCGGCGAGACGGCAAGCGGCGATCCGCTGATGGGCCAGACTCTCGCCATGTCGGCCATCTCTGCAGTGGTGCTTGGGGGCACGGCGCTGGCCGGCGGCGTCGGCGGCGCGCTCGGCTCGGTGCTCGGTGCCTGGGTGGTCGGCATGATCGGCTCGGTCATCTTCTTTGCCGGCTTGCCATTCGAGTACCAGACGCTGGTCCAGGGCCTGATCATTCTCGCCGCGCTGGCCGGCGGCGTCCTCGTCACTCGGCGCTGAGGAGCAGAAAGCCATGAACCGCTTCGTAGACCTTGCGAAGAACCCGCTGCTGATCTCCTTTGTTGCCATTCTCGTGCTGTTGGTGATTGGCGAACTGGTGTCGCCTGGCTTTGCGCGCGGCGACCAGATCGTCCGCCTTCTGACGGTGTCGGCCATCCTCGGCATCGCCGCCGCCGGGCAGAACCTCGTCATTCTCGGCGGTCGTGAGGGCATCGACCTCTCCATTGGTGCCGTCATCTCGCTGGGGGCCGTGATCGCCGGCAACGTGATGAACGGCTCCGATGCGGCGATACCCTTGGCATTCGCTGCTGCCTGCGGCGCCGGCTTCCTGATCGGCCTCGTCAACGGCCTTGGTGTCACCTATCTGCGCATTCCGCCGCTGGTCATGACGCTCGGCATGATGGGTGTTATCCAGGGTGGCCTCGTGGTGCTGTCACGTGGCGTACCCTCGGGCAATGCCGCGCCCGCGCTGATGGCCTTCGTCAGCCGTTCGGCCTTTCTAGGTATCCCCGGCATCCTGTTCGTCTGGGCGGCGATCATCGTGTTGATGGCGCTGGTACTGAAGCGGACGCGCTTTGGCTGGTCGATCTATGCTGTCGGTTCCAATGAGAATGCGGCCGTGCTGACTGGCCTGCCGGCTCGCCGCATCCGCGTGCTGCTCTATGGTCTCGCCGGGCTGTTCGGCGGCTTCACCGGCGTTTGTGTCATCGGCTACACCGGCAACTCGTTCATCAGCGTCGGCGACCAGTATGTGCTGCCGTCGGTGATCGCCGTGGTGATCGGCGGCACCTCGCTGTCGGGTGGCGCCGGCTCCTACACCGGTACAGCGCTTGGCGCCATCGCACTGATCCTGCTGCAAAGCGTGCTTACCACGCTCAACCTGGAATTCTGGGGGCGGCAGGTGATATTCGGCGTGACGCTGCTGCTCTTGATGCTGCTCTACGGCCGGCAAGCACGGCTGAGGGTTTGATCGCCATGGCAGGTTCAGCCAACATTCGCGACGTCGCTGCCCTGGCTGGCGTGTCGGTCGCCACCGTGTCGCGCACCCTCAAGAACCCCGACCTCGTGCGGCCGGAGACCCGCGAATCCGTGCTGCGCTGCGTCGCCGCGCTCGGTTTCGTGCCGAACGCCCAGGCGCGCCACTTCCGGCGCCAGGCCACCGACACGGTGATCCTGCTGGTGCGCGACATCTCCAACCCCTTTTACCTCGACGTGTTCAAGGGCGTCGAGGATGTCGCCTCGTCGGCCGGCTACAAGGTGCTGATGGGCGATGCCCGTTCCGATCCGGCGCGTGTCCATCACTACATCGACATGGTGCGGGAGCGGCATGCCGACGGGCTCATCCTGATGACCGGCTCCATGCCGGTGGAACTCGAGGATTCTGGCCTGCCGCCGATGGTGGTGGCGCTCGAATATCTGCCGACGCGCAAGCTGCCGACTGTGCTGATCGACAACGAAGGCGCCGCCGCGACGGCGACGCGCCACCTGCTCGGGCTCGGCCATACGGCCATCGCCCATCTGAGCGGTCCTGTGCCGGAGGTGATGAGCGTTGCCCGTGTCGCCGGCTGGCGCAAGGCGCTCACTGAAGCCGGCTGCCCACCTGATGAACGTTTGCAAGTGCGCGGCGACTATAGCCTCACCTCCGGCGAGGCGGCGGTCGACGAACTCTATCGGCGGGGCGTGGCCTTTTCGGCCATCTTCGCGTCCAACGACGAAATGGCCGTTGGCGCCATCAACCGGCTCAGGGCGCGTGGCGCCTCGATACCGGGGGACGTTTCGGTGGTCGGTTTCGACGACACAATCTTCGCTGTTGCCTGCAACCCACCGCTTACGACGGTTCGCCAGCCGCAGCGGAAGATCGGCGTCGAGGTCATGCGGATGATGATCGAGCGGCTGGAGGGCCGCCTTGCACCCGACGCCACCGTCGTCGTGCCAACCGAATTGGTGGTTCGCTCGTCGACCGCACCCGCCAGACCAGACGGCCGCTTTGCCGTCGGACAACGACAAGAAACCCGGGAGGACCAGAGATGACGACCGACTTTCCGCGCCAGATCCTTCGTATCGGCTTCGTGGGGAGCGGCTTCATTGCCCATTTCCATCTGAAATCGCTGATCGGCGTTCGTAACGTCGAGGTGACCGGCGTCTATTCGCCGACCGAAGGCAAGCGCCGGGCATTTGTCGAGGCGGTGCGCGATCTCGATCTCGGCACCTGTACCGCCCACCCGACATTGGAAGCCTTGCTGACGGCATCGGATGTCGACGCCATTTGGGTGCTGTCGCCCAACTACACCCGCCTCGATGTGATGCGGGCATTGCACGACCTCAAGAAATCCGGCCGTTCATCCATCTACGCGGTCGCCTGCGAAAAGCCGCTGGCCCGTACGCTTCGTGAGGCGCGCGAGATGCTGCGGCTCGTCGAGGACGCCAAGCTCATTCATGGCTATCTCGAGAATCAGGTTTTCTCGACGGCGGTCATGCGTGGCAAGGACATCATCTGGCGCCGGGCCGTTCCGTCTGCCGGCCGCCCCTATCTTGCCCGCGCGGCCGAGGAACACGCCGGGCCGCACGAGCCCTGGTTCTGGAAGGGCGACCAGCAGGGTGGTGGCGTATTGCTCGACATGATGTGTCATTCCGTCGAAGTGGCGCGCTTCCTGTTGACGCGGCCAGATGCGCCGCGCTCGTCGCTCAAGCTCAAGTCGGCGACCGGTGCCGTCGCCTGCCTGAAATGGACACGGCCGAACTATGCCGCCGAGCTCAAGGAGCGCATGGGGCCGACGGTCGACTACAGTCGGCGGGCCAGCGAGGACTTTGCGCGCGGCATGATCACGCTGGAGGACGACCTCGGGCAGGAAGTGATCATCGAGGCGACGACGTCCTGGGCCTATGTCGGCGCCGGTCTGCGCATCCAGCTTGAGCTATTGGGACCGGAGTATGCGCTGGAGTTTTCCTCACTCAACACCGGTCTCAAGGTGTTCATGTCGCGCCGTGTTACCGGCAGCGAAGGCGAGGACCTCGTCGAGAAGCAGAATGCCGAACAGGGCCTGATGCCGGTACTGGAGGACGAGGCCGGCGTCTATGGCTACACCGACGAGAATCGTCACATGGTCGAGCGCTTCCGCAAAGGACAGACGCCGGACGAGACCTTCGCCGACGGCGTCGCGGTGATCGAGATTCTGATGGCGCTCTACAAATCGGCCGAGGAGGGGCGGACAGTCTACTTCGACCACGAAGACCTCGCCGACTTCGTACCGGCGGTCGGTCGGCCTGACTGAATCGATGCTATGAGGTCTGCTGCGCGCGAAATTCGTCGCGCAGCAGACCGTAGCAGAGGGAGCCGGTGATCGAGCCATCGGCATGACGCTTATCGGCGCGCAGGTGGGCTTCGCGGAACATGCCGAGCTGCTCGGCGATGCGTCGGCTGGCGAGATTGGTTTCGTCGCACCAGATGCCGACGCGCAGAGCACCGCATTCTTCGAACAGTGCGGCGACCGTGGCCTCCGCGGCTTCGAGGGTATAGCCCTCTCTCAGATGCGCTTCGTCGCAGAAATAGCCGATGAGGTAGGCGGGTAGGTCGGCATTGCTGACGCCGATATAGATCTGTCCGACAAAAGCCCCGTCCTGACGGCGGAAGGCGCCGAGAAAAGCCGCCTCGCCGGTATCCGCCTCCTCATCGAACATCCCTATGACCGCGAGTGCATCGGCCTCGGTCGCAATCTTCATCGCCGCGTTGTCTCTCTCATAGCGGGCGAGATGTGTCCGATTGCGCAGCGCCATCGCCGTATACCAGGCAGCGTCGTCCTGTGTGTAGCGGCGAAGATCGAGGCGTTGTGTCGAGAGACTTGAGGGAAGGGCGGGCATAGGGCAAACTCGGGTGCATCCAGTTGCCTTTCGATAAGGACTGGATGGTGGCCGCGTCAACCGTCGGGATTTCCCGACATAAGGCCGATATACGTTTCTGGTTATTTCCGGAGACGATCACCGTCAACAAACCGGTTGGTTGTCGGCACCGGTTACACTTTTCGACCTCTTTTGACTTGCCGACCGACGCTGAAGCAGTCCAAATCTCAGCGGTTTCAAAAGGGACAACCAGTAAAGCCATGGCGTTGCGCGCGGATACGATGGTCAACAGTTCCTCTTCCCTTCGTCGCGCTGCCGGGATCTCGATCCCGCTTCTCGGCCTGCTTCTGTCGGGTTGCGCCGTCGGCCCAGACTATATGGTGCCGCACCTTGTGCTGCCGGCCAGCTGGGGTTCGTCCGGCGCCGAGACGCCGGCACGCCCGGTGGAGCTTGCCCACTGGTGGGAACGACTCGGCGATAAGGAACTCAATGCGCTGATCGAGGAAGCCGTCGCCGGCAATCTCGATGTTGCCAGCGCCAAGGCCAAGATCCGCACGGCACGTGCCACTGCACGCGAGACCGACGCGGCGTTGGCGCCTTCGGCCGACGGTTCCTCGTCGGTCACGCGACAGAAATCGCAGGGCGCGGTACAAACTCAGTTCAAGGGCGGCTTTGATTCGTCCTGGGAACTCGATCTGTTCGGCGCCAATGCTCGCTCGTCGGAAGCGGCGCGCTATGGCAGCCAAGCAGCGGAAGAAGATCTCAACTCGGTGTTGCTGACACTGATTGGCGACGTTGCCTCCAATTATGTGTCTGCGCGCGGCTATCAGGCACGCATGGCGCTGGCGCGACAGACCGCTTCATCGCAACGCGAGACGGCGGGACTGACCCGCAAGAAGTTCGAGGCAGGGTCAGCATCGGCGGTTGATGTTTCAAACGCGGAAGGACAGGCCGCAAGCACCGAAGCCAAGCTGCCCGACCTCCAGACTTCTTATGCTGAGGCTGTCCATCGTCTGGCAGTGCTGACCGGCCGCGCACCGTCGGAACTGGACGCTCGCATGCAAAAGGGCGGTGCTATCCCGCGGCCACGTCAGCCGGTACCAACCGGTCTGCCCGCCGACGTTCTCTCCAACCGGCCCGATGTTCGCCAAGCGGAGCGCGAATATGCGCAGGCGACCGCCAAGATCGGTGCTGCAACTGCCGCGCGCTATCCTGCGATCAGCCTCTCCGGCGCCATCGCCACAACGGCGACCTCCGTCGGAGACTTGGGCAAGTCGTCGACCATTTCCTGGAGTCTCGGACCGTCGCTATCGGTGCCCATCTTCAATGCCGGCAAGCTTGCCGCCGCGCAGGAAGCCGCCGAGGCGACCCGCGATCAGTATTTCGTCGCCTATAAGGCAGCGGTGCTCGGCGCGCTGGAGGATGTCGAAAACGCCATCGTTGCCTTCCGGCAGGAGCGCATCAAGAACGGCCGCCTCGCTGCCGCCACGCAGTCCTATCGCAAGGCGTCCGAATTGGCGCAATCGCTATATCAGTCGGGCTCGTCGAGTTTCCTCGATGTGCTCGATGCCGAGCGTTCGCTCTATTCGGCTGAAGATTCGCTGCTCACCAGCACGGTCGCCATCGCCACCAATTACATCGCTCTCAACAAGGCGCTGGGTGGCGGTTGGGACGGCACGGTCGACGCCTCGAAGCCAGAAATCGTCGACGCCAACACGGGGCCGCATCTGCGTCAGGCGGCTGCCAACTGATCTCTCCATAGGCCACGAGCCGCGAGCCGGCGCATCCCCGGTACCTTCACGAAACGATGTCCCCTTCTCAGACTGTCGCCATTAGTTCGCTGGGTTTGACCCTTATTCTCGGGTCTCTCACGGCCTTCGCACCTCTTTCGACCGACATGTATCTGGCGAGCTTCTCCAGCCTCGCCGAAACCTTTGCCGCCGATGAGGGGCGCGTCCAGCTTTCCTTGTCGATTTTCTTTTTCGGCTTGTCGGTTGGGCAACTCATCTACGGCCCGCTGGTCGACCGCTTTGGTCGCAAGCCGCCACTGATCGCCGGGCTGGTGATCTTCACGCTGGCATCGGCGGCCATTGTCGTCGTACCGACGGTCGAGGGGTTCATCGCCCTCCGCCTCTGCCAGGCGCTCGGCGGCTGCGCCGGCATGGTAGCGAGCCGGGCCATCATCGCCGACCTGTTCGACGAGCGAGGCAGTGCCCGCTTCCTGTCCGAGATGATGCTCGTGCAAGGGCTGGCGCCCATCGTGGCGCCGCTGTTGGGCGGCTACATTCTGGCAGTCGCTCCGTGGGAGGCGATCTTCGTCGTTCTCGCGCTGTTTGGAACGGGCTGCCTGGTGGCTACGGTGCGTGGATTGCCGGAAACGCTGCCGCCCGAGCGGCGTCACGCGGTCGGTATCGGTGGCGTCGCCCGCGCATTCGGCGAGGTGTTGGCCAACCGCGCCTTCATGGCGCCGGCGCTGTCGGGCGCCTTCGCGGCCGCCTGTATCTTCGCCTTCATCACCGGCTCGCCTTTCGTTTATATGCATCTTCACGGCGTCAGCCAACAGCACTACGGCTGGCTGTTCGGCCTCAATGCCTGTGGCATGATCGTCGCCTCGCAGGTCAACCGGCTGCTCCTGCGCTGGTTTTCGACGAGACGGGTGATGGCCGGCGCGCTCGCCTTCAACGTGACGATGGGCGTCGTTCTCGTCGTCCTGGCGGCCTCCGCGCCATTGCCGCTTCTCGTCGCCCTGCTGATGCTCTGCCTTTCCACTGGGCCGCTGATCGGCGCCAACTCGATGGCCATCGCCATGAGTCATATCGGCGGCCATCGCGGCACGGCGTCGTCGGTTCTTGGTGTCATGCAGTTCGCGGTGGCGAGCCTTGCCAGCGCGGCGGTCGGGCTGCTGCACAATGGAACCGTCTATCCCATGGTGGGTATCATCCTCGCCGGTGGCATTCTTGCCTCGCTGGCCTATTTCACGGGACGCCACGCATGACTGCCGCACCGCGCAAACGCAAAAGCCGTCGCGGGCTGATTCTGCTCGTGGCGGCGGTCGTCCTGGCGGCTTCGGGCTACGTCATCAAGACTCGCTATTATACGACGCCAGCCGTCACCATGATGACCGCCGCCGTCACGCGGGGCAGCGTCGAGGTCACGGTGCTGGCGACCGGCGAACTCCGGCCGGTGAAGCTCGTCGCCGTCGGCGCGCAGGCTTCGGGGCGCATTACCTCGCTTCACGTCAAGCTCGGTGACCGCATCAAGGCGGGCGATCTGATTGCCGAGATCGACTCGGTAACGCAGCAGAACAACCTCAAGACAGCCGAGGCCTCGCTCGCCAGTATTCACGCCCAACGAGACGAAAAGGAAGCCTCGCTGACGCTGGCCCGCCAGACACTCGAGCGTCAGCAGACCATGGTCAACCAGAATGCTGTCGCGCGCGCCGATCTCGAGACTGCCCAGGCAAGCGTCAAGACGACCGAGGCGCAGATCGCTGCCCTCGACGCCGAGACCCAGTCGGCGGAGGTAGCCGTCGCCACGGCCACGGCCAATCTCGGCTATACCCGCATCACGGCCCCAATCGACGGTACAGTGCTCGCTGTGGTCAGTCAGGCCGGGCAGACCGTCAACGCCTCCCAGTCGGCGCCGACCATCGTCGTGCTGGGGCAACTCGACACCATGACGGTGCGTGCGGAGATTTCCGAAGCCGACGTGGTCCATGTCGCGCCGGGCCAGAAGGTCTATTTCACCATCATCGGCGACCCCGAGCATCGCTATGACGCGGCCCTTGAGAGCATCGATCCAGCGCCGGAATCCATTCGCAACGACACCGCCATTGCTTCGTCGAGTTCCTCATCCTCCTCGTCGAGTTCCTCCTCGTCGGCCATCTACTACTACGGCAACTTCAACGTCCCGAACCCCGATGGTCGCCTCAGGACCTATATGACCGCCGAGGTGAACATCGTGCTGGGCAGTGCCGAAAACGTTCTGACGGTGCCGGCAGCCGCGCTGGGCAATCGCGATTCCGAAGGGAAGTATCGCGTCAAGGTGCTGAATGCCGACGGCAGCACGGCGGAGCGTCCGGTCGAGATCGGTCTCAACGACAAGGTCACCGCCGAGGTGAAGTCCGGACTTGCCGAGGGCGACCAGGTGGTAACCGGCGAGATGACCGCCGCCCAGCGGGCGGCCTCCGCCTCCTCGCTGAAGCTCGGCCGTGGCGGCGGCGGCCCGCCGCCGGGGATGTAAGCCATGGACGAACTCATCCGGCTGGAAAAGCTCCGGCGCGAATTTCCGTCCGGCGACGACACGATTACCGTGCTGAAGGACGTCGATCTGGTGATCGAGGCGGGCGAGATGGTGGCGATCGTCGGTGCCTCGGGCTCCGGCAAGTCGACCTTGATGAACATTCTCGGTTGCCTCGACCGGCCGACGGGTGGCAGCTATCGCATCTCCGGCCGAGAAACGGCCCTGCTGGAGCCGGACGAACTTGCCGCCCTCAGGCGCGAGCATTTCGGTTTCATCTTCCAGCGCTATCATTTGCTCGGCGAACTCGATGCGCTTGCCAATGTCGAGATCCCGGCAATCTACGCTGGCATGTCGCCGCGCGATCGGCGGACAAGGGCAGAAAGCCTGCTCGACCGACTCGGTATGAGCGACCGTACCGACCACCGGCCGGGCCAACTCTCCGGTGGTCAGCAGCAGCGCGTCTCCATCGCCCGCGCCCTGATGAATGGCGCCAACGTCATCTTGGCCGACGAGCCGACCGGTGCTCTCGACAAGCACTCCGGCGACGAAGTGTTGCGCATCCTTGAGGAGCTCAACGCCGAGGGCAAGACGATCATCATCGTCACCCACGACGCGAACGTAGCGAGTCGCGCCCGCCGCATCATCGAGATTTCCGACGGCGTCATCCTCAGCGATCGCAGGAACGAACCGACCTCGGAAGCGATGCCTGCGGGTACGTCCAAGACAGTTGTGGAGGGCGCGCGGCGCGGTGGCTATCTCCGCTCGCTGGTCGACCGGTTCAAGGAGGCGTTGCGCATGGCGGTGCTGGCCATGGCAGCGCATCGCCTCAGAACCTTCCTCACCATGCTCGGCATCATCATCGGCATCGCCTCGGTGGTGTCGGTGGTGGCGATCGGGCAGGGCACGCAACAGCAGGTGCTGGCCAACATCTCCAATCTCGGTACCAACACGTTGGAGATTTTTGCCGGCCGTACTTTCGGCGATACGCGTTCGGCGCGGATCACCACGCTGATAGCCGCCGACGCCGAGGCGCTGGCCCGGCAGGGCTACGTGGCCGCCGTTACGCCGACCGTCTCCACCAGCAAGACGCTGCGCATTGGTTCGCAGGAGGCGAGCGCGCTGGTCAACGGCGTCGGCGAGCAGTATTTCATCGCTCGCGGCACCAAGCTCGCCGAAGGCAGCTTTTTCGATAGCCAGTCGGTGCGCACTCGGGCGACCGACGTGGTCATCGATGAAAACACCCGCAAGACCCTGTTCGCCGATAGCGCCAGTTCCCCAGTTGGGCAGGTGCTGCTCATTGGCAATGTGCCGGCCCGCATTGTTGGAGTAACGCAGCCGCAGCAGGGAGGGTTCGGCTCCAGCCAGAACCTGTCCGTCTATCTGCCGTTTACGACAGTGCAGACCCGCTTCCTCGGCAACATGTCGCTGCGCTCGATTACCGTGCGCGTCGCCGACGATGTCGACACCAGCCTCGCCGAGCAGGATGTGACGCGCTTTCTAACCCAGCGCCATGGCACGCAGGACTTTTTCATTCTCAACACCGATGACATTCGCCAGACAATCACGTCCACGACGCAGATGCTGACGCTGCTGATCGCGGCGATCGCCGTCATCTCGCTGGTGGTCGGCGGCATCGGCGTGATGAACATCATGCTGGTGTCGGTATCGGAACGCGTGAGCGAGATCGGCGTGCGCATGGCGGTGGGTGCCCGGCAGGGCGATATCCTCCAGCAATTCCTGATCGAGGCCGTATTGGTCTGCCTGATCGGCGGCCTTTTCGGCATCGGCGGCGCCTTCGGCATCGGCCAACTCGTGCGACTGTTCTCCAGTGATTTCACGCTGATCTACTCGACGACCTCGATCGTCGCTGCCTGCGTCTGCTCAACACTGATTGGCGTGATCTTCGGCTTCCTGCCGGCCCGTAACGCCTCCCGGCTTGATCCCGTGGTGGCGCTGTCGCGGGACTGAAGATTGTTCCCGTAGGCCGGCAGCCGATGAGGGGTATCCCAATCCACGTCGCCATTCATAAATCAGTCGATTGACTGAAACGGTTGTAGGTATAGAATGGAGGTCATGGCAAAGACACCCTCCGCCCGCTCTGTCGATGATGCCGCCCGCAACGACGGCACCCGTGAAAAGCTGCTTCTCGCCGCGCTCGAGCTGTTCGGCCAATATGGCTTCGAGGGTGCGTCGACCCGCAGGCTCGCCGAGCAGGCGGGCGTGAACCTCCAGGCGATCAACTACTATTTTGTCAATAAGCGTGGTCTCTACAACGCTGTCGCCGACTACCTGATCGAGCGGCTGCAGAACCGCGTTGGCGAGCGGCGAAGAATGGTGCTTGAGCGCTTTGCCGAGGCCCAATCCGGCGGCCGGCCGATTGATGCCACCGAGGCGCGGGGTATCCTGACCTTGCTGGCTGAAGCCATGCTGACCCTGTTCGCCGATGACGAGTCGGCCGTCTGGGTACGCTACATGGTACGCGAGCAGGCCGAGCCGACAGAGGCTTTCGACCGCATCTACGCGGGCTTCATGCAGCCGATGCTCGCAGCCGTCCACCATCTTGTCGGCATTCTTTTAAATGCCGAACCGATGTCCGAGCAGGTGCGGCTCCGAACGCTGTCATTGGTCGGTTCGCTGATCATCTACCGCGTCGGCCGGGCCACCATTCTGCGCGAAATGGACTGGTCGGCGGTTGGTCCCGAGCAAGTCGCGGCGATCCGCGGTATTGCCGCCGACCTCGTTGCCAGCATCCATCCCATCGGGGAAATCGCATCATGAACAAGATCATCACCGTCGTCCTGCTGCTTGCCGCCGCGGGCGCCGGTGCCGCCTGGTCCTATGGCATGCCGCAGCGCCACGGTTACTTCCTGCCGGCACCGCCGACTGAGGAGATCTATGGCAATGTCGACATCCGCCAAGTGTCGCTCGGCTTTCGGGTTGGTGGCCGGCTCGCCGCCATGGCGGTGGAAGAGGGCGATGCGGTAAAAACCGGCGACGTGCTGGCCCGCCTCGATGCTGGTCCCTACGAGATTGCCGTCCGCGCCGCCGAGCAAAATGTCGCAGCACTTCGGGCGACGCTTGATAAGCTCAAAACAGGCGCTCGTCCTTCGGAGATTGCCAAAGCTCGGGCTGCCTACGAGGAACAGGTGGCCAGCCTTGCCAATGCCGAACTGGCGCTGACTCGCGCCGACCAACTGCGCGTTCAGGGGACCGTTTCCCAATCGAACCTCGATGCTGCGACGGCCACTAAGGACATGACGAGCGCCCGTGTCGCCAGTGCCAAGGCAGCCCTCGACCTGATCGAAGAGGGGAGTCGAGCCGAGGATATCGCCACCGCCGAAGCGCAGCTTCGCGCCGCTGAGGCACAACTCGATGCTGCTCGCACGTCGCTGGCCGACACGGAACTGAAGGCACCGGCCGACGGCGTGATCCTGTCGCGCGTCAGCGAGCCGGGCGCCATCGTCGCGTCGTCGACCAATGTGCTGATTCTAGCCCTCAGCGAGCCGGTTTGGGTGCGTGCCTATGTGTCGGAAGGAGATCTTGGCCGTGTTCATCCTGGGTTGAAAGTCAAGGTCACTTCCGATGGCACGACGGGCGCAGGCTATGAGGGACAGGTGGGCTTCATCTCGCCTGTGGCCGAGTTTACACCGAAGTCGGTCGAGACGCCGGATCTGCGCACTGACCTCGTCTATCGGCTCCGCATCATCGTCGACCATCCGGGCAAGGACCTGAGGCAGGGCATGCCGGTCACCGTGCATCTGCCTCCTGCTGCCGGCGAGGCGAAATGAGCCCCGCCGTCACCGAAGACAAGCCCGTCCTCGTCCGGCTCGACGGCGTGGTGAAACGCTTCGGCGACGGGGTGCCGGCGCTGGATGAGGTTTCGGGCGATATTCGCGGTGGCGAGATTACCGGGCTTGTCGGTCCCGACGGCGCAGGCAAGACGACGTTGATCCGTCTGCTGACCGGGCTGATGCAACCCGACGCCGGCCGCATTACCGTGCTGGGGCATGACGCGCGAACCGAGGCGCCGGCCATTCAGGCGGCGATCGGTTACATGCCGCAACGCTTTGGTCTTTATGAAGACCTTTCCGTCCAGGAAAATCTCGATCTCTATGCCGACATGCGCGGTCTGCCACGCCGCGACCGGCCGGCCGTTTTCGGCGAACTGCTCACCTTTACCGACCTCAAGCGCTTCACCGGTCGCCTTGCCGGTAAGTTGTCCGGCGGCATGAAGCAGAAGCTTGGTCTCGCCTGTGCGCTGATCCGCAAGCCGCGCCTTCTGCTGCTCGATGAGCCGGGTGTGGGCGTCGATCCGATCTCGCGGCGTGAACTCTGGAAGATGGTGGAGAATCTCACCGCCGAGGGTATCGGCGTCGTCTGGTCGACCGCCTATCTCGACGAGGCGGAAGCCTGCGACAATGTGCTGCTGATGAATGCCGGCAAACTGCTCTATGCCGGCACGCCGTCCGGCCTCACCGAACGCGTGAAGGGAAGGGTACGCCGGCTTACCGGCATCGAGGGCAGCCGGCGCCGGCTGCTCGCCCGCCTGCTCGACGAAGACAAGGTGGTCGATGGAGTTATCCAGGGCGAGGCGATCCGGCTGGTTCTGGTAGAAGAAGACGACGTTGACAGTGTCGCCAAGACCGCCGGGACGGACGCCAGCCATCTTGTTCCCGCCACGCCGCGCTTTGAGGACGCTTTCGTCGACATGCTGGGCGGTGGCCCGAGTGGTCGCTCGGCTCTTGCCGAGGCGCAAGCGCCACGCGCGATCGACGATGGCTGGCCGGTGATTGAGGCGCGCGGTCTGACCAAACGGTTTGGCGACTTCACAGCCGCCGATCACATCACCTTCGATATTCCGCGCGGTCAGATCTTCGGTCTACTCGGCCCAAACGGCGCCGGCAAATCCACCACCTTCAAGATGTTGTGCGGCCTCCTGAAGCCCACCGAGGGCGAGGGTAGGGTGGCTGGCTTCGATCTCCGGCGCGATGCCGCCGAGGCGCGTAATCGCCTCGGCTACATGGCACAGAAATTCTCGCTCTACGGCGATCTCTCCGTCGGCCAGAACCTCGATTTCTTTGCCGGCGTCTATGGTCTGGCGGGCAGGCGCCGTCAGGAACGCATCACCTTGATGCTCAACATTTTCGATCTCAAGAAGCACGCCACCATGTCGGCGAAGGACTTGCCGCTCGGCCTCAAGCAGCGCCTCGCGCTTGCCGCCGCCGTCATGCATGAGCCGGAAGCCCTGTTCCTCGATGAACCGACGTCGGGCGTCGATCCGATCACCCGACGCGAATTCTGGACCCATATCAATGGCCTCGTCGAGAAGGGCGTAACCGTGCTGGTCACCACCCATTTCATGGACGAGGCAGAATACTGCGACCGCATCTCGCTGATTTATCGCGGCAAGTCGATCGCCCTTGGCTCGCCCGACGATCTCAAGGCCAAGGTGGCAACGGCTGATCGGCCCGATCCCACCATGGAAGATGCGTTCATCGCGCTGATCGAGGCGAGCGAGCAGGAGGCCGCAGCATGAACGCCTATCGTCGCGGACGAACGCGCCGTCTCACCGCACTCATCCGCAAGGAGAGCTTCCAGATCGTTCGCGACCCTTCCAGCATCCTGATTGCGCTGGTGCTACCGTTGATCCTGTTGTTCCTGTTCGGCTACGGCGTGTCGCTCGACACCACGCACACGCGTGTCGGCCTGGTGCTCGAGGAGACGACGCCTGTTACCCTCGACCTTGCGGCCAGCTTTCAGAACTCCCGCTACTTTGACGTGACGATCGGTCATGATCGGCGGGAGTTCGCCGAGGATCTCGTCGAGAGCCGGATCGGCGGGTTCCTGGTGATCCCGGATGGCTTCACCGCCGACCTCACGGCGTCTCGCCATCCGGCGGTACAGGTGATCGTCGACGGTGCCGACCCCAACACGGCCAACTTCGTACAGAACTACGCCGCCGGCACCGTCTCCACCTGGGAGGCGCAACGAGCGGCCGAGCGGGCGCTTACGGCGACGCCGCTCCTCGTTCAGCAGCGCTTCTGGTTCAATCCCGAGCTCAAGAGCCGCAATTTCCTGGTGCCCGGGTCGATCAGCATCGTCATGACACTGGTCGGCACACTGCTCACCTCAATGGTGATTGCGCGCGAATGGGAGCGCGGCACCATGGAGGCGATGATGGCGACGCCGGTCACCGCCTGGGAGCTCTTGGCCGGCAAGATCGTGCCCTATTTTCTGCTTGGCCTTGGCTCGATGACCCTCTGCGTCATCCTCGCGGTGTTTCTGTTTCATGTGCCGTTTCGAGGATCGATCCTGGCGCTTTACGCGCTATCGGCTGCTTTTCTGATGCCGGCGCTGGGGCAGGGCTTTCTGATCTCGGCGGTTACCAAGAACCAATTCCTGGCGTCCCAACTGGCATTGTTATCCGGCTTCCTGCCCAGCTTCCTGCTGTCCGGTTTCATTTTCGAGATCAATTCGATGCCGACGGTGATCCAGTATATTTCGCTGGCCGTGCCCGCCCGCTATCTGATCCCCAGTCTGCAGTCGGTTTTTCTGGCTGGTGATATTTGGCCGATGTTCCTTCGCTCCATCCTGATCCTGGTCGGCTTTGGGATTGTTCTCTTTGCCGTCGCCATCCGCAAGACCGCGAAAAGGATCGCCTGACATGGGACCGACGCGTCTCCTCGCCCTTGTCCGCAAGGAATTCCTGGCTCTCTTTCGCGATCCCAAGAGCCGCATCATTCTGATTGCGCCGCCGGTGCTGCAGTTGCTGGTGTTTTCCTACGCGGCCACATTGGAGGTACGCAACGTCGATGTGATGGTGCTCAATCGCGACGCTGGTCACTGGGGTAGTGAGTTTATAAGCCGTATCGAAGCGTCGCCGCAGTTCCGCCTTGTCCAGCGCACCGGCAATCCAGCCGAACTTCATGAAGCCATCGACCGCGAACGGGTGATCGCCGCTGTCGAGATCGGCCCGGATTTCTCGCGCGATATCGAGGCCGGCTCGACCGCCGATATGGCCGTCATCCTCGACGGCCGGCGCTCCAACGCCTCGCAGATCGTCGCCGGCTATATTTCCGCCATCGCCACCGGCCTGGCGGCCGACACGCCGGCCGGCCAGCGGCTCGCGTCCGTCCGGGTCGGCACGGTGGCGCGCAACTGGTTCAATCCAAATCTCGAGTTCAAGTGGTTCATGGTGCCGGGCCTCGTCGCCTCGATCGCCATGCTGGTGGGCCTCTTGGTGACCTCGCTTTCCATCGCTCGCGAACGGGAGCTCGGCACCTTCGATCAGTTGATGGTGTCGCCGCTCCGGACCCACGAAATCCTGATCGGCAAGGTGATCCCGCCGATCCTGATCGGCTTCGTGCACATCACCCTGTTCATTCTGGCGGCCGTCTGGATTTTCGGCATTCCGCTACGCGGCTCGCTGTTCGCCCTCTACGGCGCCGCTTTCTTCTACCTAGTGTCGCTGGTTGGCTTCGGCCTGTTCATCTCGGCACTGGCCGCCACGCAACAACAGGCGATCCTCGGCGCTTTCCTGTTTCTCGTGCCGGCCATGCTGCTCTCCGGCTTTGCCACGCCGATTGCCAACATGCCCGAATGGTTGCAGGTCCTCACCTACGTCAATCCGCTCCGCTATTTCCTGGTGATCGTGCGCGGTGTGTTCCTCAAGGAAATTCCACTTGCCGAAGTCGTCGCCGAGACGGTGCCGATGGCGCTGATCGCCGGTGTAACGCTGCCGGCCGCCGGTTGGCTGTTCCGCAGCCGGCTGGAGTGAGATGAAAAGGAAACGGCGGCCTGTGAAGCCGCCGCGAAGTTACTGTCAGACGTGATGTGTCAGGTGCCGCGCACCGACGACAGGAAGCGGCTCACTTCGCCGCGCAGCGTATCCGACTGACGCGCGAGATCGTCGGCCGAAGCCAGCACCTGGGTGGCGGCGCTTGAGGATTCGGTGGCTGCCTGGGTGATGCCGACGATATTTTGCGACACCTGATGGGTCCCCGACGAGGCCTGGGCGACGTTGCGGGCAATCTCGTTGGTCGCCGCGCCCTGCTGGTCGACAGCGGTGGCAATTGACGATGCGATGGCATTGAGCTGCTCGATGATCGAGGTGATGCCGACGATCGCCTCGGCCGACGACTGCGTCGACGACTGGATTTCGCCAATCTGGCGGGAAATTTGCGAGGTGGCCTTCGAGGTCTGATCGGCGAGCTGCTTCACTTCGGCGGCGACGACGGCAAAGCCTTTGCCGGCCTCACCGGCGCGGGCGGCTTCGATCGTCGCGTTGAGCGCAAGAAGGTTGGTCTGGCTGGCGATGTTGTCGATGAGGTTGACGACTTCGCCGATGCGGTTGGCGCTTTCGGCCAGTTCGCGGACGCGATTGGCTGTGGCCTGAGCGTCGCTGGCGGCGCGGGAGGCAACGCGGGTGCTCTCGTCGGCCTGACGCTTGATCTCGCCGATGGAGGAGGCGAGTTCCTCGGCCGAAGCCGCGACGGTCTCGACGTTGGTGGATGCTTCTTCCGCGGCGCTCGCCACGGTTATCGATTGACCCGAGACCTCCTCCGTAGCGGACGTCATTGACCTCGCGGCAAGCTGCAATTGCGACGACGCGCTGACCACCGACTGGACGACGCCGCCCACCGCCATTTCGAACGCATCGGCCAACTGGTTCAGCTCACCACGGCGACGTTCTTCGGTCTTTCCCTTGGCATGGTCCTGTTCGACGCGCAGCCGCTCGTTCTCCTGAAGCCCCTCCTTGAAGACATTCAGCGTCGCCGCCATCGTTCCGACCTCGTCGGCCCGGCCGAGGCCTGGAATGGCGACGGCCAGCTCACCGGCGGAAAGGCGTTGCATGGCGCCGGTGATCGAGACGATGGGACGGGAAATGCCCCGCCCGAGCAGCACGGCAAGCACGAGCCCAAGAACGAGGCCGCCGGCCGAAATGGCCCACAGCATGGTCTCAGACGACGCCAGCATTTGCTCCGACTTTGCCTGAAGCGCGGCCTGGCTCTTGTTGGCAACGCCCATGAAGGCGTTGAGCGTGTCGGTGATGGCTGAAACCTTGTCGTTCAGCGCGGCGACATCCTTGATGTTCTGAAGGCTCGAAGCCTGGATGACCGTGAAATCGGATTCGTATTGCTGAGCCTTCTCGCGCAGTTCAGCGAAGGTAGAGCGCAATTCCTTCGGACCGGTTTTGGCCGTCGAGTCGATCCAGCTGTCGGCAGTGGTCAGCGTGTCGAGGGCAGCCTGAAGAGTGTCGTCGTCGAGCGAGGCGAGGGCGACATTCACCTGGTTCTGTACTTGCAGCACCAGTCGCAGGATTTCGTTGACAGTGTCGCGCGTCGCGGCATCGCTGGTGGCCAACGCGATGGCGCCGACGTCTTCAAGCCCCTTCTGCACGGCGGCAACGGCGGGTTCCATCGACTGCGTGCGCATGGTCGCAAGCTTGGCTTTTTCGATGCCGATGCGCGTGAGTTCCGTCGCATAGGACTCGAACTCGAGGCTTAACTCCTTCAGCGTGTCGCGCTGACCGAAATCGGAAATCTTGCCAATGTCATCGGCGATCGCCGTACGCAACACCTCGGCTTGCTTTTCAGTTGCCTCAGCGGTGCCGGGAAGCGATGTGTAGATAAGCTCGCGGCTAAGACGGCGGTATTCCAGGAATTTTGCCTGGATGTCGTTGGCTATGCCGACTTCGACATTTCGAACGGCGAGGTCGCTCACGACGCTGTTGGATTGAGAGAAGGTTCTGAGTGCGACGCCAGCCACGATAGTCATTAACGTTAGCGCTACCAAGAACCCGAAAACGATCTTTCCGGATATGCCGAGCCGCCAGGCTTTCAATCCCAATTTGCCAACAGTCCAGCGCATGTCTCTCTCCCAAACAGTCCGTCCAGCCAATTCACTGCCTGAACCACGCCTTCAGCATGTGTGAAGCCCATTTCATGTCCGCCGGGGTTAAGCCGACGTTTATACGCAGCGTTGATCTGAATTGGTCGCCATTGTGACTGAACAAATGTACAGATACTTTTCGATGTGCTTTATTTGTGCCAGCAGTGAAACGATATAATCTAAATATATCCTTTCTTTATGCGATGTATATCTGAGTTTTCATCCAATTTCATCCTGATTTAAGGTGATGATATTGCATGAAGACCATGTAGAAGTAGGCGGTCTCGACGATAAGGCTGTTTCCTCGCGGGGCGACAACCTGATGTTGTCTGGTGACGCGGGCATGGATATTGGATGGCGGATTCCCGGAGGGACGATTCACCCCGGTTTTCTTGGAAGATTCCGCGACGGACATCGGCCCAGCCTGCAACTAGGTAATTATTCGTATAAACGAAAGAATTAGGTGGTTTTGGCGGGTTCGGGGTGCTGCGCAAGGGAATTTGGGCGGCGCCAACGACGAGGCGCTACCCAGGTTTCCGAGTCGCGTATATCGCCGAGCGCTCGTCGCCCAACCTCGGTGAGGAACCTCATCCGAACTCCTTGGGGTGTCGCCGAACCGTCATTTGGAAGCAATCTCTCTGTCATACGCGCCTCCTACTGCTTGCCGTCACCGACAACCTCAAGAGTAGGAAGACGCCATGCTGACGCGGTCCTTCATCGCCGGGCTTGCCCTGACCTTTTTGTCCGGCTCGTCCTTCGCGGCCACCGAAATCACCTGGTGGCATGCCATGGGTGGCGAGCTTGGCAAGAAGCTCGATGAAATCGTCGCCAAGTACAACGCCTCGCAGAGCGACTACAAGGTGACCGCCGTCTATAAGGGGTCCTATCCTGAGACTATGACGGCGGCCATCGCCGCCTTCCGTGCCAAGCAGCAGCCTGACATCGTGCAGGTGTTCGAGGTTGGCACTGGTACGATGATGGCCGCCAAGGGCGCCGTCTATCCGGTCTACCAGCTGATGAAGGACACCGGCGCGGCCTTCGATCAGAAGGCCTTCCTGTCGGCTGTGGTCGGCTACTACACCGATGCCGACGGCAACATGCTGTCGATGCCGTTCAACTCCTCGACACCGATCCTCTACTACAACAAGGACGTCTTCCAGAAGGCCGGGCTCGATCCCGAGCAGCCGCCCAAGACCTGGGAAGATGTCGAGTCCTATTCCAAGAAGATCATCTCGTCGGGCGCCGCCAAGTGCGGCTTCACCACCGGCTGGATTTCCTGGATACAGCTCGAGAATTTCTCGGCTTGGCATAACAAGCCGATCGGCACCCTTCAGAACGGTATCGGTGGTATCAACGCCGAGCTGACCGTCAACGGCGACCTGCAGGTTCGTCACTGGACCAATCTCAAGAAGTGGCAGGATGAAGGGGTATTCGAGTATGGCGGTCCGGCTGGTGGCAACGATGCCCCGCCCAAGTTCTACAGCCAGGAATGCGCCATCTACATAAACTCGTCGGCTGCGCGCGCTGCCGTGATCGGCAATGCCAAGGACTTCAAGGTCGGCTTTGGTATGCTGCCCTACTATTCCGACGTCCAGGGGGCGCCGCAGAACTCGATCATCGGAGGCGCCACGCTCTGGGTGCTGAAGGGCCATAGCGAGGCCGAGTACAAGGGCGTCGCCAACTTCTTCACCTTCCTGTCGTCGCCGGAAGTGCAGGCCGATTGGCACCAGTACTCGGGCTATCTGCCGATCACCGAGGCGGCCTACAAGCTCGGCCAGGATCAGGGCTTCTATGCCAAGAACCCCGGCTCCGACGTGGCCATCAAGCAGATCACGCTCAACCCGCCCACCGAAAACTCCAAGGGCCTGCGCTTCGGCAACTACGTGCAGATCCGCGATGTGATCGACGAGGAGTTCCAGAATCTGCTCGCCGGCAAGAAGACCCCGAAGGACGCGCTCGACTCGGTCGTGACGCGCGGCGACAAGCTGATTGCCGATTTTCGGGCATCGAACGGCTAAGCCGGCCATCCCTGTCGAATGCCGGCGCCGACGGGCTCTCCCGTGCGGCGCCGGAATTCATCCGTGTGGCTGCCGATACTGAGGCTCTGCCGCATTCCTCGATCCGGTTCATTTCATGCAGACCAAGCGCACCGTCTTTGGCAATCGCCTGCTGCCCTACGCGCTCCTCTTGCCGCAGCTCGCCGTGACCGTCATTTTTTTCCTGTGGCCAGCGGCGCAGGCAATTCTCCAGTCGTTCCTGCGCGAAGACGCCTTCGGCCTTTCCACCACCTGGGTCGGTCTTGCCAACTATGCCGATCTTCTGCACGACCCGAATTATCTCAACTCCCTGAAGGTGACGGCGATTTTCGCGCCAGCCGTGACGCTGCTGTCCGTCGGTCTTGGCCTCGTCTTCGCCGCCAGTCTCGACCGGCTGGTTCGGGGTAGCCGTGTTTACGCCACGCTGCTGGTCTGGCCCTATGCGGTGGCGCCGGCCGTTGGCGGCATCATGTGGTGGTTCTTGTTCAACCCCACCATCGGCCTGCTGCCATACCTCCTCGCCATGGTCGGCTACCGTTGGGATCACTCCCTACAGCCGACAGATGCCATGATCCTGGTGGTGATCGCCGCGAGCTGGAAGCAGGTGTCCTACAACTTCCTGTTCTTCATGGCCGGCTTGCAGGCGATTCCGAAATCGATGATCGAGGCCGCGGCCATTGATGGCGCCGGACCGGTGAAGCGCTTCTTCACCATCGCTTTTCCGCTGCTGTCGCCCACCACCTTCTTTTTGGCGGTCATCAATCTCGTCTACGCGATGTTCGACACCTTCCCGGTGATCCACGCCACCACTGGCGGCAATCCGGCCCAGTCGACCAATATCCTGGTCTACAAGGTGTTCGTCGACGGGTTCATTGGACTGAACCTCGGGTCTTCGGCCGCCCAATCGGTGGTGTTGATGGTGATCGTCGTGGCGCTGACAGTGATCCAGTTCAAATGGGTCGAGCGCAAAGTAACCTATTGAGGAACCGATCATGATCGATCGCCATCCCTGGCTCGACGCGCTCGCCCATGCCGTGCTGATCGTTGGCGTGCTGGTCGTCGCGTTCCCGGTCTACGTGGCGGTGATCGCCTCGACGCATGGCCCCAATGACTTCATGTCCGGGCTGATTCCGCTGCTGCCGGGCAGTGAAATGCTGGCCAACTACCGCTCGATGCTGACCGACGGCCTCTCAAGCTCAGGCGCGCCGCCGCTCGGCGGCATGCTGTGGAATTCGCTGGTGATGGCGCTCTGCATTGCCTTCGGCAAAATCGTCATCTCCATCCTGTCGGCCTACGCCATCGTCTACTTCCGCTTTCCCTTCCGGGCGGTCGCCTTCTGGATGATTTTCATCACGCTGATGCTGCCTGTCGAAGTGCGCATCGTGCCGACGTTCAAGGTGGTAGCCGATCTCGGCCTGCTCGATAGCTATGCCGGCCTCACGATACCGCTGATCGCCTCGGCAACGGCCACCTTTCTGTTCCGACAGTTCTTCCTGACGGTGCCGGACGAACTGATGGAAGCGGCGCGTATCGATGGCGCCGGGCCACTCAAGTTCTTCCGGGACATACTGCTGCCGCTCAGCCGCACCAACATCGCCGCGCTGTTCGTCATTCTCTTCATCTACGGCTGGAACCAGTACCTCTGGCCAATGATGATCACCACCACATCCAGCCACTACACCATCGTCATGGGCATCAAGCGCATGTCGGATGTTGCCGACGCATTGCCGCAGTGGAACGTCGTGATGACCACGGTCGTGCTGGCCATGCTGCCGCCGGTGATCGTGGTCGTCGGTATGCAGCGGCTGTTCGTCAAAGGCCTCATCGAAACGGAGAAATGAGCATGTCCGCTATCGAAATCGCCGCTGTGAGCAAGGTCTACGCTGGCGGTATCCGGGCCGTTTCCGATGTCAGTCTTTTGATCGCCGACGGCGAATTCATCGTGCTGGTCGGCCCGTCCGGCTGTGGCAAGTCGACGCTCTTGAGGATGATCGCCGGCCTCGAAAGCATCAGTTCAGGAACCGTCGCCATCGGCAGCCGGGTGGTCAACGAGGTCGATCCGGCGGCGCGCAACATCGCCATGGTATTTCAGAATTACGCCCTCTATCCGCACATGAGCGTCTACGACAATCTCGCCTATGGCCTTCGGAACCGTGGTGTGCCCAAGGCGGACATTGATGCCCGTGTCGCTGAGGCGGCGCGCATGTTGGAGATCTCGCCGTTTCTCGACCGCAAGCCGAAGCAGCTTTCCGGTGGTCAGCGGCAGCGAGTCGCCATGGGGCGTGCCATCGTCCGCAAGCCCGACGCTTTCCTGTTTGACGAGCCTCTCAGTAACCTCGACGCCAAGCTGCGTGTTTCCATGCGTGGCGAAATCAGGCAACTGCAGCGACGGCTCGGCGTCACGTCGGTCTACGTGACGCACGACCAGCTCGAGGCGATGACGCTGGCCGATCGCATCGTGGTGCTGTACGGCGGTCGCATCGAGCAGGTTGGCCGACCGCTCGACGTCTATCACAACCCTGCCTCGACCTTCGTGGCAAGCTTCATCGGCTCGCCGGCGATGAATCTCGCCGACGCCGAAGTGTCGGGCGGATCCGTGGCGATCGGTGAGCAGGTCATGGCGAGCGGGGTTGCGGGGATTGCCGATGGCAAGCTGACGGTCGGGCTTCGCGCCGAAGATATCCAGCCGGACGAATCCGGCACCGGCGTGCCCTTTGCCGTGCGCTATATCGAAGAACTCGGCGCCCAGAGGCTGGTGCACGGCTCGGTCGAAGGACGACATCTGACCATGGCGCTGTCGCCGGATGTGCCGCTGGCCGACGAAATAAGAGTGATGGTGGCCGCCGATCGGCTGCACTTCTTCGAAAACGGCAGCGGTCGACGGATGGCGCGGCGAGGGGCGTAGGCCAAGCCTATCGTGCTCAGGCCGGCAGGTAGCCGATCACCTCGTCGGTGCTCATCACCGAGCAGTAGATCATGTTCATGATCTCCAGTTCGCGGTCGTGCAGGTCCATGGTCCCGGCGGCGCAAGCGTCCTCGGCGACGATGACGTCGAAGCTCTCGTCGGCGAGGCTGCGCACCGTCGATGCGATGCACTGGTCGGTGAAAATGCCACAGCAGACGACGTGGGTGATGCCGAGGTTGGCGAGCACCAGGCGAAGATTGGTGCCGGTAAGCGCGCTGTCGGTGGTCTTGGTGACCACGATCTCATCACCCTCAGGGGCGATGGCCGGTACGATCTGCGACGGCGCCTCGTCCTTCGGCAGCAACAGATTGTTCCAGCCCGGTTTCTTCTGGCTGAGCGAACGGTCGCGGCCGTCGTGGCGCAGCGCGGCGATGCGGGCATAAAGTACATCGAGCCCTCGGCCGCGAAAGGCCGCGAGCAGTTTCTGGATCGACGGGATCACCGTACCGTGCATGCGCTCGTGGAACGGAGCCCAGGCGTGATAGCGGGCGAGTTCGTCATCGGTGAGCGTCGCAGGGGCAGGGCGTTCGAGATAGACATTCTGTACGTCGATGACGAGCAACGCGACCTTGCCCGGAACAAGCACAGGATCTTCCGGCTCGGGAGCGCCGTCGTAATAGAAGGAGCGGCGGGCTGTCTTCCAGGTCATGGTCGGTCCTTGGCTTTTGGAGCTCTATCCATCGACAGACTTCAGGAAGTCCGACACGGTGGCAAGGCATTTCGCCTCTTCCTCGACGTGCGGCATGTGGCTCGAATGTTCGAACAGGACCCAGCGAACGCCGGGGACCTTCTCGACATAGGGGCGAACCACCTCGGGTGTCGCCTCGTCATATTTGCCGGAGATCAGCAGCGAAGGCACGTTGATGAGCGGCAGGCGGTCCTCGATGGTCCAGTCCTTCATCGTTCCGATGACGTGGAATTCTGTCGGGCCATTCATGTTGATGTAGACGGTGTTGTCGAGGTCCATCAGCTCAAAGGTGCGGCTCACTTCCTTCGGCCAAGGATCGAGGCGGCAGACGTGACGGTTGTAGAACACTCGGGAGGCCGCAACGTAGTCGGGATGGGTGATGGTGCCGGCCGCTTCATGCTTCAGAAGGGTTGCCTGCACCTTGGGCGGCAGTTCCTCGCGCAGGCGGTTCGCTTCGCTCACCCAGGTGTGCATGTTGGCCGGCGAATTGGCTATGATCAGCGCCTTGAGACCCGTCGGCCGACGCACGGCATGTTCGGCGCCCAGCATGCCGCCCCAGGACTGGCCGAGATAGGCATAGCGGTCGGCGATGCCAAGATGGGAGAGCAGGGCGTCGAGCTGGTCGAGGAACAGCTTGATCGTCCAGAATTCCTTACCCTTGTCGGGCAGGTGCGTCGAGTTGCCGGAGCCGAGCTGGTCGTAGTGAATGACGGCGCGGCCATCGAGGTCGGCGATGCGCTTGAAGCTGTCGACGTAATCATGCGTACAACCCGGACCGCCGTGGGCGACGATCAATGGCAAGCGGGGAGACGATAGCGAGCCGCTGACGCGATACCAGGTTTCGTAAGCGCCGAAAGGCGCAAATCCTTCATTGACGTCAGCCACTCTCATTCTCCGCGCTGCTTATGCGTTGAGCAAAAACATAGCGCGGCGAAAAGCTGAGCAGCAGCTATCAGAAGTTATAGGTCTGAGGTTCGTCGAGCAGCCGATAATGGATGGCGCGCACCACGGCCTGGGTGCGGTTGCGTGCACCCAACTTGCGGATCGCCGAGTTGAGATGCATCACCACCGTCGGCACCGAGCGGTCGATGATCCGCGAGATTTCCTTAGCTGACAGGCCCTCGGCGGAGTGGCGCAGACATTCGCGTTCGCGGTCGGTGAGACGCGGCATGGCGCCGATGCGGGCGGGCGCATCAAAAGCCGAATAGGCTGTTTCGTGAAAGAGATGGGCGAGCAGCCCGAAGTCGGCCAGCGCACCTTCGGCGGCGCGCTGGAAATCGGTGCCGGCACTGAAGCAGACACCGGTCACCGTTGCATAGTCGCCGCGTGGCAGGTGCACCGGCACGGTAACGCCGGATGTCAGACCTCGATCGCGGAGATAGCTCTCGACCGGACGACTGTCGTCGCAAAGATACTTGCGGATCGCCGTGTTGGCGTCGCGATCATAGTTCCAGAAAAAGGGCGTCGACGTCCGAATGGCGAGTTGCTGTACCGGATCGAAGCGGAAGTAACCGCGACCGCACCAGTACTCGTGCATGTCCTCCGGCACATTCCTGAGCTTGAGGACCGACGGGATATTCATGCTGCCATCGACGTCGTAGGGCACCGGCGTGTAGTCGTAGATGAGCGCGTCGAAGCCGAAGCCCTTCATCATATCGAAGGCTTGGTCGATGCACCCCTCCAGGCCGGTCTCGGTGGCGAGCCGCTCTTTGACGGCGGCGATGTCGACGGGCATCTATAGCTACTCCGGAGTGGAAAGCCCCATAAATGGTGGCTTATGCTCCTCCATCCCACGAACCCTATCACTTCTAATAGCTGGTGTTGAGCGGCAATTCATCCAAAAATTGGTCACGCTCAAATCGTGGGCTTTGAATTTGGCTGGAGATCGACCATGTGGCGGGAAATCGCCCCGGATGCCACGCACGTAGTGAAAGTCGACGGCTACGACGTCATCGCCTACGAGTTCGGCGCGGGCGAGGAGGTCGTTTTCCTGGCCAACGGCGGCCCTGGTCTTCCCTGCGACTATTTGCGCGAGGCTCACTCCTGTCTGATCGATCAGGGCTACCGCGTTATCGCCTTCGACCAGCTTGGCACCGGTGCCTCCGACAGGCCGACCGATCCTGCCCTCTGGACGATCGGACGCTATGTCGAGGAGACGGAGACGGTTCGTCGGGCGCTCGGACTAGGCAAGGTGCATTTCCTCGGCCATTCCTGGGGCGGCTGGCTCGCCATCGACTACGCGCTGACCTATCCCGAGGCCCTCAAGACGCTGATTCTCGAGGATACCGTCGCCGACATGCCGCATCTCATCGGTGAGCTTGAGCGCCTGCGCGGCGCGTTGGGTTCGGAGACGGTGGCGATGATGCAGGCGCACGAGGCAGTTGGCACCATCGACCATCCCGAATATCTGGCGGCGATCACCCTGCTCAACTACCGCCACGTCTGCCGCCTGAAGGAATGGCCGGCGCCGGTCAATCGGTCGCTGTCCGACTGGAACATGGGCCCCTATGGCACCATGCAGGGACCCAACGAATTTCTCTACATCGGCAATCTCAAGGACTGGAACCGTGTTGCCGACCTTCACAAGATCACCGTGCCGACGCTGATCACCTGCGGCGAACACGACGAGCTGACGCCGGCCTGTGCGCTGCGTATGAAGCTCCATCTGCCGAACGCCGAACTCCGGGTGTTCGCCAACGCGAGCCATATGCCATTCTACGAGAACCCCGGTGATTACTACCCAGCGCTCCTAGCCTTCCTCGGGAAACACAGCCAACAATGACGATTGTCCCACCCATGCCATTCGCTGCCACGTCTGGAAGCCGCGATGCACCGGTATAAGTTCGTTCTCCATCGCCCCTTGCAGTTCCTGCCGGTGCTGTTCGGCATCAGCGTGATCACTTTTGTCCTGGTCCGCCTGATCCCCGGCGATCCGGCGCGTGTGCTGCTCGGTACCAAGTCGACGCCGGCCGCCATCGCGGCCATCCGCGCCCAATATGGCCTCGATCAGCCGATCTGGCTGCAATACTTCTACTTTCTTCAGAACCTCGCCCACGGCGAGATGGGCAAATCGATCCTCTACAAGATCGACGTGCTGAAGCTGATTACCACCCGCATCGAGCCGACGCTGACGCTGGTACTTTGCTCGGTGCTGCTGTCGCTTGTCATCGCCATGCCGCTCGCCTCGCTGGCGGCCCGGTCGAACGGCGGGCCGGCCGACCATGCCGTTCGCTTTGTCTCGACCTTCGGCATCGGCTTTCCGCCGTTCTGGCTGGCGCTGATGCTGATCATCTTCTTCTCGGTGCGGCTCGATGTGTTTCCGGTGTCCGGTTATGGCGAGACGGTCGTCGACAAGCTCTATCACCTGATCCTGCCGTCACTGACCATCGCGCTGTCGCTGTCGACCGTGCTGATCCGTTCGCTGCGGACGGCGATGATCGCCGAGCTGAAGGGAGACGTTGCCACGGCGGCGCGGGCGCGCGGCATGCCGGAAAGCATCGTGTTCTGGAGGCACGTCATGCCCAACTCGCTGGTGCCGACGGTCAATCTGCTCGCCGTCAACGTCGGCTGGTTGATTGGCGGCACCGTCGTCGTCGAAAGCGTGTTCGCGCTGCCGGGTATGGGCCAATTGCTCGTCCGCGCCATCTTCTCGCGCGACTACATGGTGGTGCAGGGCGTCGCCATGGTGTTCGCCTGCGCGACGGTGCTGGTGAATTTTCTCGCCGACATCGTCACCGTCGCCATCGATCCGAGGGTGAAGCAATGACCGTCGCGCTCGCTCCGGCCTGGAAGGCCGTTCGGCGGCGGCCAACGCTGCTGGCCGGGCTGATCCTGCTCATCCTCTTCCTGTTCATCGCCTTGCTGGCGCCGGTGATCGCGCCCTACGATCCCATCTTGCAGAACGGCGACCTGCGGCTTCAGCCGCCATCCTGGGGGCATCCCTTCGGCACCGACAATTTCGGCCGCGACATCTTCTCGCGCGTCCTGTGGGGCACCCGCATCGACCTGCAGATCGCGGTGATCGGCGTCGTCTTTCCCTTCCTGATCGGCACGACCGTTGGCACGCTGGCCGGCTATCTCGGCGGCAAGGTCGATACCGTCTTCATGCGTCTCATCGACATCATTCTCGCTTTCCCCTTCCTGGTGCTGATGCTGTCGATCATCGCCATTCTCGGGCCGGGGCTTCAGAGCTTCTACATCGCCATGGCGTTGGTCGGCTGGGTGTCCTACGCCCGGCTGATCCGGGCGCAGATGCTGGTGCTGAAAACGGTCGACTATGCGACGGCGGCGCTCAGCCTCGGCTTCTCCGGCCCGCGCATCATGTTCCGCCATCTTTTGCCCAATGCCATCGCCGGTTCTGTGGTGTTCTCCATGTCGGATTGCGTGCTGGTGCTGCTCTCCGGCGCCGCCATCAGCTATCTCGGCCTTGGCGTGCAGCCGCCCCTTGCCGAGTGGGGCGTGATGGTGGCGGAAGGGCAAAGCTTCATCACCACCGCCTGGTGGATCACGCTGTTTCCTGGCCTTTCCATCGTGACGTTGGCCTTCGGTTTCTCGCTGACCGGCGACGGACTTGGCGATCTCCTGGGGGTGCGCGAATGAGCGAGCCACTGCTCTCCGTCCGCGACCTCAGCGTCGTCTTCGCCGGCGAGGACGGTCCTCGTACCCTGATCGACAGCCTGTCCTTCGACCTCGGCAAGGGCGAAATCCTCGGCTTGGTCGGCGAAAGCGGTTCGGGCAAAAGCCTCACCTGCCGATCGTTGGTGCGGCTGATGCCGTCGCCCAAGCTGGCGATCACCTCGGGTACGGTGATGCTGGACGGCAAGGACCTGACGACTGTGTCGGAGGCCGATATCCGCGAGGTCCGCGGCCGCGACATCGGCATGATCTTCCAGAACCCGACCAGCCACCTCGACCCGCTGATGCGTATCGGCGATCAGATCGCCGAGGGCATCCGCGTGCATCGCGGTGTCGACAGCAAGGAGGCGAGGGCGGTTGCCTTGGATATCCTGGCGCAGGTAGGCTTTCCGCACCCGGCGCGACAGTACAATGGCTATCCGCACGAGTTCTCCGGCGGCATGCGGCAGCGAGCGATGATCGGCGTGGCGCTGTCTTGCGACCCACGCATTCTGATCGCCGACGAGCCGACGACGGCGCTCGACGTCACCATCCAGGCGCAGATCCTGCGGCTGCTGATGGATCTCAGAGAGAGCCGCGGCCTGTCGGTGATCCTGATCACCCACGACCTCGGCATTGTCGCCCAGACCTGCGATCGCATCGCCGTGCTTCGGCAAGGACGGCTGCTGGAGATCGGCGACAAGCGCGACGTTCTCGGCCGGCCGCAACATCCCTACACGCAAAACCTGATCGCCTCGCATCCGTCGATGCCGGAACGGCAGGCCCTGGCTGTGATCGCCCAGGAGCCGGTCCCCTTGAAGGCGCGGCCGCTCGTCGAGATCGATGATCTCCATGTCCGCTTTCCGGTGACTGGCCGAGGCCTATTCTCCGGCGGTCCGCGTGAGTTCGCGGCGGTGAAGGGCGTCAGCCTGCAGGTAATGCCGGGCGAGACGGTGGGCATCGTCGGCGAAAGCGGCTCAGGCAAGTCGACGTTGGCTCGTGCGCTGCTCGGTCTGACGCCGATCTCCGAGGGACACGTGACCTTCGACGGCGCCGACATTGTCACTGAACGGACGAAGGCTCTGAGAAAACTCCGCCGCGAGACGGCGATGGTGTTTCAGGACCCCTACAACGCGCTCAATCCGCGCCTCACCATCGGGGCCACGCTGGCAGAGGTGCTCGCCGTGCAGGAGAGCGTGCCGAAGGAGCGGATCCCCGAGCGGATCGGCGAACTTCTCGATCTGGTCGGCCTGGAACGTGAGTTTGCCAGCCGCAAGCCGCTCTCCATGAGTGGCGGTCAGTGCCAGCGCGCCGGTATCGCCCGGGCGCTCGCCGTCAATCCCAAGCTGATTGTCGCCGATGAATGCGTCGCGGCGCTCGACGTTACCATCCAGGCGCAGATCGTCGATCTGTTCCGCGACCTCAAGCAGCGGCTCAATCTGACGCTGCTGTTCATCGCCCACGACCTCGCCATCGTTCGCAACCTCTGCGAACGGGTGGTGGTGATGTACCACGGCCAGATCGTCGAGGAGGGGCCGACGGAGGATGTGTTCAGCGCGCCGCGCGAGGCCTACACGCAGGCGCTGATTGATGCCATTCCGGATATCGATCCGGACAAGCCGCTGGTGTCTCCGCGAGGTGGAGACGCTTTGGCCGAAGAAACGTCCGGGCTCGTCACGGGCGAAATATCATAACCAGAAGGGAACTCGACATGACCGCAAAGTGGACCAAACTCAGCGTGGCGACCGTTCTCGCCACCCTCATCTTCGGAGCCTCGATTGCCGAGGCCGCCGGCGTTTTGACCATTGGCCGCCGTGAGGACGGCACGACCTTCGACCCGATCAAGACTGCCCAGAACGTCGACAACTGGGTGTTTTCCAATGTGTTCGACGTGCTGGTGCGTGTCGACAAATCCGGCACCAAGCTGATCCCCGGCCTTGCCGAAAGCTGGACGGTTTCCGATGACGGCCTGACCTATACGTTCAAGCTGCGCGACGCCAAGTTCTCCAACGGCGACGCGGTGACTGCTGAGGACGCCGCCTTCTCGATCCTGCGTATCCGCGACAACCCCGGTTCGCTGTGGGCCGATAGCTTCAAGGTCGTCGACACGGCCACCGCCGCCGATCCCAAGACGCTGGTGGTCAAGCTGAAGACGCAGTCGGCGCCGTTCCTGTCGTCGATGGCGCTGCCCAACGTGTCCGTGCTGCCCAAGAAGGTGCTGGAATCGGTTGGTGAAGACGCGTTCGGCGAAGCGCCGATCGGCTCGGGTGCCTTCGCCGTCAAGGAATGGCGCCGTGGCGATCGCGTCATCCTCGAAAAGAACCCCAACTACTGGGACGCCGCCAATGTCAGCCTCGACGGCGTCGAGTGGATTTCGATCCCCGACGACAACACCCGCATGCTGAAGGTTCAGGCCGGTGAGTTGGATACGGCCCTGTTCGTGCCATTCTCCCGTGTCGCTGAACTGAAGAAGGACCCCAACCTCAAGGTCGTTCTCAACCCGTCGACCCGCGAAGATCACATGCTGATCAACCATTCGCATGGGTTGCTGGGCAAGAAGGAAGTCCGGCAGGCGCTGGATATGGCGATCGACAAGAAGACGATCGTCGATGCGGTCACCTTCGGCCTCGGCGAAGTCGCCTATTCCTATATTCCGAAGGGCGCCCTCTATCACTACGCCGACAATCTCCAGCGCCCCTACGACCCGGAGAAGGCCAAGGCCATGCTGGCCGCAGCCGGTGCTTCGGACCTGAAGCTGAACTATGTCGTCAACGCCGGTAATGAGGCCGACGAACAGATCGCCGTGCTCATGCAGCAAATGCTGGCCAAGGCCGGCGTCACGCTCGACCTGCAGAAAGTCGATCCCAGCCAGAGCTGGAACATGCTGATCGACGGGTCCTACGATCTGTCCGTCATGTACTGGACCAACGACATTCTGGATCCCGACCAGAAGACGACGTTCACGCTGGGCGATGACAGCAACATGAACTACATGACGCGCTACAAGAGCCAGCCCGTCAAGGATCTGGTCGCGGCGGCGCGAGTCGAGATGGATCCCAAGAAGCGCGAGCAGATGTATGTCGACCTCCAGAAGATGGCCAAGGACGACGTCAACTGGATCGATCTCTACTACAGCCCCTATATCAACGTGACCCGCACCAACATCGAGAATTTCGATCAGAACCCGCTAGGCCGATTCTTCCTGGAAGAGACCAAGAAGAACTGAGCCAGCTCATACGATCTGCGCTGCAACTGCGGCGTTATGGATCAATCACCACCCCGGCAAGATGCTTTGTCGGGGTGGTTCTTTTCATTGCTCTTTATTCCGCATCATCGAACCGTCACAGCCGTGTCAATCCACTGACACCAGGGCTTCTTACCAAGGTCTGGCTTTTTCCATTCCTTTTCAGGTGAGCCCGATGAAGACCTTGCTCCTGGCGTCCGTCGCCCTCGTCGTTTCCTCTGCCTTTGCATTTGCCGACGAAACCGCCTTCAAGGCGACCCTGGTGTCGCAGGCGATCCTGCCGGCAAACACCATCATCGCAGCTCCGGCCGATGCGCCCGAGTTCCTGAAGCAGGCCGGCAAGTTCTCGACGCCCGATCGCAAGCGCGCCACGACGCTCGGCTCGGTCCCCGGTCTCGATGGTGTCCGAAAGACAGGGCTTGGCCTGCCGTTCGACGGTCAGGCGGTGCAGGGCTTCTCTGGCATCAAGACGATGGCCGATGGCACCTTCTGGACGCTCAACGACAACGGCTTTGGCAGCAAGGCCAACTCCACCGATGCCATGCTGATGCTGCACCACCTCAAGTTTGACTGGCAGACCGGCGCGGTCAACCGCCTCGGCACGGTCTTCCTCAGTGATCCCGATAAGGTGGCGCCGTTCCCGATCGTTATGGAAGGCGCCGACAAGCGTTACCTCACCGGGGCCGACTTCGACATCGAGTCGATCCAGCCGGTTGGTGATGGCTTCTGGATTGGCGAAGAGTTCGGCCCCTATCTCATCCACGTCACCGCCGATGGCAAGCTGACCGACGTTGTGTCGACGGTCGTCGAAGGCAAGCCGGTGTTGTCACCGGACAATCCGACGTTGAGCCTGCCGGCCGATCCCACCAAGCCATTGCCGGCCTTCAACCTTCGCCGGTCCAATGGCTTCGAAGGTCTGGCTCAGTCGAAGGACGGCAGCAAGCTCTATGGGCTCCTGGAAGGCCCGCTCTATCTCGGCGACGGCAAGTTCGAACAGGCAGACGGCGCCACTGCCACTCGCATCGTCGAGTTCGATGTGGCCAAGAAGGCCTGGACCGGCCGTTCGTGGCTTTATCCCTTCTCGGGAACGGGCACCAACATCGGCGATTTCAACATGGTCGATGATGGCACGGCGCTGGTGATCGAGCGCGACGGCGGTGCCGGCCTTCCTGACAAGGTCTGCGCCGATCCGGCCAAGCCTGAGCCGACCTGCTTCGACAAACCGGCCAAGCACAAGCGTGTCTACAAGATCGCCTTCGGCGACGACAATGTCGGCAAGCCGGTGCACAAGATCGGCTATATCGATCTGCTGAACATCGCCGACCCCGACGGCAAGGCCAGGCAGGGCACGGTGAATGGCGTCTATACGATGCCCTTCGTCACCATCGAGAATGTCGATGTGGTCGATGCCACTCATATCGTCGTCGGCAACGACAATAACCTGCCGTACTCGGCCGGCCGCGCCGTCGACAAGGCCGACGACGACGAGTTCGTGCTGCTCGAAGTGGGCGATTTCCTCGCCGCGAAATAAGCTGGACACGGTTTGAACGAGAAGGCCCCGGTGTGCGAAGCAACCGGGGCCTTTGTCCGTTCAAAGACAAACGATCACTCGAAGCGCTCGGGCAGATAATCGTCCTTGGCGAGATCCGAGAAGCGGGTGACGGAAGCGTCGAAGGCGAGTTGCACGGTACCGGTAGGGCCATGGCGCTGCTTGCCGATGATCACCTCGGCCTTGCCGGTGACGCGATCCATCTCGGTCTGCCACTTGAAGAAGTCTTCGGTGCCCTCCTTGGGCATGCGCGACTGCATGTAATACTCGTCGCGGTAGATGAACATCACGACGTCGGCGTCCTGCTCGATCGAGCCGGATTCGCGCAGGTCGGAGAGCTGCGGTCGCTTGTCGTCGCGGCTTTCGACCTGACGCGACAGCTGGGACAGGGCGATGATCGGCACCGCCAGTTCCTTGGCCAACGCCTTGAGGCCGGTGGTGATCTCGGTGATCTCCTGCACACGACCGTTCTGCGCCGATTTCGACGAGCCCGACAGCAGCTGAAGATAGTCGACGATGACGACGTCGAGTCCGCGCTGGCGCTTCAGGCGGCGGGCACGCGCGGCGAGCTGGGCGATGGAGATGCCGCCGGTGTGGTCGATGTAGAGCGGCAGCGTCTGCATGCGTTGGGCGACGGCGGCGAGCTTGGCGAACTGGTTTTCGTCGATGTTGCCGCGGCGGATATCGGAGGATGACACTTCCGACTGCTCGGCGAGAATACGCGTCGCCAACTGCTCGGATGACATTTCCAGGCTAAAGAAGCCGACAATGCCACCGTTCACCGTCTTCAGCGAGCCATCCGGCTGCTCCGCCGCCTCATAGGCATTGGCGACGTTGAAGGCGATGTTGGTCACCAGCGATGTCTTGCCCATGGCGGGGCGGGCGGCGAGAATGATCAAGTCGGAGCGCTGCAGGCCGCCCATGGTTCGGTCGAGATCGGAAAGACCGGTGGCGATGCCCGAGAGGTGCCCATCGCGCTGGTAGGCGGCGGCGGCCATGTCGATCGCTTCGCGCAGCGCGTCTGAGAAGGTGTGAAAGCCACCCTCGTAGCGCCCGCTCTCGGCGATGCCGAACAGTCGCCGCTCGGCATCTTCGATCTGGGCGCGCGGCGGCATGTCGATTGGCGCATCATAGGCGATGTTGACCATGTCCTCGCCGATGCGGATCAGGTCGCGGCGAACGGCGAGGTCGTGGATGATGCGGCCATAGTCCTCGGCGTTGATGATAGTGGTCGCCTCGGAGGCGAGACGCAGCAGGTACTGCGTCACCGGCATCTCGGCGATCTGGTAGTCGGCCGGGTAGAAGGTCTTCAGCGTGATCGGCGAGGCGACCTTGCCACCGCGGATGAGCTGGCCGATCTTCTCGTAGATGGCCTTGTGCTGCTCGATGAAAAAGTGCGGCGGCTCGAGAAAGTCGGAGACGCGGAAGAACGTCTCGTTGTTCATCAGCATGGCGCCGAGCAACTGCCGTTCCGCCTCGATATTGTGCGGCGCGCTGCGAGTGAGCGCGGTGGCCTGATCTTCGACGCGGCGGATGGTGGACATGGGACGGAGGTATTCCTGTACGATCGGGCAAATGAAGAGCGGACAGTATCAAGCCCTGTCCTGACAGGATGCGGCAGTTGTCATCGACTCCCGTTATTCACAAAGGAGTCGAATTTCCCGACGATGGTTATTGACTCTCGTCCGAGAACAATACCGCCGTTCGAGAATCGGCAGCCCATTGTTTTGACAAGAAAAACCCCGGGAATTAACCCCGGGGTCGATGTGTCGCAGTTGTGTCGGAACCGAAGCCGGCTCAGAGCTCTTCGCGATCCATGCCCTCGTCCTCAAGCACCGAACTGACTTCGCGAACGAAGGTGTCCTCGCGGGCATTCGCGGTGACGTCCTCACCCTTGGCCTGGCGCAGAGCTTCTTCCTCGGAGCGGGCGATGTTGAGGGTGATGGTGGCGCGCACGTCGGCGTGCAGGATGATCTCGACGGAGTGGACGCCGAGGTTCTTGATGGGCGTGTTGATGTCCACCTGCGAGCGGGTGATGGTCTCGCCGGCAGCAGCGAGGATGTCGACGATGTCGCGAGCGGCGACGGAGCCATAGAGCTGACCGGTCTCGGCCGCCTGGCGGACCACGATGAAGGAACGCTGGTCGAGGCCGACCTTGATCTGCTCGGCCGACGACTTGCGCTCGGCATTGCGGGCCTCAAGGGCGGCGCGCTCACGGTCGAAGCGGGCCTGGTTCTCCTTGGTGGCGCGCAGCGCCTTGCCCTGCGGCAGCAGGAAGTTACGGGCGAAGCCGTCGCGGACCCTGACGGTCTCGCCGAGTGTACCATGCCTACCGACGCGCTCGAGAAGGATGACCTTCATTTTCTGTACTCCAGTCTGTTTGTTATGGCGTTGCAGCCGTTGGGGGATCGGGGCCGTCAAGCGCCCGGTCGTTTTTCAAGTCGCTTGGCTCTGAGGCCGAGCGGACCGTCGAGAATGCCGGCAATTACCAGCGGAAAGAGCGGGATGGAAAGAACGAAGGTGGCACCGTAAGTGACGCCCAGAATAAGGGGAGCCGCCGGATTGCCACGCACGAAGACATGCAGCACAGCGAATCCCACCAGTGCGAAGCCCATGCCCACAGAGCCCGCCACAACGCCAGCAACAAGGCCGAGCGCGTTGTCGAGGCTGGCGAGGAGCGCGGCAACAACGAACAGGCCCGCCATCCACAGCGGCAGCGACAGCGTTTCGGCGATGGAGTCATCGGTGCGCTTCAGACGTCCGGACAGGCGCACGACGCGGCTGCCCAGCCAGAGGTTGAATGCCGTCAGCACCAGCCAGAACATGGCCAGCGCCAAAGGCATCAGACGCATGTAGATGAGCAGGGCGGGCAGCAGTTCTTCGCGCGTCGGCGTTCCGAGTTCGCCGGAGGTCTGCCCCATGCTAACCAGCATGTCGGCGACCTCACCGGCCGTTGCCTGCACATCGAAGCCAATGATCGCACCAACTGCGATGATGGTCGCTGCGGTGATCAGCACCATGGCCATGAACACGCGGCCGAGCGGATACCACTCGAAATTCTTGCCCTCGGCATCGAGCGGCCGACCCAGCCCGACGAGATAGCCGTAAAAGGCCATTGGACCGGCAATCACCAGCGCATGCAGCAACGCCGCCTTCCAGGACACCAGGGTCAACAGGCCAATGAAGCCCGCGAGCACGGCAGCGATACCGGCAAACGTGCCCCAACCGACGGTGACGATGGCAATAGGGAGCGCGGACATGAAGAACAGCGGCGTGCCAAGGGCACCGCCACTTGTGACGGCCGCAAAAAGCAGGGCGGAGGCGGCACCTGCTGCGATGCCGAGAAGAAGTCCGTTCACGTTTGTCTCGCTGTCCCGCGCGATCGCCGATGAGGACGACCGATGCTTCGATCGACGGCCAGTGCCGCCGGGCGGTTAGGGGTGCCGAGCCGAGGGGCCGCATCCCAACTTTGCAGAAACGACGCCGCGACCGTAATCGCGACGTCGGAGATTTCAATGCGCCGTCAGGCGCCCGTCATCACTTGATGATGAACGGCAGCAGGCCGAGGATGCGGGCGCGCTTGATCGCTTGGGCGAGCTCGCGCTGCTTCTTGGCCGACACCGCGGTAATGCGGGAGGGAACGATCTTACCACGCTCGGAGATGTAGCGCTGCAGCAGACGCACGTCCTTGTAGTCGATCTTCGGGGCGTTGGCGCCGGAGAACGGGCAGGTCTTCCGGCGACGGAAGAACGGACGGCGGGCGGCGGGGAGAGAGGTGATTTCCATGATTATTCCATATCCCCAGCTTCATCACGACGGGGCGCGCGGTCACGACGCGGGCCACCACGATCGCCACCGCGGAAGCCGCCACGGTCACCGCGGCCGGCGGGTGCGCCATCACGGTCATCGCGGTCGCGCTTCTGAAGCATGGCCGAAGGGCCTTCCTCGAGCTCGTCGACGCGAATGGTCATGATGCGGAGAATGTCTTCGCTGAGGCTCTGCTGACGTTCCATTTCGGCGACGGCGGCGTGCGGCGCGTCGAGATTGAACAGGACGTAGTGGGCCTTGCGGTTCTTCTTGACGCGGTAGGCGAGGGCGCGCAGCCCCCAGTTCTCTACCTTCTTCACCGCGCCGCCATTGCTTTCAATGACGGCCTTGTACTGGTCAGCGATCGCTTCCACCTGCTGGGCGGAGACGTCCTGGCGGACCAGGAACACGTGCTCGTAGAGCGCCATGTCGGTACAGCCTTTCTCGGTTCCATTGACCACCCGGCGCCAAGCCTCTGCGAACCCTCCGAAAGGCTCCACAGATACGAGATCGAGAGCGGAGACACGGGAAGACGATCCTTATTCAGGGATCAGAGACCTCGCCTTGCGACGCGGCCACCTTCCGTTCAGCCCCCAGCCGGGCATCGTCCACTTTGAACGATGGCGCGCTAATACAGGAAAGGTGCCGGTGCGGCAAGTAAAATCGGGCTTCCTCTCAGCGTTGGCCGACGGTGGTTCGGTGGCTTCCGGCATTACGCTCCACAAGATACCTCAACAATCCTTCTTGCCTCGAACTTTCCCTTTGCGTGCCGCCGTCTGATGACCAAAGTCCAGCGCTGCCGGAAATTGAAGCATGGCACCGGGATTTGCCTGGATGGTCAAGCGAGCCGCGTCATGGTTGGCTGCCTTCTTGGCTAAAGAAGGGGGCGGGGCCGACATGGACGTGGTACTTGACGTCGACATGCAAGCCGGTCTCCGGGAGGGACCGCAGAAATATGGCCTCCTCGGCGTCGTTGGCCGTTGACTGCTGATTAGGCCTGAACCTGCCTCAGATTCGATGGGATTCTTTCCCAGCCAGAGCTGCTCGTCGCCGGGTTGTCGCGCAAGTGGTGCGACCCAGAAGGGCGCAATTCTGCTAAAGTCAAAAATGAAAAACATCGCGTAACGCGATGATTTCTAATTCCTTATGGAAGAAATGGCGGGAGTGACGGGGCTCGAACCCGCGACCTCCGGCGTGACAGGCCGGCACTCTAACCAACTGAGCTACACCCCCGCTGGGCCGTATCGTATCGCTCGCTGTCTTGTCGGCAGCGCCGCGTTCCGTGTTGGTGAGCGGTGAATTAGGGGATGCCCCCGATGAAGTCAAGCGGCCTTTTCCGACTTTTTGTCGGGGAGCTATCGTCGGTACAGGAAATTGGCGGAATCGCCCTGAATTTCCTTGAGAATTTCCTTCGCCGGGTTCTTGTTGCAACCGCCATTTCGGTCAATGTGACAACGACAGCCGAGGCTTTGCCGGCGAATCCGATCCATGGGGTCGCGCAGTTCAAGGTCAGGGAGGCAGGGCCGCCCGCAGCCGCAGCTTGGACGAAATACGCCTCTCTATCTCACTGGCGATGGATTCCGCATCGGTGACGCTCATGCCATCCGGGCGATAGGCCGCTACGACCAGCGAGCGGTCCGACAGGTAGCGATAGATCGCGAGGGCTTCGATGTAGCTGCCGGCAAGGCTCGGATGATTGCCGTCGACGGTCAGGGCAAGCGTGGGGAGCTGCGATTCGATGCTGCTCCAGGCCCGCCCGACGTTGATCAGATCGACATCATTGTCCTCGGCAAAGCGGCGATGCTGCCCCTGAATCTTGGCTTGCATTCGATCTCGATCGTCGGGATAGCCTTCGAAGAGTTTCTCTCCATAGACCCAGCCGACTACCAGAGCCACTGGCGAACCGGTCTTGCGCGCTTCCTGAACGAGGCGCCGACCGAAGGTATGGAAACGCTGGTTGCTATCCGTTTCGTATTGGGCGGCGCTTTCTGCCTGCAGGATTACCAGATCCCACCGTCGCGCCAGAAGCTAATGAACGTCAGGGTCGTTCCAGTGCGTTTCGAAGGTGGCGCCCGGTTTGGCGAGCGAGGTCACGTCCCAGCGCAAGGGATCGCCGGCGGCGTCGGCAATATCGCGGATCATGAAGGGCATGTCGTTGGTATAGACGCGGCTGTTGCCGATGATGAGTACGGCGCGCGCCGGGCGATCGTCGACGAGATCGGCAACATCACGCCAGCCGTGCCTGACCACCGTTTGCACCGGCGGACTATAACCTACGGCGAGCACGAGAATGACAACCAGAAGTGCCAGTCGAAAAGGGCGCTCTTGCATAGAGCGAATTTTGCTCTTTTTGCCTTGCCGCAGACTTAACGCCGCCCGGAACGCTGTGGCTTTGTCGTTAATCAAGCCGTGAGTCTTTGTGGGTCCGCGCCATTCGCCGCCAATCCAACAAGGCAAACGGTCTATCCAGGCACGCGCTCGGCGTAGTGTCCTGCCGGAGCCGATGAGTTCTTCCTGGTTAGCATTGTGGCATTTCCGCCAATCCGCGCTACAAGCCTCATTTCACTCGACCGCCGGTGTAAATGAATCGATTCTGCCGACTTGACGGCGTCAGGACGGCAAGATTTCGTCGCCCCACCGAGGGGCGATGGGACATGGGGACGCCTGTCGACGGGACGGTTCAGCAGAGTCGGTTCATGCCGGTCTGGGAGACACTATGATATCGCGTCTTGTAAAAGTTTTGATGCTGTCGGCCGCCATTTTGGCTGGCGGACCGGTTGCCGTTACCTGCGGTGCGCAAACCACCACTGCCGTGCCGAAGGCGCCAATGAAGCTTACGGCGGCACAGATGCTGAGCAGGCAGGAGATCGCCGTCACGGTCATCACCAAGAGCTACACGGCCTTGCCCAAGGATGCGCGCGGCAGATCGACACCGTTCTTGAAGGGGTTGATCGATGTCGCCAACGCTTACCGCGATGTCACAGCGGCCAGCAAGGCGCGCGATAATCGCAAGATGGGCGCTGCCCTGCCAAAGGTGGCAACCGCGCTAGCCAAGCTCAACAGTGCCTACCAGCTGGCGGGAATCCGCGATCCAAAAATCGCCGACTCTCTCAAGTCACTCAACACCCTGTGGAAGAGTTATATCAAGGTCGTCAATGTCGGCGCGCCGCATAAACCGGGCAAGCAGGCGACGGCAAGTGCCCGAAAGATCAGCCATATTCGCCATGAACTGATGCGGCGGGGTACGAGCCAGAAGGGCGACCGACGTGCGGCGGCGCAGAGAGCCCACCTGCTGGCGCTCCTAAACGAAGCCGACGCGGCGAGCCGTCAAGCCGATCAGTTATGGTATGCCTCAATCCTAATGGCCGAGGTTTACGGCTACTATGCCGGCGCCTATGAATATTACGTAGCCTACGAACCGGCCTATGCCGTCGATTACCGAGAATCCTGGCAGAGTATTTCCACGGAAACGACGTACTTCTATAGCGAATCGGTTTCCTACTACGAAGAATATTCCTGGTCGTCTTATGAAGAGACGGTGGAGGTCTCCGAGAGTTATGAGTTCGGTCTGACCGAACAGGAATTCACGGCGGCACAAACGGAGGTCGAAACAACAGGTGTCAGCGTCGGCGCGGAGGCGGAAAGCCTTTACCAATCCTCCGAGGAACGACAGGCGCTCGATAGCGTCGAAACAAACATCGATACCGAGGAGGCAGCTTCGGAGGCGCCCGTACCGGAACCCATAGGGACGCCGGAACCGGATGCTGTCGCGCCTGATGCCGCCAGCGATCAACCGGCTGATGCCGGAGAGGCGTCACATCCGGACGGTGGTCCGGCCGACCAGACGGATGAGGCCGGGCAGGGAGTAGACCAAACTGCTCCCGGGACCGACGCCTGCACCGGTGACAATCCACCGCAGGATTGCGCCGCCACGCCCTCTGATGACGGCGCCATCCAGAATGAGGCAACTCCCGACGGACAGTCTCAGGACGAGGCATCGCCGGATGAAGCTCAGCCTGACGCACAACCACAGGACGAGGCGTCGCCGGATGACGGCGGTGTATCTGACGATAGCGCCAGCCAGCCGGATGAGAGCGGCGATGTCTGTGCCGGTGATAGTCCGTCGGCCGACTGCTTCTCGACTGACGAAGGTGCTGCCAGTGACGAGGGTGCGGCCAGCGATGAGGGCGGCGGCGAGGACACCTCGGGTGGCGACGATTCCGGCGGTGGTGGCGAAGAAGAGTAAGTTCGGTCGAAGGCCGCGGCGCGGCGCTTAGTTGCCGCGCCGCAGGTCTTCCACGATGGCAAGGCGGGTGCCGTCAAGGCGCTCGCGGTAGACTTGGATGTTTTCCAGCACCCGCTGCACATAGTTGCGTGTCTCGCCATAGGGGATGCTTTCGATCCAGTCGACCGGATCGACGCCGGGATTGCGCGGATCGCCGAAGCGTTGCACCCATTCCCTGACCCGGCTCTTGCCGGCGTTGTAGGCAGCGAACGTCAGGACATAGGAACCACCGAACTCATCCAGAAGCTCGCGCAGATGGGCGGCGCCCAGCGTGGCGTTGTAGCCGGGGTCGCTGGTGAGGCGATCCTTGGAAAACTTGACGCCGATCGCCTTCGCCGTATTGGCCGCCGTCGTCGGTATCAGCTGAAGCAGACCGAGGGCGCCGGCCGCCGAGCGGGCGCCTGGGTCGAAGGCGCTCTCCTGGCGGGCGATGCCATAGACCATTGCCGTTTCCACCAGCTTCTGGTGGCGGGCGCTCTCCGGAATGGCATCGAGCGGAAAAGCGAGGCGTTCGGCGCCGAGGCCCCTGTCAGCAGCAAGCTTGCCGATCTGCAAGGCCAGGCGATGGTCGCCTTGGCTTTCGGCGAATCCGGCAAGCAGCGCCACCTGGCCGCCAGTGGGCAGCGTCTTGGCCAGTTCGAGGTAGAGCAGGTTGGCGTCGCTTTCCCGACCGGTTCTCAGCAACTGCACCAGCACGCGGGCGAGGTCGGTGCGCGCAAAGGCGGCGCGATCGGCGTCGGTGGGTTTCGGCGCCGGCGGCAGGCCAAGCGTGGGCAGGCCGAGCTTCACCCGTGATAGCTGGCCATAGAAGGTGAACTCATCATCGGCGGCACGGCCGTAACGGGTGCGGGCGTTGACGCTGCGGCCTGCCGCTTCCTCGGCGCGGGCCATCCAATAGTTGGCGCGTGCGCGGGAAATCGGCTTCAGCGACACTTTTTCGAGTTCGCCGAAATGACGCAGTGCCGATTGCGGGTCTTTCAGGAAGCGCAACGCGTACCAGCCGGCATGAAAATGGGCTTCCTGCAAAGTCGTCTCGTTACCGCCGGCCTGGCTGGCCACGACTTTATAGGCAAGGCGGGGGCTGTTCTTCTCCACGAGATCGCGCGAGACGATGCGGCGCTCCACCCACCATTCGTCGCCATGAGCAACGGTCGCTTTCGCATCGACGGATAAAATGGCTTTGGCTGCCTCCTCCGGCCGATCGGCACGGCGATGCCATTCGGCCAGGGTGAAGGCGTAGAGCGGATCCTTGCGCACCGCTTTCGGCACCGCGTCGAGCTTTCGGCCAGCGTCGGAGCCGCCGCGCAGCACAGCGGCGCGAGCCGCAGCGAGAGCGGTATAGCCATCGGGCAGATAGGGTGTGAGAGCGACCGCCTGAGTGACGCGATCGGCATACATCAGCATGTCGTAGCGCGCCTTGTGCTGGGCGCGGGTCAGTACCTTGCCAAACTCGGCGATGACCGCCTTGTCGTCGGCTGGCGATAGCGGTTCCCGCGCCCACCAGACGCCGAGCAGAGCCGAAGCTTCGGAAGTGCGGCCGACCGCGATCAGGGCGCGGGCGAGCGACTTCGTTCCCTTATCGGATATCGGCACGGAACCAGCATAGGCAGCGACCTCATCGGCCGGGCTGAGATTCATCTCCGAGAGAGCCTGCTCGGCGCGCCGGCGCATCAGCTCCACCGAAGGCCAATCGGGCCGACGACGGGCAAAGTCGGTGATGGTGGCCGGGGTTAGCCCATCGGCGCCACGCCGAATGGCCATCCAGGTGACAATGTCGCGATCGAGTTCGGAGAGGCCAGCGGCAATGGATAAAGCGCCGGCAAGGTTTTTGGAATCGACGGCGTCGAGGGCCGAGCGCAACCCTTCGACACTGCTTTGCGACAGGCTTGGCAGTGCGCCGGTGATGTCGGCAACGGGGGCGGCAAGGATCGGCGACGGCTCCGACACCATAGCCGGCAAGGTAATCAGCAGCACGGCAACGAGCGAAGGTGTCTTCAGCATGGCAACCCTCATCAATTGAAAATTAACTTCAAGATGTCGCCATTTTGTTGAGGAAACCTTGACGCCGCCGACGGAGGGAGAATGAACTGAATTTATGACACGCCTTTGTGGCAAATTTCCACAAAGGTGGGTGGAGCTGTTGTCCTTCGCCCATCCTCGCCTTATTGTCCGCCGGCTGCGGACCGAGGTGCACTTTCGCATTTCACCCAGTCCATCATGAAGAGGGATCATGTTCAAGGGATCGATCACCGCGCTTGTCACGCCTTTCCGCGACGGCGCCATCGACTGGAAAGCCTTCGAGGCTTTCGTCGACTGGCAGATCACGGAAGGCAGCCATGGCCTGGTTCCGGTGGGAACCACGGGCGAGAGCCCGACGCTTAGCCATGACGAGCACAAACGGGTGGTCGAGGCTTGCATCAAGGTGACGGCCGGCCGCGTGCCGGTGATCGCCGGTGCCGGCTCGAACAACACGGCTGAGGCCATCGATCTCGCCCAGTTTGCCGAGAAGGCCGGGGCGAACGCGCTTCTCGTCGTGACGCCCTACTACAACAAGCCGAACCAGGAGGGCCTTTATCGGCACTTCAAGGCGATCAACGACGCCGTCGGCTTGCCGATCTTCATCTACAACATTCCCGGCCGGTCGGTGATCGACATGTCGGTCGAGACGATGGCTCGGCTCAACGAACTCCGGAACATCGTCGGCGTCAAGGACGCGACGGCCAAGGTCGAGCGTGTCTCCGCTCAGCGGCAAGCGATGGGCCCCGGCTTCATTCAGCTCTCGGGCGAAGACGGAACGGCGCTGGCCTTCATGGCCCACGGCGGCCATGGCTGCATCTCGGTGACGGCCAACGTCGCGCCGCGCCTTTGTGCCGAGTTCCAGAATGCCTGCCTGGCGGGTGATTTCGCGACGGCGCTGTCCATTCAGGACAAGCTCTACCCGCTGCACCATGCTTTGTTCATCGAGCCAAATCCGCAGGGTGCCAAATATGCCCTGTCGCTGATCGGCAAGATGCAGAACGAGCTGCGTCTGCCGCTGGTGCCGGTGGCACCGTCAACGGAAGCGGCACTGCGCAAGGCGCTCGAGCACGCCGGCCTTTTGAGCTGACGGAAGACAAGGTGATGGCGCAGAAAAAGAAAAAGGCCGATCCGAATAAGAAGATCGTCGCCGATAACAGGGCGGCGCGCTATCACTATGCCCTCGGCGAGAAGCTCGAGGCGGGTATCATGCTGGTCGGCACGGAGGTGAAGAGCCTGCGCGCCGGCCGTATCAACCTTGGCGAGGCCTATGTCGGTGTGGCCGGCAGCGAGGTCTACCTCTACAACGCCCATATTCCCGAATATCTCCAGGGCAACCGCTTCAATCACGAGCTGAGGCGGCCGCGCAAGCTTCTGCTGCACCGCAAGCAGATCGATCGCTTGATCACCTCGATCCAGCGGCAGGGCATGACCATCGTGCCGCTCAAGCTCTATTTCAATGACCGAGGCATGGCCAAGTGCGAGATCTCGGTGGCCGAGGGCAAGAAGCTGCACGACAAGCGGCAGGCGACCAAGGAACGCGACTGGAACCGTGAGAAAGCTAGGCTCCTTCGCTCGCGCGAGTGAGCCTTGGATAGGCGTTCGCAGGCAAGCCGAATCCCTTGCCAAGACGACCAAAAATCGACATGTTGCGCGCCGCGCAGGCAAGCGCAGGACGGATGGCCGAGTGGTTTAAGGCAGCGGTCTTGAAAACCGCCGAGGGTGCAAGCCCTCCGTGAGTTCGAATCTCACTCCGTCCGCCAATCACTGAAAGTGCGGGCCGGCAGATTTCAGGGGTAACATGAAACAGTTACTGGCAAAGCTAATCCCGGCCTTTCGAACCAAACCGTCAAATGCCGTTCTGTTTAGTTCTTATGAAGACGCTTTGCGCGCCTGCGGCACCGAGGCTACCAAGCCGACGATCTTGTTAACGTGGTGATTGAGAAGAACGCAATTTTTCGGGATCAGCTTTCCCCCGCCATTGCACTCGGTTTGGACTCGCTGCGGACGATGATTGGCATTGGCGCCATGCCCGGCCTGTCGACATTGCGTGTGTTGGATTTCGGCGGCGGTGGCGGTTATCACCACTCGATCGCCCGGATGGTGCTCGGAGCGGAACGGGCGGTGCGCTGGAACGTGGTGGAAACCTCCGCGCTCGCCAAGGCGGGGGGTGAGAAACTCTCCGGAAACGGGCTGAAATTCTTCGATAATGTTCAGGATGCAGCGGCTGATTTGGGACACGTTGACCTTGTGTTTACAAGCAGCGCACTGCAATACACCCCGGACCCTATGTCTTTCTTGCAAAAACTACTGGCGGTGAATGCCGATCATTTATTTATAACCAGAACGCCCCTCAATGACGAGGCGGACCAAGTTGTTAGCGTCCAGACGTCATGGCTTGCGAGTAACGGTCCGGGGCCGATGCCCTCTGGTTTCAATAATTACAAGATAAAATATCCCATAACCTTTGCAAACTGACGAAAACTCGTGGAGCTTATTGAGCAGAAGTATAGTATCAGATTCTTCATAAACGAGGACCGCTTCTCACCCGTGGTGGAAGGTAGGTCATTCAATATGTACGGATACTTCTGCGATCTAAAGCAATGAGTCCTTGGTGCAGCTACAGCGGCGCGGGCACTTCGTAGGTCCAGACACGGAAGGATTTCAAAACGTGGGGCCCGAATGAATTGATGAGGGGAACGTCCGCCGCGTCGCGCCCGCGTGCGACGACGATCCGGCCGATTCTTCGAACATTATTGCGTGGGTCGAACGTATACCAAGCCCCATCGAGGAAGACTTCGATCCAGGCGCTGAAATCCATCGGGTCGACAACGGGAACGCCGATATCGCCGAGATGTCCGTTCACATAGCGTGCAGGAATATTCAGGCATCGGCAGAAAGCGACCGCCAGATGGGCGAAGTCGCGGCAGACCCCTATGCGCTCATGAAAGGTCTCGAATGCCGTCCGCGTCGCCCGAGCCTGCATGTAGTCGAAGCGGATGTGGGTATGCACGAAGTCGCACACCGCCTGAACGCGTGCCCAGCCGGGTGGGGCCTTTCCGAACAGATCCCAGGCGATCTGACTGAGACGGTCCGTCTCGCAATAACGGCTGCCCATGAGATAACCGAGGCAGTCATCGGGCAAATCCTGCACCGGCGTTTCCCGAGCCTCGGGGACCAGAGGATCCAGCGCGCCATCATCCTCAATGGTCGCATCGCCCCAGATCATGAAGTCGCCAGCTGGCGCGACGAGTCTCCGGCAGCGGTTGCCGAAAAGATCGAGGTAGGTGGACACAGGCACTTCCGGCCGGGTGAAGGTTGTTTCGGGCACCCGGACGTCGGCTGCGCGGTCCTCATGGAGCGACAGCAGACAAACCAACGCGGTCGGTTGCGGGCAGGTGAGGGTGATTTCGTAGCCGTATCGGATCAGCATCGCCACCGCCTATCGGAAGTCGGTGACGGTAAGAGTATTCGTCGCGCGACGGTGGCTGGAATACTTCTCGCTGGCGACATTCTGAATGGAGGTGCGCATTGCGTCGAAAGCCGAAAGATACTGCTGTTCCGACACGGGCTTTTGCAACGGCTGGTGCTCGGTAAACACCGCTGCTTCGACGAAGAACGATATCTCAAACATGCCGTCATGACCGGAAAAGCGTATACCGTGGTGCGTCTCGTCGTAATTGCGGCTCGGGTTTGGAAAGGCCAAGGTCATTGTTGGTGTCCTGTCTCGAGAAGCCTGAAAGCCGCGGTTATCGCCGGCGACACTGCCTGCTCCGTGTTGGTTGACGGGATGGCACGGAGTGCGCTTACGGCCTCTTGATGTCTTTTGCGAATGCAGCGTTCAGGTCCGATGGATTGATCGGCACCATCTGATGCGTCGCGCTCTGCACGCCGATCGCGGGCAGATGAATGAACGATCCAATGCGGTGCCACGCCAGACGGGAGAGGCCTTCGATGGATTCCTCGTCATGGTCAATGCGGTAGTCCCCCGCCACCAAGGGCTTGGTGAAGCCGGGCAGGAGAAAGGCATGCACAAAGTGAACGATGGTTTGCGTCGTACGATTTGCCATGGTTGAGGCCTCCGCGAACGGCAGTTGCTTGCCAGGCAGGCTATGCCCACCCCAGCCGAAACGCTCAGGTCGTCGATGCATACATGATCAACGTGGAGATCATTCCGGACTTTTAAGCGGGGCAACATGCGACGCCGCATTGCGCATGCATTCACTGCAGAAATTTGAAAGAAAATAGCGGCTATTTGCCGCTTAGCTAAATGTGTTCAACTCAACGAGAATTAAATATGCGCCCTGAATGAACCTAAAACAAGGCACGGTTCTGGCGTTTATTTTTGCAGAAACAGAACAGATCAACTCGGAGTGCGAAATTTTATTTTCGCCGCTGTAGGGCATCAATCGTTTTCCGACTGCGGGCGGATGTCATCAATGTGGCGAAGCCGACAATGCGGCACAGGCCAGGCGCGCTTCAAGGCTTGTGGCGATCGCGCAGCGCAGGCGCTTTGTCGGGTTTCCCCGACGCCCGCGCCCTCCAAGCTCGGTAAGGCAAACCATCGGCGGCAATCCTGGGACTGCCGCCGATGGAGTGGCTCAGCCGTTTTCCAGCATGTAGCCGACGTAGCGTTTGGAGTCGATAGGATCAAAGCCTAGGCGCGCTCGCAATTTCTTGCGGAGCTTGCTGATGTGGCTCTCGATCACGCTCTCCTCGACTTCTTCGTTACAGAAGCCATAGACGAATCCGAAGATCTTTTCCTTGGTGACGCGCTTATTCTGATTGCGTACCAGGTATTCCAGGATACGGCGCTCGCGGCGTGGAAGCACGAAAGGCTCACCGTTCACTTCCGGGTCGCGACCGTCAAAGAAGACGCGCATCGACCCGATGATCCGGCAATCGTCGGTCTGGTTGCCGGTTCGGCGCTGGATGGCACCGGCCCGGGCAATGATCTCGCGGATATGAACCGGTTGCCGAACGACGTCATCGACGCCGACCGCAAACAGATTCAACGTCTGCTCGAGGCTGGGAACATCGCTGAAGGCGATCAGAGGGGCGCCGCATCTCTCACGGATGATTTTCGGCACCGACTGACGATCTTCGCAACTGCCCAGTAGAAAACCCTCGATGGTTAACAGGTCGCTGTCAGGTGCGGCCCCCATCCAGTCTCGGAACTCCGGCGATCGGAAGCCGATCGAGGAAACCCCTTCTCGTTCAAATCCTGACGTATAGCCGGAAGTAACAATCTTCCGGTCATCAATGATGACGAACATAGCTCACATTCCCCGTCAATCGACCTAGAGGTAAAGATCAACGTCGGGAATAAGCTAGGTTGAGATATGTAGATCGGTCAACTTTTTGCCGCATGTATCCGACATGCTTCTAGAAATGTGATTATATATATGGAAACTCTGTCTGTCGAATTTGTCTGACAAATACTGACATTAAGTATCGAAAAATTCCATAAAATTATGTGATGTTGTCAATGCAGTTCATTTTGTATTCACAATGTGATTCATGTATACGCCGATCGGTTTCCCGGTCAAGCCCTGCCAAGTAGACTGTCTGGAAATTTACCTATCAAGCGAGATGCCGTCTCAGCCGGCTTTCCGACCGCAAAAGGCCGCGGAGTTAGGCGTCCAGGCACCAAAGCCACTGCGCACCATGTTGCCGATAACAAGGCAGACATATTCTTTTTGCGCCGGGTTATTGTTCGGGCCGGCGTGGTAACGGGCCACGGCCATCGTCCAGGTATCATGGCGGGCGTGTAGTTCGTTGAGGAAGCGCGCGGCGTATTGGACGTTCTTGTGCGGATCGAACATCTCTTCCACCGAGGCGAAGCGCTCGCCGTGATAGTGATGGTTGATCTGCATGCAGCCGAGATCAATGAGCTTGACGCCGCGTGCTCTTTCCTTGTCGAAACGGGCGAGAGCGTCGGCAAGGCTCGAAGCGACATAGGGTTTACCTGCGATGTTCATCGCCAGGGGCTGTAATCCCTTCTTGCCACCGCTCTCCGTCATACCGACCGCGTAGAGCACGCCGAGCGGAATGCCGAATTCGTCGGCAGCCGCCCGCATCTCGCGTTCGCAGATGGTCAGCTCCTCAGCCGTCGCCCGGCCACTTGGACTATAAATAGAGATCGCCGCCAGAACGGCTAGCGCCGCTTTCTTCATGGGTCACTCCTTCTACCGGCTGAGGGCGGGCCGACGGCCGGCCGCCATTGCCCGCAGGGTCATTCGAGCCTCGATTGCCGCCTGCCTGCGCGCCGGACTGGCCCGGTGATGTCTGCGCACCGGCTCGGTTGTCGCCGGTCATCTGGCCACCGTCGGGGGCCGTCGAGGTGGTGATGGCAACCACGTCGGCCGTATAGCCCGAGCCACGCAATGCCCGCGTCAGCATGTCCCGGTCCTTGGCAAGGAGATCGGCGGTTTCCTGCCGGGAAGCCACCACCTCAAGTTCCAGCGACTTGTCGACAAGTCGCATCTTGACGACGACGGCGCCAAGATCTTCCGGTTCGAGCTTGATGTGCAGCACCTTGAGCGGCCCGGTAGAGTGGCGGGACGGTTCGGCAGACCGTGAGACGGATTCCATCGGGGCAGGTTCGGTGGCGGCAACAAGTTCTTCGCCGACGGCCGTAGCGATCTGCTGCACGGGAGACAGGCGTACGACCGGTTCGAAATGCGTTTCCCGGGTCACGACCGACATTTTGATGGGAGCCAACTCAGGGGTCTCCGGCTCAGCAACCGCGTCGGTCGCCTTCTCCAGCAGAGAAGACAGAGCGGCGAAGGGATCGGCCGTGTCGGCCGCCACCGGCACAGTCGCATCGCCGTGCGTGAGGTTGAGGCCGGCAGTTGACGGAAGCGCCATACCGGACGACCGACCGGGGCGATCGGATGCCTTGCGGGCCGCTTTCTCCTGTGGGGCGGCTGATAGGTCGGTATCCGATGTCGGATCCGAGATCAGCGCGGTGAGGTCCGCAGTTGCTGTGGGCTGCTCCTGACGAGCCGCCGCAGGACTTGCGCCGAGAATGGTCTGCCACGCCAGCACGGGCTCGTTTCCGATTGCCGGCTCGGCGCCCCCTGCGCCGACGTTGGGTTCCTGAGGCGTCGCGGCCGTTTTGCCATCCTTGGACTCGATCCGATGGCGAATGGTTGGCAGGCCATGCGGGTTGGCATCGCCAGAAAAGGCCTTTGGCTCCTTGCCGGATGTCCCGCTGCCGCTGCTTTCGTGCCCCCCGAGCTGGCGCAGCAGCGAGCGGAAAGCCGCCTGCCGGCTATCGCCGTCTTTCGACGCGACTTTGCCAATCGCTTTGTCGGCTGGTTTGTCGGCGGCAGGTACCGCCAGCGGCGTGTCGATTCTGGTCATGGGCTGGTTGCCTTTTCGAGCAGGGCGTCGACGGCGGAAAGGTCCGCTTCCGCGGTGCGCATATTGCCGGTTATCCAGGTATCGCCGCGCTGGGCGTCGGCACTTACGACCGAGACAGGATCGAGCGGCACCGGCGCTGACGGGACCTCCCCGACGGCATTGGCGACTGCCACGGCAGCGTCCAACAGGTCGGCATCGCGTCTGCTAAGCTGACGGCGGTTGAGGCTGGAGAGGCGCTTGCCGACCTCGCCAATGTCGTTGCCTGCGATGATCGAAGCGGCTGCGTCATAAAGGCCGGCGCGCATGGCATCGCCACCGCCCAACGGGGCCAGTTTGGCCGCGTCGGCTGCCGCCGAGCGTGCCGTGGCGAGTTTGCCGTGTACGACGGCCGCTTGAGCCAGCTGCAGGAACAGCTCCCGCTGGTTCTCCGGATCGGAAGATTTCAGGATCGCCTCGAGACGGGGAAAGCGGTCGTCGCCATCGGCAATGCCGAGCCGGGCAATGGCTGTGGCGAAGCGCTGCCGGAAATCCTCCGCATAAATGGAGGTGCCAAAGCGACGGAGGTATTGGCGGGACAAAAATTCGAAATGATCGAGATCGCCTTTCTGAGCGACCAGAAACACTTCGCGGCGCAACGCCGCTTCCTCGACCAGAGTTCCCGGCACCAGCAGGCGAGCATCATCGAGCAGATGAATGGCCCGGCCCAGATCCTCCCGAGCGACCAGGCCGGCCTGGACCAATGCCACCTGACCGCCGAGCGACATGGGCAGAGAACGAGCGTCGAGCGGCAACAGATTCTTGCGGGCTTCGTCCTCGCGGTTTTCGATGTAGGCGAGCGCGCCCGCGGCGAGATTGGCGTCGACGGCGATTGGCGGAGTCTGTGCGAGGAGGCCACGCATCAGCCGAGGACTGCCGCCGGAGAGTGTGTAGGTGACGGCCGCCCGTGCATTGCGCCCGTCCTGCCAGACGGTGCGATCGGCAGCGAGGAACTTTCTCTCCATGACCACGAGCAGCTCGCGCTGCGCGGCAACGGCCGCGGCGTTGCCGTCGGCGATTTGCGCCTGCAATGTCTGCAGCGTTCGTACCATTTCGAAAGGCGGAATATCGTCTGGCACCGCTTCGGCGGCGGCGAGCGGGCCTGCGGCCAGCAGCGAGACGAGGAAGAGGACGCGGCGGATCACGTTGGCGTCTCCCTGATGAGGATCTCGATACGGCGGTTCTCCGGCGCCTCGGGATCGCCGGCGTTCTTCAGCCAATGATCGGCATAGCCCTCGATCTTTTCGAAGCGTGCCTCGGGAATGCCACCACGGACCAGCATGTAATAGGCCATGTGTGCGCGAGCGGTGGAGAGCCGCCAGTTGTCATAGTCCTTGCTGCGGAACGGCCGCGCATCGGTGTGGCCGCGCACCACAATCTTGCCGGGTCGCTTTTCGATCAGCTTGCCGATGGCGTCGATCGTTCGGATGAGTTCGGGCTCCGGCTCGGCCGAGCCAACGGCGAACATGCCGAATTTCTGCTCATCCATCAGCGTCACCAGGAGGCCTTCGGGGGCCGCGCTCACTTCGATGCCCGGCGTCGGGCCGATGTTTCCGATGGCGGCCTGAATGTCGCGGCCCAGCTCCTTTGCATCACCGCCTTCCTTGACTTGGGCAGCGTCGACGCGAGCGGCTGACGATACCGTGGTGGGGGCCTCAGGCCCCACGGCGGTCGGCTGTTCCGGCGGAGCGCCAAGTGGCTTGTCAGATTGCGTGGCGATCGGCGTCGGCGCGACCGGTTTGGCAACCAACAGGGTGTCCTTGGCGGCCTCCGGGGCAGATGCAGCAGCCACTGGCGGAACGGTAGACGTGGTGGCGGCGTCCGGCTTTTCTTCAGATTGGCCGACTGGTGGCTTGGCCGGCGGGATCGGGGGGACGGCCTCCTTGGCTTCGGTCTTGGCAACAACCTCGTGCTTGACCGAGTCGGGTTGTGCAGCGTCGGCCGGCTTGTCAGTTGCAACGGTGGTGCCGCCGGTCTCGTCGCCGTCCCGCGGCTTCGGCGTCCGCGACATCTTCCAATAGACCGGATCGAAGGGATCGCGTTGGGCGTCGCCGCCATTGAGGCCCGGTTCGCCCGACTGGCCGAGCGTTTCAAAGGCCCCCACATTATCAGCCGATTGATTGGGCTCCGAACCTGCAACCAGTGCCGCCAGGACCGCGTAGGGATCCTCGAACAGCGCGGCTTCCGAATAGCGCGGCTTGTGCTCTCGCGGCTTGTCGAGCGTCTGGCTGTAGCCCTCCAGAGTGTCGTCGACACTTTTCACCGAGGAACGCTGGTCCTTGCCGCTGGGATCTCCCTCTTTCTCGGTTTCGAGCGGATCGCGCAGGCCCTTCTTGTCGACCGTGGCTTCGGCAAGCTTGATCGGATTGAAGTAGCTGGCAACCGCCTCGCGCGTCTTCTGATCGGTGGCGTTGATCAGCCACATCACCAGAAAAAAGGCCATCATCGCGGTCATAAAATCGGCGTAGGCGATCTTCCAGACACCGTGCTGCGGCGCCTCGGTTCTGCGATGCAGCGCTCGGCGGACAAAAATGATTTCCGGGGGCTCGGCACTCATGGTGCTCACTCTTCAATGGGAAGGAGGCGGGCGACCCATTCCCGGAGGCGGGTCTCGATCAGAGTTTCACTCGCCGTCACGACAATATCGGCACGGTCATCAGGGCGGAAAGCAATGGCGGCGGCGTGCCTGCCCAGTTTTTCGGCGAGGCGATCGAGCAGATCCGCCGGGCCGGCGATCTCAAGGGGCGCCGCCGTACCGTCGGTCATCAGACGCCCGATACAGGCGGCAAGATCCTCTACCGACCGGTCGACCAATCGCTCGACGAGAAAGGGCCTGAGGGCACGCGTGGCGGCGACGCCGAGCTGTTCGCTGAGGGCGGCGAAACGCTCCTCAAGGACGGCGGCGATCCGGTCGGACTGTTCCTCGACCCAGGCTTTGCGAGCGACTTCTTGCTCGTCGCGAAGGGATTTTGCCTGTTCGGCCAGTGCCTCCGTCAGCTGCCATTCGGCATCGGCCCGCTCTTCGGCCCGCACCGTGGCGGCTGCCTCGGCCACCCGGCGTTCGATTTCCTCGGCGACGGAATAGCCAAGTGGCTCGATGGGAGGCTCGGCATCGAGTGGCACTGGCGGTGGATCGCGCCGGTCAAGATCAAAGATGGCGATTACGTCGACGGCCGAACGCAGCATCAGGCGGCCTCCTCTTCATTCATCCACTGCCTGAGGATGCTGGCGGCCTGCTCTTCATCCATTTCAACGAGTTGCTCCAGGACCTTGAGCGGCGAGTTGCGCATGCGTGAGTTCATGTCCTCGATGAGATGCTGCATGGTGCCAGCAGCTTCACCGGTTGGCAGCGCCGTGTGACTGACGCCAGGGAGAGCGGCGGCGGCCTCGCCGGCGGCATTGGTCAGCGCGGCGGAGGCTTCCTTCTCCTCGACCTTCGCCTCGAGGCGCGGCAGAAGGGCGTTCATTGCCGGCCTCAGACCGAACCAGATGAGCAGCAGCGCGACTGCGAGGATGACCACTGCGTTGACGACGGTGCCTGCCTGGCGCAACAGCACGTCCTTGAAGGTCAGCGGCGGCACCGGCTGCATATCGGCAAAGTTGTCGGCGAAGTCGACGGCCGTGACCTGGATATGATCTCCCCGTCCTTCGTTGAGGCCGGCAGCCGACGCGGCGAGGTTGCGCATTTCCTTTACGCGGGCGTCGATGGCCTCGGCGGTGGGGTTCTCACCGAGCGACTGGGCGATGCGGGCGCGGTTGACGATCAGGGCAACCGACAGCGCCTTCACCTGGTAGCCGTCGCTGATCACCTCCTTGGTGGTCGTCGATATTTCGTAGTTGGTCAGTTCTTCGCGACGCTGGCTTTCCTCGCTGGAGCGATCGCCGCTGTTAGCTGACGGCACGGTCTCCTCGGGCAGGTTCTGTTCGACGGTGGTCGGCGGGGTCTGGCTTGAGTTCTGCGTGTTGCCGTTCTCGCGCACGGTGCGAACCGAGCGCTCGACGCGCGATTCGGGATCAAACAAAGTCTGGTTGGTATGCGTGCGGTCGGTGTTGAGCTCGGCGGCAACACTGATCTGGAAATTGTCCGGGCCGAGGTAGGGCGTCAGCGCATGGCGGATATTGGCCTCGATGCCGGTCGCCACGGTGCGTTCCAGGCGGTTGGTCTTGCTGCCGGGCAGGGATGTTGCGTCCTCGCCGGACGCGAGCACGCTGCCCTCGGTGTCGAGGACGGTGATATGGTCGACGCCGAGCCCGGGTACGCCGCCGGCCACCAACTGACGGATGGCCTCGGCCATGCGGACGTCATCGGGTACATCGGTCCGAATGATCACCGAAGCCGAGGGCGGTTGCTGATCGCGCCGGAATGAGCCGCGGTCGGGCAGCACGATGTGGACGCGCGCCGCCTTGACGCCCTTCATGGTCTGAATGGTACGGGCGAGTTCCCCTTCAAGGGCTCGCACGCGTGTCACCTCCTGCATGAAGGACGTGAGGCCGAGCGAACCGAGTTCATTGAACAACTCGTAGCCCGCTGCCGCGCTATGCGGCAGGCCCTTCTCGGCAAGCAGCATGCGCGCCTGCGAGGTCTGGGCCGGGGTGACATAAACCGTGGCACCGTCGGCGCTGACGTCGAAGGATATGCCGGCATCGGTCAGCGCCGAGCCGATCCTTGAGGCGTCATTGTTCTCAAGACCGGTGTAGAGCACCGTGTATTGCGGGCGGCTCAGGTAATAGGCGGAGCCGGCGATCAGCGCCATCATGGTGACGGCGACCATTGCCAGGGCGGAGAGCCGCCGGGGACCAAGGTCGAGAAGGTTGATCCAGAGGGTTTCTGCGTGTTCGCGAGCGGTCATCTGTCGATCTCGATGCGGTCCGTTGCGTCAGGGGCGAAGCCGGCGGCCGGCTGGGTCGTCTACAGTTCAGTGTCGTTCGGCAAACTTGCGCGAGCATTGCCTCTAAAGAAAAAACCACGCCCCGGAGGGCGTGGCTTCCTTGCGACTTCGAGCGGGTGGTGTCCGCTTAGCCGCGGAACAGCGACAGGATGTTCTGGCTGTTGGAGTTGGCGATCGACAGCGCCTGGATACCGAGCTGCTGCTGGGTCTGCAGGGCCTGGAGGCGGGTCGATTCAGCGTTCATGTCGGCGTCGACGAGCTGGCCGATACCGCGGCCGATGGCATCGGTCAGCGACTGGACGAAGTCCTTCTGCGTATCGATGCGGTTCTTGACGGCGCCGAGGTTGGAGGCACTGTCCGTCAGCTTGCCGAGAGCGCCATCGACGATCGAGATGTAGGCTGAGAGCTTCTCCTGATCGGCGGCCGAGTCGGTCAACGCGGAGATGTCGAGGTCCTTGATCGACAGCGTCTGGGCCGTGTAGGCCGGCGTCGCCGCCCCGTCGGACGTGGTGATCGCCCACTGGGAGTCGAACAGACCCTGTCCACCCACCTTCACCGCGCCGAGTGCAAGGCCGGCGGCATCGGTGGTCGGAGCTGTACCGGTGGCGGCTGCGGCCGTATTGGCGTCGTAGAGCTTGATCTGGTCGACGTCGACCTTGATCGTCTCGATGGAGATCGCATCGCCGACACGTGAGAAGGAGGCGACGACCGACTTATCCTTGTTGTAGTCGGCAGCAGAAGAGTCGACCGACAGCCAGTTCTCGCTGTTGAACACCGAAGACGAAGCGATGGAGTTCATCTGGCCGAGGCGGGCCTTGATGTCCTGCTGGATCTGGCCGCGGTTGACGCCCGGGGTCTTGGCGCTGACGAGCAACTTGCCGATTTCGGTGAGCTGATCGACGGTGGCGTCAAGGGCGGTGTACTGCACATCCACCGTGGCGGCGCCGAGACCAAGACTGTCCTGCACGGCAGACAGCGACTTGTTGTCGGAACGCATGGTGGTGGCGATCGACCAGTAAGCGGCACCGTCAGAGGCGGACGAGATACGCAGACCGGTGGAAATGCGGTTCTGCGTCGTGTCGAGCGACTTGTTGGTGGACGCGAGGGTCTGGAGGGCGGTCATTGCCGCGGCATTGGTCAGAAGGCTGGCCATTTTCGTATGTCCCTTTTTGATGAGTGAGCTGGGACATTCCGGATTTTCACCGGCATAGCAGGAGCGGCATCATGCCCTTGGATCCTCTTTGGTTCGCTGAGCGATCCAACCTGCCATGGCTTCACTTTGCCGGCTGAGGCTTGCGCGAAGCTGACGTACCGCGAAAGAGGCTTTTCGCGAGGCTTTCCAAGCAAAAACACCGCATGCTGAAATGCAAAAGCCCGCTCCGGTGGCGGAGCGGGCTTTCAGAAGCGAAGAATAAGGCGGCTAAAAGAACGATCGAACCAGACCGCCGATCAACATGTTCCAACCGTCGATGAGGACGAAGAACAACACCTTGAAAGGGAGTGACAGAACCGTTGGGGGCAGCATCATCATGCCCATGGACATGGTGAGCGTCGCCACGATCATGTCGATCACCAGGAAGGGCAGGGCGATGAGAAAGCCGATTTCAAAGCCGCGGCGGAGTTCCGAAATCATGAAGGCGGGAATCAGCACCCGGAGCGGTGTCGCGCCGCCATCCGCCTTGATGCCCAGATGCTCGGCGGCGAGGTCGTCGAACAGCTTCAGATCCTTGTCGCGGACGCGTTGGGCCATGAAGTCGCGGAAGGGATCGGAGATCTTCTCGAAAGCGACCTCTTCGGAAATCTCGTTGCGGGTCAACGGCAGCACGCCATCGTTCCAGGCCCGGTCGAAGGTTGGCGCCATGACGTAGAAGGTCATGAACAGCGCCAGACTGATCAGGATGAGATTGGCCGGTGTCGTTTGCAGGCCGATGCCCGAGCGCAGGAAGGACAGGGCGACGACGATGCGGGTGAAGCTCGTCACCATGATCAGAAGACCAGGTGCCACCGATAGCACTGTCAAAAGCGCGACCAGTTGGACGATGCGGCCCGAGGCCGATCCCTCTCCGGCCGGGATCAGCGAGCTGAGGTCGGGGATTCCGGAACCGAGGCCGGGAATCTGGGCAAATGCCGGCGCGCTCATGACGACAAGCAGAGAAGCGGCCAACAGCGGGGCGGCGATCTGGAATTTCTTCACTGGACGACCAGACTTTCGATGATGAGGTCTTTCACGTCGCCGCCCGAACGGATGGCGACGCGATCCTTGAGGTCCTCGCGCAGATGCTGGAGCTGGGTTGCGCCCTGGAGTTGCCCGACCTTCAGCGTCTTCAGGAAGGCCAGGAGATCCTCGGAGATTTTTGCCGAGATGATCTCGGAGTTGGGCATCTCGTCCGCGAAGACGACCGCCGCATCCAGACGCAGCCAGACGTCGGCGGGTTCCGAAAGGTTGGTGACGATCGGCTTTAGGCGGTAGAGACGCGAGGTGCGCGGATCGCTCTCATCGGCCTTGACTGCGCCCTGCTGCTTGGTCGCATCGGCGACCTGGGCATAACGGACGAGATGGACGCCGAGGCCAAGGCCGGCGGCGACAGCCAGGACCGTCAGGAAGAACGCGGGCTTCAAAACGGAGCCACGCTCGGGCGGCGGGAGACGGCGCACCTCGGTTTCGGCCTCGGTGGGTGCCGCTTCGCGGGTGGTTGGGAGCGGAAGCTTGGCCATGCTGTCCTCAGAAAGGAGCCACGCGATCGTAAATCTGGTGGAGCACGCCCGGCTGCTGCACTTCGGTCAATCGGCCGCGGCCACCATAGGAAATGCGCGCCTCGGCGATTTTCTCGTAGGGCACCACGTTGTTGCCCGAGATGTCCCGCTGGCGGACGATGCCTTGGATATTGACGACCCGCATCTCGAAGTTGACGCGCATTTCCTGCGAGCCGGAGATGATCAGGTTGCCGTTGGGCAGAACGCTGGTGACCACGGCGGCCAAGGTGACCTTGATCGCTTCCGAACGTTCGACGGCGCCTTCGCCTTTCGATTTGGAGGTTGAATTGGCGCTGCCGTTGAGACTGGCGTCCGAGCCTGTACCATCAAGGGAAAAGCCGAAGCCGGCACCAAAACCGGCGCTGGACACGCGAGAGCGTTCCGACGAGTTGTCGAGAGCGGCCTTGTCGTTCATCTGGATCAGGACGGTGAGGACATCGCCGACCTGATGAGCGCGGGAATCGCGAAAGAGCCCCTCGCCACCGCGTACATAGGTGGAGTTCGGGTCTCGGAACATGGCCTGCTCGGGTGCCAGCGCGTTGAGCGGCAGTGCTGCGCCGACCCGCGACATGGTTGGTTCCGTATTGAGATCGTTGGACGTATTGCAACCGGCAAGCATCAGGCCGGCGACGAGAAGCAGGGCGCGCTTCAAGGGGTGTCTCCTTTGGCGGACAGCTCGGTCATACCGGCGAGCGTGGTAGCGAGCTGAGAGGCGCGGGCAGGGTCCATTTCGTTGAGAATGGCGCTGGAGGCGCGTGCGTTGAGCCGTGCGAGCACGGCGGCGGCCATCTCGTCGTCAAGGGAGGTGAGCTGACCGGCAGCGGCCTCAGGCCGCATCTTCGCGTAGATCGCGACGACGTCGTCGCGCGCGGCGGCGAGAAAATCCTGACGCTTCTTGAGCCAAGCTTCATACTCAGCTCGCTTTGCCTCGAGATCGGCGATCCGTTCGGCGAGGCGCTTGTCGAGCGCTTCCAGCGTCGATTTCTGCCAAGCGTAGCGGGCATCGGCGGCAACGTCGCGAACATTGACGCAATATTGGCGCGCCTCTTCGGTCAGGGCGCGCATCTCGAGACCCGAGTGACTGGTCGCGTCGGTCTCGACCGGCGATACCGCCTTTGTCTCCGTTTCCGTCGCCCGTGCAGTGACTGGGCAGAGATGGATCGCCATGGCGGCTGCCACCAGGCGAAACAGAATGCGCCGTCGGATCGACGTCATGTCGATACCCCTTCAGTCCTTGATTTCATGTGTCGAAGGATCACACCGCAGTCTTGCGCGGGGCTGGCCCCGTCGCCGGACGCCCCATCCCAATTCGCGAAGATGCTGACGCATCCCCCAATTGAGACCATTGCCGATTTCTCATCTGCATCAAGGGCATGAGAAATCGGCAAGCGGAATACCAGGAGGCATTTTCAATACCTCTTGGTATTACTGCACCACAAGGTCCGCCTGAAGTGCGCCGGCGGTCTTCATCGCCTGGACGATGGCGATGACGCCGGTCGGCTTGAGGCCGATCTGGTTGAGACCACGGACAAGCGTCTGCAGATCGGTACCGCCGATGATGGCAAGTTTGCCGCCGCTTTCGCTCGCGTCGACCATGGTGCGTGGCAGGACCACCGTTTCGCCGTTCTCCGAGAAGGGGGCGGGCTGTGAAGCCACCGGCGTTTCGGTGACGCGGATGCTGAGGTTGCCATGGGTAATGGCGACGGTGGAGATGCGGACATCGGCACCCATTACCACCGTACCCGAGCGCTCATCGATGACGACGCGAGCGGGCGTATCCGGCCGCACCGGCAGCCCCTCGATCTCGGCGATGAACCGAGCCGCCGACATGCCGCGAGGCTTGATGAGGGCGACGGTCCGATAGTCGCGTTCCTCGGCGACGGCCGCGCCATAGCGATGACGGCTGTAGGCATTGATCGCGTCGGTGATGCGGATGGCCGTGCGAAAATCCGGATTGCGCAATTTGAAAGTCAGCGCGCCAAGACCGTCAAGACTGGTCTGAAGCTCGTGCTCGACCAATGCGCCGTTCGGGATGCGGCCGGCGGTGGGGGTGCCCTTCTGTACGCTTTCCGCCATGCCGGCGGCGCTGTAGCCGGTGACGGCGATCGGCCCCTGCGCCACGGCATAGACTTCGCCGTCGGCGCCGGCGAGCTGGGTGATGACCAGGGTGCCGCCCTGCAGCGAACTGGCATCGCCGAGCGAGGCGACGTTCACGTCGATGCGCGAACCGGCGCCGGCAAAGGCGGGCAGCTCGGCGGTGACGATCACCGCTGCGACGTTGCGGGTGCGGAGCGCGCTGTCGCGCACATTGACACCGAGCTTTTCCAGCATCGATTGCAAGGACTGCTCGGAAAAGGCGGCGTTGCGCAACGTATCGCCTGTGCCCTGCAGGCCGACGACAAGGCCATAGCCAACGAGCTGATTTTCGCGGACGCCTTCGACCGCGGCAATATCCTTGATGCGCACGTCGCCGGGCGCCAGGGTATGCACCAGATTATCCGGCGTGCTGGGAGCTCTCGGTTCCGGTCCGCTTCTTGGGACGATCGGTGCGACGATGGGAGGCGGCGGCAAAGGTGAACTCGGCGCCATGTCGGCGGCGAGCTGCGTCGATCCATCTCTATCGGCATAGGGCAGGGGGCCATCGACGACGCTGACCACTTCGCCGGTCTGCGGGTCGAGGGAGATCGGCATCCGCGGGCTATCCTGGGCGGAGGCCGGCTGGAGCGCGAAGAAGCCAGCGGCGAGGCCGATGAAAAGGGCGCGCATCAGCTTTTTCCTACGACGATGCTGCCGTCGGCTTGGACGACGCCGACGATGACGGTGCCGGATTCCGTATTGCGGACGCGGATCACTTCGCCGGCGCTACCGGACTGCATCGGTTCGGCGTAGGTGATGATGGTGAGCCCGCCCTCCATGAAGACAAGGCGCACGGGCACACCGCGCCGCACCAGCTGCGGATTCTCCACGGCATTGATGGTGATCGGCTGCCCAGGCAGCAGCGTTCGCCGCGCCACCTTGCCGACCAGCATCTCGCGGCCGGCGACGACCGCTTCGAGCGAGGCGCGCGTCAAGCGGAAGCGACGATCCGTCAGCATTTCGTCGGTGATCGGATCGCCGGGATAGATGGTGATGCCGGGCACCGGCAAGGTCGACACCATCTGGGCGCTGGCCGGCAGGGCAACGGCGAGAAATGCAAGTGTGGCAAGCAGCAGCAGGCGTTTCATGGAAAGGCCTTTCCGGCGTCAACGCAACCCGTTCGAGACGGTGCCGGCCATCGAATCGGCGGCCGAAATGACCTTGGAATTCATTTCATAGGCACGCTGTGCCGAGATGAGTTCGGTAATCTCGGAGACCGGATCGACGTTGGACGCTTCGAGATATTTTTGACGGATCTTGCCGAAGCCGGGATCGGTCGGAACACCGGCGACCGGCGTACCGGAGGCGAGCGTTTCCCGATAAAGGTTGCCGCCGATCGGCTCCAGGCCGACGTCATTGGTGAAATTGGCAAGCGACAACTGGCCGAGCGACTGCGGCGCCGGCTTTCCCGGCACGGTGGCGAAGATCTCGCCGGACTCGTTGACGGTCAGGTCGGTGGCATCGGTGGGCACCATGATCGGCGGCTGCACGGCATAGCCGTCGAGCGTGACAAGCTGGCCGTCGGCGTTCTTGTTGAAGGCGCCGGCGCGCGTATAGAGCGTTTCGCCATTCGGCCCGTCGACCTGGAACCAGCCGCGGCCATCGATGGCCATGTCATAGGTATTGCCTGTCAGCGTCAGGCCCCCCTGCAGATGCAGGTTGCGGATGGCGGCGGCGCGGACGCCCAGCCCTTGTCGCACGCCTTCGGGGATGACCGACTGGCCGCCCTGATTGGGCACGCCCTGCATGCGCTGGGTCTGGTAGAGCAGGTCGGTGAATTCGGCGCGCGACCGCTTGAAGGCGGTCGTGTTGATGTTGGCGATATTGTTGGCGATGACTTCGACATTGAGCTGCTGGGCGGTCATGCCGGTGGCGGCGATGGCGAGCGCTTTCATTTGTGGCTCCTCAGATGGCCATGCGGCCGATTTCTTGATAGGCGGACACGACCTTGTCGCGAACGGCGAGGGCGGTTTGCAGCGACTTCTCGGCAGTCATCACCGCCTCGACGACCTGCTGGACGCTCATCTTGCCTTCCATGCCGGCGATCGAAGCCGCCTCGCCGGCCTTGAGATCGGAAATTGCCGAACCTGAGACCTGGGCGAGCACATCCGTGAAGTTGACCGGTGCGGCGGCGGCGGACGTTGCCGCTGCGGCCGGCGTGGCGGTGCGGATGGCCGAGGTGGCGGTCGGCGGCGACAGCCGGTCGAAGTTGAAGTCGAGCGAGGAGATGGGGTTCAGCATCACGAGTTCCTCAGGAGATCGATGTTCATGGTCAGCATCGAGCGGGCCTGGGTGATCGCCTCGACGTTGGCCGAATAGGACCGGTTGGCCTGGCGAAGATCGCTGAGCTCGATGAGCACGTTGACGTTGGGCATCTTGACGTTGCCATTGGCATCGGCGGCGGGGTTGCCGGGATCGTGCTTCACATCGAAGGGACTGCGATCGGCGCCGATGTCTTTGACGATAACCGTCGGCGTTCCCATGACACGGTCCATTTCCTCGCCAAACGTCACCGTCTTGCGGCGGTAGGGGTCCGCTCCGGGGGTTCGACCGGTCGACTGAGCGTTGGCGAGATTTTCGGAGACGACGCGCATGCGCGTCGACTGGGCCTGCATGCCGGAACCGGAAATCTTGAGAGCAGCGGTCAGCTGGTCCATCGGGTCAACCCTTCACGGCGGAGGTCAGCATGCGGCCGAAGGCGGCGACGATGCTGCGGTTGAGGGAGAAGCTGGTGTGGATGTCACCGGCCTTGATCATTTCCTGCTCGAGGTTGACCGAGTTACCGGAGTGGCTTGTCTCCCAGGTCTTCTCGCGACGAACATCCGCCGCGGCGGCATCGAGGCCGGACGGCGCCATATGCCCCGGGTTGGTCGCGGCGAGCTCAAGCCTGGTCTGGGAAAAGACTTCGCTGAACGGCTCGACGTCGACGGCGCTGTATTTCGGCGTATCGGCGTTGGCGACGTTCTGCGCAACGGCGGCCTGACGGACGGACAGCCAGTCGGCTTGCCGCGAGGCGAGTGAAAAAAGATGGATGGGCTGCAAGACGATCCCTCCGAATGTTCGAGAGGGATCATGGAGGGCAAATCTTGCCCGAGGCTGGCCTCGCGGGCTCAGCCTGGCTCGTCAGTCGATCGGAACGAGACGAGCGTCGGCGATCGCATCGACAAGGCGACGCGTGTTCTCTTCCGGATCGCCCGAAGAGCCGGAAACCGCGAAATAGTGGATCTCGACGCCGGCATTCAGCGGGCCCAGGATCAGGCTGAAGAACACCGTCACGCCCTGGTTCTGGAATTCCATGTCCAGCGTCACCGTGGTCGGTCCAGACCAGTCGGTATCGACGGCAGCACGCCAGCCATAGCGTAGCGTGTCGGGCTTGAAGTAGAGCTCGACCGAGGACGCAACGAGGTCGTCGAGATTGCCGTGCTTCTCGAGCTGGATATAGACGACCAGGTTGACGATATCGATGAGGCGCAGTTCGGCCGCGACGTCCTTGACGCCTTCGGCGATCGCCTTTTCCCGAGCGAGGGAACGATGGTCGTTTCGAGTTTCCGTCATGAGCGGCCGTGGATGATTGCAGGCAAGTGGCTATCGGAAGACCGAGCCTGAAGCAGATAGATGACTTCCGCAACGGCCCGGTAGAACTCGACGGGGATCATCTGGTCAAGTTCCACCTTACCGTACATCGCCCTGGTTAGCAATTTATCCTCGACCACCGGGATTCCGTTCTCTTCGGCAATCTCGCGAATTTTCAGGGCGACGAGGTCCTGTCCCTTGGCGAGCACCACCGGCGCGCCGCCCTCCTCGTAGACGTAACGCAGCGCAATGGCATAGTGGGTGGGGTTGGCCAGCACCAGGGTGGCCTGCGGTACGTTGGCCATCATGCGATGACGAATGCGGTCCCGGGCCAGCGAACGCATCCGGGCTTTGACCAAGGGATCGCCCTCGGTGTTCTTGAACTCGTCCTTCACTTCCTGCTTGGTCATACGCAGATTGCGCCGCCACTGGATGCGGGCCCAGACGAGGTCGGCGGCCACCAGCAGCACCGTGGCGATGCAGACGGCGGAGAGCAAGTGGATGGCGATACCGACGGTGGAGTCGACGAGGGCGCCTGGGTCGGAGAACATGGCGTTCACCATCCGATGCTGTTCGGTTTTGAGGATGATCGAAACCACGAGGGCCGTCGCAGCGAACTTGAACAGCGCCTTGCCGAATTCGACGAAGCTTTGCAGGCCGAAGACACGTTTCCAGCCCTTGGCGATCGACACCCGACTGAGCTCGGGCTTGATGCGGTCGAACACCACCTGCGGCACGTTCTGAACAAAGGAGCCGGCCAGACCGGCGACGGCGAAGATGATGATGGCCGGCGCCAGGAAACGACCCATCTCGAGGCCAACGGCATCGAGCAGCAGAACGGCATCCTGTCCCTGTTCAAGGCGCACGTCTCCGGGGTTGTCGAGGAAGCCGCGAAGGGTGACCGCCAGGCGCGCGGTGCCACTGCCGATCACCCAGACCATGACGATCAGAGTGGCGCCGAGCGAGAACAGTATGGGCAGCTCGCGCGATGTGGCGATGTTGCCCTTTTCGATGGCGTCCTGGGTCTTCTTTGGGGTGGCTTCCTCGGTTTTGCTGTCTTGTTCCGGCTCGTCGCTCATGACGCACCTCAGCGCACGTAGGTGTCGTCATCCTGATCGGAATTGAGCTCGATCTCGCCGCGACCGGCCATATCGAGGGCGAGATCGGCGATCACACGACGCGCCTCGAGCACGTCGCGCTGCGGCGACGGTTCGCTGGTGGCGAGTTCGTTCTCGACGATGCGGCGGGCGCGTGTGGCCAGCGACGACAGGATGGCATCACGGAAGTCCAGATCGGTCCCCTTGAGGGCGAGAACCACTCGCTCGGTCGGGATCTGATCGAAGATCGCCTGACGGGCGCGCGGCGCCAGGTTGATGATGTCGTCGAAGGTGAAGAGCAGCCCTTTCAGCATTTCCGCCGATTCCGGCTTCACTTTCTTGATGCCTTCGAGGGCGTCTTCCATGTCCTGCCGCTCCATCTTGTTCAGGATGTCGGCCATGCGGGCATGAGTGTCGGCACCCATGTTGCGCGAGAAGTTGAGCATGAAGTCCTCGTGCAGCGTACGCTCGGCGATCGCCACGGTGTCCTCGACGATCGGCTTGAGGTTCAGCATGCGGCGCATCAGCTCGTGACGTAGCGGCGGCGGCAGGTGGCTCATGGTGCGCGCCGCAAAGCTCGGGCGCACCTTGGACAAGATGAGCGCTGCCGTCTGCGGATGCTCTTTCTGGAGGTAGTTGGCGAAGATCGCCTCGGAAACCGAGGAAATCCGGTCCCAAATGGACCGATTGGCGTAGCCCAGCACGTCCGACATGATGTCGGACACCTGATCGGGCGGCAGGATTCCGGTCAGCATCTTCTCGACGTCGCTGACGGTTCCGAGCAGATTGCCACCCGTGAAGCGCGTGGCAAACTCCTCGACGATTTCGGAAATCTGCTTGGCCGACACAGCGCCGAGGTCGGCGATCGAGCGGGTGACCTGCTTGATCTCGCCAGTGTCGAAATGGGAGAGCAGCCGACCCGACAATGGCTGGCCGAGCGCCAGCAGCAGGACCGCCGCCTTGTCGGGGCCTTGGAGGGCGCGGTTGCTCTGTTTCTTTTTCGCCGTAGCCGAGGCTGCCATGATCTCCCGTCCGCTTTTCAGACGTTGGAGGCGTTGCCGCCGACGATCTCGGTGAGCGAGATGCCGAAGCGTGAAGTATCGTCTTCGACCACCACCACTTCGCCGCGGGCGACGGTGCGGCCGTTGACCACGACGTCGACCGGCTCGCCGACGCGATGGTCGAGCGGAATGGCAGAGCCGCGCCGGAGTTTCATCAGGTTGGCAACCGGCATGATCGCCGAACCGAGAACCACCTGAATGGTGACGGGAATGCGCATCACTGCCTCGAGATTGCGGACGGCGCCGAAACTGTCCTCCAGGCTGGGGCCGTTCTCTTCCGGAGGCTCGTCGTTCGTATCGAGGCTGGCGATCGTCTCGACGGCGACCGCTTCCAGAACATCTCCCGCCGGCGTCGGCTGGGGCGAACCGTCCATTTCGGCCATGATCTCGTCGATGTCGCGCTGGGTCTTGGTACTGCGTGCCATGATCCTATCCTTTTCCTGGAATGTTCGTGGGACGTGGCTGTGATCAGCGTCCGGCGGCCCGCGCGCTGCTCCTCATCGGTTCGGCGGGTACAGGGGTGGCCGCCTTCTCCAGCTCGTCGAGCATGGTCCGGGCACGTTCGATCTCGACGATGAGGTTCTGCAGCGTCGTCAGGCCCTGCATGTTGATCTCGCGGATGGCATTGCCGACGGTCATCAGGGCAACGCCGGTCTCGTCGAGCGAGGTGGCATAGTTCGCCTGGTTGGACTTGAGCTCACGAAGCTCCCGTCGGAAGACAAGCAAGCCAACGATGGTGCCGATCAGTGCGACCAGCAGGATGCTTTCAACGAGAAAGGATGTCATTGAGGAACTCCTGATCGGCATCGACGTGTTCGTCGATCCTGATGGTGTAAAGGCCGTTGCTTTGGCCAAGCTGACACCAGAACAGCGGCTCGCCGCGACAGATCAGCTTGACGCGGCTGCGCGGCGTTGCCTGCAGCTCGATGACCTGTCCGACTTCGAAGTTGGAAACATCCGAGAGGTCGATCAGCCGCTCTTCGAGGATGGCATCGACGCGCATCTCGGTGCGCTGCACCTCGCTCTGGATTTGGCGGGCCCAGCGCGGATCGCGGGGAGCCGCCTCGCCAGCCATGGTGTTGGCCAGTGTTTCGCGAACCGGGTTGAGGGCCGACTGCGGCAGGATGACGAACATCTCGCCGCCGCGATTGAGCGCCTGCAACAGGAACTTGGCGACCAGCGCCTGGCTGTTGCGCCGCCCGATGATCGCAAAGTCCATGCGCGTCTCGATGCGCTCGAACTTGAAGGTCGTGTCGTGCGGCGCACCGAAGGCGAGCGGCAGCACCTTGGCCATGCGCTCGAAGATCGCCTGGGCGATGTTGACCTCGATGTTGGAAAACGGGCGCTCGACGTCGATGGGTGGCTCGCTGCCGTCGGCACCGAACAGCACTTCGACCATGGAGAAAATGAAGTCCCGGTCGAAACCGACAAGGATGCGCGAGTCCCAGGCCGGCACGTGGAAGACGCCGGCGATGGCGTTGGCCTCGTAGTCGTCCAGCACGTCGTCGATGCGCGACGGTGCGACATTGGAGAGCGAGAAATAGGCCGGGGAGGCCGACATCTGGCGGAGACTATCGGCACAGTGCGTCGCCAGGCGATCGAAGGCGACGTGCAGCATGGGGATGCGGTCGACGGAAATGCCGCTGGCATCGAGGAGCTTGTCGGAAACGGGGCGGGTGGCGGTATGCAGACTGGCCATCAGGCGGCACTCCGCTGGGTGGTCTCACCGGGCTTGGCGGCGGCTGGTACGGGGGTGGAAATGACTTCGTCCTCGACGTCGTCGATGGTCGGCCGCTGATGGGCGGGGATGGTCTTGCGCCCATATTCCAGGGCAATCTGCGGCACGGCGCCGTTCATGGAAGCAATCAGCGTCTGCTTGATCAGAATGTAGGGAGCGAGCTGACGTTCGCGCACCGTTTTGATCTTGCCGGCAATCGGCGCCACCACGCCATAGGATAGGAAGATGCCGCCGAAGGTGCCAACCAAGGCGGCGCCGATCAGCGCGCCAAGGATTTGCGGCGACTGGTCGATGGCGCCCATGGCCTTGATGACGCCGAGGACGGCAGCAACGATGCCGAGCGCCGGTAGCGCTTCGGCGATCGCCCCGAGAGCGAGGTATGGCATCAGTCGCTCGTGAGCGATCGTCTGGATTTCCTCGTCCATTAGTTGCTCGACCTCGTGGGGCCGGGCATTGCCGACAATGATCAGGCGGAAGTAGTCGCAGATGAAGGCGCACATTTCCTGGTCTTTGGTGACCCATGGCACCTTTCGGAAGATGTCGGAATTCTCCGGATCTTCGATGTGCTTTTCGACGTCGCTACGCCCCTTGGACCTCAACTCGCGCATCAGGGCATAGAGCACCTCGAGAATGCCGAGATAGTGCTGTCGACGCGGTGCGTTGCCGAGCACCGCTTCGATGATGCTGCGGCCGGTATCTCGCACCGTGCGCATCGTATTGCCGACAATGAAGATGCCGAGGGCGGTGCCGCCGATGATCACGAACTCCCACGGCTGCCAAAGCACGGTGAGATGCCCGCCAAGTGCCGCGTAGCCGCCGAGCAAGGAGCCGATCGCGATGATGAAGCCGATCAAACTACCCAATGCCTTGCTCCTTTTCGTGGTTGCCTGCCGTCGGGTCTAGGCGGCGAGGCTTGTGCGAGGCTTGGGGAGGTTTGTCGCCAGCCACGAGCAAGGTTCAGGCGGCAATCATCAAGGCAAGACAAGGAGAAAGGCCATGCTTTCGACGCCGCTCAGCTACCAGATGATCACGCGCGACATGTCGGCAACGTTGAAGCGCACGGCAGCTCAGCCGGACGTGAAACGGGCCACCGAGTACTACAAAGAGAACATCGGCAAGATGACCAGCGTTGACGGGTTTCTCGGTAACCAGCGGCTCTATGCCTATGCGATGAAGGCCTATGGTCTCGAAGACATGACCTATGCCAAAGCGTTCATGCGCAAAGTGCTGGACAGCGATCTCAGCGATGCGGCAAGTTTCGCCAACAAGCTGGTCGACAAGCGCTATCAGGATTTTGCCAAGGCCTTTTCGTTTCTGAAGCCATCGGCGCAGAGCAAGGACGCGCTGGCTGACATCGAGAAGAAATATACAGAGAAGGCCACGGAAGACGGCGACTCGAAGTCCTTCATCAAGCTTGGCACACTCGCCTACGAAAAGTCGCTGTCGAAGGTGAAGACGGTGGACGACTTTCTCGCCGACGATACCTTGGTCGCCTACGCAACCAAGGCATTCGGCGTCGATCCGCCGGGGACGGCGGCCAACGAGAAGGTCTTTCTCAAGCGTATTCTGACCTCCGATCCTTCCGACTCCAGTAGCTTTGCCGCCCAACAGACCAAATCGGCCTGGAAGGATTTTGCCGCCGCTTTCAACTTCTCGAAGGAGGGCACCGTCCGTGTCCAGACGAGCGCTCAGACAACGAGCACGGTCTCGAGTTATCTCCGGCAAACGATCGAGGGACAGGCGGGCAAGGAAAATGAGGGCGTACGCCTGGCGCTCTATTTCGAGCGCAAGGCGCCGACCATCACCTCTGCCTACAGCATTCTCGCCGACCCCGCCTTGCTGAAGGTGGTGCAGACGACGCTCGGTCTGTCGTCGCAGAGCGGCCAGGCGGATATCGACGTTCAGGCCAACTACATCAAAAGCAAGCTGGACATCAAAAGCCTTTCCGATCCCGACAAGCTCAAGAAATTGCTCACCCGGTTCACGGCCATGTGGGAAGCTGCCAACCCAAGCAGCACGGCGACAACGTCGGTTGCCAGTCTGATCACTGGCAAGAGCAGCGCGGTGATGAGCGCCAATACATTGATGAGCCTGCAAGGGCTGAAACTCGGAGGCCAATGAACCGTGCAGAGCTCCCTCTATGTCTCGTTGTCTGCCCAGGTCGCACTCGCCAATCGCCTCGACACCCTGGCGACCAACGTGGCCAATCTGTCCACGGCCGCCTATCGAACCGACGAGGTGAAATTTGACACCTTTCTGTCAAAGGCCGGTGCCGATCCCGTCTCCTATTCCTCGACTGGCGAAACCTTCATCTCGCGCGCCAAGGGTGGGCTGCGCCAGACTGGCAACGACCTCGACGTTGCCGTCGATGGCGAAGGCTGGCTGGCCGTGCAGACACCCACCGGCAACGTCTACACCCGTGACGGACGCATGCAGATTTCCGCCGATGGTGTCCTCCAGACCGTCGCGGGCAATCCCGTTCTGGATCCGGGCGGCGCCTCGATCCTCGTCGACACCGACGCCGGACGTCTGACGATCGGCCGGGATGGCATGATTTCCCAGAATGGCCGGGCGATCGGTGCCATCGGCCTGTTCTCGATTCCAGACGGAGCAAAGCTGGCGCGCGGCACCAATTCAGGCGTCATTCCCGACCAACCGGCCGTGCCGGTGGTCGACTTTGTCGGCCAAGGGGTTGCGCAGGGCTTCGTCGAGGAGGCCAACGTCAATCCGGTGCTGGAAATGACCCGCCTCATTGAAGTGACGCGCGCCTTCGAGCAAGTCACCGCCGCCTCCACCAAGTCGGAACAATCGATGCAGGATGCCATTAAGCGGCTCGGGCAGGTCTCGTGACAAAATCCCCCAGTCTTGCCGATCTCGCCGATCACGTTGCCACTGCCGTCCACGAGCTTGGGTTCATCCGTGTCGGTGGCCGGGTCTCGGAGGTGGCGCCCGAAGCCTTTCGCCTTCGCGGCCTGTCGCGGCACGTCCATCTCGGCGACCGCGTCGAGATCGCCACCGCCGATGGACCCGGGCTCGCCGAGGTGCTGCGCATCGATGGCGAAGGGGTCACCGTTAAGCCTTTCGCGCCACGCCTTGAAGTTGGCCTCGGTGCGGTTGCCTATCATGCAGGACCTGTGATCCTTGCCCCACATCCGTCCTGGAAGGGGCGCGTCATCGACGCCATGGCGGCGCCGGTCGATGGGCTCGGGCCGCTCATGCCGGGTAACGTTGCCGTGCCTGTCGATGGCCGGCCGCCCAGTGCGCTCCGCCGCGCCAGGGTCAAAAAGCCGATCCGTACCGGCGTCCGCGCCTTCGATCTGTTCACGCCCATCTGCGCCGGCCAACGCATCGGCATTTTTGCCGGCTCCGGCGTCGGCAAATCGACGACACTTTCGATGATCGCCCGCTCGCGTGCATTCGATACCGTGGTGATTGCGCTGGTTGGTGAGCGTGGCCGCGAGGTGCGCGAGTTTCTCGACGATTCCCTTGGCGATAATCGCGTCCGTTCGGTGACGGTGGTGGCCACCGGCGACGAGAGCCCGATGATGCGGCGCCTGGCGCCGCGCACCGCCATGGCAGTTGCCGAGTATTTCCGCGATCGCGGCGAGCAAGTGCTGCTGATCGTCGACTCGGTGACCCGCTATGCCCACGCCGCTCGCGACGTTGCACTCGCCGCCGGCGAGCCGGCGGTCGCGCGCGGTTACGCACCAAGCGTGTTCACCACCTTGCCGGAACTCCTGGAACGGGCCGGCCCGGGTGAAGAAGGCGGCGGTTCGATCACTGGCGTGTTTGCTGTCCTGGTCGACGGGGACGATCACAACGATCCGGTGGCCGACAATATTCGTGGCACGCTCGACGGGCACATCGTGCTCGATCGGGCAATTGCCGACCAGGGCCGCTATCCGGCCGTCAACGTGCTCGCTTCGATTTCCCGACTCTCCCGACACGTCTGGAGTCGCGAAGAGCGCGATCTCGTTTTGCGGCTCAGGAGCCTGATCGCCCGCTTCGAGGATACGCGTGACCTGCGTCTGATGGGTGGATATCAGGCTGGACAGGATCCCGAGCTCGATCAGGCGGTATCGCTGGTGCCGCGCATCTATGACGGCCTTCGCCAGAACCCGACCGATCCGCTGAGCCAGGATGCCTTCCGCGAACTTGCCGAGAAGATGCAGCCGCCGCCGGCGACAACCAGTTGATCGAGGCGTTATCGATGCATTGAAAAGGGCGGCTTTCCTCTACGGAATCCGCCCTTTTGTTGGCTGCAAGACGACGGCGGAGGCTATTGTTTCATGGCGTCGCGCGAGAAATAGCTGATCTGATCGACCAAGACCTCCTGGACGATATCGCTTTTCAGACGGACGTTGACCTTCTGGCGGATGCCCTCGGCAAAGGCTTTGAGGTCGTAGCGCTGGATATGGTCGAGATCGACGCTGTCGTCGCCGTAGATCGTGCGGAAGGCCTCGTCGGTGACGAACAGCTCCGGCGGCACGGGCGCCTCCTTGAGGCGCGTACTGTCGGCGGTGAATACCAACGCGAGGACGCTGTAGCCCATCAGCTTGCCGTCACGGATCATCGGCACGTTGATGGGTGCCGTCTTGACGTATTGCAGGCCTTCCCAGGTCGGCTCGTCGGTTGGTTTCGCCACGCTGCCATCCACCAGCCACCAGGCCGCGCTGTAGGCCGACAGAAGCGTGACGACGCAGACCCAAAGGCCCATGAGAAGAATGCGCCTCATTGCGGCAGCGTCCACATGCGCTGCGGGGGCGCGTAGGTGCCGTCGGACTCCGCGTCGCGGATGGCGGCGGTGAGGATTGCCGAAATCTCGCGTGTGGCGTCGAGGTGTGTCTTAAGCAGCAGCCGGTTGCGCTCGAGCTGGTCACGAAAGCTCTCCAGCCGATCCCGGATATCGTCGCCGATGCTCTGGGGATCGACGAGACGCATGGCGCGCGTCAGCTCCAGGAGACCGTGGCTTTTGCGGTAATTGAGGTCTTCGAAGGCCGGCGCCTCGCCGGCCCGAAGGGATTGCGTCTCCTGGTCGACCACCTGCTCAAGGCGGGCGATGGCCTTGAGAAGGGCCAAGACCTCGATCGGCGTAGTGCCGTCAGGATTGCTCCAGAGATCGAGGGAAACGGGGAGTGCCGTTGGTGCGGCACCGTCAGCGGGGGCGATAGCGGCGAGCGGTTCGTCCATCAGGAAACTCCGAAATAGCGTCGGACGTCAGATACGCGGGACTGTGGAGAGAAGCGCGGCGAGGCGCAGCGGGGAGGCACCGGCGGTGCCAGCGTCGAGATTGGGGACATGACCGGCAATAAGGTGGTCGGCGATGCCGATACCTCCTGCCTTCGCCATTTGCTTGCCGAGTTGATCGGACAACATGGATTTCCACACGTCACCGGCGGTTCCGGAGCCGTAGACATCCTCGGCACCCTCAGGCAGCATCGAGCCGACGAACGTGCTGAGCACCATCGCCTCGAAGCTCACAAGTGCTTTGGAGCGACGGTCTCCGGCCGCTGCCGCGGCGCCATCCACGCGGCTCGCCAGCGCCGTTTCGTTCTGAAGGCGCAAGCGGGCACGATGAAGATCGAAGGGAGCTGAAGGCGCCGGGTCGACAACCGGTGTCGCGTCGGCCAAGGCGGCAAGAGCGCCGCCAGCCTCCGAGACGGCGGGCATCAGGCTGGCGAAGGCGGTGCCGACGGTGTCGGACAGCCGATCCAGCTTGGCAGTCGCGACCTTGAGCCGCTCGGGGTCGGCAGCGCGGGAAACGTCGAGAATAATGTCAGACGGGGGAGAGATGGCCATCAGCGTCCTCCGGAAACGTTGCGAAACAGATTAGCCGGCCGAGCTTAAGCGAGGCTGGCGTGACGGCGAGCGAGCGCGCCCTCGACGAGGCTTTCAAGCTGGCGTTTCTCGTCATCCGCTGCGATTCCGGTCTCCAGGCGCCCGATCACCGTTTCGGCAAAGCGGGTGTGGCGCGCTTCCGTCATCACGGCGGCGATCTGCTGTACCTTGAGCGGCTCAAGCAACGTCTTGCGCTCGGTGAGGCGCTTCAGGCGGGCCGCCATATGCCCGGCGAACAGGCCGTGCAGCGGCGTATCGTCATTGAGTGTTGCGATCAGCGCCGTGCATTTCTCGTCGATGTCGGCTTCCTCGCGCATGACCCGGGCAAGGCGCAATTCTTCAACTTGCTTGAGCTGCCGGCGAAGCTCGGCGATGCGACGCATGGTGTCGAGGCGCTTTTTGTCGGCCGCGCTCATTGGGAGGCCAGCCAGTCGGAAAAGCCGAGTACGAACAGCTGCTGGAATTCCACGGCGGTGAAGTAGAACAGCATCAGCCCGCCGAACAGCACGAAGGGCATCGAGATGAAGTAGACCGGGATCGATGGCGTCATCTTGTTGACGAGGCCGAGGGTGAAGTTGACCACCAAGCCATAGATGATGAAGGGGCTCGCGAGGCGCAGGGCCAGCCAAAAGGCCGCTGAAAGCGTATCAGTCACCTCGATGAGACTGCCCTGAGGGTCGAAGACGCCGGCGACCGGCAGCACCTTGTAGGAAGAAATGACCGCCTCCAGCACCTTGGCGTGCTGATCGGTGAGAAAGAACATCAGCGTCGCCGTCAGCATGATCAGCGTGGACATGGCTGGCAGCGCTTCCTGATCTTCGACCACCGTATCCGGCATCGAGAAGCCGACGGTCATTGCCATGGCATGCGACATCATCTGCAGGGCCAGGAAGAACAGGCGGCCAAGGAAGCCGATGAAAAGACCGGTGAAGGTCTCGGCAGCGATCAGCCGCAATAGGGTCACAGGCGCGTCGTCGGTAATGGCGGCGGCGGCCTGATCGACCAGCATGGGCGCCACGGCGAGCGTCAGACCGAAAGCGAGAAACAGGCGAACCTGCGTCGGCACCCGAGCGCTGGAGATCCCGACCATCACCATCAGCGCGCCGCCGATGCGGCAGAATAACAGGCAAACGGCGAGAATGGTGGTCGAGCTGATGCCGATCATGAAATGGTCCCGAGCGCTTCCACTTCGACGCCGCGGGCGATCTCGACGTGGCTCAACACCGGCAACGACGGGAACAGGCGTTCGACGATGAGACGCACGTAGGGGCGTGCCTCGGGAGCGGTGACCACCGCAAAGCTATGGCCCTGCGACAGACGGCTGCGAACCGCCACCGACACCTCATTGCCGAACTGTTCGACAAGGCGCGGATCGATGTCGAACTCGATGACGTCGCCCTTGCCGTCGCGCTTCAGTCCCTGATGGAACGTAAGATCCCAACGGTTGCCGAGGCGAAGCACCTTCAGCGTGCCGCCATCGGCAAGGTCACCGCAGATCTGCTGGGCGATACGCATGCGCACGTGCTCGGCGATCTGCTCGGCGCGGCGAACGTGCGGGGCGATCTCGGCCACGGCCTCAAGGATCAGGTGGAGATTGCGGATCGAGACGCGTTCGGCGAGCAGGAGTTTCAGCACCGCCTGCAAGCCAGAGAAGGAGATCTGCGACGGGCAGATATCGTCGACGAGGCGCTTGTACTCCGGATCGAGCCGATCGATCAGGATGCGCATGTCTTTGTAGGAGAGAAGCTGCGGCAGGTTGTTGCGGAGCACTTCCGAGAGGTGGGTGAGCATCACCGACATACTGTCGATCGGCGAGTAGCCCTCGCGCGTCACCTCGTTCACGTAGTCCTGGGAAACCCACATCGCCTTCATGCCGAAGGCCGGCTCGCGGGTCTCGTCGCCGGGAACATCCGGCCCTGAAGTATCGCCGGTGATCACCATCACCTCGCCGAGCCGCAGTTCCTGGGCGGCGATGACGGTGCCATGAATCTTGATGCGGTATTCCTTCTGCGGCATGGCGACGCTGTCGCCGAGCTTGATGTCGGGGACCACGAATCCGTACTGCTGGGCAAACTTGCGGCGCATCTTGCCGACCCGGTGCGCCAGTTCGCCGTGATTGTTCATCATGCGGGCGGCAATCTGCTTGCCGAGACAGAGTTCGATTTCATTGGTGCGCAGTTGCTCCTTGACCGAATCCTTGGTCTCGGACTTGGCGGCCTGATCGATCCTGGTCTTCTCGGCAGCCTCGGCGGCGGCGCGTTCGGCGCGGCGCTTGGGAATGGTTCGGGCGACGAAGCCCATCAACGCGGCCGGGATGAGGAAGGGCAGGAAGGGCAGGCCGGGTACCAGCGACAGGCCGCCCAGCAGGCCGGCTGCCACGGTAAGGGCCCGAGGGTAGCCACCGAGCTGTCCCATCACCGCTTGCTCGGCAGAGCCACGTGTGCCGCCCTTGGAAACCAGCAGGCCGGCGGCCAGCGAGACGATCAACGCCGGTATCTGGGTGACGAGGCCATCGCCGACCGCCAGTTTGACGAAGGCGTCGGCCGCTTCCGACAAAGGCAGGCCATGGCGGGTGGTGCCGATGACGATGCCGCCGAAGATGTTGACGGCGGTGATGATGATGCCGGCGATGGCGTCGCCGCGCACGAACTTGGAGGCGCCGTCCATCGAGCCGAAGAAGGTGCTCTCTTCCTCGAGTTCACGCCGCCGCAGTTGCGCTTCCTTGTCGGTGATCAGGCCGGCCGAGAGGTCGGCGTCGATGGCCATCTGCTTGCCGGGGATGGCGTCGAGGGTGAAGCGGGCGCCGACCTCAGCGATACGGGTGGCGCCCTTGGTGATCACCACGAAGTTGACGATGATCAGGATCGCGAAGATCACCAAGCCGATGACGAAGTCGCCGCTCATCACCAGGCGTGAGAAGCCCTGGATGATGTGACCGGCGGCGCCATCGCCCGCATGACCGCCCGACAGGATCTGGCGCGTCGTCGCCACGTTGAGGGCGAGGCGCAACAGGGTGGCAATCAGCAGGACGGTGGGAAAGGAGGAGAAGTCGAGCGGACGCTGGATCCAGAGCGAGACCATCAGGATCAGCACCGACAGGGCGATCGACAGCGCAAGGCCGGTGTCGATCAGGATCGGTGGGATCGGCAGGAACAGCACGGCCAGAATGGCGACGATGCCGATGGCGAAGCCAATGTCGCGCGAGCCTGTGGCGCTCTTGGCGCCGGCGGGGGGCGACAGGCTGAGGTTCGACATGCGGTGCGCTCCTGAATACAGTCAGGTCAGAAATAATCCAGGTGACTTGAGCGGGGCTTTCGCTCCGTCTCCAGGCTAGAATCCGCTTTCGATGCGGCCGTAGACGATTTCCGTGAAGGCGTAGATCTGGGCACCGATGAACGGACCGGTGGCCACAATGGTCAGCAGGATGGCGACGATCTTCGGAATGAAGGTCAGCGTGATTTCCTGCACCTGTGTCAGAGCCTGCAAGAGCGCGATGACGATACCAACCGTCATCGCGGCGAGGACGGCCGGTCCTGAACCGATGATGATGGTCCAGATGGCGTCTCGGACAAGGTCGAGGGCGTCGAACTCGTTCATCAGGTGACGACCACACCCGGGCCAAGCACCACCGATTTGCCACTGTCGAGATCGGCAAGTGCGCCGCCGTTGACGATGCGGACCGCGGTGACCTTGCCGGAGATGCTGCCATCCTCGGAGGTCAGCGTCCGGCCGATGACACCGTTGGCCTGCGACAAGGCGAGCGACGACAGCATGCTGTCGAGCTTGGTGTTGCTCTGCATCGACTGCTCGACCTGGGAGAAGGTGGCGAACTGCGCGATGTATTCCGTCGAGCTGGTCGGGGCCGTCGGGTCCTGGTTCTTCATCTCGGCCATGAACAGCTTCAGGAAGGAGTTGTAGTCGAGGGAGCTGCCGGAACCGGACGACTTCGTCGACGAAGACGACGACGAGTTGGAGTTCTGGCTGCTTGCGGTATTGACCTGCATGGGAATGTCCTCCTGGTCAGGCGGCGATGAGCCCGCCCAGCACGCCGGCTTCGACCGGAAACAGCGAGCGGATGGTCTTGAGGGCGTCGAACGGCCGTTCGGCGGCGAGTTGCGCTTCCACTGCCCGAAGGCCGATGCGAATGTCGGGATTGATCAGCGTCCGGTCGAGCGAGGCGATCAGTCCGGCGGCGACCGAACGGGCAGTGCGGCTGTCGGTGCCGTCGATCATGATCATCTGGACGGCGAAGTAGAGCTGCCGCAGCGGCGTCGTCGTCTCTTCGGGCTGCATGACATGGGCTTCGAGCAGGAAGCTCACGTCGTTCAGCAGCTCGATGGACACTTTGCGATCGGCGCGGATCACCGCGCCGTTGATGTAGAGACGCTCGCGAGCGCGGAGACCGATGTGCATCGAACCGTTGCTCATGCGAGACCTGCCCGGATGATGCCGTTGATCTCGATCAGTCCGTCGAAGTTCTCGGACTCGTTGCGGCGGATCTGCTCGGCCTCCTTGATGATCCAGAGGCCGATGGAAATGAGGTCGGCGCGCAATTTGTCCGGCAGGTCGTTATCGGGGCTGGCGAGATCCTCGATGAGATAACTCCAGAGGCGGCGGAGGTAGAGGATGGCATCGGTCGCCTCTCGCGATCGGCTGCCCTTGGCCTTGGCCCGTTGGAGGAGTTCGACGGCGTGGTCCATGGCCTCGGCCTCGTGCTGGCGCGCGAGGTTGACAGCGTCGCCGACGATGTCGGCGTAGGAAAACTGATGCATGAAACACCCTGCGGGTTGAGATGAAACGAACCGCCCGACAAACCGGGAGGGGTCAGAGGTAATTGAGCAGGCTGAGCTGCTGCACGCGGCTGGTCAGCGAAAAAGCCATGTCGAGCTGCGTCTCCAGGGCGGAGATGCGCGTCTGGGTCTCAACCGGATCGACCTGCTCGAAATCGTTGATGTTGCGGTTGAGAATGTCCATCTGCGCTTCGATGCGGCCGTTGGCGTTGCTGAGCCGCTCTTGCGCGGTACCGAGACGAGCCTTGACCACGGTGACGTCGACGGTGGCGTTGCCGACGATCTGGGCGGTCTTGTCGATGAGGGTCTGGTAGGCCTTTTCCGACAAACCCTTGTCCGCGAGTTCGCTCACCATCGTGTAGGCCATGGCCAGCTTGCGGAAGGCGGGCTCGTTGGCATTGGCCGAGGTCTCGATCAACTCTGACGTGGAAATCCGGCTCTTGACGTTCTGGCTTGAAGCCGACGACCAGCCCGTGGTGGGATCCGACCAACTCGTGGCGTCGAACATGTTGGCCATGTTGACGTCGATGAAGGTGCCGAGATCGCTGGCCGAAAGATCGCCCGGCGTGGCGGCGCCAACGCTGGTGCAGTAGTTGGCGAGTTCGGTGTCGAAAGCCGCCTTGGTGGCCGAGGTCGGAGTCGCGTAGTAGTCGTTGACCGGCCGGACGTCGGTGTTGATGCCGGCGAACAGGTACTCGCCGTTGATGGAGGTATTGAGCGAGGCGATCAGCGATTGCAGATCGTTCTTGGCGTCGTCGGAGATCACCTTGGCGCCGACGTTGCCGGAGCGGACGGCGATCAGCGAGGCTGCGAAATCCTGGGCATTTTTCAACACGCCATCGAGCGCCGTCTGGCTGGTGTCGAGGCGTGAAGCGACAAGGCCGTTGGTGTCGCGAATGGCATCGAGGCGCTGGTAGTCCTGGCGCAGCGAAATGGTGCGCCCGGTCTTGTTGCCAAGCTCAAGACCGACGTCGGCCCAGCGACCCGAGCTCAACTCCTTGGTATTCTTGGCGAGCTCGGTCTGCATCTTGAGGATCGAAAGGCGGGATGCGGTAGAGGCCGCCTGGGTCGAGATGTAGGTGGTTTTCATGTCTCACTCCTCTCTCAGACGGCGTTGAGCAGATCTTGAAGCATTTGATCGACCGCCGAGATGAGCTTGGCGGAAGCCGAGTAAGTGCGCTCGATCTCAAGCTGCTTGGAGAGCTCGTCGTCGAGGTTGACGCCGGTGGTGTTGGACAGCGCTTCGGAAGCGCGCTGCAGCATTGTCGACTGATAGGTCGACGAGGTGTCGACCTGCTGCCGATTGAATTCGAGCCAGCTTGCCGACGACGTGGCGTAATCAGCCAGCGTATTGGTGGGATCGGCGCCAGAATTCGGATCAAATGTCCGCGCTTCGCCAAACTCGGTGACGAGAGCGTTCAATCGCCCGGCAAACCCGGCTTCGTTGCCGGTGTTGTAGTCGTAGGTGATGCCGTCGCGAATGTGATTGAGGTCGCCACCGGCCGTGGGATCGATGGCCGGGTTGACCTTGATGAGGCCGGCGAGGCCCGTCTGGATGGTCGCTGAGGCCGGCATGGTGCCGGACGGCCAGGTGAACAATCCCGGCACATCCGGTCCGGTGCCGGATGGATCGCTTTCGGCAAAGGCTTCGATCAGACCGCGGGCGATTTCGTCGAATTGGCTTTGATAGGTCACGCTCGCTTCATCGCGCAAGGTGGCGAGGCCAGCGAGACGCCCGGAGGTGCTGGGCATCGACGATGCGCCGCCAGCCACGGCAACGCCATCGACGTAGACCGCATTGCCGACCGTGGAGGCGCTGAACACGTTGGTCGCCTGGAAACTGACTTCGCGCGGATGCGTCTCGAACAGTGCCACGCCGCCGTCGGTGTAGATTGCGACGTCGTTGTTGTCGCGCGCCACCACCGAAATGCCGATCTCCTCGGAGAGCTGAGAGATCAGGCCGTCGCGGCTGTCCATGCTGTCGGTAACGTCGGCGCTCGTCACGGTGCCGTGGACAATGGTGGTGTTGAGGGTGTCGATCTTGGCGAGCAGATCGTTGATGCGCTGCACCGAGGCGCCCATGTCGGCGTCGGCCAGGGCACGGGTGGACTGTACCGTTGTCGTCGCCTCATTGAGCGTCGAGGCCAACGTGGTTGCCGAACTCAGGACAGCCTGAGCAAGGATGGTGTTGCTCGGGTTGGCGGCATATTGCTGCAGCTTGTTGTTGAGGTCGCCCAGCTTGGCAGCCGGGCTCTGATTGAGCTCGGGGTCGCCGATCGTCTGGGACAGCTTGGTAAGACCGTCCAGCAGGGCGTCCTGCTTGGACGAGGCCGACGTGGCCTTCAGCATGGTCTTGTAAAGGGCGGCGTCGGTCGCACGCTGAATCGACACCACTTGAACGGTGCCGCCGGCGCCGGTGATCACCACCGCCGATTTGCGGGAGTAGGAGGACTCCGCGCCGCCAGCGATGTTGCGCGACGTCGTCGCCGTCTGCACGCCAGAGGTCTGCAGCGAGGAGTTGGCGACGTTGAGGGCCATCGAGAGGGACATCGGAGTCATCCGTTAGGGTTGGAGGAAGTTAGCGCTTCAGGTTGACGAGCACGTCGAGCAGATCGGAGCCGGTTTGAAAGACCTTGGAATTGGCCGTATAGCCGCGCTGCGCCTCAATCATCGCCGTGAGTTCGCTCCCCATGTCGGCATTTGACTGTTCCAGCGAGCCGGACTTGATGACGCCGAGGCTTGACGAGCCGGCGAAGCCGAGGCTGGGATCGCCGGAGTCCATCGAAATGGAGTAGGCGTTACCGGCAACCGGCGTCAGGTTGTCAGGGCTTGGCACGTTGGCGAGCGGGATCTGGAAAGTGGCCTTTCGCGTGCCGTCGCCGAAGATAGCGTAAACGATGCCCTTGTCGCTGATCTCGACACTATCAACCCCCTGGGCGGCGTTGCCATCGGTTGCGCCCTTCGGGGTGAATTCGGTGGTGCCAAGCTGAGTCATGCCCGACAGGTCCAGCGTCATGGTCTGCGACGAGCCATTGTTCGGTACGGAGAAGGAGGCGATCGCCGGCGCGGTCAGCTTGCCGTTGGTCGGATCGAAGTTGAGGGTGCCGGTGCTGAGGACCGGACCGGCAGCCGGTGTTCCCGTTGCTGAATAGGGGAAACCGCCGGCAGTGGAGCCCGCGCGGTCAAACACCGCGTATTCCCACTGATTTGAACCGGTCTTGGTAAAGTAGACGTCGAGCATCACCTCGTTGCCGAGGTTGTCGTAGGTCGTCAGCGAAGTCTTGTTGGTGTAGACGGAGGCGGCGGTGTTGCCGCTGGCCGGCGTGCCCGGTGGCACGGCCGTGGTGACATCGGTGGCGTTGGAATTGAGCGTCGCGGTAATGTAGCCGCTGGTTGTCGGCGACGCCGTCATGCCCAACGCTTTGATGTTGACCGGCACCAGGCCCGTCAGGCTGTTGGCTGAGGGGGAGGGTGTACCACCTGCGAGATCGTAGCCGAGCAGCGTGAAGCCGCCGGCATTTTTCAGAGTGCCGTCCGTCTGTTCGATGAACGAGCCGGCACGGGTGAGGTAGGGCTTACCGCCCGCGTCCTGCACCACGAAAAAGCCGGAGCCAGTAACCGCGAGGTCGAGATCGCTGGTCGTCGACAAATAAGAGCCGGCTTCCCCGATGGCATAGCGCGTCTCTGTGGTGACGCCAGCCGGCTGATACTCGCCCGAGCGACCGCTTCCGATAACCATCGATGAGAATTCAGTCGAAGCGCGCTTATAACCTGGGGTATTGGCATTGGCGATGTTGTCGGCGGTGGTAGCCAGTCGGCTACCTTGGGCGTTCATTCCAGAAACGCCGCTGCGCAAGACGCCATAAAGACTCATCGCTGATCTCCTGAAGCACTGTCATTGCTTGCAGGAAACACCGCCACCCTTGCGCGAAGCTGGTCTTTTGAAAGTTAAAATTGAAAGTAAAACCCTATCGAAGCAGACGTTATTTCCGTTGCTTCTGCCAGCATAGATGGCGTTAAAACGGTGTTTATGACCTTTGCCACCATTGTCAGAAATATCAGGATCTTTGATGTCTCGTTTACGCAGCTAAGGCCTGTGGACATGCCACCGACCCATTTGGTGACCTTTATCGGAAAAGGTGTGCCGGATCGGAACAGAGGGCACCCTCTCCGAATTTATACGTCGACTGCAATCTTTGATTGCGCTGGAGCGGTAGGGGAAAAGGCCGTCACGCAAGCCCTAGCTGCGGTCTGAAAGCAACGCGGACATTGCTCGTCGCGCTCGTTCAGGTTCGGCGATCAGCGGCGTAGCGTCGGTGATCTGGTCTATGGAGCCGACGATCGGCAGGCCTCGGAGAAGCGGATCGACGATACTGGCGGCGAGATCGGCGCTGATGTCTTCGGCGTTGATCGTCGGAAACGGACGGCCGAAATACGGACTGACCTTTGGTTGGACGGAAAGCGGGAAGCCCGCCGGCGCATGCAGTTTGGCTGCGGCGAGGCAGGCGTTAGCCAGATGGGCCTGACGTCGCTCCCACTTGTCTTCTGCCAGTGCCGCAGCAAGCAATGGCGCCAGCGTTTTCGCGCTTGCAAGCCGAGCAAAGGCCGAACCGAACCATTTGGCATAGGGTGGGTAGATGCCTTCCAGCAGAAAGCCTATTCGCATAACGTCATGCGCCAGCCGCGCAGCAATGATACGGGAGCCCAGATCATCGCCGACATACCCGGCCCGGCCGACAAAGGCCTGCTCGTCGGCGATGCGGCGCCATTGGGCCGCTAGCTTATAGAGCGTAACGTCGCGGGGGCATTGACCAAAGGTTTCCCTGAGGCGCGCCAGATCTCCGAGGCCGTGATGGAAAACCTCACCCGCCGTCAGTTCCAGCAGCCTCTGTTCCGCTAGCGATAGCCAGGTCACGGCATCAATGGGCATCGCCGGATCGAGTGCCAGCCGTGTTCTCAATATTCCTGCGACCGTGAATACTTCGACGCCGTGCGCAGCACGCCCCAAGGCATCGTCAGCAACAATTGGCAGATGGGGACGGGAGCGATAGCCGATCGGCTCGCCAAGAAAGACGGCCGGTTTCACCGCGTCGAAACCGTCGACAATGGCCGTTGAGTGGACCGCAAAATCGGCTCCGGTCAGCACGAGCTGGACACGCGGTCCCCAGTTGTGATCGCGCGACATGTCGTCGTCAAAGCCCAGGAGTTCGGAACCGTAACCGAAAATGCCCGCGTCATACACGAGGCGCGGAAAGGCATCGTCCAGCCAGGGACGGACGATGTTCTGGTAGAACAGCTTCGAAAGCTCTACGCCCTTCACCGCCGCCTCCGGCTCAATGTGTAATATGCGTCTCGTTCACAACGTTGGCGAATAGCTGGGTCAGCACGGCGCTGACATCGCCGGACGGCGCGACTTCCGCATAAAGACCGTCAGAGGCGCAAGTCTTCATTTTGGTTGGGATCTTCGACTGGAAGGGGGCGATCCACGTGTTGTACCAATTATTGCTGGGGATCTTCTGATAGGTCGTATAGAGGCTGGCGAGCTTTACGGAATTGGCCTTGATGGAGGCACAGGGAGTCGTGTCGATCGGCTGCTGGCATCGACTGCCGGTTAGCTTCTCGTTGCAGTTGGTTGGCCGCTGAGCATCCTCGACACCGTCACTGATCAGGAACAGCGCCTTGATTGGATCCGATGCCGACAGTCCGCTCCCGCTTGTTCCCATAACGGCCTTGAGATTGTTGAGCGCGGTCAGAAGATCGGTCTGCGTGTCGCTGTTGTAGTTCTGATAGGGAATTGTCATCAGGTCGACGTTGGCTGCCGCCGTGGCGACCGAAGAAAGCGATGACGATAAAGCGGCAACCTGGGTCAGCTTGGCCACTTGCGCATCGGCACCCAGCGAATAGACGGCCATCTTATACTGGCCAGACACCAACTGGCTGGTTTCGGCCTGGGTGATCATTGACTGCACCGCCCGCGATACCACCTTGTAACGCAGCGTAATACCATGCTGTTTGGCAAGGGCATATGTATCGTAGGTCGCGCCGGTGATATGGCAGGCGAGAGCGCAGCCGCCATTCACGGCCTCAAGGGCGGAGATGTCGGCCTCCGTGGCGCCGAGGCCCATGGACGGACTATTGTCGATCAGAACATAGAAATTATAGTAGTAAACTGGCTTGTTCTGAGCACTGGAACTCGCGGAGACCGTGACGCTGTTCACGCCGAACAAACGGACGAAATAAGTCGGCACATCCGAGGTGAGCGTAACATTGGAGCTGAATGTGTTGCTGACATATTGGACCGAAATTTGTGACGAAGTGATAGCCGAGAATTTCGAGTCGGCGAAGTTTGTCTGGGCGATCTTGAGAGCGTCACTCTCGGCCACCTTGATCTCACCCGATGCGCCGTTCTGAATGACCTGTTTCACGGCGCTAGAACTCATGGAAATGGAGCCTACCGCGGCGGCGTCGGATGCTGCTTGCAACATTTCCTTGGTACGCGCAACGATTGCATAATCAACCGCTGCGCCGACGGCGAACATCAGCGGCAGGATAAGCAACGCGAAGACAACGCTGATAGCGCCGGATCTGTCGGTACCGAGCAGCCCCCAAACGCACCGCAACCGTCCGCCTTTTCTCCCGGCTCGTCTCACGCAGAACACCGATCACCCCCGTTTTCGGCAAGGCGCGCCTTCTGGCAGCCCTCGGGGCAAGCGGTCCGGTCTCCATCCGTCAAGCAAGCCCCGTGGCGATCACCGCACAGGCTGATGAAATTTTCGCTAAGACGGGTTGTTTCCAGAGAACTTTCAGAGATCGTGCCGTGCACCAATCGGGACAGCGCGGAAGTCGTTGACGTTGGTCAGCGTCGGACCGGTGATGACAGCGTCGCCGAGTGAACCAAAGAAGCCGTGACCGTCATTATCATCCAAGGCAGCCTGCGGGTTGAGGCGGAGTGCCCAGGCGCGGGACAGGCTATCGGGCGCCAGGATTGCGCCGGCAATCTCCTCAAGGCCGTCGACACCGTCGGTATCGCCGGCGAGCGCCCAGATATGATCGAGCCCACGCAGATGCAGGCCGAGCGACAGCAGGAATTCAACATTGCGACCGCCGTGCCCCCCGCCGCGTACCGTCACGGTTGTTTTTCCGCCAGACAGCAGGACGCAGGGCGGGGCGGCAGGAACGGCGGAACACAGAGGTCCGACTGGGCCGCCGCGATCGCCGCTTCGAACATGGAGCGAAGGAGCAGGCGAGGGTCGATGGACATGACATCACCTTAGCCGAGCGAGCGGACGGCGGTCTTGTAGCTCTCGACGACGCCGGCAAAATCGGCATTGGCAGCGACCAGTTTCGACGGGTGGCCGTCCCAGGCATTGGGGCCGAATGTGTGCTCATCCAGCTTCTGGATGGACTGGCCGATGGCAATGCCTTCGGTGACGACACGCACCGGTCCCGAGCGCAGGGTGAACAGCTCCGGCGCCACGAGATAGGCAGCGGCGGCCACGTCGTGCAGACAGCAACCGTCCAGCTGGTTCCGGCGCCGGTAGAGTTCCTCGTAGCCACGCGAGATGTCCCAGAGGAAGCGACCGGCCTCGCCGCTTTCGGCCAGGTCCGCCGCGTCGTCGTGGTTCGCTACGCAATGGCTGGTGACGTCAAGGCCGATGGCCGTCACCGGCCAGGCGGCCGTAAACACCATGTCAGCCGCGTGCGGGTCGTTATGGACATTCGCCTCGGCCACTGGCGTGGCGTTGCCACGCCGGCCGCCCCAGGCAAAGGCGCCGCCCATGATCACCACATCCTTCACCAGGGTGGCGATGCCGGGGTCACGCTGAAGGGCGAGGGCGAGGTTGGTCAGTGGTGCAACGGCGAGAATAGTCACTCTTCCGGGATTGGCGCGGACGATCTCGACGATCCGCTCAGCGGCGTGGCCCTCGGCCGGTTTGGCGGAAAAGCCGTTGACGACATCGGCATCGCCCAGGCCATCGTTGCCGTGGATGAAGGTCGGTGCTGGCCGGCGCGCAATGGTCAGCGGTTGGGTCGCGCCAGCATAGACCGGTGCGTCGATGCCGAAGCGCTGGGTGAGGTAGAGGGCGTTGCGGGTGGTAATGTCGGTCTCAGCATTGCCGAACACGGTGGTGACCGCGGCAAGCTTCAAACTCGGCTGCGCCTTGAGGAACAGCAGCGCCATGGCGTCGTCGATGCCCGGATCTGTATCGAAAACAACTAGGGTCTCGGTGTCGGCCATCGCTAATCCTCTTGGCACAACCTGCAAGCTGAAGGCGGCGCGCCAGCTTACATATCGTTTCAAGTGGAGGTAAGTCCCTTGGCAAGGGGGCCGCACCGTTCCCATGCGGCTGATTCCTCAAAAGTCACCGACACGGTCTTTTGGGATTCCGGCCGCGGCGAAGCCCGCTGCCGCCCTTGCGGTGCGCGAGTGTGTTCCTCGCGGCGGACCTTTCCAAAATAATCAATAAAATCAGTGGTATCACGTATCACAGTCCTCCGAAATCGTCCGGTTTTCCGGACGGCCAGTCATGGCTTTTGTCCGGGAATCCGGAAAAGGCGATCGGTGGGTCGAGAAATTAAATCGATAAAACAAACGTTTAGCCGGCGGCCCGAGTTGGCACGCCTGATGCCATTCCTTTGGCATGCGACGGCCGCCTTCCGAGGAGGGAACGAGGACGGAGGGTCGGGGCATGGTCGGTTCCAGGATGCGGGTCTCAAAGGCCGCATTCCTGGATCGAAGCCATCTCGGCGCCGGAAGCACCGGTCGGCCGGACAGTCTTGGAGAGAGGCCCAGCGCGGGGATGAAGTGCGCCGGGCAGGAGGAACGAACATGACGGACATCACTCGGAATGACGCGATCGCGACGGAAACGGGCAGTAGCCTGTTCTCTCGCGTTGTCGCCTACAAGGTCGGCCCGGTGCCGCTCCCGCTTTACATCGCCATCGCTGCCGTCGTTTTCGGCGCGTCGGTGATCGGCAAGCTGCCGGCTGACATGATCGGCGGCTTTGCGGCCATCATGGTGCTGGGCTTCCTGCTCGGCGAGATCGGCGGTCGCATTCCCTATCTGAAAAGCATCGGCGGATCCGCCATCCTCTGCCTGTTCGTGCCCTCGGCCATGCTCGGCTACCAGGTCATGAACCCGGCGACGTCCGACGCCATCAAGGCGGTGATGAAGACATCGAATTTCCTCTATCTCTACATCGCCTGTCTGGTCACCGGCTCGATGCTCGGCATGAACCGCAAGGTGCTGATCCAGGGCTTCCTCAAGATGTTCGTGCCACTTGCTGTCGGCACGCTCGGCGCCGTCGCGGTTGGCGGTCTCGTCGGCATGGCCTTCGGCTATGAGTTCAAGCATACCTTCTTCTTCATCGTCATGCCGATCATCGCCGGCGGCATCGGCGAAGGCATTCTCCCACTGTCGCTCGCCTATTCCGAGATCCTCGGCACGGCGCAACCGGCCCTGATCGCCTCGTTGATCCCGGCAGCGCTGATCGGCAATGTCGTGGCCATCATTTCCGCGGGCGTTCTTAAGCGCATCGGTGAGAAGCAGCAGCGGTATTCCGGCAACGGCCTTCTGGTTCGTACCGGCGACGACAACGAGCTCCTGAAAGAAATGACGGTCGAGAAGAAGATCGAACTGCCGTTGATGGGTGCCGGGCTGCTGATGGCCTGCACCATGTTCATCCTCGGTGCCTTCCTGTCGCCGTTCACCGGCATTCCTGGACCGATCCTGATGATCATTGGCGCGGCTCTGCTCAAGGTATCGAAGCTGATCCCGGCGCAGATGGAGACTGGCGCCCACCAGATGTACAAGTTCATGACCACCAACATGACCTTCCCGCTGCTGGTTGGCCTTGGCACCCTCTATGTTCCCTGGAACGATCTGATCGCCGCCTTCACGCCCGCCTATTTTACCATCTGCGCCGCCACCGTTCTGGCCATGGTGTCGTCGGGCTGGTTCATCGGCAAACTGCTCGGCATGTATGAGGTCGAGGCGGCCATCGTCACCTGCTGCCACTCCGGCCTCGGCGGCACCGGCGACGTTGCCATCCTCTCGGCGTCGAACCGCATGGGCCTGATGCCCTTCGCCCAGATCTCCACCCGTATCGGTGGCGCGGGCATGGTGGTGTTGGCGGTATTCCTCCTGAAGGCCTTTGGCTGATCTTCATACCCAAGAGATGCAAGTGGCCGTCCGGCTTCTCCGCCGGGCGGCCTTGCGCTATGGATGGGCGATGGGAGCCGCGGGAGGAACCGTGTTGGCCGGGGAAGCCGAGAGTATCGCGCCGAAACGACGCTGGCTTCGTCTTGCGGCGGTTCTTGTCTTCATAGGTGCGCTGGCGGCTGCAGCCGTGGTGGCCTTTATCGCCTACCGCGTTGCCTTTGAGCTGTCGCTTTCCGACACGCGCGCCAGTGCCGGCCATCGGCTCGATCTCTACGCGGCGAGCTTCGAACGCGAAGTCAGCAAATATGCGAGCTACCCTTATGTCATGGGCCTCGACGGCACCATTCTCGCTTTGCTCGACAGCCCCGCCGATTCCGTATTGCGTTATCATGCCGACAGCTACCTTGAGGCGTTGAATGATCGTATCGGGACTCTCGACGTTTTTCTGCTCGACAAGACCGGGCGGGTGATCGCTTCCAGCAACTGGAACAAGTGGGACAGCTTCGTCGGTCGCGATCTTTCCTACCGTCCCTATTACCAGAACGCCGACGTCGGCCGGATAACGCGCTTCTATGGTATCGGCACCACCAACCGCCAACCAGGCTATTTCCTGGCGACGGCAATCGCCCGCGGCAACGACACGCTGGGCACCAGTGTGGTGAAGGTCAGCCTCGATCAGCTCGAACGCTCCTGGGCATCGGCGGAGTCACCAGCCATTCTCAGCGACGAGCACGGCGTTGTCGTTCTGTCGTCGGTGCCTGGCTGGAAGTATGGAACGCTGGTCGCGCTCGACGAGAAAGCCCGCCGGGAAATTGCCGAGGCCCAGCAGTATAATGATCGGTCTCTGGCGCCGATCGGCCTTTCAACTCTCAGAGAGCTTGACGATCGTACGCGCATCGTCCGCCTCCCGGGCGCGGCTGGAACGGATAGCAGTTTCTCCACTGAGGGACTCTTCCTCGCCGAAAGCCGAGCGATGCCGGAAACGCCGTGGACGCTCACCGTGTTCACCGACCTCTCGGAGATGGACGATCTGGCGCGTCTGTGGGCAGCACTTGTCGGCCTCGGCAGCCTGCTGTGTCTGGGCCTACTCGCGGTCTACCGTCAGCGGCGGCGGCATCTTCGCGAGATTCTGGCCGCCCGCGCCGCGCTGCAGCGAGCCCACGATCATCTCGAAAGCGAGGTGGTCGAGCGAACGGCGGCGCTGTCGACGACCAATGAGCGACTGCGTCGTGAGGTGGAGGAACGCGAGCGGACCGAACGCACGCTACGTGACGCTCAGTCCGGCCTCGTGCAGGCCGGCAAGCTTGCCAGCCTCGGTCAGCTCTCAGCCGGTCTCGCTCACGAGCTCAATCAACCGCTGGCCGCCCTCGTCACGCTGTGCGGCAATGCTGTGAGATTCCTGGAACGCGGCGAACTCGACACCGTTCGTAGCAATCTCGAGCGGGTTCGGCCATTGGTCGAACGCATGGGGCATCTGACGGGCGAACTCAAGATCTTCGCGCGCAAGTCGTCGGGTGAGCCGCAACGAGTTGGTCTGCGCAAGCTTGTTGACGACGTACTTTTCCTGCTCAATCATCGCCTGACGCGCGGACCGGTGGCCGTGACGATTGACATCGAGGCGGGCGACATTGATCTGTGGTGCGATCCCAACCGCTTCGAACAAGTGCTGCTCAACCTGATCGGCAACGCCATTGACGCCATGGAGGGGAGAGAGAGCCAGCGCATTGTTCTTTCCGCCCAACGCGAGGGGAAGTTCGCCCACATCGACATTCGGGACAGCGGACCGGGCCTGCCGCCGGAGCGGCTGGATCATATGTTCGAGCCGTTCTTTACCACCAAGGCACCGGGCGTCGGCCTCGGGCTGGGCCTTACGATCTCTGCCGGTATCATCCGCGATTTTGGCGGCGAACTTGCCGCCAGCAATGCCGAAGATGGCGGCGCCATTTTTTCGATGACCGTTCCAACAGGCGCCGGAGAGGCGACATGACCAAGGCCACGATCGACGATCTCCGGGTCCTGATTGTCGAAGACGATCCCGACGTGCTGCTCGGTTGCGAACAAGCGCTTCAGCTCGAGGGAATGCGGACAACCGGTGCGGGCTCGGTGGAAGAAGCGCTGCGGCGAATTGCCGAGGCAAAACCGGGCGTCATCGTCTCCGACGTGCGCCTGCCGGGACGGGACGGGCTCTCGCTTCTCAAGGAGATGCAGGCGTCCGATGCCGATCTGCCGGTCATCCTGATCACCGGCCACGGCGACGTATCGCTCGCCGTCCAGGCGATGCGTGCCGGTGCCTACGACTTCATCGAGAAGCCGTTTTCGCCGGAGCATCTGGTTGAGGTGGTCCGCCGCGCGCGCGAGAAGCGGGCGCTGACGCTCGAAATCGTTCGCCTCCGACACAAGCTTTCCGATGGTGGACGCCTGGAAGGGCGCATCATCGGCCGTTCGCCGGCCATCGTGAAGCTTCGCCATGTCATCACCGACATCGCCGGCACCAACGCCTCGGTGTTGATCAGTGGCGACACCGGCACGGGCAAGGAGCTGGTCGCCCGTTGCCTGCATGACGAGAGTCCTCGCCGCAAGGGCCATTTCGTGGCGATCAACTGCGGCGGTTTGCCGGAACATCTCGTTGAAAGCGAACTGTTCGGTCACGAGGCCGGCGCCTTTACAGGGGCCACCAAGCGCCGCATCGGCAAGATCGAGCATGCGAGCGGGGGTACGCTGTTCCTCGACGAGGTCGAGACCACTCCGGTCAGCGTGCAGATCAAGCTGCTGCGCGTCCTGCAGGAGCGAACGCTGGAGCGGCTCGGCTCCAACACCTCGGTTCCCGTCGACTGCCGGATCGTCGCCGCCGTCAAGGGCGACCTCGGCAAGATGGCGGCCGAGGGGCGCTTCCGGTCGGATCTCTACTACCGGCTCGCGGTTGCCTCGCTGACGCTGCCGGCGCTGCGGGACAGGCGCGAAGACATTCCGCTGCTGTTCGCCCACTTCGCGGAACAGGCCAGCGTCGTGCACGGCCGGCCGGTACCGGCACTTGACGACACGCGCCTCCGAACGCTGATGGCCTATGACTGGCCAGGCAACGTGCGCGAACTCAGAAATGTCGCCGACCGCTGCGTTCTCGGCATCGAGGCGGGCTTTCCACCATTTGCCGAAGCGGCTGCCGTCGAACCACTGTCGCTGACCGACGCCGTGGTGGCCTTCGAGCGGGCGATGATCGTCGATGCGCTCGGCCGCAGCGGCGGCAGTCTCGGCCGTACCGCTTCGGCGCTCCGGATCCCCAAATCGACCCTCTACGACAAGATGACGCGCCTCGGCCTCGCCGAGGGACAGCGTGAGCCGTAGGAGCCGATCAGGTAAAATCGGGCAGACGGGGCGTGCTGTCGAGGAGCCGTCGCGTATAGGGATGTTTGGGCGCCGACAGGATGTCGCGCGCCGATCCCTGCTCGACGATGCGGCCTTTCTCCAAGATGACGAGGTCCTGGCAGAGCAGGGCGACGAAACCGATGTCGTGGGACACGAGCACCAGCGTCGTCCTTTCCGACAGAGATTTCAGGAGATCGACGATGCGGATGCGCGTCGTGAGGTCGAGCGCACTGACCACCTCGTCGGCCAAGACCAGTTCTGGCTGCGACACGATGGCGCGGGCGATGGCGATGCGCTGGCGCTGACCGCCGGAGAACTCATGCGGGTAGCGGACCGCCGCGTCGAGCGGAAGATCAACCGAGGCCAGTGCCTCGGCTACGGCGGCGTCAATGTCCGTGTCGATGTTCAGCGACCGCAGGGGTTCGGCGATGATGTCGGCCACCTTTTGGCGCGGGTCGAGCGACGAATAGGGATCCTGAAACACCGCTTGAACCGCCCGCCGGAAACCGCGCATGAACGAGCGGTCGCCGAGATCGAGCGGCTCGCCTCGGAAGCTGATCTGGCCGGATGTTGGTCGGGCAAGGCCGAGCAGCAGACGCAGGATGGTGGTCTTGCCGGAACCGCTCTCGCCGACGATGCCGAGATTGCGGCCGGCGTCGATGCGAAGATCGATGCCGTCGAGAACATTGCGGCCGCGGCCATAGGCAAAGGAAACGGCGTCGAGATCGATAAGGCTCATAGCGCGGCTCCGATGGCGCGATCGAAGGCGCGGGCCGCCTCAACGAGCCCCTGGGTATAGGGATGGCGCGGCCGACCGAACACCTCGCCGATTGGCCCTTGTTCAACCAGTTCGCCGGCCCGCAGCACCAGCACCCGGTCGACGGCGCTGCCGACCACCGGCAGGTCGTGGCTGATGAACAGCAAAGCCATGTTCTCCTCGCGTACCAGCGCCTCGAGAAGCTTCAGCACCTCGGCCTGGGTGGTGACGTCGAGCGCCGTGGTCGGCTCATCGGCGATCAGCAGGCTCGGCCGACAGGCGAGCGCCATGGCGATCGCCGCGCGCTGGCGCTGACCGCCCGACATCTCGTGCGGATAGGCACGGGCAAGGCGGGCCGGATCGGGTAGGGCAACGCGGGCCATCAGAGCCGCTACTTCATTGGCGATGCCCGCGCGGGAGACAGGTCGTCCATCGCGGCGGGCGCGGCGGCGCAGCACCTCGGCGATTTGATCGCCGATCCGCATCAGCGGATCAAGCGCGGTCAGCGGCTCCTGGAAGATGGTAGCGACGGTGGTGCCTCTGAGACCGACAATATCGCGGTCGGCGGCACCGACGACCTGCTGGCCGGCAAGGAGGATGGAACCGGACGCCGTCATGCCCTCCGGCAAGAGACCGATGGCAGCGAGCGCCGTCAGCGACTTGCCGGATCCGCTCTCGCCGATCAGGCCGACCCGTTCGCCCGGCGCAAGGCTGAGGGATACGCTGGAGACCAGCGGCAGCCCGGCGTGACGGATGGTCAGGTTTTCGATGTGGAGAAGATCGGCCATCAGCGCCTCCGCCGGGTCGGGTCGGCGACGTCGCGGAGACCGTCGGCAAATAGGTTGAGGCCGATCACCAGCGATACCAGCGCAATGCCGGGCGCAATGGCGCCGAAGGGCGCGGTGTAGACGGTGGCCTGCGCTTCCTGAAGAAGCCGTCCCCATGAGGCGTTGGGCGGTGGGGCACCCAGGCCAAGATAGGACAGCGACGCCTCGGCGATCACCGCGAGACCGAATTGCAGCGCGAGGTTGACGACCAGCGTCGGCCAGATGTTGGGCAACACATGAATGCGGACGATGCCGAGCCAGCCGGTCCCCGACACGCGGGCGGCGGTGATGTAGTCCATGGCGAGTACCCGCCGCGCGAGAATGCGGGTGAGACGGGCGACAATGGACGAGGCGGCGATGCCGATGGCAAGAATGGCCGTGCCGAGGCTGGCGCCGTCGCTTGCTGCGACGATCAGCATGGCGAGCAGCAGGGTCGGAAAGGCGATCAGAATATCGAGCGTCGCCGCCAGCACATCGTCGACGGTGCGGGAGGCAAAGGCAGCCAACAGGCCGATGGTAACGCCAATCGCCGCAGCAATCGCCACGGCTCCGACACCGACAGCCAGAGCAATGCGGGCGCCGACCATGATTTCGGTGAACAGGTCGCGGCCAAGCCGGTCGGTGCCGGCCCAGTGGGCAAGCGATGGCGCAGCCAGACGGCCGCCGGTCATCGCCGTCGGGTCGTAGGGCGTCCAGAAAAGCGTTGAGACGCCGATGACGACATGCAGGCTAACGAGCGTCGCGCCAATGATGAAGGCCGGCGTCAAACGTAGGGAAGACGGCGGGGTGAGGGCGGGCGTCACGTCAGTCATGCCCGGCCTCCGCTGGGCCCGCGCAGCCGCGGATCGACAAGCCGCTGCGCAAGATCGGCGGCAAAGCCGACGATGAGCACCATCAGTGTCGAGACGAACAGCACGCCCTGAACGCTCGGGTAGTCGCGCTGTTCGATGCCGCTCAGCAACATGGATCCTAGGCCGGGTAGCGAGAAGACGCGCTCGACCACCACGGCGCCCAGCAGCGTCGAGGCGAGTTCGATGCCGAGAATGGAGATCACCGGTACCGCGCCGTTGCGGATGCCGTGGCGGACGAGCGCCTCGCCATAGCCGGCGCCAAGCGCTCGGGCGGTACGGAGATAATCGGAGCCGACAACGTCCAGCGTTGCCGAGCGAACGTAGCGGATCAGCGAAGCGGACATGACCAAGGCAATCGTGAGAATCGGCAAAGTGAGCTGATGCAGGGCGGCAAGCGGATCGCGCCAGCCGGAGGGCGGAAAGCCGCTCGAGGGAAACAGGCGCAGCCTGACGGCAAAAGCAGTCACCAGAAGGATGCCGATCCAGAACACAGGCACGGCGACGCCGAGCTGCGAGACAACCGAGATGAGGCCGCCATACCAGCGGTCGCGCTTCACAGCGGCGACGATGCCGAGCGGCAGGGCAAGAAGGATGGCACCGACGAAGGCGAAGACAGTCAGCGGCAGCGTTAGGGCGAGGCGACGGCCGATTTCCTCCAGCACCGGCACGCCGGACACGAAGGAGGCGCCGAGGTCGAACCGGCCAAGCTGGCCGAGATAACGGACGAACTGAGCGGCAATCGGCAAATCCGAGCCGACCTGCCGACGGGCGGCTTCAATCTGCTGAGGGTCGGCCCCCACCGATACCAGCGCGTTGGCGGGATCGCCTGGCAGTAGACGCAGCAACAGAAAAAGAACAGCGGCGGCGATCAGCACCGAGACGAGGAGGATCGCCGTCCGACGGACGATATAGGAGAGTATGGTGGCACCTTTGAAAAAAGCGGCAAACGCCGCCCGAACCTAAATCGGGCGGCGCCACCTGTCGAGCTAAGCGGATGGAAAGGTCACTCCGCCTTCTTGATGCCGTAGGCGAAGAACTGCGAGTTGAGGCCGTTGAGCGGATAGCCGGTCACCGACTTCTTCGACACCACGATCTGCGGGTAGAGGTAGAGCCAGTTGCTGGCAGCGTCCTCGGCGATCTGGATGTTGGCTTCCTTCAGCTTCTCGGTCTGCTCGTCGACGGTCTTCGCTTCCTCGGACGCCTTGATCAGATCGGTGACCTTGGGGTTGTTGTAGCCCCAGTAGAAGTCGGGATTGCCGTAGAAGACGATGTCGCGATGGTTCACGTGCTCCTGCAAGGTCGCCTGGAAGTCATGCGCCTTGTAGACCTTTGTGTACCACTCGTTGGCTGTGATGACGTTGATCACCACCTTGACGCCGACCTTGGCCAGTTCGCCCTGCAGGAACTGCGCGGCCAGCGGATGCGGGTCGTAGTTGGGCGTGTCGATGGTGAAGGTGAAACCATTGGGATAGCCGGCCTCGGCAAGCAGTGCCTTGGCGCCTGCCGGGTCATAGGCGTCGGTCTTGGTCAGGTCGACGTACCAGGGATCGGTCGGCGGTACGAAGGAGCCGATCAGCGTGCCATAGTCGCCCCATACCGCCTCAAGCAGCTTCTTGTCATCGACGGCGCGGGCCAGCGCCTTGCGCACCTTGACGTTGTCGAACGGCGCGACGCGGTCGTTGTACGCAAGGATCAGCTTGGTGGTGGACTTGCCCTCAGCGACGGTGAAATCGGGGTTGTCCTTGAACTGGGCGAGTGAATCCGGGCTCTGCACCGAGGTGATGACGTCGACCGCGCCGGTCAGCAGCGCGTTGTTGAGGGCGGTCGCCTCAGTGAAGTACTTGAAGACCACTTCGCCATTCTCAGCCTTGGGACCCCAGTATTTGTCGAAGCGCTTGACGGCAAGCTGCGCGCCCCGCTGCCAACCCTCGAGAGCGTAGGGACCTGTGCCATCCTCGGTGGACTGCAGGTCCTTGGCCTTGTCGTTGATGATCCAGACGTAAGAGAGATTGTAGGGCAGGGAGATCGAGCGCGAGGATAGCTTGATGACGACGGTGGAGTCATCCGGCGTCTCGATGGAAGCGATCGGCTTCAGCGAGTTCTTGCGCGAGCTCTTGCTATCCGGCGAGGTCACCCGCTCGATCGACCACTTGACGTCGGCGGCGGTCAGCGGATCTCCCGAATGGAAGGTGACACCCGGCTGCAGGGTGAACGTATAAGTCAGACCGTCGTCGGACACCTTGTAGTCCTTGACGAGGCTGGGCGAGATCGAGCCGTCATCGTTAAGGCGGAACAGGGCCTCGTAGACGTTGCCGTTGAAGGCCTCGTTGATGCCCTGGCCGGCGCCGGCCGTGTTGTCGAGGTTCTGCGGTTCGTAGAGCGAACCGATGCTGATGGTGGCGTCAGTGCCACCTTCGGCGGCCAGAACCGGCCCGAGGCCCATCACGAGCAGCGCCACAGCCGTCGTGGCTTTCAGTACCGAAAGAGGCGCCCGGCTGGCGCGGATGGGCAATGCGGTCATGTTTCTCTCCTCGGATGACGGCCGACTGGGCGACCTGTTGCGGCCAGTCTAGCCGAGGCATGGGAAATGAGAATGTCGGCGCAGCCTCAAATGCTCGGCGGTCTGGAAACAGGTTTGCGCTGAACGCCTGATAACTAGATTATTTTACTGGTCTAGGCATCCATAGACAAGGCTCAACCCATTGTAGAAAATTACAGGAGCAGCTCGCCGTCGATGATGTCGATCGACGCGTGATAGCTGTTGCCGATGGTACAGACCTTGTGGGCTTCCTCGATCAGCGACCGTCGTTCGGCGTCATTGAAATCGCCCTCGATGGCGAAGCGGCAGGTCTGGCGAGCGATGCGGGATGGCGGCTCGGCTGCCTTGGCGCCGATCACCTCCACCGACACCGAACCGAGCCGATCGTTGAGCCCCAGGTTGCGCGCGGCGATGCGGACACTGAGCGCCAGGCAGCCGGCCAGCGAAGCATCCAGCAACTCAAGCGGGTTGAAGCCCTCCATCGACGGCGAGCCGGCCAGCATCAGGCTGGCGCCAGAACGGGCGACCACCTCACCCCGGCCATTGCGATCGAGGCTTGCCGTGGCACCCATCGGGCGGACTCTGACCTGCGACATGACTATCTCCTCTTTGGAAACCGATCTGGTGCCGGCACGATAGCCAAATTGCGGGATGGGGGCGAGCACTTGAAAAGAAACGACGGCGTCACCGTTGCCGGTACGCCGTCGCTCGGTCTGCCGGGGGGAGGAACTCAGATATCGAACTGAGCCGGCAGGATCACCAGGTCGCGCACGATGACGTTGCGCGGCCGCGTCAGCATGAACATGACGGCCTCGGCGACTTCTTCGGGCTCGATCAGGCCACCGGCCGCCTTCAGGGCGGCCAGCCGCTCCGGCACCCAGTCCTTGAGAAGGGCGGTGATCACCGGACCCGGCTGCACCGCACCAACGCGCACGTCGTACTTGGCGACCTGCCGGCGGACGGTGTGCACGAAAGCCTGCACGGCATGCTTGGAAGCCGTGTAGATCGGCTCGACCATCACCGGCACCACGCCCGCCACCGAACTGGTCATCAGGATGTCGCCGTGTTTGCGCTCGATCATGTAGGGCAGAACGGCGTGCACGGTGCGGAAGGCCGCGTTGATGTTGAGATTCAGCATGCGGTCCCAGGCATCGGGATCGCCCGTGGCCGCGTCGCCGCCGATATAGGAGCCGGCGTTGGCATGCAGGATGTCGAGCTTGCCGGCCTTCTCCAGGATCTGCGGCAGCATGGTGGCGACGCTCTTGGGATTCAGGAGGTCGATGCGAACCGGGAAGGCCTTGGGGCCGATCTCGGCGCAGGCCTTGGCGAGACCTTCTTCGTCGCGGTCGACGATGGCGACACGGGCGCCGGCATCGGCCATGGCCTTGGCGCATGCCAAGCCGATACCAGAGGCGCCACCGGTGATGGCGGCAACCTGACCTTCAATACTCACAGCCATTTCAGTCTCCTTTCGTCCGTCTCCGACGGACATTCACTTTGTTTGTTGGGCGTTTCCTCTGGTGTTTTTCATGCCGCCTGCAGCAGGCCGCCGAGACGCATCTGCTCGATCATCCAGCGTCGGGCGATGGCGATCTCCACCACCGGCTCGTCGGATTTTTCGGTCCACATCTCCATCAGGAAGGGACCGCGATAGCCGAGGTCGGCGAGCGTGGCGAAACAGGACTTGAAGTCGACGCAGCCGTCACCGAACGGCACGTCGCGGAACTGGCCGGGGAAGTCGCCGGTGACCTTGCGCGTGTCCTTCAAGTGAATGGCAACGATACGGTCGATGCCCGCCCGGAGCTCGGCATCGACATCGTTGCCCCAGGCCGTGAGGTTGCCGAGGTCGGGATAGACGCAGAAGTAGGGCGAGTGGATGAGCTGGTCGTACTCGCGCCAGCGGGTGATCGAGTTGATGAAGGCGGTGTCCATGATCTCGACCGCCAGCATCACCTGTGCCTTGGAGGCCTCGCGCACCGACCACTGCAAGCCCTCGATGAACCGCTCCTTGGTGCCAATATCGGCATCCTCGTAGTAGACATCGTAGCCGGCCACCTGGATGGTGCGGATGCCAAGGTCGACACATAGGTCGATCGCTCGGCGCATGATGTCGCGGGCCTTGACGCGCGTCGACGGATCGCGGCTGCCGAACGGGAAGCGGCGATGTGCCGACAGGCAGACGCTCGGCACGGATACGTCGAAATCGCGCACGTTGGCGCAGAAGGCCGCCCTTTCGACTTTTGACCAGCTGAGGCGCGTCATGCGCTCATCGGTCTCGTCGATCGACATCTCGACGAAGTCGAAGTCCAGCGCCTTGGCGAGCGCCAGTCGCGCTGGCCAGTCGAGGTCCTTCGGCAGCGCCTTCTCGTAGATGCCCAGCGGATTGGGCAGCGCCTCTCGGGTCACGTCGTCCTCCAGATCTTGATGGCTCTCTCAGCGTCCGGCCGGCAGGGCGGACAGCGTTTCGGCCAGGCGGCGGAAGGCCGCATATTTTTCGCGATAGGCAGGGAAGCTCTTGGCATCCGGTTCGATCAGCGCGCCGGACGGGCACATCGCCGCCATGGCTTCCTTGAAGCCCTTGTGGACGCCGGAGCCGACGGCAGCGGCGATGGCCGCGCCAAGACAGCCGGACTGTTCGACGTGCATCACCTCGACCGGCATCTCCGAGATGTCGGCGACCATCTGCATCCAGGGCTTGGAGCGGGTCGGACCTCCGGTGAGGCGCAAGGTCTTGTCACGACCGGATAGCTTGACGATCCGTTCGAGATGGACCTGCTGGGAGAAGCAGATGCCCTCGTAGACCGCCTGCAGCACCTGGCCGAGACCATGGGCATTGGCAAGGCCATGTAGGCCGGCCGAGAGGTCGTCGCCGAGGTTGGAGGCAAAGAGATAGGGCAGGAACTGAATGCCGGTACCCGCCTTCGGCAAGGCCGAAATCATCAGATCGGCCTGACGGTAGCAGTCGGGCATGCCGCCCAGGAAGGTGCGGACGAACCATTCAAGATTGCCGGCCGAGGTCGGACTACCCTCGTGGACGAAGTAGCGGTCCGGCATGCAGTAGCGGCCCCAGATGTAGGGCCAGGTGTCGCCCGCCGGCTTCAGGATGCGATCGGTGGTCCAGGTGACAATGGTCCAGGTGCCCATCACCACGTTGACGAAGCTCGGATCGGCGAGGCCGGCGCAAACCGCCGCCGATACCACGTCGAAGAAGCCGCCGAACACCGGCGTGCCGGCCTTGAGGCCGGTTTCCTCGGCGGCTTTGGCACTCAGGCCAGCGACGCACTCCTCCGACCCGACGACCGGTGGCAGGCAGCCTTCCATCTCGTCGATGCCGAACATTTTGAAAAGCGCGGGGTCGTAGGCGCCTTTTTCGACGTTGTAGAGGTTGCTGCCGGAGATGTTGGTAACCTCGGCCGCGAAGACGCCGGTCAGCTTGTAGCGGATGAAGTCGTGGGCCATCAGCACATGGCGCGTCCGGCTGTAGTTGCCCGGCTCGTTGGCCTTCATCCAGGCGAGCAGCGATACCGGATGGCCGGTCCAGAGCTGCTGATAGCCGTAGGGATAGCTCGCCGCGTCGAGCCCCTTGACCTTCCAATCCTTGACGATGGAGAGCGAGCGATTGTCCGAGGAAATGATGCCGTTGCGCACCGGTTCGCCATCGGCGTCGAGGGCATAGAGACCCTTGCCGTGGGCGGAGAAGCTGACGCCGGCGATTTCGTCGGCCGAAACGCCCGCTTCGGCCACGACGCGGCGAATGGTGCCGGCGACGATCCGCCACATGGCGTTCATGTCGCGCTCGGACCAGCCGACATGGGCGGCGACGCCATTGTCCACTTCGGAAGCCACGGCCTTTTCGTGGCCTTCGGCGTCATAGAGGCCGCTCTTGATAACGGTTCCGCCGATGTCGATTCCGAGAAAGTAGGTCACGGCTCTTGATCCTCTGGAGAAACGCGGCACAGATCCGGCGTGACGCCGGGTAAAGAAAGTCCGGTCCACCGGACACGAGATCCGGCAGTCGGGATGATTGTTTGGTTCGGGACGGTCGAAACTGCTGTTCTTTGGGCCGAACTGAGGGGCAATCTTTGGTCTTGTCTGGGAGGCGCCTCGCTGAGTTCGAGGCGCCTCGTTAGGGTGTCAGCGAGAGCCCCGCTTGCGGAGATAGCCGATGAGAACGGCGATCAGCAGGATGACGCCTTTGACGACGCGTTGGCTGTAGGGCGACAGGCCGATCATGTTCAGGCTGTTGTTGAGCACACCAAGGAGCAAGGCGCCGATCAGGGTGCCGACGATGTGCCCACGACCACCGGTGATCGCCGTGCCGCCAAGCACGACCGCCGCGATGGCATCGAGTTCCACGCCGATGGCCGAGTTCGGCTGTCCGGACAGGAGACGCGAGGTCTGGATCATGCCGGCGATGGCAGCGGTGAAGCCGGAGATGGCGTAGACCATCAGCTTGATGCGGGCCGTGCGGATACCTGAGAGTATTGCCGCGTCTTCGTTGCCACCCACGGCGTAGATATAGCGACCAATCGGCAGGCGGTTCAGCACGAAGTAAGCCGCTGCGAAGACGATCAGCATGATCAGCGTCGGGATCGGCAGGCCAAGGATGTATTCCCGGCCAATGAAGCCGAACTCACGATCGATCGGCAGCGGATAGCCGTTGGTGTAGATGAGGCCAAGGCCGCGTGGGATCTCCATCATCGCCAGCGTGACGATGATCGGGGGCAGGGCAAAGCGGGCGATGAAGAAGCCCGACACTGCGCCGGTCAGAGCCCCGCCGAAGATGGCTACCAGGGCCGCCAGCCAGAAGGGGAACCCCATATTGGCGATCATGCCGGCCATCAGTGTCGAGGCGAGCGCCACGATGGCGCCGACGGAGAGGTCGATGCCGCCCGTCAGAATGACGAAGGTCATGCCGACGGCGATGATGCCGGTGGTGGAGACCTGACGCGTGATATTCATCAGGTTGTCGACCGTGAAGAAGTTCTCGTTCATCGTCGCGGTCAGGATCATCAGAACGATCAGCGCGACGAAGGAAACGAATTCAGGCCTGGCGACGGTGGCCTTGGCAAGGCCGACTAGTCCGCCGGGTTGTTCGCGCGACGTCGCGTCGGTGGCCGCAGCTTCACCCATTTTCACCTCCCGAGGCGTAAAGCATGATTTTTTCGGAGTTGATGTCGGCACCAGTCAGCGTGGCGCGGATCGAGCCGTAGCGCATGACCAGCACGCGATCGCAGAGACCGATCACTTCCGGCAGGTCGGACGAAATCACAACGACGCCAAGGCCTTGCGCCGCCAGTTCCTGCAGCATGACGTAGATTTCAGCCTTGGCGCCCACGTCGATGCCGCGGGTCGGTTCGTCGAAGATCAGCAGCTTGCAGTTGCTGGCCAACCAGCGGGCGATGATCACCTTCTGCTGGTTGCCGCCGGACAGCTCCGACACGGTCTTGAGGTCGGAGGTGGTGCGGATGCGCATGCGCTGGATGAAGCGGTCGCTAAGCGCCTTTTCCTCACGCGCCACGACCATGCCGAGCTTGTTGGTCAACCGGGCCACCGTGCTGATCACGATATTGGAGCGGATCGAGAACGGCAGGAACAGGCCGGTCCGCTTGCGGTCCTCGGGCAGATAGCCGATGCCGTGGGTCAGGGCCTCATGCGGCGAGCGCAGCTCGATCGGCTTGCCCTGGAACAGCACATCCTTTTCGATCGAGGGATCGCGACCAATCAGTGCCAGGAAGCTCTCGGTGCGCTTGGCGCCGACCAGTCCCGCAACGCCGAGAATTTCGCCGCGGCGCACTTCGAAGGAGATCTCATCCGAACCGGGGAAACGCAGTTTGCGCACCTCCATGATCGGCGCGTCGGCTTCCTCGGCCACGCCGCGCTTCGGCGGGAAGGCTTGCGTGACTTCGCGGCCGACCATTTTGGAGATCAGCTCGTCCTGAGTGCAGTCGTTGACCTGGCCGGTGTAGACGTGGCAGCCGTCGCGCAGCACCGACACGGTGTCGGCAATCTCGAAGATCTCTTCGAGATGATGGGAAATGAAGAAGCACCCGACACCCAGCGCCTTAAGGCGCTCGATCACTTCGAACAGCTTCTTGACCTCGCGCGGCGTCAACGTCGCCGTGGGCTCGTCGAGCACCAGGAAATTGCACTTGAAGATGGTTGCCTTGACGATTTCGACCGATTGCTGCTCGGCCACCGTCAAGTCTGCGACGGGGCAGTCGAGCGGGAAATGCATGTCGAGCCGGTCGAGAGCCTCACGCGCCATGCGGCGCATGGCACGGCTATCGAGCGTGCCAAGCTTGGTGCGGATCTCCCGGCCGAGAAAGATGTTCTCATAGGCGTTGAGATCGGGAACCAGGCTGAATTCCTGGAAAATGATGTTGATACCGAGCTTCTCCGACTCGCGTGTCCGCGTCGGATGAACTTCTTTCCCGTCAATCAGCAGTTCGCCTTCGTCGGCCTGGTAAACGCCGGAAAGGATCTTCATCAGCGTCGACTTGCCGGCGCCGTTTTCACCGACGAGCGCGTGGACCTCGCCGCGTTTCAGCGAGAGGGAGACATCGTTGAGGGCGACGATGCCGGGAAACCTCTTGGTGATATGTTTCATTTCAAGCATGGCGGAACCCTCGGAGCGCGCCGTTCCTGACGGCGATGCTGATCGGACTGTCCGGAAAGCGAGTTTCGCCGCGGGGAGGGGCGTCGGCCCAACTCCCCGCGGCGGTCGATTACCAGGCGAAGGTAGCCGCGTTGGACTTGTCGACGAGCTGGACGTCGATCGGGATCACAGCCGGAACATGGGCGCCCATGTACTTGGCCAGAGCGATGGCAAGGCCAATGCGCATCTGGTCACGCGGGAACTGAGCGGCTGTGGCCTTGAAGGCCGAGCCGGCGGCGATCGCCTTGGTCGCTTCGGGAGCACCGTCGACCGAGGTCAGGACGATGTCCTTGCCCGAGCCTTCGATGGCGGCGAGGGCGCCCATCGCGCCACCGTCGTTGACCGAGAAGACACCCTTCAGGTTCGGGTGCGACTGAATCATGTTCTCGACGACGTCAACGGCGATGTCGCGCTCCTGACGGCCGTTCTGGGTGTCGACCAGCTTGACGTCCGGCGCCTTGGCCAGGGCGTCCTTACAGCCACGCACGCGCTCGAGGATCGGAACAACGGCGATACCGTCGAGGATGGCGACTTCGCCCTTACCACCGATCTCCTTGACCAGCGCGTCGCAGGCGAGAACGCCAGCGTCGTAGTTCTTGGAGCCGACGAAGGCGTCGACACCGGCAGCCTGTGCGTCAACGGAGACCACCGTCACGCCCTTGGCCTTGGCGGCCTCGACGGCGCCACGCACACCTTCGGAGTCGGTCGGATTCACCACCAGGATATTGACACCCTTGGAGACCATATCCTCGATGTCGCTGAGCTGCTTGGAAACGTCGTGACGAGCGTCAGCAACGTAAACTTCGGTATTAGTGCCGAGAAGCTTGGCGAAAGCCGTGACTTCCTCGTTCATGACGATGAAGTATGGATTATTCATTTCCTGAAAGGAAACACCGATCTTGGGGGCATCCTTGGCGAGAGCTGCGCCGGCCGATAGAACAAGCGTCGCCGTGGCGGCCATAAGTGCCGCTTTTGCGTGGATATTCATAACGTCTCCTCCGTAATTATTGCCTTTCGGCGGATTCGTTCTAGCTGACCGGTCCGTCTACCCCTAGACGTTTTTCCTGATTTGTCTTATACTTTTTCCACCTCTCCTTTGAATCATAAGGGGAATTTGGTAGGCTGATTAGCCTTTGGTCTGAGTGATAAAGTGGCGTTGAACGCGGTTGCCTTGACAGTAGGACTGCTGGCTTCCGATCATTGACGGTAACCGAGCCGCGATTGGTCGACGGACGAGGGATTGACGATGCCGGAGATGAAGCCGTCGCTCGAGGTGAACGACAACAGCCTCGGAAATTCCTTCCGCTTTCAGCGCTGCGGATGGCCTGGTGACAGCGACAAATGGCACTTCCATCCCGAATACGAGCTGCATCAGATCGTCCGGACCAGCGGCAAGCTGTTCATCGGGGACAATGTGCTGACCTTTCGGCCCGGCAGCCTGTTTCTGATCGGGCCCTATACACCGCACAACTTTGTCAGTGACGCCCGTAGCGGGGCCATGGTTCCCGAGCGCGATCTCATCTTGCAATTCCGCAAGGAGTGGATCGAGGCCAGTGCCAACGTGCTGACCGAGTTACGCCAGCTCCGCCCGGCCTTCGATGAAGCGGTATTCGGCGTCGAATATGGTGGCGAGACGCAGCAGGCCGTTTATGGCCTGATGAACGGCATCGACACCCAGGAGCCCCTGGAGCGGCTCATTTCGTTCATGCGAATTATCGATCATCTCAAGCAGTGTCGCCGCAAGACGGTGCTCGGAACCTCGCGCTACTTCATCGACATGCGCACTGCTTCGCTCCGGCGGTTCAACAAGGTCGTCGACTATATCCACGAACACATCGAAGAGGATGTCGCGATGGAGGCGGCGGCCAATCTCGTCGGCATGAGCTACAAGATGTTTTCGCGCTGGTTCATGGAGTGTACGGGGATCGGTTTTCGCCGTTACGTCATCAAGACGAGAATTAACAAATCTTGCGAGTATTTATTCTCAACATCGCGCTCCATCCAGGAGATCTGTTATCTGGTAGGCTTCAATAACGTATCCAATTACAATCGGCTTTTCAGGCAGGTCATCGGCGTGACGCCCAGCGAATTCCGCCGCAAGTCGCAGGAAGCTCAGGAATATGATTTCCCGCTCGAAGGCTTCGCCGCGGCCTGACGAGAGGAACGTCAGGCCTCGGTGGCTGTGGGGAAATAGGACCTCATGTGTTCGTAGAGGCGTTTGAAATTCTGAAAACTGCGCTCGTAGACGGCGTTGGCGGCGGCATCCGGCGTCAACACTCTGGCCTGCTGACGAACGCTCAGCCAGTCGACCATCTGTTGCCGGTCGATCATTCCGACGCCGTAGGCGGCGATCACCGCGGCACCGTAGGCGGCTTTGCCGCTGTTGGGCAGTACTCGCACCGGCCGTCCGGTGACGTTGGTGATGATTTCCACCCAGAGATCGGACTTCGACACGTCGCCAACGACGGTCAGTTGCTCCTCCAGTCCCTGAAAGGCGGCACTGCCGTATTCGATGTTATTCTTGAGCGCGTAGGCGACGCTTTCCAAAATGGCGCGGTAGAGATGGGACTTGGTATGGTTGAGGGTCAGTCCCGTGATGGTGCCGCGGGCGTCGACATCCCAGATCGGACTGCGCTCGCCCATAAAATAGGGAAGCACCATCAGTCCGTTAGAGCCCGGCTGGATTGTCGAGGCGTGCTCATCCAAGAGGTCGAAGGCCGAAATGCGTCGCTTGCCGCCACTGGTCAATGACTCGACCAAGCGCTCGTTGTCGGCGAAATTGTCGCGGAACCATTGAACAACCGAGCCCGACGTCGCCGACCCACCGTAGGAATAGGTGAGTGTCTCGCTGTCAATCACATAGGGCATCGAGACAAGTCCGGGAAAGCGATCGGCGCTGGAATGAATGAAGCCCCAGCAGGTCGATGAGCTCAGCATGGCTGCATGCTGCCCCTCGCGCACCACTCCGGCCCGAAGCGTTGCGACCGCCGCGTCGACACCGCCGGCGCAGACCGGCAGCCCCTCGGGAAGACCCAACATGCGGGCGCCTGCCTTGTGCAATCGGCCAACGACCTCCTGCGAGCCGACCAACCGCTCCGGAAAGAAATAGGGAGGAATGTCCAGAATATCGGCCATCTCTTCCGACCAGGCGCGCTTGCTTAGGTCATAAACGCCACCAATGTTGCAGGCTTGCGAATGGTCGACGGCAAGTTCGCCGGTCAACCGGTAGATAATGTCAGTGTTCGGCGGCAGGAAATAATTGATCCGCGACCAGACCTCCGGCTCGTGATTCTTGATCCAGAGGATCTTGGTGAAACCGAAGTAGGAATCCGCGCCGTTGCCGGTGATGGCGTAGAGATCCTCGTCGCTGATCATCTGGCGAACGCGCTCGCTTTCGATCTTGGCGCGCCGGTCCAGCCAGAGCAGGCAAGGGCGAATCGGCTGCATGCCGACGTCCACCGGAATGCCGGTGCCGCCGCCGATGGCCGACACCGCCATGCCTCTGACGCTCTGGGCGACGACGCCGGAGCGCAGCATGGTCTCACGCACGGCCTCTACAAAGGCATGCAGCCACACTTCCGAAGATTGCTCAGCCCACAGGCTATGCAGACTGACAAAGCCATATTCTGCTCGTCCCTGCCCGAGAATATGGCCGTCCCTATCCACCAATACGGCTTTCACCGACGAGGTGCCCAGGTCCACGCCCAATACACAATCGGCCCCGGTCATTGCCACCAGGCCTCCTCTTCCGTCTCATCCCTTTGGCGGCAGGATTCTATCGCCCACCTGTTCCAGACCAGAGATAGTAGTCCATTCCCGTGGGAGGGAGCAATTGACGGATTCAACCGTTTGGGCAGCGGATGGGGAGGGATTTACCTGTGGGAGGCTGTTTTCGCTAGCAAAGCCAATACAATGCACGCCAGCGTCGACATTGAGTACCGATACAATCTCACTACTTTATTTTGTGGGCTTCATGAAATACACTAATTCATGGTGTGGCTCTTTCGGCCAGCTTCCTAAGCTACCTTGATCGTTACGATGCGCGTCGACCATCGCCAAGCTGGAGACTCCAATGACCGTCAAGTCGCCTAATCCGATAGATGTTCATGTTGGTTCACGGGTGCGAATGCGCCGGTTTCTCGTCGGAATGAGTCAGGGGAAGCTGGCGGAGCAACTCGGCGTCACTTTTCAGCAGGTCCAGAAATACGAAAAGGGAACGAGCCGCATCAGTGCGTCCCGTCTCCAGACGATCGCCCGGGTCTTCGAGGTGCCGGTAGGCTTCTTTTTCGAGAATATGACCGGTCATTCCCCTCTCGAAGAGGATGTTCTGCTGGACGCTGCCGGCGCCACTTTGCTGACGCGGGATGGCGTGGCCCTCAATAGGGCGTTTGTCAGCATCAAGAATTCCGGCGTCAGAAAATCGATCATCGATTTGGTGAAGGCGCTTGCTGATGATCGCCCTACATCTCTGGCTGACCTTCCGGCCGAGCTGGATATTCGCGGCCTTCGTTCCAACTGAACTTTAAAGGCCTTCACATAAAAGGGGAATGGCGTGCCCTTCGCACTGAAGACCTTTGGAGAAACGCGGTTGACCAGCCGAACCGGTCAACTTGTCGCGTTTCCGGACAAGGGGCTTCTTGCAATCGTCTTTCTGGGTTTTCGTCCGACTGGGCGCATTTCCCGAACCGAGCTGGCATCTTTCCTCTGGGGAGACGACAACGACGATAGCACCAAGGCGCTCGGCAACCTCCGCCAGCTCCTGTCGCGGATCAGGATACGCCAACGCGAGCTTGAAGCGAGCTTTCTCGATATCGGAGCCTCCGACATCGCCTTGTGTCGAGATGCCGTCAGGTTCGACTTCGGGGACATGCTGCCAGGGATTCCCCAGGGCGCCATCGCGCGTCTTGATAAATTCGTGAGGACCGTCTCTGGTCAATTTCTTGCCGATGTCGATACCTCTTCCGAGATAGGGCAGCTCTGGCTTCTCGAAAGGCGCGATTTCTGGCTGGCCGAATTTGCATCCGCGTTGGAAGAGGCGGCGGCTGTTCTCTCGCGCCAGAACAGCGCGTCGGTCAAGGCGGCCGCCGCGCGGCTCATCGAGCTGGATCCCTACAGCGATATCGCCCACCAGGTTCTGATGCGGGTCTACGCCAAGGATCGAAGGCTGTCACAGGCCCGTCTCATCTATGACCGTTACAAACAGCAGCTATGGTCTGAACTCAGCACCCGGCCGTCGGAAGATATGCTGGGTTTCGCCCGCCTGCTTTTCAACGACGCAGAGAGGGCAACGGCGGTCGGCTTGGAACCGACACCCGAGGGGACCGAAGCACGCGATCCGGAGCCCGTTTCAACCTCTCGCCCCCAATTGCCGCGTCTGCTGCTGCTGCCGCCAAAACGCTCAGAGGAACAGCACGGCTGGACGCCCGTTTCCGGCTTGATCGAAGACGTGACAATCGGTCTCTGCCGCGTTCGAACAATGGCCATCGTGGCGCCCCATACTGCCAGGCGCATTTCTGGGATGGCGGGCGATGAGATCGACGTCTTGAAGCAGTTCGATGTTTCCTATCTCCTGGAAACGCAACTGCAGGAGCGAAGCGGCGAGATGGCGCTCTATGCCACGCTTGTCCATATCGCCAGCGACGAAGTCCTGTGGTCCGAGAAATTTAGCGCTCACCTTGACGACTTCCCCAACACCTATAGCCAACTGGTTGCCCGGATCGTGTTGGAAACGGCCGGTTCGATCGAGCGGAAGGAACTGGCGAAGATCCACACCGTCTCGAAGCCAACCGCCTATCAGAACTTTCTGCTCGGTCAGCATAGCCTCTCCGTTGCGGATTTGCCGGGCATCCGCCGAGCCCGAAAATTCTTCCGTGCCGCTCTTCACGACGCATCACAATATGCCTCGGCGATTGCCGGTCTGGCGCGGACCGAACATCTTGAATGGCTCCTGACGGCGCGCGGCGACGAGGAGTTACTTCGCTCAGCAGAGGCCCATGCCCGCGATGCGATCCGCATCGGCGCCGATGATTCCGGCGGCTATCATCAACTGGGCGTCGCCAAGCTCTATCAGGGGCAGTTTTTCGAGAGCATGGAGGTCTTTCTCGAAGCAGAAAGCCGGGCTCCGTCGCATGCCGACCTGATCGCCGACCACGCGGATACGCTGGTACACGCGGCCGATCCGATCCTTGCTCTCGACAAGATCAAGCGGGCGATCGAACTGAACCCCCTGTGCCCCGATCTCTATTGGTGGACAGCGGCAGGGGCGAATTACTTTCTGGAAGAATATGGCGAAGCGATTGCCTGCATCGGTCGCATGGCCGACCAAGCCAATGCCGGAAGGCTGGCGGCGGCGGCCTACGCCATGCTGGGCGACCAACGGAACGCCAAGCGGGAGATGCGCCGAACACTCGCAATCTATCCCGACTTCACCATCGACGATTGGCTGATGAAGGTGCCGATCCGCGAGAAGTGGAAGACGGACATGTTTCGAGACGGCATGCGGAAAGCGGGCTTCAAGTAACCGGCCCGTGTTTGAGGAGAGAAGAACATGGCTAAGTTGGCAATTCTCGGTATCTCCGGTGAGACCGGATATTGGTTGGTCGATTTCGAAAACGGCACGGTGTCGGCCCTGCCGGAGTCGGCAAAGGAGCCGTTCGACTTTTCCAAGACCGCCCGGGACAAGGGCGCGAAGCTGGTTGCCGGCGTCGATCTCGCCGTGGCGCTCGACAGCGGCGATGAGGCCTTTACCGGCAAGGGAGAGGCTTTCTCCGGTCGCCTCAGCGCCTATTCGGGCCGCCTCAACGGGTAGGGATGGGTTCGGTCCGACACAAGTGGCATCAATCGCACACACCTATTCGGACCGCATGTGCCGTCCGGAGGATACTTTGGCACGCGTGGCGCCGGCGCTCGCCGAGCACGGGGTCACGCGGCTTGCAAAGGTGACTGGCCTCGATTGCATCGGCGTTCCGGTGTGGAATGCCATGCGCCCCAATGCCCGGGCGCTGTCGGTTCACCAAGGCAAGGGCATTTCGGATATCGACGCCAAGGCGTCGGCCGTCATGGAGGCACTTGAGCGGGCGTGCGCCGAGCGGCCAAGCCTTCCCGTCCGTACGGCCTCGGCTGAACAACTGATGGGAGAGGGCAAACTTTGCGATGCTCTCGATGACCTTATCGCTGCTGGTCACCACCCCATAGATCATGCCCGTCAATTGGCCTGGGTCGAGGGGGGCGATTTGATGAGCGGTCAATCCATCTGGGTTCCGTTCGAGGCGGTTCTTCTCGACTTTACCCGTCCATCGCCTTTCTGGCAGTCGTCCGACGGGCTGGCTTCCGGAAACACCGACCGGGAGGCGATCTTCCACGGTCTGCTCGAACGCATCGAGCGCGATGCCGATACCCTTTGGTCATTGGAGCGTTTTGAGCGCCAGGCGGCGACATGCGTTTCATACGATGACCTCGGCGACCCCATGGTGACCACGCTGGTCGATCGGATCGAGCGATCTGGGTTCACGCTGCAGCTTTTCGATATGACCAGCGATCTCGGCGTGCCAACCTTTTCGGCTCTGCTCTCTCCGGCGGATGCCTTATCGCGTCGATCCCTCCGATATATCGACGTGACAATGGGCAGCGGGACTCATCCTGTCGCTTACCGCGCGGCGCTTCGGGCCATCACCGAAGCCGTGCAGTCGCGGCTGACGCTGATCACCGGCACACGCGATGACGTCGAGGACGACGTCTATACGAGCCAGACGTCCGAATTTCTCCTGCGCAAACTGGGCCTGCGCCCTCAAGGCCGCACTATTCCCGTCAATTTGGGGGTAGCGGGAGAAGGCGTTGAGGCGATGCTGGCGCGTGTTCTGGAGAGACTGCGAGAGCACGCGGTTGGACGTGTCATCGCGGTCCGCATGAATCCCGGTGAGCACCGCTTTTCCGTGATGAAGGTGCTCGTACCAGGTCTTGAGCATCCCCAAGGCCGTCGGCAGCGCCGGTTTGGCGCAAGGGCTCTCTCCCGTCTTCTGGTGTTTCGATGAAGCTGATATTCGTCGGTCCCTCGCTTCATGGAGCGGAGGTGCATGTTCCCTCCGGCATAGAGCTGCGGCCGCCCGCGGCGAAGGGGGACGTATTCAGGGCTGTGGAAGAGGGCGCCGATGTCATCGGTCTCATCGACGGCTATTTCGAAGCGACGGCCGCGGTCTGGCACAAGGAGGTCCTCCATGCCTTGTCAGCCGGCGTGCGCGTGTTTGGCGCGGCGAGCATCGGTGCGCTGCGGGCCGCCGAATGCGCCGCCTTCGGCATGACCGGCGTTGGTGCGATCTACGAAGCTTATGCGAGCGGCCACTTGGAGGACGACTCCGAAGTGGCGCTCCTGCATGCGCCGCGCGAACTCGGTTACGCTCCGCTATCAGAACCTCTGGTCAACGTAAGGGCCACGCTCAAGCATCTGCTGAAAGCCGATCTCATTGCCGAACACCAGTTCCGCACCCTGATCGAGACAGCGGCGTCGGTCTTCTACAAGGAGAGGACCTGGAAGACGATCCTTGCCGCCGCGGCGCTATCGCCGGACGAACGCACGCATATCAGTGAATTGGTGCGGATGTTTCGCGTCGATCAGAAAAGGATCGATGCCGTGGCGCTCGTGAGGTCGGTGGAGCTGGAAGCGGGCGTTCGTTCGAAGGAACCCCGTGCCTGGGAGTTCTCGCCTACGTCCTACTTCCGAGGGCTTGCTACCTAGCGGTATCCTCCGTGTATCTGGTCTGTAACGGCTCTGTCACGGCTGAGTTGATTAGGTCCCTGCGTTACTTGTACTTCGTAGGCTAGGAAGGGGATTGAGATGCTGGACAGAACTGTCGACAAGGCTATTGTGGCCGATTCGGAAGAGTTCGCCGCCCTCGCGCGATTGATCATTTATGCTCGCCAGACATCCAAGACGTTGAATGCCGAATTCACCTCCTATTGCCTCGACCTTGCGCTCGCGGCGGTGATCGACGAGATGGAAAAAGCTGGCCTCGATACATCCATCATGGCCCCGAATGCGGAAGCGGTGATCGGTGAACTACACTGAGGAATGGGCTTCGGCGCGGAGCTGAAGCTACAGCTTTTGAGCGCTGGGAACCTCATTCCCGGCGCTCAAACGTTTCTGGGCCGGCTGCGACACGGCGGAGCTAGGCCGTACCCTGCCGCTCGTTCGCATCCGAGTTGAGCCGTCGGCCGCTTTCGACATCGAATAGATGTCCTTGTCCCTCCTCGAAGACAACCGAAAGCGCTGCGGAACATCGCAGAGGTCGCCGAGATCAAGGACACCTTGGGTCGGGGCGACCGTGGCAATCTTCTCCGACTTCGCCTCGAACAGCTGCCGTTCAAATCTGATCGGCGGGGCTGCAATCAGGCGGTCACCCTGAGGCTGATACGATCAGCGGAAAAGCGTGTCCGCGAGCATTGCACCGGCCGGCCTTCCAGGTCGGTGTTGATGGCGCGCGTCTCCAGCACAATGGCGCCGGGCGATAAGTGCATCAGTTCGCGCTCGCGGGCATCGGCGTGACGGGCCGACACTTCGGTGCTCTGCCGGAGGTAGTCAGGCAGGTCGCACGCGGCGAAGGCGCGCGTAATTGACCCGGTGGCGGCGATGTGGCGAGCGATGTCGGGAAAACGATCGGCCGGAAAGAAGTGCTGCGAACAGGAGACAGGTCGGCCATCGACGTAGCCGGATTCCTCCACTTCGATGACCAGTTGCTCCGGGGCGATCTGTAATTGAGCGGCCACCTCGGCCGAAGCCTGAAGCTCGCCTGAGCGCAGCAGGCGGGTCGTCACCGAAGATGCCTGATCGCCGACACCGGCTGAAAAACGGGTTCGTTTCGAGATCGGCAAGGTCAACTGGCGACCACCTTTGATGATGGTGCCGTGGCCCTGGATGCTTTCGACGAGTCCTTCTTCCGCCAAGAAGGCGAGGGCGGCCCGTACGGTGTGCCGGTTGACCCCGAAGCGCTCGGCGAGATCGAAAGCTGGCGGCAATCGGCCAGTTTCCCGGAATTCACCGTCGGCAATGGATACGCGGATGCGATCGGCAATCTGCCGCCAGAGGGAGACGCCCGAATGTCGCTCGACAGGCTTTTGCTGGGCCATGTCACCTCGCTGTCACGGAGTTCCGTTAAGACTCTCGTTATTGTGTAGTTGTCTAGATTAATAGACAAATACGCAAGACGCAAGCCTGCCCCCGCCAACGCGGTCTGTGGGTGTTACCGGAGCGAGCCGATGGATGCCGCTGTTGATGACCCTGAGATGAAACGCCGCCGGCGGCGCATGGGGCTTCTGGCCCGTGCCAGCGCCGCCGAACTTGATGCTGCCTGGACGATGCTCGGCGTTCCACCAGAAGTGACCGATCTGCGCGGTCCGGAGACCGGGCTCGTCATGTTGACCGGTCGTATCGGTGGCGATGGCGCCCGCTTCAACCTTGGCGAGGCGACGGTGAGCCGGTCCACGGTACGGCTGGCATCTGGTCACGTGGGTTTTGGCCAGTTGCTCGGCAGCGATCGGACTCGCGCCCGCCGCGCTGCCGTCTTCGACGCCCTTGCCGGCACGGAGAAGGGGCGTTTGGTGGTGGACCGACTTTGCGCCGCCGTTGAAACGCGTCTCGCCGATGAGCATGAGCGACAGGAAGCCGAAACGGCGTCAACGCGCGTCGATTTCTTCACGCTTGTGCGGGGAGAGGACTGATGCTCCACGACATTCCTTCACTCGAATCCTCTCTGGACGGTGGGTTCGGTCAACCGGTGTTCGAAGCGCAGGCGACCTTTCGCCTCGTGATGGACGCCATGGCCCGGCCGGGCAGCCGCCGTCGCATCGAGGCTGACGTCACGGCTCCAGGCCTCGCCGGTCCAGCCCAGGCAGCGCTGGCGCTCACGCTTTGCGACGCCGATACGCCGGTCTGGTGCAGCGATGCATCGCCAATGCTCGGCGCTTGGTTCGCCTTTCATACTGGAGCCTCTCTGACGACAGATCCCGACCAGGCAGCGTTCGCCTTCGTTGGGTCTGATGGCGTTGCGCCGGAGGACTTGCCGCTCGGTAGTCCGGATTACCCTGACCGCTCGGCGACACTCGTCATCGAGGTGCGAAGCCTCGACGAGGGCGAGCGCTTCCGCCTCAGAGGACCCGGTGTCGACAACCATTGCGATATTGTCATCGATGGATTGCCCGAAGGCTTTGCCGCCTTTCGTGCCGCCAACCGCGCGCTCTTTCCACGTGGCCTCGACGTGGTGCTGACGGCAGGCCGCGATCTCGTTGCCCTGCCGCGCTCTACCCACTTCATCCCTTCGGAAGGCTGAGCCATGTATGTCGCCGTCAAAGGTGGCGAGGCTGCCATCGACAATGCCCACCACCTCCTCGCCGACCGCCGTCGCGGTGACCGGAGCCTGCCGGCTATCACCGAGGCGCAGATCACCGAACAGTTGTCACTGGCCGTCGACCGAGTGATGGCCGAAGCCTCGCTCTACGATCCTAGTCTCGCAGCACTGGCCATCCGGCAGGCGCGCGGCGACATGATCGAGGCGATCTTCATTCTGCGCGCCTATCGGACAACGCTGCCGCGCTTCGGGGTGGGCTTGCCGCTCGATAGCCGCACGATGCGCATCGAACGGCGCATTTCCGCCACCTATAAGGATCTGCCGGGCGGCCAGCTTCTCGGCCCCACCTTCGACTATACCCACCGCCTGCTCGATCCAACGCTGTCCGGCGATCCGGAAGTGCCTGAACCAAGTTGTCGCGATGGTGGCGTCGGAGATCTGGCGCGCGTCTCCGACATTCTTGATGGCGAGAGCCTGATCGAGACGGAGGTCGACGACGACGCCGAGCCTGGCGATATCACGCGCACGCCGCAGGAGTTTCCCTTGTCGCGCGCCGAAAGGTTGCAGTCGCTTGCTCGCGGTGACGAAGGGTTCCTGTTGGCACTCGCCTATTCCACCCAGCGCGGCTACGGCCGTAGCCATCCCTTCGTTGGTGAGATCCGCATCGGCATCGCGACGGTGGAGATCGATATTCCCGAACTGGGGTTTGCTGTGGCGATCGGCGAGGTGCGTGTCACCGAATGCCAGATGGTCAATCAGTTCAAGGGATCGGCCGCACGGCCGCCGCAGTTCACACGCGGCTACGGGCTGGTGTTTGGCCAGAGCGAGCGCAAGGCGATGGCCATGTCGCTATGCGACCGGGCGCTCAGGGCTGCCGAGTACGGGGAGGAAATAACCGCTCCGGCCCAGGATGAAGAATTCGTCATATCCCATTGCGACAACGTCGAAGCAACCGGTTTCGTCGAGCACCTGAAGCTGCCGCACTACGTCGATTTCCAGGCTGAGCTCGGCCTTGTCCGCCGGTTGCGCACCGCCTGGCAGGAACGCGGCGATGTGGCTGGAGGCGAGGAGGGTGACGAACCGATCGGGGAGGCCGCCCAATGAGCCGCCAACCCGAGCGATCACCACCGTTGGCAAGCCATCGAATGACAACAATACCGCCGATGATCACAGCAACAGTCGGCAGAATGTTTTTGATAAGTTGCATGGGCGTCACTCTATGATCAGAAGTGGCAATAAATCATGAATGCCGTCACCTACAACTTCGCCTATCTCGACGAGCAGACCAAGCGGATGATCCGCCGTGCCATCCTGAAGGCGATCGCCATTCCCGGCTATCAGGTGCCGTTCGCCGCTCGCGAAATGCCTATGCCTTATGGCTGGGGTACGGGGGGCGTGCAGGTCACCGCCGCCGTCATCGGACCTCGTGACGTGCTGAAAGTGATCGACCAGGGCGCCGACGACACCACCAACGCGGTTTCGATCCGTGCCTTCTTCCGCAAGGTCGCCGGTGTCGCCACCACGACACACACTGCCGAAGCAACGGTTATCCAGACGCGTCACCGCATCCCCGAGCATCCACTCAAGGAAGGTCAAATCCTGGTCTATCAGGTGCCGATCCCCGAGCCGCTGCGTTTCCTCGAGCCGCGCGAAACCGAGACGCGGGTGATGCATGGCCTTGAGGATTACGGTCTCATGCACGTCAAACTCTACGAGGACATCGCCCATCACGGACGGATCGCCACGGCCTATGCCTATCCGGTGAAAATTGCCGGCCGCTATGTGATGGACCCGTCGCCCATCCCGAAGTTCGATAATCCGAAGATGACGATGAGCCCGGCGTTGCAGCTGTTCGGCGCCGGTCGCGAGAAGCGCATCTACGCCGTGCCGCCTCATACCGAAGTGAAGAGCCTCGACTTCGAGGATCATCCCTTCGAAGTACAAACCTTCACCGAGCCTTGTGCTCTCTGTGGTGCCCGCAACGTCTATCTCGACGAGGTGGTGCTCGACGATCGCGGCGGCCGCATGTTCGTCTGCTCGGACACCGACAATTGCGAGAGCCGCCGCGCCGAGACGGGAGTGCAATCGTGATGGAAGCCCCGATCCTTGAGGTACGCAATCTCGCCAAACATTACGGTGCCCGCCTTGGCTGCGTAGATATCTCGTTCGACCTCTGGCCGGGGGAGGTGTTGGCGGTTGTCGGCGAAAGCGGCTCAGGCAAGACGACGCTGCTCAATTGTCTGTCGACGCGGCTTGCCGCCGACAGCGGTTCGCTCGTCTATGCCATGCGCGACGGCAGCCGGCGCGACCTGGTGACCATGATGGAAGCTGAGCGTCGCTTCCTGATGCGCACCGACTGGGGCTTCGTGCACCAAAATCCGGCCGATGGTCTCAGGATGGGCGTCTCGGCCGGTGCCAACGTCGGCGAGCGGCTGATGGCTATCGGGGATCGGCACTACGGCCGCATCCGGGACACGGCGCTCGACTGGCTTTCCCGCGTCGAGATTGCCGCCGACCGTATCGATGACGGCCCTCGGGCTTTTTCGGGTGGCATGCGCCAGCGCCTGCAAATCGCTCGTAATCTTGTCACCGCTCCGCGCCTCGTCTTCATGGACGAACCGACCGGCGGACTCGACGTTTCGGTGCAGGCACGCCTTCTCGACCTGATGCGCGGCCTCGTTCGCGATCTCGGCCTGTCCGTGATCATCGTGACGCACGATCTCGCAGTCGCTCGCCTGCTCAGCCACCGCATCATGGTGATGAAGGATGGCCGCGTCATCGAGGAGGGGTTGACCGATCGTGTGCTCGACGATCCGCGCGAGCCTTACACGCAACTCCTCGTCTCCTCCATCCCGCAAGCCTGATCGGAGAACGCCATGCTGCCGCTCCGCGTGCGCGACATCGCCAAAACATTCGTCATGCATCTGCGTGGCAGCCTGCGCCTGCCGGTGTTCTCCAACGTCTCGTTCGAGGTCGCAGCCGGCGAGTGCCTGGTGCTCGGCGGCCCTTCGGGCGTCGGCAAGAGCTCCATTCTCAAGATGCTTTATGGCAATTACGGCGTCGACGCCGGCGAGATCCTGGTCGCCCACGCCGGCCAGCCGGTAGATCTTGCCAAAGCTCTGCCGCGCGAGGTTCTTGATGTCCGCCGTATCACCCTCGGCTACGTCAGCCAGTTTCTGCGGGCCATCCCACGCGTGCCGGTACTTGAAGTTGTCGCCGATCCGTTGATTGCCCGTGGCACCGACCGCATTGAAGCGCTGGAGCGTGCGGAAGCGGCACTCGCCCGCCTGAACCTGCCGCGCGAACTCTGGAGCCTGCCGCCGGCCACCTTCTCGGGCGGCGAACAACAACGCGTCAATATTGCCCGGGGCTTTATCTCCGACCATCCTATTCTGTTGCTCGACGAGCCCACCGCCTCGTTGGACGCGGCCAACCGTGCCGTCGTCGTCGACATGATCGAGGAGAAAAAGGCGGCCGGCGCGGCGCTGGTTGGTATCTTTCACGACGAGGACGTGCGCGATCGCGTTGCAAGTCGCGTCATCGACGTGTCCCAATATTCGGAACGAAAGGCTCGCCAATGACCCGCCTCTCGGAAACACCCTTGATCCATCCAACCGCCAGCGTCGAAGCGAGCCAACTCGGCCGCTATACCGAGATCGCCGAGGGCTGCCGCATCAGCGAACTTGAGCTTGGCGACTATTCCTACATCGAGCGCGACGGCATGGTCTGGTGCGCCACAATCGGCAAATTCGCCAATATCGCGGCTGCGGTCCGCATCAACGCCACGCGCCACCCGATGGATCGGGCGAGCCTTCATCACTTCACCTACCGGGCCGGCGATTACTGGGACGACGCCAAGCATGAGCAGGACTTCTTCTCTCAGCGGCGCGACAATCGCGTTCGCATCGGCCACGACGTATGGATCGGTCACGGCGCTACGCTCTTGCCGGGCGTCTCCGTTGGCAACGGCGCCGTTATCGGCGCAGGCGCTGTGGTGAGCCGAAGCGTACCTGCCTACACCATCGTGGCGGGTGTGCCCGCGCGGCCCCTCAAGCGACGCTTTCCTGAAGACATTGCCAATCGTCTAGAGGCGCTCGCCTGGTGGGATTGGGGGCATGGGCAACTTCGAGCCGCACTCGAAGACTTTCGCGAACTCGACGTTGAGTCTTTTTTGAATAAGTACGGTCATTAGCCGGTTTACTTGTTGGTTGTACACGAAAGTGACATCCGGCCGGCGTAAACTCAAGTTCATACAAAATATAATCTGGCAGGGCGTCTGGAACAATGTTCGAAATTCGCAACTTGTCGCGTCACTTCGGTACCAAGGTCGCCGTCGATGACGTCAGCTTCTCGATCCCTGAGGGACAGATGGTCGGTGTCATTGGCCGTTCCGGCGCCGGCAAGTCGACGCTGCTGCGGATGATCAATCGGCTCGCCGACCCGACCTCCGGTTCGATCCGCTATGGTGATATCGAGATTGCATCTCTGAAGGGCGAGGCGTTGCGACGCTGGCGGCGCGACTGCGCCATGATCTTCCAGCAGTTCAATCTGGTGCCGCGCCTTGACGTGCTGACCAACGTGCTGCTTGGCCGTCTCAATCATCGTTCAACGGCCCTCTCGGTCATGAATCTCTTCAGCCGTGACGAGCGCATCATGGCTATTGCGGCGCTGGAGAGGCTCGGTATCGAGCAGACGGTGCTGCAACCCGCCGGTACACTCAGTGGTGGCCAGCAGCAGCGTGTTGCCATCGCCCGCGCCCTAATGCAGGAACCGCGCGTCATCCTCGCCGACGAGCCGATTGCTTCGCTGGACCCGATGAATGCCAAGGTGGTGATGGACGCCCTGGCCGACATCAACCGCCGCGACGGCATCACGGTCATCACCAATCTTCACACCCTCGATACGGCACGGGCCTATTGCCAGCGCATCGTCGGCATGGCCGAGGGGAGGGTAGTATTCGACGGCCCGCCGGCTGAACTGACGGCCGAGGCTGTCCGCCGCATCTACGGCGCCGAAGACGACTTCGACGAGCGCATGACCTCGACCTCGCTCATTCCCCAGTGGATGCCGACGCCGGAGGCGATTGCGGGGCTCACCATGCAGGCTGCGGCCGCCATGTAAGGCCAGCCCACCTCAAAAGAACAAAGTTTCGAGCGCGCGAGACCGACTTGCCGGTTTCACGGAACGATCCCGCGCGCTCGTCTGCCCGCGCCATTGGCGCAGCATGACCATCCGACCGGCGGGGGCCGGCGGAACCAGGAGTGAGACGGATGTTGAAGAAGATTCTGTTTGCCGCAACTGCCCTCGTCGCGCTCGCCGGCGCCGCCGCTGCCGAGGAAATCAAGGATTTCCGCATCGGCATTCTGGGCGGTGAAAACGAAGCGGATCGCCTGCGCAATTTCAAATGTCTGCAGGACAAGCTGCCGGCCGTCCTCGGTGTCGAGAAGGTGTCGCTGTTCCCGGCTGCCGACTATGACGGCGTTATCCAGGGCCTGCTCGGCGGCACGCTCGACGAGGCCGAACTTGGTGCCTCCGGCTATGCCAAGATCGCTCTGGCCACCCCGGATGTCGTCACGCCGGTGCTGACCACGGTCCAGACCGACGGCTCGACCGGCTACTACTCGATCATGGTCGCCCGCAAGGACAGCGGCATCAAGACGCTCAAGGACCTCAAGGGCAAGAAGCTCGGCTTTGCCGATCCGGATTCCACTTCGGGTTACCTGGTGCCGACGGTCACCTTGCCCGACGCCATCGGCGCCCCCATCAAGGACTACTTCGCCTCGACCGGCTTTGGCGGTGGCCACGAGAATCTCGTGCTCGAAGTGCTGAAGGGTACCTTCGATGCCGGCACCACCTTCGGTTCGGGCGTCGGCGCCTTCAAGGACGGCTACACCTCCGGCAATCTCAGGAAGATGGTCGAGAAGGGCATGCTCAACATGGATGACATTGTCGAGCTGTGGAAGTCGCCGCTCATCCCGAACGGCCCGATCGTCGTTCGCAACGCGCTGCCGGACGACATCAAGACCAAGTTCGTGACGTTCATGAAGGACCTGCCGAAGACCGACGCGGCCTGCTTCTCGGCCATCGAGGGTGGCGACTTCAAGAGCTTCACCGATGTGACGCCGGATTTCTACAAGACCATCGTCGCCGCCCGCAAGGCGGCCATCGGCGGCTGATCGCTGTTCGTTCGCTCCGGACCGGCCGGAATCCTCCGGCCGGTCCTATCCCAAACCGGATCAGCCATGCCGACGAGACTTTCCGACCGCGCCGCACTCATCGAACGCCACTGGCAGGCCCAGGCGCGTGTGCGTCGCCTTTACACCATCCTCGGCATTGGCGGCCTGATTGTCACGGTCGCGCTGTCGCTGTGTTTCGCCAACGAGGCCAACGCCGGCAAGTTTTTCGACCGGTTGCCGCATTTTCTGGATTTTACCGGCGACTTGGTGCCGCGCGACTGGCTTGAAGTCGGGCGCGCCATGTTCGATCTGCCATCGCCCTATGACGATGGCAGCCTCAAGTACAACTATCCGGAAGGCCGCACCTACCTCACGCCGGTCCTCTACATTCCCGAATACATCGACCAGATGGCGATCACGCTCAACATCGCGCTGCTCTCCACGGTGCTCGGCACGCTCGTCGGCAGCGTACTGTCATTTTTCGCGGCCCGCAACATGATGCCGAACCGGCTGGTACGCTGGCCGGCCCGCCGATTCATGGAGATCCTGCGCGCTTTTCCCGATGTCGTGGTGGCCGGCTTCTTCCTGTCCTTCCTCACCGTCGGGCCGATACCGGCTATCGCGGCGGTATCGATCCACAGCATCGGCGCGCTCGGCAAGCTGTTCTTCGAGGTGGTGGAAAACGCCGATATGAAGCCCGACGAGGGCCTGAAAGCCGTCGGAGGCAATTGGATCGAGCGTGTTCGCTTCGCCATGCTGCCACAAGTGCTTCCCAACTTCGCCAGTTACTTCCTCCTCCGCCTTGAGATCAACGTGCGCGCCTCCACCATCATCGGCGCCGTCGGCGGCGGTGGCATCGGTGAGCTTCTGCGCCTTTCGATCAGCCAGAACCATGGCGCCAAGACCATCGCCATCGTCATCCTGCTGTTTGGCACCATCGTTACCGTCGACCAGTTTTCCGCATGGCTGCGTCGAAGCCTGGTCGGCAGCGATGCCTTCCTGGCTACTACCTGAGGAGGCCCTCGATGCTTGCCCTCACCGCCGATCAATATGCGGCCATCGCCTCCCGCTATCCTCAAGCCGTACGGCCGCGCTTCTGGGCGGTATGGCGGGTGCCGGCACTCGCCGCCGCTACGGTTGTTTATCTCATGTTCTGCTGGTGGGTGTTCGGCATCGGCCAAGTGCTCGCCAATACCAACTGGCAGATTGCCGGTTCCTATCTCGTGCAATGGGTGACTTACGAATATCGCCCCACCATCTCGATCGATCGCGATGGCGCCATGGCTGTGACCTTTCCGCGCTTCGATCCGATTGGCCCCAATCCGAAACCGGATTGGATGACCGTCGATCGCACCCTGATGGAGCGCCATATCGCTGCGCCAGCTCCGGCCGGCGCAACGACAGGCGGCTTCATGGCAGGCAGCAGTTTCATGGCGCCAGGAACCGCGCCCGCAGCTCCCACCACGGAACCGACTGCCCGCGTCGAAGAGGTGGTCAAGCGCGCCGAAGTGCGCTTCTCGGCCGACGCCCGCCTCGTTGTCACCCCGAACCACGTCGTGGTCGAGAGGAATGGCGAGACGCTGATGGTGCCGCTCGGCACCGGTGACGATGTGCAGGCGACTGGGCCGCTGCCGGCCTGGGCGGAGCAGAAGCGGGCAAGGGATCGCATCATCGTTGCCTTCGGCTTGTCCGGCTGGGCGCAGATCGACGGTGGTTCGGTGGTGATACACCGGCGCTTCCCCGGCTGGGTCAACTTCGTCTTCGACACCAACTCGGCATTCTTCGGCAAATCGGCCCGGGAAGTGATGCACCTGATCACCGCCGGGCCGCGCCTCGACCCCACCCGCAGTAACCTCGCTCTCGCGGTCAACGATGTCCTCTACAATCCGTCCTGGCAGCATCTCGATGTCTGGACCAAGCTGCTCGAAACCATCGTCATGGCGTTCATCGGCACGCTGTTCGCGGCGATCGTCGCGTTCCCGCTCAGTTTCGTCGCTGCCCGCAACATCACGCCCAACTGGTTGGCCAACCAGACGGCCAAGCGCTTCTTCGACTTCCAACGTTCGGTCGACATGCTGATCTGGGCGCTGTTCTTCACCCGCGCCTTTGGCCCCGGCCCGATCTCCGGCATGGCGGCCATCTTCTTCACCGACACCGGCTCGCTCGGCAAGCTGTTCTCGGAGGCGCTGGAGAACATCGACGGTAAGCCGCGCGACGGACTGACTTCCGTGGGTGCCCCGCCGATCGCCGTGCAGCGCTTCGGCGTGCTGCCACAGGTGCTGCCCGTCTTCGTCAGTCAGACGCTGTATTTCTGGGAATCCAATACCCGTTCGGCCACCATCATCGGCGCCATGGGGGCCGGTGGTATCGGTCTCAAGCTGTGGGAGTCGATGCGTACCCACACAAATTGGCCGAACATTTTCTACATGGTGATCCTGATCATCGGCACCGTGTTCATCTTCGACACCATTTCCAACGCGCTGCGCAGCCGGCTGACCGGCCGTGTGCAGCCCTGACGAGAAGAAGACCTGATATGACCGATGCTTGCGATTTCGAAATTTGCAACGCCAGCCTCGTGCTTGAAGATCGCGTCGTCACCGGCGGCGTTATCGTCCGCGATGGTCGAATTGTCGAGGTGACGGAAGGGCCGGCGCGGTACGGCATCGATCTCGATGGCGACTATCTCATTCCCGGCCTTGTCGAGCTGCACACCGATCATCTGGAGGTGCATTATGCGCCGCGCCCCGGTGTGCGCTGGGACACCCTTGCCGCCATCCAGGCGCACGATGGCCAAGTGGCGACGGCCGGCATAACCACGGTGTTCGATTGCCTGCGCATGGGCTCCGATGAGGACGGTGGCTTTGCGCCGGGTGAGATGCGCTTACTCGCCGATGCGCTCCACGAGGGGCGCGACCAGGGGCGCTTCCGTGCCGACCATCTCATCCACTTGCGCTGCGAAGTGTCGGCACCGGATATGCTCGCCGACTACGAAGCCTTTCACGACGACCCGCTGGTCCATCTCGCCTCGGTGATGGATCATTCACCCGGCCAGCGTCAGTTCCAAAACCTCGATCAGTACACGCTCTACTACCAGAAAAAACGCGGCCTCTCCGATGAGGCCTTCGCCGCCTTCGTCGCCAAACGACAGGAAGCCTCCGCTCGCCATTCCGGTCCCAATCGTGAGACTGTGGCCGCCGATTGCCGGGCGCGTGGTATCGCGCTGGCCAGCCACGACGACGCGACCATCGACCACGTTGCTGAATCGGCCGGCCATGGGATCCGCATCGCCGAGTTTCCGACCACCATGGAAGCCGCTCGCGCCTCGCATGCCGCCGGTATCTCCGTGCTGATGGGCGCGCCCAACATCGTGCGCGGCAAATCCCATTCGGGCAATATCGCCGCCGGCGATCTTGCCGAGGCCGGCGTGCTCGACGTGCTGTCGTCCGATTACGTGCCGATCAGCCTGATCCACGCGCCCTTCGTCCTCGCCGACAATGGGATCGACCTGTCGCGGGCCATCGCCATGGTGACCGCCACGCCGGCCCGGAGCGTCGGCCTTGCCGACCGTGGCCGGATCGCCGCCGGCCTCCGCGCCGACTTGGTCCATGTTCATCGTCAGGAAGGCGTGCCGGTGGTAAGGGCCGTCTGGCGCGAGGGGCGGCGGGTGGCGTGATGAACGGTCTCGGGACGTCGCCGCGCGGTTGCATGATCGTTGTCGTCGGTCCATCTGGCGCCGGCAAGGACAGTTTGATGGCTCTAGCGGCTCGTCACCTTGCCGGACGGTCCGATATCGTTTTTGTACAGCGAATGGTGACGCGAGCCGGCGATGCCGGCGGCGAGGCGCACCGGCCGGTAAGTCTTGAGGAGTTCGAGGCAACGGCGGCGGCTGGTGGCTTTGCGGTTTTCTGGCGAGCACATGGTCATGGCTACGGCATTCCGGCGCCGACCATCGAGATGGTACGAGTTGGCCGTTGTCTCGTGGCCAACGGAAGCCGCGCCGCCCTCGGCAATTTTGCCGCCGTCTATCCAACGCTCGCGGTCATCCTTGTTACCGCTGACCGCGATTGCCTGCTTTCCCGGCTGGCCGCGCGCGGTCGCGAGACCGAGGTGGAGATCAGAGCCCGCCTCGATCGGCCAGAGCCACCATTGCCGGCCGGGTTAGCCATTTATACCGTCGACAACAGCGGTGATCTTTCCGAGGCCGGGTGGCGCTTTGCCAAGCTGGTCGAGACGATCGCTGACCACCACGCTTGAGAAGGGACGGCCATGTCGCATCGTGCCCGTTACGCGCTCTACTACGCCCCACCGATCGACCACCCCATCACCCGCACCGCAGTGCGGTGGCTCGGCCGCGACGCCTTCGGTGGCCGGGTGTCGGCACGAACGCTGCCGCCGGCCTGGGAGCCGCTGGTTACCGATCCGCGCCGCTACGGCTTTCATGCCACGTTGAAACCCCCGATGCGCCTCAGGCCGGCATTCCACTCCTGGGACCTGCAGACGGCGGCCAGCGATTTTTGCCGGAAGCAGCAGCCATTTGACATCGGTCACCTCAAGGTGGCGCGTATCGGCAGCTTCTTTGCACTGGTTCCCGAGAAAGCGCCTCTGGCCCTACGGGCGCTCGCCGATGCGGTCGTGTCGGAATTCGATCGCTTCCGGGCGCTTATGGGGCCTGAGGAGTTCGCTCGCCGCAACGGTCCCAATCTCGACGCCGTCGAAGTCGAAAACCTCAAGGCGTGGGGCTACCCCTACGTTTTCGAGCGTTTCCGCTTCCACATGTCGTTGACCGGTCCAGTACCGGAAGATCTGCGCGATGCCGTCGGCAACCATCTCGTGGAGATGTTCGCCGAAAGCCTTAGCCAGCCCGTCAAAGTCGACGCTCTCACCATTTTCATGGAGGAAGTGCCTGAGGCAGAGTTCGTCGCCCTGTCGCGCGCCGAGTTCGGGGGGTAAGGATCATCCGACGAGGGTGACTTGTTTGCGAAAGACTGCTTGGCGCGCTAATTTCGCCGACACAGCTTTCCTATCCGTTCAACTCGGACCAACCCGCATGTTTGACGAAGCCATGCTTCGAGATGCCGTCGGCGATGCGACCTTTTCACGCGGGAAAGCCTATTGGCGAGAGGGCCGCGTCAGATTCTCGCAGCCAAACGGGCAGGAAATTCGGGCGACGGTCAAGGGAAGCGAGACCTACCGCGTCAAGCTGAGGAAGGTTGGGGACAGGCTTGTCGGATCGTGCACATGTCCCGCTTTCGCGGACATGCCCGTTTGCAAGCACATGGTAGCCGTCGCGCTCGCCGCCAACGCGTTGCCCAGGAAACAGGACGGCAACGCCGATATCGGCGAGAATGACCTGATTGCGAAATTCCTCGGGTCGCTGCCACGTGAACGCCTCATCGCGATGATTCTCGATCTCGCCGACCGCTTTCCGGAAGCCGAGCTGAGCCTCGACCTCGCCGCCAGCAGTCTGATGGCCGACGACAAGACCGTTCTCGCCCGGTTTCGCGGGGCACTGGCTGAGGCCATCGATATCGATGACTTCGTCGACTATGCCGATGCCTCGGAGTGGGCCTCCAGTGTCGAGGAAGTGCTGGATGCGATCGAGCTTCTCGTCGACCAGGGGCGAGCCGGCATCGCCATGACACTTGTCGAAGAGGCGATCGAGGATGTTGGCCTTGCCAGCAACATGATCGACGATTCCAATGGCGAAATCGTCGGGTTGATCTATCGCTGCCGTGAAATCCATGCCCTTGCCGCAGCCCAGGCTCGACCCGACCCGAGGGAATTCGCAGTACGGCTCGTGGAGTTGGTATTGGAGCATGAACTTTTCGAGGCGAGCGAGATCGTATCCGTCTACGGCAACATCCTCGGCGAAGCAGGTCTCGCCGAACTCGAACGACTGGCGCTGAGCGGCCTCGATCTTCTGCCTCCCCTCAAACGCGGCGCAAGATATTCCGACGGTCCGGATTGGTCGGGCCGCTGGAGTCTCACCCATCTCGCCGATGATTGCGCCGCCCGACGCGGCGACCTCGATGCCCGTATCGCCATCCGGAAGCGTAATCTCGGCCACACTCAGGACTATTTGCGGATTGTGGAGTTGCTTGTCGATGGCGGGCGCGATGCGGATGCGCTCGCTTGGATACGCGAGGCGCTTTTCGTGTTCGAAGACGAACAGGATGATCGTTTTGTGGCCGCGGCTCTGCCGGTGTTTGATCGTGCCGGGCTTGCTGCCGAGGCTGATCGGCTTGCCTGGAAGAGCTTTTCATCCCGTCCGTCCAAAGCCTTGTTCAATCTGCTGATGCAGAGAACAGACGCGACGTCGCGCGAGGAAGTCGCCAACAACGCCATTGCCCATCTGAAAAATCGTCTCGATCGCAGTGGCGGTCACGGGGCAGCACTCTTGGTCGATCTCCTAACAGCCCAAGCGCGATATGACGATGCTTGGCAAGTGGTCGACCGTTACAAGTTGCCAGAAATCGCTGGCGTCGTTGGTGGCCTCACCGAAGCGAGCGTCACCAGCCATCCCGATCGAGCAACGGCCATCTGGCGGCGACAAATTGGCGGACTGGTTGGCTCCGGGGGCAACCAGAACTACGAGGCCGCCCACAAGATTCTGGCGCGACTTGCGGACGTTGCGGCAAAATCGGGAACCGCAGCGGATCACGAGGCTTACGTTCTCGATCTGCGCACTCGGTATCGGGCCAAGAGAAACTTCGTGAAATTATTCGGATTTTTGAGCTGACAGTTGCCCATCACCTAACGCAATCGTAACTCTCGACGGTGCCCGGCGTCCGGATGAAGAGAGGCGGGAATGTCCGGGACAACTCGGCGATGGCGGGCTTCTCCTCGACGCTGAAAGCCCGGGTATCACCAAGCCCTCACGGCCCGGCGCAGGGTGCCGCCCGACCACTTGCCACTTCGCCAACCTCGGCGCCGTAGGCGCGTAGGCCGCGTTCATCAAGCATGATGACGCGATAGCAAGGGTTTCCTCTCGTCCATAACGGATCGGGCTTGCTGATGTCGGTGATGAAGCGGTGGGCACAAGCCTGACCTGAGCTGAAAGCAATGCCTTCCGCGCTGGTGCCGGCGAGCGGCATATGGATATGCCCGAAGGCGATGTGCCGAACGCCCGGCGCGTGAGCGGCGAGGCGGCGCATCAAGCGGCCATCGTCATGCATGCCAATCCGGTCGAAATGAGCGATGCCGCAGTCCATCGGCGGGTGATGGATGAAGACGGTGACCGGCGCATCGCCCGCGCCGGCGAGTGCGGCGTCGAGCCAAGCCATGCGCTTGTCGCAATAGGCCCCACCGATGAAGCCTCGTTCATGGCTGTCGAGAAACAAGAGCCGGCCGCAGTCCGTGTCGAGAAACGACTGAATAAAGCCGTTACCGTCGCGCGGATAATCGGCAAAGGCCGCGACGAACTCCGGCCTGCCGTCGTGATTACCGAGCATCAGGCGCATCTCGAAGGGCACGGGTGCCAGGATGTCCTTCAAGAGCGCATAAGCCTCGCTATCGCCGTTGTTGCAGAGGTCGCCCGTGATGACACCAAGATCGGCATCGGCGTGCTTGTCGATGATATCGGCAACAGCCGCTCTCAGCTGTCTCTCAGGGTCGACGCCCTGCACCAGAACGCCGGATGGCATCAGGTGTGTGTCTGTCAACTGTATGATTTTCAAGATGGTTATTCCAAATGGGATCGCGGCGCGTGTGCCGCGATCCTTGTGGTGATCAGATTGGCTTATTTCATCAGCGCGTTGGTCTGCTCGACGAGCTGCTTCAGGCCGTTCTCAGGCGTCAGTTCGCCGCGCATGACGGCGCCGATGATGTCACGCTGGGCGCGCCAGATGCGGACGGAGTCGCCACCGGGATAGCCGGCCCAAGGTAGCGAACGGTCGGCTTGCAACGACGCCGTCTTCACATTCGGATGTTCGGCGTAGTAGGGGGCCAGATAGTCCGGTCCGGTGGCCAGCTTGTTGGTCGGCAGATAGCCGGTGATGCGGACGATGGTGTTCTGCGCCTCGGGACCGGTCACCCACTTCAGGTACTTCCAGGCGGCGTCCTGCTTGGCCTTGTCTTGGGTGAGGATCACAGCCGAGTTGCCACCTGTGGGCACGCCACCCTTCTCCTTGTTGTCCATAGGGAAGGTCGCCGTCCTCAGGTGGAAGCGGTCGCCGACCAGCCCCTCGATGGTCTGAACATGAGCAGGCGTCGAGAAAATGAAACCGGTGAGGCCGGCGCCGAACTGCTGGCGTGACTGGTCCCAGTCGAGCAGGTTCTGCCCACCTTCGGTGACGAAACTCCGGACAAGCTTCAAGGCGTTGAGGCCGACTTCGTTGTCGAAGGCCACCGTCGAGGTGGCGGTATCAACCAGCGTGCCACCTTGCTCATAGACCAGGGCCTGCCACAGCCAGTCGTCAGGCCAGCCATTGATGTCGTAGGCCATGCCGGAAATCTTCGGATCGAGCGCGTGGATCTTCTTGGCGAGATCGACCAGCTCGGGGAAAGTCTTGGGCATGTTTTCCGGATCGCCGCCGGCCTTGGTCACCAGATCGGCGTTGATGTATATGATCGGCGAGGAGGCATTGACCGGCAGGCCATACTGCTTGCCGTCGATCTGACCAAGCGCGGCCATTTTCGGCGTGTAGTTCTTGTCGAGGAAGGCTTGGCCGCCCTCGGCCTCAATGAACGGGGTCAGATCGGTGATCTGGTTGCGCGGCGCCAGCGTGTGAACAAGCTCAGCCGTCATGTTGTAGCCGGAGAAATAGACGTCGGGCAGCTCGCCGGTGACGGCGGCGCGCAGCACCTGCTGCTGGCCGTCATTGTAGCTGGCGGCCGGCGCCAAGAAGCTGATCTTGATATCCGGGTTGTTCTTCATGAACTCATCGGCCAGCGGCTGATGGAACTTGGTAAAGCCCGGCAGATTGTAGAGAACGTTCAGGGTCACCTGATCGGCGGCGAGACTGGACGCGGCCGGGCCGACGAAGGCAGCGGCAAGAGCGATGCTACCCATAAGGGTGCGTCGGTTGATCAGCATGGAAAACTCCAGGGTTGGTCGGTGGGAAGGCGCCGGATTACTTCACTCCGGTCATGGTGATGCCCGCGATGAACTGTCGGCGTGCGAGCAGGAAGCAGAGCAGCATGGGCGTCGTGGTGATCGCAGCGCCGGCCATGAGTGCGCCGTAGTTGGCACCCGATTCCGCATCGGAAAAGAACAGCATGCCAAGCGGCGGCGGTGCCAGGTTGATGTCGGAGACGACGACCATCGGCCAGAACAGATCGTTCCAGTGCGCCACCAGCGAGAAGACCGAAAAGGCTGCAAGCGCTGGCAGGGAGCCGCGCAGGACCAATCCCCAGCAGATTTCCATCTCGGAGAATCCGTCCATGCGAGCCGCCTCGACGATTTCGTCGGGATAACGGCGAAAGGACTGGTGGAACAGGAAGATGGCAAAGACCGACAGGAAGAACGGCATCATCATGCCGAAATAGCTGTTGAGCAGTTTCGCCTTGGCCAGCCCGACGAACAGCGGCAGCGCCAGGGACTGAATCGGCACGCAAAGCGCGGCGATGACCAGAGCCAGCAGAAGCTTGCGGCCGGGAAACTTCAGCTTGGCCAGGGCATAGGCCGCAGGCACGGCCGTCAGGACCTGCACGACAAGAATGCCGAGACAGACAATAACGCCATTCAGCATGAAGCGAGCCATTGGAACCTGACTCGCGGCGCGACCGTAGTTCTCGACCGCATCGAAGTTCCTGGGGATCGGCCAAAGCGAAATATCGAAGATCTCGGCCGGAGAGCGGATCGACGTCAGGAACATCCAGTAGAAGGGCAGCAGCATAAAGCCTGCCCCCAGGGTCAAAACGACATGCGGGACGTATCGTCTGAGCGTGGCCATCAGTAGTGCACCTTCTTGTCGAGCTGCAGCGTCTGGCCGATGGACAGTGCCAGGATGATCACCAGGAAGATCAGCGTCAGTGCGGCCGCATATCCGGTGTTGGAGTATTCGAAACCCTCCAGGTAGAGGTCGAACAGCAGTGTTTCCGATCCAAAGCGGCCCTTGGTCAGAACCGCCACCGTCTCGAACACCTTGAAGGCGGAGATCGAGGTGGTCACCACGACGAACATCGTGGTCGGTCCCAGCATTGGCCAGGTAACGGTGAGAAACCGGTCAAGCGGGTGTTTGGCGCCGTCGAGCCGAGCCGCCTCGTAGAGATCGGCCGGGATGGACGTCAGTCCGGCGAGAAACAGCACCATGTTGAACCCGAGCACCTGCCAGATGCCGATCAGAGCCATGGTCGGGATCAGCAGTTTCGGTTCGGACAGGAAGGCGAGCGGTTCCAAGCCGAACCACTTGATCGCCGCGTTGATCGGGCCGAGCGCCGGATGCAACAGAAACTGCCAGACGCTGGTCATGGCCACCAGCGTCGCCGTCACCGGCAGGAAATAGGCGGTCTCCCAGAAAGCGCGGCTGCGTTTACGACCGTGGACGAGCAACGCGACACCGAGCGACAAGAACACTCCGAAGGGAATGACGATCAGCGCGTAGACCACCGTGTTCGTCAGCGACCGCACAAAGACTTCGTCGTGGAAGGCATTGACGAAATTGCCGAAGCCGACAAAGCGCGTGTGCAGGGCTCCGAGCTTGTAGTCGGTGACCGAAAACACCATCAGCACGATGATCGGGATGATGTAGATGATCAGCAACAGCAGCGAAGCCGGGGCAACAAACAGCAGGCCACGACCGGCCATACGCCTGTCTACCGACGTTCGGCCTGAACGCTGCCCGGTGATATCTTGGTTGGATAATTCGAGCGTCGTCATGCTGCGGCCTTTTCCGGCACGCGCAACTCGCGGCGCAGACCGCTCTGGTCGAATAGATGGGCGCGTTCAGGCGCAAAGAACAGGCGCATCCGTCCGTCGCCATCGGCGCCGATATCGTCACGAGCAGATTGACGCAGGGTAAAGCGCACGCTCGCATCGTCCAGCAAGGTGCATTGGATGAATCGGTCAGCGCCATGCATTTCGGCGCGATGGATCCGCACTTCGAATCCCTCGTCGGACCGGTGCAGGTCCTCTGCTCTGAGACCGAGCGTTGCCGGACCGGCGGCATGGTGAGAGCGAAGGCCGAGATCGCGACCGTAGGCCGAAATCACGCCGTCGCCGCCGATCCGCACCGGCAAGAGATTGATGGTGGGAACGCCGATGAATCGAGCAACCGTCAGCGTCGCCGGGCGGGTGTAGATCTCATCGGGCGTGCCGAGCTGTTCGATCCGTCCTTCGGACATCAGGGCGATCCGGCTCGACATGGTCATCGCCTCGACCTGATCGTGAGTCACGTAAAGAAAAGTCGCACCGAGACGCCGATGCAGCGCGGCAAGTTCGTCTCGCATGTGAGCGCGCAGCTTGGCGTCGAGATTGGACAGGGGCTCGTCCATCAGGAAGGCGGCGGGTGAGCGCACCAGAGCGCGGGCCAGGGCAACGCGCTGCCGCTGTCCGCCGGATAGCTGGGCGGGCTTGCGATCGAGGAGATGGTCGATCTGCAGCATTTGCGCCGCGTCGAGGACGCTCCTGTCGATTTCGGCCTTGACGGCGCCGGGGGCGGCCAACCGGCCAACCAGCGGCAGACGCGCCGGCAGCGAAAGGCGACGCATCCGCAGCGGCGTTGCGATGTTCTGACGCACCGTCATGTGCGGGTAGAGGGCGTAGGACTGGAAAACCATCGCCAGATTGCGGTCGCTGGGATCGGTGTCGATCACATCGCGTCCGCCGATGAACACCTGGCCGCGGTCTGGGCGCTCAAGCCCTGCGACGATGCGGAGAAGTGTCGACTTGCCGCAGCCAGACATTCCCACGAGAGAAAGAAATTCTCCGGGACGAACTTCCAAGTCGATATTTTTCAGGATGTCGTCGGCACCAAAACCCTTGCCGACGCCTACCAGGTCCAACGATTGAGGCGTCATTCTGCGCTCCCTTTCGAAGCGCCGAATATTGACTTGCCATGACACTACCTAGGCAGTTCAACGTAGTTTTTGTGACACTCCCCAGCAAACCGACCACATGCACAAGGACGTCCCTGCGTTCGCCGACCGAGCGTCAAGGCCCGGGCCTCATTCCTCCATGCTTCCTCCCTCTCCGGCTGTGGTCCGCTGCGGAGCGAGCGGCCGTGGGTTCTCCGTCCTGACCGACGATTCGATGAGAGGGCTGGGACTCCCGGCAAGAGCCATGGCTATGGCGATTGGCTGACTTGCCCGGCTTACGGTTCGCGTGACTTGGGAGCTATAAGTTGGCGCCAGGAAACCGGGAGCAGATTACCGCCCAGTCCAGTCAAGACAAAAACTCTTCTTTAAAATCAATGGTTAGTGGCGGAGCCGGAGGGATTCGAACCCTCGGTACGGGTTTAAGCCCGTACGCCGGTTTAGCAAACCAGTGCCTTCAGCCTCTCGGCCACAGCTCCGTTGCGAGTTGTCTAGAGATTCTGCGGCACTAGGTCAAGACCTGCCGGCGTCGTCCGACGGAAGCATTTTACCGCAAAACACGGCGGCGGTGGCCGGCCCTGGTCGGCTCGCAAAAGAAGTGGCGGAAATCATCGAGATTCCCGCCAACTCGATATGGCTACAGGCTTTCTTACCAGCGTTGGTGAACGTGCGGCGCAACCAGCCGAGCGTAGATTTCGCGCGTTGCCGCCATCACATCAGGCGGGATAACCGGAAGATCGGAGGCGGCTGCGTTGCCGCGCGCCTGCTCGGCGTTACGGGCGCCCGGGATAACGACGCTGACGGCATCGGCCATCAGGATCCAGCGCAGCGCAAAGGCGGCCATGCTCTGGCCGACCGGCACCAGTTGACGAATTTCCTCGACGGCTTGCAAGCCCACTTCGAAGGGCACGCCGCCAAAGGTCTCGCCGACATCGAAGGCTTCGCCATGACGGTTGAACAGGCGGTGATCGTCGGCGGCGAATTTCGTTTGCGCCGTGATTTTGCCGGAGAGCATACCGGAGGCGAGCGGCACGCGTACGATGACAGCGACGCCACGCTTCTTGGCTTCCTCGAAGAACAGCCGATCCGGCCGCTGGCGGAAGATGTTGTAGATGATCTGGATGGAGACGACGCCCGGATACTCGATGGCCTTCAGTGCTTCCTCGACCTTCTCGACCGAAACGCCGTAATTGCGGATCTTGCCCTTGGCCTTGATTGCTTCCAGTCCCTGGAACAGGGCAGGGGTGTAGAGCACCTCCGTCGGCGGGCAATGGAGCTGCACGAGGTCGAGCGTTTCGACGTCGAGATTGGCAAGGCTGCGGTCGATGAACGCCTCGATGTTCTCCGGCGTGTAGCCGGCGGCAACGTGCGGGTTGAGACGGCGGCCGGCCTTGGTGGCGACATAGGGCCGCTTGCCCTTCCACTCCTTCAACACCGAGGCAATGATTTTCTCTGAGCGACCATCGCCGTAGACATCGGCGGTGTCGATGAAGGTGACGCCCGCCTCGAGCGCTGCCTCAAGGGCAGTTCTGCCGTCGGCCTCGGTCACCTCGCCCCAAGCACCGCCGATTTGCCAGGCGCCGAAGCCGATGTCGGATACCTCGACCGGCAGACGGCCGAATTTGCGATAGTGCATGACTTTTCTCCCCGAATAATTGGCCTTTGGGCTTTGATTTCGAGGAGCGATTAATGCCGTTCGGGCTCTCTGGCGCAAATGGTTTCTGGCGATGGCCGGTATCGCTTCCGGAGATCACCGGCCGAACCGTGCACACAAACAAAAGGGCCGGCTTTCGCCGGCCCAGTTCCGCTTGCTTGGGAGGAGCGGGGATCAGACCTCGACGTACTGGATGCCGACGAGATCGCAATAGGCCTTCCACTTGGCGCGGGTGTCGCCGAGGTGCAGAACCTGATGGTGCGTGCCGCCGTTCTTCAGCCAGCCATTGAGGCACTCTTTCACACCGGTGACCGGCTTGAAGAAGAAGTAGGGCATCTCGACGGTGGGCAGTTCCTCGGTGTCGAGGATTTCGCCCTGCGACACGACGAGGCGATACTTGTCGGCGCCGAGCGAGACGAGGCTGACCAGCGTGGCCGGGCCGGGCTCGCCCTGGAACAGGACGGTCGGCGGGTTGTCGAGGCCACCGATGCCGAGCGGACGGTCGATGAGGCGGGGCTTCTTGTCCTTGCGGGCGATCTTCCAGTTGCCTTCACCCATGTGACTCTGCAGAGCTGCATCGAGCTCGAAGTCCATGGCGTACATTTCGGTGAACTGCGGATCGGCCTGCAGTGCGCGGGCGGCAACCATCAGTGAAGCGCAGTTGGTGTCGCCCTCGGCGGCATAACCGTAACCGTCGGCCATCAGGTTCGAAGCGGCCATCATGTGGGTCTGCTTGAAGCGACCGTCGAGGCCGATCTCGTTGAAGTAGAGCGAGAAGGCATCGTATTCGCCGGCTTCGAGCACCTTGGTGAGGGCAACCTGGATCTTGGCGGCTTCCTCAAGCTGCGGTTGGGTCAGCTTCGGATCCATGTCGAAGTTGGCCTTGCAGTAGGCGATGACGGCCTGGATCTCCTGGGTATTGACCTTGTCCATCTCGGCGGCCACCGGGCCCATGCCGATATGGTCGACCTGCGGGCCGATGACGCGCATGAAGGTGTGCGGGTCGGTCAGGATGTCGCCCATGCCCGGCATGCGGCCGAACACGGCGACCTTGGTCTTCTTCATGACGGCAACGGCGTGGGCCGACGAGGCAAACACGTCGAAAGCCTTGACGAATTCGGCGTCCTTCCAGTCGCCCGACCAGACCGAGAACTGCTTGCCGAGATGAATCAGCGAGTTGGCGGTGTCCTGAACGCCATGGACGCCCTGGTTATAAGTGAGATCGGCCATATCCCACGACTTGGTGACGCGGGGTTCCGGCTGAATATTGGCTAGGAACAGCGGCGTCGACACATCGCGGAAGGCATTGACGAGGCGCAGACCCGGACCGTAGGTCAGGTTGACGATCATGATGCCGTCGACCTGTTCGGCGGCGAAAATCTTCAGCACTTCCTCAATGTCTTCGCGACAGCGGGCGGCTTTCGGGAACAGCACGTCGGCAACGCCGGTCAGGCGGGCCGAAACCTCGCGGGCATAGCCCTCCTGCCGCTTGGTGATGCCGGGCAGCGTGTTGTCGTAGAGTTCCTGCATGATGCCGAGGAAACCGATCTTCGGCTTCCGCGTGATGTCCTTGAGCGACATTTCCTTGCCTCCTAGAGAATTGTTGTCCTTGCCTTATTCCGCTGCCCGAGCCCCACAGGGAGGGGATCAGGCTTTTTTCTGGCCGTACCACGCCCCAGGGCCGTGCTTGCGCTGGTAGTGGTATTCAGAAACGTATTCCTCGACGGGAGCCGCGTTGGGAGCCAGCATCACGGTCGTGGTGGCGATGCGAGCGATTTCCTCGAGGAACACGGCGTTAAGCACCGAGTCGGGAGCGTTCTTGCCCCAGGTGAACGGGCCATGTCCGGCCACCAGCACCATCGGCTTGGCGAGCGGATTCTCGTTGCCAAGACGCCGGACGATGGCCTCGCCGGTGTTGGCTTCATAGTCGGCCGCCACTTCCTCGGCGGTCAGCGGCGCCGTCAGAGGCACGGCACCGTGGCAGTAGTCGGCATGTGTGGTGCCGAAACAAGGAATTTCCTTGCGGGCCTGAGCCCAGGCGACCGCGTAGGCCGAATGCGTATGGGTGACGCCACCGATGGTCGGAAAGGCGCGATAGAGCACCAGATGCGTCTTGGTATCGGTGGAGGGATTGAGATCGCCCTCGAGCACCTTGCCGTCGGCAAGGTTCACCACCACCAGCTTGTCCGGTGTCAGCTTGTCATAGGAAACGCCCGACGGCTTGATGACGATATAGCCCTTCTCGCGGTCGATACCCGAGACGTTGCCCCAGGTGTGAACGACGATCTTGCGACGATTGAGCTCCAGGTTGGCCTCGCAAACCTGTTCGCGGAGTTCCTTGAGTTTCATTGAAGGCTGCCTTCAGCATGAGGTTGTCGGCCGGCCACGAATTTTGGCGCGGCTAGCAGGCTAGATAACTCAACGATGGACGTCGGTCTCGGCATAAGCACCGAGCTGCCGGCAACGCTCGCACATTTTCTGATCGAGCGCGGCGACTTCGCCGCCATTTGCAACGCGGATCGGTCCCGCAAGTGCACCGTCGGCCCCGACGTCAGGACCGGCCTCACGCTTGTCGCTCTCGGTCATCCGCCCCTCCCAGGGAACGTTGTCTCGGTTGGCGCGCCCGTTCAGCCGCACCGCCATCCGAACTGTTGTTCTGTTTTCTCTCGGGCCCCAGCCTGCGGTACGGAGTCGGAAACACATCCGCTGACGTATCGAGAAGGCATGACGTGGTTTCGCTTAAGCGTTAGCCGCAATGCGGACGAATTTCGCTCATGTCGCGAAACGTTCAGCCTCTTCCTCCTTGTCGGCCATTGAATCCAAGCCGCTGTTATTGCTCATTTTGATTGTGAGGATTATAGTGCGGCCCATCCGCTTCCCAAAGGGCTAATCCAGCTTTTTACATGGACGATACTGTCACCCCCCTTTCCGCTCCGGCTCAAGTCGAAAGCGTCATTCGCCGTTTGTCTCTCTTGCAAACGGAGGGGGAAACGACGTCCGACCCCTTTGTCGCTCCGCTGTTTCCCGGTTTCCATTTCGATACGCGGCTTGTCGCCGGCATTACGCCGATCGAGCGCGGTGGTCCGCTGGATTTCCGGATCGAACGGCCGGAGGGCATGCGCGGCTGGATCATCAACCTGACCGTCAAGGGAAGCGGCGAAGTTTTCGACGGCGAAAACCGCTTCACGGTCGAGCCGGGTGATCTTGTGCTATTCCCACCTGGCGCAATCCATGATTATGGCCGGGCGCCGGGGGCCTCGGAGTGGTGGCACCGCTGGATCTATTTTCAGCCGCGCGCCTTCTGGAGCGGCTGGCTATCCTGGCGCGGTGTGCATGGGGCGTTCTTCGTGCAGCGGGTCGAGGACAAGTCGCTGGTTGCCACGCTGGAGACACTGTTCGGCGAGGTCGCGAGTTGGTCGGCGAACACCGATCTTCTTTCCATGGAACTCGCGATGAATCTCCTGGAAAGGGTCATTCTGCTTTGTGCGAAGAACGACCGGGCGACCGCGCCTCCGGGGCATTTCGACCAGCGTTTGCTGATGGCCTGCAAGTTTGTCACCGATAACCTGCATCGGCCGCTTTCCGTGGCTGAAATCGCCCAAGCAGTGTGCCTTTCACCATCCCGCCTTGCCCACCTGTTCACCCAGACGCTGGGGCGATCGATCCTGAAATGGCGTGAGGAGCAGGTGATCCAATTTGCCTGCCATTTGCTCTTGGTGACGCCGAGCCCGGTGAAGCAGATTGCCGCGCAGGTCGGATATGAGGACCCACTCTATTTCAGCCGGGTCTTCCGTCGCTATACGGGGTGCAGTCCGAAGGCCTTCCGAGCCGAGCACGGACGTACGCAAAGCCTGCCGTAAGTCACAATAGACCCGCCTGAGGCCGTCTCTGCTCTGATTGAAGGGGCGGGAGACCGCCGTCATACGCAAAGGCGCGCAAGCATGCGGCGCTTGCCGGGTTGTTTTATGCTGTCTATAAGGGGATGTCGCCTCGCTGCGTGAGCCCGAAGCGGCGCAATTGCACCAGCGCATTCATCCATGCCGGCAGCCGTTTCGGAGGGAGTGCCGGTCGTGACTCTCGGGAGGCGAGAAGCCAACATGTTTAGCGTCGACGAGCTCAAGGCGAGATTCAAGGATATCTACGGAAGCGAGCCGTTTTTCGTCAGGGCGCCGGGGCGCGTCAATCTGATTGGCGAGCATACCGACTATAACGACGGCTTCATCATGCCGGCGGCACTCGAATATGAAACGCGGGCCGCCGTGGCGCCGCGCGCGGACAGAATCCTCCGTGTTCACTCCGCCAAGATCGGCGAGACCCGTGAGTTCGATCTGGACAATCCTGCTCCTGAGCCGAAGCATGATTGGACCGATTACGTGTTCGGCGTAGCGGTCGCGCTGGCTGGAGCCGGCAAGAGACTCAAGGGAGCCAACATTCTGGTCGCCTCTTCGGTGCCCGTGGGGTCGGGTCTGTCATCCTCGGCGGCGCTCGAGGTATCGATTGGCTACAGTCTGCTCACCGTCGCCGGGCTACCGATCGACAAGGTTGAACTGGCCAAGCTCTGCCAGAAGGCCGAAAATGAGTTCGTCGGCATGCGCTGCGGCATCATGGACCAGTTCATTTCGTGCAACGGTCAGCATGACCATGCGTTGATGATCGACTGCCGCAGCCTCGACAAGCGTTCCGTGCCGATCGACCCGCGGGCGCGAATCGTCGTCGCCAACTCAATGGTCCATCACGAGCTGGCGTCCGGCGAATATAACAAGCGTCGCGCTTCGTGCGAGGAAGCGGTCCGCCTTCTGTCGCCAGTGCTTGGTCCTATCAAGGCGCTTCGCGATGTGACGCCGGCTGAGCTGGAGGCCAACAAGGCGCTGCTTTCGGACACTACCTATCGCCGCGCCCGTCACATCGTCACCGAGAACGACCGGGTGGTGGAGGCGGCCGACGCGCTGGTAGCCGGTGATCTTGTCCGCTGCGGCGCGCTGATGAACCAGTCGCACAGTTCGATGCGCGACGATTACGAAATCTCCTGCGAGGAAGTCGACGTACTGGTCGACATCGCTCAGAAGCAGCCGGGCGTGTTCGGCTCGCGGATGACCGGCGGGGGCTTCGGTGGCTGCACGGTCAGCTTGGTCGAGGCCGGTGCGGCCGACGCCTTCATGGCGAACGTCAAAGCGGCCTATGAGAAGGCCACCGGCCTCAAGTCGACCGTCTTCGCCTGTTCACCGCAGCAGGGCGTTGGCCCCCTCGCAAGCTGAACCACCTGTGGCGGGTGGGCGGCCGGCAAGGTCGTCCGCCCATTTCCGGGACGCCAGGGCGTTCCGACCGGTCGCCGACCGGTCCATCGGCCAGGACGGATCATCAATCATGAACGCATTCGCCGATCATCCTCACCGCCGGTTCAACCCACTCACGGGGGAATGGGTGTTGGTTTCGCCGCATCGGGCCAAACGGCCATGGCAGGGGCAGGTGGAAAAGCTTCCGCCCGTCGCCGGCGTCGCGCATGACCCCAAGTGCAACCTCTGCACCGGCAATCTGCGCATGAACGGCGAACGCAATCCGGACTACAAGCACACCTTCGTTTTCACCAACGATTTCGCGGCGCTGACGCCCGACGCACCCTCGGACTATCGTGACGACGACGGGTTGATGATCGCCGAGGGCGAGTCCGGGATCTGCCGGGTGCTGTGTTTTTCGCCGCGCCACGATCAGACGCTGTCGCGCATGTCGACCGAAGAGATCACCTATATCGTCGACGCCTGGGTCGAGCAGTTTGTCGACCTCGGTTCGAAGTCGGACATCGGCTCGGTGCTGATCTTCGAGAACCGCGGCGAAGTGATGGGCTGCTCGCAGCCGCATCCGCACGGCCAGATCTGGTCGAGCCGTCACATGCCGAACGAGACGGCCAAGGAGACCGATCGCCAGCTCGCCTATTTCAAGGAAAAGGGTAGGGCGATGCTGCTCGACTATGTCGAGAAGGAGGTGAAGCTCGGCGAGCGCGTCGTCCACGAGAATGAGAACTTCGTCGTGCTGGTGCCCTATTGGGCGATCTGGCCCTTCGAGACCATGGTGCTGCCCAAACGCCGCATCGGCGGCTTCGATGAGTTCACGACGGGCGAGCGCGCTTCGTTGGCCGACGCGCTATCCAATATCGCCATCCGCTACGACAACCTGTTCGAGACGTCCTTCCCCTATTCGATGGGCTTTCATCAGAAGCCGACCGATGGGCAGACGCACCAGGAGTGGATGTTCCACGCTCACTTCTATCCACCGCTTCTGCGCTCGGCGACGGTGAAGAAGTTCATGGTCGGCTTTGAGATGCTCGGCTCGCCACAACGCGACCTGACGCCGGAGACCGCTGCCCAACGGCTGCGCGACTTGCCGACCGTGCACTATCTCGATCGGTAATCGAATTTTTGGCTTTGCCTACTCACGAATGCAAACCGCCGCCGGAGCGATCCGGCGGCGGTTTCGCCTTGAGGAAGGGTGGGAGCGTGTCAGGCGCTGCTTGGTTGGGCGGCTGAGGCATGGCGCATGTTGCGGGCGCTGCGCTCGGACATCCACATCAGGCCACGCTGCAGGGCGATAAAGCCGAACAGGAGGAGGCCGATGACGATCTTTGTCCACCAGCTCGACAGCGTGCCGTCAAACACGATGTAGGTCTGGATCAGGCCCTGAATGCAGATGCCCAGGAAAGTCCCGGCTACGAAACCGTAGCCGCCGGTCAGCAGAGTTCCGCCGATCACCACGGCGGCGATGGCGTCGAGCTCGACGCCGACGGCCGCCAGCGAATAGCCGGCCGAGGTGTAGAGCGAGAAGACGATACCCGAAAGGCCGGCCAAGAAGCCGGACAGGGCGTAGATTCCGATCGTCGTCTTGGCCACCGGCACGCCCATCAGTTGAGCCGAGGTGAGGTTGCCACCAAGCGCATAGACGTAGGTGCCGAAACGGGTGCGTTGGGCGATGACGATACCGACAGCAAAGACCACCAGCATGATGATGGCAATCAGTGTCAGCCGGCCGCCGCCGGGCATCAGGAAATAGATATCCTGCAGGGTGGAATAGAACGGATGGTTGATTGGCACCGAATCCGTGGTCAGCAGGTAGGAGATGCCGCGGGCGAGAAACATGCCGGCCAACGTGACGATGAAGGGCGGCATTTCCAGGAAGAAGATGACGCCGCCCATCGCCGCCCCGAAAGCCGTCGTCAGCACCAGCACCATCGCGAAGGCAACGAGCGGGTGGATGGAGGTGTCCCTCAGGATGACCGACAGGAACACACCGGTGAAGGCGATCACCGAGCCAACGGAGAGGTCGATGCCGCCCGACAGGATGACGAAGGTCATACCGACGGCCGTAATGCCAAGGAAAGCGTTGTCGGTGAGCAAGTTACCGGCGACACGCGTCGACAGCATGTTCGGGAACACCGAAACGCAGATGATATAGGCCAGCACGAAGACCACGAAGGTGGCCAAAAGCGGCAGGTACTTGGAGTTTTTCATCGCGCCGCGTGCTCCCTGCTTTCAGTCTTGACCGCCACGGTTTGCCGATTGGCGCGGAAGTTGGCCATGGCCGCCTGACTGGCTGGCGATTGGACGATCAAGATGATCAGGATGATCGCCGCCTTGATGATGAGGTTGAACTCCGGCGGGAAGCCCGCCAGCAGAATGCCAGTATTCAGGGACTGGATGATCATCGCGCCCATCAGCGAGCCAACCAGCGAGAAGCGACCACCAAGCAATGACGTGCCGCCGATGACGACGGCCAGGATGGCATCCATTTCCAGCCAGAGGCCGGCATTGTTGGCATCGGCGCCCTTGATGTCGGCGGCCGCGATAACGCCGGCGATGGCCGAGCAAAGCCCGGATGCCGCATAGACGGCGAGCAGGATGACGCGAGAATTGACGCCCGACAGTGTCGAGGCGCGCCGATTGACGCCGATCGCCTCGATCAGGAGGCCGAGAGCCGACCGGCGCACCACCAGAATCGCCAGGATCGCGACGATGATCCAGATGATCACCGGCATCGGCAGGTTGAGGAACGAGCCGGAACCGACGAAGATCAGCTCAGGCTTGTCGTTAAATGTGAGGATGACGCCTTCGGTAATGAGCTGTGCGATGCCACGCCCGGCCACCATCAGAATCAGGGTGGCGATGATCGGTTGGATGTCGAGAAGGGCGACCAAGGCGCCATTCCAGACGCCGCAAGCCAATCCAACGAACAGCGAGCCGGCAAGCGTCGCCGGTAGCGAGTAGCCCGAGGTGATCAACGAGGCTGCGACGGCACCAACGATGGCCATGACAGCGCCGACCGAAAGATCAATGCCCTTGGTAGCGATCACCAACGTCATGCCGATGGCCAAAAGGGTCACCGGCGCACCGCGGTTCAGCACGTCGATCAACGAGCCGTAGAGACGGTCGTTTTGGATTTCGATGGAGAAGAAGCCCGGCGAGATAATCCCGTTGAGGGCGAGAATCACAGCCAGAACCACTAACTGCGGTGTCCGCTCACGGACGATGGTAGGAACGGCCATTACGCTGCCTCCCCGGAAGCGCCATGCAAAGCAATGGCCTTCATGATGTGGTCGGTGGAAATCTCCTCCCCGGTCAGCTCGCTGACCATCTTGCGGTCTCTCAGCACGACAATGCGGGACGAGTAGCCGACAAGTTCGCCGAGTTCAGACGAGATGACCAGGAGCGCCATACCGCGCTCGCAAAGATCGATGATCAGGCGGATGATTTCGGCGTGGGCACCGACGTCAATGCCGCGCGTCGGCTCATCGAGGATCAGGAAACGCGGGTTGGTAGCAAGCCAACGGGCCAAAAGCACCTTCTGCTGGTTGCCGCCGGACAGGAACTTGATCGGCTTCTCGCGGTCGGACGTGCGAATATCGAGCGCGGCGATATAGCGATCGGCAAGAGTCTCCTGCTCCGAACGGGAGAGCGGCCGCATCCAGCCCCGTTGGGCCTGTAGCGCGAAGATGATGTTCTCGCGCACGGAGAGATCGCCGACAATGCCATCTGTTTTGCGATCCTCGGGGCAGAAGGCGAAACCCTGGGCAATCGCCTTACGCGGCGAGGACATATTGATCGGTTTACCAGCGACGCTGATGGTCCCACTATCGGCACGTTCGATACCGAATACGAGCTGCGCAGTTTCGGTGCGGCCGGAGCCGAGCAGGCCGGCAATGCCAACCACCTCACCCTGGCGAATATCGAGGTCGAGCGGGTCGATATTGCCGCGCTTGCCAAGACCGCGCAACGAGACGAGCGGGTCTGACTGCGCGGTAGTGGGGTCGATCGTACGCTTGATATCAGCCTCAAGCTGGCGGCCAAGCATCATCGAAACCAGCTTCAGACGATTGAGGCCGGCGACAGGCACGGTATCGATCAGTCGACCGTTGCGCAGCACCGTGATGCTGTCGGCAATCTCATAGACCTGGTCGAGGAAGTGGCTGATGAAGATGATGCCCATGCCGCGCGCGCGAAGCTGGCGAACCACGGCGAACAGCATCTCCACCTCGTGGGCGTCGAGACTGGCCGTCGGCTCGTCGAGCACCAGTACCTTGCCGGAGATGTCGACGGCGCGAGCGATCGCAACCACCTGCTGAATGGCAACCGAGAAATTGGCGAGCGGCGCGGTGACGTCGATGTGGAGTCCGTAAGTGTCCAGGATCGCTCGCGAGCGACGATTCATCTCGCGCACGTCGGTAAGGCCGAAGCGCTTGGGCTGCCGCCCAAGAAAAAGATTCTCCGCCACCGTAAGATTGGTCAGGAGGTTGACCTCCTGGTAGACGGTACCGATGCCGAGCTTCTGGGCATCGACCACGTCACGCGGGTGAATGGGGACTCCTTCGAGCAGGACCTCGCCCTCGTCTCGGCGGTAAGCGCCCGTGATGATCTTGATAAGAGTCGACTTGCCTGCGCCGTTCTCGCCGAGAAGGGCATGCACCTCACCGGCTTGAAGGGTGAAATCGACATTCTCGAGCGCGGATACGCCGAGAAAGGCCTTGCTGACTCCGCGCACGGATAGCAGTGGCTGAGCGTTCGCCATGATAGCTGGTCCAACTATTGCCGATCAAAGTAACGGGCCGCCCTCCGATGCGGCGGCCTCACCCCGAGGGACAAGCCCGCCGGCAGCCGGAAAAGCGGCCCGGCAATGAAGGGGAACGCCGCCCTACCTGGATGGGGCGGCGTTCCGGGTCGGTATCAGTAACCGAGACCCTTCTTCTCGTCGTAGACCTTCTGCGGGTCATCAGCCGGCGTGTAGAGCTTGGACTCGGTCTGGATCCACTTGGCGGGCTCCTTCTTGTCCTTGAGGTAGGCATCAAGGGCATCGAAGGCCGGGCCGGCCATGTTGGGGGTCAGTTCGACGGTGGCGTTGGCTTCACCGGCGATGAAGGCCTGGAAGATATCCGGGACGGCGTCAACCGAGACGACCAGAATGTCCTTGCCCGGTTTCAGGCCGGCTTCCTTGATCGCCTGGATGGCGCCAACGGCCATGTCGTCATTGTGGGCATAGAGGGCGCAGATGTTCTTGCCGCCGCCTTCAGCCTTGATGAAGCTCTCCATGACTTCCTTGCCCTTGGTGCGGGTGAAGTCGCCGGTCTGGCTGCGGATGATCTTCAGGTTGGCATGGCTGGCGATAGCGTCGTCAAAGCCCTTCTTGCGGTTGATGGCAGGCGAGGAACCCGTCGTGCCCTGAAGCTCGACGATGTTACACGGCTTGTCGCCAACGTTCTTGACGAGCCACTCGCCCGCGACCTTGCCCTCGTAGACCGTGTCGGACGTGACGGCGGTGAGGTAGAGATCCTTGGGAGCGTCGATCGTACGGTCAAGCAGGATTACCGGAATCTTGGCTTCCTTGGCTTCCTTCAGGACTGCATCCCAGCCAGTGGCAACGACCGGGGCGATGAAGATGGCATCGACGCCCTGGGCAATGAACGAACGGACGGCCTTAATCTGGTTTTCCTGCTTCTGCTGAGCATCGGCAAACTTCAGGTCGATACCGCGCTTCTGGGCTTCGAGCTTGGTGACACTCGTCTCGGCGGCGCGCCAGCCGGATTCCGAACCGATCTGCGAGAAGCCAACGGTCAGCGCGAAGGCGGACGAAATAGAAAGAGCCGTCGCAAAGGCGGTTGCGGCCAGCAAATTAAGAGTGCGCATTCTCTCCTCCAAATTGATTCCAGGAGCGGCCGGAAGACCGTGTTTCGCTCCTTGGACGCCGGCCTCCACACCGGCTAATCGCAAGTTAACTCAGCGGGCATTTCTGCAAAAGAGACAAATCAGTCTCCTTCATGGAATATTCTGCTGATCGTCGCGAATTCGAGACCTATACTAAGGTATTATATCCGGGTCCGGAACAAGGTTTTTGGGAGCTATTCTGGCAAAAAGCCCGCCGGATCAACCCCCAATCCATTGATGAACGGCTTCATCCGCTTTTTAACTTGAGCGGATGAATCGATTTCTTTAGTATGACAATTGACCTGACTTGCGACCAATTACCTTGAAATTTCCGACGCATCCCCGGCGTCAGGGCGTCAGGGGGCGAGTTGGAGCCCATTTGACCGCAGCAAAGCGGGTGAGAAAGCCGGATATTTCCGCCGCGGACGGCATTGAGGTGCCGGAAGCGTGTACTTTCGATGGATTTGGTTCCCGTCGCCTTGGCCGAGCGCTCGCCGGCCAAGGCTTCCGTCCATGTCGGCGCCAGGATGATCTCTCACAATTGTAAGTTCAGGTTCGAGCTTTCTTGCAAGGTCCGAATACCTCAACGAAGCTTGCCTTAAGGGCTGCGTCGGCATCCTCAAGGGTGACCGGCAGCCCTAGGTCGACAAGACTGGTGACGCCATGCCCACGAATGCCGCAAGGTACGATACCGGAGAAGTGGCTCAGGTCCGGCTCAACGTTGAGACTAATGCCGTGGAAGCTGACCCAGCGGCGGACACGGATGCCAATGGCGGCGATCTTGTCCTCGGCGCCGTCCCCTTTGTCGGGCCGACGAACCCAGACACCGACGCGGTCCTCCCTTCGCTCACCGCGAACGTTGAAAGAGGCCAGCGCACCAATGAGCCAGCGCTCAAGCGCGGCGACAAAGGCCCTGACGTCCTTGCCGCGTCGATCGAGATCGAGCATCACGTAGGCGACCCGCTGGCCAGGGCCATGATAGGTGTATTGTCCGCCACGTCCTGTCCGGTAGACGGGAAAGCGGTCGGGTTCCACGAGGTCGTCTTCATTGGCACTGGTGCCGGCGGTGTAGAGGGAGGGGTGCTCGACCAGCCAGACAAGTTCCGAGGCTCGCCCGTCGGCAATGGCAGCCACGCGATCCTCCATGAAGGCGACGGCAGGCTCGTAATCGGTAAGACCAGGTTGAACGCACCACTCGACCGGTGGTGAGCCGGGGATGGCGTGCATGTCCGTCCTGATTTCGGATCGTTCGTTAACCATTCGGTAACCTTATGCCGCAAACACTCAACGGACAACGACGCGCGGCTTGCCATTTCGTGTTCCGGGTGGCGCCGGCTGTCGTTCATGCATGTTGCCGGCGACACGGAAGATAGGACTGATGGCCACTCTGGAGAAGATCAAAGTCGAGATCTCTGTCGTGCTTGGCGGGCAAACCATGCCCATCCACCAGCTCCTGCGGATGGGGCGCGGCGCGGTGATCGAACTGGACCACTCTGCCGATGATGACGTCGACATTCTCGCCAATAACCTGCCGGTCGCCAAGGGGCAGGTGGTGCTGAAGGGGGAGCGCGTCACGGTGTCGATCACCGAGGTACTGGCGCGCCCGGCCTCCTATCGCCGACTCGACGACGTCGTGAAGATCTAACGGTTTTTCCCGGATTCCAGCCGTTCTTGCGATGCTGGCAAAATTCTTCTTGCCTCCCTCTTGTGCCCCGCGGAATCTCTTGCTAGATACCCGGCGCCGGCCCGGAAGGGGTGGCGCCTACCACGGATGCGGTCGTGGCGGAATTGGTAGACGCGCAGCGTTGAGGTCGCTGTGTCGCAAGACGTGGAAGTTCGAGTCTTCTCGACCGCACCATTTTTAAAAAGTCCGGCCTTAAGTGCCGGATTTTTTTATGAAATTTTTTTAGGTGCGGGGAGCTTCTGCGAGGTGAGGGGATAGACTATTCACGACCCGTTCCCTTCAGCTTGTCGATCGCTCCTTTGGCTAGGCGCCGCCTGTCCGCAGATCGGGTGTAGAGCGACGCCATGGCACCACCCTGCCAACCGAAAAGAGCCTCCGGCTCAGACACAGTGGCCCCTGCGTTTGCCGCCCTGGTGGCGCCAATCTTGCGCGCGCCATGGGCCGACTTCGACACGCCAGCGGCCGTGCACGATTGGAATAGCCCTCCTGGAGCCGCGCCCCCGCTTTCCGCATATGGGTTCGGAGGTAGGGCTCTGCTCAAGTGCCGCAAGCGGCCGGGAAGGGAACATCGAGCTGAGGCTTAAACTGCGATAGACAAATAGGTCTGCTGGCCCACAGTGCGTTTCGCACGCGGAGATGGACGTGATATGATTAGGCGCCCTGGGGTAGGCGGCCGATGAATATTCTTGTGGTTGACGACGATGCAAGCCAGAGGCTCTATATCAAGATGCAGCTTGAGCGTCTTGGTCATCAGGTATGCAGCGTCGATCGCGGTGATGCCGTTCTTAAGGCCATAGAAGAGAACGCAATATCTGTCGCAATCTGCGATCTTGAGATGCCCGAGATGGACGGCCTAACGCTGGTCCGCCTCATCCGCGAGCGCAATTGGGGTAGATATATTTATGTTTTGATGCTCACGGGGCGTGATCAAATTCAGGACTATGTCGCGGGGCTTGACGCCGGTGCTGATGACTTCATGTCCAAGCCTGCAAACATGGCAGTCCTGACAGTTCGTCTCAACGCCGCCCGACGGCTTCTTGAATATGACCGGGAGCTGAATGCTCGCAACCTTCGGTTGTCAGAGGCGCAGGATCGTATAGAGGAGGATCTCAAGGCTGCGGAGCAGGCTCAAAGAGCAGTATTGCCAAATAAAGAAAAGAAGATAGGGCAAGTTATGGCTCGGAGTGTTTTCTTACCATGTAGTTATGTAGCCGGAGATATCTTTAATTATTTCCAAATCGATAACGGTGGCGTCGGATTTTACGCCGCAGACGTCTCCGGGCACGGTGTTCGCGCTGCTTTACTGGCAGTTGCACTTGGTTACGTCCTTACCCCCTCGATGTTCAGTTCCTTATCTCGTGACGAAGGTGAAGGATGGCGTCCGGATCGACTTGTCGATGAGCTCAATCGCAGGTTCGGGCCGATCAGTGAGATGACCGGCTACTTTACCATCGTCTGCGGTGTCATTGATCCCCAACGTCGTAGCCTTGCTTTATGCCAAGCCGGACACCCGCCGCTGCTGCGCTGGTCGAAAAGTGGTGTGACGGAAACGATCAATTGTAATGGTTTGCCGGTCGCTGTCTTCCCGGAAGCGACGTATGAGGCCGTGCAATTGACTTTCGAACCAGGTGATCGGCTTTTGATTTTTTCCGACGGTGTGTCGGAGGCAGCCGACACTAACGACGAGGCCTTCGGTGAGGAACGGGTCATGTCGATTTTCAGCGAGGGGGACATGCTATCCTCCGCGAAGATACTGCCCAAGTTGATAGATCAACTTGAAGACTGGGTTGGCAGGAACGAGCCAAAAGCAGACGATATATCTGCAATCTGCTTCGAATTCGAGGAGGGAACGGATGATTAATTTGATCGAGAAACGAGGCTCGTTTGCGGTGGTGGCTATCGATATTAAGCGTATTGATGCTCAGAACGCTTGCATGTTTCGCGATGAGTTGACGGCTTTGCTCAACGCTGGCTCAGCAAGCTTGATCCTGGACATGTCAGCGGTCGAGTTTGTCGATTCCAGTGGCCTGGGGGCCTTGGTTGGAGTCTTCAAGTCAATAGGCCCCCGCGGGGACCTCGCTCTGGCCTCCCCCAGACCCCCTGTCGAGAAAATGCTGAAGCTTACGAGGATGGACCGCGTATTTCGGTTGTTCGGCACATTGAGAGAAGCCGTCGAGGCGATTGCGGGTGTAGGCTCAAGCTGACCATGTCAAGCGATCTCCTAACAATCGCAAGCACCTCTCTTGATGTTCGGCGCGCGTTGGACTGGATCGCCAGTCAAATAAGTTCATCACCGTTCGACCATCGCAGAGACGACATCACCCTGGCGGCCAGCGAGGTGCTGAACAACATCGTCAGGCACGGATATGCTGAGGCCGTCAACGGACGCATTGACTTGGAGATCCGCCAAACGGACACCGGCCTGACACTCGTGATAACGGATACCGCTCCGCTTTCCCTGCCGGAGGCCATCGAGTCGGAAACCCATGACTTTCCGAAGATCGAAGATATTCCCCGCGACGAATTGCCCGAGTCGGGTTTTGGCCTAGCGTTGATCTACGCATGCGCGGACGGCGTTACCTTTGAGCGTCTAGTTGATCGCAATGTGACGGTGCTGGAATTCTTATCGTAATAATTGACTATATTTTATTGAATTTGGAAACCTTCCGGTGGCGTTAACCGATAATTACTTCGTATAGTTGCATTGAAGGCAAATGCATGTTTTCTATCAGCGGTGCAAACATGTGGGGGCAGCAACATGGCGCTTCCCGTCAAAATCGATCTGCTCTGGTCCACGATCGCGCTGTTGTTGACGCTCACGTCTGGGCCCTCGGCGGCCTCTGCCGGGGAGTTGGGTGAGCCGACGGGTGAGGTCATCCTGACGATCTCGGGCTCCATCAAGAACACTAACAACAACACCGGTGTGGCCGAGTTCGACCTGCCGATGCTTGAGGCACTTGCTCACGCGTCCTTAGTCACGACCACACCATGGACTGTCGGCCCGACAGCTTTCGAGGGAGTGGCAATTACCGACTTGCTGGCGGCCGTTGGCGCCAGTGGAAGCGCTATGACGGTAACCGCGCTTAACGACTACATCGCCACCGTGCCAGTCGCCGACGCTCAGTCCGGTGCGATACTGGCCTACAGGATCAACGGGGCCTATTTCTCCATCAGGGAAAAAGGCCCGCTCTGGCTGATGTATCCCTTCGACACGTTGCCGCAACTGAGACGCGAAGAAATCTACGCGCGTTCCGTCTGGCAAATCCGCAAGATCGACATAACAGCCAAATGAGGAGGATGCATGCTGGGCAGGCAGGGCTCATCGAGAGTTCATGCGCGGCCTCGCTGGGCCCGCCTCGTGCCGATTTACGTCGCCGGAGCTATTGGCTTGGTGACTCTTGCCTTTCTTGTGTCGCATGCCGTTTCAGAATTGCGCCGCATGATCGAGTCCCCGGATGACAATCTTCAGTGGGCGACGTTTCAAGTACAGAACGAGTTCAACCGCCTCCAAGTCAGCCTTGCCGACTTGGATGCGGGAACATGGACCACCATCGAGGAAGTTCAAAAGCGTTTCGACATTTTTTACAGCAGGATCGATCTCATTCGCTCAGCGCCGACCTTCGCTGAACTCCGCGCGGAACCCGACATTGCACCACTTATAGGTAAATTGAGCGAGTTCGTAGAAAAATCAAACCCAATAATTCACTCAAAAGACAAATTATCGGAAGAGAAAATTAGATCTTATAGAATATATTTGGACACCCTGCAGGATGATATGTATGAGTTCGTGCTAAAATCCCTGCATTTTTTCTCCAATAGGACTGATGTGCGCCGGGATGATCTAAAGATAGTTCTCGAATACATTGCTTTTTGGGCTTCGGCACTTCTTCTCTCATTAGCCTTGGCCATCTTCCTGCTCATTCGGCAACGCGGCGAGCTGGTCGCCAGGGAGAACGAACTGAGGGAAAGCGAACACAGTCTGGCGGAAGCGCAGCGGATAGCGGGATTGGGTAGCTTCAGCCGGGATCTTGTAACCGACGAGGCGGTCTATTCGGACGAATACAGGCGCATCTTCGGCATTCCGCAAGGAGGTCCAGCGAGGCGGGAAGAAGTCCTCGAGCGTATCCATCCCGAGGATCGCAACACTACGCATTTCGCCCTCGACGAACTTGCACGGAATGGAAAGGTTTCGGATTTCATCGAGCAGACCTTTCGGGTTGCAACACCGGACGGGCAATGGCGCTGGGTCCATGGCCTTGCTGAGTTGCGTGGAACCGAGAACGGCAAGGCCGTCAAGATGGTTGGCACGGTCCATGACATTACTTCCGAGCGGGAGATACAAAGCGCTTTGATCGCCGCAAAGAACGCAGCCGAGGAGGCGACGCATGCTAAGAGTGAATTTCTAGCCATCATGAGTCACGAGATTCGCACGCCGATGAATGGCATTCTCGGCATGTTGTCGGTCCTCGACGATACATCGCTGACCGATGACCAGAGAAAGCTGGTGTCTGTCGCCAAGGCGAGCGCCGATAGTCTTCTGGTACTGCTGAACGACATATTGGACATGTCCAAAATTGAAGCCGGCAAGATGGAGTTCGAGTTGTCGACGTTCGAACTTCTTCCGTTGGTTAGAAGCGTCATCCATCTTTATTCGCCTCAAGCTCGGTCAAAAGGACTTGTTCTCGACTCCGTGGTTGACGAGGAGGCCCCTTCGGTCGTCATTGGCGACGCAGGACGCATACGGCAGGTTTTGCTGAACCTAGTCAGCAATGCGCTGAAGTTCACGACTCATGGGACAGTGATTGTCCGCTTGTGCGCTCCCAGGTCTCTGGGCATGACGGTGCGTTTTGAAGTTACCGACACCGGCGTTGGGATCGCTGAGGACAAGCACACCGCGGTGTTCGTCAGCTTCAATCAGATCGACCACAGCTATGCGCGCCGTTTCGGCGGTACCGGCCTCGGCCTGTCGATCTGCCGCAGCCTGATCGAGGCGATGAAAGGTGAAATCGGCTTCGACAGCGTTGCCGGAAGTGGGTCTACCTTCTGGTTCGAACTGCCGTTGCAAATATCGCAAGCTCCCATTCGCAAGGAAGCTCGGGAGGAAGGAATTCATCAGCCAGCCGCGGCGCTGCGGATCCTGGTCGCGGAAGACAATACGACCAACCAGATGGTAGCTCGCATGCTTCTCGAGGGGCTTGGCCACAAGGTTGACGTCGTCAACGATGGCCTTGAGGCGGTCGAGGCAATCAAGCGGAGAGCATACGATCTGATCCTCATGGATATATCGATGCCTGTCATGGATGGCATTGAAGCCTCGCATCGCATCCGTGAGATGGGCGGACCATATGGTTCCATACCCATCGTTGCACTGACCGCCAACGCCATGGCGGCCGACCGAGAGATTTGTCTTCGTGCCGGTATAAATCGTGTGATGACCAAGCCGATCGTCAAGGCGAAGCTCGAGGCGCTTTTGTCCGAGATCCAGCAAGTGGATTGGGAAACCGCCGAGGTCATCCCGGAAGTTCTGAACGCCGACACCCTGCAGCAGCTTTCCCTCGACCTTGGCGTGGAAGGAACTGCTCAGTTGCTTCGTGCCGCCGCGGAAGACTTCAACAGACTGGAAGCGGATGCCCGGCAAGCGCTGGAACTGTCCGACGGCCTTCGGCTTCGCCGCGCCTTCCACGCTATGCGGGGCGTTGCTGGCAATATCGGTGCCGTGGAGCTTCAAGAGGCGACATCCAAGGGCGAAGACGCCTTGCTGAAGGATGATGGCGCTGCCTTGTCATCGCTCTGGTCGACGGTTGAGCGACCGCTTGCCAACGCACGGAACGAACTGGAACGCATAGAAAAGCAAAGCCAGACGGAGTGATTAGTCCATCTTGAGAAACCTGCCCGAACTGGGTGCAGGAGCGAGGAATGGTGAAATGTTCAAGTGTTCCCGTTGGGTCGCTTTGGCGGTCGGCCTAGGAGTGGTTCTGGGCGCGCAGCAGGCTTTCGCCGCCATTCATAAACACGCCGGTCGCAATGGAGAGCTGACTCCGCAGGAGATGGCGATGGCGAAAGCTGCGTGGGCCTATTTCGAGGTTGCCACGCAAAAGGAAACGGGTCTCGCCGATTCGGTGTTGACCTATCCGTCAACAACCATGTGGGACACGGCTTCCTATATCGGTGGCATCGTTGCCGCCCATGAACTTGGTCTCATCGATAGGTATGCGTTTAATACGCGCCTGCTGCAGGTCCTGAGCAGCCTCCAGAAGCTTGAACTCTTCCGGGGAGAACTACCAAATAAAGTCTATGACACCCGGACGGCAGCAAAGGTCGACTACGCCAACAAGCCAGGTGAGGTTGGATTCTCCGCCAATGACCTCGGACGCCTTTTGATTTGGCTGAAGATACTCAAGGGTCGCTATCCATACCTTGCCAACAGCGTCGACAACGTAGTGCTGCGTTGGCATTTCTGCAATGTCATCCAACCCGATGGAACCCTGATGGGGGCATCAATTTCCGCCGACGGGAAGACCAGCTATTTTCAGGAAGGTCGCCTCGGTTACGAAGAATATGCCGCCAAGGGGTTTGCGCTTTGGGGATTTCCCACGCGCGCGGCCGAGTCGCCAGACCCGTTGGCCTGGACCGAAGTCATGGGCGAACATATCCCCTATGACGGTCGTGACCCACGCTTCACCAAGACGATGAATTATGTGGTGACAGAGCCCTATATTCTGGACGGCCTAGAGCTCAATTTCGACCTTCCTGGGGATATCTTGACGTCTACGCAAGTTGCCAGCGATGGCTGGCGTGCCGAATTCGCGACGCGCGTTGTCGCGGCCCAGCAGCGTCGCTGGGAATACACGGGAATTATGACGGCAAGGTCCGAGCACAATGTTGAAGGCCCTCCGTATTTTGTCTACGATACAGTATTTTCCGACGGATACGCTTGGAATACGCTCGATCCCCAGGACAATTACACACCAGAGCGCGCAGCCATCGCCACCAAAGCCGCCATTGGCATTTGGGCGCTCTGGCCATCGGTCTATTCCGACATGTTGTTCGACGCGGTCTCCAATCTCTACGTTCCCGACAAGGGCTTCTATGAAGGTCTCTATGAGAACGGGCGAGGCGTTATTCCTCTGCAGACGGCCAACAACAATGGCATCATCCTTACCGCACTTCTGTACAAGGTTAAGGGTCCTCTCCTAACCTATGCCAATACCGATACTCAGATCTGGGAAAAAGCCGATTCGAACGAATACTTCTGCCGGCCATCGGTACGCACTCCGATGGTCTGCAAGGTGCGCCAGCCGATCGCCCCCAAGGAGTATACATATTGCAAGCCGGCAACAGGGGCCTCGGCATCGGCTGTGGCCAAGCTCGCCGGGCAGGGCGCCATCGGCGTTACCAATTGTGCCCTTCCGCGGCTTAGCCCGAAGGCGCCCCACCCAACCCCAAGGCTGCAACTGCGAGCGACGGCGGCGGCCGCAAACTGCCTGTGTCTGCCGGCACCTTTGACGAGGTGATCATAGAAGCCAGGGAATATGGGAGGCGTCTTTGAGCAAAGGCCATGTGACCGAATTGTCGGGCGGCAAGCCGCTGCGACTGACTTGGATCGACGCTCTTCGCGTCTACGCGGCCCTTGGCGTGGTGCTGATCCATACGACTACCGACTTCGCCGGCCAGCCGTTCGAAGAGGCTACGCCCGGGGAACGCGTGGGACCTGCCGTGTTGCGTGTGGTGGGGGAGCTCTCAGGCTCCGAGCTATTCTTTCTTTTTTCGCTGTTTCTGCTCGCTTGGAAACTCGATCGACGGGACATGAGCTGGTCGACTTCCGCGCTCGACCAAGCCAAACGATTGCTTATTCCTTTTCTCGCCTGGACGGTATTCTATGCCTTCTTTCGCCTCTGCAAGGCCACCGAGTTCAACTACTCCGCTGCCATTCTTGCCGAATTAAGCCAAGTAAAGTCTTGGGTGCAATATCTGGTTCTAGGTAGCGCCCAATACCAGTTGCATTTCTTGCCGGAATTTTTCCTGATCAGTCTTTTCGTTCCCTTGATCAGGTCTGGGGCGCGCTATCCACTCGCCGGATTCTTCCTTGTCCCAGCGCTATTCGTCATGAACGACGTGCAGGGGTGGCTCTGGGGCAATATTCAAGACCCCAACCTGCGTGACTATCTGCTCAGAGCTGTCAAGATCCTCTGCTATACCGGCTACGGCTTGGCTGCCTTTGCTCTTTTTGGCGTCTGGAAGCGACAGCTCGACAAGCCGGCATCTGAAGCAATTGCCCGACTGGCGATCCTTTCATCGATCATCCTCTTCACGGGTACACTCACTTATGCCGGGATGCTTGTGGCAAAGGGAAACTGGGGAATTCGTCCGCCAACTGCGTTCTATGCGCATTTTCTAATGCCCGTGGCGGTCTTCTCGATTTTTCTCGGTTTGCAGTATTGGCCCTGGAGCCCGATGTATTCGCGGTTGGCGCGCTTTTCTTTTGGCCTCTATCTGGTGCATCCCATCTTCATCGACGCCATTGATATCGCCCTGCATCGAAGCGGCCTTGCTCTCGATCCGACGGTAATGGTCGTCGGCAAGTTCACGGTGGCCGCGACCCTCTCCTTCGCTTTCAGTGTCCTCATCGGCCGTTTTGCTGCCACCGCGTGGCTGATTGGTCTCGGGCCGGTTCCGCTGGTTACCCGCTTCAGCGAACGTGGGGCGATCGGCAAAGGGGGAGGGGCGTGAATGGCTTTCTATTTCGACGCCTTCGAGGAAAGACAACCACCTCCGCCACTGTCTTATTCCCCGTGGCGCGAGCTTTTGTGGCAATATCTTGCCACGATCACTCTTATCATCGGTGCTTGGTACCTGTATTGGCGGTGGAGCGCTTCGCTCAACTTCGATGCCCTCTGGTTTGCGATCCCATTGGTTGTCGCAGAAACTGCGGCCTACGTTGGGCTTGTCCTTTTCGTCTTCAATCTATGGCGCGACGACCCGCCTCGCCCCCGCGAGCCGCCTGCTTCGATCAACGCTTGTCTCGAGGAGCCGCTGGCCGAAGATCGGCCGATTTCTGTCGACATCTTCTTTGCCACATATAGCGAAGATCCCGAACTCGTTCGCCTTGGGCTGATCGATGCGAAGAAGCTCGACTACCCTTTTCCAATCGACTTGCGCATCCATGTCCTCGACGACGGCCGGCGCCCTGCCATGGCCGCCGTCGCTCGGGAGGAAGGCGTCAATTATCTGACAAGGGCCAACAACATCGGCTTCAAGGCCGGCAATCTTCGCAACGCCATTGAGCAGACGTCCGGTGACTTCATCGTCATCTGCGACGCGGACACTCGACCGTTCCCAACCATGCTCGCGCGTTGCCTCGGCTATTTTCGTGACCCCAAGATGGCTTGGGTACAGACGCCGCAATGGTTCTTCGACTTGCCGGAAGGCACGCGCCTACCCGACTGGTTGGGCAAACGGCTTTATGCGCCGGGCCGCTGGATTGGGCGTGCGGTGGAGGCGATCGCGGGGCCGATCTCCATCGGCTACGATCCTTACGTCAACGATCCCAAGATGTTCTACGACGTGATCTTGCGGCGGCGGAACTGGGCCAACGCAGCCTTCTGTTGCGGCGCCGGTTCGATTCATCGGCGCGAGGCAGTGCTCGAAGCGGCCCTCAGGGCATATGGCGCCCAAATCGATCGTCTTGCTCTGAAATCGATCCGCAAGGCTGCACGCCACAGCGGAGAGACCGCGCTCGCCGGTCCGGTCGAAGCCATGATCCGTAGCGGCCTTGCCCACGAACACGAGTTCACTCCTTACAAGTTTCACGTTTCCGAGGACATATACACGTCGATCGAGCTGCACTCCGATCGTGAACGTGGATGGAAATCTGTTCTCCATCCTTACATCGAATCAAAGATGCTCTCACCGCAGGATCTGTTGAGCTGGACTGTTCAGCGCTTCAAGTACGCCGGAGGGACTCTTGATATTGCATTCAATGATAATCCGATTATTCGACCAGGACTTACGTTGCGTCAGAAGGTAATGTATACTGCGACGTTCTGGTCATATCTTGGATCTATATGGAATATAGTTTTCCTTATATCGCCGATGATCTATTTTTATTTCAATATATCGCCGGTTAAGGCATATTCGGGAGATTTTTTCATACACTTTCTGCCTTTTGTAATGTCACTCGAACTGGCGATGATGATCGGCACTTGGGGGGTGCCCGGTTATGCGGCGAAGTCGAGCTACCTTTCCTTTTTCCCTATCAATTTCAGAGCGTTGTGGACGGCTTTGCGCGGACAGAAGATCAGCTTTCCTGTGACCCCCAAGCAGCGCCAGACCGGACGACATCTGTCGATTGTTCGCCCACAAATCGCGGTGGTGTTTTTGACGCTTTCCGGGCTGGTGTTGGCCGTCGGACTGCAACTGGGCGGTTTCAGGACCTACTCGACGGCGGGGTTGCTATCCAACGCGTTCTGGGGCCTCAATAACGTTTTTGCCATGCTCGGTATAATCCGGGCTGCTTTCTGGCGACCGATGGAGGAAAACAATGACCTTCCGTGAGGGGCTTTGGAGAGCTCGCAGCCACATTATTTTCATCGTCGGCCTTCTCTCGGCGATGGCGTTGATCGTCGCTGTCGATGCGGATGTGCTGAACCGGGAAGAGCCTGCAAACGCGAGCGTAATCGAGGCCGAGCGGTTGCTCGTGACGCCCGATCCGCTGAAGCTTAGAGTGCCGCGCTCATTGCAACCGGACGAGCTTCAATGGGCGCGCTTGGCCTGGCATTATTTCGAGAACAACGTCGATCCCGGTACTGGGCTGGCCAATGCCGCCGACCGTTATCCATCGACCACGATGTGGGACACGGCATCCTATGTTTTCGCGCTGATGGCGGCCGAACGCCTCGGGATCATCGATAGGGCCGAATTCGATCGACGTTGCGCGCTGATGCTGGCGAGTCTCGCGCATCTGCCTCTCTATGATGGCGCGTTGCCCAATAAGGCTTACCATACGCGAACGTTGTCGATGGTCGACTACAACAACAATCCGACCACTGTCGGTATCGGGTGGTCCGGCCTCGACATAGGACGCATGGCGGTGGCTTTGAGCGCCGTTGCGCGCGCTTATCCCGAACAGTCGGCAGCGGTCTGGGCCGTTATCGAACGCTGGAACCTCGGGCGCCTCGTCCGCGATGGATACCTGCGAGGGGGAGCGGTCGAGCCGGATGGTAGCCTCAAGGACACGCAGGAAGGGCGCCTCGGCTACGAGCAATATGCCGCGCGGGGCGTCCTACTACTGGGCGCAGATGCACTCTTTGCCGGTTATGGTCTCGCACACGTCGCCTTTGCTTCGGTGGAGGGCGTTCGCGTACCCTATGATGAGCGATCTCAGAAACAGTTTGATGCTCCTGTCTTTGCCACCAGCGAGCCTTATTTCCTGACTGGCCTGGAATTTGGACTAGACGGTTTGATGGAAGCCTTTGGACGGCAAATATACTATGCCCAGAAACAGCGCTACCTTACCAAGGGGACAGTCACTGCCGTGAGCGAGGGGCATCTCGATCAACCGCCTTTCTTTAGCTACTCAACCGTCTACGGCAACGGCACGCCCTGGGCGGTGTTGACCGGAAAGGGCGAGACGCTACCCGGAATGCGGACCTTCAACACCAAGGCCGCGTTTTCCTGGGCAGCATTGGTCGATGACGATTATGCGCCTGTCCTTCAGACGGCGGCCCTTCCCCTCAACGACCCGCAACGAGGTTGGTACGAAGGACAATATGAAGGGGGAAAGGTCAATGCGGCCATGACTGCCAATACCAACGGCATCATCTTGGAGAGCCTGCATTTTCGTGCCTTCGGGCCGATTCTCCGCGGTGTTGTACGAGATGGCTTAAAGTAAATTTCCTCTTGTAATTAATAGGGCTGCACTTGAGATCACCGCCTAGGAGTGACGTTGTCCCTTGCGCCTAATCCGGTTTGAAGTTCGTTCTGGCCCATTGAGAGGACCAGAACATGAGACGCAGTCGTTTCAGCGAAGAGCAGATCATCGGCATCCTGAAGGAGCGCGAGAGCGGCGTGCCTGTCGCGGAACTATGCCGCAAGCACGGCGTCAGCGACGCCAGCATCTACAAATGGAAAGCCAAATACGGCGGCATGGACGTCAGCGATGCCAAGCGACTGAAGGCACTTGAGGACGAGAATGCCAAGCTGAAGCGGATGCTGGCCGAAGCCATGCTGGACAATGTCGCGCTGAAGGGACTGTCCGGTATGCGTGTGGCTCGCGGGCTCGATCGGCTGATCGTCGAACGCGGCAAGCCGAAGATGATCGTCTCCGACAATGGCACCGAGTTCACCAGCAACGCCATCCTCACCTGGGCCGAAAAGGCCGTGGTCGAATGGCACTACATTGCGCCGGGCAAACCGATGCAGAACGGCTTCATCGAGAGCTTCAACGGCCGCCTTCGCGACGAGTTGCTCAACGAGACACTGTTCTCCTCGCTGGCCCAAGCAAGAGCTGCGCTGGCGAATTGGAGGGCCGATTACAACACGTCTCGCCCGCATACCCAGATCGACTGGCGTACGCCGTCCGAGTTTGCGGCGACCTTCCCATCCCGTCGGGCTCTGGCGCTCCGCCAAATGACAGGCTCCACGCCGACGCCCGACACCGTCGTCCGTCAGGACAAAACCAACACCGGAAACGAACTCAGAACTGGATAAATCCTAGGGGCGACGTCAGCCAGGCTCGTAAGTGCCTGGTTTTTGTGCCTTCTCGAGAGAAGCAACGCACTTTGCGCTTTACTTTCGTGCCACCTCAGCTAACGCCCCTAAAGCATGTCGACCGTCCCTGTGTTACTCCGGAGAATTTTCTGGAAGCGGGCAGGGTGGAAATTTCCCTGCTGGTCAGTTCAGAACAAAAGACAATGCGCTCAACCTTAAGGTGACCAAAGGCCGACTTGTTACCCTTCTTCGCCCGTCGTAGAAAGTGGCCGACAGGGCTCCCGGTGTTTCTATTCTGTAGAATTTCAATTTCTTCGAATAAAGTATAATTCGTCTATATTATTAGAAATACACATCCATTATCTGGACATAAACGCAGATTTATCTCAATATTACAATGAATTACTTATGAAGAAATGAATTAAACGCTGACGTACCCGTATAAAATTCTTCCGTCACTCAAGTTCTGCCGCAGAGTTTCAGATTTTCAATTCGATATGATATTCTCTTAATAAATCTGGTCTTTTGTCTTCGGTCGCTGCACGAAAATTCTTTATGTCGGCGCAAAGTGCTAAATATTTACCAACCACGCTCCGGTGACGCAGCGCAAGAGGCCCGATCGCATTATTCTCAGCGCAGACAGATCAACTAATGGCCGCCCTCCAAATGCATCGAGCCACATTGTAAACCATTCATTAATTCGGTGTCAGGGTATAAAGTCTGCTTGTTAGGGTTGTGTTTTTTTGTATCTATCAATTCATATGCGCCGCGTTGCGGATCGCGAATGCGTGGCGAGAGGTGAGAAAATGCGGCCTTTAAGGGTGGGAAGAGCAACCCGAGATGCAGCAGTCCTCGTTTTCATCGGTGTCTTCCTTTTTGCCGCCGCCTGGTGGCTTGAGTTATACGAGAAGTTGGCCGCCTTTATAGACAGTCATGAGTTCATGCAGGCGGATGAACTGTTTATCGCGCTGCTCATCGTTGGGATCTTGGGCTTCGCTTTCGGCTATCGCCGGCTTCACGACCTGAAGGTCGAGGTTGCCCACCGCAGGCGTGCCGAACGGGACGTGTCCTGGATTGCGGCGCACGATCCCCTGACTCGCCTCCCCAATCGCATCGGTCTCAAACAGCAGGTCGATCGGTTGAGAGAAGACGGCAAGACTGGAAAACCCCACATGGCCATGGTGATCGATATCCAAGGCTTTAAGCATATCAACGATCTTCAAGGAAACGAGATCGGCGACGAGATCTTGGCCGTCATCGCCGACCGACTGCGGGACATCTTTATCGGCTGCTATCTGTTCCGCCTCGGAGGCGATCAGTTTTACGCGGCCCAAGAAAGCTCGATAACGAAAGATTGGGAAAAGCTGGCCCGCCGGGCGATCAAGAAAGTAGCTGAGCCGATCGAGATCAACGGCCGCTCTTACGAAGTTTCGGCTTACGTCGGGATGGCCCGATATCCGGATGACGCCGCCAACATAAAATATCTTCTTCGATGCGCGCTTTCTGCGGCTTCCGCCGCAAAAAGGGAGCATTCCAACGAAATGAAATGGTTCGACACGGCCGTCGATGAGGCGACCGCGAGATATGCGGAGCTCGACAAGCAACTGCGAGCGGCGCTCAAGGCCGGAGAGGTGCGTCCCTATTATCAGCCGATGATCGATCTGACCTCAGGTCGGATAATCGGCTTTGAAGCTTTGGCGCGATGGCGCCGACCTGATGGCAGCTTTGTTTCGCCAGCGGAGTTCATTCCATTGGCTGAAGAAACCGGCATGATCGGTGAGCTTTCGAACGTATTGTTCACCCAGGCATGCCAGGATGCCGCCAAATGGCCACGCGGTGTCAGGCTATCCTTCAATGTGTCGCCGACGCAGTTCAGCAATCGCAGCTTTGGGAGGCAAATGCTCGATACGCTTGCGACAACAGGGCTTTCTCCAAACCAGCTCGAGGTGGAAATCACCGAGTCGATGTTTGTCAAAGATGTCCAGCTCGTCGCCGTGTTGCTCGACGAACTCAGGGAAGCGGGGGTTCACATTGCCATTGACGACTTCGGCACCGGCTATTCCAGTCTGTCGCAACTATCACGACTGAGATTTGACAAGCTCAAGATCGACCGCAGCTTTGTGTCGTCCTTCCTGGACGATGCGCGCCAGGCCATGATCATACGCGCAATGATCGGCCTCGGGCGGGGGCTCGGCATGAAGACCATTGCCGAAGGCATCGAAGAAGCCTCGCAGGCCGAGACCCTTAAACTGCTGGGTTGCCATCAGGGACAGGGATTCCTGTTCAGCCGCGCCGTGCCCGCCGAGCAAGCGACGAGTTTGCTCCAAATGACTTGGCCGACACGGTCGGAAGACACCACGGCAACGAACTAGATGGCGCCCATTGGTTTGGCTCAAGGCATGTTTCCAGGCTTTGAAGGGCCGCGTGCGGGACAGCAACCACGGGCGAATTCCTTGATAGATTTGGCAGTCCTGTCCTAGCGGTTGGAATTTCTTCCTTGCGCCGTCCGGTTTGTCAGACTTAACTCCAGAGCAGCGATGCCAACCGTCGTCGATTCAATCTGTTCGCCACCTCAAATCCGTGGGAGACGCGCCATGGCCGAAGCCGAGCCCAACGCGCCTGAAACGATCAGCCTAAGCGGTTTGCCGCCGCTCAGGGCAGAAGATGGCGAGCTTGATCCGCTTTTCCTCGACGCGATCCACTTGGTGATCGAGGCGGCCGATGCTCGGACTGTGACGGCGCTGGCCGCCGACCTGCACGAGGCCGACGTCGGCGACATCATTGAAGCGCTATCGGCCGATGAGCGCGTGCGTTCATCCAGTTGCTCGGGGAGCATTTCGACTTCGCGGCGCTCACCGAGGTCGATGAAACCGTCCGCGTCCAGCTTATCGAGGAACTGTCGCCCGAGGCGGTCGCAGAGGGTGTCCGTGACCTCGATTCAGACGACGCGGTCTATATCCTCGAGGATCTCGACGATGCGGATCAGGAGGAGATCCTTGCCAAGCTGCCGGCGGTCGATCGCATGGCATTGCGTCGCAGCCTCGATTTTCCCGAGGAGACGGCCGGTCGGCGGATGCAGACCGATTTCATTGCCGTTCCACCCTTCTGGACCGCCGGGCAGACCATCGACTACCTGAGGGAGCACAAGGACCTGCCAGACGAGTTCTATGAGGTTTTCGTCATCGATCCCGGGTTCCGTTTCCTGGGAGGCGTGGCGCTCAATCGGCTTCTGCGCGCGCCGCGGCCAACGCGAATGGCCGATATCATGAACGACGAGCGGCAACGCGTGTTCGCCACCGACGACCAGGAAGACGTGGCGCGCATGTTCGAGCGCTACAACCTCGTCTCGGCGGCGGTGGTCGACGAGGCAGAGCGGCTGGTGGGCGTCATCACCGTCGACGATGTTCTGGACGTGATCCAGGCGGAAGCCGAAGAGGATATCCGCGCCTTGGCGGGCGTCGGTGACGAGGAGATCTCCGACTCAGTGTTTTACACGCTCCGCACACGATGGGTCTGGCTCTTGGTCAACATGCTGACCGCTTTCCTTGCCTCATCGGTGATCAGCATGTTCTCCGGCTCGATCTCGAAAATGGTGGCGCTCGCCGTGCTGATGCCGATCGTCGCCTCGATGGGCGGCAATGCGGCGACGCAGACCATGACCGTGACGGTGCGGGCTCTGGCCACCCGCGATCTCGATGCACACGATGTTTGGCGGATTTTCGGTCGAGAATTAAGTGTTGGTTTACTCAACGGCGGCAGTTTTGCAGTGATCGTCGGAGCGGCGGCCGCGCTTTGGTACCAGGACATGGCTCTGGGAGAGTGTGATCGGCGTAGCGATGATCGTCAATCTGTTGTCTGCGGCAACGGCCGGCATCCTGATACCTCTGGCATTTGAGCGGTTCGATATCGATCCGGCAGTGGCTTCAGGGGTTTTCGTGACGATGGTGACCGATGTCGTGGGCTTTCTGGCGTTCCTCGGACTCGCGTCATGGATTTTGCTTGGGTGAAGAAGGCTTTTCGGAGGAAGCGGCGCCGCGGTGGCAAATCGCCAGTCGAGGCAGGCCGCTGGGCCAGCCTTGCCGCTCGTCTGGTAAATCCGATCGCCCTCGGCTCGGTTGCTTTTGGCCTATCGGCCTGTGCGCTGTTTGATTTCGGCCCGCCAGGCCCCGACGACTATCCGGTGAAGGGCATCGACGTTTCCTATTATCAGGACGATATCAACTGGCGCTCCGTGGTGGCCGACAACACCGCCTTTGCCTGGCTGAAGGCCACCGAGGGTGGCGACTGGTACGACCCCAAGTTCGACGCCAACTGGTACGGCGCGGCCATGGCGGGGCTGCCGCGCGGCGCCTATCATTTCTGGTATTTCTGCCGGCCTGCCGTGGAACAGGTGAGCTGGTTCCTGCAACACGTGCCTTACGACCCTTATGCGCTGCCGCCGGTGCTCGACATCGAGTGGGTCGATTCCAAAAACTGTCCCGGCCATCCGCCGCGCGAAGCGATCATTCCGGAAGTACGAACCTGGCTCGACGCCATTGAGCGCTACTACGGCAAGCGGCCGATCATCTACACGTCGATCAGCTTCTATAACGATCGCCTCAGGGGGGCTTTTCCGGGCTACTTTGTTTGGATAGCCTCCTACAAGGGGCATCCGGTGGTCCGCGATCCCAGCTTGCGCTGGAATTTCTGGCAGCATACCGAAGCCGGGCGGGTAGCAGGTATTCGCGGGCGGGTCGACCGCAACGTTTTCAATGGGTCGATCCGTGAGTGGCAAGCCTTCCTGCAGGGACAGCTCCACCCAGAGGGCTAGAAGCGTCGGGCGGAAAAGTGAGAATCGGCTTTCCGCAAAAACCATGCGACAACAAAGAAACGAAGTGACGCTTCTGCGTTCGTCGGAACGTGCGTTGCTCCCGGGAGGTGCAAATGCGGCGGACTGTCATCCTTTGTTTCACGGTAGCCGCGATTTTTGCCGGCCCCCTCCGGGCTGAGGACAACAACCCAGCCGAGCCGACCGATGCCGACCGCAACATCATCGCCGCCTGTATCGACAAGGCGGGGGAGGAGGGGGCAAGCACGCTTCGCTGCGTCGGGGTGGTATCCGATCCCTGCCTCGCCGAACCGGGCAACGATAACACCGTCATGATGGCTGCTTGTCTCGAGCGCGAGTCCACCATCTGGGACGAGCGTCTCAACGACGATTATAAGGCGCTGCTCGCGGGCCTCGAAAATGAAGCAAAAGACAAGCTCAAGACCGGTCAGAAGGCTTGGCTGACAGTGCGCGATACCACCTGCGACGTGGAGAGTGGGTTCTGGCAGGGCGGAACCGGCTTTGGCGGTGCTGTGGCTGGCTGCATGCTGAGAGAAACCGGCACGCGGGATCTGTCGCTCGTTGCTCTGCGTGCTTATCTCGATCAATGAGTGCGCCGTTCACCCTGTCCGTCCGGTCGGGTTGCCGTCCGCTCCCCTGATGAGATACGAATGGGTTCATCAGGATTTGCGAGTCACGAGGCCCGACCCCTTCGTCGCGGCCGCCACCCACGAGAAGGTCCACATGATTTCCAAGGATCAGGAATACGTCCGCCTCGACGATGAAGAAGAAGAGAAGGACGAGAAGGCCAAGGACGCGACCCAAGCACCGCAGGTCGACAAGTATCTCTTCAAGTCGCGCACGGTTCTGATCACCGGCCAGGTGAGCCAGGAGATGGCGAAGGATGTGACCGCGCGCCTGTTGGCGCTTGCCGAAGCGAGCGCCACCGACCCCATCACCGTCATCGTGTCGTCGCCTGGCGGGCACGTTGAGTCCGGCGACATGATCCATGACATGATCGGGTTTGTCCCAGCCCCCGTGAACATCATCGGGACGGGCTGGGTGGCGAGCGCCGGCGCACTGATCTATGTGTCGGTTCCCAGGGAGCGGCGGTTCTGCACGCCCAACACGCGTTTCCTGCTGCATCAACCGTCCGGTGGTACCGGCGGCATGGCCACCGACATCGAGATCCAAGCGCGGGAGATCCTCAAGATGCGCGACCGTCTCAACCGGATCTTTGCCGATGCGACAGGCCAACCCGTCGAGCGCATCGAGAAGGACACCGATCGCGACTATTGGATGAGCGCCGAGGAAGGCATCGCTTACGGTCTCGTTGGCCGGGTGGTCCGCACGGCTTCGGACATTTGAACACCCCAGGGCGGCCTCATCGGCCGCCCTCTTTGTCAGAAGTCCGCCGATCCGGACGACCGTCCCGTCAAAAGTTGGGACTCGGTCAAAAAGTCTCGATGCTCGTTTGTCGAGCTTATGTTTCAATCAGTTCGCCGAACGCACTAGATCGATCAACGCATTGACCGCTTCGCGTTCCTCGGGTCATGTCCACGCCGAGGAAGCTGCGAGCCCCGTTTCGGCTGGGAGAACGAGATTGACCGGCTTTAGAATGATTGTCCTTTCGATTGGCTTGGGCCTTTCGGCTGGGGCGGCGCTGGCGCAGTCGGCCAGTCCGTATGACATGACCTATGCGCTTCGCGACGGTAAGCCGACCTCGCTTTATGCCGACATGAGCGAGAAGGCGGCGAGGAAAGGCACGATTCCCGGTGATGCCAAGGGCATCGTGCTGCGGTGGTGTCGTGACGAGATTCCCTTCGGCTCTTGGCAGTTTGGTAGCCGCAAGGCTCAGCTTGCCCTGCTCGATGCACGCTGGTGTGAAATCTCCTACAATGGCGCCATCGGCAACGTTCCCGGGAAGGTTCTGACTCCTCAGTAGTCCGAACTTGCTATGCCTTAAGAAGGGGGGCGACTAGATGTTCTATGTGCTCTCCAAGCTCGGTTTCCTTTTCCTGCGCCCATCAAACGCGCTTATTCTGGCGCTGTTGCTCGGTGCGGAATTACGACTGTTTGGTTGGCGACGGCGGGGCTCGGAACTCATCGGTATTGCCCTCGGCGTTCTTGTCGTCTGCGCCTGGACCGGCCTTCCAACGATCTTGTTGCGACCGCTCGAACAGCAATTCTCGACCCCGGCCGATCCTGATCGCCTTAACCCAGCCGGCATTCTGATACTCGGCGGCGTGATTGATACCGGCCTGTCGACCGAGCGGCATTCGCCCGAGCTGATTGACGGAGCCGAGCGGATCATTGTTGCCGCTGAACTTGCTCGGCGGTATCCTCAGGCTCGCATTGTGTTGTCGGGCGGCTCCAATGGCGTGTTTGCCAACACCGAAACCGCAGAATCCGTCATTGCCCGCGATTTGCTGATCGAGTTTGGCGTGCCCGCCACGCGAATTACCATTGAAGACCGCTCTCGCAATACGCACGAGAACGCGGTCTTCAGCTTTTCCGCCGTCGAGCCGACGCCGCAGGAACAATGGTTGCTGGTGACTTCCGCCTTCCACATGCCGCGCGCCATGGGCACGTTCCGCGCTGCCGGTTGGAATGGCGTCATTGCCTGGCCGGTCGACTACCGCAACGGCGCCGATACCAACTGGTTCGGTGGCCGTACCGCCGCGGAAGGGCTGACCATGACCGACCTGGCCATCCGCGAGTGGATCGGCCTCGTCGCCTATCGCTTCGCTGGCTATACGGACGCGTTGCTGCCGCGCCCCTGAGGCACCGCTTCACGCCTCGTCGTCATCCGATATGAAGTCGTCGTCCAGCAGGTCATCGTCCGGCTTGGGCGCTTCGTAAGCCGGCATCGACTCTCCTTCGGCTCTGAGACGAATGCGGTAAAGCCCGCGGACACGATCTGGGTCGGCCGGCTTGCCTTTTCGCAGCAGAATCACCTTGCCGTCCTTGGCGAGGCGCACCGCTTCGTCCTTGATCGGCTTCATCAGGCGACGCCACACCTTTTCGTTCTTGCCGACGATGGCGCGGGCCACGGCGTCGGGGCCAATCGGCTTGCCGGCGGGTGACTCGGTCGCCATCAGAAGCAGGGCGTCGCGGATTCGGCCGGCCTTGACGCGGTGCGGATCGATGTCGGTCATTCGTATCTCTTCATGGCCTTGACGGCATTGGAGGTAAACTGGCGGCGGGCAAGCACCACAGCGATGAAGGCCGACGTAGCGATCAGCGGCAACGGTCCGAAGAAGCAGCCGAGATAACCGATCGACATGAAGAAGGCACGGAGGCCGCGGTTGAAGTTGGTGCCCGCCACGACAATGATCGCCGACGCCCGCGCCACCGCTTTGTCCATTTCGACGGTCTCGGCCTCGTCCGGCGGCGGCAGCGCACCAAGCAGGATCGAGCCGAAGTTGAACATGCGATAGGCCCAGCCGAACTTGAAAAAGGCATAGGCATAGATACCGAGCAGTCCCAACACCTTGTATTCAAAGGCAATGCGATTGGTGGCTGTTAGGTCCGAAAGCGCAGAGACCACGCCGACCGCGTGATCGACGGAGTTCAACAGGGTGAACCCACCGCCGATGGCCAGGAGCGATGTCGAAGCGAAGAAGGCCGTCCCGTTTTGCAGGCCGGCGACAATGGCCGTATCGACCATGCGCAAGTCGCGCGTCGCCGCCTGTCGCACCCAGCCATGCCGACCGATGTTGATGAAATGGGTGAGCGAGTGCTTGGCCCAGGGGCTCTTTTCGGTGAGCCAGGCCTGTCCGAACCACATGGCCAGGAACCAGACGAAGGAGGCGATGTCGAGAGGCGTGAAAGCGGTCGTCATGGCGGTCGTCCGGAGAGGCAGATGGGATTGACAATACAGGCTCGCGAGACAAGGCAAAAGCGGTTGGCGGCGATCAGTTCTCCGCCGCCTCAGCCTCCTCGTATTCGGCCGAGAGCGTCAGCCATTCCTCTTCGAACGTATCCAGACCGCGAACGGCGTCGGCTCGCTCCTTGGAGAGCTTGGCGCCCTTGGCGGGATCGCTCGTAAACAGGGCAGGGTCGGCGAGCGCGAGGTCAATCCGACCGATCAATTTCCTCAGCTTGTCCATTTCCGCTTCAATGCCCTGGATGCGCTTCCTGAGCGGAGCGAGCTGAGTGCGCCGCTCGGCGGCGAGACGGCGGCGATCGGCATTGGTGACCCTCTGATCGTCGCCTTTCACTGCCCGATCGGCATCGCCGGGGCCAGAAAGGATAAAGCGTTTGTAGTCGTCCATGTCACCGTCAAACGGCGTGATGGTGCCTTTGTCCACCAGCCAGAGACGATCCATGGTTGCCTCGACCAGATGCCGGTCGTGGCTGATCAGGATGACGGCGCCCTCGAACTCGTTGAGGGCCTGGATCAGACTTTCGCGGCTGTCAATGTCGAGATGGTTGGTCGGCTCGTCGAGGATCAGCAGGTTCGGCCCGTGAAAAGTGGCAAGACCGAGGAGCAGGCGGGCCTTCTCGCCACCTGAGAGTTCGCGAGCGGGCGTATCCATCTTGTTGGTGTCGAGGCCCATCTGGGCGACGCGCGACCGAACGCGGGCGTCGGGCGCATCCGGCATCAGGCGGCGAACATGGGCGACGGCCGTCTCGTCCGGATGCAGCTCGTCGAGTTGATGCTGGGCAAAGAACGCAATCTCCAGCTTGCCGGCCTTGACGATGTTGCCCGAGAACGGCTCCAATCGATCGGCCAGAGCCTTAGCGAAGGTGGACTTGCCGTTACCGTTCTTGCCCAAGAGGGCGATGCGGTCGTCGTCGTCGATGCGCAGCGTCAGACGCTTCAGAACCGGTTTCTCGAGATCGTAGCCGAGATCGACCTTGTCGTAGGTGACGATGGGCGGCGCCAGCTTGGCCTTGGGATTGGGGAAACTGATCTGCCGGACGTTGTCCTCCAATACGGCATCGACAATATCGAGCTTTTCCAGCATTTTGATGCGTGATTGCGCCTGCGTCGCCTTGCTCGCCTTGTAGCGAAAGCGATCGACGAAGGCCTGCAGGTGCTTGCGCCGTGCCTCAACCTTTTCGCGCGCCTTTTCCTGCAGCAGCAGCTTCTCCTGTCGCTGGCGGGCAAACGAGCTATAGCCGCCTTTCCACAGCGTCAATTTGCCGTCGGACAGATGGCAGATGTGATCGACGGCGCTGTCAAGCAGGTCGCGGTCGTGGCTGATCAGCACGACCGTATAAGCGTAGCGCTGGACGTAGTTGGTCAGCCAGAGCGTACCTTCGAGGTCGAGATAGTTGGTTGGCTCGTCGAGCAGCAAAAGATCAGGCTCGGTGAACAGCACGGCGGCCAGCGCCACGCGCATTCGCCAGCCGCCGGAAAAGTCGGAGCACGGGCGTCGCTGGTCGGCCGAATCAAAGCCCAGGCCGGACAGGATGGTGGCGGCTCGCGCCTCGGCTGAATGCGCCTCGATGTCGGCGAGCCGCACCTGAATTTCGGCGATGCGATGAGGGTCGGCAGCCGTCTCGGCCTCGGTCATCAACGCGGTGCGTTCGGTGTCGGCGGCCAGCACGAAGTCGATCAGCGACGTGTCCGAGCCTGGAGCCTCCTGAGCGACCCGGCCAATACGGGCGCCGCGCTTGAGATCGATAGTGCCGCTCTCGGGCGAAAGCTCACCGGCGATGATATTGAACAGCGTCGTCTTGCCGGTGCCGTTGCGGCCGACGAGGCCGACTTTGGCACCATCATGGATGGTGACGGAGGCGCCCTCGATGAGAGTACGGCCGGCAATGCGATAGGTTAGATCGGAGATGATCAGCATGGTCGGGCGATTTCGCCCGAACCGCCGAGAAAGGCAAGACACAGCGGAGGAAAATTCGCGCGCTGCGGCAAGGCGCGGGATGCCCGACAGCCCCGCAGGCCGACAACCGGAACCGCCGAGGAGTTGGCCGATGACTTCGCCTTTGGTGCGTGTCGGAGCATGTCGCCATGGTTATTAACCCGCACTTGTTGCCGTCGCACGGCATGCCCACTTCGGCTCCAAGCCAAGAGACGATGTCGGGGGAGCGCGATGCGGGGACAGAAGTTGAAGCTTACAGTGGCCATTTTTGCTGCCACCATCGCGGCAGTGGGCGTTCTCGGCTACCAGGCTCACCAGATATTTGGCTCGGTGCCCTATCTCTTTCATCGCAACGCCGAACTCAAGGCCGACGGTTACTACATGGCCGAGTTCGAGTTCAGGATGCTCGGCATCGTCAAGAAGCTCTCCGACGGCAACTATCTCGACGCCTATTCGACCTTGCGTCGGTTGCGATACCAAATGGAAAGCGGCGACGGTATGGTCAAAATGCCAGCCGATACGTCCGCGAAGGCGCGCTACGAATTTCTTCTGTCCCGCCAGGACCCGACGACGGGTGCTTTCATGAGCCCGGACTATCCAGCGTTCACATTTGTCGCGCCAACGCTCAACGTCGTCGAGGCGCTTGACAGGCTGGCCACGGAAATTGGAGAGCCGCTGCGGCTCCGCTATCCTCTTCGTTTCCTGGACGCCATGGCTACGCCGGAGTCCCTCCGCGCCTATCTCGACGCCCATCTTTACACCGCTCGCTTCTGGGCGGAGCACCTCCCAGGGCCGGGCGTCTACGGCCCCGCCATTTCGGAGCTCGCCTACGTTGATCTGTTCGAAACGACCGGCACCTATCGTTTCACGCCAGCCTGGCACGAGGCGTTTCGCGACTGGCTCGACGCGACGCAGGATCCGGAGTCTGGCATGTGGGGCGCCCGCATGGGCACGCCGCGCGCCTTCGAGACCAAACACGATGCCAACTCGACCTATCACATTCTCCATTATCTCCTGACCGATGATGGTGCCGACCGCGATCCGGCGCATCCGTTGCGCCACGCCGACGCGCTGGCTCGGAGCCTGATGGCGGCGATGACGGCCCCCATGCCGGCCGGCGAGGACGAGCAACACGCCTGGAGCCTTGAGCAGGCGCAGGCGACGCAGCTTCTGACGCGCCGCCTGTGGGGGCACCTCGACGCCTCGGGGAGGGCGGCGGTTCGCTCGGCGCTGGAAGTGGCGCTGACCGAGCGATACCGTCTGCTTGACGAGGCAAAGGGCGGCTTCTCCATCTATCTCGGCTCGGCGGCCGACGTCGACGGGACGACAACGGCACTCGGCTTCATCGAGGCGACAGGCAGCCTGCCGGGAACGTCCGACCACGCCCGCCTGTGGGGCGAAATAGAAACGCCCACCGTCGATACCGTTACCTTCACTTCGCCGGCAGCGATTGAATTGCCGGACAATCCGACCATCAACTCCTTCCGTCTTTACATCGGCCCGACGCTAACAAGTGCCGACAACGGCCAACCCATTGCCGTTCTCTATCCGCCCAACAAGGGGGTGGTGCGCGACGTGATCGACCTCAGGCAGAGCGTTGGGCGCTTCCTGGCCGGCGCTGGCGCCAGCTTCGGCAATTGGTCGACTGCCGACAGCATTCGCAGTTCGGCGCTGCATCCGGACAGTGCGGCGCCCACCATTCCCGTTCTGAGAGTCGGCCGCACGCCCGGCGACGCCATCGGCGACATCGGCAAAGGCGCGTCAGACCTCATGCTGGTCGGCTACGACGTCTTCCAGCGGCCAGTCTTCGCCCGCCACTGCCGCGTCGGGGGCTAACGGTCGCAGAACATCAGTTTCGCTTTGCCGTCCGTCGTCGACCCGTTACTGTCAACGTGGAACCGGCGGCAGCCCGTCGGCGCGTCGAAAAGCTCTTGCCATGAAAACCGTCTGTTCCTCCCGCCACCGGCTTCATATCAACAATCAGGAACTCAACGCCGGAGTCATCACGCCCGCTTTCGAGCTGCCGGCCCGCGTTGACTTCATTCTGAAGCGGATTGCGGCGGTCGGTCTCGGCGACGTGATCGAGGCGGCCCCCATCGACGCCGTGGCGGCGGCGGCCAGAGTGCATGACGCCGGGTATCTCCAGTTCATGGCCGACTTCTGGACGCTCTGGCTTGCCGAGGGGCGAACTGGCCCGACCATGCCCTATGTGTGGCCGGCGCGTGGTCAGCGGGATATTCGGCCGGAACACGTCAACGGCCTGATGGGCTACTATTCCTTCGACGGCGGTGGCTCCTTCGTCGAAGGGACTTGGGAGGCGGTTCAGTCGGCGGTGTGGTCGGCGGTGGGAGCCGCCGAGTTGATTCATGGCGGCGAGAGGGCCGCCTATGCGCTTTGTCGGCCACCAGGGCATCATGCGGGATCATCGACCATGGGCGGCTATTGTTTCATCAACAATGCCGCCGTGGCCGCCCAGTGGTTCCTGGATCACGGGGCGCACCGCGTCACCATCCTCGACGTCGACTACCATCACGGCAACGGCACGCAGGAGATCTTCTATCGGCGCAACGACGTGCAGACGGTGGATCTCCACGCCGACACGCGCTTTGCCTATCCCTTCTTCTCCGGCCGCGCCGACGAAACAGGCGAAGGGGAAGGCGAAGGCTTCGCCCTCAACCTGCCGATGCCGTTCGGGACTGACTGGAAGACCTGGGGCGGCGCGCTCGAGGATGCCTGCCGGGCGATAGAAGCCTTCGGGCCGGATGTCGTCGTCATATCGCTCGGTCTCGATACCTTCGAGGGCGACCCAATTTCAAAGTTCCGGTTGAAACGCGAGGACTATCCGAAGATCGGCGCCCGCATAGCCCGCCTAGGCCGGCCGACGCTCTTCGTGCAGGAAGGCGGTTACGCTGTCGAGGATATCGGCCACAACGCGGTTGGGGTGCTCACCGGTTTCGAGGAATCCTGATAGTTTGCGTCAGTAGCCAATCCTGACAGAGGTTGGCGGGGTTAACAGCTATGTCTACCGCCATCAACAAGGGAGACAAAAATGCTGGATCACATGGGCTTTCCGGCCGTTGACTATGACAAGTCAAAGGCCTTTTACGACAAGGCTTTAGCTCCGCTCGGCGTCTCGGTGGTGATGTCCGTCTCTGCCGAGGAAACAGGCGGCGACGCGTTCGCCGGCTACGGTAGCGACGGCAAGCCGGATTTTTGGGTCGCGGCCGGCCGGCCGGCCGGCGAGATCACGCATTTCCACGTCGCCTTCGTGGCCAAGGATCGTGCCACCGTTGATGCCTTTTATGCCGCGGCCATGGCAGCGGGCGGTCGTGACAACGGTGGGCCAGGACTTCGACCGCATTATCATCCCAACTATTACGCCGCCTTTGTTCTGGACCCCGATGGCAACAACATCGAGGCTGTCTGCCACAAGCCAGAATGAAAGGGCGGGCGACAGCCCCCTGCTGCCGTCCGCCCCTGAACCGTAATGTTTGATCATATCGACTGTCCGGTGACGGACATCCGCCGTTCTGTCGCCTTCTATGACGCGTTACTGGAACCACTTGGCATCGCGCGGTTGATTACGCGCATTGCCTCAGGAGCTGCCAGCGCGTCGAATGCCGGCTACGGCCGCGATGGGCATGCCGGCTTCTGGCTGTCGGATGCAAGCCGCAAGGGACATCTCCATGTCGGCTTTTCCGCCTCGACGCGCGAGGCTGTTGCCGCCTTCCATGCGGCTGGGCTGGTAGCCGGCGGCGCGGACAATGGCGGGCCGGGACTTCGTCCCTATGCGGCGAACTATTATGCCGCCTATATCATCGATCCGGACGGCCATAACATTGAAGCGGTCTGCCGCGCGGATCCTGATCAACAGATGGTGCCGAATTGGGCATAGCCACGCACCGGGCGCTCGAAGTTGAGCGTGCGGCCATTGGCCTGTGCCAGCCGGGCCATTTCCGCTTCCAGATTGGCGCGTGGCGCGACGTGGAAAAGGGAAAGCCAACCGTGCAGAAGCGCACGGGCCGGAGCGCCCAGTCCCTCGCAAAATCCGAAATCGACTGCCGAGAGACGTCCTTCGTCCCTGACCAGGGCGAGACCGTGCGCCAGTGCCGTCGTCCAGTCGGGGATCATCGACAGCGTATAGGAGAAATAGACGCGGTCGAAACACCCCGTTCCGAAGGCCGTATCCGGATCGAAGAAGCAGGCGTCGCCTTCGGCGAGGCGAATGTCGAGGCCTGACCGTTCGACATTGCGACGCGCCGTCTTCAGCATTTCGGCCGAGATGTCGAAGCCGAAAAGACGTGCGCCGGGATAGCGCCGGCCGGCGGCGATGAGGTTTCGGCCGGTGCCGCAGCCGATCTCCAGCACACAACCGCCCGGCGGAACATCGAGGGCATCGATCATGCGATCGCGGCCAAGGAGGTAGGGTTTGCGGGTCGCGTCATAGACGTGCCGGGTCAGCCGGTACATGCGATCCATGGCCACCTTCTGGCCGTCCGATGACCGGGAGGCCGAGGCCGGCGCGGTCATGCCGCCCTCACATAAAGATGGAAGCCGCCATAGATCGACGAGCGGTCGCGGGCGACATAACCTGCCACGGTCGACGGGTCATAGGACCAGCCCGAGCGGATATCATCGGGCAGGACCGCCTCGAGCGGGCTGTCGAGGCCGGCCGAACGGAAAATGACGCGGGCGTTGGGGCGCGCCGTCCGGCTGATCTCGGTCCACAGGGCGATCATCTGGGCCGGCGTCATCCAGTCCTGGGCGTCGAGCAAAACGTAGCCATCAAGGCTGTTGGCCGGCATTCCGGCGAGTTGGTCGGTCATCGACGCGTGTATGGCCGTCACGCGATCCGCGTTGGCGCGGACGGCCTCGTAGGCGTCGCCCGTAAGGTAGGGCGGGACGGCGCGACGGTTCTCGCGGTCATAGCCGCGGCCAAAGGCTTGCCAGGCGAAATAATTGTCCTCAAGCGGAAAGTCGCAAGCGAGGCGTGAGAGGCGCTGGCGCAGCAGACCGGCCAGATCGCCGCCGGCATCGGCGGAAAGGTAGGCGAACTGGGCCGGCGGAATGCCAAGACCGTAGAGCGATACCGGCATGCGGCAGAGCCAGCGGACAAGCCTGGAATCGAAGACCGGCGCCAGATTCTCTTCGAACAGTCGCCGCTGCTCGTCGAGCCCGTGAGCCGTCAGCATCAGCCGAGGGTTCTTGCCATAGGCGCGGGCGAGCAGGTGCATCACACCGATGAAGCGACCGAGCAGGCCGTAGCGGTAAATGTTGCGGGTGAAAATGGCGATCTGCCGACGGCCGATCAGCCCGCGCTTTTCCCAATACTCCCTGGCATCTTGCGGCAGGTGATCGCGCAGAAAGCGGTCATAACGGGCGGTATTTTCGCGTTCATCGGCATGGCCGAAGAAGCGGAAGAAGCTTTCGTGGTTCGGCAAATGGCGAGCCGCCGTCAGCTTCAGCTTGAGCAGGGCGATATGGGCGGGGTTGAGATCGACGGCAATAATCTCGGCGGGGGAGGCCGCCAGATAGTTCATGACGTTGCAGCCGCCCGAAGCAATCGTGATGATGCGCTTGTCCGGACCGAGCTCAAGCGCCGCCATGTCGACGGCCGGATCTTCCCAGATCTGCGGATAGACCAAGCCGGAGAAGGCGAGGGTGAAGAGGCGTTCGAGAATGCCCTGCCGACTGGTGAGCTTGTTGGCATGCACCGCGTTTGCCAGGAGGTCCTTGGTCTTCTGCTTGCTCATGGAGGCGTCCCCTCAGTCGGCAGGTGAAAATGGCCCGCGAGTCGCCGTGCGGCCTGCCGCCTGAGCGAAGGCTTCTCCCACAATCGGATGACACTATTCCGACGAAGCCGGCAAAGTCGGAAGCAACGAGCTTCGAAAACGCCGGCAATGGAAAATTCTTCCGTGGATACTGACCTTGTTCCGCACCACGGAGGGGCCGTCGATCAGCCGGTGAAGCATGCAATCCATCGTCTGAATTCTTGACAAATCCGCCCTGCCGTGCGCTTGTCGCGCCCACAGATCCGGCCGCCCCCGAGGCGAGATTCCGGAGCCGTTCCCGACGGATTCAACGAGACAGGACGATCATCATGCACGCCTATCGCTCCCACACCTGCGGCCAACTTCGAGCCAGCGACGTTGGGCAGAATGTGCGGCTGTCCGGCTGGGTGCATCGCGTGCGCGACCATGGCGGCCTGCTGTTCATCGACCTTCGCGACCATTACGGCATGACGCAGGTCGTGGTCGATCCCGACAGCGGCTCATTCAAGCTGGCCGAGACGCTGCGCGCCGAGTGGGTGATCCGCGTCGACTGCCTCGTCCGCGCCCGCACGCCCGAGACCATCAACGCGAACCTGCCGACCGGCGAGATCGAAGTGTTTGCCAACGAGATCGTCGTGCTGGCGCAGGCCAAGGACCTGCCGCTGCCGGTGTTCGGCGAGCCGGATTATCCGGAAGACGTGCGTCTCAAGTACCGTTTCCTGGATCTTCGCCGCGAGACGTTGCATGGCAACATCGTCAAGCGGACGAAGGTCATTCGCTCCATGCGTCGCCGCATGGAAGATGCCGGCTTTACCGAATACTCGACGCCGATCCTGACGGCCTCTTCGCCGGAAGGCGCGCGCGACTTCCTGGTTCCGAGTCGCATCCACGCCGGCAAGTTCTATGCGTTGCCGCAGGCGCCGCAGCAGTACAAGCAGCTACTGATGGTGGCCGGTTTCGACCGCTATTTCCAGATCGCCCCCTGCTTCCGCGACGAAGACCCACGTGCGGACCGCCTGCCGGGCGAATTCTACCAGCTCGACCTCGAGATGAGCTTCGTGACGCAGGACGATGTCTTCAACACCATGGAGCCGGTGGTCCGTGGCGTCTTCGAAGAATTTGCCGAGGGCAAGCCGGTCACCCAGCAGTTCCGCCGCATCAAGTATGACGATGCCATCCGCCTCTACGGCTCCGACAAGCCGGACCTTCGCAACCCCATTGAAATGCAGGCGGTGACCCAGCATTTCGCCGGCTCCGGTTTCAAGGTTTTTGCCCGCATGATCGAGGCCGATCCCAAGACGGAAGTCTGGGCGATCCCGGCCAAGACGGGCGGCAGCCGCGCCTTCTGCGACCGCATGAACTCCTGGGCACAGGGCCAGGGGCAGCCTGGTCTCGGCTATATTTTCTGGCGCTCCGAAAATGGCACGCTGGAAGGCGCCGGTCCGCTCGCCAAGAACATCGGGCCTGAGCGCACCGAAGCCATTCGGGTGCAGCTTGGCCTCGCCGAGGGCGATGCCGTATTCTTTGTCGCCGGTGACCCGACGAAGTTCTACAAGTTTGCTGGCGAGGCGCGCAATCGCGTCGGATTCGATCTGAATCTGGTCGATACCGAGCGCTTCGAACTCTGCTGGATCGTCGATTTCCCCTTCTACGAGTGGAATGACGACGAGAAGAAGCTCGACTTTGCGCACAATCCCTTCTCGATGCCGCAAGGCGGCCTTGATGCGCTGAACAATCAGGATCCGCTGACCATCAAGGCCTTCCAGTACGACATGGTCTGCAACGGCTATGAGATGGCCTCGGGTTCGATCCGGAACCAGTCGCCTGAGACCATGGTCAAGGCGTTCGAACTGGTCGGCACCTCCAAGGCTGAGGTTGAAGAGCGTTTCGGCGGCATGTATCGCGCCTTCCAGTACGGCGCACCGCCGCATGGTGGCATGGCGGCTGGCGTCGATCGCGTGGTGATGCTGCTGTGCGGTGCGCAGAATCTGCGCGAGATCACGCTGTTCCCGATGAACCAGCGTGCCGAAGACCCGTTGATGGGCGCGCCGTCGGAAGCCTCGACCAAGCAGCTGCGCGAGCTGCATCTGAAGCTGAACCTGCCGAACTGATCGGCAGGCCTC
>Ga0316604_10000055_pt1 | contig 199594 bp, 112 predicted proteins | sample OWC_soil_day20_C_FD_207650 | JGI IMG/M metagenome (GOLD analysis project Ga0316604, IMG submission 207650) | Wetland soil microbial communities from Old Woman Creek delta, Ohio, United States - OWC_soil_day20_CT | ecosystem: Environmental > Terrestrial > Soil > Wetlands | place: USA: Ohio... | reverse complement strand
TGGATGCAACAGTAGCTGTTCCGGCAGCAGTAGTGGATGTCATAGTTGAAGTTGGAATGGTCACATCGCTGACACTTGGTATGGATATAGTAACGGCATCGCGGATACATCTAACAGAGTAGGCGTAGGTTTGCAGGTCGTCGGTCATGGCAGATGAACTAGAATTTATACGTAAAATATCACTGTACGCACTATTCCTAGAATATGTAGCACTCCAATAATCACCAACGCTACCTCTTGAAGAGAGAGCTCCTGTAGTATATACCAAGTATCCGGCCATGTGCAAATTCAATACAGATTTATAAGCATTGGTAGCATTTTGCCAGTATTGAGGTGCATCATCTGCGTTATACCATTCGGTGTAAGTCGGTAGCCTCCAACCCAATCCAAGCAATAGATTACAAGGATCGTTTGTAGATAACCAACTGGAAGTTCCGGAATAGGCTGTGTTCCATGCCGTATAGGCGTTCGAAGGAGTAAGCGTTGTTCCGTCATGTTTATACCCTTGCGAGCGGTTGAACTGCCAGTACCAACCGGCGGAGGCTTCTGTAGCATCATTTGCAGCGGACGGAATACTATCGGCTCCCAGATTTTGAGTCAACCAGCAGCGAGCCGCTCCGGATATACTCGTACTAATCGAATGGTAAGTAACGGTTTTGGTTACTGGTGCTCCATTCAATCCGGCTGTATGAATCACACTGAAGTTAGTCGGACAAATCTTAAAGCTGGTCACCGATGGACTATATGCTGTACCTTTACTATTGGTAGCATAGGCTCGAACGTAATAGGTTGAACTTTGATCTAAATTTTTAATGGTAGTATTAAATACTCCCAGTCCTGATCCGTTTACAATTACGCTATCGGATAAAGTCGGTGTACCGGTCGTATTCCATACCAATCCTCTCTCAGTTACGGTGGCACCTCCACTGGATGCAACAGTAGCTGTTCCGATAGCCGTTGATTCCGTCATACCGGTAGTCGGAATGGTTACATTGCTGACATTTGGTATGGAGATAGTGACCGCATCACGAATACACCTAACGGAGAAAGCATAGTTTTGCAAGTCGTCGGTCATGGCAGATGAACTAGAATTTATACGTAAAATATTACTGTACGCACTATTTCTAGAATACGTAGCACTCCAATAATCACCAATACTACCTCTTGAAGAGAGAGCTCCTGTTGTATTTGATAGATAACCAGCCATATGTAATTTTAAGACAGATTTATAAGCATCGGTAGCATTTTGCCAGTATTGAGGTGCATCATCTGCTTTATACCATTCGGTATAGGTTGGAAGTCTCCAACCCAATCCAAGCAATAGATTACAGGGATCGTTTGTAGATGACCAACTGGAAGTCCCGGAATAGGCTGTGTTCCATGCCGTATATGCATTTGAAGGAATAAGCGTTGTACCATCGTTTTTATACCCTTGCGAACGGTTGAATTGCCAGTACCATCCGGCTGCAGTTTCTCTGGAATCACTAACAGATACAGGTTGTACATCGGCTCCCAGATTTTGGGTCAACCAGCAAACCGGAGCACCGGATATACTGGTGCTGATAGAATGATAAGTTACCGTTTTAGTTACCGGCGCTCCGTTCAACCCTGCCGTATGAATTACTTCAAAAGATGTTGGACAAATCTTAAATGTGCTTACAGAAGAACTGTATCCGGTACCGATGCTGTTGGTAGCATAAGCACGTACATAATAAGTAACCCCCTCCTGAATATCCGGAATCGTAGCTGTGAAGGTACCGGTTCCGGAACCCGATGGAATAATCTCATCTGAGATAGTTGGCGTAGTACTGGTGGTACTCCAGCATAAGCCACGTGTTGTAACGGTTTCTCCACCACTGGATGCAACCGTAGCCGTTCCGTCGGCAGTAGTAGCCGTCATGGCCGAATCGGGAATCGATACGGTACTAACCATAGGTACTGATTTTACTAATGCAGCAAGAATACATCTAACGGAGTAACCATAGGTTTGCAAGTCATCAGTCATGGCAGATGACGATGCACTTATACGTAAAACATCACTGTACGCACTATTTCTAGAATATGTAGCACTCCAATAATCACCGACACTACCTCTTGAAGAGAGCGCTCCTGTTGTATATACTAAATAACCAGCCATGTGTAACTTTAATGAGGAACTATATGCATGTGTAGCATTGCTCCAACTACTGTTGGAATCTGCATTATTCCATTCGGTGTAAGTCGGCAGTCTCCATCCAAGGCCTAACAATAAGTTGCAGGGGTCGGTTGTTGACAACCAACTGGAAGTTCCAGAATAGGCCGTATTCCATGACGTATATGCATTTGAAGGAGTAAGTGTTGTCCCGTCGTGTTTATAACCTTGCGAGCGATTAAACTGCCAATACCATCCCGCTGATATTTCCCGGGTATCGGTTGTAGAAGATGGCTGTACATCTGCGCCCAGATTTTGGGTTAACCAACAGCGGGCAGCACCCGAAATATCTGTACTTACAGAGTGATAGATTACCGTTTTGGAAACAGGTGCTCCATTCAACCCTGCCCTATGAATCATCTCGAATGAGGTTGGACAAATAATAAAACTATAAGTTGTCGAACTATATCCGGTACCCTGTGCATTCGTAGCATAGGCTCGTATATAAATTGTAGTTCCTTCCGTTAGATCAGATAATTTTTCAGTAAAGGAACCTTTTCCCTCTCCACTGGGAACTATATTATCGGCAGTGGTTGGGGTTCCTGTTTTATTCCAACAGAATCCGCGGGTTGTTACCGAGGCTCCTCCATCAGAAATGACTGTTGCATAGGCTACTGCAGAAGTCGAAGTTTGTGTAGAATCGGGAACCGTCGCATTGGTTACAATAGGAACCGACAAGGTAAGTCCGTCGCGAATACAACGCAAAGGCAGAGCCGATGCTTTAGCAATATTCGACATAGCGCTGGATGCGGTTTGCTGAAGCAAATAGTATCCATTAGTATTAGAGTTTTGCGTAGCGCTCCAATAGTAGCTGGCCACTCCACGGTTGGTCAATGCACCTGCGGCAGCTGACAGATAGCCTGCTGCATGTAATTTTAAGACCGAGTTGTAACCGTCGGCTACACTTGCCCAACTTTGTGGCGCTGCGTTAGCAGCCAACCATTCGGCATAGGTAGGGATACGCCATCCCAGAGCTAGCAACAAGGTACACGGGTCATTCGCCGATGTCCATTGAGCACTTTCACTGATACTTGCAGTCCAGGTTGTAGCAGGTGTCCGTGTTGTCCCATCGTGCTTATATCCTTGCGAGCGGTTAAACTGCCAGTACCATCCGGCAGATGCATCTGTAGCATCTGTAGCAGAAGTTGGGACACTGTCGGCTCCAAGATTTTGAGTCAACCAGCAGCGGGCAGCTCCGGATATTGTTGTATTTACAGAACCGTAAGTAATTGTTTTTGAAACAGGGGCTCCCCGGAAGCCTGCAACATGAATTCCAATAAATGACGAAGGGCAACTTTTGGTTGTTATACTTGGACCGTATCCTGTTCCGGCGCTATTGATGGCATAAGCGCGGACATAATAGGTCTTACCCTCTTGCAAGTGAGTAATCGTATCACTGTAGGCTCCGATACCAGCTATCGAGTCGGTTGTAAACAAATTGCTCAATGTCGGGTTTTCGCTGGTTCCCCAACAGATACCACGCTTGGTAACAGTCGCTCCTCCATCGTCTGTGACGGATGTGGCACCCAGTTGTGTTGAGTCATTGAGGGATGACAGTACTACTGTGGTTAGTGTTGGCACAATAGGAGATGTGGTGATAGTGTCTATTTCTCCGTATCCGGTTCCTACACTGTTTGTGGCATAAGCCCTTATGTAATATTTAGTAGCATGAGTCAGTTTGCCTAGCGTGCTTGCAAAGGTACCCAGTCCGCTACCGTTAACGGTTTTAGTGGTAAGGGCTACTGTCGGTATGGAATCGGAACTCCAGCAGACGCCTCGGGATGTTACGGTCAATGTTCCGCCTCCGTTGTAGGTTACATTACCGCCGGAAGTAGCTCCGGTACTCCAAACAGAATCTGCTTTAAGTGTGATTACTGTTGGTATGTTGAGTGTTGTAATTGTATCGACTTGTCCGTATCCGGTACCCAGAGCACTGGTGGCATAGGCTCTGATGTAATAAATAGTTCCCGGACTTAGATTCTTGAGTGTTATAGAATATGCCCCAGTTCCTCCGGTAGCGTAAGCGGCATTGAGACTATCAGTTGTCGGTAAACCGTATGTGCTGTAACATACTCCTCTGGTAAGAACAGTTGATCCTCCATCCGATGTTACAGTACCACCACTGACAGCAGTGCTTTTGGTTATTGATCTGGCAGTCATGGTTACTACGGTCGGTAGTTCCGGCGTAGTAAATGTTGTTGGAATAGCCGAATAACGTATTCCGGCGCTATTGACGGCATACGCCCAAATGTAGTAAGTTGTATTAGGCTGCAAGGTTGTCAGTTGTCCTCTGAAGATCGAGCTATCTGTGCCTAATACCAAAGTACTATCAGCCGGAGTCGGATAGGACGGCGGATTTCCGGTTGTGTTCCAGTAGAAACCTTCATCGGTTACGGGCGCGCCACCTGTTGCAATAATTGAAGCAGAGGCTGTGCCGGTTGTCAGTTTCAGGTTAGTGGCTGCAGCTTCACTTACTGTCGGCGGAATGACAAGAGTCGTTATGCTGTCGAGCTCTCCGTACCCCGTACCTTTACTATTTGTGGCGAATGCACGGATATAATATTTAGTGCCGGGTAACAGTCCTGATATAGTTGAGGTATAACTACCCAACCCTCCAGAGCTATCGTTAAGTTTAGAAGTCATGTCAACTGTTGGAATAGTATCTGCACTCCAGCAAACACCTCGGACGTTAACAGGCATACCGCCATCGTCGATTACCGTACCTCCGCTTATGGCTTTAGTACTATCGACATCGCTATGAGGATTGGTGGTTACGATTGGCAATACAACAGCATTGGTTTTGAAGGTAACCTGACTGCCATAACCGGTTCCTACCGCATTCGTAGCGTAAGCTCTCACATAGTAATTGGTTTCAGGCGTTAGTCCTGTCATGTTGGCAACGAATGACCCGATTGTTGTTGTCGTATCATCGACCGTTTTAGTAGACAAAGATACGGTCGGATTACTGTATAAGCTCCAAATAACACCTCTGGCTTTAATTGTTGACCGTCCGTCATCGGTAATTTCACCGCCGCTTGTGGCCGTTGTTGCAATTATCTTGGTTACTGGTTTAGTTGCCGTTAAGATAGGAATTCCATCAGTCAATACCGTTCTTTCCAATCCATAAGCAGTCCCGATTTTATTTACAGCATAAGCTCTGACATAATACAATGTATTTGGACTTAAACCGGTCATTGTACTAACGTAAGAATCCGTACCAGATCCATTCTCTGTTTTATAATCGCTTGTTGTCGGATTGGTGTGAGTAGCCCAACAAAGTCCTTTTAAGGTAACATCGGCACCTCCGTCGCTTGTTATTTCTCCTCCACTTACGGCCGTAGCTCCTGCAACATCAGTTATTTCAATGGTGGTTACATATGGTGCTGTTGGAAATATGGTGACATGTACTTGGTTTCCGTAACTTGTTCCTACACTGTTTGTCGCATATGCGCGAATATAGTAGGTAACGCTCATGCTCATATTAGTGATCACACTGGTAAAGGATCCGATACCGGTGCCATCCGAAGTTTTGTTTACTGTTACCGTATCAGGCAAGAATGATGCGTCGGTACTCCAAATAACTCCTCTTTCGGTTACTGCCGCTCCACCATCACTTGTAATATTACCGCCGGTAGCCACAGATGATTTTGAGAGTGTTGTCGTATAATTCGTCGTTAAGGTTGGCGGAATAGCCGGAGTAGTAAAGCTCATTTCATTGCCATATCCGACGCCTTGGCTGTTTACGGCGTACGCTCTTACATAATAAGTTGTTGCCGGACTGAGTCCTGTTAACGTACTATAAAAGATACTGTCGCCGGAATCATATAGTGTTTTCGTGTATAGGCCAACGGTAGGATTGTGCCCGGTGCTCCAGCAGACACCCCGATTTGTGATAGTTGCTCCACCATTACTTATAATAGTTCCACCTCCACTAGCCGTAGTTCCGTTGGCAGAAGCTGTAATCGAGTCTGTTTGAACAACAGGAACCTTCAGTGTCGTGAATGAAAGCTCATTACCATAGGCTATGCCGACGCTGTTAATGGCAAATGCTCGAATATAATAAGTAGTTCCGGCGGTTAACCTAGAAAGCGCAGTGGTAAATAGACCTGTTCCTGTTCCTGTTTGTGAAACCTTATTGACAGAGACAGTGTCTGGTCTGAAACCAGAGACTGTACTCCACATGACTCCACGAGTTGTAACACTCTCTCCTCCGTCATCGGTGATGTTTCCGCCACTATAAGCTGTAGTGCTTTGAATATTAAACGCTGCACGGGTAGTTAATGTTGGCAGTGTTGCAGGGTCGGTGATAAAACTTAGTATATTACCATATGCAGTACCTGCAATATTGGATGCATAGGCTCTGACATAGTATGTAGTGCTTCCTTTTAATCCCGTAATTGTACTGATGAAATCTCCTGAGCCAGATCCATTAGATGTTTTATTAACAGTTACCGTATCAGGATCGAAGGTCGCGATCTTGCTCCACATTACACCTCTTGTTGTGATAGAAGAGCCACCGTCATCAGAAATTTCGCTTCCACATGTTGCTTTTGTGCTACCTGCTGCTTCTGCATACAAAGTCGTCACGGTTGGTAAGGCTGGCGTTTTGAAGCTGACTTCGTCTCCGTATGAAATACCTGCACTGTTGACTACGTATGCCTTCACATAATAAACAGTGTTAGGCAATAAATTGGTTAATGAGTGAGTATAACTACCCGTGAAATAGCCTGTTTCTGCGGTGCGGTTGTATTTGATAGTATCTGTTTCAAAGTTGGGGGACGTGCACCAGTATAGTCCTCTGGTGGTTACAATTGCACCTCCATTGGAGGTAATGGTACCTCCACAGGTAGCCGTTGTTGCAGATGTAACTGTAGCACTATTTGTCACAATTGTGGCAAGAGTCGGTGGATTGGTCGTGAATACGATTGCATTACCATAAGCTGTTCCTACACTGTTTGTTGCATAAGCTCTGACGTAATAAGTTGTATTTCCTAGAAGGTTCGTTATATTAGAGGTAAATGTTCCCGAACCTGTTTCATTGGGAATAATATTGGCATAGATAGTAGGAGATCCGGTAGTATTCCAACAAATACCACTAGCAGTTACTTCGGTTCCTCCATCAGTGGCAATGTCACCTCCACTTTGGGCGGATATATTTGTAATGTTACTGGCTTCAGTAGTTGTAACCGTTGGAATTCCATATGTGGTGAAACTAACCTCATCTCCATAACCAGTTCCTATATTATTTGTTGCGTAAGCTCTCACATAATAGGTTATACCCCACAACAAGCCACTGAGTGTCGAATTAAAGGAGGTAGTATCGGATTGTATAGTTTTGTTGACGACAACTGTATCCGGATCAAAACCAGATACTGTGCTCCAGTAGATACCCGATTTGAAAATAGATGCACCTCCATTACTTATAATCGCTCCTCCGGATGTGCCGGATACTCCGTCTGCATTACTTGTAGCCGCTTTTGTTATCACTGTAGGTAGTTCCGGGTCGCCGGAAAGGAATGTAACAACATTACCGTAAGCTGTTCCAGCACTGTTTGTCGCATAGGCACGAACATAATACCAGGTATTTCCTGTTAATCCAGATAGAGTGTGTATGAATTCCCCAATTCCAATAGAACCTGTTGTATGTGTATTATTAATCGTAGGAGATCCTGAGGTATTCCAGCAAATTCCGCTTACTGTTACTGTTGCACCGCCGTCACTAGTAATTGTACCGCCGCCTACGGCAGTTCCGCCGGTTATAGATGAAATATCGGATGTAATGACTACAGGAATGGTTACTGTAGAGAAAGTTACATCTTCTCCATAAGCAATCCCGACATTACTGATGGCATATGCTCTGACATGGTAAGTTGTTTCTCCTGTAAGTCCCGTCATTATTCCATTGAAGGTTCCGTTTCCACTTCCACATGTAATGTGAAGAGAATCAACCGTTGGATTAGCGATTGTGCCCCAACAGATACCACGTTCGATAATATCGGCACCACCATTACTGATTATTTCTCCGTTACCTTGTGCACTTACGCCTGCGATATTGGATACTGCAAGTGTTGTAACTGTCGGTATTATCGGGTACGGAGTTGTGAAGCTGACTTCATCACCATAGGCGATGCCTGCAGTATTTACGGCATAGGCACGAAGATAATAACGAGTACTGCCGTACAAATTGGTAACAGTAGATGTAAATGTCCCTGTTCCTGTTCCATCGGAGGTATGAGAATCGGCTAAGGTCGGATTTGGAGTAATACCCCAGCATACTCCTCGACTGGTTACGGGATCGCCGCCATCGCTACTGATAATACCTCCACTAAGTGCTGATACGTTAGTTATTGATGTTGGAGCAATTGTGGTTAGTGTCGGAACTACATCGGTAGAGAATGTCATGTCGTCACCATACGAAATACCCTCACTATTAATGGCGTATGCTCTGAAATGATAAACCGCACCGCCTGATAGCCCAGTAGCTTTTATTGAATAGGTTCCAAGTCCTGTACCTTTTGAAAGATAACTGTTCGCGTCATAAGTCGGGTTTTCGGAGGTTCCCCAGCAGATACCTCGTTCTGTAACTGAAGCTCCTCCTTCAAAGAGAACCTGTCCACTCAGAACCGCTGAATTACCGGTGATAGAATCAACCGATACCGTCATTACCGAAGGCGTTATCGATGCTTGGGTAGTTAAACTGTCAAGGTTACCATACGAAACTCCTGCGCTGTTGACAGCATAGGCTCTTACATAGTATTTAACACCGGGCAGTAATCCTGTCATGGAGCTGGTGTAATTCCCGATACCATCTGTGCCTAATGATTCTGATGTTTTGGTTGTTAATGAGTTAGTCGGATTTTTTCCCAGACTCCAACAAATACCTCTTGCAGTAATGGTCGAATGGCCTGATCCTGTGATCGTACCTCCACTTTCAGCTGTTGTATAGCTGATATTAGACGGCGTTGTCGTCGTAATAGGAACTAAAGATGCGGTTATGAAACTTACTTCATCGGTATAACCGGTACCTGCCGTATTGGTTGCATATCCTTTTACATAATAAACGGTTCCCATTTCCAACCCTGTTAGATGGGTGAGATAATCGCCAATATCGGTTGCATTTAGTGTTACAGAAGATACATAGGTGTAATTGATTTGATCACTACTATAGCAAACACCACGAGCCGTAATGGGTGCTCCTCCATTACTCAGAACAGTTACTGTTCCGTCTGCTGTGGTACCTGTAATATTGGTTATAACAAGAGAAGAAGAAGTTAATGTAGGAACCACAGGTTCAGAAGTTACAAACTTAATAATATCTCCGTATGCTGTTCCGTAGCTATTTGTTGCATAGGCTCTTACATAATATGTAGTGTCTCCTAGCAGACGAGTCATCGAACTGATGAACGTTCCGGTCCCGGTTCCATTGCTGGTGGTTCCGGCAGCAGTATCATCGGTTGGATCTCCCTTCAAACTCCAAATAATTCCTCTCTTGGTAACAGATGCGTTGCCCGAACTAGTTACTTCGCCTCCGCCTGTAGCAGAAGTGCTGGTAATATCAGCTATGCTTGATGTAGTGACTGCAGGTATATCTGGATTCAAGACAAATGTTTTATCTTCTCCGTAAGCATAGCCTACACTGTTGCGGGCAAATGCACGCACGTGATAGGTGACATTTGTTGATATGCCAGTCATCTTGGTGGTATACATACCTACAACTGCCGAGTCATCGTAAGCATGATAAGAATAAATCGTTGGATTTACAGAAGTACTCCAGCAGAGTCCACGTGAAATAATAGCGGCTCCTCCGTTCGAAGTTATATATCCGCCACCTGTTGCTGTATTATTCAGAAACGACGAGGGTGTGAGCGTGTGAACAGTTGGATAGTCCAGTGTCGTTAGACTGTCTAAATTGCCGTAAGCAATACCGGCCGAATTGATAGCATAGGCTCTTATATAGTATTTTGTACCGGTCTGTAATCCTGTTAGATTGCTAGTATATGTTCCAATGCCAGTGCCGTTAGAGGTATGACTGTCATTATAGGTTGGTATGGTATCACTACTCCAGCACACACCTCTAGCTGTGATTGTAACATTTCCAGGATCAGTGATGGTACCTCCTGAACTTGCAGTTGTTCCGGTCACATTGGTTGGTGAGGTCGTAGTCAGAGTAGCAAAAGTCGCTGTTATAAAACTAATTTCGCTTGAATAACCAGTTCCAACAGTGTTAGTTGCGTACCCTTTTGCGTAGTAGGTAGTATTGGGGATAAGACCAGTCAATTTGCTGATAAATGTACCAATATCAGAGTTGTTGATAGTATTTGAAGAAACGTAGATATAATTTATCCTATCAGCGCTGTAACAAATACCTCTAGCTGTAATCACAGCACCTCCATTATTGAGAATGTTCATTGTACCGACAGCTGTGGTATCGGTAACATCAGAAACAGAAATCATTGACGAACTCAGTTCTGGAACGACAGGGGGCTGTGTGGTGAATACAATTAAATTGCCATAGGCATACCCATAAGCATTTACGGCATATGCTCGTACGTAATATGTGGTATTGCCTAACAGAGGAGTTAATGTACTGGGGAACTCTCCAACACCAGAACCATCATTAGTGATAGTTGCCGAAGCATCGTCTAATGGATCGCCTAAAGAGCTCCATATAATGCCTCGTTTAGTAATGGAGGCTCCTCCGCTACTTGTTATGTTCCCTCCACTGATGGCAGATATACTTGTTGTATCAGATATATCCAATGTTATGATTTCAGGGGCATCTGGGATGATCTTAAATGTTTTATCTTCTCCATATGCTACGCCGACGCTGTTAATGGCATAAGCCCTTAGGTGATATTCTACATTAGCAACCAAGCCGGTCATGGTGCTGTAAAACAATCCTAAGCCACTTCCATTCGGGGTATGGTATGAATAAATAGTCGGATTTTCACTTGTGCTCCAGCATATACCTCTTGATGTAACTGTTGCTCCTCCGTCAGCAGTAACATTTCCTCCGGCTACTCCCGTACTGTTATAAAGATTAGATGCATTGATAGTTATAATTGTTGGATAATCAAGTGTTGTTAAACTATCAAGATTGCCGTAGGATACTCCGGCAGCGTTGATTGCATACGCTCTTACATAATACTTTGTGCCGGGGTTCAGTTTTGTTAAGGTACTCGTAAAATCAGATGATCCATCGCCTGTAATTGTTTCGGTGGTGAGAGTATCAAGATCAATGGTCGGATTATTCGAGACGCTCCAGCAGACTCCTTTGGACGTAATATTGGAATAACCACTGCTGGTAATAATACCTCCACTGGATGCGGTTGTTCCTGTTATATTTGTAGGTGAGACCGTTTGTATGGTTAAATGAGCCGCAGTAACGAAACTGGTCTCTGGCCCGTAACCGGTTCCTACTCTATTTGTTGCATACGCTTTGACATAGTATGTAGTTCCTTCTGACAAACCGGTCATTTTCGTTATGAATGAGCCTATATCGGTAGCATTAACGGTTGAAGAAGAAACACATTGATATGTGATATGATCCGTAGTATAGCAAAGTCCTTTGTCAGTAACTACAGCCCCGCCGTTACTCGAAATTGAACTGGTTCCGACAGCAGAATTACCTGTAATGCTGTCAATGGTTAGATAAGAGTCAAGTGTTGGTATGACAGGATCTGGGGTTGTGAATTGTATCAGATTTCCATAGGCTGTGCCTACGCTGTTGATAGCATAAGCTCTTACATAGTAAGTGGTATTGCCCAGTAACGGTGTTAAAGTACTCGGATATGAACCAACTCCAGATCCATCGTTTGTTCTGACATTTGAAGAATCGTCCAACGGATCACTTATAGAACTCCAGATAATTCCTCTTTGTGTAACCGATGCCCCACCGTCAGCTGTAATATCACCACCACTCTCGGCACTTATGCTCGTAATATTTCCGGCAGGTAGCGTAATGATGGTAGCTAATGCCAATGGAGTGGTAAATGTCACATCATCTCCATATGTAATTCCTTGTGAATTAACCGCGTATGCTCTAATGTGGTAGGTCGTGTTGGGAACCAGATTGGTTAGGTAACTTGTAAATGAGCCGATCCCGGTACCAGTCGATGTTTGAGTTGTTTTGCTGGTTAGTGTTGTATCCGGATCGACGTAAGGACTCCAGCAAATTCCGGTAACCGTTACGTTAGACCCTCCGCAGGAAACAACTTCTCCGCCTCCGGTTGCTGTATATCCGGTCGTATTGTCGGTGATAGCAGACGTAACAACAATGGGATCGCAGGCTATATCCTGCCAGGTAGAACCGTTGTAAAAACGAATGATCTTTGCAAGCGAATTAATATAAAGGGCTCCGGCGGTGAGTCCTGTAATGGATGGATCGCTATTGATGACGGGCAATTTGTAGGTGGAGATGCTTTTCCCTGAAGTAAAACCGCTATTGTCACCGATATTACTGGCGGTAGTTAACTCGGCCATCTTCGTCCATGCACTGCCATTGTAAACCATCACGGCTTTGTTGACGGCGGAATAGTAGATAGATCCGGCTTGTGGATTGAGCGGAGCATCGCTTAATGATGGAAGATAGGGAATGCCATTTTTTACAACAAAAAAATCTTGTGTGGTGGTGGTTGAAATATTACTTGTACAAAGGGTTTCCCAACCGGATCCGGTATAAATAAGAGGAGAAGAATCTGTACTACTAAAAATGAGCATGCCGAGTTCAGGAGAGGAAATGGTAGACGGGTCTATTACCGGAAGATGGGGAAGACCCTCGATTACCCGGAAATAGTTTTGCCCTGATGCAGAAAGCCCAGTCATCAGAAGAACAAAAAATAAAATTATATGTAGTATTCTATTCAAAGTGAATAACGGTACATGAATGATTCACACTCTGAGATTTAATCTGTTATACTACGGACATATCTATTCAATTGGACCAAAACACTGTGAGCTATTTGGCGCATTGCTATCTCTTTGCCAATCATTGATATGAGAGCATTGCATGTATGCTTTGTCCTGTTAAGGAGTTCGCGATAGCATTGAAATTAAGAATAAGAAATAAATTCTCTTAGATTGTTGAAGAAGGACACATATGTGGTTCTTGTGTCCGTTGGCGATTGAAGCTTGCTATCCTATTGGATTGTAAATGATGCAAGTTTATTGCAAATTAACTTTCTCATTCAAGCTTGTCACACAAATAAAATGACAGCTATTATTTCTTTCTGTCGTATATATTATAAGTATACTTTCCATGAGAAATTCGATAATGCTTATTCCGTATAGCAATGTCTATTAACGATAATAAAACATCGCTTTTTCTTTACACCTAAAACCTTGCAAAGATAATCTAAAAGAACAGAAATAATTCGTCGTGCATTTGATAATTTAAAACTAAGAAAGTTGGTCAATTTGGAGAATAGTCATATTTATATAACTATCAATCAAATATGTACGGAAATTGCTATGGCGAAATACAAAAAAACTCTTGAGATACTAAAGTAAATCGCGACAAAAAGTATTTCTTGAACCAAATGCGTAGCCCACGCTTACAGCAGAATACTTCGGCATTGATAGCAGACATCAGCTATTTAGAGTCATGGCAGAAGAACTAAATTGAAAGATTGAGGATGTCATTCATTATCGACATAGTCGCACTGTGTATTTGGCAAAGAACCTATTAGCAAAGCAATAGAGTGAAAAAAGGAAGATAAATAGATTTAAATAAGCACACTATATTGCCCTTCTTGATAAAGCCATTTTTTTCACGGCAGAATAATAAAAATTCTGTTCTATTAGATATTAATTTGCATGCCTTTTTAGCCTGATAAATAATTTTGTGCCATTATGAGATCAAACATCAGACGTCTCCAACGATTGACACAATGGTGGTTCCGACCATGCGATTATATCGTTTGTTCTGTTTTCGACCCCGCCACTTTCGGTCTAACTGAGATGATTCTCTTTATTCTTTGTTATTTATGACTTGACTTTACCTCCACGATTATATGCGAATTCTTCATATAGTCTTTATTATTAATTAGTTGATTTAGGATGGTTATATAGCATAGAGATCAGAATGCTCTTTCTCAGAATATGACCACAATCCGTTTGGAGTATAGAACTAGTTTCTGATTCATGTCAATGAAATCTTCCCACATCGGTTTTAATAGAACTCGGTGCGTTTTTTTTGTGATTTGCCTGTCATTATGTTGTAAATTTACCAATACGTATAACCGTTAGGAAACGTTCCCGATTCTCCGTCAGGGTTAGTCACAATTACATCTGTAGATCCCGTAGTTTGGCTTGGCGTGATAACAACAATAGTTGTTGAATTGACAACGGTTCCAAATACAGTAGTCCCACCAAACGAAACGCTACAGGTTTTTCCTCCGAAAATTTGCTCGGTATATGCCTCTGGTGTTGATGATCCTGAGATATTATTTCTATATAGTAATGCAACACGGCCAAGCCCACCAGCCCCACCGGTATAACTTACAGTACCCCCAGTACCTCCATTGGCTACAACAGTATTGGAACCTAAGCCGGCATTGGTAACATTAAGCAGGATTGACCCTCCGGATCCGCCACCACCGCTACCAGGCTCGGCATCACCCGGATCATATGCACCTGCACCATTGCTGCCATTTGCTTTTATTGATCCGACATTTGTAAGTGTGCCTACAGAGAGCATAAGGATACCTCCGCCTCTTCCTCCAGCGCCTCCATATCCGACTTGATTATCAGTATCAGCACCACCACTGCCACCGCCGGAGCCAAGATATAGGTTCGAAAGGTCAGCAGTCCCATAAACAGTACCGGGATAACCGCCATAAGCGATGTTATAATACACACCTCTCCCGCCCGCAGTTCCATAGCTTCCGCCACCGCCACCGCAAGCATTGTCACCACCATCAGTGGTGACGGCATATCTTCCGCCTCCACCAGCGCCATAGTAGTTCAGATAAGATTGATCATTAGGATAACCAGGGGTGGATTCACCGCGTCTTCCGCTGGTATTTCCAGTGACTTGAGAGCCTCCTCGATATCCGTTCCCGCTCATATCAATCGTACCGTTGTTGATTAATTGCCCGCTGGCTTTAAAATAAAGGACACCGCCTTTTGTTCCATCCCAGGCGCTAGCAGTTAAAGTGATGCCGGAATTGATGGTGACATCGGCATAGTTTGGCACTCTCTGAAGCATTACCCGCTGACATGTTGTTGTAATACCTATATTGGTATCATCGGTTGTGTTGTTTCCGTAATATTTCGTTTTATTGGTTGTGAATGTAACTACATTTGACGATATTGATTGAATGGTCAACGTTTCATAATTACCAACGTTGGCATTGTTTGTGCTAGTACCCTGCAAATTAATGAGCAACATTTCGTCGCCGACTGCAAGGGAGCCTGCTGCAGGTGTAGTCGAAAGTGTTGCTGTATTTGCGGTGAGTCCCGTGACAGAGAAGTTAACCGCATCAGCGTAAGTTCTGCCTGTTGCGATAGCATCAGTGTTGATGTTTTTATTAGCATCGACCGTAATTGAACCATCCAAACCTGTTCCGGAATCACTGCCGAAGAAATTAGCACCTGTGATTGTCACAGTTGTTCCACCTGCACTTGTTCCGTTGTCCGGAGAGATAGAAGAGATTGTCGGAGCCAAATATGCAAAACCGTTGGTCAATGTTGCCGATTGTCCATCGTAATTTGTAACGACTACATCTGTGGCACCACTGGAGTGAGCCGGGGTCGTAGCGGTTATGGAAGTCGCGCTGGCAAAGTTAATATTTGTGGCTTGGTTTCCGCCGATAGTGACATTGGATTGATCTGTTGCAATTGTCATCCAGTTGGTTATCCAAGGTTTATTATAAACATTGGGACGGTGATGGCTCAGAGGTGCCTGGTAGATAGCGTTGGTATAAGAGGAAGTATATCCTCCAAATAAGTATATAGAATCATCTATTATTGCAGCCTGAGATCCATACAGAGCAGCAGGTAAGGTGCCACTGGCAACAGACCAATGAATCGGATCCGCAACAGATGATTTATAAATTGCGCTTGTGCCAGCACTTCCGTTATATCCTCCCAATAGATAAATAGAATCTCCTACTGTTATTAGTTGAGAAAGGCCCAGTGCTCCAGGTAAAGTCTTGCCTGTGTTTGTCCAAGTTGTCGGATCTGCAACCGGAGCGCTATAAATTATGTTGCTGTACGATCCGGTATTTCCGCCAAAAATATAGACATGATCTCCAATAACAGAGACAGCTCCAGTATATGATCCCGATGGCAAAGTCTTTCCTGTATTTGTCCAATTAGTCGGATCCGCAACTGGTGCCCTATAAATGGAACTAAGCAACGAAGTACTGTATCCTCCAAATAGATAGATATAATCTCCTATTGTACAAATCTGACTTGCATGGGTAGCAACAGGTAGCGTTTTTCCGGTGTTTGTCCATACTGTCGGGGCAGAGACCGAAGCCGTATAGATTGTACTCATTGATGCCCCATTATGACCACCGAAAAGATAGAGCTTATCAGCAACTTTCACTAGACTTGACCAATATAAACTTCCAGGCAAAGTCTTACCTGTGTTTGTCCAATTCGTTGGATCCGCAACCGGAGCAGTGTAAATAACATTTGTGTACGCACTGCCATTATAACCACCAAACAGATATATCGTATCTTCAATAACTGCCAGTTGCGAACCATAAAGTTTACCTGGCAGAGTCTTCCCGGTTGCAGTTGCCCAATTAGCATCACCTCCTGTATTTGGCGGAATGAAATTCGTTCCCGTGATTGTTACATTAGTTCCTCCCGAAGTCGGTCCGTTGTCCGGAGAGATAGAAGAAATTGTCGGAGCCAGTTCTATAAATGTAAAAGCATTTGTAAGTGTGTCTGCCTGCATATCGGGGTTAATCACAATCACGTCGTAAGTTCCCACAGCATGGGCAGGCACAACCACACTCAAAGTGCTTGCGTCAACTCTGCTTACGGATGTTGCATTTATCTTTCCGAACTTGACTATTGGAGTCTGTAAGAAATCAGATCCGGAAATTGTAACAGTGATTCCTCCCGCAGCCAACGAAGAGGCTGGTGTTATACTGCTGACAGTTGGAGGCTCATTGAAAGTATAGCTGCCGGTTAATGTTGCCGATTGTCCATCGTAATTAGTTATAACAACATCCGTAGCACCACTAGGGTGAGCCGGGGTCGTAGCGGTTATGGAAGTCGCGCTGGCAAAGTCAATGTTTGTGGCTTGGTTTCCACCGATAGTGACATTGGATTGATCTGTTGCGATTGTCCTCCAGTTGGTTATCCAAGATTTATTATAAACATTGGGGCGATTATGGATCAGAGGAGCCCGGTAGATAGCGTTGGTATAGGAGGAAGTATATCCTCCGAATAAGTATATAGAATCATCTATTATTGCAACCTGAGATCCATACAGAGCAGCAGGTAAGGTGCTATTGGCAACAGTCCAAGTCGTCGGATCCGCGACAGATGATTTATAAATTACGCTTGTGGCAGCACTTCCGTTATATCCTCCCAATAGATAATTAGAATCTCCTACTGTTATTAGTTGAGATTGACCCAGTGCTCCAGGTAAAGTCTTGCCTGTGTTTGTCCAATTAGTCGGATCCGCAACCGGAGCGCTATAAATTATTTTGTTGTACGATCCGGTATATCCGCCAAAAATATAGACATGGTCTCCAATAACAGAAACAGCTCCTGTATATAAACCCGATGGCAAAGTCTTTCCTGTATTTGTCCAATTAGTCGGATCCGCAACTGGTGCCCTATAAATGGAACTAAGCAACGAAGTACTGTATCCCCCAAATAGATAGATATAATCTCCTATTGTACAAATCTGACTTGCATGGGTAGCAACAGGTAGCGTTTTTCCGGTGTTTGTCCATACTGTCGGGGCAGAGACCGAAGCCGTATAGATTGTGTTCATTGACGCACCATTATGACCACCGAAGAGATAGAGCTTATCTGCAACTCTAATCAGACTTGACCAATGTAAACTTCCAGGCAAAGTCTTACCTGTGTTTGTCCAATTCGTTGGATCCGCAACCGGAGCGGTGTAAATAACATTTGTGTACGCACTGCCATTATAACCACCGAACAGATATATCGTATCTTCAATAACTGCCAGTTGCGAACCATAAAGTTTACTTGGCAGAGTCTTCCCGGTTACAATTGCCCAATTAGCATCACCTCCTGAATTCGGCGAAATGAAATTCGTTCCCGTGATTGTTACATTAGTCCCACCTGCAGTCGGTCCATTGTCTGGCGAAATAGACGAAACTGTCGGGGCTGGTTCTGCAAATGTAAAGGCATTTGCAAGTGTGTCTGCCTGCGTATCGGGGTTAATCACAATCACGTCATAAGTTCCCACAGCATGGGCAGGCACAACCACACTCAAAGTGTTATCGTCAACTCTGCTTACGGAAGTTGCATTTATCTTTCCGAACTTGACTATTGGAGTCTGTAAGAAATTAGATCCGGAAATTGTAACAGTGATTCCTTCCGCAGCCAACGAAGAGGCTGGTGTTATACTGCTGACAGTTGGAGGCTCATTGAAAGTATAGCTGCTGAATGTTGCCGATTGTCCATCGTAATTTGTAACGACTACATCCGTTGCACCACTGGAGTGAGCCGGGGTGGTAGCGGTTATGGAAGTTGCGCTGGCAAAGTCAATGTTTGTGGCTTGGTTTCCACCGATAGTGACATTGGATTGATCTGTTGCAATTGTCCTCCAGTTGGTCAGCCAAGGTTTGTTATAAACATTGGGACGATTATGGTTCAGAGGAGCCCGGTAAATAGCGTCGGTTGATGTGGTTGTATAACCCCCCAAAATGTATGCATAGTTATCTATAACAGCAACACTTGAAAGACGTAGTGCTGCAGACAGAGTACTTGCAGAGGTGGCCCAAGTGGTTGGATCAGTTGTGGAAGCTGTAAAAATTGCAGACACACTAGCACTGCCGTTGTAACCTCCAAGTAAATGCAAAGAATCACCAATGGTTATAAGTTGACCATAAGCCCTGGCACTTGGTAAAGTCTTACCAGTATTGGTCCAATTAGTCGGATCCGCAACCGGAGCGGAGTAGATTACATTTGTATATGCGCTGCCATTATATCCTCCAAACAAGTACAAATTATTGCCAACAGTTGCTATATGCGAGCTGTAGAGATTACCCGGCAGGGTCTTACCGGTATTAGTCCATGTAGTCGGATCGGCAACCGAAGCGGAGTAGATTACGTTCGTTGCTGTACTGCCATTATTACCTCCCAAAAGATATAAACTATTGCCAACAGTTACCAATTGCGAGCTATGAATATTATCAGGTAAAGTTTTACCTGGTACCACTGTCCAAGTGGTAGGGTCAGAAATTGAGGCCGTATAAATTACATTAGTAGCAGCACTGCCATCATATCCCCCCAATAGATATAAATTATTGCCAACGGTTACTAATTGTGACATATAAAGATTGCTAGGCAAAATTTTGCCGGTATTAGTCCAATTCGTTGGATCCGTAACCGGAGCGGTATAAATGGTATTCGTGTAAGCACTGCCATTATGTCCTCCAAAAAGATATATCTTATCTTCAACAACGGCCAATTGCGAACCATAAAGTGCACTTGGTAATGTTGTTCCGACTACGGTTTCCCAATTAGCATCATCTCCTGAATTCGGCGAAATGAAATTCGTTCCCGTGATTGTCACATTTGTCCCACCTGCAGTCGGTCCATTGTCTGGCGAAATAGACGAAACTGTCGGGGCTGGTTCTGCAAATGTAAAGGCATTTGCAAGTGTGTCTGCCTGCGTATCGGGGTTAATCACAATCACGTCATAAGTCCCCACAGCATGAGCAGGTACAACCACACTCAAAGTGCTTGCGTCAACTCTGCTTACTGAAGTTGCATTTACACCTCCGAACTTCACCGTAGGAACACCAACAAAATCAGATCCTAAAATTGTCACGGTGATTCCTCCGGTTGCTAACGAAGTTGCAGGGGTGATACTGCTAACTGTTGGCGGAAGAACATATGTATAACCATTAGTATATGTTGCCGATTGCCCGTCACAGTTGGTCACAGTTACATCGACCACACCAGCAGTATTGGCTGGTGTGCTAACTACAATTGTTGTTGAGTTGATCACCGTTCCATACACAACAGTACCCCCAAATGAAACACGAATGGTTGTACCACCTTCAACCTGTTGGGCATATGCAGCAGGCGTAGATGATCCAGAGATATTATTACTATAAAGTAAAGCAACACGGCCAAGTCCACCAGCACCACCGTAATAACTTACAGTACCCCCGGTACCTCCATTGGCTACAACAGTATTTGAACCCAACCCGGCATTAGTAACATTCAGTAGGATTGACCCTCCGGATCCGCCACCGCCACTACCCGGCTCGGCATCACCCGGATCATATGCACCAGCACCATTGCTGCCATTAGACTTTATTGATCCTCTATTTGTAAGAGTGCCTGCTGAGAGCATAATGATACCTCCACCTCTTCCACCAGTGCCTCCATATCCAACTTGAGAATCAGTATCAGCACCACCACTGCCACCGCCGGAGCCAAGATATATGGTCGAAAGGTCAGCAGTTCCATAAACAGCACCAGGATAACCGCCATAAGCGTTGGAATAATAAGCACCCCTCCCGCCCGCAGTTCCATAGCTTCCGCCACCGCCACCGCCACCATTATCACCAATATTTTCAGATAAATATCGTCCGCCTCCACCAGCACCATAGTAGCTCAGGTAAGATTGATCATTAGGATAACCAGGGTAGGATTCACCGCGTCTTCCGCTGGTATTTCCAGTGACTTGAGTTCCCCCCCTATATCCGTTACCGCTCATGTCAATTGTTCCGTTGTTGAGTATCTTTCCGCTGGCTCTAAAGAAAAGAACACCACCTTTTGTCCCATCCCAGGCGTCAGCAGTCAAAGTGATACCGGAGTTGATGGTGACATTAGTGTAGTTTGGCACTCTCTGAAGCATTACCCGCTGACTTGTTGAAGTAATGCCTATATTGGTATCGTCTGTTGTGTTGTTTCCGTAATATTTCGTTTTATTGGTCGTGAATGTAACTACATTTGAAGATATTGATTTAATTATCAGCGTTTCATGATTTCCAACGTTGTCATTGTTCGTACTATTACCCTGTAAGTTAATAAGCAGAACCTCATCGCCAACGGCAAGACACCCAGCGTCAGGCGAGGTAGAAAGCGTTGCTGTATTTGCAGTGAGTCCTACGACAGAATAATTAACAGCATCAGCACAAGTTCTGCCTGATGAGATAGCATCTGTATTGATGTTTTTGTTAGCATCAACTGTTATTGAGCCATCTAGACCTGTACCAACACTACCTACAAAATTGGTTCCTGTGATTGTCACAGTTGTTCCTCCCGTAGTTGTTCCGTTGTTCGGGGAGATTAAAGAAATTGTCGGAGCCAAATATGCAAAACCATTTGTTAATGTTGCCGATTGTCCATCGTAATTTGTAACGACTACATCAGTTGAACCTACAGGGTGAGCCGGAGTGGTGGCTGTGATGGAGGTCGTGCTTACAAAATTGATATAGGAGGCTTGGTTTCCTCCGATAGTGACATTGGATTGATCCGTTGCAATTGTTTTCCAGTTGGTCAGCCAAGGTTTATTATATACATTGGGGCGGCTATGTCTCAGAGGTACACGATAAATAGCGTTGGTTGCAGTGGTTGTATAACCCCCCAAAAGATATGCATAGTTATCTATAACCGCAACGTTTGACACATGCAGAGCTGCCGGCAAAATATCTGGTGAGGTCGTCCAAATTGTTGGATCAGAGATGGAAGCCGTATAGATTGACGATATACTTCCACTCCCGTTGTTTCCACCAAATAAATGCAAAGAATCTCCAATGGCTACTAGTTGGGCATAACCTGTGGAAGTTGGTAACGTCCTCCCGGTATTGGTCCAATTAGTTGGATCAGTAACGGGCGCGGAGTAGATTACGTTTGTGTAAGCACTACCATTATGACCACCCAATAAATACAAATTATTGCCTATCGTAATTATTTGAGAGGCACAGAGATTACCGGGTAGTGTTTTTCCGGTATTAGTCCATGTAGTCGGATCAGCAACCGAAGCGGAGTAGATTACGTTCGTTGCTGTACTGCCATTATGGCCTCCCAAAAGATATAGATTATTGCCAACAGTTGCCAATTGCGAATTATAAAGATTACCAGGCAACGTTTTACCAGACACAACAGTCCAAGAGGTTGGATCAGAAACAGAAGCCGTATAGATAACGCTGGTTACACTGCCATTACTCCCCCCAAAAAGATATAAGTTATTGCCTACCTTTACCAATTGTGATAGATAAAGGCTTCCAGGCAACGTCTTTCCTGTATTACTCCACGTTGTCGGGTCTGAAAGAAGTGCGCTAAAAATAGTATTTACATATGCACTGCCATTATACCCCCCAAAAAGGTAGATCTTATTTCCAATAACGGCTTGCTGTGCACCATAAAGATTACTTGGCAGTGTCTTTCCTGTCACGGTTCCCCAATTAGCATCACCTCCTGTATTTGGCGGCATAAAATTCGTTCCCGTGATTGTCACATTTGTTCCACCTGCAGTTGGTCCCGTTTGTGGAACAATGCTGCTGATAGAAAGAGGAGGGTTAGTCGTAAAACTATCAACGGGAGAACTGTATGCCGTTCCTACACTGTTAATGGCATAAGCACGCACATAGTATGTGGTGTTAGCTTTTAATCCGCTCAGAACTGTAGAGAATATGCCGGTTCCTGCTAAACTATCAATGGCCGTGCTATCAGCCACAGTTGGATTCCCTGTTGTATTCCAACAGAAACCTCGCTCTGTTACCGGAGAACCACCATCGGGAGATACGATAGCAGAAATACTTGCAGATGTTGAATTAATATCAGATACAGTAACATTACGTACTGTTGGAATGCTAATCACAACAGTATCCCAGAGGCAGCGTAGCGAAAATGCATAGGTTGCTTTGGAGTGATTTTGTATTTCACTCACGGAATTACTAAATGCAATATTATATGCATTGGCTGTGCTGTATTGTGTGGATGACCAATATTCGCCAACACTTCCTCGGCCTGTGATTGTTCCAGCATTCAAATAACCTGCCGCATGGAGTTTAATAACAGAACCATAAGTCCCGGTATAGCTAGTCCAGTTTTGCGGAGCTCCATCTGCGTTGGTCCACTCTGAATTGGTAGGAATGCGCCAGCCTATTCCTAGGAACAGAGAACATGGATCGTTTGCTTGCTCCCAGTTGCTATCCTCGTTAATAGCACTTATCCATGAAGATGGATAACGAGCAGCGTAATATTGATAACCTTGCGCATTATTGAATTGCCAATACCAACCGGCAGAAGCTTCCGTGGCATCTGTAGCCGATGTTGCCTGTTGATCAGCACCCAGATTCTGTGTTAACCAACAAGCGGGTTTTCCACTGATATTCGTACTGACAGAATGATAGGTAACCGTCTTGGTCACAGGAGCTCCATCGATACCTTCAATATGTTGTATCGTGAATGTTGGAGGACATATTTTGAAAGGTGTAACTGTTGTGCTATATGCTGTTCCGATGGAATTGGTAGCAAATGCACGTACATAGTAGGTAACTCCTTGTTTCAAAGAATCTAGTGATTCAGAAACAATACCTAACCCACTGCCAGAATGTATCACATTATCTGAAGTTGTTGGGGTGGAATTGGTGATACTCCAGCAAAATCCTCTATCCGTTACGGGGCTACCTCCATCAGGAGATACGCCGGATGTAAGTTGAATTGAATTGTTAGTCGTGTCAGACAAACTGACTATTCCTACACTTGGAACGGTCAAACTGATGGTATCGCGTAAACATCTTAAAGCAAAACCATAGGCCTTGTAGTTGGTTGCCAGTGTAGTTGCTGTACTGGTGAATTGGAAACTACTTGCTGTATTAGTAGCAACCGCTGTGCTACTCCAAAAGTCGCCTTGCGTACCACGAGCTGTTAATACTCCTGTATTATACACTATGTATCCTCCATAATGCATTTTTAATGGAGATGTATATGGGATTTCACCTTTAACCACAGTATTGGCCACAACATTTGCGTATTCAGTTGCGGTTGGCATACGCCAACCACCTCCAAGAAGCAATACACATGGATCATTTGTGGAGAGCCAATCGCTGGTTTCTGAAATGCTTGTACTCCATGTTGTGGCCGGTAGGCGAGATGAAGCATACACATAACCTTGTGGGCGATTGAATTGCCAATACCATCCTGCCGATTTTGACGTGGCGTCGGCAATAGAAGTGGCTATAGAGTCGGCACCTAAGTTTTGAGTAATCCAACAGCGAGCTGCACCTGAGTATGTACTACTTATTGAATGATATGTTACAGTTTTTGACTCAGGGGCACCGTTTAATCCTTCAAAGTGTTGCACTGTGAATGTTGGAGGACATATTTTGAATGCGGTGGAATCCGCACTATAGGCAATACCCTGGCTATTGATAGCAAATGCACGAACATAATAAGTCACTCCTTCTTTCAGATCCGATAACGTAGCTGTCATAGTGCCAATGCCTGATCCACTATCAATCACATTGTCATTAATCGTTGGATTGCCGGAGGTGCTCCAACAGAATCCACGTTGAGTAACCGTAGCTCCACCATCAGGAGTTACTGTAGCTGTCAGGTCAACTCCTGTATTAGTCATGTTTGACAGAGCAACATCACTCACGGAAGGAATGCTCAGGAAGAATGTATCTCTTAAGCAGCGTAGATTAAATGCATATTTCGATTTGGAATTAGCATCTGCTGCAGATATAGAGAATGAAGATGCACTGTAACCGGTATATCGACCATCAGTATTGCTATATTGGGTAGAACTCCAGTGATTTCCCTGAACACCTCTGTTTACAATGGCTCCACTTCCCAAATACCCGGCATAATGCAACTTGAGTACCGAATTGAATGCCAATGTACCGTTGGTCCAGTTTTGAGGGGCCCCTTTTGCATTGCTCCATTCTGTATAGGTCGGTATACGCCATCCGTTGCCGAGTAATAACGAGCAGGGATCGTTTGCGGATTGCCAGTCGCTGTTTTCACTAAAGGTTGCTGTCCATGAGGATGGATAGCGGGCTGTGGTATACTGATATCCTTGTATACGGTTGAATTGCCAGTACCATCCGGCTGACGGTTCGGTTGCATCAGTTACGGATGTTGCCTGATGATCGGCACCCAGGTTTTGAGTTAACCAACACACAGCCTTACCACTAATGCTACTGCTTATAGAATGATATACTACAGATTTGGAAACTGGAGCACCGTTCAATCCTTCGGCGTGTAAGATTGTAAAGCTTGACGGACATATTCTGAAACTTGTAACAGTTGGGCTATAGGCCGTACCGACACTATTGGTAGCATAAGCCCGAATATAATAAGTCAGGTCTCCGGAAGAAAGATTAGTCAACGTATCAATAATTGCACCAATGCCTGTTTCCACGGGTAATGCTAAAATATTATCAGATGTTGTAGGATTTCCTGTGGTATTCCAACAGAATCCTCTAGCTGTAATAGAATCTCCTCCGTTGTAAATAACAGTTGCATTGCTTACTCCAGAGCTATCAGTAAGATTAGACATTACCACATTGCTTACACTTGGTTTGACTGGCATAGTGGTCAAACTATCTAGGTTGCCATAAGCTGTTCCTTTACTATTAATAGCATAAGCACGGACATAGTATTTGGTTCCAGGAGATAGCCCAGAAATAACAGCAGTATATATGCCTGTTCCACCTGAAGCATCATTGATTTTAGTGGCTAAAGCGGTTGTTGGATTAGGAGAGGTGCTCCAGCAGATTCCCCTAACTGTTACAGACATACCTCCGTCATCAATAATATTACCTCCACTTGTAGCTTTCACACTGTCAATGGAAGATGGTTGTAATGTGATTAGAGTAGGTAACATTACCGGCAAGGTCGCAAACGTGGTTTCACTTCCGTATCCAACACCTACAGCATTAGTAGCATAAGCCCGTATATAATATGTTGTATTAGGAGTTAGTCCGCTCATATTTGCCAAGAAACTACCTATCGTATGAGCAGTTGTATCAACCGTTTTTGTCGATAATGCTATGGTCGGATTACTATAGATGCTCCAACAAATTCCTCTGCTAAGTATTGTACTACGTCCGTCATCGGTCACTTCACCTCCACTTGTAGCTGTTGTTGCTATAATATTAGTAGCAGGGAATGTTGCCGTTAAGGTCGGAACACCATTGGTTAGAATTTGTTTTTCCTCTCCGTAAGCAACTCCAATTTTATTGATGGCATAAGCCCTGACATAATAGAGCGTGTTAGGTAGAAGGCTCGTAAGGTTTGCCGAGAAAGACGCAGTGCCAGTACCATTGTTGGTAATTACATCGCTGATTGTCGGATTGGTATGCGTAGCCCAGCAGATACCTTTTTGCGTGATTGTTTCTCCTCCATCGCTTGTAATAATACCTCCACTAGTCGATGAGTAACCAGTTATCGCAGTCGGATCCACGGTCTCAAGTATTGGCGAAGTTGGGAATATGGTGATTGTTACTTGATTTCCATATGTAGTTCCTGCACTATTGGTAGCATAAGCCCGTATATAATATGCTGTACTTAACGCCATACCGGTAACTGTACTGGTATAACTGCTGGTTCCGGTACCATTGTTTGTTCTGTTTACTACAACGGTATCCGGGTCGAAATTAGGATCCGTGCTCCACACAATACCTTTTGCCGTAATAGTACCACCTCCAGCACTTGATATAGTACCTCCTGTGACTGCAGTTGAGGTTGATGTAGCGGCCACTACTTTAGTAGTTAGAATAGGTAAAGCCACAGGAGTTGTAAAGGACACTTCATTACCATAAGAAACACCCTGGCTGTTTACGGCATAAGCCCGGACGTAATATGTTGTGACAGGTGACAGGTCTGTGAGCGAACTATAGAAGCTACTGCCCGACCAAGAATCATAGATGGTTTTGGTATATAACCCAACGGTTGGATTAGGACTTGTGCTCCAGCATACACCTTGATTTGTAATCTCTGCACCTCCATCGCTGATAAGGGTTCCTCCTCCACTTGCAGCATAGCCAGAAGTGCTGGGAGTAACCGTCATTGTTGTCAGGGTCGGTTTGGTCAACGTAGTAAAGCTAATCTGATTACCGAAGGCAATTCCAACACTATTGACGGCATATGCTCTGGCATAATAAGTGGTGCCCATTTTAAGACCACTTATAACCGATGTGAAGTTGCCGTTGCCGGCACCTGTCATTGCATTTTTATTGACAGATACTGTATCGGGATTAAATCCGGAAACAGTGCTCCAGACCATGCCTCTCGTGGTGACAGTTTCTCCTCCGTTATCGGATATATACCCACCGGTATACACATATGTACCACTAATACTCCACGCATCTCGCGTAACCAGAGTTGCCAGAGAAGGTGGATCTGTTATGAAGCTCAGAACGTTACCGTAAGCAGTACCTGCAATATTGGTAGCATAAGCTTTGATGTAATACGTTGTGCTCCCCTTTAAATCAGTTAACTTGCTCACAAAGCTTGGTGTACCAGTACCATCTGAAGTACTATAGACTGCCGCCTCAGAAGTATCAAAGTTCATTGAAGTACTCCATACTACACCTTTGGCAGTGATGGCAGCATCTCCGTTATCGGTAATTGTTCCTCCTGAAGTTGCTGTTGTCGGACCGGTGGCGCTGGCATAAGCAGTGGTAATGGTAGGCAAGGTGGGTGTTATAAAGCTGACTTCGTCTCCATAAGAGATGCCGACACTGTTTTCGACATAGGCTCTTACATAATAAACCGTTTTTGCCGACAATCCGGTCATAGCCGCAGAGAATGAACCGACATAGTATCCAGTTGTTGCTGTTTTATTGTATACCACTGTGTCGGGATTGAATCCTGTTACTGTGCTCCATACGATACCACGTGTTGTAACCAATGCACCACCATTGCTGGTAATATTACCGCTTCCAATCCCAGTTGTTGTTGACGTAGCATATGCAGATGTTGTGGCAATTGTTGCTAGTATTGGAGGATTGGTTGTAAAGCTTTCGACACTACCGTATGAGAGGCCCACATCATTGATAGCATAGGCTCTTACATAATAGGTTGTACTTCCCATTAATCCGGTAATAGTTCTGATAAAGCTACCACTTCCCGGACCATTACTGATCGTATTGTTATTAATGGTGGGAGGAGAATCTACACTCCAGCAAATACCACTTTCTGTAACCGAGGTGCCACCATTGGACACCACGTTACCGCCAGCATTTATAGATACACTTGTGACGGTAGACATATCAGGAGCCGTAGTAGTAACCGTAGGATAATCGTATGTAGTAAACGAGATCTCATTAGAGGCATAAGTGGTACCTGCACTATTTGTTGCAAATGCTCTAACATAGTAAGTAGAGCCCGGTTTCAAGCTGCTTATCGTTGTTGTGAAGCTGCCGGATTTGGCTAGTGTTATTTTATTGATAACCACTGTATCCGGATCGAATCCAGATACGGAGCTAAATACCAGTCCAACTGTTGAAATTATACCACCACCGTTACTGCTGACGGTTCCCCCTCCCGTAGCATGCCTGCCATCACTCCAGCTTGAGACCGAATTGGTTGTCAAAGTTGGCATTACAGGAGGATCAGTCGTAAATGTTTCCACTTGTCCGTAGGCGGTGCCTGCTTCATTGATGGCATAAGCTCTCACATAATAAGTGGTGCTACCTAACAATCCTGTCATTGTATGGATAAAGGTTCCGATGCCTATTGTTCCTGTAGTATGTGCATCATCTGTAGTTGGATTGCCTGTTGTATTCCAGCAAATACCGCTACTTGTTACCGCAGTTCCACCATCGCTGATAATTTGACCTCCTCCTACGGCAGTAATGTTGGTAACTGAACTTACGGTTGAAGTTTCAATTGTTGCAGTGGTAAAGGTGGTAAATGAGATTACTTCACCATACGAAATTCCTACGTCGTTAATGACATAAGCCCTCATATAATATTTTGAGACAGGAGATAAGCCTGTGATACTTGCCGAATAATTACCCAATCCACTTCCCCCGGCAGCATGGTTGTCATCAATAGTTGGGTTCCCGGTTGAATTCCAACAGATCCCACGTTCTGAAACGGTAGCTCCACCAGAACTGGTTACCTGACCACGACCAGTTGCTGTCGTGCTTCCAATATTAATGACATCGCGTGTTGTTACGCTAGCCAACACTGGAGGTGCAGTCGTTAAACTATCCAGATTCCCATAAGTAATTCCTACACCGTTGATAGCATAAGCTCGAACATAATATTTTGTACTGCCTATTAAGTTTGTGAGTGTTGTCACAAACGCTCCCGTTCCCGTTCCATTAGTAGTATAGTTGCTATTAATAGTAGGGTTGGATGTTGTGCTCCAACAGATACCTCGGGATGTTATCTCACTGTTACCATCATCGGAAATGTAACCGCCCGTAACAGCTGTTGTAGATTTGATCGTACTTGGACTGGTAGTAACAAGCGTTGCTACATTATCCGTAGTTAGACTGTCTAGATTGCCGTATCCTACCCCGTAACTGTTAATAGCATAGGCCCGGACGTAATATTTTGTAAAGACTTTCAGACCAGTCATGTGGCTTACAAATGTGCCAGTTCCAGCGCCACTTATAGACTCTGAAGTTTTAGTCGAGAGATCGATCGTAGGAATTGTGTCTGTACTCCAACAAATTCCGCGGGCTTGTAGGGTTTCATCTCCTACATATTTCACCGTACCTCCACTATAAGCATCGGAACCATTTATGTTATTGGGTTGAGTTGTGATTATAATTGGGAGTGCTGTTGTTTTAAAGCTGTTTTCAGAGCTATATGCTGTTCCAACCGAATTAATTGCATAAGCTTTGACATAATAAGTGGTATTTGGTGATAGATCTGATAGATAACTTGCAAAGGTTCCAATATCAGTTTTGTTTAGTGTGGTAGATGGAACATACGTATATGTAATTCTATCCGTTGAGTAACATAATCCACGAGAAGTGATGTATGCACCTCCATTGTTAAGAATAAGGAATGTTCCTACTGCAGCTGTATCTGTAGCGTTACTCATAGTTGGCGGATTCAGTTCTGCCAAAATAGGAGGTAATGTTGTGAAAATTTTGAGATCACCATACACCTTACCATACACATTGACCGCATATGCTCTGACATAATAAGTAGTGCTCCCCAAAATATTCAACATAGAACTTGGAAATTCTCCAACGCCAGATCCATCATTGGTAATAGATGCGTTAGGATCATCAATAGGATCACCTTCAGTACTCCAGATAATGCCTCGTTTAGTGATCGGAGCACTCCCATTGCTAGTAATATTTCCGCCACTCACTGCCGAATAACTGGTGATATCAGAAACATCTAATGTTATGATATAAGGTGCATCAGGATTGATTGTAAGTGTTCGATCTTCACCATATGAAGTCCCGATGATATTTTGAGCATAAGCTCTATAATGGTAGACAGTACCGGATGTAAGGCCAGTCATGATACTAGTAAAGATGCCTAATCCATCTCCATCGGTTGTATATGAGTTACTCAATGTCGGATTGGCATTTATACTCCAGCATACTCCACGTTGGGTAACCGATGAGCCTCCATCACTAAGCACGTTACCACCAACAGTTGCTGTTGTATTAAATAATGACGATGCGCCAAGAGTTAAGACTTTCGCGGAGTCGGGCAATGTTATTTCTTCTTGTTGTCCATAGGATGTACCAGCAGCATTTATGACATAAGCTCTTACGTAATATGTTTTTCCTGCAATCAGGCCTGTCATCACACTTGTAAATGAACCTGTTCCATTACCAGAGAATGGAACTACCGTTTTAGTACTAACGCTGGTTGTAGGACTTGGAACTGTATCCCAGCAAATACCACGTGTGGTAATAACAGAATACCCTACATCTAAGACATTTCCACCACTATTTGCAGTTGTTCCTTGTAAATCGGAAGGAGCTGTGGTAGTGATATGTGCCAGAGCGGCTGTAGTGAAACTAGTTTTGCTACTATAAGCTGTACCCACGCTATTGGTAGCATAAGCTTTGACATAATAGGTGGTGCCTTCGGTTAAGCCAGTCAAATTAAGCACAAAATTTCCAATATCACTTAGAGTATCTGTCGGTGCAGCTATGCATTGATAGTTAATATCGTCACTGCTAATGCAAATACCTTTCTCTGTCACTATTGCACCACCATTAGTCAGAACTGTTGCTGACGCAATGGCTGTAGTTCTTGTAATATTGCTTATTGTAACGCTATTGCTAAATGTAGCCAAGATAGGCGGTGGCGTGGTAAATTGAATGAGATTCCCATATGCGATGCCAGCAGCATTTATGGCGTAGGCGCGGACATAATATGTTGTGTTTCCTAATAGATGCATTAACGTACTGATAAAGGTTCCAACTCCAGACCCATCATTTGTGGTAGTATAAGAACTTTCGTTGAGAGGATCCTCTACAGAACTCCAGATGATACCCCGTTTTGTTACAGGTGAGCCTCCATCAGCCGTAATATCACCACCACTTAAAGCTCTCATACAAGTAATGCTATCGGCATCCAATGTGATTATTGTAGGCACAGCAATAGGTGTGGTAAATTTAATATTATCACCATAGGTGATTCCTTGTGAATTAACAGCATACGCTCTGACATAGTACGTAGTGGCAGGGAGTAACCCGGTTATATTACTGATGAAACTACCAATGCCTGTACCTGTAGCTATGTGCGTGGTTTTAGAAGTGAGTGTGGTATCAGGATCTGCTAGTGGGCTCCAGCAGACTCCTGTTAGGGTAACATCAGACCCTCCGTTTGAGACAACAACCCCTCCTCCGGTAGCAGTATAACCGGTAGTATTGCTGGTGATTGGAGATGTGACGACAATAGGATAGCAGGCTATGTCTTTCCATTCAGAACCGTTGTAAAAGCGTATGGATTTGGTAAGAGAATTCACATAGATAGCTCCCGCAGTGAGTCCTGTTATGGTCGGATCGCTATTGATGACAGGTAATTTATAGGTGGAAATGCTCTTCCCTGAGGTAAAACTGCTATTATCAGTAATGCTGCTGGCTGTAGATAATGCTGCCATCTTTGTCCAAACAGTGCCATTATAGACAATCACAGCTTTGTTGACGGTGGAATAGTAGATAGACCCGGCTTGTGGATTTGGCGGAGCATCGCTTAATGATGGAAGATACGGAATACCATTTTTAACGGCAAAGAAATCTTGTGTGGTGGCGGTCGAAATATTACTTGTACAAAGGGTTTCCCATCCAGATCCTGTATAAATAAGAGGATTAGAATCGGTACTGCTAAAAATAAGCATGCCAAGTTCGGGAGAGGAAATAGCAGACGGATCTATCACCGGAAGATGGGGAAGTCCCCCGATTACCCGGAAATAGTTTTGCCCGTAAGCCGTACTGACAACGGAAAACAATAATACAATCAGGAGGTGTGCTATGTATAGTAATCTTTTCAATAGAATAGCCTTACCTAGATTTGTCTAACTTTTGCAAAATAGAATTAATCTGCTCTTGTTGTTTATTTAACCGGTTGTTCAGTTCGTTGATCTGTACCTGTTGTTCTTTTACTGCTTGTATCAGGACAGCAGTCAACTGTGTGTAATCCACTTTGAGATAACCGTCAGAGCCCATTGTTACCATTTCCGGAAAGATCTTTTGGAGCTCTTGGGCAATAACTCCTATCTTGAAACCTTTAGCATATCTTTTTTGGTCTTTGTATTCGAAACGAACTCCTCGCAATTGATCTATTGCTTGTAATGTTTTGCTTAGCGTTTCGATTTTGGTTTTCAGTCGTTGATCGGAAGGCGTATAAAAATTACCTTTGACCGTGACATCCTGAGCAAAGGTTGCATTGCCTGCTGTTTCGAAAGTGAGGCCTTTGCCGTCTTGGCCATCGTTATTAATAGCGAATGTGGAAGTCTTAATATTTTTAGTTGCTGTGTGATTTCCTAAGTTGTCTCCTAAAACTGCTGGAGTCCACGTTGATCCATTGTAGACATAGAGTGTACTGTCGGTAGTATTGTAGTAAGTACTACCGGTGGTAGGATTAGTTGGTTGAGTTGTCGTCGTTGTTCCGCTTTTTCCGTCCACATATTTTTTGGTAGCCGCATCCTGATCTCCGGAAGGATCCGCCAGATTAATTATCTTATAATTATTTGATCCGGTTCCCATCGATACATTCGCTTCTGCATCTCCGAATCCGCTGAGTGTGATAGCACTTTTAGCCGTAGCTGCAGCTTGGTTGGAAGCATTCCCAACATAAAGTTCCCCTTGCGGTAGCTTATTGTCTACCGGTACCCAAGCAGATCCGTTGTAGACATAGAACGTACTATCGGAGGTATTGTAATAAGTACTTCCGGCAGTAGGAGAGGTTGGTTGTGTCGTGGTTGTAGACCCAGCTTTGGTGTCGACATATTTTTTAGTAGCGGCATCCTGATCGGCAGTAGGATCTGCAACGCCGGTGAGTTTGAAGCTACCCAGTGCAACATCAGCAGTAGCCGCACCGAATCCACTTAGAGGAATGCTGCTTTTTGCGGTAGCTTCTGCTTGATCGGAAGCATTACCAACATAAAGTTCGCCTTGCGGCAGTTTATTGTCTACCGGTACCCAGGCAGATCCGTTGTAGACATAGAAAGTACTGTCGGTGGTGTTGTAATAGGTACTTCCTGCGGTAGGAGAGGTTGGTTGTGTCGTGGTTGTAGACCCAGCTTTGGTGTCGACATATTTTTTAGTAGCGGCATCCTGATCGGCAGTAGGATCTGCAACGCCGGTGAGTTTGAAGCTACCCAGTGCAACATCAGCAGTAGCCGCACCGAATCCACTTAGAGGAATGCTGCTTTTTGCGGTAGCTTCTGCTTGATCGGAAGCATTACCAACATAAAGTTCGCCTTGCGGCAGTTTATTGTCTACCGGTACCCAGGCAGATCCGTTGTAGACATAGAAAGTACTGTCGGTGGTGTTGTAATAGGTACTTCCTGCGGTAGGAGAGGTCGGTTCGGTAGTGGAGATAGTAGCAGTTTTGCTATCGACGTATTTCTTTGTGGCGGCATCCTGATCTCCGGTTGGTTCTGCTAGATTGATGATCTTGTAATTGTTCGATCCGGTTCCCATCGATACATTCGCTTCTGCATCACCGAAGCCACTAATAGAGATTGAGCTTTTGGGGGTGGAGACGGCCTTCCCGGATGCATCTCCTACAAACATATTTCCTTTAGCAAGAGTCAGTACTGTACTTATACCGGAAATTGCGTTGTCGACATATGTTTTTGTGGCGGCATTTTGAGCGTAAAGAGGATCTGCTAAATTGACCAATCGATATCCTCCCATGTTTACTGTATCTTTTGCGGCTCCGAACCCACTGAGAGAAATGCTACTTTTTGCCGTAGACGTTGCTATATTGGACGCATTCCCAACATACAATTGACCATTATACAATTTATTGTCCACTGGCATCCAGGCAGATCCGTTGTAAACATAGAAAGTACTGTCGGTAGTATTGTAATAAGTACTTCCGGCGGTAGGAGAGGTTGGTTCGGTAGTGGTTGTAGACCCGGCTTTGCTATCTACATATTTTTTGGTTGCAGCATCCTGATCTGCTGTTGGATCCACTAAATCAGTTATCTTGTTGTTTCCTAATGAAATATCTGCATTAGCAGTTCCAAAACTGCTTACAGGCACACTATTTATTGCGGTGGCTTCTGCTTTACCTGATGCATTTCCAACTAGAATATAATTCTGAGAAAGAGAAATGGAACCTGGATTAGCAACGGTATTATCTACATAATTTTTTGTAGCTGCATCTTGTGCATACAAAGGGTCAGACAAATAATTAATATTATATTGAGTAGTGGAATTCCCCATTGCAACATTTGCAGTGGCAGCTCCGAAGTCACTTAGAGGTACCGATGCTTTATTTATACTAGCTGCTTTCCCTGCTGCATTTCCAACAAAGATGTAATTTAACGGGAGAGCAAGACTCGAAGAAGGACTTGCCAATTGAGTCTCTAAATAATTTTTAGTCACAGCATCTTGAGCCGAAACCGGATCAGCTACTCCGGTTAATTTATAGCCACCTAATGCAACGTCAGATGTCGCAGCTCCGAATCCACTAAGCGGTATGGAACTCTTTGCCACATCGGCTGCCTTTCCGCTTGTATTACCTACTAAAAGGTCTCCGGAAGTGAGGTTGATACTTGCTGGATCTATAGTTTTCGTGTCTACATAATTCTTTGTCGCTGCGTCTTGAGCCGAGACTGGATCAGCTACTCCAGTCAACTTATATCCTCCTAGTGCCACATCGGCTGCTGCAGCTCCGAATCCACTCAGTAGAATAGAGCTTTTAGCAGTAGCGGCAGCGACTCCAACAGTATTACCTACTAGAAGATAGTTTTGAGTTAGTAAAATGTTGCTCGGACTTATATTATGATTATCTACATAGTATTTAGTTGCGGCATCTTGATTTGATGTCGGATTTGCTACATTGGTAATTCTGTAATTGGTAGTGCCATCACCCATTGATATTGCCGCTGTCGCATTGCCAAATCCACTAAGCGGAATTGAACTTTTTGCAACAGCGGCTGCCTTGCCCGAAGTATTTCCTACGAAAAGATTACCAGAGGGAAGAGCCAGTAAGGTTGCTGGGCTAGAGAAAAGGGCATCTACATAATTTTTAGTTGCAGCATCTTGAGCGGAAGTCGGATTGGACAGATAGGTGATTTTGTAATTTGTGGTTCCATTGCCCAGAGCAATATTATCGGTAGGTATTCCAAACCCGCTAAGCGGAATGTTGGATTTATCAAGTTTAGAATCGGTTACAGCCGCATTTTGGATGGTGATCTTACCACTGGAAGATATGGTAACATCTCCCGAGACGGCAACAGCTGTTGCTATGTTTGATGAGTTTCCTACATAAATTTTGCCACTGGCAAGTGTATTGTCAATAGCATTCCAATCTGTTCCATTATATACATATAATCTTGAATCGGAAGTATTAAAAAACAATGTGCCTACTTTGATGTGATCGTTTGTTACATCAGGATTGACTATGCCACTGGGTGTCGATCCATTAATTGACACCTGTATCCACCGGGCAAAGGCATCATAAACGTAGAGGATATTATTGTCTGTGTCAAAATAAAAGTCTCCCGGATTGCCACTTGTAGGCATATCAGAAGAGGTTCCACTCGGTACTGTTGCACTACTGATACAGACCCAGTTTCCTGCAGCATCATACATATATAATTTTTGCTCCGTAGTATTATAGAATACATCTCCGTAAGTATTTGTGCTGGGAAGTGAGTCTACCGAACTTACTGTTTGCCAAGAGCTTCCGTCGTAATAATAATATTCACTGGTAAAAAGATTGAAAGCGACATCACCTGCTGTTCCTGGATCTGAGGGCATAGCAAATACAGAAGTGTAAGTGGTTACCTTGGTCCAGCTTGAGCCGCTTAAAATATAGGGAGATTCATTATAAAGAACGACTGCTCCTGAACTATATGATGATGTTGGTAATGAGATCCCTGAAGAGTAACTACGCATATTTGCATCTACAGAGATTGTGGTTGTATTCAATGCGGCCGTAAGGACTGGAGTCGGAGTATCATTGGTTATCAGAGGAAACCCACTTCTGGTTGGTTGATATATAATGCCAGTACCTCCTGTTGGAAAGTTTGCTCCGGATGGATCTGTTGATATAGTATTGATTGTTGATCCTACTACACTAATGATGGTAGTTATAGTGTATGCATTCCCCTTAGGGTCAATAATAATATCTCCTACGGCTACGTCCGATGCTGAATATACATTATTCCCATCCGAAAACTGTCCGTCAATTTCGTATTCATTAGCCGTAGACTGAGCTATAATAGAACCGATATTGAATTGTCCGTTGAATTGACTCTTAGTTTGCGCATTGGCGTTGAGGTAGCTGTAGCAAATAAGAATAAGAATGAAACTATATACTTTGTAAAAATGTTTCATGACTATTAAAATTGAAAGATGATATTATAGCCATAAGTATTGGTCTTCTGTGCTGATATTCCTTGTATGAAAAGAGTGAGCACTCCATTTGCTCGAGAGTAAACATACATTGAATAGCTTCCGGATGACATTGGCACGCAATAGTCCATTCCAGTAGCATAGGGATCTGCGGCACTTTTTACAACAAACATACCTGTAGGATAAACCATATCGGTTGCTGAATTATTAACATCTCCATTCTGATCAGTAATAACTACATAAAGATAAGTGGCAGAGGTACCAACTTCAGCCGCACTCGTATTAATTCGTAAATAATTTAGTCTTACCCCAGCAGGAACCGTTACATAGAAGTAGATTGATCCCGTTGTATGTGAATATGTGATACCAGTTCCTGTTGCTTTTACATAACAGCTTGTATTGTCACTGGGATGATAATATACAAGAGAGCTACCGCTTCCAGTAGAAGGTGTTTGCCACGATGCAGTTGAAGTGGATGTCGCCGTTAGTACTTGCCCGGTAGTTGGCGTGTTGCTAACAGTAGGATAGGAATCCAGCTTCGATTTATCTGTGGGAATCATTAACCCCGAAACAGATGAAGATGCAACAGGAATGGTTGCGCTGCTACTACCATTGGTTATGCTTACAGATCCAGTTCCGGTTGTTCCTGTGTAGGTTAACCCAGGTTGCACCCAACTTGCAGTACTACTTGAGCTATCGTATGTGAGTGCTTGTCCGGTAGTGGTAGGTGATCCACTAATAGTAGGAATGTTGAGTAGTTTGGCATGATCCGTTTGTACCATTAAACCGGCAACATCAGACGTATTAGCTGTGGTTAGTACAGGTATATATGTTGTATAATTAGTGCTACCGGAGATAGTAAGAGCCGCAGTCGTTCCTGAAGAATATGCATAACTAAAGCCGGTAACACCACTGCTACTTGATGAAATAGCTTGCCAGCTTCCATCTCCTCTTAGGTAGGTGGAAGAGCTTGCAGTACCGGATGCATTAATTGCCGAAACAGGGATAGTGGCGGCTCCATATCTTGCAGTTGGAATTGTTCCCGAAGACAAATTTGTTGCATTTAAATTTCCGGAAAAAGAAGTAGCTGTTAACGTCCCTGTCGAAGGAGTAAAATATAAATTACTTGAGGAAACTTTGAGGGGTAGGTTTCCTGTATTAGCAGTAACCCATGTTGGGAATACTGATGCCGTGGTAGTTATGTCGTTTGTAATCGTGGAGTTAGTACTATTTGTTGCTGTGGTAGCTGTTGCAGCATTCCCAGTTGTACTCTGAGTTAATGTTGTGGGAAGATCTGCTGTTGTGAGAGCTCTAAATACAGGGGTTCCACTTGATGCTGTTGGTGCAGCAAAGACATAACCTTGTGTTTGAGATGCTAACGTTGCAGTCAGAGTTCCAGCGCTTGTTACAGGAGAGTTTGTAATTGTAAAGATTGAGGGTAAGCTTAATCCTACAGAAGTGACAGTCCCGGTTCCAACCGATGCCCATGAAAGATTATTGGATCCATCGGTTTTAAGCACTTTTCCTCCATTATCTGTTTGAGAAGGAAGTAGATTGGTAATTGCTTCTGTGGCAGTACTTGCTCCAGTTCCTCCATATGCGATAGGGATTACTGATCCATTCCAGATGCCACTGGTGATGGTTCCTAATGTTGTTATATTGCTGGATCCTGTCCATGTTGATAAAGCTGTGTTTTCTACATTCCCCAGTCCGATCATACTGGGAATAGCAGTAGCTGTTATGGCAGATGGAGAGGCTGTGGTGCTGCCATTATTCCCTAAAATAGTACCGGCTGCTATGGTTGCCAACTTTGAATAAGCAATTCCTCCTGTAGTAATTCCCAGTGTAACTGCTCCGGAAGTAACTGTACCTCCCGATAGTCCGTCATTTGTAGCGACAGATGTAATCGTACCGGTATTGGTTGCAGATAAAGTTCCATCAGTTGTAACAGAAAGTCCGGTTCCTACCTTAATTCCCCCCAGTGAGCTCGAGGTGGCCGCCGTTAATGCCGATAAGCCATCTAATTTTGTTTTGTCGGTAGGCAACATAAGGCTGGCAACGGAAGTGGATCCGGCTGGAATCGTGGCACTGGTTCCGGTGCTACTAGTGACTGTTCCATTGGTTGCACTTGAGGTATACCCTAAATTGGTAGCAGTAGAACTACCCCATGCAAATCCGCCTGTCCCATCCGAGGTTAGAACTTGCCCAGAGGTTCCGGTCGTGGAAATATTTTTTAGTTTCGCTGTGGTAACACTCTGACTCGCTAGGTCAGCTGATGCAATAGTTGCATCAACTATCTTGGCTGACGTGATTGTATTATCTGCTATTGTTGTAGCAATGGATGTTGTTTTCGTTGCTCCTGTCCCGGTGACATCTCCTGTCAGCGTAATTTGCTGATCTCCGGTGTTGCTTCCCGATACGGTAGAACCACTGGCTATATTCGATCCTGAAATTGCGCCTGTTGACGTAACGGAGGTGGCGGTAATTGCTCCTCCACTGATTGTTCCGGTGGTTGTTATGGATGTTGGGGTGATATCTCCTAATGAAAGCGTAATTACCGGAGTAGTTGTAGCATCAGCAACGGATGCTATGATACCTGAATTGCCGGTTGCCGATACTGATGTTACGGTACCTCCTCCGCTAACAGCCTGCCATGTTGGTGAACCACTTACGATGGTTAGCACGTACCCATCCGAAGCAGATGTAAATGACGGTACTTTCGCATCGATGTATGTTTTTACAGCTTTTACACTTGGATAGTAGGTATCGGAGTTGGATGATAGAGTTCCATCCGTATTTTTGTTCGATTTATCTTCTTTGTTTGTCCCCAAAGCCACAACGGTGGAGTTGGCACTAACCCGTGCATCTGTGTAGTATAAATTAGTAGTTCCTTCTGTAACCTGATCAGATTTATAATCGCCGCTTGTTGCAACCACACTACCAACACGACCAAATACGGAACTTACGGTATTGTGGTTGCTTACCTTGCTCCAGCTTGTACCATCCGAGATAATCCAGTCGCCGGTCAGATATGATTCTGAATTATAGGTTCCATCAGCAGATGCGACATAATAATATCCTTTATTGCTGGAAGAGGCAGTAGCAATAGTAGTAGTCCCCGGGACGAATGTCCCCATGTAAGTTACAGCACCCACCAAAGAACTGGGCAAATATTTGGTATCGATTGTCCCGGTCGAATTTAGAGGTACAACGCCACTGTTTGCCCCTTTTGATGATAACGGAACAAAGTAAGTGTCGACATAGTTTTTTGTAGCTGCATCTTGCGCTAAAGTCGGATCTTTAACATTGTTGATATATTGAGAACCCATGTCAACAGCTGCAGTGGCAGCTCCGAATCCGCTAATAGGGACATCAGCCTTGTCTGTGGCTGCCGCTTTCCCAGATGAATTCCCGACAAAGAGTTGTCCGCTTCCCAATGAAAGGCTGGAGGGATCAGCCGATACTCCAGACGAGATGTCTAACCAAGAAAAGGTGCCGTTTCCATTAGATTTCAGAACATAGCCGGCAGTCCCATTATCGAGGGCTGTACTGCTACTTCCTTTAAGATTGGTGGCACCAATGGCATTTGTAGCGATAGCTAGGGTAGCATCTCCGGAAGTTGCTCCACCGGTAAGCCCATCTCCAGCAATTACACTAGTAATATCTCCAATGCCAGTTACACTGTTACCATTTGTGCCTGAAATAGTCAAAGTACTTCCTGACAAACTTAGCGTTTGATCTCCGGTATTTGTTCCGGAAGTTTTATCTAGGGTGGCTAATTGTGTATCAGTGACATAATTTTTGTCGGAGGAAGCTGCTATATCGGCGGTGGTAGCATCGGCTCCAGCTGTTACCAGCCCTTTGGAGTCATAGGTGATCTTTGTTTTAGTTGCTGCAGTAATAGGACTGTTGGCCGTTACTTTTGTTGTAATATCTGTGGTATTGGTGGTTACTTGGCTTGCAATACTTTCAAGAGCAGATTGTACAGTTGTTCCGGTAACACCGGAAATCGTATTGATAGCAACGGTACTGGCAGTTTGGTCTCCGGTATTTGTTCCCGATATTGATGCATTATCAGTTACGGTTAGTGTCTTGGGAGTCGTTCCTCCGGCAATTGAAAATCCGGTTGCATTGCTGGTTAGGGTTAATCCGTTAATACTACTTATTCCGGTCAACGTTGTAGGAATATTGGACATGGGAAGTGTACCTGTAACCTTTGTAGTCAGATCAATGGTGCCGTCTTTAATCATGGAATTGGTTATTTTACCGGATCCAATTGTTAATGTTGGAGTTAATGATGTTGTTCCTGTTGCAGACCCCGTTACATCTCCTGTTGCAGACGGAGTAAAATTGATTGTTTGAGCTGTAGCAGATGAAAGAGATATATTAATCCAACTGCTGCCATTCCATTGTAAAATATCTCCGTTAGTTTTTGAAGTGACCGATACATTTGATAACCCATCTAAGGTATGGTTATGTGTCGAAGATGCCGCATCGGTGATACCGTACCCCGCCAGCGTCGTAGGGTTGGTTCCGGCTGTTACGCGTCCCTTGGCATCGACAGTAACCGATTTATAAGTTCCAGCCGTTACACCAGTGGTACTTAGTGATGTGGCTAACGAACCGGCCGTTGTAGTCACATCTCCGGTTAGTGCTGGAAAACGTGCCGCTGCCAGAATCCCGGTTGCATTGGTTCCGGATAGATTGATTGATAGAGCTTTTAATGTTTGGCCGGTTAATGAAAGGTAATTTTCGCCGGAGGAATCTAATGTAACTCCTACAGAAACCCATGCCGTCCCATTAAAAATTTTCAAAATACTTTGTGTAGCATCGGAATTAGTCAGATAGTATAAGTCACCGATGTTGGCATCGGTAGTAGCTGGTAGAGTAGTTCCATTGGGAGTAGATGTTACAGGTACCCACTCATCATCCTTATAATAATAAAGGCTTTGAGTCGTCGTATTGTAAAATATATCTCCGGCAGAAGGAGATGTTGGGAAAGTACTTCCACTGGGAGTTTTTACATCGTTTTGATTTGCGATACGAATCCACTCACCATTTGTAATATCTGTCGTATAGGATGTATTTGTACCGGCATTTGGATTACTAAAATAGTAATACCCCGGAGTAACACTGGTTGATTTAACTCCTTGTGTTGATGGAGTTGTGCCTGTTGCAATATTATATACGATCATTCCATCAAAAGCAGAAGGAAATGTGAATCCATCAAGTAACCCTGTACTAAAAGTAAAGGAAGTTAAATCTGTTCTTGGAAATACAAGCCCTTTACCTGAGTTGGATGGATCTATACTTAAATCAAAATTACTGGAAGCATCGAAAAAAGGGTTCTCTGCCGTGATATTTGCAGTGACTGTTCCATTCGTGAATACCTGTGAGAAGGTGTAACTGTAAAATAGTGTCAGTAGAAAGAACAATCCTACTTTCTTTGTATTTAGTAATTGTAACATATTCTTTTCTCGTTTTATGCACCTGCAATTAGATACCAGTTTGTCCCGTCAGATATTAACATCTGTCCTCTCGAAGCAGCAATGGATGTATTGTTGACAGGAGGATAAGTGATGTATGTATACGTGCCAGATGTTCCAGCTTGCACACTGTTATTTCTTATAATAAGAATACGACCGGAACATGTTGATGGATCTGGCAGTGTGATGTTTCCTGCGCCGGAGATTTGTATATTAATAATATAGTCGTCTGTATTTACTGAGAAACCTGCAAAGGTGCCAGTGTATGTCCTAACTTTTGCATAGACAGCACCTTTGATTTGAATTGTGCCATCAAAGATGGTATTTCCTGTTGTTCCCGATGATCCTGTATTGCTAAAAGTTAGCGTATTAACTCCTTGGTTGATGATTGTAGCTGCGGTTAAAGTTCCTCCTAGAGCGACATTACTTGAAGTAGCAGTTAAACCGTTACTGGCGGTTGTAATGCCACTACCTCCAGAACCATTCGCGGCAGCCGTAATGCGGCCCTGAGCATCAACGGTAATATTAGCAGATGTATAAGACCCTGCAGTAACGGCCGTACTGGCTAATGCTATTGTTGGATTCCCAGAGACTCCATCTCCGTTAGTAACAGTAATTCCGGTGCCTCCTGTGATTGTACGGGCAGTAGCAGTTCCGGATCCGGTTCGTGCCAGAATACCGGTAGTAGATACTCCTGCTAAAGCTGTTAGGTCTGCATCTGCTGCTTGTGCCCCTAATGCTGTCAAGGCTGCGGTTGCAGTAGCAGCTCCTGTACCCCCATTGGCTACAGCTAGCGTTCCACTTAAGGTTAGTGTTCCCGAACTTGTGATAGGACCGCCGCTAAACGAGAGGCCGGTAGTTCCTCCACTTGCAGCAACGGAAGTCACGCCGCCACCTGTACTTGCCTGCCAGGTTGGTGTACTGCCATTCCAGGTCAGAACGTATCCTGTGGTAGATGGATTGGAGATTGTGGTAGTTGTATTTGCCGCAGATTGATAAAGAATGCCGGTGGTTGATACACCAACATTCGTTGCAATTGCAGCGGTGCCAGAAGGTAATAAATAGTCTGTGCCGGCAGTGGCAGCGGTAATCGCTCCTGTAGTGGCATCTCCTTTTAACAAGCCAGTAACCGTGGTTCCTAAAGTAATTGCCGGAACTGTGGCTGATGTGGCAGAGCCTTTAAAACCATTGGCTGTTAATACTGATACTCCGGTGACAGTTCCACTACCGCCAGAAGATACAATGCTGGAGATTTCGCTTTGTAAATTTTCTAATGCCGTTTGAACAGTGGTCGCTGTCGACGGTAATCCATTTTGCACAGTGACCGATACGGCAGATGCCAGTGGTGATATCCATTCAGTAGCCGTCCCTGAACTGTTGACAGTTAAGAACTTATTTGCATCTGAAGTGGTAAATGAAGGAACTTTAGAATCAACATATGTTTTAACAGCGGATACTGTAGGGTACAGCGTAGAAGAGGCCGTAGTGAGGGTTCCGTCATTGCTTTTATTTGCTTTATCCTCTTTTAGATCTAATGCAGTTTGTGTTGCAGTACTTATGGGCTTATTTAGATCACTGGTATTATCTACATTGCCAAGTCCTAAATCACTTTTAGTTAGCCCAATCATTGACTTTAGAGTTGTTGCCGTGATAGCCGTAGGTGTTGCCGTGGAACCTGAAGTATTACCAAGAACAGTGTTATTTGCAATACTGCTCATCCCGACGGTTACGGCACCGGAGGTTCCGCCTCCTGTTAGTCCAGCTGTTGTTACAACACCTGTAATTGTTCCACTTCCACTGGAGGAAACTTTAGAATCGACATATGTTTTAACGGCATAGACCGAAGGAAATAGAGTAGTAGATGCCGAAGCAAGTGTTCCGTCATTGCTTTTATTTGCTTTATCTTCTTTGAGATCCAATGCGGTTTGCGTTGCAGTACTTATGGGCTTACTAAGATCGCTGGTATTATCTACATTGCCTAAGCCTAAGTCACTCTTGGTAAGGCTGAGCATTGTTTTGAGTGCTGATGAGGTAATAGCCGTCGGAGCTGCTGTCGCTGTTGTATTGTTTCCTAAGATAGTACCCGAGGCAATGCTACTCAATGCTAATGTGACGTTTCCAGAACTTCCACCTCCTGTTAGACCCGTACCTGCCGAAACGCCTGTAATAGTTCCGCTTCCGCTTGAAGATCCGGTTGCAGAAAGAACGCCTCCTGTCAACGACAATCCGGTTCCTATAGTTATTGCTTCGGGTACTCCACTACCGGTACTCGAACGCCCGATTAATGTACTAGTAGCAATATCAGCCATTTTAGCCAATGATACTGATTTGTCTGCGATCTTGCTTGTCGTTACAGCTCCATCAGCAAGACCTAAAAGAGATCCGGAAATCCCCGATCCTGTTAAAGTTCCGTCGTGATAAACGGATGTGATGCCACCTCCTGCTGCCGTAGTTATTTGTTGTTGTAATTGATAAAGGGCATCCTGAACGTTATCTGCATAAATTCCTGTAAGTTGAGGTGATAGAGCGATATATTTTGCGTACGGAGATTCAGGAATCCATGTTCCTCCGTTGAATCTGAGTATCTGTCCGCTTGCTGGGGCTGTTACAGAAACCGGTATATTTTGTATTTGGGTAACTTTCGTTGAGGCATAAGTGCCTGTTACATCTCCAGTTAAAGTTTCTGTTACTGGACCCCAGTAAAGGCCATTGAATCTCAATGCTTGCCCTGCTAGCGGGACTGTTGCCATTAGGATATTGCCTTGGATTTTTTCTATTTTAGTTACATTTCCGGTAGATGTTACATCTCCGGTAAGTGTGGAACCGGAGGACGTACTTCCCGAACTTGTACTAAGGTTATCTATCAATCCTTTTAATATCTTCCCTTGGTATGCAGAAAGAGCATCAGATGTAGAAGTGGATGTGAGGTTGTCTATTACATTGACAGATGAAGCAGACCCACTTGTTGTTGCGTAAAGTGCATAAGGAACGCTTAATAACTGACTGGATCCCGAGACGGTATAATTGGTGCTTCCGTTAGTATCGACTTCCGTCTTGAGATAATAGGGGCCCTTCGACCAATCGATGGAGCTGAAAGATGATGACTGAGCCGAACCTCCACCCACTTCTATGGTCACTAATCCATTTGCATTAGTGGATGCATTATGAGTCTCAACATAAACGGCAGTCCCCGTTGATGACCCCTGGAGTATACTAATTCGGATGCCTACATTCTTATTTTGTATCAAAGTGGAAGTGGCGTCCCTGATAACGGCTTGATAAGTCATTTTTTGAGGTGCCTGAGCATACAAAAAAGATGTAATAAATAGGGCAATAAGCAAATGTAGCAGCTGTTTCATCGAGTATAGTCCTTAATTATTTTAAAAATTCGCATTATATTTTTCTTGGAGTTACGAATTGTTAATAGGTAAACTCCTGTAGGCAGATCAACCATCGAGATCTCGGTGCTGTTAGTTTGAATATTATCTTGTTTGATCAACTTTCGGGTGGAATTGTACAATAGATAGTTAAACACCGTCGGATCGGCATTTTTTATTGTTAATGTTACATTATTTGGTGTCGGATTCGGAAATACAATGCAATCGATAGATAAGTCATCACTACTGTCCGGGTTGACAGGAGACACCTTCAAATTGTAAGTCTGTTGCACCCCTTCAGCAAACGATCTGTCGGAATTGGAAATGGTGGTATATGCAATTTGCCCTAACGTGTAGCTTATGCTGCTACCATCAGAGCTATGGATATCACCACCGGTGCTGGTTGTTGCTTCTTGAGCAACTAAACTTCCGGAGAATATCAAAAATAAATATAAAGTAATAAAATATTTCATAAAACTGACGAAGACATATTAAATCTGAGCCAAATGTTTCATTTTCATATAAAATCGATGACGAGCACAATAAATGACTTTCTTTCTACGTTAATAATAATTCAAAATCACCTGTATTAATAATTGATTTATATACAATAACTTATAATGGAAATTCAGGTTGTATTTTCATTTTGTTTTTCAGTGAGATGAAAACAAAATCAGGTACAAATCTGAACCACCAGATTGCATGACAATAAGATCGATTTATTCAAGTTTGAACAAAAAGACTTAATTAATTTTAAAAGATCAGGAATTTTCTCTTTTGATTATTAGAAGAAAGCTTGTAAGCTTATTTTAGTGTGCAAAAGCGGATTCTATAACTAAATTCTTCAACTATTTCTATTTCGAGATTCTTTATCGTTTTGATTTCGAATAGAATCTTTGCCATTCAAATCAGCAACATTTCAACAAAGGCAGAACTCATTCGATTGAACTTATAATGTTGCCAACTAATAACTTAAAAGTACTATCTCCTGCGGACAATGCGATTGGGAAAATGTCGCGCCAAAATAGTTGCCTGCATTATGTATATACTTTTATATACTTTGCTTTTAATCCACACTACAAAACAAATATACATATATTTAGTTCAATCCTCAATGATAATAGATATTTTATTGTGGTTAAATAATGTTGTACTAAAACAATGACAAATTGAGGATTTCTTCCTTTCGTTATTCTGCTTTCGGAATCTGTTTTCTGTAAAATGCAATAGTAATATAATCAATAATATACACTCATATTCTATTGAGACATTTGTAAATAAAGTAAATTTGTTTGATATAATTTGAACTATTTTGCAAATGATTATTTGTTGCAGAAGTGTTTCATCTTGTTTTAAATATTAAATAAATGCAACAATATAAAAAATTAACTATATAAGATTTCTTGTTGTCAGCTAAGAAATAGATAGTGTGTAATACTATTTTTATCGGGAAGTCATAAACCCATTTGGATAAGCCCATTGTTTTGATTCCGTCGCAATTGAAAAAAACAAGAAATCTTTAGTTATTGCCGATAATTGTGTATTTTTGTGCTCCAAATAGAATTTTCATCTTTTAAACACTCCATTTTTATGGCAACAAAAAAAGAAGGTCAAGAACCTGATAATCTGAAAACCGTTGAAAACGTGTTAAGTCAATCAGAGGCTTTTATCGAAAAATACCAAAAACAAATTTTATACGGGGTAGGCATTGTTGTTCTGATTGTGCTGGCCATTTTGGCTTTCCGCAATTGGTATCTTGTTCCGAAAGAAAACAAAGCAGAAACTAAGTTAGCGGTGTGTCAGAACTATTTTGCGGTCGATTCATTTCGGGTCGCTCTTAATGGCGATGGCACTGAAAACTGTATCGGATTCAAAGGCGTGGTAGACGAATATGGCATGACCAAATCGGCTAACCTTGCTAATGCGTATGCCGGAGTTTGTTGCTACAAGTTGAAAGATTACAACAATGCTATCAAATATCTGAAGAAATTTAATGGTAAGGATCTGAATATTGCGCCGTCAATTACCGGTCTTATTGGTGATAGCTACATTGAGCTGGGTCAGACAGAAGAAGGAATTAAATATTTCTTGAAAGCGGCTGATACCGATAATGAAATGATCAGTCCCATTTATTTGAAAAAAGCAGCTATCGCTTACGAGAGCCGGGGCGATTACAAAAAAGCAATTGAAGCCTATACTAAAATAAAAGACGAATATGTTCGAAGTCAGGAAGCTTCGGATATTGATCGTTATATTGCCCGTGCACAAGCATTGGTGAAATAAGAAATTTTGAATTACACACTAGAATGAGACTGCTTCAAATGTGTTGAAGCAGTTTTTTTATCTTTTAATCAAATCAAATTTATGTCAACTGCAAATCACAATTTGTCCGACTATGAGAGTGATAAACTCCCATCTGTCAGTGATATGCGTTTTGGGGTGGTTGTGTCGGAATGGAATCCGGATGTTACCGAAGGTCTGTTGAGTGGCGTTTTGCAAACTTTGCAAAAACAGGGAGCCAATCCCGATCAGATTGTTGTTCAGTATGTTCCCGGGAGCTTTGAATTGGTTTATGGCGCAAAATGTTTGGCCGACCATGCTCATGTGGATGCCGTAATTGCTCTGGGATCTGTTGTGCGTGGTGATACGCCCCACTTCGATTATGTTTGCCAGGGAGTGACACAGGGAATTTCGTTCCTGAATGCATCGCAGCCGGTACCTGTTATTTTTGGGTTGCTTACCACCGACACTATGGAACAAGCCACCGATCGTGCCGGAGGGCGGTATGGTAATAAAGGAGATGAGGCTGCTGTTACGGCAATCAAAATGATTGCTTTGAAAAGAAGTTTCTAAATCTATAACTAGAAAAAGCAGGACAAGAGAAGATCAAATTCTGGAATTTGATCTTCTCTTGATCTTTTTTTTGGTTAATCGATTTTTGAAGGTCTTATTTTTAGATTGTTATGTGTTTTGTCAGACAATATATACGGACTGGCGTTTCGGGATATTGGGACTGATGGAGGTTGAATTATAATAACATCACTGTTTTGTTGCTATTTTTGTAACTTAATGTAGAATGTTCGTTTATGTTATTCAAAAATTCGATACCGGCTGATTTGGTTCAGGAACTGTTTGATGACAGCGAGAAAGCGTTGCGCTTTATTGCCGATATTAAATGGGAAGATGGATTTGTGTGTCGGAAGTGCGGAAATACAAACTATTGCGAAGGAAAATCTCCCTCTTCAAGGCGGTGTACCCGATGCAAAACAGAGGAATCGGCCACAGCACATACGCTTTTTCATAATTGCAAATTCCCGATCAACAAGGCATTTTATATTGCGTACACGGTGTGTGTGGAGGGAAAACCATTGTCGTCCTATTGCTATGCCGATCAACTGGGACTGAATCAAATGACCTGTTGGAAATTTAGGAAGAGAATAGAAACCTGTCTCGGAAAGCAGAAAGAGCAAAAAGAGGAATCTTCATTGCAATCGATTTTAATGACGCATGATTGACCGGTGTCATTGTTTTATTGCAGAATATTCTTATCTTTGCACCCGCTTTATGCAAGGGGCAGTTACCAGAGTGGCCAAATGGGGCAGACTGTAAATCTGCTAGCTTACGCTTACGGTGGTTCGAATCCATCACTGCCCACAAATTTATTGACCGGTGATATCGGAAATGAATAAATTGTAAATGTATTTACACGTGTTCTTGGTAACCACGTAAAAAACAAGATTATGAAACAAAATATTTCTCCTGTATTCCTTCTTTTGACAGTGGTATTCACCACTTGTTTGTTAATTTCCAATTTAGTTGCGGCAAAGATTGTGGTTATTGCTTCGGTAGCAGTGCCTGTAGGTATTTTCCTTTTCCCGATCACCTATATCATCAACGACGTTATTGCCGAGGTTTGGGGATTCCGCAAAGCCCGCCTGATGATCTGGCTGGCCTTTGCAATGAACTTTTTTACCGTGCTGTTTTATCAGTTTGCTGTGGCATTGCCTCCGGCTCCATTTTGGTCGGGACAAGAAGCTTTTAGTGCTGTTTTGTCGCAAACGCCGCGCATTGCCGTGGCGAGTTTGTTAGCTTTTTTTGTAGGTTCGTTTCTGAATGCTTACGTGATGAGCAAGATGAAAGTTGCCATGAACGGGAATAAATTTTCGGTACGTGCTATTGCGTCTACAGTGGTAGGCGAGGCCGCCGATTCAACTATATTTATCTCGATTGCATTCTGGGGAATACTATCGGCGAACCAACTGGTGCTGATGATTATTACCCAGGCATTGCTGAAAACGTTGTATGAGGTTATTATTCTTCCTGTGACGCAACAGGTTGTGTCTTATATTAAAAAGAAAGAACAAACCGATGTTTACGATACCAATGTTTCGTATAACATCTGGAAAGTGAAAGAAGTATAGTTTATGGAACTACACCATTTAGGCAAGAAAACCGACTATCCGACCGATTATGCTCCTGAGCTGTTGGAGTCGTTTGATAACAAACATCCGGATAATGATTACTGGGTGCGTTTTAACTGTCCCGAATTTACCACCTTGTGTCCGATAACCGGACAGCCCGATTTTGCCACACTGGTTATCGACTATATTCCGGCCCGGAAAATGGTCGAAAGCAAAAGCCTGAAACTATATCTGTTTAGTTTTCGCAATCATGGCGATTTTCACGAAGATTGCGTAAACATTGTGATGAAAGATTTGATTCGGTTGCTCGAACCGAAATATATTGAAGTAACCGGTCTCTTTACTCCTCGTGGAGGCATCAGCATTCACCCGTATTGCAACTACGGAATGCCAGGGACCGAATTCGAAGAGATGGCAAAGCATAGGTTGAGAAACAGAAACCTGTAGGACTCTCATTTCAGTATCACTAACCAAAATCTAAAGGTATCCGGGTGTTTGTGAAAAATATTCGGATACGTATTTGTTTATCCAGCGATACAGGTCGCCCATCTCTTTCTCGTCAATTCCGTTGCTTCTCCACTTATTCAGCTCCGTTTCTGCGCGGCGGATAATCTCTTCCTCTACCACAAGATTCTTTTGTAGTATACCCTTGTTTTCTTTGTTCACTAAAGCCGAAAGGTTCAGATAATCGTTTCCTTCTCCTTTCTCTACCGGGAAAAGTTGCTTTTTCAGGTTCAGTGACCATTCGCACAACGGAGCATTTCCGCTTGCATCCGGCAACAAAATGTTCGGGCAATTGCCTTTCGCATTGATCCAGACCGGTATTGCCACCGAGGTGAGTGGCGATCCGAGAATTGTCCACATAGTGGTTAGTGCGGTTGGTTCGTGCAGTTTGGTGCCCTGAATCAGAATGGCAGCTGACGTAATATAGCGGGGAATAAAATCGCGAAACGGCACATAGACCGGCGAATCTCCGTTTTGAGGCATTGCATCATACAGATTGACTTTTGTTAGCCCGTGTGTGAGGCAACGCGAAACCCGGTGCAGCAGGAAATCACAGGAAAGAGCTTTGTCTTGTGCGGCGCCGGTAAAGAGTTGTTCGGCTTCCAGATAGCGGCTGACGCCTTTGTCCTGACTGCGGTTGCCTGAAAAGGAGAAATTGGTTCGGATGATGTACCCGTCGGGTGCAACTGTCGGATCATTGACATCGTATTTTCTATAACGCGAATTTCCCGTTTCAAAATAGGCGCCTCCTCCCTGCGCATCGATAACGCCGAAGTTGGCTTCAACACCCAGAGGCTTAGGCAGCGAATCGAGTAGCTGCTCGAAATCGCGAACGGTGCGGCACCGCTGCAACGCCAGTTTCATTACAAGGCCCTCTTTGTCTTTAATGGGTGCCTGATCGTGTTCATTGAGGTTGTACGATGCGGAGTTGATAATGGCAAAGCCGGTGCTGTTGTAACCACCCCAAACGGCGTGCGACGGGTCGTTGCTGTTGACCAGTCCTACGTAGTCGTACCTTCCGTCGTGAAAAAATTCTATTTTATTGTGCAATTCGTCTGTGTCGCGCTGTTTGAACAACAAGGCGCGGCCGTCGGGGGTGAACTTACCCGAAACGAGGGCTGTGGTACATGCAAAAACGGTGGTTGCCTGAAGCAATAAAAAAGCAACAAATAGAATACGGGTAAATTTTATCATTTCAAACAGGTAAATATCGGTTGATTTATTCGTTTAGCAGAGCAATAATTTTAGTCTGATTTTCCATCTGCTCCAGATCCAGCGTTTTGGTCTTTACCTCCCAACTCTTCCAGGCAAAAAGTGTTTTTTTCAGGGAGCGTTTGTCGGTCTCTGTCAATGGACGGTCAATGTTTACGGAAGCATAGAGTAAATTTCCAAGGTAACTGAGCAAAGAGGCATTTTTATCTTTGGCAAAGAGCTGGAATTCCACTTCGGTCATTTGCTGTAGCTGAGGGAGCGTTATGTCGAAGTAGTGTAGCAGTTCGGTCGAGATAATCTCTTGCGATTCCTCTTCCCTATCGACACGCATGCGGAATATTTTTTGAAGCACCGCGTGCATCTTTTCAATTTCCCTCTCCAAGTAATCGCGACGCTCCATGGCAAGATTCTTTAATGTTTTTGTAAGAAGAGACGAAGTCGTCTCCTTTGTTCAGGTTTTCAATAATTTGCTGAATTCCGTCCATTCCGCACGAAGTGAGAAATTGTTTCACTTCTATTCGGGCGACAATATAATTTTTTTTCATCAGAGGCCAACCGTTTTTGTAGAACTGTTCTGGAGATTCAATAGCTTTTAAGGTTTCATAGTTTGTAACGTAATTTTTTTCAAATGTGGAATCTTTCAGAAAAGAGCGGTAGTCAAGCTGCATCGCAAGTCCTTCGTCGAACCATGCCGGAATTTTGCGTTGATCGAAATATCCCAGTTGAGACCAGAAAAACGAATGGCAAAGTTCATGGCTGATGACGTCGAGATCGAACCCTTCGTTGCCCAGTACGATAAAGGTACCCAACAGGGTGTGGCGGCTTACCATCCGGTTTTGTGTATTGCCTGAATATTTACTTATCTCATTTTGAGTAGCGCAAAAAACAATTTTGTATTTGTGTCCGCTGATTCTCCAAAAGGCAATATTACGTTGCTCCGCTTTTTTTACTAACAAGCTCAAACTGTCTTGTAATGAAGGTGAAAGCAATGGGCTGTAATACGTTTTTTTATCTTTCGAGATGAATCCGGACTGATTGATAAAGACATTGCTCAGGATAAATGAAAATTGCCAGAAAACAAGAGCTATCGCCAGAATGCAGATAGCTGTTGTAATCAGTGTTATTTTTTTACTACTCATAAGCAACAAAGGATCTAAATATTCAATTTAGTAAGTGATGTAAAGATAATTCCCCGAAGGATAAACGTGGTATTGTTTGAGCTTTTCTTCCGATGGACCCTCTATGCGCCAGCCTGTTCCATCAATTATGCGGTATCTGGATCCACATTGGGGGCACTTGGCCGACAGGTCGGATTGAACTTCCACCCGAACAGTACTTTGTACTTCATAGGGACAAGCCAAATCAAAAGCATAATAACTATCATCGTAGGCATGTATGACCAGAATACCGCCGAATCCCAGAGCTTCCAATCCTGTCGATACTTTTGTGTATGTTTTATATGCACCGAGAGATTGTAGCGCAACATCCGCTCCGACAAGATTTAGCTGCATACTGACCGGCATTACAGGAATGGAGGTTTTATTATCTCCACAGCTTAGTAGTGCAATTATCGATAGAAGGCATATCTGCCGGATCGTCAACTTTATTGTACAAAAATGCATGATAACATGAAATTTTACAATATAACGTTACGAAGATAGAGATTATTTTCTTGTTTCTGCCGGATCGGGCGACTAAAATGCAATATAGAGTAGTGCGCGGATTCCCCAGTTGTTGGCGTTGGGATCATTCCGGTGGGTCAGTCTCCAAACCGATTGTACGCCCAGACAACTTAAAATATTATATACGCCGGCGCCTACTTCGACGTAGGGTGTATTTAGTGTCTGCGAACCGGGTGGCAATGCTATCAAATTTACATGTTTATTACTAAGCCCGTTTTCTGCAATCCGTAGAGAAAACATCTCCTTGAGATGCAATAAACGGATCAACGGAAGTTTTTTCAACAAAAAACCACATGTGTAATAATCGACATAAAGGTTGGCATATTTATCTCCCACATACTCTAGGTTGTTCATCAGGTTGAAATTGTAGTCTGAAAACTCCAACGTTTCATTACCACGTTCAAACGATAGCAGCGGAAAGGGCACTTTGCCGAGTATACAGCCGGTTTCTCCGGTATAATAAATGCTGCCGCCGATAAAATCAACCGATTGTTTTATCGTTGCCTGTATTTTTCCGTAATTGCGAATAACGTCATTCATAGAGAATTGACCGCCTTCCACCTGAAAATGGATTACCGGAAAGTGATTGGACAAGAAACGGCGTCCGAAAAAGCCATCCCATACCAACTGATCGCGCGAAAACCGGAAATCGAGTTTGGCTCCATAGTGCAAAATGCTTGGAACCGGAACGCCTTGACTTACAAATGGGACATATTGATTGGAATAATAGCGATTGTCGAATAGAACAAGCGTGGTCTTGAATTCGCGTCGCCACTCTTTTTCATACTGAAATTTCCATGTACCCACGTCATTTACCGCATAATTGGGTTTGTAGCGGAAGAGGGTGGAAAACATATTGTCGTCGCTTAAAAAGACCTTTTTTTCGTTCACAAGCATGATGTCTTCGCTGAATCCGGTGCGATAAGCATTTTTGCTATATGAAAAGTGTACCTGCTGGAACTCTTTTGTCGGGAACCGGTACAAGACTTGCCCTCCTAGTTTCCAGGTGTGGTTGTCGAAGGCATAACCCACAGTTGCTCCGATGCTGAAGTTTTTCCACATCTTTTCTCCAGTCCTGAAACTGAAAGCTCCGGTCGGTCCGTCGAGCGCATTTTTGTGATACAGTGAATTTAGTGGGCCGACATCGATTTTGCCAACATGGGCATACTGATACATCATCAGGTCGGTAACCCATTTTATTTCGTGCATAAAACGCGTTTTATTTAGCTGTATTACACCTGAATAGATCGAATCGCTTGCCGGTTTGCTCTCTTTTTGGCGCATCGAATTGACCTGTATCAAATCACCGTCATCGTGAGTCGGTGGAGAAAAGAGAAGTTCTTTATCAATGACGCCCAGCACCGGACGTTGGTGCGATCCGACCGGTATGGGAAGTTTGAGAACAAGTAACGTGTTGATACTGTTGTAATCCCATCGACCCTTGTTCAGTGCAAATTTTTGGCGGATAGAAAGCGAATGGGCAAAATTGATAGAAAGAGTTTTGGGAATATTGGCATCGATGCTGGCTAAACCCGAAGTCAGGGAATCAACCACCATGCTTCCGGTTAGCAGTAGAACATCCCGTTGCTTGGGACGAAAACCAATGGTATAACATTTGCGATTGTTGACGAATAAACTGTCCTGAAAAAAGAAAGCATAATGTTTGCGAGCTTTCTTGGAAAGCGGACTTAGAAAATATTTTCCTAATATTTCTACATGCTCTTTATAAAAATTTTGTTGTAAGGTCAGCAGCAGCAATAGTTTTTCAACATACTCTTTATCAAGAGGAAGAATGGTAATCTGTTTGTTTTTGAAAATTTCTTTTTCCTCTCTGACAGAAGGAAACTGAGGTTGACGATAAATCCTGTCGGCGATAAAAAGGGGAACCGTGAATAACGAATCGGGCGACCAGCTTGCTGCTTTTCGTGCATTGATGTCGGTCATCCAATTGGGTGGAACGTTGTATGCATAGGCTTTCAACCGATCCGATACGGTGGTGGGGTTGTACTTCGAAGGAGGACTGTTACTTCCTCTGTTGAGGATGACTTTTTGGATGATAGATTGAGATAGGCCATCTTCAATAACCTTCTCCATCGGAATGTCCGGAGCTTCTATCGGCGATAACCATATTTCAATGCCAAGAGTCGACCTACCTTTAATTCGCATATTGAAAGGTTTATATCCGTTGGCTAAAACCGTCAATTTTGACGTGTGCAATGAACTTTTCAATAAAAAATACCCCTCATTTCCAGTTATGGTAGAAACAGAGGTATTTGTAAATTGAATGGCAGCTCCTGCTACAGGCTGTTGGGTAAATCGATCAAAGACTTGTCCGATCACCAGCGTTTCATTCTGGGCGGTAACCACAAACGACAACAAACCGAAATATAAGAAAAACAGTAAGCGTTTGACGAATGAGGTTCCCATTGTTGATCCGATTCTGTTTGGTGAAGGTTATTATCCTATCAAAGCCTGATATTTTTCGGCAGATAGCAGGTGAGCCGTTTGAGAAGCGTCGGTAACAGCTATTTTTATAATCCAGCCTTTGCCGTAAGGATCGTCATTAATCCATTCCGGATGGTCGTTGAGCTCTTCGTTGAATTCCACTACGCTGGCATCAACGGGTAAGAACAGATCAGAAACAGTTTTTACCGCTTCAATGGAGCCGAATGTGTCACCGGCTTTGAGAGTTTCACCTAATGAGGTGATATCGACAAAGACAATTTCTCCTAACTCACTTTGGGCATAATCTGTGATCCCAACAAATGCGGTTTCACCTTCAATGCGAATCCATTCATGTTCCGCAGTGTAATAGAGATTTTCAGGGACGTTCATAATAAATTGTAATTTAGAAATAATGAATAGAGTGTACTTATAGTGCTATTGATAGCATTGGTTGTCGTTACGAATATTAATGCATCGGTTATTAATGTGTTTGCATTATAATGATCTGATGACAAAATCATTATAGGCCAATCGCAAAATACATAATGCGCACACAAAAGTAATACAAATATTTATTTATTTATGCGACTATTCGAGATGATCTTCCGTTATATACTTTTTAAGCAGGAATTCCCGGGTTTATTCTTTATTTCAAAAGCAGGAATTAAAATAAGTCAGAGAATAAGCAGGTTGCTGCTCTGTTCGTAGAAATGAATTTTTAAGTAGTAGAATTTAAGGAAGTTACAGCAGTTACAACTTCCATAAGTCAACGACTTTTAGCGTTTTTTTGACGTTTTCCGGCTATTTACTGTTTCCCTTCCATTTGTGCCTCTTTTTTCTATTGTGTTTTGAAAAGCAAATAACTAGAAAGAATAATCTCTGCAAAAGAGCAGGTGATATTTGTTAAAAAAATTACTGTTTCTTGTATTTAATTCTCTGTTATACAGTAAAATGGAACTATTCTGTTTCGATTTTGTGTAGATAATATTAAAAATATGTTGTATAACATATCTTTTTAAGACAGAAAGTAATAAAAAGCCTCTATTTTTGTCAGCACAGTACAGTACAGCATACCAAAATTTAAATAGCTGTATTTATTTTATTTAGCGTAAGGCATCCAAAAATTATTCTAATGTTTGAGATAGAATTTTCCCAACAAACGACAAAAGTAAAACAATTGGCCAATGCGATTCAGGATGCAATTACAATCGGAGAATACCCGGAAGGGAGTTCATTACCTTCTATTAACGATCTTAGTAAGAAATGTTGTGTGGCTCGAGATACCGTTTTTAAAGCATTCCAGTCTTTAAAAGAAGCCGGAATTATCGAATCAACGCCAACAAAAGGTTATTATGTTGCAACTTCCATAACGCAAATTCTGGTCATGTTCGATATTTTTAGTCCGTATAAAAACGATATGTACCATGCGTTGACTAATAATTTACCAGCCAATTACAAAGTTGATTTATATTTTCACCATTATAACAAGAAATTTTTTGACAATATTATTCGAGACAGTATTGGGAAGTATAACCTGTATTTGATAATGAATTTTTCGAACGATGTTTATTCTAATGTATTGGATGAACTTGACAGCAACCGGGTTTTATTGATCGATTTTGGTAATTTTGAAAAAAATAAGTATGCGTATATATGTCAGGGGTTTGATAACGCTTTATATGACTGTTTGATGTCCGGGGCAGACTTATTTAAAAAATATCGGAAATTGACATTGGTCTTTCCAGAAAGCTCGGAACATCCCCGAAGTTGTATTCCTTATTTTGAGAAATTTTGTTTAGACAATGGCTTGGATCATGCATTGTTGACTCGTGAAAATATTTTGGAGGCTGACGTGGACGTACACGCTGCTTATCTTATTGTCAGGCATTCGGATCTGATTGATTTTACAAAGATCTGCAGAAAAAAAGGATTGGTGATGGGTCGAGATGTCGGAGTGGTAACATTTAATGATGCTCCTATGTTGGAAGTGATTGAAAATGGGATTACTACGATTTCGACAGACTTTAAACAAATGGGGAGTCAGGCCGCCGAGTTTATTCGAACAAAACAAAAAATACAAACCTATATTTCCACAAAATTAATTGTTAGGGGTTCTCTCTAATGATTGTGGACGTTTGCGTACACGGTAAAAAAGATTGTTATAGTTTTTAGAAATCATAAAATTAAGATGAAATCACAAACAAAGCCATACAGTAAGTTAAACGGGATTATTCCACCGATGATTACTCCATTGCTGGATACTGATAAACTGGATGTAATTGGCGTTAAAAATTTGGTAGAACACCTTGTTAAAGGAGGCGTGAGTGGCATTTTCATTCTGGGTACAACGGGAGAGACCCAGCATTTGAGTATCCGGCTAAGGGAAGAGCTTATTCGTGAAACATGCAGGGCCGTTGAGGGGCGATTGCCGGTATTGGTAGGAATTACCGATACTTCGATGAGCGAAAGCTTGTATTTGGCCGGTGTGGCTGCCGAGTGTCAGGCGAATGCTTTAGTGGCAGCACCACCTTACTATTTCGCTTTGGGACAACCTGAACTCTATGAATATTATCAGGCTTTGAGCGAAAAATGTCCATTGCCCTTATATCTTTACAATATGCCTTCACATACAAAGGTGATGATTGAACCGGATACAGTAAAGCGTCTTGCCGAACTTCCGAATATTGTGGGATTGAAAGATAGCTCGGCTAATGGAGTCTATTTTCATAAGTTATTACATCTCATGAAAGATGATTCTGAGTTTTCTTTATTTGTTGGTCCGGAAGAAATGATGGCATCGGTTGTCCTGATGGGTGCGAATGGAGGAGTGGCTGGAGGTGCCAATTTATATCCCGAGCTGTTTGTAGCTCTTTACAATGCTGCTGCAGCAAAAGATTTGGCAAAAGTAGCCGAGTTCCAGGAAAAAGTGATGCAAGTAGGCGATGCTTTATATGGTATCGGACGCTTTGGATCGAGCTATATCAAAGGACTTAAAACGGCATTGGCATTGAAAGGCATCTGTAGCGATAGTCTTGCACAGCCTTTCAATACATTTCAAATGCCCGAAAAACAAAAAGTTCAAGTAGCTTTAATGCAATTGGAATCCTTGTTAAAATCGAAATAAATTTTGGCGATTATTATATATTAATTATTTATTTAATTTCTATTCCCTATGGAAAAGCTTCACAAAATGTTTTTAGGGCAGAAGGCTTTGCAAAGTAGTTTTTTGCCGTGTGCCAAATGGGTATGTTGCTTTTTGCTGGTATTTGCAGGAGTTGTGCCGCCGCTCTATGCTTCATCAGCAACTGTAGCCTCTGTCCAGCAACAAGATAAAAAAGTATCTGGTACTGTTACTGATGAGAATGGTGAGCCATTGATTGGTGTAACCCTTGCTATTAAAGGTCAAGCGCGAGGTACTGTTACAGATATTAATGGCAAATATGCTTTGAATGTGTCGAATTCTGATGTTTTGGTGGTTTCTTATGTAGGTTATAAACGACAGTATGTAACTTATAGAGGAGAAGCTAGCTTAAACATCAAAATGGCTCCTGATGCAAAGGAGATGAATGAAGTTGTTGTAATTGGTTATGGTTCACAGCGTGCAAAAGATGTAACAGGATCAGTTGCAACCGTAGATATGAGTAAATCGGAGGCTCTGCCTGTGGCTACATTGACTGAAGCGTTAACCGGTCAAATACCTGGTCTTGCAGTTAGTGCTGGTACTAGTCGCCCAGGGGCTCAGGATGCTAGTTTAAGTATCCGTCAGCAATTTGGTTATTCGAAAGATGGTTCGAACACTGTTCCTTTGATTATTATTGATGATGTAATTCAAGTTGATCCAACCAATGGACAATCGACAATGGATCAGTTTAATATGCTGAACCCATCAGAAATCGAAAGTATTACAGTGTTGAGAGATGCAAGTGCTGCTGTTTATGGTTCTCGTGGTGCCCAAGGTGCTATTATTGTTAAGACCAAAAAAGGGAAAATAGGCGCACCGAAAGTAACCTATTCTGGAAAATTTGAAACGCAGGATGCTGTCAGTGTAGTAAAGAATATGAATACTTATCAGTATGGACTTTATGCTAATAGTTTGATGCGTAATGCAATCGGAAGTACAATCACAACAGATAATTATTTTTCTGATGCAGAATTGGACCAGATGAAATCGTTGAACTATAACTGGTTGGATAAGGCATGGTCCAAAGCACAGACAATGCAACACACACTCAATGTATCGGGCGGTACCGAAAATGCCACTTATTTTGCTGGGGGATCTTACTATAATCAAGGAGCAAACTTGGCAAATCAGAATTATAATAGATGGAATTTTAGAGCAGGTTCAGATATTAAGGTTATGTCTCACTTGAGACTTAATGCATCTGTTTCTGCAAATAGTGGCAAACAGGTTAAAATTTTCACAAAAGCATCGAATAATATTAGTGATGGAAGTTATGGTTCATCAGGATCTGGAGAATCTGGAGATTACTTGTTATTAAGACAGATGCCAGGATATATTCCATGGAGTTATAATGTCGATGGCACCGAATACTATGTTTCACCTTCACTTGGTCCCAAAAATATTGCAGGTACTGCTAATACAGCAAACTCAATTGCGGCTTGGAACTATTTTTCGATGATCAACAGTGGATGTTATCAAACAAGCCAACAAAATAACTATACTGCAAATTTCTCGTTAAATTATGAAGTGCCATGGGTCAAAGGTCTATCTGTAAAGGCGTCTTATGCAAGAACATACGAAACAAACCAGACGGAGCAAGATGCTTTGCCATATCAATTGGCTTTAGCAAAAAATACCAATAAAGCTAACTTACATCTATATTCAGATCAGACTACCTGGACAGTCTATACGAACAATAAGAACTCACGGGTAGACTACAATAGTTGGTTTAGCAATTATGAGCAAATGAATGGGTATATTAACTATGACCGTACTTTTGGTTTGCATCATGTTGCCGCAATGGCATTGGTAGAACGTTCCACTAACGATTATAGAACAAACTTTTATGAATGGGATACTCCTCTTGCTAATGCATATCAGGGTTCAAGTTCTTCTGCCGGTACCCTGAGTTCGAATAGCTATACAAATAGAACTAAAATGGGGACTCTTTCTTATGTGGGGCGATTTGATTATAGCTATGCAGGCAAATATATTGCACAATTTACTATACGTTCAGATGCTTCAACTAAATTTGCTCCTGCAAAATATTGGGGCGTCTTTCCTTCTTTGTCCTTTGGTTGGATTGCTTCGGAAGAATCATGGTTTAAGAAGAAGATTAGATGGATGGATTATTTAAAGGTAAGAGCCTCTGTGGGGATGACGGGGAAAGACAATGTAAAACCTGATGCCTGGAAACAGACATATACCTATGCTTCCAACAAAGGTCTCGGCTTTGGGACGAGCAATGGAGGGTTATTGACTAGCAGTTTGACGGCTAATGCATCACCTAATTCTCAAATGACATGGGATAATGACCTCAAATCCAATTTGGGTTTTGATATGAACTTTCTGAACAATCGTCTTTCTATTAAATTAGATGGCTATTTTGATCATAACTATAATATGTTGGTTACAATGGCAAGTGCTGGTGGCGTACCGATTTCTACAGGTGGCGCTTTTGCAGAACAAAATTATGCGATTGTTAATGCATGGGGAACTGAAATTTCTATTAACTGGAAAGATAAAATAGGACCGGTTGATTATAATATCGGATTAATATCTAGTTGGGGAAACAATAGAGTAATTAAATACCCATCAACGGCAGCTGTTTACCCATCAGATATGCCTGCACACATGGCTGGTTATTCTGATATACGTCCGGTATATGGGTTTAAAGTATGGAAAGGAAACTCTGGTCATGATGGAGTATTGCGTACGCAGTCGGATATTGATTCTTATTGGAAATATTTGACAGATCTGGCAACAAAAGCGGGAACAACTCCTTCGTATTTGGGCATAACGAGTAAGAGTGCAATATATCCAGGTATGTTAGCTTATCAAGATTTACACGGTACAACAGCAACATCTGATCCAAACGGGCAAGTTGCGACAAGTCAGGATTACGCTGAATTGGTTCATAAAAATACTTCTTATGGTTTTACTACAAATCTTGGAGCTTCTTGGAAAGGTCTTAAATGGACAGCTCAAATTGCGACTTCTTGGGGTGGTTATGCCTCCATTGATAATGTTAAACAGGGAACTTCATCAAGTGTAATAATCTGGAATCATGAATCGTATTGGGCAGACATGTTTGATGCTACTACTAATGCAAATGGCAAATATCCAAATGCATATTATTCATCGCAGAACAATTATAACTCTGATTTCTGGCAGGTTTCTTCTTTCCGTTGTTATGTAAAAAGTATGGGATTAGCTTATACTTTGCCTAAGAAAATCTCTCAGAAACTATATCTAGACAATTGTTCTTTCAGCTTGACAGGAAATAACCTGTGGGACTTTTATAATCCTTATCCAAACCATTATCGTAATATGTATGATAATTCAACGAAGAATTATCCGACATTACGTACGTTTGCTTTGGGTGTTAATGTTTCATTCTGAAAATTGTCCAATATAACACACTAAACCGTATTATTATGAAATACAAATTATTATACCTGATTTTATTTACAGGTCTGGTACTGACAGGATGTAGCGACAATTTCCTTAAGGAAGCACAATCCTATGGTAAGTACGATGAATCAATTTTTGCAAACCAAACCGAGACGGGTTGGTTTATTGATAAAATGTATTATGACTATTTCTATGGATTCAATTCTCCTATTAAGACTATTGTTGGCTTATATTCCACAGATAATACCTATTGTACCGAAGAGAAAGGGGGTACAATCACTTCGCTTAATCAAATTAATGGAAATCAAGTTACGCTGACTAATGCTGCTGATGGTAATGCTTATTATGGTGCGACAATGACATCAACTGTAACGGCGAATCCATATACACGTATCAGAAACTGTAATATTCTGATATCTGAAATGGATGATACAGGAAAAGGATTGCCTACTACATTCAGAAATACAGCGAAGGGGCAGGCCTATTTTCTTCGAGCTCTTCAGTACTACGATTTGGTACGTATCTATGGTGGAGTACCTATTGATACCGTTGTTTATATCGCATCGACGGATGCTAGTACACAGTTGCCCAGAGCAACAACGACACAGTGTGTAACCCAGATTGTAAGCGACCTGAAGATGGCTGCAAGTTTGTTACCAACCTCGTGGACTGCGTCAACAGATTATGGTCGATTCACAAAAGGTGCAGCTTTGGCGGTAATCAGTAGAGTATTGTTAACCTATGCAAGTCCTTTATTTAATAATGATTGGGACAACTCGTCAAATCAAAGATGGAAAGATGCATTGGCTGCCGGATTGGCTGCTAAGGCTGAGTGTGATGCTGATGGATATGGATTGTATGGAAGCTCTGCAAAAGATTGGGCGACTATGTTTGCAATGTCAAACACTGTCAATAAAGAAGCAATCATGGTTCAGCTTTGTAATTCATCATCCGCAAGTAGTTCTGCTGTAAATAACGGATGGGAAAATACGATTCGGTTAACAAGCCAAGGTGGTAGCGGAGGTTTAGCAGCCCCAAAGGAAATGATTGACTTATTTCCTCTGGCAAATGGGACACGTCCTACTGTTTCTAATGGTTATGTAGATTCTTTATTTTTCTTGAATCGTGATCCTCGTTTTTATCGTACATTTGCCTTTAATGGTAGAGTTTGGGGACACAAGGCAAATTCTTCAAGAGTGGTTTGGTCTTATCGGCACCTTTTCTACAACACTTCTAAAAAATCGACGTCTATTGTCTATACAGGGAACAATACAATTAATAGTCCGGCTTATGTATGTAAAATGTCAAGTTCTACAGCTGATACAACAGCCATACAGTATTCTGGAACACAAATATATGAATACCGTTATGCCGAACTGTTATTAAATATTGCGGAATGTTATGCGGCGACAGGAGATCTGACGAATTGTCTTTCTTATCTGAAGCTTATACGTGCACGTGTTGGTGTACCCGCAGGTACTCTTGGTGATTATGGTATAACAAACGGAGCTGGATCTTTTGCAGATAAATATGCCGCTATTGAAGCATGTTTGTATGAACGGCGCATCGAGTTGGCTTATGAAGGCAAGCGTTTCTGGGATATTCAACGTTGGTTGTTATATAGTGGTAGTAGTACGGCATCTACAGGTTCTAATACTTGTAGCAAATTGGGTCTAACTCCAATTAATGGAACTTGCAGGACTGGTAACTATTGGCAGACTAAAACAATGATTAGTGGAACAACCGACAGTGATCCTTTGGCATCAGTTCGAGGCAGTATCTCAGTTAATCCTGATGATGCAACTTTCCAAACTGAATTACAGAATCTGGCAACATTTTATAAAACGTATTTGGTTAGGGTTAAGACAGAAAGCCCAATGGATTCTTATTCTTCTGGATCCCAGGCTTATATCAAATGGAATCCTAATTATTACATCTGGGGCTTGACAAGTACTATTCTTAGTAATAATACATGGTTACCACAGACAATAGGTTGGAATGACAATAGTGGTACAAACGGAACATTTGATTATACAAAATAAGATGTGGTTATTTTACAACCGGATAGAGTTATCTATCCGGTTGTATCCTCATAGTATCAGCAATTTCAAGGCAGAGAAATACTGATATTAGGTAGTAGATTTAGTAAGGCAAAAAAGATTACAATCATCGTGGATTATTACCTGCTTGCGTGAGGCTCTGAGATAACAAGCGCGAGATGTAGTACATAATTTAAAATTTATTTGAGTGAAAAAGTTTGTTTTAACAGCATCTCTCCTGCTTTTTGTTGGAATGATGCAAACTGTAAGCGCACAGTATCCAAAGGTGCCTGTAGATGTTCAGAAAAAAGCCGATACAATGCTGAAGGAGGCTGTACGCCGTTCGGATAGTATATGGCAAAAAGCGTTACCGATTATTCAGGAAGAGGCAAAACATGGCCGGCCTTATATTCCATGGGCTGCTCGTCCAACTGATTTACCTGTAGCTGAAATTCCGGCATTTCCCGGTGCAATGGGTGGTGGCGAATATGCTATCGGTGGCCGTGGCGGTAAGGTAATTACCGTAACCAATTTGAATGATAGCGGACCCGGAAGCTTCCGTGAAGCTTGTGAAACCGGTGGCGCACGTATTGTCGTGTTCAATGTTGCCGGTATTATTCAACTGAAGACTCCGCTTATTATCCGTGCTCCTTATATTACCATTGCCGGACAAACTGCTCCGGGTGACGGTGTGTGTATTGCCGGCGAAACGGTGTGGGCAAATACGCACGATGTGGTAGTGCGCTTCATGCGTTTCCGTCGCGGGCAAACCGATGTCGGGCGTCGCGACGATAGTTTCGGAGGTAATCCGGTGGGTAACATCATGATAGATCACTGTTCCTGCTCATGGGGTCTGGACGAAAACATTTCGTTCTACCGCCACATGTTCGATCCGGGCGCTGGTATCAAAGAAGAAAAATTGCCGACAGTAAATGTAACTATCCAAAACACGATCTCTGCACAGGCATTGGATACTTACAACCATGCTTTCGGTAGTACATTGGGTGGCGAAAATTGTTCGTTCCTGCGTAACCTCTGGGCTGACAATGCCGGTCGTAATCCGTCGATCGGATGGAACGGCGTGTTCAACTTTGTGAATAACGTTATCTACAACTGGAACCACCGTTCGGTAGATGGCGGCGATTATACTGCGTTGTACAACATTATCAACAACTACTACAAACCGGGTCCTGTTACCTCGAAAGGTAATGTGGGTCACCGTATTCTGAAACCGGAATCGGGCCGTGCAAGACTGGGTTATCTGGTATTCGGTCGTGTATATGCCAACGGTAATATCATGGAAGGTTATCCTGAAATTACAAAAGATAACTGGAACGGGGGTATTCAGGTAGAAGACCAGCCTGATACAAAAGGGTATACCGATAACATGAAATGGAACAAGCCTTTCCCTATGCCTCAGTTCCCGATTATGTCGGCTCAGGAAGCATTCGATTTTGTTTTGGAAAATGCAGGAGCTTACTTGCCTAAACGCGATATCGTTGACCAACGTGTGTTGAAGCAGGTAAAAACCGGCGAGGTTTACTACGACAAAGAGGCGGACAAACGTGATTACTATCAGTTTGAACACCGTAAATTGCCGAAAGATTCCTACAAAATGGGTATTATTACCGACATCAGTCAGGTTGGTGGTTATCCCGAATACAAAGGGAAACCTTACAAAGACAGTGATGGCGACGGTATGCCCGATGCATGGGAAAAGAAATATGGTTTGAATCCGAATGATCCTTCCGATGCCAACGGTGACATCAACGGCGACGGATATACAAACATCGAAAAGTACATCAACGGCATCGATCCTACCAAGAAGGTAGACTGGAAAGATCCGAAGAACAACAACGATACATTGAAAGGCAAAACAGGCCTGATGTAAGTACAATTAGTCAGTAGCTGGTGGCCCCAATTTAATGACATTGTGTCCACCGGCTGCTAAACGACTATCATATTATTGTTTATTGTGGTTTATTTGTTGATTATTTGTCGCTTGTAAACTTGATTACAGGACTATTACCGGTCCTGTAATTTGTTTGTGGCAGATATGAATCGCGACCACCAATTTAAAAAAACTATGAAGAAAAATCTAATGTCTTTATTTTTGTTGCTGATTCTGGTTGCAACCGCATCGGCTCAAAACAACGAAGACAAATACAATAAGACACTTACGGATCGTGCCGAGAAAATTGTGAAAACTTTATCGATTTCCGACTCAATCGTCTTTAAACGTTTGACCGGGATCTTAGTCTATCAATACAAGAGCCTCGGTAAAATCCACGATGGTCGTGATGCGGCCATCAAATCTGCCAAAGAAAAAGCCGGGAATGATAAAGCTGTTTTTCAATCTGCCGAAAAAGCTTTACAAGACGAAGCGAACTTTCAATTGTACAACCTGCATTGTGAATTTATCGGTAAACTTGCAGGCGACCTTAATGCCGAACAGATCGACAAGGTGAAGGATGGAATGGTCTTTAACCTGATTAAGGTTACTTACAGTGCGTATCTCGATATGATTCCTACGCTCAAGCCTGAGGAAAAACGTCAAATTTATTGCTGGCTGGTAGAAGCCCGCGAACGTGCCATGGATGCGCAGTCGTCCAACAAAAAACACGAGATTTTCGGAAAGTACAAAGGTCGTATCAACAACTATCTCTCGAAACAGGGATACAATCTGGACAATGAGCGCAAAGCATGGGGAGAACGATTGAAAGCTGCTAAAAAGTAAGAATATTTCATCCGGTGAATCGAATGTTTGCCGGATGAATATCTTTGTCATCGAAAAAGCTTCGTAATTTTATAGCCCGATAGTCGACCCAAGTTGAGGAACAGTCGGACTGATCTTTTCCTAGAACAACACAATCTGTAGAACAAACAAAGTCATCTGTTTTTATCTCAAAGTCATTTGAGGAGCGATCAGAATCATCTGTTGGGTTCGCAAAAGCATTTGTCGGAGGCTCAAAATGATTTCGTGGATAAGCAAAACAATCAATTGAGTTATCGGAACCATTTGTTGCATGTTCGGAGGTGGGCTAAGTTCCAATAGATTGAAGTATAGTTAAGAAGAATTACGAACATTTACAGGATAAAACTGATTATTAATGCACAATTATTCAATGTTTATCAAAGTTAGATATTCGGTTGTTGCGCTGTTTTTATTTTTTGTACCGACAGTTGTTTTTGCCGGAAGCGCTCCAAAGAAGGGGATAAAACCCAGTTTGCCTCTCGAAAATACCAAACAAGGATTGGTGTACACTCCTGACAGTCTGGGAAACCGTATCCCTGATTTTTCCTACAGCGGTTATATGGACGGTGAACAGGCAATCCCTGCTGTTTCCGCCAAAGTGGTTGTCCCGTTCAAAACGGGTGATGCCACCGCACGCATTCAGGCTGCAATCGATTACGTATCGTCACTCAGGCCGGATAAATCGGGTTTTAGAGGCGCAGTCCTTTTGCAACCCGGAACGTTTGAAGTACAAGGTCAACTGTTCATTCGTACTTCTGGAGTCGTGCTGAGAGGTAGTGGCATCGGCGAACACGGAACGAAGCTGGTTGCAACCGGCAAAGACCGTCGCACCCTGATTCGCGTGGTCGGTAAAGATGATCGCACGAAAGCTGAAGCGCTGAAAGTGGCCGACGCTTATGTTCCGGTCAATGCGATGAAACTGACGCTGAAGAATGTTGGTTCGTTGAAAGCCGGAGAAAAAATTATGGTTCGTCGTCCGAGTACCCAAAACTGGATTGAGACGCTGGGCACCGTAACTTTTGGGGGTGGAGTTTCTTCTCTCGGATGGAAGCCTGGTGACCGCGACATTTATTGGGACAGAACCGTCGTTGCCCTGAATGGGAATGAAATTACGCTGGATGCACCTCTGACAACCGCTCTTGATGCCAATTACGGCGGAGGTGAAGTGATTCCTTACACGTGGAACGGGAGAATAAGTCAGGTAGGTGTTGAAAATATGCAATGCACATCTACTGTTGATGCAGCCAATCCCAAAGACGAAGCTCATGCCTGGATGGCAATTACTCTTGAAAATGTAATCGATGGCTGGGTACGTCAAATTACCTTCTCACATTTTGCCGGTTCGGCTGTGATGGCGCTCGAGTCTTCACGCCGCCTCACGGTGGAAGATTGTATCTCGCAGGATCCGGTTTCCGAACTGGGAGGTCAACGTCGCTACACTTTTTTCAATGCCGGGCAGCAGTCGTTGTTTCAACGCTTATATGCCGAAGGCGGTAATCACGATTTCGGTGTTGGATTCTGTGCTGCCGGTCCCAATGCGTTTGTGCAATGCCAGTCGGTGTTGCCCTACAGTTTCAGCGGTGCGATCGATAGCTGGGCTTCCGGTGTTTTGTTCGATATTGTGAATGTAGACGGCAACAATCTTCGTTTTTCGAATCGCCAACAGGATAATCGTGGAACCGGATGGAGTGCAGCCAACAGTGTCTTCTATCAATGTTCGGCATCGTTGATTGATTGCCCGAAACCGCCGACTGCGCAAAATTGGGCGTTCGGGTGCTGGTCGCAATTTGGCGGTGATGGTGGGTGGTACGACTCCAACAACCAGATTCAGCCCCGCAGTCTCTACTATGCGCAATTGGTACAACGTCTTGGAGATGCGGTTAACGATCGCGCCGTATTGGTGGCAGTGGAGGGCGATCCCAATAGCAGTCCTCCCGTCAACATTGCGTTGCAGATGACTCAATTGGCAAAAAAAACAGCTCCAACCCTCTTTTCATTGATAGAAGAGGCTTCGGTGCGTAATCCCATTATTACCGAAGGGAAAGGGTTGAAGAGTATCGACGAAATTGGAGTTCCTGCTCCTAAAAAAATAAGTACACTCCCAACTGCCGTCATCAACGGAAAATTGATTCACGGCGATGAACTGCTGGCAGGAATGCAGCACAATACGCCCTGGTGGAATGGTAGTGTTCTGCCAACTTTTTTGGGTGAAGCCAAACCTGCACTCACCCGTTTTGTGCCGGGTCGTACCGGTACCGGTCTGACCGATGATGTGACCGAGGTGGCTGAGTGGATGAAGAAGAGCAACATTGTATCTTTCGAACAACATTACGGGCTATGGACCGATCGCCGTCGCGATGACCACGAGCGCATTCGCCGCATCGACGGTGACGTGTGGCCCCCGTTTTACGAACAACCTTTTGCTCGTTCGGGTGAGGGCACTGCCTGGGACGGCCTGAGTAAATATGATCTCACCAAATACAACATCTGGTACTGGCTGCGTCTGAAGCAGTTCGCCGACTTGGCGGATCAAAACGGATTGGTATTGCTCCACAATAACTTCTTTCAACACAATATTATCGAGGCCGGCGCTCATTGGGTAGATTGTCCTTGGCGTACCGCCAACAATATCAACAGTACCGGATTTCCCGAACCCGTCAATTTTGCAGGAGATAAGCGCATTTTCTTTGCCGAAATGTTTTACGATACAACCAACGTGGTTCGCAAAGAGTTGTACAAAAAATATATCCGTCAGTGTTTGAATAACTTTGCCGAAAACAGTTCTGTTATTCAACTGACGAGTGACGAATATACCGGTCCGCTTCATTTCATGCAGTTCTGGCTCGACGTGATTGCCGCCTGGGAAAAAGAAACTGGCAAACATCCATTGATTGGGTTAAGCGCTACCAAGGATGTGCAGGACGCAATACTGAAAGATCCGAAACGGGCAGCTGTGGTCGATGTGATCGATATTCGTTATTGGTTCTATCGCGACAATGGCACGGTATATGCTCCTCAGGGAGGGCTCAATCTGGCACCGCGCCAACATGCTCGTTTGGTGAAACCCGGAAAAACATCTTTCGATCAGGTATACCGTGCCGTTAACGAATACCGTACCCAATGTCCCGACAAAGCGGTAATGTACTATTCGGACAATTACCCTACTTATGGATGGGCTGTTTTGATGGCCGGTGGATCCTTGCCCAACTTGCCTGCCGGGCTGGAGAAGAATTTTCTGAAAGATGCTGCCCAGATGAGCGTCGTTAAATCGCAGGTCGAAGGCCAATATGTTCTCGGAAATATGGAGAGAGGATATATTGTCTATTCCAAAAACGGAAACGCGGTTCTCGATCTGAGCAGTGACAATAAAACGTTTGTTGCAAAATGGATTAATCCGGCTAACGGTGAAAGTGTTTCCGGAGAGAAGATCAAAGGAGGCAAACTTATGTCGTTGAAAGCTCCGAAATCAGAAGCAAACGTACTCTGGTTATCCGTAAAAAAGAAATAAAAATCGGTTTTTACACGAAGACAGAAAAGATACACTTTGTTTTTTCGTGCTGATTTACAACTCTATAATATAATGAAGAAATTGATTCTTTCGTTTTTGTTGATTTTTAGTCTTTTACCATTGGTAAACGCGCAAGATGCCTATCTGTTTGCCACGTTTCGTGAACCGCAGCAGGATGGGTTATTGCTTGTTGGAAGTACCGATGGTTATCACTGGCAATCGCTGGGAGGCCCGTTCAATACGCCGGGTGTGGGTACTGATAAAATTATGCGGGATCCTTCTGTTTGTCGGGGATCCGACGGCACGTTTTACATGGTATGGACCAGCAGCTGGACCAAAGATAGAGGCTTTGGCTATGCCAGTTCCAAAGACCTGATTCATTGGACTCCGTCGAAGTATTACGAGGCAATGAAATATGAGCCTACAACGGTCAATACCTGGGCTCCGGAGGTTTTCTATGACGATGTGCACAAGCAGTTTATCATTATGTGGGCATCTACCATTCCTTTCCGTTTCGAAAAAGGGCAGGAAGCCGAGGATAACAATCACCGCATGTATTACTGCACTACCAAAGATTTCAAAACTTTTTCCAAAACAAAACTTTTCCTCGATCCGAAATTCAGTGTGATCGACTGCGTGTTGCTGAAACGCGCGCCGAAAGATTATGTGTTGATTCTCAAAGATAACACTCGCCCGGAGCGCGATGTAAAAGTAGCGTTTGCCAAATCGCCTCTGGGTCCGTTTACAACTCCCTCAGCGGCAATTACTCCTCATTTTACTGAAGGACCGACAGTGACGAAAGTAGGCGACGACTACCTGATCTATTTCGAGTTTTACAAGGATAAAAAGTATGGTGCGGTAAAAACCCACGACTTCAAATCGTTTACCGATGTAACAAATGAAGTGTCTTTGCCTCAGGGACATAAGCATGGGACAATCTTCAAAGTGTCGCGTAAATTTTACGATCAGCTACTGCTTAATTTGAAAAAATAAATTTGACCAATTTACAATGACAAAAAAAATCATATCTGTTGTTGCGGTTTTAATGGTTTTGACGGCATCTGCACAAGAAGGTGTTTATTATACCGGCAAAACCTTGTCGAATGTCGATTATCACCATGGACAACTGGCTCCTGCTATTGGGGTGCACAATATTCAGGTGTTGCGTGTCAATCGCGAACATCCGGCTAATATGTCCGAAGGCTGGACCTACAATCACCAGCCTATGTTGTGTTATTGGAACAACCGGTTTTACATGGAATATTTGTCCGATCCCGTGGGCGAACACGAAGCTCCGGGTCGTACCTTGTTGATGAACTCTCAGGATGGTTACAACTGGAGCGAATCGACGGTGATCTTTCCAGAATACAAAGTGCCCGATGGTACCACCAAACCTGATTTTCCGGGCGTGGCCAAAGATCTGATGGCGGTGATGCACCAACGCATGGGTTTTTATGTATCGACCAAGAACCGGCTCCTCGTTTTGGGATTCTACGGTATTGCTTTTGGAGCAAAAGATGATCCCAACGATGGGAACGGCATTGGCCGTGTGGTGCGTGAGATACTACCCAATGGTAAGTTCGGCCCGATCTATTTTATCCGTTACAACCATGCTTTCAACGAGAGTAATACCTCTTATCCGTTTTATACCAAAAGCAAGGACAAAGGTTTTGTGGCTGCCTGCAACGAACTCTTGGCAAACCCGCTGATGATGCTTCAATGGAACGAGGAATCCGACCGTAACGATCCGTTGATTCCTATTCATAAAGATTACAAAGCGTTTAATTTCTATCATTTGCCCGATGGCCGAGTGGTCGGCTTGTGGAAATTTGCATTGACAACCATCAGTCCAGACGGTGGTAAAACCTGGCCGGTGATGCCACAGCGTGGCAAAGGTTTTGTGAACAGCAATGCTAAAATCTGGGGACAACGCACCTCTGACGGGCGTTATGCTACGGTTTACAATCCTTCCGAATACCGTTGGCCGCTGGCCATTTCCACTAGCGACGATGGTTTGGAATACAAAGACTTGCTGCTTGTTCATGGCGATATTACCCCGATGCGTTACGGCGGTGCCTACAAAAATCTGGGACCGCAATATGTGCGCGGAATCCTTGAGGGCAACGGCACGCCACCCGACAAAGACCTTTGGGTTACCTACAGCATGAACAAGGAGGATTTGTGGATCTCGCGCATACCTGTTCCCGTAACGGGCAAAGCTACAGCACAGGCCGACGACGTTTTCGATCGTTTTAACTCCATTCAGGAGATGACAAAATGGAACATTTACAGTCCGTTGAAGGCCCCTGTAAGCCTCGAAAAACGTGCAGATGGCAAACGTTGGCTGACACTCAAAGACAGCGATCCGTTCGATTATGCCAAAGTGGAACGCGTCGTTCCAGAATCAAAAAAACTGACGGCTGAATTTACAGTTGTTTCCGGTCAGAACGGGAATGGACAGCTCGATATCGAGTTTCAAAATTCCAAAGGACAAGCTTGCATTCGTTTGACCTTCGACAAAGACAGCGTCTTCAAATCAAAGAGCGGAGCCCGTTATTCCGGTATTTTGAAATATAAAGCCGGCGAAACCTATCGCGTAAAAGTGATGCTGGATGTATCCACTCGTAGCTATAAAATGGTGGTAAATGGCAAAGAGATTGCTACCCGCATCTTCTTTAATCCGGTTGAAGCGGTTTCGCGTGTTGTGTTCCGCACCGGCGAATTACCCATTGAGCCAACGCCAAACACTCCTGCCGATCGATTTACCGATCTGGTTAATCCGGGTACTTCCGACAAAGAAGCGATTTATTATCTGGAAAACTTCAAAACCTCCAGTCAGGATGACGATAACTCGGCTGCCGTGTTGAAAGCCGATGATTTCAAGCATTATGTGGATAATTTCAACACGATGGAGAACGAAAATATTGCACAGGCAATTCCAAATTCCGAGTCGTGGAGCTGGATGAAGAAGAATGTTCCCTTGTTCGAATGTCCGCAACAAAACATCGAGGAGATGTTTTACTACCGCTGGTGGACATTGCGCAAGCATATTAAACAAACACCTGATGGATATGCCTTTACCGAATTTTTGGTGCCCAGAACGTATGCCGACAAATACAATTTGATTAGCAGCGCGTTGGGACATCACATCTACGAGGCTCGCTGGTTGCGCGACCGTAAATACCTCGATGATTACCTCCATGTCTGGTATCGTGGCAACGAAGGGAAGCCGATGAACAAACTGCGCAAATTCAGCAGTTGGACAGCCAATGCTTTATACAACCGTTACCTCGTTGATGGAAATAAAGAGTTCTTGTTGGGCATGTATCCTGATTTGCAGGCCGACTATGCCGCATGGGAAGGCGATCACCGCTTGCCGAGCGGATTGTATTGGCAGGGTGATGTGCAGGACGGCATGGAAGAGACCATCAGTGGCGGCCGTAAAAAGAAGTATGCCCGTCCGACCATCAATAGCTACATGTTTGGCAATGCTCAGGCACTGGCGGCTATTGCCGATTTGAAAGGCGATAAAGCAACCGAAAAGAGCTACCTTCTGAAAGCTGATACGCTGAAACAGTTGGTTCAAACACAGCTTTGGAACAAGGATTCTCTTTTCTTCGAAACCTTGCGCGAGCCGGGTAAACTGGCTCAGGCTCGTGAAGCGGTCGGATTTCTTCCCTGGTATTTCAATTTGCCGGATAAGGGCAAAGGATTTGAGGTTGCATGGAAACAGTTGACCGATACCAAGGGCTTTTCTGCTCCTTTCGGTTTGACAACCGCCGAACGTCGTCACCCGCAGTTCCGTACGCATGGTGTGGGCAAATGTGAGTGGGATGGTGCGGTATGGCCGTTCGCCACTTCGCAAACATTGACCGCACTTGCCAACGCAAAAAACAATTACGATGCCAACGTGGTGAGCGATAGCGTTTACTTTGCCCTGATCAATCAATATGTGGAGAGCATGCATTACCGCGGTCGTCCCTACGTGGGCGAATACCTCGACGAGGTGACCGGTTACTGGTTGAAAGGTGACCAGGAACGAAGCCGCTATTATAACCATTCCACATTCAATGATCTGGTTATTACCGGACTGGTAGGTCTCCGTCCTCGTGCCGATGAAACGATAGAGATTAATCCGTTGGTTCCTGCAAAACAGTGGGATTGGTTTTGTTTGGACAACGTGCCGTATCACGGTAAAACGCTGACCATTGTTTGGGATAAAGACGGTGGTAAATACAATCTTGGCAAAGGATTGATGTTGTTTGTCAATGGAGAGAAAATGGCCTCAAGACCGACTTTAGAAAAATTGATTTACAAGCAATAAACATAAGCAAATGCGTTGCAATTTTAACTTCAGACCTCTCCTCCTAACCTCCTCTCCCGGAGGAGAGGAGGAACGCTTTTGCAAAAACAGGATGAGTCCTTTGTTGTGCAGATGTTTTACCCCTCTCCTTGGGAGAGGGGCAGGGGAGAGGTCGGTACATTGCAAGCGATTTTTATTGTCCATGTTTTTGCTGGCTTTCGTTTTATTGGTTCCAGGCACAGCTTCAGCCATCACCGCTTCCAAAATCACTTGCGAGATGGCTGTTAATCCGCTTGCAGTTACCACTACGACTCCCCGTTTTGGCTGGGAGTTATGGTCAGGTGTGAATGATGATAAGCAGACGGCCTACGAACTGGAATTGTTTTCTTCTCAGGTAAAATTGATTTGGAAGAGTGGCAAAATAAAATCGGATGCGAGTCAGTTTGTTCAGTATAAAGGATCTTATCCATTAAAAAGGGGAGAGGAATATATTTGGCGGGTTCGTGTGTGGGATGCCAAAGATAAGGTATCTGATTGGCGTAAGGCACGTTTTTTTGTCGCACCTGATGAGGCATTTCTCGATGCCCAATGGATCGGTGCGGTGACCAAATCCGACTCACATCTTCCGGTTGGAAAGAGTTATCACATGCCTTCCAAAAAGTCTCCGGAGAATGTTGCCATGCTCAAAAATTTCGACAGTATGGCGTTGCGCAGCATCATGCTTCGGAAAGATTTTAAAGCAGAAGCATCAGTAAAAAAAGCAACGGTTTATGTTTGTGGACTGGGTCATTATCAGTTTTCTATTAATGGAAAGAAAATTGGGAACAGCGACTTTGCGCCACTCTGGAGCGACTATTCAAAGACGGTTTATTACAATACTTACGATGTGGGCGTTTTGATCGAAAAAGGTGAAAATGCTATTGGAGTCGTTCTTGGCAATGGTTTTTACAATACCATTAGCACCCGTTACAGCAAGTTGTGGCGCACATACGGACCTCCGACTCTGTTTTTCAAGATGGTGGTGGAGTATGCCGATGGCAGAAAAGAGATCATTCGTTCCGATCAAAGCTGGAAATTGGCGCCGAGCCCCATCACGTTCAATAGTATTTATGGCGGCGAGGATTATGATGCTAATCTGGAGCAACCGGGTTGGAATGTTGCTGGTTTTAACGATTCCAAATGGCGAAATGTTGTGTTGCAGGAGGCTCCGGAAGGGAAACTGACTGCTCAGACAGCGCCTTTTGTTCAGATCAATAAACAATATGCTGTCAAGAAGCTGAAGCATCTTTCCGACTCGGTCTATGTGCTCGATATGGGTCAAAATCTATCGGGTTTTCCGTCCATTAAAATTCATGGTAAAAAGGGGCAGACTGTCCGCTTGTGGGTGGGAGAGTCGCTCGATAAGGATGGAAAGGTAAGCCAGAAACGAACCGGTGCTCCCTACTATTTTCAATATACGCTCAAAGGAGTAGGGGAGGAAGAATGGCAACCGATGTTCAGCTATTACGGCTATCAGTATATTCAGGTGGAAGGCGCCGATGTACGGAAATCACCATCAGGAAGCACGTTGCCGCTGATCACCGACATCAAATCGAATTTTGTCTACTCTTCGGCAGCCGAAGTGGCCACTTTCGATTGCTCAAATGAGATTTTCAATAAAACGCACTGGTTGATTAACAATGCCATCAAGAGCAATTTTCAGGGCGTGATGACCGATTGTCCGCAGCGCGAAAAGCTGGGATGGATAGAAGAGTTGCATCTCAACGGTCCGGGTCTGCTCATGAACTACGACATGTCGACCATGTTCCCGAAAATTTTGCGGGATATGAGCGATGCGCAACATGCCGATGGTTTGGTCCCGAGTATTTGTCCCGAATATGTGCGCTTTGCCGAACACTCAGCAGCTGACTTTGCCGATTCTCCCGAATGGGGTTGTGCCTCCATCGTGGTGCCGTGGATGTACTATTGGCATTATGGCGATCAGTCATTGATTCGCAATTATTATTCCGTGATGACCCGCTACGTCGATTATCTCGGGACGAAAGCAACCGGGCATATTTTGTCGCATGGCTTGGGCGACTGGTACGATTACGGGGTGAAACCGGCAGGATATTCACAGAACAGTTCCATCGCAATTTCGGCTACTTCACATTATTACCTCTCGGCAATGCTGGTGGCCAAAGCTGCGGCACTATTGGGCATTGCTCAGGATACACTCAAATACGGGCAGTTGATGCGTGACATCCAAAAGGCTTACAACGAACGCTTTTTCAATAAATCGACCCGTCAATACGACATCGGGAGCCAGTTTGCCAACGCCGTCTCTTTGTACCTCGGTTTGGTGGAACCGCAATATCGCCAGGCTGTTTTGAAAAACCTTACCGACGACATTGCTTATCACGACGATCGTCTTACGACCGGCGATGTGGGCAATCGTTATCTTTTTCAAATCCTGGCCGATAATGGGCAGAACGAACTGATGTACAAAATGGTGAATCACTACGATGCTCCGGGTTATGGCTTTCAGTTGAAATACGGTTTGACTACGCTGACTGAGCAGTGGGATCCGCGCAAAGGCAATTCGTGGAACCATTTTATGATGGGGCAAATTGAGGAATGGTTCTTCAACACGCTGGCAGGTATCCGTTACGATGAAAAACAACCCGGGTTCAAGCATATTATTTTGCGGCCGACACCAGTGGGCGATCTGAAGAATGTGTCGGCTTCGACAGAAACATTGTACGGAAAGGTGTCCGTAGCCTGGACAAAGACCGAAAAACAGTTCAATCTGAAGGTTGCGATTCCTGTCAATACAACTGCGACGGTGACATTGCCTTTTGCGGCGACTTCGGTACGTGTCAACGACAGAACCATGACAGTGAAGGACAATGCGGTGGAATTGGGTTCGGGAAAATGGGAGATTACAATTGATTTATAATTATATAATTAGCAATGCAAAAAAGATTTTCAGGTGTAGTGGTACCGATGATTACACCGCTCAAAAAAGACTTTACGGTTGATGTAGATGCTGTTGCCGTTATTATGAAACGTTTTGCCCAACACGACATTCATCCCCTGGTATTGGGAACAACCGGCGAATCAAGTTCGGTTGACGAAAAAGAGAGCCTTCGTTTTGTAGAGGCCGCTGTCAGGGCAAAAAGTCCGGGACAGTGTGTTTATGCTGGTTTGGTTGGCAATCAGGTAGCCGAACTGATCAAGCGTGGCAATCAGTTTATCGAATTGGGTGCTGATGTAGTTGTGGCCACATTGCCGTCGTACTACATCCTTACGCCGGATCAGATGGTGGCGTTTTACACACAGTTGGCCGACAATGTGAAAGGTCCGGTGATGATGTACAACATCAAAGCTACCACGCAGATGTCTATTCCTTTGAACGTAGTTGCCAAGCTGAGCAATCATCGGAATATCTGGGGATTGAAGGATTCGGAACGTGATGCCGACCGTATGAAAGCGTGCATCGAAGGCTATAAACATAGAGCTGATTTCGCTTATTTCTGCGGTTGGGGCGCACAAAGCTTCGGCAGTTTGCAATTGGGTGCCGACGGCGTGGTACCGAGTACCGGAAACATTGTGCCTGAACTGTACGGTAAGTTGATGGATGCAGCAAAAGCCGGCGATTGGAAAACGACTCAACATTATCAGGAACTGACCGATAAAGTGGGGGTAGTTTATCAGAAAGATCGTACGTTGGGCGAGTCGCTGGCTTCGTTGAAGGTGTTGATGAACCATGAGGGCATTTGCGGTACTACGATGATGCCTCCGTTGACAGAGCTGACTGCCGAACGTAATCAGCAGATTATCGACAGTTTCGAAGCATTGAAAAAAGAATTGAAATAACACAGATAAATGAACCAGGAACCTATTCATTGGATTGACGGCCTGATTGTTGCGGCCTCGGTGATTTTTACAATCGGCACCGGATTTTATTTTGCACGACGTCAGAAGAGTTCGGATCGATATTTCTCAGGAAGTAAAAATATTCCTTCCTGGGCGATCGGTATTTCCATCTTTGCCACACTGTTGAGCAGTGTGACCTTTTTGGCCTATCCGGCAGCAGCCTACAAGTCGAACTGGATTTTGCTGGTACAGGGTCTGATGGTGCCGGTGGTACTGGTCGGTCTGATCGGATTTATCGTACCGCTGTTCAGAAAAGCAATTAAATTAAGTACGTACGAATATTTTGAGCGTCGTTTCGGGGTGTTTGCCCGCATGTACAGCTCTGTAGCGTTTTTGCTGACCCACTTTTCGAAGATGGGAACAGTACTTTATTTAGTAAGTATCGCATTAAGTAGTTTCACCCATTTTCCGGTGCTGACTGTGATGCTGGTACTTTCTACAGCAATCATTATTCTAACTGTTTTTGGGGGAATGGAAGCTGTAATCTGGATGGATGTGATTCAGGGAGGCTTGTTGATTGGTGGCGGATTGCTCTGTTTGGGCATCCTCTTGTTCCGTCCCGAAGGCGGACCAACAGTGGCTTTGAGTCAGGCTTTCCAAATGGGAAAAATTGATGTCGGGCCGTTCAATTTCAGCTTTTCCGAGCTCACTTTTTGGGTGATGTTAGTTAACGGAGCCTTTTATGCGCTGCAAAAATATGGTACCGATCAAACCATCGTACAACGTTATCTGGCCGCTAAGTCGGATAAAGACGCGAAACATGCTGCGTTGATCGGGGTTATCATGAGCGTTTGTGTCTGGACATTGTTTATGCTGATCGGTTCGTTGCTGTATGTGTATTATCACAACGGAACAGCAACCTTGCCCGAAGGCATTTCGGCCGATAAGGTATTCCCTCTTTTTATCAGTACGCAGTTGCCGGTAGGTGCTGTTGGATTGGTACTGGCTGCATTGGTGGCTGCTGCGCTTGCCAGTTTGCAATCCGATCTGAACTGTATTTCGGCTATTGGAATCGCCGACTATTATCGCCGTTTTAAGCCTAATAGCACGGATAAACAGCAGTTACGGATGGGTCGGATTTTGGTATTGGTTGCCGGTATCCTGATGATGACGGTGGCTTACCTTTATGTTACCTGGGAAGGCGAAGGTGTCCTCGGGGTTGTCTTCGGATTGTATGCCATCTTCTCGGCCGGTATCGTGGGGATCTTCCTGTTGGGATTACTCTCCCGTCGTGCTAACTGGCAGGGTTTGTACATCGGGATTGCAGTGTGCATCTTGTTTACAGCTTATGCCGTTCTGACAACAACAAAGATCGACGATACGCCGATTCTCGATCTGGGGGAATTCAATTTTCCGCATCACAAATATATGTTGGGTGTTTATAGCCACATCATCGTGTTGGTGGTGGGTTACATTGCCAGCCTCTTCTTCAAATCGGAACCGGCTGACGAGCACCTGACCATTTATGGGTATATAAAAAGCAAAAAATAAATTTCAATGTTGAAACTTGTGATCGTTCAAACGTTGTGTCGGTTCAACGATTACACATTCAAAGCATAAACGACTCTCTAATGAATTCTGTAGTTTTACAACAACCGGGAACCATTGTTTTCGGAGAAAATAGTATACAACAACTGGTCGAATGCCGGTTTATTACATCATCCGAGCAAATATTAATGCTGGTTGCCACTCCTCTTTTAGGGGCGTTGGCACCTTCTGTTGACGCTATTAAAGCTTCCGGCAAAAAGGTGGAAGTGGTGGAATATAATTTTCCCGGAGAACCTACCTTTGCACAATTCGATACATTACTGACAATTTCGGAAAAGTTCAACCCCGATTGCATTATCGGCATAGGGGGCGGTAGCGTTCTCGATTGCGCAAAATTGTTGGCTGCGCTTACCGGAAATACTCAAAAACTGGCGGAAGTAGTTGGTATCGGTATTCTCAATGGTCGTACACGTAAATTGATTTGTGTGCCGACTACATCGGGAACCGGCAGCGAAATGTCGCCCAATGCTATTCTGCTCAACGAAGCAACTTTGGCAAAAAGCGGTATCATCAGTCCCTATCTTGTTCCGGATGCCTGCTTTATCGATCCGGTACTGACGGCTTCATTGCCTGCAAAACTGACTGCCGAAACGGGTATGGATGCTCTTTCGCACTGCATCGAGGCATTTACCAATAAGTTTGCCCATCCGGCAGTCGATACGTATGCATTGAAAGGAATTGAGCTGATAGCGGCAAACCTTCAATGTGCCTGCGAAAACGGGAAAGACATGGAAGCCCGTGCCGCTTTGGCGCTGGGATCGATGTACGGAGGCTTGTGTCTGGGTCCGGTCAATACTTCGGCCATTCATGCTTTGTCGTATGGTTTGGGAGGAAAATTCCATGTACCGCACGGCTTGGCCAATGCCATCCTGATGCCAGAAGTCCTCCGTTTCAATATGATGGCATCGCTTGAGCGTCATGCGCGGCTTGCACTGGCGTTGGGCGTAGAAAAGCAATCGACTGATGAGGCTACAGCGTTGGCAGGTATCGAAAAGATTGCTGCTATATCAAAAGCATGCGGCATCCCGCAACATTTGTCGGAGATTGGCATCGGCAAAGAAGACTTGTCCGAACTGGCCGATATTGCCATGAACGTGACCCGATTGCTGAAGAACAATCCGCGTGAAGTAACCAAAGCGGATGCAATAGAAATTTATACGAAACTATTATAACGTGTAACCGTTGAATCGAGTAATCGTTAAGTAGTGAGGCTGCAGATTGACGATTAAACGATCAACAATTGAACCATTAAACAAAGGTTTTATGAACCCGATTATAGGAATTAGCATGGGCGATCCCGCCGGGATTGGTCCTGAAATATGTATCAAAGCGCTGTCGGATGCTACTGTTTACGAACGTTGCCGTCCGGTGGTGATTGGTGATGCGGCCGTGATGGCTCAGGCTGCCACACTGTTGAATGCTCCGCTCAAGGTAAATGCAATCGAAAAAATTGCCGATGCAACCTTTGCTTTCGGAACGGTGGACGTGTACGATCTGAAGAACGTTACTCTTTCGGAACTCAAGCCGGGTGAAGTGTCGGCTATGGCGGGGAATGCTGCTTTCGAGGCTGTGCATAAAGTGATTGAACTGGCTTTGGCCAACGAAGTGGATGCTACGGTTACCGCTCCCATCAACAAAGAGTCGATTCACAAAGCAGGGCACCATTTTTCGGGTCATACCGAAATTTATGCTCATTATACCAATACAGCCAAATATGCCATGTTGCTGGCCGATGATAACCTGCGCGTGATTCATGCCACTACGCACGTTTCGCTGCGTCAGGCGTGTGATTTGTGCAAGAAAGAGCGTGTACTGGAGGTTATTTCTCTGTTAAACGATGCGTGTGTGCAGTTCGGTCTTGAAAAACCACGTATTGCCGTAGCGGGATTGAATCCGCATGCCGGCGAAAACGGACTTTTCGGTGATGAAGAGATTAATGAAATTATACCAGCCATTAAAGAGGCGAATGCCAAAGGCTATAACGTGGAAGGTCCGATTCCTCCCGACACCATTTTTGTGAAAGCTGTTCAGGGAAAATATGACGGTTGTGTGGTGATGTATCACGATCAGGGGCATATTCCTTTCAAACTGGAAGGGTTTCAGTGGGACAACGAAAAACAAACCATGAAAAGTGTTAAGGGTGTGAATATTACCCTTGGTTTGCCGATCATCCGTACTTCGGTTGATCATGGTACGGCGTTTGAAATTGCAGGCAAGGGTATTGCTTCGCCCGATGCCATGCTGGTAGCGTTGGATTATGCGATTTTGATGGCTAAAAACAGAAAAAAATGATAACGGTAATTGCAGATGACTTGACGGGGGCGGCCGAAATTGCAGGTGTATGCTTGCGCTATGGGCTGAAAGTTGCGTTCGGACTTGATTCTGTGCCAGAAGAACTTGCCGACGTAATGGTGATTGCTACAGATAGTCGGTCGGGAACAATTGATGGAGCTTATCGTATTCACCGCCTGATGGCAACAAAAGCACTAACGGCCGATAATACTCTTGTTTTTAAGAAGGTAGACTCCGTTCTGCGGGGCTATGTTGTGCAGGAGCTTAAGGCTTTAATGACGGTATCGGGCAAGTCGAAAGTGCTTCTTCAGCCTTCCAATCCCGTTGCGGGGCGTTGCATTCGCGAGGGTAAATATTTTGTGGAAGAGACGTTGCTCGAAAATACCGGTTTTTCTTCCGATCCTGATTTTCCGGCCGATACTTCGGACATAACCGATCTGCTAAACCAAAGGGCTTTGGTGGGAGAAAAGATTAACCAGTATCCCATCATTACTGGGCGTGTTGTCGACTTTCGTGAGAAAGCGTTCTATGTGCCCGACTGCAATTCGGTAGAAGAACTTGGATTGCCTCTTGTTAACTGGGATCCGGATGTTTTACTGGCTGGTAGTGCCGCGTTTTTTGAACAGGTCTTGCTGAAGATTACCGGAGCCACAAAAGCGAATAACAATCCTAAAATAAATATATCATCGGCTTTTTTAATTGTTTGTGGAACAGCGCATCCTCAGGGACAGCGATTTTTAGAACGTCTTAAAACTGAAGCTGGTTGCCCGATTTGTTATTTTCCGTCACAATTCTTGCAGGAAAAAATCTCGGAAGGAGAATTCTCCCGTTGGGCCAAATCATTGATTCCCGACTGGAAATGGAGCAATAAAATGGCGGTTTCCGTTTCTCAGTCTAAGGTCTCGTTCCCGGGAAGCTCTTCTTTGTTGCGTTTGCGTATGGATGAGGTGGTTGCCGAACTGGTGAAGAATTGCCCGGTGCAGGAGTTGTTGATCGAAGGAGGAGCAACTGCTTACAGTGTGTTGAACTACCTGAAGTGGAAAACGCTGATTCCCGAACAGGAACTCGAACCCGGCGTGGTGCGTATGCGGGTAGGACGGAAGCCATCGCTTTATCTTACCATCAAACCGGGGAGCTATTCCTGGCCATCGGGAATTGCCGGCATAAAGGATTGATATTTTTTTGATACAGATGGAATCTTGAAATTTTTGAACTTGAAATAATAATGAGAAAACTACTGACAATTTGTCTGTTGGCCTTGTCTGTGCAATGGGCTGTTGCCGAGGTTGTAGACATGCAGAAAGCCGGTGCCGTGGCCGACGGCAAAACTCTCAATACGGCAGTGATTAAGAAAACCATCGATCGGTTGGCGGCACATGGCGGCGGAACGCTCTTCTTTCCGGCAGGAACCTATCTGACCGGTCCCATTGTGTTGAAAAGCAATATTACCATCGATATAGAATCGGGAGCAACAATCCAATTTTCAACAAACTATGACGATTATCTTCCTTTTGTCGAAATGCGTTACGAAGGGGTGGTGATGAAGAGTTTCTCTCCACTGTTTTATGCTTACGGTCAGGAGAATATCACGATTAAAGGACGTGGTAAAATCGACGGAAACGGACAGGCGTGGTGGAATGCCGTTTGGGCGCTTGAAGGTGCCAAAAAAGATGAAGCGCTGGCAGCCCGCGTGCAAAAATACCGTGCGCTTTGGGATAAAGAAAATCCTGATTTCCAGATCGAAGCTAATTCTGATTGGAAAGGAACGCTGGCAAAGAAATTCTTTCGCCCGTCGTTTATCCAGTTTTACAAAAGCAAAAATATTCGCATTGAGGGAGTTACGTTGGTAAACTCTCCATTTTGGACGGTCAATCCCGAGTTTTGCGAAAATATAACGGTCGATGGAATTACGATCAATAACCCCTATTCTCCCAATACCGACGGAATCAACCCGTCGTCGTGCAAAAATGTACATATTGTCAACTGCCATATCAGCGTGGGCGACGACTGCATCACCATCAAATCGGGTCGCGATGCACAGGGCCGCAAATACGGTGTCCCCTGCGAAAACGTCACGGTGACCAATTGCACCATGCTGGCCGGTCACGGAGGGGTAGTCATTGGCAGCGAGATGTCGGGTAGCGTGCGCAAAGTGACCATCTCCAATTGCGTGTTCGACGGGACTGACCGGGGCATCCGCATCAAATCGGTTCGTGGTCGTGGTGGCTATGTTGAAGAAGTTCGGGTGAACAATATTGTGATGAAAGATATTAAAAAAGAGGCTATTGTATTGAGTTTGTTCTACGGAAAAGCTCCGCTCGAACCGCTTTCCGAACGTACTCCTATCTTCCGGAACATCCATATTTCGGGAATGACCGGTAGCAATGTAAATGCTGCATGTCTGGTCGAGGGAATCGAGGAAATGCCGGTGTCGGATATCTCTTTTGAGGATATCAATTTGGATGCGAAAAGCGGATTCGATATTAGTCGAGCAAAAGATATCCGCCTGAGTAATGTGCAGGTGAATGCTCAAATAGGAGCTGCATTTAAGCTTTCGGACGTGTCGAATGCTTACCTGAGCAATGTTTCTACGTTGAACCCGGTTGCCGATAAAGCAGTGATTGAAGCCACCAATGTCTCCGACCTGTTTATCTCCGGCTGTTTTCCACAGGCAGGTAGTCGTTCGTTCCTGTCGCTTAATGGAGAAAAGAGCGACAATATCATCTTGTCGGGAAATTATCTGAATCGGATTACGAATCCTATTGAAAAACAGGGCGATCTGAACAAAAATGCCGTTATCGTTGAAAAATAAAAGATAGAAATGAAAAAATTATTGACAGCATTTTTGGTGCTTCTGTGTGCAGCACCGCTTTTTGCTCAAACAGCCGACGAGGGCTACAGTCGTCCGTTGGTAGACGTACTGCAATCGATCGAAAAGCAGTTTCATATTCAGTTCAAGTACGACAAAAAAATGATCGACGGCAAGCAATTGCAGGGTGCCGATTGGCGTATTCGTCCCTGGAGCCTCGAAAAAACATTACAGGCAGTGCTCTCTCCGTTCGATTATACCTATGCCGTGGATAACGGTAAATATAAGATCAAACAGTTTGAGTATGCCCGCACGACCGATCAGGAAGGGCAAGAGTTTCTTGATTATCTGAAAACACTTTATGCGGATAAGGCAGGCTGGGAACAACGTAAAGCAGAGTTGAAATCGTGTATGCGGGACGCCTTGCGTTTTCCGGGGCTGATTCCTGCCAAGCCTGCTTCTAAAGTTATTCTGACACCTAAGCGCAAATACGACGGCTACACGGTTGAGAACTTTGCCATCGAAACATTGCCGGGAGTGTATGTTTGCGGGTCGATATATAAACCGGCAAAAGTGAAGGGTAAATGCCCCGTTATGCTAAATCCCAATGGTCACTTCGGTGACGGACGTTACCGTGCCGATCAGCAAAAACGTTGTGCCATGGAGGCTCGCATGGGCATTATTGCTGCCGACTGGGACCTCTTTGCCTGGGGTGAAAGCCTTTTGCAGTTCGATGGAACCATGCATCGTATGAGTGTGGCTCAAAGTATCCAGACGCTCAATACCATTCGGGTGCTCGACTATTTGCTGACAATGAAAGAGGCAGATCCGAAGCGTGTCGGCATTACCGGCGGATCGGGTGGTGGTAGCATGACCATGCTGGTGTCGGCCATCGATGACCGTATTACGCTGAGCGTACCCGTGGTGATGCTCTCTTCTCATTTCGTCGGCGGATGTCCCTGCGAAAGTGGTATGCCGACCCATCTTTGCGGCAACCGAACCAACAATGCCGAAGTGGCTGCCATGTTTGCACCTAAACCTTTGTTGACCATCACGGATGGGAAGGATTGGTCGAACACGGTTCCTACGCTCGAATATCCTTTTTTACAGCGGACCTATGGATTTTATGGTGCAGAAAAGCAGGTTGAGAATGTTCATCTTCCGGCTGAAGGCCACGACTATGGCTTTTCGAAACGTAAAGCCATGTACGAATTTGTCGCAAGAAATTTTGGGCTGAATATCAATGTGTTGAAAAATGCTTCCGGTGCGTTTGATGAAAGCAAGGTGACCATTGAAAAGGAACCGCAAATGTATGCTTTTGGTACAAAAGGGGAGAACCTTCCAGCCAATGCCATTAAGGGCAAAGATGCGTTGATGGCGATGCTGAAGAAAGTCGGATTTTGAGGCGTTTTGTCCCGTAAACACAGTAAAAATTTTAATCAGCTATGAATAAGCGCTTTTTATTGACTCTTTTATTTTCGGCTGTGTCATTGTCGGCACTTTTTGCTGCCGGTGATAACCCGATGGTTCTTTGGTACGACAAACCGGCAGCCGATTGGAATGGTGCCTTGCCGGTAGGAAACGGACGGTTGGGAGCCATGATTTTCGGTAATCCGGCAGTGGAGCGCATCCAGTTGAACGAGGGCACGGTATGGGCAGGTTCGCCAAACAACAATGCAAATCCCAATGCAAAAGAGGCTTTGCCGAATGTTCGTCAGCTGATTTTTGAAGGAAAATATGCAGAGGCGCAAAAGATTGCTGACGAAAAGATTATGTCACATACCAATTCCGGAATGCCTTACCAGTCGATGGGTGATTTTTATCTTTCGTTTCCGGGGCATAACCAGTATTCCGACTATCACCGAGATTTGAATATCAGTACGGCAATAAGTTCAGTCTCTTACAAAGTGAACGGAGTGACCTTCTGCCGTGAGATTTTTTCTTCGTTTACCGATCAGGTCATAATTGTGAGGTTGACGGCCGATAAACCCGGAAGTATTTCGTGTAATGGCATCATTACCACGCCACATCAAAAGTATACTATCGTAGGCAAGGATAATGTACTGATGCTTTCAGGAACCACCGAAACTCATGAAGGTCAAAGTGGAAAAGTGCGTTTTTGTACCCAAATTAAACCTAAAGTCATTGGAGGGAGTTGTTCTGTAAAAGAGGGTGTTATTGCCATAGAAAAAGCAGATGAAGTTATCTTCTATATTTCGATGGCGACCAATTTTACCGATTACAAAACCTTGTCGACCGATGAGGTAGGCAAGTGTGCCGGTTTCCTCAATAAAGCAATGACTCTGCCATACGGTGTTGCCAAACAGCAGCATACGGCTTTTTATAAGAAGCTCTTTGATCGAGTTGATCTGAACCTTGGCTCGAACGAAGCAATTAACGATCCGACGGATGTGCGCGTGAAACGATTCGGATCCCGTTTCGATCCGCAGTTGGCGGCGCTCTATTTTCAGTTCGGGCGCTACCTGTTGATCTCCTGTTCGCAACCTGGTGGACAACCGGCAACGTTGCAGGGTCTTTGGAACGAACAAATTTTGCCGTCGTGGGATAGCAAATATACTACGAATATCAATCTGGAGATGAACTATTGGCCTGCCGAGGTGGCTAATCTGACCGAGATGCAGGAACCGTTTATTCAACTGATTCGTGAAGTTTCAGTAACGGGAAAAGATGCTGCCCACATCATGTATGGTGCCCGTGGCTGGGTATTGCACCACAACACCGACATCTGGCGCATTACCGGCGCCGTGGATCATGCAGCATCGGGCATGTGGCTGGCCGGAGGAGCCTGGACATCGCAGCACTTGTGGGAAAAATATCTGTATGAAGGGGATAAAGCCTACTTGGAATCGGTTTATCCGATTATGAAAGATGCCGCCCGTTTCTTTATCGACTGTATGATTCCCGATCCAAAGGAAGGGTATTTGGTAGTGGTACCGTCGGTCTCTCCCGAAAATGTACACGTGCCCGACCGTAAATCGACCATTGCTTCCGGGTGTACCATGGATAACCAGTTGGTATTCGATCTTTATTCCAATGTGATACGTGCTGCCGAGATTTTGGGTAAAGACAACGCTTTTTCCGATTCGCTGAAAGTACTTCGGAACAAAATTTCACCGATGCGAATCGGTCGATTCGGCCAGCTGCAAGAGTGGCAGCAGGATTGGGACGACCCGGCGGATGTACACCGTCATGCTTCGCATCTGTATGGTGTTTTTCCCAGCAACGAAATATCTCCGTATCGTACTCCCGAACTTTTCGATGCGGCGCGTACCTCTTTGATCCATCGGGGCGATATCTCTACCGGGTGGGCCATGGCCTGGCGTATCTGCATGTGGGCTCGCTTTCTCGATGGCGATCATGCCTATAAGCTGCTGACTAACCAGCTCGATTTGGTTTCGAACGAAAAGAAAAAGGGCGGGACCTATCCCAACCTCTTTGACGCTCACCCGCCTTTTCAGATTGATGGTAATTTTGGATGTACTGCTGGTATTGCCGAAATGTTGGTGCAGAGTCACGACGGATTTATCTTTTTGTTACCCGCTTTGCCATCAGTATGGAAGGACGGTTTTGTTAAAGGACTGAGGGTTCGTGGTGGTTTTGAGATCGATATGAGCTGGAAAAATAGTCAGGTAGAGACGCTTACCGTTTATTCTTCGTTGGGAGGTAATTGTCGGTTGCGGGTAAAAACTCCTTTAAAGGGAAAAGGCATTAAACTGGCAAAAGGCGTGAATTCAAATCCTTTGTTTTCTGTTCCTGAGATTCCAAAACCGATTGTTTCGTCCGAAGCTCATTTGAATAAGATGGTGCTTGCCGATACTTTCCTGTATGATTTGAAAACGGAAGCCGACAAAACCTACACACTGCGCATTAAATAAAAGCGTTGTATAGATTATAGTTTAGTTAGATTGATGAAAAAACCGGAAGCGCATATTGCTCCGGTTTTTTTGTTTCTATTGTCGATTGCTTTTCATTTTTGCAGAGGTGGATCGCTTATTTTATATCCCAGATAGATTAAATAAGAATTACATCGAAATGGCATAATATGTAAATATACCTAATTAAATGGTTTCTATTCGACCTGCAAGATTTTGAATGAGCGTATGAAAAATCCTGTTTAGTGCAGAAAATCAAATAGATAACCCGATTGATGGTTTAAGGAGAATGAGAGATGAAAATAATATAGCTTATTAGGTGAAAAGATAGTAAGATGTTGATACATAATATAATGCAATTATATTGAGTTGGGAATAGTAGACTAAAATATTAGAAAATTGATATTCTTATTCGATTTTTGATATTAGAGTTATATTTTCGTTTTTTATCTATTACTTTTGCAAACGAAGAAAAACGAAATGTTATACTCGTTTAGATTTTGATTTACGAAAAAAAAAGGAATAAAACCTCTTTTTTGTGTCATTTTGTTCAAATTATATTTTTCGTTGTTTACAAGATTCATTTCTGTTGTCGTTTTTGAATTTTAAAAAATTCACTTTTGTATTTCCCGTTACTAGGCTTTGTTCAGATGGTAAAAGAGGAAAAATTATATAGGGTACAATGACAATAAAGGCAATAAATATTTTAAGCATGAAATGAGCATGAGGCACGCAATCACTATTCGGGATGATATTACCAATCATGCGAATTAACTTACGCTGATTTTTGATTCTAGTTTACCTTAGTAAGAAAAATTTAAAACTAAACACATGAAAACCAAATTACCAATGACGGGATAAGAACGCCTTCATTAACCATGCAATCAACACAAAACAATCAATCTTAAATTAAGAAGAGATGAATACACATAAATCAACTATGCAGATGGCACATGATGCTGTCAGAAGGAGTCTCATACTCTGTATGATGATTCTGTTTTCAGTGGGCTTATATGCGCAGACGCGTACAGTAAGCGGAATTGTAAAAGACACCAATGGGGAACCGTTAATCGGAGTAGCTGTTCAATTAAAAGACAATGCTAAAACTGGAACTATCACCGACGTGAATGGAAAATTTACACTTACAACTCCGACGAATGCGTCGCTCGTTTTTTCGTATATGGGCTATGTCCCTCAAACACTACCGGCCAGTTCTTCAATGGCTATTACGCTTTCCGAAGACACGAAGAAACTGGATGAAGTGATTGTGGTAGGTTATGGAACTATGAAGAAAAGCGACCTGACAGGGTCTGCTGCTCAGATTAAAACAGATGCTTTAACGGCGACAGTAGCAGGCAACGCATTAGAATCGCTGCAGGGAAAAGCGTCTGGTGTTGCCGTGTTCAACAACAATAAACCTGGAGAGTCTCCATCAATACGTGTGCGTGGTAGTGGTTCTATTTCGGCTAGCAACGAGCCGTTGTATGTCGTAGATGGCTTTCCTTTGATGGATGGGAACATTAGCGATATCAATCCCAGTGATATAGAGTCGATGGAGGTCTTAAAAGATGCGTCTTCTACGGCAATTTATGGTTCTCGCGGTGCGAATGGAGTAGTGATGATAACCACAAAGAAAGGGGTACAAGGAACCAAAAACTTAACCGTTACTTCCTCTGTCGGAGTGCAAATTCCTGGACGTTTGTCCAACTTCATTCGTGGCACAGATTTTATCAATTTTATGAATGCCGGATATACCAATCAGGGGTCTTTAGCTCCGTTTACCAATGATGTCTCAACGTATGATGCGTCGACAAACTGGGAAAAAGAAATCCTGAAAAAATCGGCTTTAGTTCAAGATTATAATGTTGTTTTTGATGGCAGTAGTAGTGATACAAACTATATGCTTTCTTTTGGATATTATAATCAAGAAGGATTGGTAGCTGCTCAGGGTTATCAGAAATATTCATTACATACCAATCTGCAGCATAAGTTCAACAAATGGTTGACCGTGGGTACCAATTCTCAATTTGCGTATACCGTGCAAGATATATATGACTCGGCGTTATCCGATGTGTCTCGTTACGGATGGGCATCCGAACCGGTCAAAAACAGTGACGGAAGTTACAATATTGCGTCTACTCACAATACATATTTGAACGACCCGTGGAATCCGGTATTGGATATGGGGCAAACAACCAATCAAACGACCAACAACCGTTTCCTTACCAATGTATTTGCAGAAATACAACTATTGAAGGATTTGAAATTTCGTGCCAATGTGGGAGTCGATATTAAAAACTCACGCAACTATCAATATAGTTCTTCTGAGACTTCTAAGAACAGTGTGTCGGGTACGAAAGGCAGTGGTAGCAATACATGGTATAAGAATATGAGTAAAGTCATGGAAAACATACTTACTTATTCCCACACATGGGACAAAAAACATCGTTTCTCGGCAACCGGAGTTTATTCGTGGCAAGATTTTACGTATGAGAATGCTGCGCTTTCGGGGTCAGGTTTTGAGAATGATGAAACGGGAGCTTGGGATATGACGTTGGCTACCACATCGTCGGTAACATGGGCAAGCACAAAATACAGCAATAAATTGATTTCTTTCACAGGGCGTGCCACGTACGCATACGACGACAAGTATTTGCTTACGGCAACCAGTCGTTGGGATGGTTCGTCTCGTTTTGGGTCAAACAACAAGTGGGGATATTTCCCATCGGCAGGTTTCGGTTGGCGAGCAACACAAGAACCTTTCTTAAAAAACAATAAAATAATTACAGACTTAAAGCTTCGCACAAGCTTTGGTATTACGGGTAATCAGGAAATCGGAAATTACAAATCGTTGGCACAGTTAGTAGCGGCCAACTACACCAATGGGTCATCCATAGTAAAAGGATTTGCAGAAACGATTGGAAACAACGATTTAAAATGGGAACGTACTACGCAATGGGATATTGGTTTTGACCTTGTCTTGTGGGATCGTTTGAATGTGAATGTCGATTATTACCGTCGCTACACTAACAACTTGCTTTATACCGTGCCTATTCCCACATCGTCAGGTTATACAAGTATTTTAAGTAATGTGGGTGAAGTCTCCAACAATGGATGGGAAGTTACTTTTGGCGGAAAAATTCTGGATCAAAAAGACTTAAAAATTGATGCTTCTGTTAATCTTACCTATAATAAGAATCGAATCGAAAAGTTATATGGCGATGTTACTGAGGTAGCTGTAAAATACGAGACAAGTGGATTGGCTCGTATTCTGAAAGTAGGTAATGCTGTGGATGCTGTTTACGCACGTAAATCATTAGGTATCATCAAAACCCAGGAGCAACTCGATTGGTATAAAAAAACAGTACCTACTACCGCAGCAAATGCTAAACTCGGCGACGAAATGTATGCGGATATTAACGGCGACGGTACGATTAGTTCCAGTGACTATGTATGTCTTGGGTCGGTGCAGCCAAAGTATTTCTATGGCATAAACCTGAATGCCCAATATAAAGATTTCGGACTAAGCATTTATGGTCAGGGGGGGCTTAAATACGCATCCATTGTCGGAGCCGAAAATTCTTCGGCCAACGGTTCGGCTTGGGCTATGAGTTATGCCGATGTCGGGAGTTATTTGTTGTATGGCGAAAACCAGATATTAAACAATGTTTATATTCCTACCGAATATGCCTATAAACGTATGTGGAGCACAACGAATACAGATGGAGACTATCCTGCAGCAGGAGCACATGGCGTTTATCTTTCCGACAGAACCAATGCAAATTGGAATTACTTCATTCTTAAAAACATTCAGTTGAGCTATGATTTATCCTCCTTGCTGAAATTCAAGGGCATTAAAAAACTGGCCATCAACCTGAATTTTCAAAATTTCGTGACTTTTGCCAACCACCGTGGCTATAACCCGGTAAACGGCGATACCAGTAATCCTTGGGCAAAGTCCATTCTTTTTGGGGTTAATGCTAAATTCTAACACTTTAAAATCGCAATTATGAAAAACAATAAAATATACCGTTATGTTGCTACAACATTGCTTGCATTGACTCTCTTGTGCAGTTGTACCAATTTGCAGGAAAGTCCCTATACATTCATCGATCCGAATAGCTTTTACCAGAACGAAACGCAGTTGAATGAAGCGTTGAATAGTGTCTATGCACAATTCCGAAAGATGGCCGGCAATTATACCTATATTATGCGATTGGAGTGCTGTACCGATTTCGGACAACCTTGTTACACAAAAGAAAATTGCCCGTTAATTAATAGTTGGTATGACATTAATAATGCCAGCACTTACACGTTTACCAGCGTATGGAGTCAGGCATATACAGCGATTAACAGAGCCAATACATTGTTGGCACGTGGCGAAGGAGTAGATATGGATGCTACTGCTAAAGCCCAAATGTATGCTCAAGCTCGTTTTTTAAGAGCCTATTCCTATTTCATCCTTGTTCGTTTGTATGGAGGTGTTCCTATCCCTACAACCTATACAAGCACTTTGGAGGGATTAGAAATTCCCCGTGAATCGGTTGAGTCGGTTTATAACTATATAATCAGTGATTTGGAATATTGCGAAACAAATCTTCCGGTTCGTGGAACCAGTGGATATGATATATGGAGAGCATCCAAAGGCGCTGCTCAAGCTTTGCTGGGCGAAATTTATTTAACGAGGGCTTCAATGGAAGGCAACTCTGCATATTATCAGAAATGTGTCGACTATTGTCAAAAGGTAATAGATTCAAAAGTATATAGCTTAATTCCTAATTATAAGAATCTTTGGTATGCATTCAATGCCAGTGCCAAAAACAATGCAGAGTCTATTTTTGAATTACAATACACCGCAGTATCGGGACAGGAAAACACCATGCACCGCATGTTTGGCTTAGGAAACTCTATTACAATTCCTGGTTTTGGAGCCTATTTCTATCATCGTTATGGGCCTTCGATTTACGCATGGCAAAGTTATAATGCTGCCGATACCCGCTTAGGTGCTTTTATTACCAGTTATACTTGGAATGGAAAAAATTATGAGTTTGTAGCTTCTGACAAAGGGTTTTATCCCGGATCAAAAAACTGGTTAACCTCTACGCCTGGGAATGCAAAATATTATGATTTCCAAACGAATGCAGCTCTTATGTTGCCTTGTGCCAACTTCTACATGTTACGCTATTCGGAAGTATTGCTCAATTATGCTGAAGCCAAGAATCAGTTGAGCGGAGGTTCCAGTGATGCCTTGGCAAAACTGAATGAAGTACATCAACGTGCAGGTCTTACAGCATTGGGGAGTCTGGGTCAAAGTGAGTTGGATAATGCTATTTTCCAAGAAAGAGGCTGGGAATTTATTGGCGAAGGCAAGATATATTATGACGAACTTCGCACCAATCGTTTGGGCGCCCGAGTTAAAGCATTTGTTGCACAGGGAGTTCTTGATGGAATGTATCAGTTCCAAGCACTGAATTTTGTTCCGAAAAAAACTTTTTTGTGGAAGATTCCTCAATCCGATTTGGATTCGAATCCTGCTTTGGAGCAAAATCCGGATAATGTTTCCGATTAAAATCTATATCAGTTTGAATTGCTTAAAGGATTAGTAGTAGGGCAAAATTAGGTATTGTAGGTTTCTTTTTTGCAGGTACATTTACGGATTTTATTATCGTTATGTACCTGCTTTTAATAAGAGGGAGTATTCTATTGCTTTTTCTATAAAAACAGAGGGTTGAGCCCTTGTGTTTCAAATTTCCTTTGTATTTTTGTGTTTCAAATTCCGAAACATGTTGTATTTCTTTTCAAAACGGTTGCATTTTTTTTCGTTTTTGCTATTTTTAGTTTCCGGTTCACTCGTTCCTGTTGTGGTCAAAGCGCAAAATAACTTAATAGACAATGAGTCGTGGTATGTTTTTCGCAATCCGCCCGAGTCGGCAAAGCCCTGGGTGTTTTGGTATTGGATGAAGGGTGCTGTTACTCCCGAAGGAATCAAAACTGATTTGGAAGCAATGAAAGAGATGGGTTTGGAAGGGGCCTATTTGGTACCTATACAAGCATCTACTAATCCTCCGATTATCACTCCGCCGGCCGATACGTTTACCCCCCGTTGGTGGGAGATGTTGCGGTGTGCATTCACGGAAGCGGAGCGATTGGGACTGAAATTTACCATGCATCCGGGAGACGGTTTTGCTACTGCCGGAGGAACATGGAACACACCCGAAAGGTCGATGCAAAAAGTGACCTGGAGTCAGACTCAGGTGCAGGGCGGGCGTCTGTTTTCCGATACACTTCCACAACCGGAAATGCTTCACAACTATTATAAAGAGATTGCAATTCTGGCATTTCCATCACCGACTGGAACGGGAATCTCTACTGGAACGGTGGTTCCGAAAATCACAACCAGTACCGGCGAAGATGCCTCTTTTCTGGCACAAAAAAACGGTAAGGGAACATTCAAGAACGATGCCGACTGTTGGGTTCAATATGAATTCAACCGGCCATTTACCTGTCGATCGATCCTGACTGCCGGAGCAACGTACAACTATCGGGCGCACAATCTACGGATCGAGATCAGTGACGATGGCATCCATTTTAAACCCTGGTACAAGCTAAGTACCGGCCGTAACGGCTGGTTTGATGCCGATGCCGATTATATGCATTCGGTGCCCGAGGTGACTGCCCGTTATTTTCGTTTTTATTCCGATAAAGAGGGCATTGAGCCTGGTAGCGATGACAACGAAATGGGTAAATGGAAACCAACCTTGAAGTTGCAGAAACTGGAACTTTTTTCGGCGGCCGTTATTAATCAGTACGAAGGAAAAAATGGAGAGGTTTGGCGCATTGCCCCGAGGACACCGGACAGTTTATTGGTAGCTTCGGCTTGTGTACCTTTCGATAAGATCATTGACATTACCGATAAATATAAAGACGGCAAATTGACGTGGCAGGTTCCGGTCGGTAACTGGACCATTTTTCGTGTTGGTTATACCACAACCGGTCATCAGAATATGACCGCCGGAGTCGGTAAAGGGCTGGAGTGCGATAAGTTCAATCCCGCAGTGGTGAGGCAGCAGTTCGATAACTGGTATGGCGAAATTCGTCGCCAAATGGGTGACGACCTGACATCTAAAGTGCTGAAACGTATTCATGTAGATAGTTGGGAGTGCGGCAGTCAGAACTGGTCGCCGGTATTCCGTGCCGAGTTTATGAAACGCCGAGGTTACGATCCCAAACTCTATCTTCCGGCAATGGCAGGTATTCCGGTACAGGATGCGACAACTTCTGAAAAGTTTCTGTACGATGTGCGCCAAACTATTTCGGACCTAACGAACGAAAATTTCTTCGGGGTGCTCGATTCACTGGGCAAAAAGAACGGCTACGAATTTTCGGCCGAATCGGCTGCTCCGGTGATGAGCGGCGACGGCATGTTGCACTACAAAATTGTGGATGTGCCCATGGGCGAATTTTGGGTGAATAGCCCTACGCACGAGAAACCGACCGATATGACCGAGGCCATTTCGGGAGCCCATATTTACGGGAAAAATATTATTCAGGCCGAGGCATTTACTACGTTGCGGATGGATTGGAACGAATATCCGGCCATGCTTAAACCAATCGGTGACCGCAATTTTGCGATGGGAGTCAACCGCTTCGTTTTTCATGTGTTTACGGAAAATCCTTTCCCCGGTAAGATGCCGGGCATGACGCTCGGGCCTACCGGTCTTTTTTTTCAGCCAACGCAAACCTGGTGGAAACCGGCCAAGGCATGGGTCGACTATATCTGCCGTTGTCAGGCTTTGTTGCAGTTCGGAAAGCCGGTGGTTGATATTGCTGTGTTTACCGGTGAAGAGCTACCGCGTCGTGCCATTGTTCCTGAAAAATTGATCAATACGTTACCGGGACTGATTGGCGAAGAGGCTATGGAGAGAGAAACAAAACGTCTTGTAAATAACGGCGTTCCGATGTGGAGCAAACCCGACGGTATTATCAATTCGAGAAATACCAGCCATCCTGCCGATTGGGTAGATGCGTTGCGGGGTTACAAATACGATTCGGTTAATCCCGATGCCTTGCTTAATCAGGCAACGGTGATCAATGGTAAGTTGCAACTTTCGGTAACTGCTTCGTATCAATTACTGGTGTTGCCTCAGAAGAATACGATGATGCCAGATACCACGCTGTCGGATAAAATGAGGAAACAGATCGCCCGTTTGCAACAGCAGGGCGTAAAGGTGATTCGCTATTGGGACAAATCTACGCTGGATACTCTGGGTATCGAACGGGATGTGATTGTGAAAGATAATAAGGGTAAAACGTTGAGCGATTTTGCATGGAATCACCGTATGGCTCCTGGCGTTGATATCTATTTTATTGCCAATCAGAAATCAGAACAACAGGAAATTGCCGTATCGTTGCGCGTAGGCGGTCGTGTTCCTGAAATTTGGAATCCAGTGACCGGTGAAATTCGGCAGGCAGGGAAATGGACAATTCGTAATGGACGTACCGAATTGCCGTTGCGTTTGGATGCCAACGAATCGTTGTTTATTGTGTTGCAAACACCGACTAAACAGACCGATAATGCGAAAGGTACTAATTGGATTGAAACAAAAACGGTTCAAAATTTACCCGAAAAGTGGTCGGTACAATTTGATCCGACTTTTGGAGGCCCGAAAGAACCAGTGCAATTCCAAACTTTGACCGACTGGACAACAAATCCCGATCCGGCAGTGAAATATTATTCCGGAACAGCACTTTATTTTTCAACTATTGAACTGAAAAAAATTAGGAAAGGCGAGCGGATTTGGCTCGATTTGGGACGTGTGGAGAAAATTGCAGAGGTGAAAGTGAATGGCGTTTCGTGCGGGGTTGCCTGGACATCACCTTATCGTGTAGATGTTTCACAAGCATTGAAATCAGGCACAAACAAAATTGAGATTGCCGTTTCCAATACATGGATCAACCGTTTGATCGGCGATAGCTTGTTGCCCGAAAATAGGCGGATTACTTATATATATAACCCTTTGTATCGGTTGGAAAATAAGAAAATTACGCCGTCGGGTCTAATTGGACCGGTACGGATTTTAGAAGAAAATAATAATTAAATAGATAAATATTTACATGAATCGAATTTTAACATTACTTTTTGCGACACTCGTGTTGACAACGCTTTCTGCTCAGGAGAAGAAAGATAGGTTTGATATTCCCTGGAAGAATGGAAAACTGAAAGTGAGTGACAATCACCGTTTTCTCCAGTTTGAAAATGGAAAACCTTTTTTCTGGTTGGGCGAAACCGCTTGGTTATTGCCTTCGCGTAGTAACCGTGAAGAAGCGGCTTATTTTCTGGGCGAAACCGCAAAAAACGGTTTTAATGTGGTACAAATATCGATTCTGCACGAAATGAATGCGATGAATGCTTATGGTCAATGGGCGTTGCCGAACGGGTTCGATTTCAAAAACCTCGACAAGAAAGGAGAATACAATTACTGGCAGCATGTTGACTATATTGTAAAAGAAGCCGAAAAACGGGGACTTTATATCGGTCTGGTTTGTGTGTGGGGTGGCAATGTGAAGGCTGGGCTCGTTTCGGTAGAGGATGCCAAGAAATACGGACAGTTTCTGGCTGAACGTTACAAGAACAACCCGAACGTTATATGGATTATTGGCGGCGATCAGCCGGGCAATATCAAGACTGAGGTGTGGGAAGCGTTAGCGACCACCATCAAAAGCATTGATAAAAATCACCTGATGACTTATCATCCCTTTGGACGAACAACTTCCGCTGTCTGGTTCAATAATGCGACCTGGTTAGACTTCAATATGTTTCAATCTGGACACCGTCGCTACGGACAAGTAAAGGGAGATGGTAGTTCGACGACTGAACCGAATACCGAAGAGGACAACTGGCGTTTTGTGGAGCGCAGTCAGGCTATTCAACCCGTGAAACCGGTGCTCGACGGTGAACCTTCGTACGAAGACATTCCGCAGGGATTGCACGACTTTACCCAGCCTCGCTGGAAGGCTGAAGATGTGCGTCGTTATGCCTACTGGTCGGTCTTTGCCGGTTCGTTTGGACATACTTATGGCAACAACTCTACCATGCAGATGCTGCATCCGGGTTATTCGCCGGCTTACGGAGCTACCCGTCCCTGGTACGAAACCATCCACGATGCTGGCTGTCAGCAGATGAAATACCTGAAGGCACTGATGCTGACTTTTCCCTATTTCGATCGGGTGGGAGATCAGAGTGTTATTAGCGGTACGAACGGCACGCAGTACGAACGCGTCATTGCAACCCGTGGCAACGATTACATGCTGATTTATAACTATACCAACCATCCCGTTGAAATCGACCTGACCAAAATTTCGGGCCAAAAGAAATGCGGTTGGTGGATGAACCCTTCGGACGGTTCGTTGGAATATATTGGTGAACTGAAGAACGAGAAACAGTCGTTTTTTCATCCGAGTGGCTACCGTGCTGGAAATGATAAAGTGCTGATTATTATAGATTCTGAGGCATCTTATCTGAGTAAGAATCAGAAAAACATATTGTAATAGTAACATTAAAGTAAAACCGCAATTAAACCCAGCTGTGCTGAAACGGGTCAAATTATTATTGTCCGTTTCAAATAGAAATATAATATGAAGAAAATTGCTTTATTGATAGTAAGTTACATCTGTTTTTTGACAGCCAGTGCCGTCGAAGTAAACCACCTGCGAACAGAGATGCTGGTCGATCCTGTCGGGATAGATAATCAACATCCTGCTTTCAGTTGGATTCTAACCACACCTGAACGTAATGTGATTCAAACGGCTTATCAGCTGGTGGTAGCCTCGTCGCCGGCTAAACTGGAAGCCGGAGAGGGCGATTTGTGGAACTCCGGTAAGGTGGAGTCCGATCAGTCGATGAAAGTGATCTACAAAGGAGCGGTGCTTAGAAGTGGCGAACGTTGCTATTGGAAAGTGAAGGTTTGGACCAACAAAGGCGAAACGGGATGGAGCGTTCCTTCGAAATGGAGCATGGGTTTGCTCGACAAAAGCGACTGGAAAGGGAAATGGATCGGATTCGATAGAGCTTCTCCGTGGGATAGTATCTCTTTTCACTCCCGTCTTTCGGCGCGTTATTTACGAAAAGAATTTACTACCATAACCAAAAAGCAGATCAAACAGGCAACAGCCAGCATTGTTGGTCTGGGAATGTACGAACTCTATATCAATGGCAAAAAAATAGGAAATCAGGTGTTGGCTCCATGTCCTACCGATTTCGCGCAAGATTCCAAATACAACAGTTTTGATGTCACTTCCGAGTTGAAGCATGGGAAGAATGCGTTGGGTGTAATTTTGGGTAACGGGCGTTATTTCAATATGCGCCAAAAGACAAAGCCGCACAAAATAAAGGTATTCGGTTTCCCGCGCATGCTCTTTCAGCTCGATGTGGAGTATACCGACGGAACCCGTTCTACCGTTGTGAGCGACGAAAGCTGGAAACTCACCGCCGATGGCCCCATCCGCAGCAACAACGAATGGGACGGCGAAGAGTATGATGCAAACAAAGAGCTGACGGGATGGAACCAAGTAGGTTTCAACGATAAAAAATGGAGCAAAGCCGAAGTCGTTTCTGCTCCTGGTAACGTGCTGACGGCACAGATGAATGAAAACATGATTGTTCATGAGTCGTTGAAGCCAGTCTCGGTTAATCGGTTGCCGGATGGCAGTTATATCCTTGATATGGGTCAGAATATGGTAGGTTGGTTGAGCTTGCAGGCGCGAGGCAAAAAGGGGGATAAGATTACCCTTCGTTTTGCGGAAACACTTCAGAAAGACGGTGCGCTCTACCTCGACAATATTCGTACGGCACAACAAACCGACGTGTATACGATGAAAGGCGAAGGTGTCGAAAGCTGGGAGCCCCGTTTTGTGTATCATGGATTCCGTTATGTACAAGTGAAGGGTTTCCCCGGAACACCTACAGTAGATGATTTTGCGGGTAAAGTAGTCTACGATGGTTTTGCAACAGTAGGTTCGTTTGCATCTTCCGATTCGTTACTCAATAAAATATATCACAACGCCTACTGGGGCATTCGTGGCAATTACAAAGGCATGCCGGTAGATTGTCCGCAGCGGGACGAGCGTCAGCCCTGGCTGGGCGACCGTTCTACCGGTTGCGTGGGTGAAAGCTACATCTTCGACAACGAAAAATTGTATGCCAAATGGATGGACGATATCCACGAATCGCAGAAGGAGAGCGGTCAGTTGCCCGATATGTCACCGGCCTTTTACATGACCTATTATGCCGACAACATGACCTGGCCGGGAACTTATCTGATGGTGGCCGATATGCTTTACAATCAGTTTGGAAATACGCAGGTGGTGGCAAAACATTATCCCTATATGAAAAAATGGTTGTTCTATATGCGCGACAACTATCTGAAAGATGGAATTTTAATCAAAGACCGTTCGGGCGACTGGTGCATGCCTCCCGAATCGCCAAAATTGATACACTCGTTAGATCCAGCGCGTCAAACCGACGGCGCTCTTATGTCGACAGCTTATTACTACCACTTTCTTCAATTGATGACCAAGTTTGCGAAGGCAACCGGTAACGAAGCGGATATTGACGAATATGCCAAAGAAGCAGTGGTCGTAAAAGAGGCGTTCAATAAGAAATTTCTTAACACAACGACTCATCAGTACGGCAACAATACGGTAACGGCAAATGTGCTGCCGCTGGCTTTCGGCATGGTTCCCGAAAAAGAGGAGGATGCTGTATTCAAGCAGATGCTCGATAAAATCGTTATCAAAGACAAAATACATTTGAGTTCTGGACTAATTGGTATTCAGTGGCTAATGCGCGAACTGACCAAACGTGGTCGTGCTGATGTGGCTTTTACTATCGCCACACAAAAGGATTATCCGGGTTGGGGCTATATGGTTCAAAAAGGGGCAACCACTATTTGGGAACTCTGGAACGGCGACACGGCCAATCCAAGAATGAATTCGCACAATCACGTGATGCTGCTGGGCGACCTTATTCCCTGGATGTATGGCGATGTGGCCGGATTGAAAAATCATCCGACTTATCCGGGTTTCAAACGAATGTGGATGGAACCGCGTCCGACCGAGAGCCTGACTTCTGCCCAGGCCTCTACCGAGACTCCGTATGGAACGGCAAAAAGTGAGTGGACACTCAAAGATGGAACTTTTACCTGGCATGTGGTAATACCAGCAAATACACGTGCCAATGTGTTGATCCCAGCCGAATCGGTAGACGCTATCACCGAAAGCGGAAAGCCGGTTATGCAGGTGGAAGGCCTGAAGTTTGTACGTGTGGAAGATTACCGGGTGAATCTGGAGATCGGCTCGGGCGATTATATTTTTGTTTGCAAATACGGTCAGGCTCAAAACCGTTGGAGAGAAGGCATTGTGGTGGATGAGTTTATCAACAAAGGAGCACCTTATCCCGAAAGTCATGCCTCTACCATTGCTGAAACTACCGACGGCCATCTGGTTGCCTCTTGGTTTGGCGGAACAAAAGAGAAGAATCCGGATGTGTGCATCTGGGTCAGTCATTACGAAAACGGAAAATGGACGCAAGGTCAAAATGTTGCCAATGGCGTTATTAACGATACTTTGCGTGTTGCTTGCTGGAATCCGGTGTTGTATCAGGTGCCTGGCGGCGATTTGCAACTATATTACAAAGTGGGCAAAGATGTGGCCGACTGGAAAGGTAAAATGCTTACGTCAAAAGATGGCGGCAAAACCTGGTCGACGCCTGTTGATTTGCCGAGTGGATTTTTAGGCCCTATCAAAAACAAACCGGTTTTATTAAAAAATGGCACCTTGATAGCACCTTCGAGCACCGAAGATCATGGCTGGAAAGTCCATTTTGAAACGACGAAAGATTTTGGTAAAACATGGAAGTACATTGGACCGATCAACGATGGCAAGGAGTTTAGTGCCATTCAGCCCAGTGTGTTGATTCATGAAAATGGCGATTTGCAGATTCTTTGCCGCACACAGCAACGTGCAATCGGCGAGTCGTGGTCGAAAGACGGTGGTAAAACCTGGTCGCCGTTGCAAAAATCAGCTTTGCCCAACAATAACTCGGGAACGGATGCCGTTACTTTGAAAGACGGGCGTTTTGCTCTGATATACAATCATGTGTTGCCCAATGATACCCTGAAACGCGGTAAAGGTGAACGAAATCCGCTCAATTTGGCCATTTCGGAAGACGGCAAGACCTGGTATGCGGCATTGGTTGTGGAAGATTCTCCCATCAGCCAATATTCGTATCCATCTATTATTCAGACATCGGATGGACTCATTCATATTGTCTATACCTGGCGGCGAAAAGCCATCAAACATGTGGCTATCGATCCGTCGAAACTGATCTTATCGAAAATTGAAAATGGAAAATGGCCTGCAGTGAACGAAAAAGAAGAAATTCTGGTGGTTAACCCCGATCGCTACAAAGTGTCGGTGTGTGACTGGATGATTCTCAAACGTCAGAAGATAGGTGCTTTTACATTAGCCAAAGAAATTGGTGCCGATGGTGTTGAAGTAGATATGGGGGGATTGGGAAAAAGGATTGATTTTGACAATAAATTGAATGACCAAAAAGCGCGGGAACTGTTTATCTCCGAATGCAACCGGTTGGGTCTGCAGATCAGCTCCATTGCTATGTCGGCATTTTATGGACAAAATTTTGCCAAACGCGACAATTTTTTGCCACTTACCGAAGAAACGATTGCTGTGATGAAGGCTCTGAAAGTGAAAAATTGCTTCCTCCCGTTGACCAATATTACAGATATGCAGAAAGATGCTCAACTCTATGCTTTGGTGGTCGATCGGTTGAAAACGATAGCAAAAAAAGCCGAAGCAGCGGGCGTTGTCATTGGAATCGAGACCTCGATGCCAGCCAAAGAAGAGGCCAAACTGATTGACAGAGTTGCTTCGCCGTCTATTCGCAGCTATGTAAATGTTTCTACGATTCTGAAAAGAAATGGCGATATTTGCAGAGAACTCAAAATATTGGGAAAAGATCGTATTGTTCAGATTCATATCACCAATACCGATGGAAATTGGCTGCAAAACGATTCGGCGGTAAACATGGCGGAAATCAAGCAAACACTCGACAAAATGGGATGGAACGGCTGGTTGGTGATCGAACGTTCGCGCGATACCAAAGATGTTCACAATATTAAATGGAACTACGGAGCCAATGCCGCTTATCTGAAAAAGATATTCCAGTAAAGCCTCCCCCGGATCCCTCCTTAAGAGGGGGTGAAACCTCTATTGCAGATAAAGTAAAATATCTAAAATAAGATAGATGGATAAAATGAAGACAAGTGTCGTAAAGCAGATTTCGTTTCCCTCCTTGGGAGGGATTAGGGGAGGCTTCATCCTCCTTTTTGCACTATTGTTGGTTACAGGTTGTACTCAGAAATCGACACAATATCCGTCGGTAGTTGAGATCATCAACAAAGGAGATATCCGTTTGCATTTATCCGACATCGTAAAGTTTTGTAAGGAGAGCAAGCTCGATACCTCATCTGTATACGAATGGAATAAGCATTGGGTATTGTATTCCTATTTTACAGATATCAATCGGATTAAAACTGAGATTGAAAAACGGTTTCCTACAGTTACGGTGAAAACTTACGAACGTCCGTTTTATGTTTTTGACCGTAAGAAATGGACAAAAGACGATATTATAAAGGATTGGGATAACGTGATAATGACCGCCAACCTGGTGAAGGATACGGCAATGCAAAAGCAATATATGGAGTATCACCGTACTCAGTTTGAAAAGTGGCCCGAGGTATCGAAAGGTTTTTGCAATGCCAGTTTTCAGCAATTGCTGGTTTTTCGAAATGGGAGGCAGTTAATGTTGGTAATCAGTATTCCGAAAGGATGTAAATTGGATGACTTGAATCCTAAAACCACAGAAAATAATCCGCGCGTAGACCAGTGGAATGCCCTAATGAGCAAATATCAGGAGGGAATTGAAGATGCACCCGTAGGAACGAGCTGGGTGATGTTCGAAAACAGAAAATAATAGAATGTGTGAGCTCTTTGCTTCAAGCGAAGGGCACACAGACCAAAGTATATTCAAGACGAAAAATAGCCCCGTTCTTCAGGGCGAAGTTAAGAAGATAATCTGATTAATTGGGTTTTAGCCCTGAAAAATTCTTATGCAGCAAACCAATTACCAACTGTTCGACTTTCTAGACTTCAGTACCACGCTCGACGAGGGCGACTGCTTGTGGAGAGCGTGTACGCCCACGGAAGTTGAAGTGAAGAATGGTGACGTATTTATTACGATCCCTTTTCAAAAGCAACAGAACTCTAACGAAATCAATCCGGATACCTCAGAGCCACGCAAATCCTACGTATTGTGTTTGCGTGCTTATGGATCGAAGATTATGCGCGCAGCCATCGGTTTCGGTGCCGAATGGATGGAAGACTCTCCGATGCTGGAACTCGATGCATGCCTTACGCTCAATCCTTTGCATGTTGAAAAAACAGTGTTGGGATGGATCGTCAAGGACTCCCATAACCAAACCAAAGCCATTGTCAGTTTCCGCCAGCCCGAAATAAGCTGGTGGAGCGATCTGGTTCCGGCACCGGCCGAAACCATCGACCTGACCCTTTATCCTGATGGCGTGCACGAAGTTAAATTTTCAGCTTACGACATGTTTTCTCCTGCCCGCCACGATGCTTTTGCACTGGCGATGGTGGAACGAAATAACGTTCCTGACCGTGTGACCTGTTCGCTGAAAGCCAAAGCCGATGAGTGCTTTGTCGGTACCGGCGAACGTTTTGCCAAGATGGATCTCTCGGGACGGACATTCCAACTGCGCAATCAGGACGGGCAGGGAGTAAACAACCGTCGTGCCTATAAAAATATTCCATTCTATCTTTCGAGCGAACATTATGGATTGTTTCTGCATACCACTTCGTTTGCCAAATTCTCGCTGGCCGACCACTCTACCCGTTCGGCGCAGGTGTTGGTGGAAGAGCCAGTACTCGACCTGTTCTTCATTGGGGGCGACACCGCCGAACAGATTCTTTTCGGCTATCGTCAACTGACCGGCTTCCCAACTATGCCTCCGCTTTGGAGTTTCGGAACGTGGATGAGCCGCATGACCTATTTCTCGGCCGACGAGGTGAATGATATTTGTCACCGGATGCGCAAAGAAGGCTATCCCTGCGACGTGATTCACTTGGATACCGGCTGGTTCAAAACCGACTGGCTTTGCGAGTGGAAATTCAACGACGAACGTTTTCCCGATCCGAAGAAATTTATCGCCGACCTGAAAAAAGATGGTTACCGTGTAAGTTTGTGGCAATTGCCCTACATCTCTTACAATGCCGAGCAATATGAAGAGGCCAACGCCAACGACTATATCAGCAAGAGTGAACGAAAGATTTCCGGTTCGTCCAACTTTAGTATGGAAGATTACGCCGGCACTATCGACTTTACTTACGACAAGGCGACCGAATGGTACAAAGGCCTGCTGAAAAAGCTGCTCGATATGGGTGTTGTCTGCATTAAAACCGACTTTGGCGAAGATATTCACTTAGATGCTGAATACCATTCGATGACGCCGGAGAAATTGCACAATCTTTACCCATTGTTGTACCAAAAAGCGGCCTACGAAATCACCAAAGAGGTGACCGGCGACGGCATTGTATGGGCGCGTGCCGGATGGGCTGGTTGCCAGCGTTATCCCCTGCATTGGGGAGGCGATTCGGCCTGCTCGTGGGATGGACTCGCCGGTTCGTTGAAGGGGGGCTTGCATATCGGACTGTCGGGCTTCGGCTTCTGGAGTCATGACGTGCCGGGTTTTCACGGTGTGCCCAATTTCATGAATTCCGTTTTGCCCGATGATATTTATGTGCGGTGGACGCAGTTCGGTGTCTTCTCGTCGCACCTGCGCTATCACGGTTCGCATGAACGGGAGCCGTGGCATTATCCTACCATTGCGCCAATCGTGAAGAAATGGTTGCAATTGCGTTATCGCCTGATTCCCTATATTTTGGAACAGAGCGAAAAGGTAACGCATACCGGTTATCCGGTGTTGCGGGCGCTGTTGTTCCATCATCCCGATGATAAAACCTGCTGGCACATCGACGATCAATACTATTTTGGAGACAATATGCTGGTGGCTCCGGTGATGAACTCGGAGAACCGACGCGATATTTATTTGCCGGAAGGCAAATGGGTACACTTTTTCACTGGCCAAATACTAGAAGGCGAACGCTGGCTGCGCAACGTGGAAGTGCCACTCGAACAGATGCCGGTTTACGTGAAATACGGTGCCGAAATTCCGGTTTATCCTGAGAATGTGAATTGCACCGACGAAATGGATATGAAGAAAGTGGTAAAAATCCGTTTTGACGAAACCTATAAGACAATTTATTAATATGCCAATGTGTCGATATGCCAATTGAATCTGATGTTTATTGGCATATTAGCACATTCTCAAATTGACCCATTGAGTTTATGAATACATGGAAAACTAACTTTGAAGAAACCAAGAAGCACTACCTCAACTGGTGGAACCATAAGGGTATTGTGCTGACTATGTGGGAACACTTGCAAAAAGAGGGAGCACCGTATGCCGATGTACCGGCACCGGCTTCGCATAAAGATATGAATCAGTTCTGGTTCGATCCGCAGTGGCGGGCAGACTACCTGCATTATACCATGTCGCGCAATTCGTATCTGGCCGATATTCTGCCGGTTGCCAATACGCAACTGGGACCCGGCTCGCTGGCGGCAACAATTGGCGCCGATCTTGAAGGGCGTGAAGATACTATCTGGATCAGAGAAAATGCCGGTTTTGACGGCAATATTGTGTTCGACCCCAACAACAAAGGGTACCGGCTGCATCTCGATTTGCTGAAAGCTTGCAAGGCGAAAGCGCAGGGCAACTATCTGGTGGGTTGCCCCGATTTGGTAGAAGGACTGGATACACTGGCCAGTCTGAAAGGGCCGGACAACGTACTGATGGACATGATCCTCGACCCGGATAAAACGATGGAGCAATTGCAGATCATCAACGATGTCTATTTCAAGGTATTCGATGACATTTACGATATTATCAACATGGATGGAGAGATGGCATTTTGCTATTTTTCTATCTGGGGACCGGGCAAGACTTCCAAGTTACAGTGCGATATCTCGATCATGATTTCACCCGAAGATTTCCGGACATTTGCTCTGCCATTTCTGAAACAGCAATGCGACAAGATCGACTACACACTCTATCACCTTGATGGGGTAGATGCCATCCGTCATTTGGATGCGCTGCTCGAAATTGACAATCTGAATGCCATTCAGTGGACGCCGGGCTACGGTCAGCCACAGGGTGGAAGTCCGCAGTGGTACGATCTGTATAAGAAGATTCTGGCCGGTGGCAAATCGGTGATGGCCAACTGGGTGACAATGGATGAACTGCAACCGTTACTCGATAATGTTGGCAATCAGGGATTGCATATCAATGTCGATTTTAAGTCGGAAAAGGAGATAGAACAGGCATTGAAAATTGTAGAACAATACAGATAAGCTATGCAAAAGATTGGAATTGTAGGTCTTGGGGAAGGCCGTAGTACTATGTCGGCCGCGTTGCAAAGTTCAAAACTGGAACTTCGTAAGGTGTGTGACATGAATGAAGATCTGTGTAAACGTCGGGCAAAGGAATTTGATTTCCATAATTATACAACCAGTTATCAGGATCTTCTGAATGACCCTGAGATTGATATTATTGCCATATATACTCCTGATAAATTCCATGCAGAACATATTAAGATGGCTTTGCAAGCAGGAAAACATGTAGTGAGTACCAAGCCTTTGATTGACGATTTATCGCAAGCAAAAGAATTGTTGGTACTGTGTGATAAGAGTGAAAAGAAAGTTTTTGTGGGACAAAGTAGTCGCTTTTTCGAGCCGATGAAACGTCAGCGTGCTGATTACGAGGGAGGTGAAATAGGAGAACTGGTAACTGTGGAGGCCTATTACCATGCGGATCATCGTTGGTTTCTGGGAAAAGGCTGGTCACTTGAGAAAGAGTTCAAGTGGTTGTATGGAGGTATGAGCCATCCAGTGGATTTGATTCGCTGGTATCTACCTGAAATCGAGGAAGTGATGGGATACGGTATGCTGAGTCCGAATGGGAAAGCCGGCGGATTGAAAAATAATGATACCATGCACTTTATCTTCCGTGCTACGGATGGAAGAGTGGCTCGTGCAAGCGGCGTATATACCGGACCGGTACAGCCAACAGTACGTGACAGCGAAATGAGCTGTATCCTCCGTGGAACCGAAGGTTGTAGTCAGGGGGATTACATGGATCTGCGGTATGCCATCACCACTAAAACAGGAGAAGAGAAGCTGATTACGTTCGATCATAAGCTAAAACATTATTTCCGTTTTGAGGGGAAATCGCACCATGCAGGAGAATATCAAAATTATCTTGAATATTTTGTCGATTGCCTTGAATTGGGCAAGACAGCTTATCCTGACCTAAAAGAAGGCATTGGGACTGTAGCTGTGATGCAAGCCATGGATCTGTCGATGGAGTTGGGCAGGCCTGTAAAAATAAAAGAAATACTTGAAAAGTACGGATTATAACATACAATTTTTTTTTGTTACGTGTACGACAACGGACGAAAACATGAAACGTTTGAACCTTAAACAATACATCAATGGGAAACATCTTGGGTAGTCTCCAAAGCCTCGATTTTGTGATTATCGCTGTCTACATGGCGACTTTAATCTTTATCGGTTACTGGGTCAGTTTTGTAAAGAAGAAAAAAGAGGACGAGAATATTTTTCTCGCCGAACACTCGTTGACATGGCCTTCTATTGGGCTCAACATGTGGGGAACCAATGTAGGGCCGTCTATGTTGCTGGCTTCGGCAAGCGCCGGATACACAACGGGAATCGTATCAGGAAATTTCGCGTGGTACGCGTTCATTTTCATATTGATGCTGGCCGTGGTTTTTGCACCGCGTTACATCGGCGCCAAAGTTTCGACCTTGCCCGAATACATGGGCAAACGGTTCGGACAATCGACCCGCCACCTGTTGGCCTGGTACACGTTAATCACGATCCTTATTTCGTGGTTGTCGCTGGGTCTGTTTGCCGGTGGCATCATGGTGAAACAGTTGCTGGATATCCCCATGTGGGCATCCATTATCATTATGGTAATATTGGCCACGCTACTGACCGCTGCCGGCGGATTGAAGGCGATTGCCTATACCAGCGTTTTTCAGATGATATTGCTGATCATTGTCTCGTTGACGTTGACACTGATAGGACTCGATAAAGTAGGTGGTCCTTCGGAACTGTTTCGTCAGACTCCGGGTCACTATTGGCAAATGTTTTTGCCCAACTCGGACAAAGATTTTCCGTGGTTGGCCATTATTCTGGGCTATCCCATTATGGGTGTCTGGTTTTGGTGTACCGAGCAGTCGATGGTGCAGTCGGTGTTGGGAGCAAAGAGCCTGAAACAGGGGCAACTCGGCGCCAGCTTTATTGGCTGGTTGAAGATTCTAGATGTACCTTTGTTTATTCTGCCGGGGATTATTTGCTTCGTGCTCTATCCGCATCTGGTCGATCCGGATGCGGCATATCTGACCCTGGTAACTAATATTTTTCCGATGGGAATGAAAGGGCTGATTATCGTGGTGCTGATGGCAGCATTGATTGGCAATGTGGGTTCGTCGCTCAATTCGGTAAGTACCGTTTACACGATGGACATCTATCTGAAGAAGAATAAACCGAATGCCACCAATGCCGAAATAATTAAAATCGGACGTTGGGTGACGGTAGTAAGCGCTGTGGTGTCCGTGGTTATCGCGTTGGCTATCGACGGCATCAAAGGGTTGAACCTGTTTAATGTCTTCCAGTCGGTGCTCGGCTTTCTGGCTCCGCCGATGTCGGTGGCATTTTTGTTTGCCGTGTTGTGGAAGCGGACTTCGCGTCGTGCCATCAACTGGGTGCTATCGGCCGGTACGCTGGTCTGCCTGACAATCGGAATATTGTACTACATGAAATTGATTTTCGCCGATTTGCATTTTTTATACCTGTCGTTCTTTCTGTTTGTAGGTCTGTCGCTTTTCACAATCGTTTATTCGTTGGTGGATAAACGTGCCGAAGATCACGAAAATACGCTGGACTACAAACCGATAAAGGTATCGAATACGGTGAAAATTGTCTGGGCGCTTTTGATCGTAGTGATGGTGGCGCTGTATATTATATTCAATTAAGGAGTCTATAGATTATTGAAAGTTAAACACTAAACAAAAACATTGAGCATTATGAATCAGGAGCTATTACAGAAGCTTTCCGAATGCGTGGAATTCGGAAAAATTAATTTGGCATCACCTTATCCTCCCAACATGAAAGGGCAACCGGGAGCCGACGAATATGCCAAAGAAGCGCTGGATGCAGGTGCACAGCCGTCTGAGATTTTGGACGAGTTGGTTACTGCGATGGGTAAAGTAGGACAGAAGTTCACCGAAAATAAAATTTTTGTTCCTCAGATGCTGCTGTCAGCTAAAGCGATGAGTGCAGCAATGATGCATCTGAAACCTTTCTTTGCAAGCGGAGCCGTTCAGCGCAAGGGTACTTTCATTATCGGAACCGTATTCGGTGATTTGCACGATATCGGGAAAAACCTTGTAGCCATGATGGTGGAGGGTGCCGGTTGGGAAGTAATCGATCTGGGTATCGACGTAAAGATCGAAAAATTTGTGGAGGCCGTGCAGCAACATCCGGAAGCAGTAGTTGGAGTTTCGGCATTGCTTACCACCACGATGGTGAATATCAAGCCGGTTATCGAAGCGGTAAAGGCGGCCTCGCCCGACACCAAAATTATTGTGGGCGGAGCACCTCTATCAGCCGAATTTGCAGTCTCTATAGGCGCCGATGCCTATGGCAAAACACCGCAGGACGATATCGTTTGGTTAGATACTTTAATCGCATAAAAAAGGAGTCAATTCGTCAATATGCCAATTCAATTGATATATCGGCATATTGAATAATTTTCTCACTTCGAAAATCAAACTCATCCATAACCCAAATCAGATTTAGTTGCCATATTTTCAAATTCTCACATTTTCAAATTGTAATGAAAACCTGGATCGATTCAATTCTTGTAAGTAAACAACGTATTGCCTTGCCCATTATGACCCATCCGGGCATTGAGGCAATCGGTAAAACAGTGAAAGAAGCCGTCAGCGACGGACAAGTGCATTACGAGGCCATCAAAGCCGTATCGGAACAATTTTCCATGTCGGCCTGCACCTCCATTATGGATTTGACGGTGGAGGCGGAGGCGTTCGGTGCCACAATTAATTTACCGGACAATGAGGTACCTACGGTGACTGGTCGTCTGGTTTCGGATGCGGCCTCTATTGCTGCACTTGAGGTGCCTTCGCTCGACAAAGGTCGTGTGCCGGCGTATTTGCTGGCCAACAAACTGGCTGCCGCAAATATCACCGATAAACCGCTCTTTTCGGGTTGCATCGGACCGTTTTCGCTAGCTGGTCGTTTGTACGACATGTCGGAAATTATGGTGGGCATCTACATCGAGCCCGATGCTATTAACGAATTGTTGGCAAAATGCACGCAGTTTCTGATCGATTATTGTTTGGCGTTAAAAGCTGCCGGAACACAGGGTGTGGTGATGGCCGAACCGGCTGCCGGCTTATTGTCGAATGAAGATTGTCAGGCCTATTCGTCGGAGTATGTAAAACAGATCGTTGGGGCTGTGCAGGATGACAATTTTACTGTAATTTTGCACAATTGCGGTAACACGGGTCATTGCACGGAGGCTATGGTGACAACCGGAGCGCGTGCACTGCACTTCGGCAACAAAATCGATATGGTGCAGGCATTGAACGATTGCCCGGCAGATGTGATCGTTATGGGTAATCTCGATCCGGTAGGCGTTTTCAAACAAGGTGATCCGGACTCAGTTTATAAACAGACCAAAACGTTGCTCGAAAAGACGGCTGCTTATGCCAATTTCGTCATTTCTTCGGGCTGCGATATTCCTCCGCATGCTGCCAATGCCAACATTGAGGCATTCTTTAGTGCGGTGAAAAATTACAACGAAGGTCGGTAGCCGGTTGATCTTCCGAAGGTATATTTCAACCTTCTGAAGTTCCCGATCGATGTAAAAAAGGTATCCGCCGACCTTAAAAAGGTCGACGACGACGAAAAAAGGGTCTCCGTTGACCTTCCGAACGTCTGGTTTGATCTTAAAAAGGTCTCGGAAGAGCTTCAGGAGGCCTTGCTTGAGGAAAAAACATGTGTTGTAGCCCTTCCGAAGGTCGGACAACGATTATATATAACGAATATGGTAGAGGTCGCGTTTCAAACATACAATTACACTTTTGAGGAGGTGGCTCCCACGCTGGCAGAGATTTGCGATTTTTTGCGGCTGGATCCTGCCGAAAAGGAGCATCCCGGTATGGTGTTTGTGGAAGAGATTTTGCCTGAACTGCATGCCAACAATGATATTGGAGGCGGTTACAAGATTCTTCCTGTCGGGGAGTTGAATGTAAAAGAGGGTCGTGTTGTGGTGTCGGATACTGCATTGCAACTGGAGCAGCAAGTGGCCGGTTACCTGAAAGGATCGGAATATGCAGCCTTGTTTGTTTGTACGGCCGGAGCTTTGTTTACCGATTTGACGCACCACTTCAACAGTCGTGTCGATTTGCTGGAGGCCTACATTGTGGATGCTATCGGTTCGTTGACGGTGGAAAAGGCGATGGATAAGATCCAGCACAATTTGGCACAGTGGGCAATCGGCAAGCAGATGAGCATCAGCAACCGTTACAGTCCGGGTTATTGCAACTGGCACCTCTCTTCGCAACAGGACTTGTTCGGTCTGATCGGAGAGAACCCGAGCGGTGTTTCGCTCACCGACTCCTGCCTGATGCAGCCGATCAAATCGGTAAGCGGCATTATCGGTATCGGCAAAACCGTGACACGCAAAGAGTACGGATGCGTGATTTGCCGGAACGAAAATTGTATCTATCGGAAGATAAAACAACAGATTTGAGAATTTGAAGATGTGGAAATTTGAAAATGAAATCTGAAGAACCACAAAGCAAGCCTAGTGTTTTTCTTTACGAAAATCTTTGTGCTCTCTGCGGTAAAAACAGATTCAGATTTCAATCGTAAATGAATAAATTGTAAATTTTATATATGAAGTCCTTCTTTCTTGCTGGTTTTATGCTGGCATCGGCCTCACTTTTTGCTGCCGATCTTTATGTCTCTCCTTCGGGCAACGATGCTGCCGATGGTAGCGTCTCCGCACCCAAAGCCACGCTCTCTGCGGCTTTGCGCGATGCCCGCAACCTGCGTCGTTTGCATAAGGTGGCGAAAGAGGAGGCAATTCATATTATCCTGAAAGGGGGAATCTATTTTCAGTACGAACCGGTTTACGTTCGTCCGGAGGATAACGGGACGGAGAGTAGTCCGACTATTATCGAAGCGGCCGCTGGCGAGTTACCGGTGTTGAGTGGCGGGATGAAAGTGACCGGCTGGAAGAAACAGGGAAAATTCTGGGTGGCCGATATGCCCGATTTCAACGGCTGTCGTATCCATTTCCGCCAGTTGTGGATCAACGGTCAGAAAGCCGTTCGTGCCCGCAACGTAGCTGATTTCACCCAAATGCCGACAATTCGTAGCGTCGACAAACCAAACGAAATGCTCTGGGTGCCTGCCGCATCGGTTCGGAATATTGCCAAAGCGCCTCATGCCGAACTGGTGATTCACCAGATGTGGGCCATTGCCAATTTGCGCATCAAATCGATCGTTTTTCGGGGCGATTCGGCCGGAATCAAGTTTCATAATCCGGAGTCGAAGGTGCAGTTCGATCACCCCTGGCCATCACCTACAATCGGAAAACCGTTTAATAAGTCGGCTTTTTACCTGACCAACGCCATCCAACTGCTCGATCATCCGGGCGAATGGTTCTACGATCAGGACAATGGAAAACTCTACTACATGCCCCGCCCGGGTGAAGATATGCGTAAAGCCGAAGCCATCGTGCCGGCTATCGAAACGGTGGTCGATGTGGAGGGAACGCCCGAACGTCCGGTGCAATACATCACTTTCAAAGGAATTGGGTTCAATCATACCACCTGGACGCGTCCGTCGGAAAAGGGGCATGTGCCCATTCAGTCGGGCATGTACATTATTGAAGGATATAAAATCAAACCGCATGGCGCCCTGGGCAACGAAAACAAAGGACTTGACAATCAGGACTGGCTCGGTCGCCAACCGGCTGCCGTGACGATGAATAACGTTCAAAATATTGTCGTCGAAAATTGTCGCTTCGAACGGCTCGGTGCTACTGGTCTCGATATGGTGAGCGGATGCCGCAACTCCGATGTGGAGGGCTGCCTTTTCCGTGACATCGCGGGCAACGGAATTGCTACCGGTTTTCTGGGTGACAACGCGCTGGAGACGCACATGCCCTACGATCCTGCCGACGAGCGGGTGCTTTGTGTGGGTCAACGTATTGTCAACAACTACGTTACCGATGTGGCCAATGAAGATTGGAGTTGTGCGGGCATTGCCGCCGGGTTTGTGCGCAACATCGCCATCGAACATAACGAGTTGTACGATCTTCCCTACATGGGCATCAGTCTAGGCTGGGGCTGGACAAAGAGTGTGAACTGCATGCATGACAACCGCGTCTATGCCAATTACGTTCACCGATATGCTACCAAAGAATCCGACGTAGCGGGCATTTACACCCTTTCGGTGCAACCGCGCACCATGGTGATCGAAAACGTAGTGGACAGTTGCACGGTACCACCCTATGTGCACGATCCCGACCACTGGTTCTATCTCTATACCGACGAAGGGTCGTCGTTCATCACCCTGAAAGACAACTGGACACCATCGGAGAAATACCTGAAGAATGCCAATGGCCCCGGTAACACCTGGGAGAACAACGGTCCTCAGGTTTCCGATTCGATCAAAAGCCGCGCGGGTCTGGAACAAAAATATTTGTATTTGAAGAAATTGTAATCCGACATTATATTTATGAGAAAATTATTCGTATTCCTCTTTATGGCTATTGCCGTTCAAACCCTGTTTGCCGAAAAAGTGGCAACCTGGATCTACTACCCGGGCGATTTTGAAGTGTGGCTGGGCAACAACGTGCAGAATCGTCGTACCGCCCGTGGCGCTTTCTTCCCTCCTTTCTGGAAGATGGACAGTCACTACGTGTTGGTGGAGTTTTCCAAAAAACTCGACCTGACGGTTCCCGAAACCGTTTTGCTGAAGGTGGAAGGACGTTACAATGTGAAATTGGACGGCAATATGTTGTTCGGGTTTCCCGATAAAGTGACTATTCCGGCAGGCAAACACTCGCTCAATATCAAGGTCTGGAATCAGACGAATGTACCTTCCATCTATGTTGACGGTCCGACCATCAAATCGGATAACTCGTGGAAGGTGACCTACGAAGACAAGGAGTGGATCGACGAATCGGGCAAGGCTTCCGATACCTCGTCGGGAACGGTTTACCTGAATGCCGCTTCGTGGAACTTCAACTCGCCCGATACGCCTCCGTCCGCGTTCAAGTTAGCCACCGTGCCGCAATCGGTCGTGTCGAGCAAACAGGTAGGAAAAGGGGTGCTGTACGATTTCGGCAAGGAGACTTTCGGTTATCCCAAATTCAACGGACTGAAAGGCAAAGGAACGCTCAGCGTCTACTACGGCGAATCGCCCGAAGAGGCGCTTTCGGTCGATAGTTGTGAAACGCTGGATCATCTGCCCATCGATCAACCGACAGCAAAAGATTACACGGTCGATCTCTCGAAGGCGTTCCGCTATGTATATGTGGAAAAAGACAACTCGCTTTTGTACGATTCGTTGTCGATGCTTTATGAGTATCTGCCGTTGGAATACAAGGGAAATTTCCGTTGCAACGATGCGTTGGTCAATAAAATGTGGGACGTGGGCATCTACACGTTGCATCTTACCACCCGCGAGTTTTTCATCGACGGCATCAAGCGCGATCGCTGGATGTGGAGCGGTGACGCCTATCAGAGTTACCTGATGAATTATTACTCGTTCTTCGATTCGCCTTCGGTGAGCCGTACCATCTTCGAACTGAGAGGCAAAGATCCCGTAACCAGTCATATCAACACCATTATGGACTACACATTCTATTGGTTTATGAGCATTTACGATTTCTATCAATATACAGGCAATAAACAGATTATCGAACAACTCTATCCGCGCATGAAGAGCTTGATGGAGTACTGTCTTTCGCGGCGTGATGCCGACGGTATGATGCAGGGGCTTGCAGGCGACTGGGTCTTTATCGACTGGGCCGATTTCCCCATGAGCAAGGCCGGGCAGGTCAGCTTCGAACAGGTTCTCTTTTGCCGCAGTCTCGAAACCATGGCCTTGTGTGCCAATTTGTTGAACGATAAACAGCAGGCTGATAACTATACCAAACTGGCTGTCGATTTGAAGTCGAAACTGCTTCCTTCTTTTTGGTCGGATAAGGCCGGTGCGTTGGTTCACAACCGCGAAAACGGGGTGATGAGCGCCAAGGTGACGCCGTTTACCAACATCTTTGCCATCCTGTTCGGGTATCTCGATAAAGCCAAAACGGAAGCGGTGAAAGAGAATGTTTTGCTGAATCCGAATGCATTGAAAATAACTACTCCCTACATGCGTTTCTACGAACTGGAGGCCTTGTGTGCCTTGGGAGAACAGAAACATGTGTTGAAAGAGATGCGCGATTACTGGGGAGGTATGATTAAGCTCGGCGCCACCACCTTCTGGGAAAAATATAATCCGGAACGCACCAACCAGACGGCAATGTACGGTCGTCCTTTCGGCAATAGTTTCTGTCATGCCTGGGGTGCCAGTCCTATTTACCTGTTGGGCAAATATTATCTCGGTGTGAAACCTACCTCACCGGCATACAAAACATACACTATTGAACCCAATCTTGGCGACCTGCAATGGATGGAAGGCGACGTGCCGACACCTAATGGCAAGGTGCATCTCTATTTTAGTACCAAAGAAATCAAGGTGAAAGCCAACGAAGGTGTGGGTACGCTCCGTTTCTCCAGCAAGGCGAAACCCTCCTGCAAAGAAGGTACGATTGTTGCCAAAGGAGGCAATAAATACGAACTGGAGATTCAGGCCGGGAAAGAATATAACGTGAAGTATAAATAGGGTATAAATATCTAACCCTACCCCCTTCGGGTACTCCCCTTGGTCACAAGGGAAGACCAAATCTGCTTGGCAGAAAAAAGTGAAAATTAGCAAAGTCTCGCATCGGGTTGTCCCCTTTTGATAAAGGGGACGAGCGAAGCGGAGGAGTTAGAAAAAATAAAGGCAATAAGATTTTATGAGCAAAAAAAGATTACAGATTGTAGTATGTATGCTGATCGGAGCAGTAGCTGTTTCGACGGCACAAAATAAGAGTTTGGTCAACACTTCGCAGAGTCCTTACGCGAAACTAATCGGGGTCAACATGGGCGATGTGCACTGGACGAAAGGCTTTTGGGCCGATCGTTTCGAGGTGTGTCGTACCTCAATGTCGCCTAAGTTGTTGAAAACGTACATGGATCCGAAATTGGGTCATGCCATTCAGAATTTTCAGATTGCAGCCGGACAGGATACCGGGCGCTTTGTCGGTCCTTCGTTTCAGGACGGGGATTTTTACAAAGAGTTCGAGAGTTTGGTAAGCCTTTATGCCCAGACCGGTGATAAAAAACTCGATCAGTTGATGGACGAGATTATTCCGGTGATTGTGAAAGCGCAACGTACCGACGGTTATATTCATACACCGACCATTATTGCCCAACGAAACAATCCGAAAGAGGCAGGAGCATTTGCCGACCGGCTCAATTTCGAGACCTACAATATGGGTCACCTGATGACTGCTGCATGTCTGCACTACCGCGCTACGGGGAAACGTACCTTGCTCGATGCGGCAATCAAGGCGGCTGATTTTCTCTACGAATTTTACAAAAAAGCTTCGCCGGAGTTGGCGCGCAATGCCATCTGTCCGTCGCACTACATGGGTGTGGTGGAGATGTACCGTACTACCCGCGATCCGAAATACCTGGAATTGTCGAAAAGTTTGATCGATATTCGCGGCATGATGAAAGAGGGCACCGACGACAATCAGGATCGGGTGCCGTTCCGTCAGCAAACCAAGGCGATGGGGCATGCCGTGCGTGCCAACTACCTCTATGCCGGTGTAGCCGATGTTTTTGCCGAAACGGGAGACACCACGCTGCTTCGTCCGTTGAACCTGATCTGGAACAATATGGTGGATACCAAAATGTATATCACCGGTGGTTGCGGAGCACTCTACGACGGTGTTTCTCCTTACGGAACTTCTTACAATCCGGTTGAGATTCAGAAAACGCATCAGTCTTTCGGTCGCGACTACCAGTTGCCTAACATGACGGCCTACAACGAAACCTGCGCCAACATCGGGAACCTGTTGTTCAACTGGCGCATGTTGCAAATTACCGGCGATGCCAAATATGCCGATGTTGTGGAATTGGTTTTGTACAACAGCCTTTTGTCGGGTGTGAGCCTCGACGGGGTCGATTTCTGCTATACCAACCCGTTGAGCCAGTCTACCAATTTTCCGTACAAAATGCGCTGGATGGGTGGCCGTATTCCTTATATTGCTTTGTCCAACTGCTGTCCGCCGAATACCACCCGTACTGTTTCCGAAGTGCAGGATTATGCATACAACCTCTCCAAAGAAGGTTTGTGGGTGAATCTTTACGGTGGCAACGAGATCAATACCACGCTTGAAAACGGCGAAAAAATTCAGGTTGATCAAACTACCGATTATCCCTGGGATGGCGCGGTTTCGCTTGAAGTGAAGAAAGCTCCCAAGAAGCCATTCGCCTTGTTTGTGCGCATTCCGGGCTGGTGCAAGGGTGCGTCCCTCACGGTAAATGGCAAGGAGGAGCAAACGAATCTGTCCTCTTGTTCGTATGTAAAATTGGAACGGAAGTGGAAAGCCGGCGACAAGGTGGAACTCAATTTGCCGATGGAAGCCAAACTGATGGAGGCCAATCCGTTGGTGGAAGAGTCGCGCAATCAGGTGGCTGTAAAGCGCGGTCCGGTGGTTTATTGCATGGAAGGCGTCGATCTGCCGGGCAACAATATCTTTGGCGTGACGTTGCCGTCAGATATTAAGTTGACGCCCAAACCGGTTGAAATTGACGGAGCCAAACTGGTTGCTTTGGAAGGAAAAGCCTCTGTGGAAAATGCCGGTGATTGGAGCAACACCCTTTACCGTGAAGTGTTGCCGTTGAAGAAAGAGGTGTCGATTCAGTTGATTCCTTATTTTGCATGGGGCAACCGTGGTCAGGGCGACATGACTGTTTGGATGAATTTGCTTAGAAAATAAACACAATTTGAAAATTAGATGATTTGAAAATGTGCCATTTTTGGCGGAGTAATTATATTCAATTTTCAAATTTCCTCATTTTCAAATTCTCAAATTGATATTAGGATGTCTTTTAATTCAAATCCCTTGTTGGGAAACAAAATACTACCGGTCGATATCGTGCTGGCGCCGGAGTGGTGGAATAAAAATGAAGGAATTACCTTCGACCGCGATTTCTTTTTCAATCCGTTGAAACGGGTGGAAGAGGAGCAACACATGGAGAAGGTGTTGTATGATCGTTGGGGAAAATACGGCTTGGGTGAATACCGCAATGAAGCGCGTCCCGAGATTGGAGCGGTGCATCTGGCCTCCGGCTTTTTGCTGTCGGAAATGCTCGGTTGTACGGTCAATTACACCGACTCGCATCCGCCACAGGTAGTTGCGCTGCATGCCGACGCGCTTGAAATTGATGTCGAAAAAGCGTTTGCTTCGGAACCGTTTCAGCGCCTCGAAAAATTGGTTGTTGCTTTGAAAGAAAAATACGGTTACCTTACCGGCGATATCAACTGGGGAGGAATCCTCAATCTGGCGCTTGACGTGCGGGGCGAGAACATCTTCATCGATATGATGATGACACCCGATGAGGTGAAGGAATACTTTGCCAAAATCGCTCAGGTGATCGAACGCTTCACAACCTATGTGCAGAACCTTACGGGGACTTCTTCCATTTCGGTGACACGCAATGTTCGTTTGCTGAAAGAACCGGTACTGCTTCATTCCGAATGTTCGCACACCATGATTTCGGAGGCCGATTACGAAGAGTTTCTGTTGCCTTACGACGTGAAATGGAGCGCCCGTCGTCCGTACGGTGTTCACTATTGCGGACCCGATCCGCACCGCATGGCAGCCAGTTTTGCCAAAATTCCACATCTGGATTTTCTCGACCTGGGTTGGGGTGGCGATGTGAAACTGTTGCGCGAACACTTGCCCGACACGATGTTCAGTATTCGTCTCAGTCCGGTGGAGTTGGCCAAGCAGTCGCACGACGAGATTCGCGGCCACATCACCCGTTTGGTGCACGATTCCGGCAATCCGTATCTGACGGCCGTTTGCTGTATCAACATGGACGATAGCGTGACCGATGATAAAATTGATGTGATTTTTGAAACCGTTGAAGAACTAAGGAAAGAGTATTCTGCCGGAAAATAACAGGCTATGGCAAAACAATTTGACAATACCCTTTCTGACGCGCAGGCGACGGCGGTAGTGCCCGTGAGGCCTGCCGATTTCGATTTCGCCCGCTACGAGGATTATTGCAACGAGTTGAATGCCGGTTGCGAAGCTTTCTGGGAAAGCGATTCCGGGGTGATGGTCTATCGTCGGATGCGGGTGGCCGAGTGCTTTTCGTACGGATGTCGCGACAGGGAATTGTCGCTGGCTCTTCAATTGGGAGCTTTGGAAAAGAGTATGTTGTTCAAAACCGATGTCCCCAATTTTCTGGAGCCGTGGTATGGCATTGGAACCATTGCGAGTGCTTTTGGCGGTGATTACCATTGGGCAGAAGGAAATGCTCCGGCTATGAAGCCCCAGTTTACGTCGATCGATGAAATTCTGGACTGCAACTACAAAGAGGTTGCTGAAACTCCCATTGGAAAGCATACGTTGGAGATGATCGAATATTTTATGGAGCAGACCAAAGGACGCGTACCGGTGTCGTTCACCGATATGCAGTCGCCTCTCAATATCATGGCAAGTCTGTTGCCATTGGACAGCTTTTTTATGGATCTGATGATGGCGCCCGAGAAGGTACAGGCGTTGTTCGATTTGCTGTCCGACCTGACGATTCGTTTCAACGAAAAGCAGAAGGCGTTGATTGGAGACGCACTGGCGTTGCCGGGACACGGATTTGCTTCGTCAACAAAATGGTCGGGATTGGGCATGAGCGACGACAATGCCATTATGATTGCTCCCGAACAATATACTGAGATGGCGGCACCTTATGTAGAGAAAATTTGCGCTCCGTTGGGTGGTCCGGTGTTCCACTCGTGCGGCGACTGGTCGGGCTGGATAGATGCCGTGCTAGCCACCAAAGGAATCCGTATGGCCGATGGTGCCTTTTCACCTCAAACCGACCCGGGAGCGACCGATAATCTGGAGGCTTTCCGGCGCTTTGCCAATACCGGTGTAGCGCTTAATGCTCGCGTTGTGGGCGATGTAGCTACTATTTGCGAACAACTCTCCCGCCTTTGGACGGAAGGAATGAAAATGGTGGTGGTAACTTATTGTGCCACGCCCGAAGAGCAGAAAGAAGCCTACCGGTTGGTACATGAAATAGCCTCTCCTGATCCCTCCACAAGAGAGGTGTGTGAATCTGAGTAGGCAGATTTTAATCGTAAATTGTAATCCCGATAGCTATCGGGAAAATTGTAAATCTAAATATGGAATTTAATGTTGCAATAGTTGGTTATGCGGCAGGTATTTGCTCTGCAATCTGTCAGTTTCCGCAAGCTTATAAAGTGTTTCGGACAAAGGATACACATAGTATTTCGTTGGGAATGTATGCCACCATGTCGCTGGGGGTTGCCCTCTGGATGACCTACGGTTTTCTGATTGCGGATATGCCAATGATTCTGGCAAACGGAGTCGGCCTTGTACCGTCGCTCTACACGTTGTATCTGACCATTCGGAATAGCAAAGCAGTCAAATCACAAAGTAAATAATGATATAGATCTATGATAATCAGGTATTTTTTATTGTTTTTGAGTTTTTTATCCATCACGGCGTTTGCCGCCGAAAAAGTGGTCATGGTCAATTCTGCTCCCGGCAATGCAAGGGTGGAATACGGCATCGACCGTGTAAAAACGGCTCTTGAAAAACAGGGTTACCTTGTGGATGTCTCGGCCAAAGCCAAAGCCTCGAAAAAAGATTGGAAGATCTCTGTGGCTATCGATACCACACAGATCATTGCAAAAGAGGGCTATTCAGTTAAAACCGTTGGGAAGAGTATTGCCATCAAAGGGAAAGATGCTTCGGGCGCTTTGTACGGCTGCATTGACCTGATTGCCAAATTGAACGAAAAGAAGGCGTTACCGACCGATCTTAATTATTCCGATCATCCGGAAATGGTATTGCGCGGTACTTGTATCGGGGTACAGAAACCCTATTACCTGCCGGGGCGGACGGTGTACGAATATCCATATACCCCCGAAACGTTCCCGTGGTTATATGACAAGGCGATGTGGATTAAATATCTGGATATGTTGGTGGACAACAAGATGAATTCTGTTTATCTTTGGAATGGTCACCCATTTGCATCGTTGGTCAAACTGAAGGATTATCCTTTTGCAGTGGAGGTATCGGACGAGGATTTCAAAAAGAATGAAGAATTGTATGCGTTTCTTACCAAAGAGGCCGATAAACGCGGTATATGGGTAATTCAAATGTTCTACAATATTTTGGTTTCCAAGCCGTTTGCGGAGCATTATGGCATTAAAACGCAGGATCGAAGCCGTCCTATTACACCGTTGATTGCTGACTATACACGTAAATCAATTGCTGCATTTATCGAAAAGTACCCTCATGTGGGATTGTTGGTGTGCCTGGGCGAAGCAATGGATACCTATGACGATGACCGGGAGTGGTTTACTAAGACGATTATTCCCGGGGTGAAAGACGGACTGAAGGCTTTGGGTCGCACCGACGAGCCGCCTATTGTGTTGCGAAATCATGACACAGATGCTAAGATGGTGATTACAGCATCGTTGCCTTTGTATAAGAACCTGTATACGATGAATAAATACAATGGAGAGTCGCTGACCACTTACGAACCCCGGGGGCCTTGGGCTGCTGCGCATAAAGGACTTAGTGAGCTGGGATCCATTCATATTGAGAATGTGCATATTTTGGCAAATCTGGAGCCTTTCCGTTATGGCTCTCCCGATTTTATTCAGAAAAGTGTGGAGGCGATGCACCGTGTGCATGGTGCTAATGCCATTCATATTTATCCGCAGGCATCCTACTGGGATTGGCCTTATACGGCAGATAAAGCCGATAAACGCCTGTTGGAAATGGATCGCGACTGGATTTGGTATGCCGCTTGGTCGCGCTACGCCTGGAAAGTCGATCGTAACCGTGCCGGTGAAATCGACTACTGGGGCGGACGTCTCGATACGATGTACAACTGTGGCACTGATGCCGCCAAAAATATTCTCGAAGCTTATGAACAGGATGGCGAAATTTCTACCCAACTGTTGCGTAAATTCGGCATTACGGAAGGAAATCGACAGACATTTTTGTTGGGCATGTTTATGAGTCAGTTAGTGAACCCCAAGAAATGGACAATATATCCCGAATTTTTTGCATCCTGTGGCCCGGAAGGAGAATTGCTCAGCGAGTACATGACCAAAGAGTGGAATCACCAACCGCATGTAGGCGAAACTCCTCCGCAGATGATTGTTACGGCCGTGGCGCACGGTGCCGCCGGGGCAAAAGCCATCGAACTGGCGGCTCCGCATGTAACAAAAAATCGTGCAGAGTTCGAACGCTTGCGCAATGATGTACACTGTTATGATGCCTTTGCTAATTTCTTTGCGCTGAAGGTAAAAGCGGCTATGTTGTCCATGGAATATGGTCATTCCGGTCGCATTGCCGATCTCGATAGTGCTGCTGCGCTTCTGGATAAGAGTCTGGTTTATTACCGTCGTTTGGTCGATTTGACAAAAGATACTTACTTGTATGCCAATAGTATGCAGACCGGTCAACGTAAAATTCCAATCAGCAGTGCCGGTGGAAAAAACAAGACATGGGCCGAATTGTTGCCTCATTTTGAAGAGGAGTTGGCCACATTTCGTAAGAATATCGCTTTTGTGAAACAGAACGGAGGTAATGCCGTTCACACCGTTCAACCGCTGAAACCGGCAGAGGTGACCTTGCTTGATAAATCGCAGCAATTTTATCCGTTGATGAAAGGCGAAAAAGTTTTTGGTGACAAAGATTATCTGATCAATGCGGTGGCCGACGAACTGAAACAATTGAAAGGAATTCGTTTTAACTTTGAAAGTCAGGCATCGACAGGAACAACCGTTGCCTTTGAAAACAAAAAGCCGGTGAATGTATTGGTGGGCTATTTCAATACCCCGAAAGGCGAATATGCAAAAGCACCGAAACTGGAGATCGATGCCAGTGCCAACGATTTCGGACAGGCCGACGTGAAGATTTTCAATGCAGTGGAAATTCCGGATCGTGCTGCGATCAATGTACACAGCTATACCTTTCCGGCAGGTAAAAACAAATTGACTCTAGGCAAAGGAGCTCTCATGATTCTTGGATTTACCGAGGCTTCTGAAAAAATCACGCCCCGCAATGCTGGGCTGGGTGGCGAGGGCGATGCCGGCAATGTCGATTGGTTGTTTAATTAATTTGAAAACATGAGAATCTGTTCTTTTATTTTTGCATTACTGCTTGTTCTTAGCATTCCTGACGTGCCGGCACAAACAACTGCTACAGTTGCCGATATAGACGGTAATGTCTATAAAACGGTAAAAATTGGGACGCAGATTTGGATGGCCGAAAACCTGCGAACAACCCGTTTTAGCAATGGCGAGCCAATCCCGACCACTACACCCGACACGCTCAATTATACTCAGGAACCGACTCCTGTCTATCAGTGGGCGTATGGTGGTGATGACAGCAATGTCCTGGTTTACGGACGACTTTATACATGGTATGCTGCCGTTGATAAACGGAATGTATGTCCGGTGGGGTGGCATGTACCCTCAATTGCGGAGTTTAAACTTTTAGATGATTCGTTAGGTGGAAAAAAGAAGGCGATTGGTAAACTGAAGGAGGTCGGTACCAAGCACTGGAAAACACCTAATGCCGATGCAACCAACGAAAGCGGATTCAATGGCTTACCCGGTGGATGGCGCTCAGCTAAAGGCCACTTTGGGGCGTTGGGATTGTATGGTCATTGGTGGGCATCCGATAGAGCAAGCGCCGAATATGTTTTTCGGATGTTTCTATCCTACGATGAGAAATGTTATAGAAACCATCTTGGTGCGACCGATCCGCAAACTGGCTGGGCGATTCGTTGTGTAAAAGATTAATTATTTGAGGGTGAAGGATACCCTCTCCTTTATTGATATGCAGAAACGTTTGTTTTTTCTTTTGATTCTTCTTGTCGTAATGTGTACGACGTTATTTGCCGCCCCGACCATCGTGCCGCAGGAGGTGATGAAGCGTGTTTACGAGGAGGTAAAAACGCCTTACAAATACGGTTTGGTGGTGGTGCCTGCCGACAATTACCACAAAATCGACTGTCCTACCGTTTTCCGCGAAAAGGGGAAATGGTACATGAGTTATATTGTGTACAACGGCAAGGAAGGGCAGGATGGCCGTGGGTATGAAACCTGGCTGGCTACCAGCGACGATCTGTTGCACTGGCAATCGCTCGGGCGCATGCTCTCGTATCCGCAGGGCGATGTGTGGGACAAAAATCAGCGGGCAGGTTACATCTCGCTCATCGACATGCAGTGGGGTGGCAGCTATAAAGCTCAGGTTTTTAACGATAAACACTGGATGTCTTATTTTGGTGGAAATGCTACGGGCTATGAAATGGGAATGCTCAAAGAGGGTATTGCCTACACCGATGGCGATATTACCAAAGCGCACGAATGGAAACCGTTGAACAAACCGGTTCTGACTCCTACCGATCCCGATGCGGGCTGGTGGGAGAGTCTTACGCAGTACAAATCGTCCGTTATCTGGGACAAAACGAAGAAACTCGGACATCCGTTTGTCATGTATTACAATGCCGGAGGCGTCAATCCGACCAACAAAGTGAAGGCCGAACGCATCAGTATTGCTCTTTCTGATGATATGGTTCACTGGAAACGTTACCAGGCTAATCCCATTGTTAACCACGAGGAAGGCATTACCGGCGATGCGGTGATTCAGCAGATGGGTGATGTCTATGTGATGTTCTACTTCAGCGCATTCCGCAAGAACCGACCCTACAAGGCTTTCAATACCTTTACCTGCTCCTATGATTTGGTGCACTGGACCGACTGGAATGGTGCCGACCTAGTGATTCCGGGTGAAAAATACGATAATCTTTTTGCCCACAAATCGTATGTGGTGAAATGGAACGGCGTGGTGTATCATTTCTATTGCGCTGTGAATGACGATAACCAGCGGGGAATTGCTGTAGCCGTTTCCAAAGATATGGGCAAAAGTTTGGCACGTTTTCCGAAACCCGAAAAAGTAACTTTCCGCAAGGAAATATCGTTGGCTAAAGGGTGGCTGACGGCCGAGAACGATTCGAACCGCACGGCCTACGCGGGTTTTGAAAAGAACGGTTACAACACCACCGGTTGGAAGCCGGTGGATGTGCCTCACAACTGGGATACGTACGATGGTGCCCGTCGCCTGAAGCATGGCAACAAACACGGATATGCCTGGTACAAAAAGAGTTTTACGGTGCAGAATCTCGGTGCCGACAAACGTTATTTTCTCTATTTTGAAGGCGTTGGTTCGTATGCCACCGTTTGGCTCAATGGCAAACAGGTGGGCTACCATGCCGGTGGTCGCACCACTTTTACCCTCGACGTGACCGACGCTATTCGTTTTGATGCACCCAACGAACTGGCCGTCAAAGCCGATCATCCGGCAATGATTACCGATTTGCCGTGGGTGTGTGGTGGTTGTTCGTCTGAAATCGGTTTTTCCGAAGGTTCGCAACCGCTCGGTATTTTCCGTCCGGTGACGTTAGTGGTAAGCAATTCGTTGCGTGTCGAACCGTTTGGCGTGCATATCTGGAATGATGCGCCAAAAGATGAAAAGAATCCGTCGCTGGTGTTGCATTTCGAAACGGAGGTGAAGAATTACAGCGATTGTACGCGCCGTTTCGTTCTGGTAAACAAGCTTTTGAATAAAGAGAATATTCAACAGGTGCGCGTGGGCGATACCATCGAACTGAAACCCGGCGAAATGAGAATTGTGAAACAGACCTCTCCGGCCGTGAAGAATCCTATTCTTTGGAGCCCTGAAAATCCATTTCTCTACAAGGTGGTGACCATGGTGCGTGAAAATGGCAAAACGGTGGATGAGGAGTATACCCCTTACGGCCTTCGCTGGATTAGCTGGCCGCAAAGCCGCAATGATAACGATAAACGTTTTTATTTGAATGGGAAGCGTTTGCTTATCAATGGCGTTGGCGAATACGAGCATCAGTTGGGCAATAGCAGCGCGCTTGACAGCACCGAAATCGAGGCTCGCATCAATCTGATTAAAGCGGCAGGATTCAACGCGTTTCGCGATGCGCATCAGCCGCATAATCTCTATTATAAAGATTTGATCGATAAAAATGGCTTGCTATTCTGGACACAACTTTCGGCACATATTTGGTACGATACCCCCGAATTCCGAAAGAATTTTAAAAATAATTTGATAGAGTGGGTCAAAGAACGCCGCAACTCTCCGTCGGTAATTCTCTGGGGCTTGCAAAACGAAAGTGCTTTGCCCGAAGATTTTGCCAAAGAATGTACCGAGCTGATCCGTCAACTCGACCCAACTTCGCCATCGCAACGGTTGGTGACCACCTGTAATTTCGGCAGTGGAACCGATTGGAACGTGATGCAGAACTGGTCGGGAACCTACATCAACAGCGGCGATCCGAAGAATTATCCCGCTGTTTTGAAAAGGGAGCTGCTCAACGGCGAATACGGAGCATGGCGTAGCCTCGATCTCCATACTGAAGGTGCTTTCGAGCAAAACGGAAAATTGAGTGAAGACCGTATGAATCAGTTGCTGGAGATGAAGATCCGCCAGCTCGATCAGGTGAAAGACAGCACCTGCGGTCAGTTTCTCTGGACATATAATTCGCACGACAATCCCGGTCGCGTGCAGAACGAGGAGGGTTTGCGCGAAATCGACCGCATCGGACCGTTCAATTACAAAGGGCTGCTCACCTCGTGGGGCGAACCGGTGGATGCGTTCTATCTCTACCGTTCCAACTACGCGCCGAAAGAGAAGGAGCCGATGGTCTATATCGTGTCGCACACCTGGCCCGATCGCTGGGATGAACCGGGAGTGAAGAGTGGCCTGACGGTTTACTCCAATTGCGATGAGGTGGAACTGTTCAACGACGTAAAATCGCTTTCGTTGGGCAAACGCACCAAAAATGGGGTCGGTTCTCATTTTCAATGGGATAATTTCGATCTGAAATACAACGTATTGTATGCGGTGGGTTATGTCAATGGAAAAGCCGTGGCGGAAGATGTGATCGTTTTGAACAATCTTCCCCGTGCTCCTCACTTCGATCAATTGGTTGACAAAAATAATGTTACAAAGCCGGAAGCCGGTTACAACTATATTTACCGTGTTAATTGCGGTGGTGCCGATTATACCGATGTCAATAAGAATAAGTGGTCGGCCGATCGTCATTTGAGTGGCAAAGATCGCTGGGGATCACTTTCCTGGACAGATGATTATGGTAACCTGCCTCCATTTCTGGCTTCGCAACGTTACACCAAAGATCCGATTGCCGGAAGTGCCGACTGGTCGTTGTTCCAGACATTCCGCTACGGTCGCGACCGCCTGCGTTACCGCTTTCCTTTGCCTGACGGCGACTACCGCGTGGAACTCTATTTTGTGGAGCCGTGGTATGGAACGGGCGGCAGCATGAATTGCGAGGGTTTTCGCGTGTTTGACGTGGCGGCCAACGGTAAGACTTTGCTTCACGATCTCGATATCTGGAAAGAGGCTGGTCACGATCGGGTGTTGAAAAAAACGGTGACGGCCAGAGCCGAAAACGGAGTGCTGGAAATCAGCTTCCCCGGAGTGAAAGCCGGACAGGCGATTATCTCGGCCATTGCCGTTGCTTCGACCGACAAATCGATACAACCGGCTCCGCAGTCGGAATCGGTGTTTGCCAACGTGAAAGGGGCAGTGACCGGCACCTGGCTCGAACCCAACGCCAACTTCCCCAACCTGAAACCGGAGATGTACGGTGCCGAATGGCTCGCTTCCGATCCGAAGGCAAAAGTGTCGCAGATCAGTTTCTCGCTGACTGCCGATGCCGACGTTTATCTGCGTCAAGATACTGGCTATGTGAAAAAAACCTACCGCAAAGGCGAAACGGTGATTCTCCAGAAAGGGAGTCGTGCTGCCGTGGTGCCGGTAGTGAAGTGGGCTGTGGAACCGAACCTGCGCCCCGAACTCACTTTTGAAACCGAAACGGCACAGTTGCAGGGCAGCGGTTGGCAGAAAATTTCATTGAAAAACAAAGCCGGAGAGAAAGTGACTGCCGACGGTGCACACAGCATTACCTGGTCAGTCGCACCTGGCGTGGCCAACGTCTACGCCTTGCGTTTCAACTATCTGAACCTTACGCCGAATCCGATAGATGCCCGCATCAGAATAACCGACCAGGCAGGTAATATTGTTCGCTACGATGCCATCCGTTTCCCGGTCACGCCCGAGAAGTGGCGCGTATTGGGAACCTCCACCGGTTCGTATATCAATGCCGGTCATTACAAGGTAATTATCAGCGGCGAAAAACTGAACGGACTGGCTTTTGAATCGTTGGTGATGCAGTAAATTCCGGGTCAAGCGATTTTCAAATCGCTCATTGAAATGCCTGATAAATTGTGAAGTAAGCGAAGTATATTTCGTAGGATACAAAAACAGGGTAAATTTGTATTTAGTAGAATCAACAATGATAATTAGAAATGCACTATTGCATTGAAGGTTCCGTAAAGACGTTGCATGCAACGTCTTTACAAGTGACATCCCATCTGAATATCAAATTGTGTGGCCCGCTAGCGTTTAATTTTACCATTAAGAAATTTAGAACATTTAGTCTTTGCTTCATGTCTCTTAATTTCTAAATGGTTTGTAATTAGAATTATGAAGAAAATATCCTTTTTTATCATATCCCTTTTCCTTGTTGTCTCTGCCTTTGCGCAGAAGCACGACTGGGAAAATATTTCGGTACTGGAGAGCAACCGCGAACCGGCGCGTGCCGATTTTATTCCGTACCAGAACGAAGCGCAGGCTTTGCAACGTGTACGTGAACAGTCGCCGTGGTATCTGTCGCTCAACGGAGTATGGAAGTTCCATTGGGTTCCCCGCCCGGAGGAGCGCCCGCAGGATTTTTATCGTACCGATTTCGACGATGTGGACTGGAAAACCATTCCCGTGCCTTCCAACTGGGAGATGCAGGGTTACGGTACACCGCTCTATGTCAGTTCGGGATATTCGTTCAAAATCGATCCGCCGCGCGTGACGACCGAACCGCCGAAGAACTACACGGCCTACAAGGAGCGCAATCCGGTGGGGTCGTACCGACACTATTTCCGTCTGCCCGAGGCGTGGAAAGGGCGCAAGGTCTTTATCCATTTTGCCGGGGTACAGAGTTTTTTCTATCTCTGGGTCAACGGACAGAAGGTGGGTTTCAGCAAAGGGAGCATGGAGCCGGCCGAATTCGACATCACCGGTTATGTGAAACCGGGCGATAACCAGTTGGCGGTGGAGGTGTACAAATACAACGACGGCAGTTACATCGAGGATCAGGATATGTGGCGCATGGGGGGAATCCAGCGCGAAGTCTACCTCTTTTCCACCGGTCAGGTGCAGATTTCCGACTTCGCCGTGCGCACCGAACTGGACAAGGATTACAAGGATGCCATCTTGCAAATTGCTCCGAAACTGGCATCTTATCAGGGCGATACCCTGCGCGGATGGTCGGTGCAGGCGCAATTGTACGACAAAGATGGTCGGCCTGTATTTGAAAAACCATTGAGCCAGGATGCCGAACCGATTCTCAATATTGCTTATAAGGCTGCCGTGATGAACGACCGTGTGCCTCAGCGTGGACATGCTAAGTTTGCCTGGCTGGAGGCGAAGGTGGTGAATCCTGCCAAGTGGACTGCCGAAACGCCCAATCTTTATACGCTGGTGTTGAGTTTGGTAAACAAAGAGAATCAAGCCGTCGAAACGGAGAGTTGTCAGGTAGGTTTTCGTTCTGTCGAAGTGAAAAACGGGCAGGTGTTGGTCAACGGCAAACCGGTGCGTTTGCGGGGTGTCAACCGTCACGAGCACGATCCGGCAACGGGCAAAACCATCTCTGTCGAAAGGATGGAGCAGGACATTCGCCTGATGAAACAATGTAATATTAACGCCGTTCGTACCTGTCACTATCCCAACAATACGCAGTGGTACGAGCTGTGCGACAAATACGGTCTTTATGTGATGGATGAGGCAGATCTCGAAGAACACGGCCTGCGCGGAACATTGGCCAGTACTCCGGAGTGGGGTGCTGCGTTTCTCGACCGGGCTGTCCGTCTGGCGCAACGAGACAAAAACCATCCCAGCGTGATTTGCTGGTCGCTGGGCAACGAAGCAGGTTACGGACCCAACTTCGCGGCGATGTCGGCCTGGCTGAAGGAGTTCGATCCGACACGGTTTATCCATTATGAAGGGGCGCAGGGCACGCCTACAGATCCCTCGACGGTAGATGTGATCAGCCGCTTTTACCCACGGGTGCAGGATGAATACCTCAATCCGGGTATTGCTGAGGGCAGCGACAAGGAACGACCTGAGAATGCCCGTTGGGAACGGTTGCTCGATATTGCCCGCAATCCGGTAGACAACCGTCCGGTGCTGACCAGTGAATATGCCCATGCTATGGGGAATGCCATCGGCAACCTGAAGGAGTACTGGGACGAGATCTATTCCAACCCGCGGATGCTTGGCGGATTTATCTGGGAGTGGGCCGACGAGGGGCTTTACAAAACCACGGCCGACGGCAAACGTTTCATTGCCTATGGAGGCGATTTTGGCGACATTCCCAACCTGAAAACATTTTGTCTGAAGGGGTTGGTCTCTTCTGAGCGTCAGCCTTGGCCGAAATATTACGAAGTAAAAAAGGTGTACCAGCCGGTTTTGATTGAACCGGGCAACATGCTGGCGGGTAGCACTACTGTGCAGATTACCAACCGGAATCATTTCTTGAACCTGAAAGAATTCGACGCTTCGTGGACACTCTTTTGCAACGGGAAACCGATTCAGTCCGGTGCGTTAGCTCCTACCGGTATTCCGGCAGGTGAAAAACGCGAGGTGGCAATTCCGGTAAAAGCCATTAAAAATCCGGTGACCGGAGGCGACTATCGGTTACGTATTGCCTACCACCTCAAAAACGATGAACTTTGGGCGAAGAAAGGTTTCGAGATTGCTTTCGAACAACTGAAAATGGATATTTTCGTTCCGGTATTACCGGCTGAAAAACACACTGGGAAACTGACAATTAACGACGATCCTAAAACGATTACGTTGGCAGGCAAAGGCTTTGCGGCTCGGTTCGACCGTGGCAATGCAACGCTCGTTTCGTTGAAATACAACGGTAGCGAAATGTTGGTAACAGCTCCTGTTTTTCAGGGTTTCCGTGCTCCTACCGACAACGATCGCGGCTTTGGTAACTGGCTGGCGAAGGATTGGGCAAACACCGGCCTCGACAAACTGGATCGCAAAGCCGACAGTTGTACAATCATCGCAAAAGCGGATAACTTTGTAAAGATTCTGACGGTAGCGCATAGTTCGGCAAAAGAGGGTTCGTTCGTGCATCGCACGCAGTGGACGGTCTATGCCGACGGCGTGATCGAAGCGGATAATTCGTTTGTTCCGCAGGGTAAGTTGCCCGAATTGCCCCGTTTGGGCGTGGTGATGTCGTTGAACAAAGCATTGGAGCAATACGCATGGTATGGGAATGGTCCGTGCGAAAACTACAGCGACCGCAAGGAGAGCACGCCGGTCGGACTGTACAAAAGTACGGTGACGGAGCAGTACGTGGCTTACGACCATCCGCAGGAGACTGGCAATCATGAGGGAGTCCGCTGGCTGACGCTGACCGACAAAGCGGGCAAGGGGATTGAGATAAAAGCCTTGTCGGAAAATATGTCGGCAACGGCGATTCACTTTACGGCCGACGACCTCTACAAAGCCGATCACGCCTACAAACTCACGGCTCGTCCCGAGACGGTGTTGTCGCTCGACGCAGCGATGCTGGGACTGGGTAACAGCAGTTGCGGTCCGGGTGTGTTGAAGAAATATGCCATCGAAAAGAAGGAATACAAACTGAAATTTGAGATAAAACCGGTAAAATGATGTGTGGATATGAAGATTTGAGGATGTGGAAAGGATCCGATTTGCATTCCCAAATCTTCAAATCCTCAAATTCCCAAATTGGAAAATGAAAAAATTGAAATTAACGATGAGTTTGCTGCTTGTTGCAGCGTTTGTGAGTGTCCTGAACCTACAGGCGCAAAAGAAAAGTCTGATGGTGGCCGCGTCGCCCGAAACGGCGATTCAGTACCTCTCGGGGCATGGTTCCGACGATGCTGTCGATTGGGATTTTTTCTGTACCGACGGTCGTAATAGTGGCAAATGGACGAAAATCAAAGTGCCCTCTTGTTGGGAATTGCAGGGCTTCGGGACTTACCAATATGGCATGGCTTTTTACGGCAAGGCCGATCCTCCGGGCGTTGCCAAGGAGCAGGGCAAATACAAATGTAAGTTCAAATTGCCGAAAGAGTGGGAAGGTCGTGTGATCCGTATTGTCTTCGATGGCGTGATGACCGACTGTTCGGCCCAGATCAACGGGCGCAAGTGCGTGGGACTGCACCAGGGTTCGTTCTACCGTTTTAAGGCCGATGTGAGCGACCGGGTCTTTTTCGGTGACAAGGAAAATTTGTTGGAAGTGACCGTCAGCAAGGAGTCGGCCAACACGAGTGTCAACATGGCCGAACGTCGCGCCGACTTCTGGAATTTCGGAGGTATTTTCCGACCTGTATTTGTAGAGGCACTTCCGGCTCAGAACATCGAACGCACCGCTATCGATGCCAAAGCCGACGGTTCGTTTGCTGCCGATGTTTATCTGGGTTCGGGGCAGGGATCCGATTTCAAAGTGGTGGCTCAGCTGACCGACAAAGAGGGTAAAAATGTGGATAAAGCTATTGAAGTACCGGTGCGCGGCGGTTCCGATCGCGTGAAAATGGAAGGCGTATTTTCAGGCATCAAAACATGGTCGCCCGAAACGCCGAACCTGTACTATATGACCTTTTCGCTGATGCAGGGCAACGTTGTTCGTCACACAGTAAAAGAACGTTTCGGTTTCCGTACCATCGAGGTACGTCCGAGCGACGGTCTCTACATCAACGGACAGAAGGTGATGATGAAAGGTGTGAACCGTCACAGTTTCCGCCCCGAAACCGGCCGTACGCTCAGCAAAAAAGATAACTACGATGATGTGAAACTCATGAAGGAGATGAACATGAACGCCGTTCGTTTGTCTCACTATCCCTCCGACCCCGAATTTCTGGATGCCTGCGACGAACTGGGTCTTTACGTGATGGTGGAGCTCTGCGGATGGCACGGACACTACGATACACCTACCGGCACAAAATTGGTGAATGAAATGGTGACCCGCGACCTGAACCATCCGAGTGTTACTTTCTGGTCGAATGGTAACGAGGGAGGCTTCAATTTCGATTTGGACAAAGAGTTTCCGGCACTCGATCCGCAGAAACGTCCGGTAATTCATCCGTGGGCCAACTTCAGCGGTTTCGAAACCATGCACTACCGCTCCTACGGCGAGAGCCAGGAGTATATGCGCAAGCCGGAAATCTTTATGCCGACTGAATTTTTGCACGGTTTGTACGATGGCGGCCACGGTGCCGGCTTGTACGACTACTGGGAGATGATGCGGAAACACCCACGCAGTGCGGGCGGTTTCCTCTGGTCGTTTGCCGATGAGGGCGTGGTGCGTACCGACCAGAATAACCGGATCGACAATCAGGGAAGCTGGGCACCCGATGGCATCGTGGGGCCACATCACGAAAAAGAGGGAAGTTTCTTCACCATCCGTCAGGTGTGGTCGCCGGTGCAGGTCAACGTTGCTTCGTTGTCCGAAAATTTCAACGGCGTGTTACCGGTCGAAAACCGCTACGACTTTATCAACCTGAAAAATTGCAAGTTTGCCTGGAAACTGGCGAAGTTGCCTTACCTGAAAGAGAAACAAATTGTTGCTTCCGGCGAAATTGCTTCGCCCGATGTGGCGGCTCATGCTTCCGGCGAACTAAAGCTCAACCTGCCCTCCGACTGGCGCAAGGCCGATGTGCTCTATCTTACCGCCACCGATCCTTTCGGCAAGGAGATCTGGACGTGGGACTGGAGCTGGAAAAAACCGAACGATTTCTTCTCTTTTGCAGGACAAAAAAGCTCGGTATCGGCTCGCGAAGAGGGTGATGATCTGATTGTAAAAACCGCTTCCGATGAACTGACCTTTAGTAAAAAGTCGGGCGAACTGGTCAACGTGCTGCACGATGGCAAAGCTGTCTCGTTCGGTAAGGGACCGCGCTTTACGGCTGCCCGCCGCGGCGACCGCTCCATGGACGTGTTCTACAATCACGACGATAAGGATGCCAAGAGCAAAGAGCGCATCTACAACGATATTTCGGGCAACGACAAACTCACCGCGTTCACTTTCAAAGCGACTGCCGACAGCGTGACGGTCGATGCCACCTATTTCGGCAACCTGCAGAAAACGCACTGGGCGATTTCGGCTGACGGCAACATTCGTGTCGATTATCAGTACGATTACGAAGGTGAAGTGGAGCTGATGGGCATAAAATTCGATTATCCGGAAGACAAAGTGGTGTCGAAACAGTGGCTGGGCAACGGGCCTTACCGCGTTTGGCAAAACCGGGTACATGGTACACTGCTCGATAGCTGGCAACGCGATTACAACGATCCGATTCCGGGCGAATCGTTCGAATATCCCGAATTCAAAGGTTATTTTGCCAACTGGAAATGGGTGAATTTTACCACCAAAGAGGGTAACTTTGCACTTGGTAACGACGATCCCGGTAGCTATCTCGGCGTGTTCACCCCGCGTGACGGTCGCGATGCGCAGCTTTTCACCTTGCCCCAAACCGGCATCTCGGTGCTGAAGGTGATCCCGGCCATGCGCAACAAGGTGAACTCCACCGACCTCATCGGCCCGTCATCGCAAGCCAAATGGGTGAGTGGTGTGCAGAAGGGAAGCATTTATCTGAAATTCGGCAGGTAAAATATTGCTTGCAGGCCTGCGATATGGCAATCCATCCCTGGGAAAATGACCTTGCGTGGCAACAATATGGCAATCGGAGCCCGGATTGTCCCATTGTAGGGGTACAATCGCCCAACCCGGCTCCGGGGAATGACATTGTAGGCCGACAATGAAGCAAACTACCCCCCGGAAGTGTCATTGTAGGGCAACAATGTGGCAACCCGGCGGGGGAAAGTGAAATTGTAGGGCAACAATGCTGCTCACCCCCCCCCTCGCATAATTGTAGGGCAACAACGCTGAGCTACCCCCCCCCCCTCGCACAATTGTTGCAAGGGAACAAACGAAGATGTTTTTTATGTAGAATAGATTTTTATTGCAAAACAGAATAATGAAGAAGTTTGTATCAATTTTTGTGTGTTTGGCATTGGCGTTGATGGTTCATGCCGAAGTGCGTTTGTCCCATATCTTTTCAGACAATATGGTGTTACAACAGCAGTCGAAAGTGGCTCTCTGGGGCTGGGCCAAAGCCAATTCCGTCGTTAAAATTACCCCGTCGTGGAATGAAAAAGCCATCGAAACCAAAGCCGGTGTCGATGGCAAATGGAAAGTTTTTGTGGCTACCCCGAAAGCCAGCAAAACGGCTTATCGTATCACCTTCAGCGACGGCAAACCGGTAACGCTGAAAAACGTACTGATTGGTGAAGTGTGGCTCTGCAGCGGTCAGTCCAACATGGAGATGCCGATGAAGGGCTTCAAGGGCAATCCCATTCTGAATGGCAACATGGATATTCTCAAATCGAAGAATCCGATGCTGCGTCTCATCACAGTCAAACGCAACGGACAGCTCGCTCCGGTCGACACCATCTCCGGCACATGGCAGGAAGCGGCTCCTGAAACAGTGAAAGAGTTCAGTGCTACGGGTTACTATTTCGGCAGACTGCTCAACGAAATGCTCGACACACCGGTCGGCCTGATCCTCTGTTCGTGGGGTGGCTCCTCCATCGAAGCGTGGATGAACCGCGAGATGCTGAAGGATTTTCCCGAAACGAAGTTTGCCAAACAGGGCGACACCATCAAGGCACCCAACCGTACACCGCTGATGCTTTTCAACGGGATGCTTAATCCCATTATCGGCTACGGCATCAAGGGCTGCATCTGGTATCAGGGCGAAAGCAATTACGAAAATCCCGATCAATATCCGGCGCTGATGAAAACGATGGTAAGCAACTGGCGACAACTCTGGGGCGAAGGCGATTTCCCTTTCTACTACTGTCAGATTGCGCCTTACAACTATGCTTCCATCTCCCCGAAAGAAAAATGGGGTGGCAAGTTCAACTCGGCATACCAGCGCGAGGCGCAGTTCAAAGCGCAAAAGCTGATTTCCAACTCGGGTATGGTGTCGTTGATGGACATCGGCGAGGAGTTCTGCATCCATCCCATGCGTAAAAACGTGGGAGGCGAACGGTTGGCACTGATGGCGCTGGCCAAGACCTACGGACAAAAGGGCTTTGCCTACGAAAGCCCGGTACTCAAAGAGATGACAATTGATAAGGATGGCAAAGCAATCCTGACATTCGACAATGCACCGCTCTGGCTTACCTCCTTCGGCAAGGAGCTGAAAACATTCGAGATTGCCGGAGAAGACAAGGTGTTCCATCCGGCCAAAGCGGTGATTAACCGTAGCAAGGTAGAAGTATCATCTCCCGACGTTCCCAAGCCGGTGGCTGTCCGTTACGCCTTCAAGGACTTTGTAGTCGGCGACCTCTTCAGCAACGAAGGTCTGCCGGTATCATCGTTCCGGACGGACAATTGGTAAACATTCGATTTGATAATTTGAAAATTGAATCTGAGGGAATCAAAAGAGCGCGGAGAAGTCGCAAAGAAAACTTAGTGCTCTTTATGGCAAAATAACCAGATTCAGATTGTCTTTGTTCTTTGCTCTTTGTTCTAAAATATGAAATACAAACAGTTACTTTTAATTCTTTTCCTGCCGTTGTCTCTCGGCCTCGGTGCGAAAGAGTATCAGCCGTCTTTTTCGGCGGCGGGATTTTACGACCTGCAGAACAGCGGTCGACAAGTGTATAATTTCAATGTCGGGTGGCGTTTCCACAAAGGTGACGTAGCCGGAGCGGAAAAAGCCGATTTCAAGGATGCCGCGTGGGATGTGGTGAGTACGCCGCATACCGTGGAACTGGAGCCTGCCGAGGCCAGTGGTTGCCGCAATTATCAGGGCATCGCCTGGTACCGCAAGCACTTCACACTCGACAAAGCCTACGCCGGCAAAAAGGTTATTCTCTACTTTGAGGCGGTGATGGGCAAGTGCAAGGTTTATCTCAATGGCAAGTTGGTGAAACAACATTTGGGTGGTTATCTGCCTTTCAGCATCGATCTGTTGGAAGCCGGTGCGGTGCCGGGTCAGAAATGTGTGGTAGCAGTTTGTGCCGACAACAGCGATGACAAGAATTACCCGCCGGGTAAAAGTCAGAAGACACTCGACTTTGCTTACCACGGAGGAATATACCGCGACATTTGGTTAGTGGTGAAAAATACGATCAACATTTCCGATTCCAATGAAGCCGGGAAAGTGGCCGGTGGCGGTGTTTTTGTGCACTACGGAGAAATCAACGACAAGCTGGCGGATGTCTTTATCGATACCGACGTGCAGAACCAGTCGGATGGTGCCAAAAGCGTAAAAGTAGAAACATCGTTGCTCGATCCGAAAGGCAATGTTGTTGCCAAAACTGTTTCAAGCGTTTCGTTGAAAAAAGGCGAATCGAAACAGGTAAAACAGTCCGTTAAGGTGAAAAATCCGGTGCTCTGGACACCCGATGAACCGTTGCTCTATCATGTTGAATCTCGCGTTATCTCCGGCAAAACTTCGTTGGATGGAGGCATGACACGTATCGGCATCCGCAAGGCGGAATTCCGTGGCGTTGACGGTTTTTATCTCAACGGTAAGCCCTATGAAAAACTGATCGGCGGTAACCGCCACCAGGATTTTGCCTATGTGGGCAATGCCGTTCCCAACTCGCAACAGTGGCGTGATGCCAAGAAACTGCGCGATGCCGGTTGCCGCATCATTCGTTCGGCTCACTATCCGCAGGATCCCTCTTTTATGGATGCTTGCGACGAACTGGGCTTGTTTGTGATTGTGCCTACTCCCGGCTGGCAGTTCTGGAACAAAGACCCTGAATTTGCCAACTTGGTCTATTCCGATATCCGTAACATGATTCGTCGCGACCGCAATCACACTTCGGTGTTGATGTGGGAACCGATCCTGAATGAGACCCCGTTTCCGCTCGATTTTTCGCTCAATGCCTATAAAATTACAAAGGAAGAGTATCCTTATGCTGGGCGTTATGACGTGGCCGACCTGAATTCGAAGGGGGTGAAAGATAACTTTGAAGTGGTCTACGGATGGCCGCGCGATACGGGTACTGTGAAACAAAGCATATTTACCCGTGAGTGGGGCGAGTATGTTGACGACTGGTATGCCCACAACACTCCAAATCGGGCTTCGCGTGCCTGGGGCGAAGGTCCTCAGTTGATTCAGGCCATGCACCTTGCAAAGATTTACAACGAGATGTGCGATGCTCCGGCTCAGTTTGTGGGCGGTTGTCAGTGGCATCCCTTCGATCATCAACGGGGCTACCATCCCGATCCTTACTGGGGTGGTATTATGGATAATTTCCGTCAGTACAAATATTCGTACTACATGTTCCGTAGCCAGATCGATCCGAAGAGACCGCATCCGTTGGCCGACATTAAGCCTGTAGTGTATATCGCCAGCGAAATCAGTCCCTTCTCCAGTCCCGATGTGACGGTATTTACCAACTGCGATGAGGTGCGCCTGATTCGTTACGAGCGCGACACGCTGGTACAGAAGGCTCCAAAGGCACTGCGCGGAATGCCGCATCCTCCTCTTGTTTTCAAAAATGCCTACGACTTTTACGACATGCGTCAATTCCCTTACGTGCAGAAAAACTGGCAGCGTGTAAGCTTCAAGGCTGAAGGGTTGATCGATGGCAAGGTAGTGGTGACGGAGAAGAAAATGCCTTCGCGTCGCTCTACACAAATTCGTCTCCGTCTCGATAACGAAGGACAACAGCTTACGGCCGACGGGTCCGATTTTGTGTGCGTGATTGCCGAGGTGACCGACGATCAGGGGAACGTGCGCCGGTTGGCGAAAGAACAGATACTGTTTTCAGTTGAAGGTGAAGGCGAGATCATTGGCGATGAAACGATTCAGGCCAACCCGCGCGTAGTGGAGTTCGGTTCTGCACCGGTTTTGATCCGTTCCACCACCAAAGCAGGGAAGATTAAGGTAACAGCACGGCCTTTGTTTGAGGGTGAATACGCGCCGAAAACCGCTACGATAGAGTTCTCGAGCATCGCTCCTACTCGTACCTTGTTGTTTGAAGAGAAGCCGACAGTAAATGCTATGAATCATGGATATAGTTCAACGAAACGTAAAACACTGACGGATGAAGAGAAACAACGTTTGCTCAATGAAGTGGAACGTCAACAGACCGATTTCGGTGAAGTAAAAGCCAATTGATTGACAATTTGACCATTTACGATTTACTATTGTAATCGGCTTCTTACCGCAGAGAACGCTGAGCTTTACGCAAAGATCGCAGAGATTACGAAAAATCTTTGCGATCTTTGCGTTTTCTTTGAGCTCTTTGTGGTTACAACGGAATTAATCCTCAAATCTTCAAATTTCCACATCCTCAAATCTTTAAAATATGGCTAAAATGGAATGGTCGCGTTTGCTGACCAATAAACGGTTGGGAATGGAGCATTATCACTCCGAACGGGCTGACGATCGTACCGAATTTCAACGCGATTACGACCGGCTGATCTTTTCGGCTCCTTTTCGTCGTTTGCAAAATAAAACACAGGTGTTCCCGCTTCCGGGAAGTATTTTCGTGCACAATAGATTGACTCATAGTTTGGAAGTGGCTTGTGTGGGCCGCTCGTTGGGCGACAACGTGAGCCGTAAGCTGAAGGCGAAGTACCAAGATTCTGTGCCTTTTATCGACGAAATCGGTTCGATTGTTTCTGCGGCTTGTCTGGCGCACGATTTGGGTAATCCGCCCTTCGGCCATTCAGGCGAAAATGCCATCTCTACCTATTTTTCGGAAGGAAAAGGGTTGGCGCTGAAAGAGAAGGTAGGCGACGAATGGTGGAGCGACCTTACCAAATTTGAAGGCAATGCCAATGCGTTTCGCCTGTTGACCCACCAGTTCAATGGTCGCCGCGATGGTGGTTTTGCCCTTACCTATTCCACCTTGGCTTCCATCGTAAAATATCCCTATCTCTCCAATTATGCCGATCCGAAGAAGTCCAAGTTCGGCTTCTTCCATTCCGAAGAGGAAACCTACTGTAAAATTGCAGCCGATCTGGGGGTGATTCCCAATCCCGAAAATCCGACCCGTTTTGCCCGCTATCCGTTGGTCTATCTGCTCGAAGCCGCCGACGATATTTGCTACCAGCTGATGGATATCGAAGATGCGCACAAACTGAAAATTCTCACTTCGGAAGAGACAAAAGAGCTTTTGCTGGGTTATTTGTCGGATGAAAAACGACAAAAAACGCAGGAAATTTTCTCAGTGGTCACCGATATCAATGAACAGATTGCTTACCTGCGGTCGTCGGTGGTGGGGATTCTGGTGCGGGAGTGCGCACAGATTTTTGTCGACAAAGAGGAAGAAATTTTGCAGGGGCAGTTCCCCGGCTCATTGATTAAGCACCTTCCCGAACGGTCGGCCCGGGCCTATCAACACTGCTCCGACGTAGCTTTCAAAAAGATCTACTGTGCCACCGAAGTGCTCGATATCGAGTTGGCCGGTTACAAGATTATTCTCACATTGCTCGAAGAACTGATTCAGGCTGTGTTGGCTCCACAAAAATCGTATTCCAAGCAACTTTTGCGCCGCATCCCGTTGCAGTACGAGACCAAAAGCGATACAACCTATGGCAAAGTGCAGTCGGTACTCGATTACATTTCCGGCATGACCGACGTGTATGCCCTCGATTTGTACCGGAAAATAACCGGGATGAGCCTGCCGTCGCTGTAAAAACGGAACCCAAAGATTTTCACAGAAATAATTCAACGGCATAGTAATTTCTGATAAATAATGCCTATCTTTGCACCGCTTTTCGTGTAAAAGCACTTAGGTTCTTATTTATAAATTATTTTACAACCAAACATGGCAACAAAAATCAGATTACAAAGACACGGCCGTAAAGGGTATGCCTATTACCACATTGTAATTGCCGACAGTCGTGCACCACGCAACGGTAAATTTACAGAACGTATCGGTTCTTACAACCCGAACACAAATCCTGCAACAGTAGAAGTTGACTTCGAACGTGCATTGTATTGGGTAAATACCGGTGCTCAACCTACTGACACGGTTCGCAACATCCTTTCTGATGAAGGTGTGTTGATGATGAAACACCTACAGGGCGGTGTTAAAAAAGGTGCTTTTGACGAAGCTGAAGCTCAAAAACGTTTCGAAGCTTGGAAAAATACAAAAGTAGCTTCAACCGAATCTGTAAAAGATAAGCTGGCTGCTGCCGCTGCTGCAAAAGCAAAAGAAGCTCTTGAAGCTGAAATTGCTAAAAATCAGGCTAAAGCCGCTGAAATTGCAAAAAAACGTGCTGAAGAATCAGCTGCTCTTGCTGCTACAACTGCAGAAGCAGCTCAAGAGGTCGCAGCTGCTGAGGCTCCTGCCACAGAAGAAGCTCCTGCCGAATAATAGTAAGCAGCGAATAAAAAATCATTTTCTTGTAAAAGCTGTTCCACGGGTTGGAATAGCTTTTTTTTGTTTTTAGTTTATCTTGCCAATTGTCCCGATTAGGTTATACATCCATTAGTTATATTTACAATCGTATCTACTTTCTCCCTTTTCGTTATATTATTTGTGTGATGAAGGGTATTTCGTTTTTATTTATAGTATCGAAGTTGTTGAGATGCTGTGTTAAAATGAAATTTAGGTAGATTGCATTTTAAAAGTAATAAATAAAAATAAATGCATCTTATTTTGCTGGCTATTTATACGATAGATGCAATTCGTAGCGTTATTACTACAAGCATAAATTTATTTCGTATGAAAAAATCGATTGTATGTATCTTGACTTTGTCGATGGGAGTCGCTTTGTCGGCACAGACCTTTAATGTAGGACTGAAGGGGGGCTATGAGGCTGCATTCAGTTCCAAAAATATTCTTCAAACCGATCTGATTTCGTCGTCGGTAAGTCAGGTCAAATCCGGATTTGCCAGTGGATATCAGGTTGGAGGCTGGATGCGGTTAGGTGGCAAGAAGATATTTTTTCAACCGGAACTGCTGCTGAACGTGAAGAAAACAACCCAAACGTTCAATGTGGGAGGAACTACCCAGACCGGAACGTACAAGACTCAGGCTATTGAGGTGCCACTTTTGATAGGCTATAGAGTTTTGAGTGTAGGTCCTCTGGCGGTGAGACTGAATGCCGGTCCCAAGGTCGTTTTTGATGCCGGATCGAGCTCTACGTTGAGTCACTATGCAAACGTAGTGTCGCAGGATTTTAAAGATGCCTCGTGGGCAGCCGATGGAGGTATTGGAGTCGATTTGATGTCGATTTCACTCGATTTACGCTATTCGCAGTACTTCACCAATACGTATAGAGTTACATTTAACAACAATCAGGTTGTCAATACAAAGGGCAACAAGCAAAGCCTCTATCTGACGTTGGGGTGGCGATTGTTTTAATAGCACCAATTAAAAAAAAGGGAGATTGTTTTGGACAATCTCCCTTTTTTGTGTGGTATAGTTTGAATTATTTGTTCACTTTCGCCCAACTGTCTTTTAACGAAACGGTTCGGTTGAAAATAAGTTTGTCTGGTGCAGAATCGGGATCTACATTGAAATAACCGATGCGCTGAAACTGGAAATTGTCCAAAGCTTTTGCCTCTTTCAGCCAGGGTTCTACCTTGCAGTTGCTTAATACTTTCAACGAATCCGGATTCAACAATTCGCGAAAATCTTTCTCTTTTTCATCCGCTGGATTTTCAACGGCAAACAGACGGTCGTAAAGACGTACTTCAGCGGGCACAGAATCTGCAACGGTTACCCAATGAATAGTGCCTTTCACCTTGCGGCTACTACCTTCCAGTCCGCTGCGGGTTTCAGGATCGTATTCCGCATATACTTCGGTTACCTTGCCGTCCGCATCTTTCTTGCATCCGGTACATTTTACAATGTATGCTCCTTTCAAACGTACCTCCTGCCCCGGAGTCATGCGGAAATATTTCTTCGGAGCCTCTTCCATAAAGTCGTCACGTTCCACGTACAACTCTCTTGAGAATGGAGCTTCGTGTGTTCCGGCACTTTCATCCTCCGGATTATTTACCATCGTTACCGATTCGGTCTGTCCTTCGGGATAGTTGGTCAGAATGAGTTTTATCGGGTCGAGTACGGCACTCACGCGGGTAGCTTTTGTGTTGAGTACTTCGCGGGCGGCATGTTCCAGTAGCGACAAGTCGATAATTCCCTCGTATTTGGTATAGCCGATTTTTTCGATAAAGTTATGAATGGCTTCGGGCGTATAACCACGGCGACGCAGACCGCAAATGGTCGGCATGCGCGGGTCGTCCCATCCGCTAACCAAGCCTTCCTGAACGAGTTGCAACATCTTCCGTTTACTCATCACCGTGTAGGTAATGTTCAGACGATTGAACTCGATCTGCTGGGGACGGTAGTCATCGGTTTTCAGTTGATCGACAAACCAGTCGTAGAGCGGACGGTGAACCACAAATTCGAGCGTACAAATTGAGTGGGTAACTCCTTCGAAGTAGTCCGATTGACCGTGCGCAAAATCATACATCGGATAGGCCTTCCATGTATAACCGGTACGATGGTGCGGATGGTCGGTGATGATGCGGTACAAAATCGGATCGCGGAAGTGCATGTTGGAGGAGGCCATGTCGATTTTGGCACGCAATACCATGGCACCTTCGGCGATTTCGCCGCTATTCATCTTTTTGAATAGTTCGAGGCTTTCGGCGACAGGTCGGTTGCGGAAGGGGCTTTCGGTGCCCGGAACGGTGGGTGAACCCTTCTGTTTGGCAATCTCTTCAGCTGATTGTTCGTCAATGTAAGCAAGTCCACGGTTGATGAGTTCGACAGCAAAATCCCACAACTGTTGAAAATAGTCGGAGGCATAATATACATTTCCCCATTGATAACCAAGCCATTTGATATCTTCCATGATGGAATCAACATACTCCACATCTTCTTTTACCGGATTGGTATCGTCGAAACGGAGATTGCAAACGCCGTTGTAGTTGCGTGCAATACCGAAGTCCATGCAGATGGCTTTGGCGTGTCCGATATGAAGGTATCCGTTCGGTTCAGGCGGGAAGCGTGTCTGAATTCGTCCTCCGTTTTTGCCATCACGAATATCTTCTTCGACAAGGGTCTCAATAAAATTAAGGCTCTTTTTGGGTTGTTCTGTCATTTCACTCATAGTCTGATCGTTTTTGCTCTTTGGTTTAGTGTTGTGTATATAGAATAATGCCAACTCTGTCAATGTGTTCTTTAAGTGATTGTTCACTTATGCGATCATAAATCACCAGATCAAATTTGTAAGGGAGGTTGAAGTATTCAAGTGATCCATAAGCTTCTAATAGATCATCAAGGCATAAATTATTTCCCAAAAGGGCAATATCAACATCCGACCCATTCCGGAAGTTGCCCTTCGCCCTGGATCCAAATAGGACAGCCTTGCTGATCTTAGGATTTTGCTTGAAAATGGATATGACATTGTCTATGTCCGACTTTTCAAAACCGTATTTAATTGCCGAAATCATTCTTTTTATTTTAACGATTCGGCATCCAGCCTCTTTTTTAAGCAACTAAGAAGATCAAAAAAATCATTTCTGATTTTATCTATTACTTCTTCCGCAGTGGCGAGGTCGTATGTATGACTTGTCAAATTCCGGCTCAGGTGCATTTGTATCCAACCTTTCCCGTTTTCAATATATCCGTCCTGAAAGCTTTGCTCGATAACTGGTTTTGGCCCGGTAATATCTTGATAACCTTTTTCTTTTAGTAAGTCTTGCAGTGTCTTCCAGCCCAATTCATAAGTATATTCGAAGGCTTTTATCAGACCTTGCTCTTCCATTTCATTCAAACTATCGGCAGCGATGAATCTTTCCAATTGAGCATAAGCTTTATTGAAACTAATGAGGCGTTGTTTCCATCGTATATCGTTGGCGTTCATGTGCTAAATTGTTGAGATTGAAATCGTTGAATATGTTACCTCAGTTTCGCACCCAGTTTTTCTTCAAACTGTTTGATAAGTTTTTGCATGATTCCGTCAATTTGCTTATCGTTCAGGGTTTTTGCATTATCCTGCAGGGTAAAGCTGACGGCGTACGATTTTTTACCGGCTTCTAAGTTCTTGCCTTCATACACGTCGAACAGCTGGACTTTCCGCAACAGGTTTTTTTCGGTTGCGTAAGCCAATTTTTCTATTTCGCCAAAAGAGATGTTTTTATCAATCAACAGTGCCAGGTCGCGTTTTACTTCGGGGAATTTTGAAATTTCCGTGAATGAAACTTTATTTCGGGTGCTTTCTGTCAACAGGTTGTTCCAGTTCAAATCAGCGAAGAAAACCGGTACGTCGATGTCGAGTATTTTCAACTGTTTTTTTGCAACGCTGCCCAAAATAGCTAGCTGTTTTCCCTGTTTTGTTTTGATAACCAAAGCTTCGGCAAAGAGGTCATTGGTAGTTTCTGTTTCTACAACCAGCTTCTGGAGATTGACTCCCAGACGGCGCAGTATGTTCAGCACATATCCTTTCAGTTCGAAAACAGAGGTTTTTTCGTCGGCACGCACCCAGCTTTGAGCCGTTTTGTTACCGGTAAGCCACAGTCCGAGGTGCATATCTTCCGAGTAGGCCGCCAATGGTTTGCCCTCTTCTCTTTTTTCTTCGTTGAAGTAGTAGCAGTTGCCGAATTCGTAAAATTTCAGATCCTGACTTTTACGGTTCACGTTGTAGGCAACGCTTTCCAGTCCACCGAACAGCAGTGTTTGACGCATGGCGTTGAGGTCGGCGCTGAGCGGATTCATCATCATCACCAGATTGGCAGCGGGGAACGAACTCAACGTTTCGTAGTAACCGGCTTTGGTGAGTGAATTGTTTAGTATTTCGTTGAAACCGCATCCGGTGAGTTGTTCCGAAATAAGGTTTTGCAGTTTGTGGCTGTCGGGTTTCGAGGAGTAGCTGATCGACGATTTTACCGATTCGCCCGGCAAAACGTTGTTGTAACCATAAATGCGCAGAATATCTTCGATTACGTCCACGTCACGCTGAACATCCACGCGGTAGGTCGGAACGAGCAGTTTCATGCCTTCCGCCGTTTCGCTGGCAATTTCTATTTCGAGGTGATGCAAGATCGTTTTGATGGTCTCTTTTTCAATTTCTTTTCCAATCAGACTGTTGATTTTGTCGAAGGTAATGTCGACTTCAAACGGTTTGGCTGGGGTGGGGTATATGTCGACGATGTCGCTGGAGATGGTACCACCGGCCAGCTCTTTAATCAACAAGGCAGCGCGTTTCAGCACGTATACGTTGTTGTTGGGATCGCAACCGCGTTCGAAACGGAACGATGAGTCGGTGTTCAACCCATGGCGGCGGGCCGTTTTACGCACCCAGACCGGATTGAAATAAGCGCTTTCGAGGAATACGTTGGTGGTATTGTCCGAAACGCCCGAGTCGAGACCGCCGAATACGCCGGCAATGCACATGCCCCCGTTCGCGTCGCAAATCATCAGGTCTTTGTCGCTGAGGCTGCGTTCGGCTTCGTCGAGGGTAGTGAATTTGGTGCCTTCGGGCAATGTTTTTACAGTCACCTGTTTGCCGGCAATTTTATCGGCATCGAACGAGTGAAGTGGCTGTCCGGTTTCGTGGAGAATGAAATTGGTAATGTCCACCACGTTGTTGATGGGACGCAGCCCGATCGACCTCAGGTCGTTTTGCAACCATTCCGGCGATTCTTTGATGGTAACCCCGGAAATGCTTACGCCGGCATAGCGCGGGCAAGCTTCGCTGTTTTCAACCGTTACGCTTACGGGTAAATTATGATTTTCAACGGCAAATGCGTCAACTGAAGGTTTAACGAGAGTGCCTTTCAGTCCGTTTACGGCCAGATAGGCAGCCAGATCGCGGGCCACGCCGAAATGCGAGGTGGCATCGGCACGGTTTGGAGTGATGTCGACTTCCAGCACGTAGTCGTCTTTGACGTTGTAATATTCTTTGGCGGGAGTTCCCACAACCGCGTCGGCAGGCAGCACGATAATGCCGTCGTGGCTGGTTCCGATGCCGATTTCATCTTCGGCACAGATCATGCCAAACGACTCTTCGCCGCGTATTTTCGAGCGTTTGATGGTAAACGACTCTTCGCCCGAATAGAGAATCGTGCCGATGGTAGCAACCACGACTTTCTGACCGGCAGCTACATTTGGCGCTCCGCAAACAATTTTCAATGGTTCGGCAGCTCTCACATTGACGGTGGTCACATGCAGGTGGTCGGAATTCGGGTGCTCAACGCAAGTGAGGACTTCGCCGATAACCAGCCCTTCGAGTCCGCCTTTGATGGTTTGTACTTTTTCAATGCCACCGGTTTCGAGACCGATGGATGTTAACGCTTTCGATAACTCTTCGGGAGTTAAATCGGTATCGATATACTGTTTAAGCCAGTTGTAAGAAATATTCATTGTGAAAGCTACTCTTATAACATTCTTCTATTTCTTTCGGTACGAGAATAATAGTACTTTTCTTAGAGAAATAAAAGGTGATTTGTGATTTTTTTAAATGGAACTGCAAATGTACATTTTTTGCACTAAAAACCGGAAGGTTTTGTGCGAAAAACGCTGACAAATACGATTTTGATCTCTTTTGTACGAATAAGTTTATTCCCTTTGTTGAAATAAGCGTTGTCTCTCTTTGGCTAGAAGTCAGCTGCTTGTCGTTCATTCACAAAAAACTCGTATCTTCGTAGTTTAAAACAGAACCTCGCTCAGACTATGAAAATTAAGATCGTAAATCACTCAAAACATCCTCTTCCTCAGTATGCTACCTCTCTTTCGGCAGGAGTTGACCTTCGGGCCAATTTAGCTGAATCGGTTACAATGTTGCCTCTGGAACGTAAATTGATTCCTACCGGATTGTTCATCGAACTGCCTGAAGGTTACGAGGCGCAGATCCGTCCGCGCAGTGGACTTGCAATCAAAAAAGGAATCACCGTTTTGAATTCACCGGGTACGATCGATGCCGATTACCGTGGCGAAATTTGTGTGATTCTGATCAATCTCTCGAACGAACCGTTTGTGATCGAAGATGGCGAGCGTATTTGCCAGATGGTAATTGCCGCTCACGAACAGGCCGAATGGATCGAAGCCGAGGAGCTTTCGGAGACAGACCGAGGTGCCGGAGGTTTCGGGCATACAGGAAAAAAATAAACTATTCCAGAATTTCAGATTTCAAAAATTCCATAATTTGCTGCAAGTTTGGAATTGGGAATCTGGAATTTGAAACTTGAAATAAAAGGAGATGGCGTTGATGTTCTGAAAATTATTGTGGCCGGAGGCAGCGAAAAGCCTTATTTTCTGAAGAAATATGGCATGACAGAAAAAGGGTGCTTTATCCGAGAGACTGTTTCAAATTCACTTCCCATTTTCTTCGCATGACATTTCCGGTTTTGGGTGGACAGAAAGGTGGACAGAAAGGTGGACAGAAAGGTGGACAAACCATCTTGTCGGATAAACAACAGAGAATTATTTCTTTGATAGCAAGTAATCCACGAATAACCAAGAAAGAGTTATCCGAAAAGATAGAAATCAATCAATCAGCTATTTCAAAGCATATTGATGTTTTAAAGAAAAACGGTTGGTTGAAACGAACAGGTGGTGCCCGGGGATATTGGTTGCTTAGTGGACAAACAGGTGGACAAACAAAAAAATAAATGAATAAAATATCTTTCATCGGAATCATTCCGGCACGATACGCTTCTACGCGTTTTCCGGGGAAACCGCTTGCCGACATTGCCGGTAAAAGCATGATTCGGCGGGTATATGAACAGGCGTCGCAAGCGCTCGATACGGTGGTGGTGGCTACTGACGATCAACGTATCTACGATGCTGTGCAGGCATTCGGTGGAAAGGCGGCGATGACTTCCGACCAACACAAAAGCGGTACTGACCGTTGCTACGAAGCGCTGACCAAAACGGAAGGCAGCTTTGACGTAGTAATCAATATTCAGGGTGACGAACCGTTTGTGAAACCCGACCAGATTGAAGAGCTGAAAGCTTGCTTCGATGAGGCCTCGACACAAATTGCCACGTTGGTGAAACCTTTCTCGGCCGACAACGATTTTGAGGTGTTACTCAATGCCAATTCGCCGAAGGTGGTCTTCAATGCCAATCGCGAAGCGCTCTATTTCAGCCGTTCCGTCATTCCGTACTATCGCAATGCAGCGCATACCGAGTGGTTGAAGAAGCAGACTTATTACAAACATATTGGCATGTATGCCTATCGCGCGCAGGTGTTGGGCGAAATTACCAAATTGCCGCAATCGCCGCTCGAACTGGCCGAATCGCTCGAACAGCTCCGCTGGCTCGAAAATGGTTACCGGATCAAGATCGGCATTACCGATACCGAGACTATCGCCATCGATACCCCCGAGGATCTGAAACGGGCTAACGAATGGTTTTTAGATAGAATAAAGAACAAAGAGTAAAGAACAAAGACCTATGGCTCGCATGTCTGAGGTTATAATCGTAAATGACTAAATTGTAAATATAAAATGACATTATCTCCTCTTTTTGCCATCTCTCCTGTCGATGGCCGTTATCGTTCGAAAGCAGAACCGTATGCTGCTTATTTCTCCGAGTATGCCCTGATCCGTTACCGTGTTCGGGTAGAAGTAGAATATTTCATCGCGCTTTGCAAACTGCCGCTGGAACAGCTCACGGATGTCGATGCCTCCGTTTTTCCGGCGTTGCAAAAAATATACACCGATTTTACCGAAGAGGATGCGCAACGCATCAAGACCATCGAGCAGACTACCAACCACGACGTGAAAGCGGTGGAGTATTTTCTGAAAGAGAAATTCGATCTGCTGGGTTTGCACGACCATAAAGAGTTTATCCACTTCGGATTGACTTCACAGGATATCAACAACACATCGGTGCCGCTTTCGGTAAAAGAGGCGCTCGAAAATGTGCTTTATCCCGAAGCCGAAAAGGTGGTGGCTACGCTGCAAAAGATGGCCGACGACTGGAAAGATATTTCGATGCTCGCCAAGACTCACGGACAACCGGCATCGCCCACACGTCTGGGTAAGGAGATTATGGTATTTGTATACCGCCTCGAAGAGCAGTTGAAACAGTTGAAGGCGGTGCCTCTGTCGGCTAAGTTCGGCGGCGCAACCGGTAACCTCAACGCACACCACGTGGCCTATCCCCATCACGACTGGAAAGTTTTCGGTAATAAATTCGTGAGCGAATCGCTCGGTTTGCAGCGCGAACAGTGGACGACGCAGATATCCAATTACGATAATCTGGCAGCCGTGTTCGACGGTGTGAAACGTTTCAATACCATTTTGCTCGACCTGTGCCGCGACATCTGGACCTACGTTTCAATGGAATATTTCAAACAACGCATCAAGGCGGGCGAAGTAGGTTCGTCGGCGATGCCGCACAAGGTGAACCCCATCGATTTTGAAAATGCGGAAGGAAACCTCGGCATATCTAATGCCATTCTGGAACATTTGTCGGGGAAATTGCCGGTATCGCGTTTGCAGCGCGACCTGACCGACTCTACCGTTTTGCGTAACGTGGGAGTGCCTTTTGCTCATTCGATGATTGCTACTCAAAGTATTCTGAAAGGATTGGGCAAACTGTTGCTCAACGAAAGCGCTTTGCACCGTGATCTGGAACATAACTGGGCGGTGGTTGCCGAAGGTATTCAGACCATCCTGCGTCGCGAGGCCTATCCTTCGCCTTACGAAGCGCTGAAAGCGTTGACCCGTACCAATGAAGCTATCACTGAAAACTCCATCAAAGCCTTTATCGAAACCCTGAATGTGAGCGAAGAGGTGAAACAAGAGTTGAGAGCAATCACACCGTTTAATTATACGGGGGTGTAATCCGATTTTTATATCTAAAAATAAAGAAGTGAATAAATTTCTTCAAATTCTTATCCGTTTTATACCGCCGTATAAAAAATATGTGGTAGGCAGTATCGGGAGCAACTTGCTTTCGGCGATGTTTACGCTATTTTCTTTCGGCGCCATTATCCCAATTTTGCAAATCCTTTTTGGCATTGAGAGTGCAACGTATACATACAAAGATTGGAACTTTAGTAACTCGTGGGGCGAGATAGGAGCTGCTGTTAAGAACAATCTGTTTTGGTATATATCAGACACCATTCATCAGCAGGGAGCCATTACTACGCTGGCTTTTCTGGGTATTTTTCTGATTATTGCCACCATGCTGAAAACCGGGTTTTCATTTCTGGCCAGCTATTACACGGTGCCTATTCGTACCGGTGTTTTGCGCGATTTGCGTCGCGATATTTTCAGTAAGATACTCAATCTTCCCATCAGCTTTTTCTCCGAAGAACGCAAGGGTGATATCATGTCGCGTATGACGGGTGATGTGGGCGAGATAGAGAATTCTGTAATCAGCTCGCTGGATATGATCTTCAAAAATCCCATTCTCATATTGGTATATGTTGGCACATTATTCTGGATAAGTTGGGAACTTACTTTTTTTGTGATGATATTGCTGCCGATAAGCGCTTATCTTATCGGGACGGTGGGGAAGAAATTAAAAGCAAGATCGTTGATCGGTCAGCAACAGTCGGGGCAACTGTTATCGCAAATTGAAGAAACGCTGGGCGGATTGCGTATTATCAAGGCTTTTAATGCCGAAGATAAAGTGAAGGCTCGTTTTGCTCAAATCAATGAAGCCCTTCGTCGCACCAATCTTCGCATCAATACCCGCTATTTGCTGGCGCATCCGATGAGTGAGTCTCTGGGTACGGTTGTTATCGCCATACTTCTCTGGTTTGGTGGAATGCTTATTCTGACGCATCACAGTAGCATCACGGCTCCGACATTTATCTACTATCTGGTTGTTTTTTATAGCATTATCAATCCGTCAAAAGATCTTTCGAAAGCGGTCTACAGCATTCAAAAAGGGCTTGCTTCGCTTGAGCGGGTGGATAAGATTCTGAAAGCGGAAAACACGATGAAGGAACCCGATGTGCCGAAAAAATTAGGCACTTTCGGGGATAAAATCGAATATAGAAACGTTTGGTTCAAATACAAAAACGATTGGGTATTGCAGGATATCAATGTTACGGTCGAAAAGGGAAAGACGGTGGCTTTGGTAGGACAATCGGGTTCCGGTAAGTCTACATTTGTAGATCTTTTGCCCCGTTTCTACGATGTTGTGAAAGGTGAAATAGTCATCGACGGAATAAATATCAAAGAGATCGGATTGCAGGATCTAAGGGCTTTGATGGGAAACGTCAATCAGGAGGCTATTTTGTTCAACGATACGTTTTTTAATAATATCTCTTTCGGTGTAGAGAACGCCACTATGGAGCAGGTGATAGAGGCGGCCAGAATTGCCAATGCCCACGACTTTATTATGGCAACCGAGATGGGTTACGATACCAATATCGGTGACCGTGGAGGTAAACTTTCCGGGGGGCAACGTCAGCGGGTGAGCATAGCCCGGGCTATTCTCAAAAATCCGCCGATTCTTATTCTCGATGAAGCTACGTCGGCGCTCGATACCGAATCGGAACGATTGGTGCAGGATGCCATCGAAAACCTGATGAAAAACCGTACTTCCATCGTGATTGCTCACCGTCTGTCGACCATCAAGCGTGCCGACGAAATTTGTGTAATGCACGAGGGTCGCATCGTGGAGCGGGGCAAGCACGACGAGTTGATTGCGCTCGACGGCTATTATAAACGATTGTGCGACATGCAGTCGTTTTGATGATACGGCGGAGAGAGATGGTTGTTTGCGAACAAACCGTCTCTTTTTGTTTTTGTCGGGTTCGGTTGCGCGATGATATTTTCGATAGCAGCAATCCGATCTTCATGTGCCGCAAACGGATCTTTACGTGCCCGGAAGTAATATTGCACTGACTGAATGTCATCTTTGTATGCCGGAATGTCGTCTTTAGGTGATCTCTTCGCATGAAGATGCGAAGAGATCACATCTTCGGGTAACGAAATCACATCTTTCAATGCCCGCAGGTCATCTGTAAGGGTCGTTTATTGCAAAAGATCGTGTGACATACAATCGTTCTGATCTTTTGTTTCAAAAAAAATCAGAGACATAACTATTCATCCTGAGAAGTCATGGCTCTGATTATAAAATACTTTTGTTAGTAATACTAATTTCCGCCACCTCCGCTGTTGCTGCCACCTCCCTTCAAATCGTCGTTCTGTATTCCTCGACGGGCTTTTTTTACTTCCATACCCATTTTGCCGAAGTTGTAGGTCAGACTACATCTGAAGGTTCGATTCGGATAGACCGTTTCGCTGTGTTGCGTATAGTACAGGTCATTATAATTGGAAATATATTTTTGTGTTTTTTGAAAAGGATTTGAGATAGACAGGTTTAGCGACATTTTTTTGTTGAAGAATAGTTGCGACATGCTGATTCCGCTGTAGGAATAGGTAGACGATTTCCCCTGGAGCATGATGCTCGGAGAGTAGATGCCTCCGTTGAAACTGATGGAATTGTTTTTCCATAACACAAAGCGGGCTCCTAAATAGTTGCTGTAGGTAAATCCTTTATTGGTGATCGAATAACCGTTGTTGGCTTTCAGTTTTATATAGCGTCCGCTGCCGTTGTAGTAAATGTTGAATTTCTCACTGGGACGATAGGATACATATACGTTCAGGCCGACATTCATATCGGTACCGATGTTTTGATAGGTAGTTGATTTTACGCCGTCCGAATTAATGGAAGAGATACGTTCGATGGAGTTGTTGGTAAAGGCGCCTCTACCGGTCAGACTGAAATTGAATTTCGGAGCAAACGAACTGTATCCCAATTCGAATGAGTGGGCAATTTCCGATTTGAGATGCGGATTTCCAAAAGAGATGTTCTGTGGGTCGGTAGTGTCTACATACGGATTCAGATACCAGATGCCGGGGCGATAGAGCCGTTGCGTGTAGGAAGCTTTAATATTTCGCCCGGGTTTTAGCTGATAGTTGAGTGTGATGTAAGGAACTACATTTTGTAAATGATTGTCGAACTTAACTACAGTGGAAGAGGTGGAAGTCGCATCGTTCCACGTAAACTCGGTTCTGAGTCCTCCTTTTGCGGTCAACGTTTTTAATTTAAATACATAGCCGGCATATGCGCCGAGTATATATTGGTTATAGTCCAGCTCGTTGCTTTTAGCCTGGTTGTAATCCCACTCGTTGGTGAGCGTATTTAGCAAATAGGTATCCGAATTACTATCGTTTTGCCGGTAAATGGCTTTGACGCCGCATTCGATCTGATGCATTGCCGACAACGGATCGTAATAATCTACCTGAAGGGTTTGTTCCCTTGTCAATGCATCGGTTACAGAGCGTTGCGAATAGGGTGAATAGTTGAACGTGTTGATGATGTCCGATTCGAAGTTGGATTTATTCGGATTATTGTCGAGTTTGTACGATATAGTGAATGTCTTCTCCGGTTTTTTGAAAGTGCGTTGATAGTCGATATTGCCCGAGAGTGTATTGTAATTGGTTTTACCGTTATTCGCATTGTCGAAATATTGTGATCGGGTATTGTTAATATCCTGTACATCGGTCGACGAGAGGGAATTGGATCGGTAAGAGTAGCCGTATCCCCAAAACGAAGTGCTGATTAAATTCAGCGAATCGATTTCATAACTTGCCTCTCCCGAAAAATTACTCGATGATCCGTTATAGGTCGAATTCCCGGATGAGGTGGTTGTGTGGTATGTATCGCTCAAAAGATTTGTTCTGTCGGAGGTGTATTTGTTCTCCGGTTCTGTAAAATGGTTGTACGAATACCTTCCGGAGAAGCTGAATTTGTTGATTTTTGTGGCCAGATAGAGGCTCCCGTTATATCCTCCTCTGGAATCAAACCCGGTATTGAGATTTCCGTTGTATCCCGACATGCTTTTTTTACTGGTGATAATGTTGATAATACCACCTACTCCTTCGGCATCGTATTTTGAAGATGGATTGGTAATTACTTCGATATCTTTGATACTGTTTGCCGGCAGGCTTTTGAGTATGTCTTTCAGGTTGTTCGACATCATGGAAGAGCTTTTCCCATTCACTAGCACTTTGAAATTGGATTGACCGTTGAGCGATATGTTATCTTCCGAATCGACGGTTATCAACGGTATCTTTCGCAGCATTTCCAATACGTTGGATGTCTTCGCTTCCGGATCGGCATCCACGCTGTAGGTTAGTTTGTCGGGGTCGACCTTTACCAGCGGTTTCTGAGCAACGATCGATACCTCTTTCATCACAACTCCCTCCTCCAGGGTAACTTTACCGACATCGGTTTTTGTATCGGTAACGTTGGCTGTCACCTTGGCCTCTTTAAATCCCATAAAAGAAACGATGACGGTGTATTTACGCTTCTCTTTCACATAGAAGGCGAATTTTCCATTGATGTCGCTACTGATTTTTTTTATCGTTTTTGCACTGTCATTTTGTAACGTAACGGTGGCATACGGAATATTTTTGCCGTTGGAGGCTTCTACCGCCTGTCCGGCAATTTGATACGGTAGATTCTTGTTTTCGGCATGTAGCATCAAGGCTCCGAAAAGTAAGCACAGAAGGGTAATTGTTTTATACATGGATTGATTTAATAAAGGAACAAAAAACACTTAACTCATCGTATGCAAACCTACGATAATTTCGTAATTATGCAATGAAGATGGTTTTAATTTAAATATTTTTATTTGATATGTTTTACATTAAAACGCACCTATCCTTGATGAATGCGAATTTGTCTCCGGATATGTAGTAAATCAGATAAGAAATTTTAAAAAGAAGGGCGCTTCCAATTGTTATTTTATTTCACGAATCGGAAATATATTTCGGGACGAATGCGTCCCGAAATAGTTATTTGTATGGCTTTGAAACGATTTTTTCGCTACAAAAAAGGAGACTTTTGGAAAATAATGTCGGAATTATTTCTCTTGCGCTACCTTTTGTAAGGCACTGCTCCAAAGCTCTATTCGCGAATCGGGGGTGATTGTTTGAGAGACTTCCCGAATGTTGACTCCCGAAGAAAACACTCCACCCCGAAGTACAAGATTGAGTTTATTAATTCGATTTTCTTTTTCAATACATAATTGACCCTGATCGCTGACGGATGCATTCAGATAATTGATTTTGGAGTTGAGGACAACTAGTTTGGAGTCCTTTTTGGAGATATTCACCTGCAATGAATCAAGACCGAAATTAGTCAGTTTGCACGATATTTTGTCAATCACAACCTGTTTGATGTCCGGGATGGCTAATATGCCTTTGGCATTGTGTTTAAGCCGAACTACCAATCCCGAATCGGTTATCTGCCAAGATGCAAAAGCTTCATTTTGCAACATCAGCATGTTGCTTTTGCCTTGTGTAATCGAAAAATTGGAGTCTCCGGTCCAGATATCAATGCTGTCGGGTGCAATCACATACACCCGGTCGATGGTTTTATTGAGGCTGTGTTTTGTATAATTGCGATACGGATCATTCCAGTTGGTGTGGTCATACATTTTTTTGAGTCCGGCGGCGTTGATTGCAAAGCCGATAATAAACACAATGAACGTGCCTATTATTATAATGTTACTTGTCTTCATATACTTGTTTTTTTCGTTTGGATACAATAATTGGATCTACGTTTCAGATACTCATTCGGGTCGGAGAGAATCGTTGTTTTTATTCGTTTCGTTTTGAAAGTCGGCTCTGAATCTCTCGAAGCGTGCCGTTACCTCTTTGAAATCGATTTCCAGTAAGAGAATCGTCTTGAAAATGTCGGGTAGGGTATTCTCCAAAAAAGGATTTTGCAAGATCTCCATCACTTTTTGCCTGGCATTGGCCGCGATGAAGTAGCCGATTCCCCGCCGGTTGTAGATGATCTCTTTTTGTTCCAGATATTCGTAGGTGCGGATAACCGTGTTGGGGTTGACCTCCAGCTCTATGGCCATTTCGCGGGTCGATGGAATTTTATCTTCTTCTTTGAAGATTCCCTGCAGAATTTTCTCGCACACTCTGTCGGCTATCTGGATGTATATCGAATGTTTGTCCTTGAATTCCATAGGTCAGAGTTGTTTTTCTTTTATCTTGAAATAGAGTACAAACCAACAGACATAGATCAGATAACTAGGCAGATATGGAATGCCTTTGTAGACCATTTGACCGTATTCGTGGTTTTTCAGGAAGTCAATTGTATCGTAGCTGCAGCTTCTGAATCCTTCGATGGGTAGAATCCAGTTGAAAGTCAGCCCCGGAAGTGCATAAAAGAACAGAATGAATAGAATGATGATGGCAATAGAGATTTTGACAATGGCATGCCGCTTGAAGGTGTGCATCCCCAGCAAAATGAGCGATTGCATCGTGAGAATAACCAATATGGCTTCTTTCATTGTTGATATTTCATATTTTGAAAAGAGAGGGGAGGTTGTGTGGTGGAACGTATCGTACATAGAGTGCATTACCGGAATTGATATGGACAATGCAGCTCCAAATGCGATTAACATTACCGGAACCATAAACAGAAATATCGCCGCCAGTTTTTCGAGGGTGCTTGTCGGTTGGGTGAAGTAAGCCAGTTGCTTGGTGTGCGTATTGATGGTGCGGAAATAGGCCAGCAAAATAAAGGCAGCGCTGACACCAAATGAGATAATGAAGGTAGGCAAGGTATCGAAATGGGCATAGTATCCCTGATTATTTAGATCCCAGGAATTGGATTGATACAGAATAAAGAAATCGAAGGCCATGAGAACAATGAATGACCCGATATACAACAGGTAATTCTCTAGCCACTGCTTACGAACAAGCAATGCAAATCGTTTGATAGAAAAAATATTGTTCATCTCTTGGTTAATTTAAATTGAAAATCTGGTTAATCTTTTCGGGACAATGTTGCACTCCGTTGAATAATAGCTCCATATCGAGTTGCGAATCTTCACTGTTCACATTGTTGAGCAGAATGTTATGCCCTTTCAGCGAACTTTCGGAGTAGATAATTTCCTTATCGTTGCTTACCGTTTGTACGGTCTTGAAGCAGAGCTTTTGGGTGATGGATTCAACATTTTCATCTAATAGAATGCGGTTGTTGTGTACAATCAGCAGATGGTCGATCAGGCTCTCCAGATCGCGCACTTGGTGGGTGGAGATGATGATGCACCTGTTTTCGTTGGCAATGGATGCCATAATCCGTCTGAACAGTCTTTTGGATGGAATATCGAGTCCGTTGGTAGGCTCGTCAAACAGAAGGAGGCGTGTGTTTGTGGCAATGCCGAATCCGATCATCACCTTTTTCTTCTCTCCGTACGACAGAGAACGCAGGCTATTGTCAGGACTGATTTCAAATTCTGCGAGGTAACGATGAAACTGCTTGATGTCGAATTCCGGATAGAAGGGTGCATTCAGGCTGACGAATTTGCTGATTCGCATATCCGACATGTAAAACTCTTCCGGCAAAAAGAAGAGTTCGCGCATCAGCGAAGGGTTTTTGCTGGCCGCTTTCTCTCCCAGTGTCGTGCACGATCCGGAAGAAGGAGTTGCCAACCCGCACATCATTTTGAGCAGTGTGGTTTTTCCGGCTCCGTTTTTGCCGAGCAGTCCATAGATGGAGCCCGGCTGAAGTGTCAGATTTAAATTGCTGAACACCTCTTTTTTCTTTGAATAGGCAAAGGTTACGTTGTTCAAGGTTATCATACTCTATTTATTTAGTGTTCTACATAACTAATACACTGCAAATATAATAGCTTTGTTGATTATTTCCAAGTATTTCCCGAAAAAAGGTATTTTTATTTTATATATTGCTGTTTATTATTGCATTATAAATAAAAAATCCCGGGGCTGTTAGGCCCCGGGAGTATCTGTCGGACTATTTTATGCTTAATTTTCGTCGGTTTTTGGAGTTTCGTCGGGAGATTCTGCGGTAGTATCGTCTCCTATTTCGGCATTCAGGTCGGCTACAACCTTGGGCAACTCTTCTACCGGAACATTTATCTCCTCTATTTCAGAGGAGGGAGTCGGTTGATCGTCTTCCGTTTCCTGTTCGGCCGTATCTTCCTTCATCCGTTCGGTTATGCAGTGAAAAACGCGTCCCGGGAAGTTCTCCACCCAGCGCAGGTTATGCGTGGCAATAATCACCGCAGTACCGGCTTTGTGTATTTCGTAGAGCAAAGAGATCAGTTCGTTTCCGTTTTCACCGTCTAAGTTCCCGGTGGGCTCGTCGGCCAGAATCAATTCCGGAGAGTTGAGCAGCGCACGGGCAATGGCAATGCGTTGCTGTTCGCCTCCTGATAGTTGATGCGGCCACCTCTTTGCCTGTTTCTGCATGTTGACTTGTTGCAACACTTGCAGCACCTGATTTTCGATTGCCTCTTTGTTTTTCCAGCCGGTGGCTTTCAATACAAATGCCAGATTGTCGAACACGTTGCGGTCGGGGAGGAGTTGAAAATCCTGAAAAATGATACCTATTTTTCTTCTCAGAAAAGGAATTTGCGTTCGTTTGATTTTGCGTAGGTCGTAGTCGAAAATGCGGGCTTCGCCTGCTTCGATACGCAATTCGGCATAAAGCGACTTGATAAACGAACTTTTTCCGCTACCGACTTTACCCAGAAGATATATAAAATCGCCTTGTGAAACTCGCAGGTCGACACTGCTGAGTACCGTTACATCTTCGTGACAAATATCAACGCCTTTGTACGAAATAAGCTCTTTTGCTTCCATTTATAATCTGATTTTGTAGGTATTAATCGTTGAAGCTCTCCATCGCTTTCTGGAAAATGCGCCGGCTTTTCGATCCGTCTATTTTTCCCGAAGGTCCGGTGATGCAACCATCTTCGCAGGCCATTACTTCGATGAAGTTTCCGGGGGCTTTCCCTTTGGCGAAAGCACGAAGCAAAGCTACATTTTTTTTGTCAATATTGGCAACTAAAACAGGCTTTATCGATACGTCGGGATACATTCCCTGAACGGCAGCGGCGACTCCACCCGAACGGGCAAACCCTTTACCTGGTTTGGGAGCATCGCAGCATACGGCACCGTCGGACGATGGTGTGATCTCAATTTCAAGTCCTTCAAAAACTGAATCGAGCTCTTCAAAGGTCCAGACGTAATCTACACTTTTATTGTTGAACATCTCTTTGCGTTTAGCGACACACGGCCCGATGAAGGCAATTTTTGCATCGGGATATTTCTGACGTACGATTTCAGCCGTGTAGTACATGGGCGACTTGGTTGTCGAAACGAAAGGTTTCATCTCGGGCAAATGTTTGTTTACCAATTCGGTATATGCCGGACAACAAGAGGTGGTCATAAATAGCTGACCCTCTTCGAGTTTTTCACGCAGCTCTTCACCTTCGTTACGAGTGGTGACCATGGCACCATGGGCAACCTCTTCTATGGCGTGGAATCCGATGGATTTGATGGCCTGAAATATGTCGGCAATCGGGTTTTCGTATTGCGACATGATAGAAGGGGCGGGGATGGCTATTATCTTTACTCCGTTTTTGATGGCTGTTAGTACGTCAAATATTTCAGATACTTCAAAAACGGAACCGAAAGGGCAAGCGTTGATACATTTTCCGCAGTAGATACATTTGGTTTCGTCAATTTTTTCGATGCCGTTTTCATCTTTTGAAATGGCTTTGACCGGGCAAACTTCTTCGCAGGGAATGGGGATGTAAACGATCGAATGGTAAGGGCAAGCCTCTTTGCAAATGCCGCAACTGATACATTTGGAATTTTCGATGCTTGCCTGTCCGTTTTCGCGAAATACAATGGCACTTTTGGGACAGTTCATGGCGCAGGGACGTGCCACACAGCCACGACATAGGTTCGATACCACGTAGTTGACCTTTACGCACGAGGTGCAGGCTTCGTCGACTACGGTAAGAATGCGGGGATTTTGAGGGCGTGGAGCCAAAGCCTCCCGGGCATAGGCAGATAAGGGTTTGAGCTCATCCTCTTCCTGATCGATGCCAAAACCGAGGATCGGCAACATTTTGTATTTGATTACCGCGCGTTCTTTGTGAATGCAGCACCTACCCTTAGCTACTGCATGTTTTGGAGACATTTCAATAGGAATGCGGTCGATGCTTTCTATCATTTTATCTTCCTTCCAGAGTTTGACAAGTCTGGAAATGAGCACTCGGCGCACAATCATCGTGTTATTTGCAAATGCCATTGATACAAAATATTAGGGTGATTTTTCTTCGTTGTATTGCTTAAATTTAGTGTGCTAAAAGGACAGATTCAGGTTGCACGGAGAGAGTGTTTTTTCGTGTCGCAAAGGTAATACTTTTCGTTTAATTACCGAAAATGAAAAAATGAAGATTATCGAAAGGTGAAATTTGTTGTGTTATCTTTGTGTTTGTGAGTGAAAATAGATATTTTTGTCAAAAATACATTGAATATCAGGCATGAAAAATTCAACAGCAATCACTACCGGTAAAAAACTGTTTGTTTTGGTAGGTAGCTCTGTCGGTCTTACGATTTTGGCTTCTCTTGTCGTTTCGGTTATCTTACTCTTTGTATCAATGACTCAAGGAGGGAATGTAGAAATGGCGAATACGAATATAACGTTTTTCAAAATATCGCAGCTTGTCATTACGATAGTTACGTTCTTTGTGCCGGTAGTGATTCTGTCAAGAATGTGTGGCATTAAAAGTACCTCTTTTGTGCAGGCCGACAAAAGATTTTCGGTTACAGCACTTTTATTGGTTTTTGTGGTGATTATTTCCATTCAGCCGTTTATGAATGCGATAGCCGAATGGTTTTCCGGTTGGTCACTGCCCCCTTCGTTGTCTTGGCTGGAGCACTGGCTAAAAAATATGGAGAAACGTAATATCGACCTGATTGGCCGATTTTTAGATGTTCATTCTGTCGGAGGATTGGTGTTAAATGTTTTAGTGGTGGCGATTGTTCCGGCCATTTGCGAAGAATTTTTCTTTCGTGGCGGACTTCAACAAGTGTTTTATGAAAAAATGAACAAACATACCGCCGTTTGGTTTACTGCTATTATTTTCAGTACTGTACACATGGAAGTCAGTGGTTTTCTCCCACGCGTGATGCTCGGTGCTTGTTTTGGGTATCTGTTTGTCTGGACAGGTACGATCTGGCTGCCGGTGGTTGCTCATTTTATCAATAATCTGATCGGAGTCGTTGCCGAATATCTGATCTATAATCAGTTCGCCGGCAAGAGTTTGGAAAAGATCGGAACCGGAGATACGTTGTGGGTTACCTGTTGTGGATTGGTATTGTTTTTCGTAGCTTTGGGATTTATCTTTTGGCAAAGAGAGAAGAAAGTCTGCTTCTTAGTGCGTGATAAACAGATAAATGAATCTTCTCTGATTTAAAAATGGCACATTTACTGCAACATCTGATACATCTCATTTTTCCCAATCTTTGTCTTGTTTGTAATGAAAATCTGGTGGGAGGCGAAGAGTCTGTTTGTTTTTCGTGCTTGTCCAAACTGCCGTATACCGATTTTCATCTTCACTCGGCAAACGAGGTAGAGAAACGGTTTTGGGGGAAATTTCCGGTGGAACATGCTACGTCGCTTTATCATTACAAAAAAGCAACGGCTGGACAGTATCTGCTTCATGCTTTGAAATATAAAGGTGAAAAACAAGTCGGAACTTTATTGGGTAGGCAATTGGGACTACATCTTTCACAATCTCCTTTTTATCAGGATATTGATCTGATTGTTCCGGTGCCGTTGCACCCTAAAAAATACAGAAAAAGAGGGTATAACCAGAGCGAATGTATTTGCGATGGCATAGCAGACGTGTTGCAGGCACCGGTCGATGCCACGAATCTGGTACGATTGATCGAGAATCCGACTCAGACCCGCAAAGGGGTTTATGAACGATGGGAGAATACGAAAGGCATTTTCGGATTGGTAGATGCTTCAGTATTTGCAGGCAAACACATCTTGCTCGTAGACGATGTGTTGACAACCGGTTCGACGCTTGAAGCTTGTGCTCAGGCCATTCTGGAAGCACCAAATGCGAGAATTAGCGTGGTGACCCTTGCTCTCGCTTAATCGAGTGATTACTCGTTCAGACGGGCAATGATGGTTTCGTTGCCGACCGTTTTTTCTCCGTGAGTAACATAAACCTCAGCATCCAGTGGTAGGAAAATATCGACCCGAGACCCGAATTTAATAAAACCGAGATGCTCGTTCAGATGACATGCCTTTTTGGGAGTAGCATAGGTTACGATGCGGCGAGCCAACAATCCGGCAATTTGCCGTACCAATATTTGCGTTTTCATTGGAGTTTCGATCACGACGGTTGTGCGCTCGTTTTCGGTACTCGATTTGGGCAGATAGGCGGCAAGATAGCGCCCGTTGTGGTGTTTGGAATATTTGACAGTTCCAGCAATGGGATACCAGTTGGCATGCACGTTGAAGACCGACATGAAAATCGAAATCTGGATTCGTTTGTCTTTGAAATATTCGTGCTCGACAGTCGGTTCCACTACCACCACTGTTCCATCGGCAGGGGCAATCACCAGACTGGGATCGTCAATGTCGCCGGGGCGGTTGGGATTACGAAAGAAATAGGTAAAGAACATAAAGGTCATCACCGACAGTAGAATATTCAGTATCCAGATCAGTTGTGAAAATTCAAGATAAACCAGTAGATTTATTGCCAGCAATGTTACAAATATTCCCAACAATATCCATCGCCCTTCTTTGTGGATCTTTATTCTTCCTTTTTTCATTGTCTCTATGGCATGTCGTTTGCAGGACAAACGAGTAAGTTTTTATAATTGATAATTAAATGAAATAGCTTTCTCCGATCAGAAGCGCCAGATAAATTAATATTGCCGGAGTGGCAAACAACAGGCTGTCGAAACGGTCGAGCATGCCACCGTGACCTGGAAGTATGTTTCCCGAATCTTTGATGTTGAATGTTCGTTTAAGCAATGATTCGGCCAGATCTCCGAAGGTGCCGAAGATGACTACCAGTACAGCAAACCTAATCCATCCAACAGTTGACAAAGATGAGGAAAAATATGCAAATATCAAAGAAGCCACACATGCAGCCAGCAAACCTCCGATGGCGCCTTCCCACGATTTCTTGGGAGAAATGCGTTCGAACAGGCGGTGTTTGCCTAATGTTACTCCAAATAAATAAGCTCCGGAGTCGTATGTCCATATCAGGACAAACAATGCTAACAGGAATTCGGAGGCAAATGAGTTGTTTAACAGATTAAGCATACTGAATGGCACGACGACATAAATTTGCCCCAGAAAGAAATAGGCCCAGTTGTGAATCGGGTTTCCTTTTTGTGCAAACAATTCGCCGATTACGATGCCGAAGCAAAGAATGAGATAGACCGCCATAGCAAGCAAAGCATATTTGGAAGAGAAGTTCCAAAGCCAGGCCGAACAATAGAGGCTCAGTCCGGATATGGTTGCTATTAGCTTATTGATAGATGCTTTGTCTCCTGCATTGACGAGCGTGTAAAACTCCCAGAGGGTGAGTGCTGTCACGGCAAGAAACAGAATTGCAAATACAGTTTTTCCCAATAAAATAGAGCCGATAATAGCTCCTACAAAAAGAATCCCGGTAATTGCTCGTTGTAGTAAATTCTTCATTTAAGATACATTTCGTTGGTTGAAGACACTGGATTTATACCAGTGTTTCTTCCTGATCCTGTGTGTTTGAAGGCTCTTCTGTCGCAGGAGTTTCTGGGGTAGTTTCCTGTTTTTCTGCAACGGGTCCTGTTTCAGAGATCAATTCGTCTGCTCGTGAAGTCCACGGACGTTTTCCAAAGATACGTTCCACATCTTCCGAAAAGATCACTTCCCGATCAATCAGCAATTCTGCCAACTGATGGTGGCCTTCCACGTGTTCTTTCAAAATGGCTTTTGCCCTTTCGAATTGTTCGTTAACAATGCTTTTTGCTTCCGCATCGATCAAATCGGCGGTCTTGTCGCTATAAGGTTTTGTGAAGCCATATTCGTAGGCACCGGTTGAATCGTAGAAACTGATATTCGACAATTTGTCGCTCATGCCGTAATAAGCAACCATGGCATAAGCCTGTTTTGTCACACGTTCCAGATCGTTCAGTGCTCCTGTCGATGGGGTTTCGAAGAACAGTTCTTCGGCGGCACGTCCTCCTAAGGTGGCACACATTTCGTCCAGAATATGTTCTTTGGTAGTTAACTTGCGTTCTTCCGGGAGGTACCAAGCGGCACCCAACGCTTCGCCTCGGGGAACGATGGTTACCTTCACCAATGGGTTGGCATAACGTAACATCCAGCTTACAGTGGCATGTCCGGCTTCGTGGAAGGCAATCGATTTCTTTTCGGCCACAGTGGTGAGGCTGGTTTTGCGTTCCAACCCGCCAACAATTCGGTCGACCGCATCCAGAAAATCTTGTTTTTCAACAATTGTCTTGTTTTTCCGGGCTGCAATCAAAGCCGCTTCGTTACACACATTCGCAATATCAGCGCCTGAAAATCCGGGCGTTTGACGTGACAAAAATTCAACGTCAAGAGCTGGGTCGATTTTAATCGGGCGCAGATGTACTTTGAAAATATCGATACGTTCGTGCAGATCGGGTAGTTCGACATGAATCTGACGGTCGAAACGTCCGGCGCGAAGCAGGGCTTTATCCAAAATATCGGCGCGGTTGGTGGCACCCAGAATGATTACGCCGCTGTTCGATCCGAAACCATCCATTTCGGTCAGCAACTGATTGAGCGTATTTTCCCGTTCGTCGTTGGCTCCCATATTTGGATTCTTTCCACGGGCACGTCCGACGGCGTCAATTTCGTCGATAAAGATGATACAAGGAGCTTTTTCTTTGGCTTGCCGGAAGAGGTCGCGTACGCGGGAAGCTCCTACGCCCACGAACATTTCCACAAAGTCGGATCCCGACATGGAGAAGAATGGCACATCGGCTTCGCCAGCTACCGCCTTTGCCAAAAGGGTTTTACCGGTACCCGGAGGGCCTACCAACAATGCACCTTTTGGAATCTTACCTCCCAGTTCGGTATATTTTGAAGGATTTTTCAAGAATGCTACGATCTCTTCTACTTCCTGTTTGGCTCCATCCAATCCGGCAACATCTTTGAAGGTAACTTTCAGGTCGCCGTTTGTTTTGTCGAATAACTGGGCTTTAGACTTCCCTACGGAGAAAATATTGCCGGGGCCTCCGCCTGAACCTCCGCTCATACGACGGGAGAGGAACACAAAGAAGGCAATCATCAAAGCAATCGGGAGGATTGAATAGAGAAATGTATTGAAATAATCGTTCTCTTTCTGATAAAAGACTTCGCCCGTAAATTGCTTATTATCGCGTTCCTGTGATAGAAAATGTTGTATCTCTTCTACCGATCCGAATTTCACGGTGATTACCGGATTTTGCTGAAACTTTGCCGAGTCATTTCCGAAAATAGCACCTAAACGACCCTTTTTGATGGTTGCCTGGGCATAGTTTTGATTGGAGACGACGGTTATTTTGTCAACGTAGTTGTTTCTGACGAAGCCTTCAAAGTCGGAAAATGAAACTTCCTTGTTACTCCCGGTTTGGGCAAAGAAAGTCATTCCTACCAAAACTATACCGATCAGAGCATAGATCCAGTAGAGATAATTTTGGCGGTTGTTCGGACGTTTCCGTTGCGGATTGAGCGGATCGGAATTTTGAGGTCTTTTAAATTTATTGTTTGATTCTGGTTCCATATATTATAAGGTATAGGCAAAATTAATTTTGACTTATGATGGAAATACCGGATATATTCTGTTTTTCAACTATAATTATGCTAAATCAGGAATTTCAGTGATGTCGGCATCGGCCCACAGGTGTTCGATGTCGTAAAAATGACGGGGCTCACGCTGAAATACGTGCACGATTACCTGTAGATAATCCAGCGCAATCCATTGCGCATTTTCCATACCGTCCATGGCAACCGGTTTGGTTTTGGCATGTTCGCGTACATAATCTTTTACCGAGTGGGCAATAGCGTTTACGTGGGTGTTTGAATCACCTTCGCAGATGACAAAATAACTACAGCCGGCGCTGTCAAATTTTGCCAGATCGACAACGACGATGCCTTTGCCTTTCCTCTCCTGGATACCTTCTACGATGGTACGGACTAAAATATTATCAATCATTTAGAATAAAGAGTATTTCTGTTTTATGTATGATTATGTTGGAATACAGCTTATTATCAGTGTTATGCGGGATAAGCGGGATCTTCCTAATAGTTTGCAAAGATAGTGTTAAATTGCAACATTACCCAACATGTCAGATCTATCGGAAAATTCTGTAACAGGAGGGAATATATTCAATTCTTTCAAAAAGTGTGCCATAAAACGTTAGTGGCTGACATAAAAAAAGTTGTTGAAAAGTTTTGTACTTGAAAAAATTAGCGTACTTTTGCAGTCCGAATTATTATCCCGTGAAGTGAAAAGTGTGCAAGACTGTTAAGCGAGTGAAATCAAACGGATTAGCCTACGTCTGAAAAGTAGCTTTTAATTGCTGCGCACGAAGTTATTATTCAAAAATTAATCATGCTCTTTCTCCATGTGGTGAATGGGGAGACGGCGTACAAATTATTCGTATGAATACTTTAAGTTATAAAACCATCTCTGCCAATAAGGCAACTGTTCAGAAAGAATGGGTGGTAGTGGATGCTACCGATTTGGTACTGGGACGTATGGGTTCGAAGGTTGCAAAACTTCTTCGTGGCAAATACAAACCCAGCTATACTCCGCACGTGGATTGCGGTGACAACGTGATTGTGATTAATGCCGAAAAGGTGCAATTGACGGGAAATAAATGGACGGACCGTGTTTACTTGCGCTATACCGGTTATCCCGGTGGTCAGCGTGAAATGACTCCTGCCAAATTGATGGCAAAAAGTCCGGACAAACTGATCCGTAAAGTGGTTAAAGGTATGCTTCCTAAAAACCGTCTCGGTGCTCAGTTGTTACGCAACTTGCATGTGTATGGTGGTGCAGAACATCCACACGAAGCACAACAACCCAAAGTTATTGATTTAAACTTACTTAAATAAGAGATATGGAAATAGTAAATGCCATAGGAAGAAGAAAAGCGGCTGTTGCCCGCGTTTTCGTTACCCCGGGAAAAGGTGAAATCACTATTAACAAGCGTGAGCTTGGCGTATATTTCCCTTCGAGCATTCTTCAATATGTTGTGAAACAGCCTTTAAATAAACTTGGCGTTGCCGAACAATACGATATCAAGGTAAATCTTGATGGCGGCGGCTTCAAAGGTCAGGCCGAAGCACTGCGTATGGCTATTGCCCGTGCAATGGTAAAGATTGATGCAGCTAACAAACCTGCTTTGAAAGCAGAAGGCTTCATGACTCGTGACCCACGCGAAGTGGAACGTAAGAAGCCGGGTCGTCCTAAAGCACGTAAGAGATTCCAGTTCAGTAAACGTTAATATTGCCAGTGGTTGGACATTTTTGTCCGACCGGCTTTTTCTGTTACTATCGAATCTATACGAAGTTTAGTATCTAAACCGGAAAGACTTTCCTTTCTGAAAATTGCAGGGAACTACTTGCCGGTTGAGTATCTACAGAATGTAAACTTATTAAAAACAACAAAATGCCAACAACAAAATTCGAAGACTTATTGGAAGCAGGTTGCCACTTTGGTCACCTCAAACGTAAATGGAATCCCGCTATGGCTCCCTACATTTTTATGGAGAGCAACGGAATTCACATCATTGACTTGCACAAAACAGCCGTTAAAATCGACGAAGCTGCTGCTGCCTTGAAACAAATTGCAAAATCAGGTCGTAAGATTCTGTTTGTTGCTACCAAAAAGCAAGCAAAAGAAGCAGTTGCTGAAGCTGCTCAGGCAATCAGTCAACCTTACGTTACAGAACGTTGGCCGGGTGGTATGTTGACCAACTTCCCGACAATCCGTAAGGCAATCAAGAAAATGAGTACGATTGATAAAATGGCTACCGATGGTACTTTCGATAACCTTTCGAAACGCGAAAAATTACAAATTACCCGTCAGCGTGCCAAGCTGGAAAAGAACCTCGGTAGTATTGCCGACCTCGTTCGTATGCCTTCCGCTCTGTTCGTTGTTGACGTGTTGAAAGAGCAAATCGCTGTTCGTGAAGCAAAACGTTTGGGTATTCCTGTTTTCGGTATTGTCGATACCAACTCAAATCCGGCTGACATTGATTTCGTAATTCCGGCTAACGATGATGCTACAAAATCGATTGATATCATTTTGAAAGCTATGGTTGCTGCAGTTCAGGAAGGTTTGCAGGAGTTGAAAGTTGAAAAGGTAGAAGCCGAAAGTGCAGAAGAACCTCAAACTCACGAAAAACGAGTTCGTGGCGCTAAGAAAGTACGTATTCACAAAGACGACGAAGTTGCTTTGAATGCCAAGGTAGCCGACAAATTTTTGAAACCTACGGAAGAATAACTCTTAGACTTAGTATAAAAAATGCGTTACTGACTTGGGATTTTCTTAGGTTCGTGGCGCATTTTTATTTATCCCGAAATACATAAATATAAATCACTTAAAATAAAAACAGTATGGCAGTAACAATGGCAGAAATTTCGAAATTGCGTACCATGACCGGCGCCGGTATGATGGACTGTAAAAACGCTTTGACTGAAGCTAACGGCGATTTCGATACAGCAGTTGAAATTATTCGTAAAAAAGGTCAGGCTGTCGCTGCAAAACGTAGCGATCGCGAAGCTTCTGAAGGTTGTGTTTTGGCAGGAACAAACGGTGGCTTTGCCGCTGCTTTGGCGTTGAAATGCGAAACCGACTTCGTTGCTAAAAATGCTGACTTCGTTGCTTTGACACAATCGATTCTTGATAAGGCGCTGGAAGCAAAACCTACAACTAAAGACGAATTGTTGGCGTTGGTTATGGATGGACGTTCTATCGCTGAGCACATTACCGAACGTACCGGTATCACGGGTGAAAAAACAGAATTGGATTATTACGAATTTGTAGAAGGTGGTACGGTAACAACTTACATCCATCCGGGTAACAAATTGGCGACTATCGTTGCCTTTGCTGAAAAAGATGCGGAATACGAAACCATGCACGGCGTAGCAATGCACATCGCAGCAATGTCGCCTGTGGCTATCGATGAATCTGCCGTGCCTCAAAAGGTAAAAGATAACGAGCTGGCTGTGGCTATCGAAAAAACCAAAACCGAACTTGTTGCAAAGGAAGTTGAATCTGCATTGAAAAAAGCTGGCCTCAACCCTGCTCATGTCGATAGCGAAGACCACATCGAATCGAATATGGCAAAAGGCTGGATCACCGCAGAGGATGCCGCAAAAGCACGCGAAATCAAGACTACGGTTGCCGCAGAAAAATCAGCGACCTTGCCTGAACAGAAAGTAAACAATATTGCTGCAGGCCGTATGGCTAAATTTTTCAAAGAATATACCCTTGTAGAACAAAAGTACGAAGGTGGTGGCGAAGAAGCCGGCAAAATAACCGTAAAAGAACTGCTTGCCAAAAAACATTTAACCTGCGTTGCATTCAAACGTGTAACGTTGAATCAGGAATAATTGTTTCTGCCAATTACATATAACGAACAGCCGGCCTTACTTAGACCGGCTGTTTTTTTGTAACTTTGTGGAAGTGATTTTGCAGCCCGAAAAATTGATGTTTGGCCTGTTAATTGGTAAATTGTAATCCCGATAGCTATCGGGAAAATCGTAAATAGAAATGGCTATTATAAAATCTGTCAGAGGATTTACTCCTAAAATAGGAAAAGATTGTTTTATTGCAGATAATGCAGTGATTGTAGGTGATGTGGTGATTGGCGACGGGTGCAGCATCTGGTTCGGCGCGGTGATTCGTGGCGATGTCAACTCCATCCGTATCGGAAATCATGTCAATATTCAGGATGGTGCGGTGCTACACACGTTGTACGAAAAATCGACCATCGAACTGGGTGATTATGTATCGGTAGGGCACAACGTTACCATCCACGGGGCAAAGGTGAAAGACTATGCGTTGGTAGGAATGGGGTCGACGGTACTCGATTATGCCGTGGTGGGCGAAGGTGCCATCGTAGCTGCAGGCGCTTTGGTGCTTAGTAAAACGGAGATTGAACCGAATACCATCTGGGCCGGTGTTCCTGCAAAGTTTGTAAAGCAGATGGAAGAGAAACAGTCGAAAGAGATCAATCAACGCATTGCGCACAACTACGAGATGTATGCCGGCTGGTACAAAGACGAAAATGACTAAGCAAGCATTATATTGGTGATCAATATATTGAATAGTAAAATCAGTACGCTGCTGTGAACAACTGCATTGGTACTGGAAACTCCCACTTCTAAAGCGCCTCCGAAGGAATAATACCCGTAAAAAGAAGAAACGGATGAAATGATAAAGGCGAAAAAGAGCGATTTCACGATGGAGTAGGTGACGTAAAACGGATTAAAGGCATACTGAATTCCGTAAACAAAGTCGGAAACTGTGATGATGCTGGAAAACATACCTACGCAATATCCACCGATGATACCCAGAACCATGCTGAAAATAACAAGGAACGGCATCATTACGACAAATGCCACAATCTTTGGAAGGATGAGATAATTGGCCGAATTGACTCCCATGATTTCCAGTGCATCAATTTGTTCGGTAATGCGCATGGTGCCAATTTCGGAAGCTATATTCGAGCCTACTTTTCCGGCAAGGATAAGGCATAAAATGGTTGATGAGAATTCCAGCAAAAGCGTATCGCGCGTAACTAATCCGGTTGAATATCTGGGTAGAAGGGGATTTGACGTATTGAGCTGGGTTTGAATGGTCATAATGGCACCGATAAAGATGGAGATGATTACCACAATGCCCAGCGAGCGCAGTCCAAGTTTTTCCATTTCCAACGGCAACTGACGGAAAAACATTCGCCAATTGTCGGGACGGGTAAAAACCTTGGACATCAAAAGACCGTACTTGCCGATTAGTTGAAATAGCTTCATTCAGACACTTTTTAGTGCTGCAAAGATAAAGAAAAAATCCGGTTTGCGGGGAGATTCGCTTTGCATCGCTACCTGCTGTAGTTGAAAATCGCTATCTTTGTAAGCTTCCTCGTTTCGTTTTGCAAAAACAATGATTGACCAGATTACCGTAGATAAAATTATCAATGCCGCCCAGATTGTGGAGGTGGTATCCGACTTCGTGACCTTACGCAAGCGTGGGGTCAACTACGTGGGTTTGTGTCCGTTTCACGACGAGCGAACGCCTTCGTTCAGCGTATCGCCGGCCAAGGGTATTTGCAAATGCTTCAGCTGTGGCAAAGGGGGTAACGCGGTCAACTTTGTGATGGAGCATGAGCAGCTGTCGTATTACGAAGCGCTCAAGTATCTGGCTCGCAAGTACCATATCGAGGTGATCGAAAAGGAGCTTACGCCCGAGGAGATTGCCCATAAAAACGACCGCGAGAGCATGTTGGCTCTCAATAAATATGCTCAGGCTTATTTCTCCAACATTCTGCATCACTCGTCTGAGGGTAAAAACGTCGGCATGAGTTATTTTCATGAACGTGGCTTCCGGGAAGATATCGTTAAGAAATTTCAGCTTGGCTACAGTCTCGACCAGCGCGATTCGTTCTCAGTGGAGGCGTTGAGCAAAGGGTATAAAAAAGAATTTCTGACCAAGACGGGCTTGTCCATCGAGCGCGACGACGGGAAGATCTACGACCGTTTCTGGGGACGTGTGATGTTTCCCGTGCATACCCTTTCGGGCAATGTGGTTGCCTTTGGCGGTCGGGTACTTAAAAAGGACGATAAAACGGCCAAGTATGTCAACTCGCCCGAGTCGGAGATTTATCACAAAAGTAACGAGCTCTACGGCATCTTCTTTGCCAAACAGTCGATCGTAAAGCACGACCGCTGTTTTTTAGTGGAGGGTTACACCGATGTAATATCGATGCACCAGTCGGGTGTGGAGAACGTGGTGGCATCGTCGGGAACCTCGTTGACGCAGGGTCAGATACGGTTGATTCACCGCTTCACCGAGAACGTGACGGTGATTTACGACGGTGACGCGGCCGGTATCAAAGCGTCGATACGAGGCATCGACATGTTGCTGGAAGAGGGTCTCAATATCAAGGTGGTGTTGTTACCTCCGGGCGAAGACCCCGACTCGTTTGCCAAAAGCCAGAATGCGTCCGATTTTATTGCCTACATCGATGCCCACCAAACCGACTTTATCCGCTTCAAAACCGGGCTGTTGCTGGAAGAGGCAGGAAAAGATCCTATCAAGCGGGCGGCTCTGATCGGCGATCTGGTACGCAGCATTGCCATTATTCCGAATAGCATTATCCGCTCGGTCTATGTGAAGGAGTGCAGCGTATTGCTCGATGTGGACGAAAAATTACTGTATGCCGAAATCGGGAAAACCCGTCAAACGAAACAGGAGCGAGAAGCCGCAAAGCCTATACCTGTAACTTCATTGTCTCCGACGCCGGAAGAGGCATCCATGGCGGGAATGCCGGGAGCAGCGTCGTCGGTAGCGGGATATGCTAATCAGGACGAAGAGCGTAATATCATACGGTATCTGGTACGATACGGCGAACAAGTGCTCTATTATGTGAAACCGGACGAACAGAGCGAGGAGGTACCGGTTACCGTCGGACAGTATATTATGGATGAGCTTGCCCGTGATAATCTGGTGTTGGAACATCCGCTCTATGCAAAAATATTGGAGCTTTTCCGGGAGAATGCTTCTAATGAGGGGTTTGTATCCGAACATTTTTTCGGGCAACATCCCGATCCGCAGGTGAGTTGTCTGGCGACTGACTTGTTGACCGACAGGTATGTGTTGAGCAAAATATACAGCAAGATGTCGAAAGTGGAGGAGGAGTCGGATCGTTTGATAGAATTGGTGCCGCGTGTGATCTTCGAATACAAAAACAAGCTGTTACTTGCCACCATCAAGGATAAGATGGTAGAAATGAAAAAGGCAAATGAGCAAAACAATATTGAACGGCAGGAAGAGCTGATGCAGGAGATAGGCAATCTGAATGTGATAAAATCGCAATTAGCGAAAACGCTCGGCGAGAGAATAATATTGAAATTATGAGAATGCTTGAGGGCTAAACATTCGACGTTGAACATTAAACAATGAACATAACGGTGGAAGGATTGGTAATTAAAAGTACCGGCAGTTCGTATTGGGTGCTCCCCGACGACAGCCCTGATGTGTTGGAATGTAAAATAAAAGGGACATTCCGCATGCAGGGTATTCGCACTACCAATCCGGTGGTAGTTGGTGATCGGGTAGGGGTAGAGGTCAACGAAGGGCAACTCTCGCTTATCACCACTATTTGCGACCGGCGTAATGTCATCATCCGCCGGGCATCCAACCTCTCCAAACAGGGGCATATTCTGGCGGCTAATATCGACCTGGCGGCATTAGTCGTTACGGTGAAGCACCCGGAGACTTCGACGGTGTTTATAGACCGTTTCCTGGCCTCTGCCGAATCGTATGGCGTACCCTCTGTGTTGGTATTCAATAAAACCGACCTCTATTCCGAGGAGGATAACCGCTATCTGGATGCTCTGATCATGCTGTATGAGAGCCTTCATTATACCTGTTTTAAGATTTCTGCGTTGACACAACAAGGCATCGAAGAGCTGCGAAAAGAGCTTGAGGGTAAAATAACGTTGCTTTCGGGAAATTCAGGAGTAGGGAAGTCGACGTTGCTGAATGCGTTATTGCCCGATGCGGCGGTGAAAACAGGTAGCATCTCCGAGTATCACGACAAAGGAATGCATACCACCACCTTTTCCGAGATGCTTCCGTTGCCTCAGGGAGGATTTATTATCGACACGCCGGGTATCAAAGGGTTCGGACTGCTGGAGGTTACTCCCGAAGAGGCCGGCCACTACTTCCGCGAAATTTTTGAGACATCGCAACAGTGCAAATTCTACAACTGTACCCATACGCATGAGCCCGGCTGTGCCGTTATCGCAGCGGTGGAATCACTCACCATCAACCCCTCGCGCTACCACAGTTACCTGAGTATTGTCGAAGATAGCGTACCGGGAAAGTACCGGTAACCGGATACTCTCCAAGGCGTTTGAATTGTTCCTGTTAATGTGCTTCGAGCCAGTTTTTTCCCACACCGACGTCTACTTTCAGTGGAACGGATAGCGACAGGGCGCCTTCCATCTCGCGGGTGACGATGCTTTTTACAATGTACAATTCATCGGGTACCACGTTGAAGTTCAATTCGTCATGTACCTGTAAAATCATTTTTGAACGCAGCTGCTCTTCGTGGAAACGGCGGCTGATGTTGACCATTGCAATTTTGATAATGTCGGCTGCGGTGCCCTGAATGGGCGCATTTACGGCATTTCGTTCGGCAAAACCACGTACGTTGGCATTGTGCGAATTAATATCCGGCAGGTAGCGTTTGCGGTGCAACAGGGTTTCAACCCAGCCGTTCGACTTGGCAATTTCAATACACCTGTCCATGTAGATTTTTACCTGCGGGTAGGTGACAAAATAGCCCTCGATCAACTCTTTGGCCTCACTTCGCGGAATGCCCAGCCGGTCGGAAAGGCCGAACACGGAGATGCCGTAAATGATGCCGAAGTTGGCGGTTTTTGCCTTCCGCCGCATATCGGAGGTTACCTCTTCGATGGGGAGGTGGTAAATTTTTGCAGCCGTGGCTGCGTGAATGTCGTGACCCGATTTGAAGGCATCGATCATGTTGCCATCCTGACTGAGATGCGCCATGATGCGCAGTTCGATTTGAGAGTAGTCGGCCGATAAAAAATGGCAGTCGGGTTCGGCGATAAATGCTTTACGAATCTCCTTGCCCTGTTCGTCACGGATGGGAATGTTTTGCAAGTTCGGATTGCTTGAGCTGAGACGACCGGTGGCAGCTACCGCTTGGTTGAACGAGGTGTGCACCTTACCGGTTTTGGAGTTGATCAGCGCCGGTAACGCGTCGATATAGGTACTCAGCAGTTTCTTCAACCCACGGTATTCGAGAATCTTTTCTACAACCGGATGCTTTCCCCGTAACGCTTCCAGAATCTCTTCGTTGGTAGAGTATTGCCCGGTCTTGGTTTTCTTTGCCTTTTCCATGATTTTCAGCCGGTCGAACAACATCTCTCCCACCTGTTTGGCGGAGCTGATGTTGAACTCCATTCCAACCATGGAGTGCACCTCTTTCTCGATATTCAGCATGTCGTTCGTCAAAATCTCGGACGACTGTTTCAGCGCAACTCCATCAATCAGTACACCGTTCTGCTCCATTTCGGTCAATACCCGCATCAGGGGCATCTCGATGTCGAAAAGTAACGATTCCAGTCCGGCTTCTTTTATTTTGGGCTCCAGTTGTTGTTTCAACCGGAAGGTGATGTCGGCATCTTCAGCGGCATAGTCGGTAATTTTTTCGAGAGGAACCTGCCGCATGGTGAGCTGATTCTTCCCTTTCGATCCTATCAGTTCGTCGATATGAATGGTTTTGTACGCCAGCATAATCTCCGCCAGATAATCCATGTTGTGGCGCAATTCGGGCTGTAACAGGTAGTGGGCAATCATCGTGTCGAAGAGTCGCCCATTGATCTCTACTCCGTAGTTGGCCAGCACCAGCAGGTCGAACTTCATGTTCTGGCCTATCTTTTCAATCTCTCCGGCAGCAAAGAACGGCTTGAATTCGTCTACAATCTGCTGTGCCTCTTGCTGATCGGCCGGTACGGGAACGTACCAGGCTTCTCCCTCTTGCCAGGCGAAAGACATACCGACCAGTTTGGTGGTGAACACATCGAGCGAGTCGGTCTCGGTATCGAAGCAGACGGAACTTTGTTGCAACAGGCTATTTACCAGCTTGGCTCGCTCTTCGGCTGTAGCTGCAGCATGGTATGTGTGCGGAGTGGTGGCGATGGTTGCCAGATGACTGTAGGCCGACGCGGTTACTTCGAGTTCGTGTGTTTCGGGATTTACGTCGCCGAAGAGAGAGGTCTGTTGAGCGGCCTCTTTGGTTGCCGGTTTATTCGCCTGAGCTGGCGATAAGCTTTTCCGGGTGAGCAGTGTTCTGAATTCCAGTTCGGCAAAGAGGGCTGACAATTTCTCTTCGTCAGGTTCCTCCAGCACCAGCGACTCTTCGTTCAGGTCGATGGGCACGTCAATTCTGATGGTTGCCAGAAAGCGCGAGAACTCTATCTGCTCTTTGTTGTTCTCGATCTTATCTTTGAGCGCTCCTTTTAGTTTACCGGTGTTTTGCAGCAGGTTTTCGATGCTTCCGAACTCTTTCAGTAGCTTGACGGCTGTTTTTTCACCTACCCCCGGGCAGCCGGGAATATTGTCCGACGCATCGCCCATCAGTCCGAGCAGGTCGATGACCTGTTCGTGGCTGTCGAGGTCGAACTTGGCTTTTACCTCTTCCGGTCCCATTATCTCGAATCCACCCGAATGCTTGGGTCGGTACATGAAAATATGATCCGATACCAGCTGACCGTAATCCTTATCGGGAGTCATCATGTAGACATCATAGCCCACAGCAGCCGCCTTTTTTGCCAGCGTTCCAATCACATCGTCGGCCTCGAAGCCGGCCACCTGCAAGACCGGAATGCGGTAGGCCTCCACCACCTCTTTGATGATGGGAACCGCTTTGCGGATATCTTCCGGTGTCTCTTCGCGTTGCGCTTTATAATGCTCGTAGGCTTCGTGGCGGAAGGTAGGACCGGAAGGATCGAACACAACGGCAATGTGCGTCGGTGTCTCCTTTTTCAAAATCTCCTCGAGTGTATTTACAAAGCCCAGAATAGCCGAGGTATTCAGTCCCTTGGAATTGAATCTCGGGTTTTTGATAAAGGCATAATAGGCTCTGTATATCAATGCGTAGGCATCGAGCAGAAACAGTCGCTTAGAGGTATCGTTTGAAGGGAGGTTGTTTTCCATGTCCGGAATATATTGTTATTTACGATTTATTCATTTACGATGTACGATTGGAATCTGAATCTGTTCTTTACCACAAAGAACGCAAAGTGCATCGCAAAGAAAAACACTAGGCTTGCTTTGTGGTTCTTCAGATTTTATTTTCAAATTCTCAAATTTCCAAATTTTCAAATCGGGTTACGGTTTATAGCTCGACTGCTCCATTATTTGCTGGTAGTTGTTGTTGGCCATCAATTCGGGCAGCGTAACTTTCGGGTGATGCTCCATGTATTGTTTGATGATTTGCCAGCCAATCCAGATTCCTACCCGTCCCGGTGACTCCCGCGAAACGGCAGAGGTGAAAGGCGCATCGTTGAAATAGGTGGTCGACAGCATCGGATCATTGCTGAACAATTGTCGTTTATCCATAATGTTGAGCCACATCGATTTTTCATTCTCTTTGCACCATTCCATCTGCGTTTTGGTGTATCCCATCAGCACCTCCGGTTGCTCGTCGGGCATCAATACCGACAACAGGAACATGACTTTTCCTCTGAAAAGCATGTTGTCGAGAAATTTATCGGTATATGGCTGAGCAAACTCTGTCATCAAAAAGGCAGTGACAAAGTCGGGTGCTACCTTTTCGCGACGCATGTTGTAAAGCAAGTAGTCGTACACTCCGGCTTTCTTGTAACCGTAGTATTTTGCACCCAAATAGTTATCTACGCTGAGTGAAATGATGTTTTCGTCGACCACCAGCGATTGATTGAACATGGAGACATGCAGGTAGAGCTGCGGAATTTTTTTCTCCGGGAAGAAATAGTGAATCCGTTTGAACGCATCGGTTACCTTCTTTTGAATATCGGAAATGTCGGCATACTGCCGGAGCGATTCGCGAAAGACACTTCTTACCGTGGTGTCTTTCAGAAACAGAGTTGCCATTTGCATCAGCTGTCCGTTATTGTCGCTATTGAGTTGCATTATTTTATTGAAATAGAGGTTGATATAAGCCGATCCGTATTTTAGGTTCAGACCATTCAGACCCTCTGCAACATGCTTCGGATCGACCGCATTGAGGTCTTTGTCGAAACGATGGATCGGAACATTGAGCGATATTTTATCCACGTCGACGTCGAAACGTCCGTGATGCTTACATCCGGGAAGAAGTAGCGTTGCAAGGAAAATAAAAACCAGATGTTTATAATGAGTCATGATTCAATATGTTGTGAGTATGTTTTGGTAAAAGTTAGGGGAGCCCTACTTCGGAAATAACCGGATAGTGGTCGGAATATTTTACATGGGCAGCTCTCGACGATATGGGGTGAAATGAGGGATCGACCATAATGTAGTCGATGCGGAACGGAAATAGTTTGTGGCTATAAGTGTTGCCATATCCGGTTCCTACCGTGGCGTAGGTGTCTAACAAATCTTGCTTGATGGTAGTATAGGTATACGAAACCGGCACATCGTTGAAATCACCGCAAATAATGATGGGGTAGGGCGATTCGTCAATGGTTTTTGCAACAATGTCGGCTTGCTTTGCTCGTACGTTATAGGCCTCATTCATTTTCGACGAAAATTTTAGGATAACGTCACGAAACAGATGGGAGTTGAAATCACCCACAAGATCTTCGTAGTGTCTTCTCTCATCGGCCGTAAATTTGTAGGACTGCATGTGATGGTTGAATACCCGTATCGTTTTCGAATTTACTTCAATATCGGCGTATATCGTCATGTAATATCCCTTCGAGAATTGACACATGCCCTTATAGTCGATCGGATATTTTGAGAAAATAGCCAGTCCTTCACTGAATACATCTTCCGAAACAGAATAATGGATAAAGTGGTATGGATATTTTTTTAGTCGTTTCAACACATTTTTTTCGGTTGTTTGTCCCGATTTGTTGTAAACATAGAATTCCTGAAAGCAAACGACATCCGGATTTTTCCGGTTAACGAATGCCAGTAGGCTGTCCATCGTACTCTTTCGTGACGGAGAAAACTGGCTGAAGGCATCTATGTTGTAGGTCATTATTTTCAGGCGGTTCGTCACATCGGTTGTCGTCCGCTTGATAAGGTGAATCGGGAATGTGTTGCAGATATTGTTAATGCAAAGAAAGCAGGTAACTAGAGAGATGAAAAGCGTTTTCCATTTGCGAAAAATGAGCCAGAACAGGATGAATGCAAAGTTAATAGCGAGGATAAAAGGGAAAAAGAGGCCAAAATAAGCGAATATAAGCCAGTGAGCCGGACTGACAAGTGTGGTCAGTTTGCCCAGAAGCATTGCTACAGCGGCTATGATATTGAGCGTGATAAGTAGTATTTTAATGCTTTGTCTCATGAAATTGACAATTTTTCAACCGTCGAATCATTGAATGGAGAAATCGTTGACCCTTATAAAGGACAATTAACAGTCAGCCTCAGTTGTAGCAAATCTTTCCATCGTTATTTGCTGTTCCGGTCAAACAGAGTTTTTCTTTCCTCGTTCGATAAACTGCCGTATCCCGATCGTTTTATTTTTTCGAGAATGCGGTTGAGTTCTTCTTCGTTGTTTCGTTGTTCGTGACGGTAATCACGGTCAGATTTCGGTCGTGCCTGAGTTACCTTAAATTTGCGGGGTTTTCTTTCGAAAAGGACGATGGCTTTGTCAATCGCGAGATTAAAGCGTTTGGTAATGTCTTTGCCTGTTTTCATCCGTTTGGCAAACCAAAATCCCAACAAGGCACCACCAACATGAGCCAGTTCTCCGCCTGCATTTTCTCCTGTAACACTCAGAAGGCTAATTAAAAAAGTGATGGTGGCAACATACTTCAGTTTTATCCTTCCCAATAGAAACAAAGATACGTCGTAATTGGGAGAATAAGTAGCTACGGCAACAATAATTCCCATGATGGAGGCTGAGGCACCCAATAATAAGGTATGCTCTTTGACGGGAGCAAAGTAGGGGAAAATATTGAATGAAGCGATGTATACAACAGCTCCGGCAACGCCTCCGAAGAGGTAGACTCCCAATAGCTGTTTCGGCGAAAAGCAGAGCAGAAACAACTGTCCGAATCCGAAGAGACAGAGCATGTTGAAAAGAATATGCAATACATCGGTGTGCAGGAACATGTAGGTGAGGATTGTCCAGGGTCTTACTACCAATGTACTCAGTCCAGATGGCAGTTCGAGGTATGATAACCATACGGACGATTCAATGGCACACAGTCTCAGAATGATAACGGCAAGTTGTACAATAACAAAGGTTACAATGTTGATATACAACAGTTTTTTAAGCATAGTTGCCTGTTGGAACGAGCGGTTAAAATCGTTTATCAGAGACATAATTAGAATAAATTATTTCCGTTGCGGGCACTTCGTTTCCATATCAATATCAGAATTAATCCGAACAAAGCGCCACCGAGGTGGGCAAAGTGAGCTACGTTGTCGCCCGAGAAACTGGCAACTCCCAAGAAAAGCTCAATCAGGGCATAGACCGGAATCATGTATTTGGCTTTAATCGGGATAGGCAGGAATAGAAGAAACAGTCGTGCATCGGGAAACACCATGGCGAAGGCCAGTAATATACCGAAAATCGCTCCCGAAGCTCCCACCGTCAAAGGTTCTCCGCCTACAAAATTGACGTTGGTTATTGCACTGCCAATTTCGGGGTAGATGCTCAGGCTCCACATCACCTCCTGAGTAATGGCCGCGCCGATGCCGGTAAATAGATAAAAAAATAAAAACCGTTTGCTTCCCCATACCTGTTCCAGTACCGGACCGAACATGAACAACCCAAACATATTGAAAAAAATATGGTTGAACGAGGCATGTTGGAACATGTATGTCAGTAGCTGGTAGGCATGAAAATCTTTTGATTGCCAGTAGTGAAGACCTAGCATAGAGTTCAAATCAATGCTCGCAGCACCCGGAAGTACGACACTTGCAAGCCAAAATAAGAAATTTATGACCAGTAAATTTAAAATTACCGGTGGAAATGAAGACAAAAAAGAAGGTTTGTAGTCGGTCATAATACGAAATTTGAAGCAAAAATAGAGAAAAAAAGAGCTCTTTTTATGCTGTTGAACATGTTTTTTGAGTAAACTCAGTCTTTTTTTGTAAAAAAAAGGTTCTCTGGTTGTTTTGTTAAGGGAATGTTTTATCTTTGCAAACAATATTTGGGATTTGCCCCGCTGTTTTTCTAACCATTTAAAATTAAGAGTATGAATAAAGGTGAATTAGTTAATGCTATTGCTGCTGAGGCAAGCTTGACAAAAGCCGATGCAAAAAAGGCTTTGGATGCAACTGTTGGTGCTATTACTACAGCTTTGAAAGGTGGAGATAAAGTAAGCTTGGTAGGTTTTGGAACATTTTCTATTGTAAAGAAAGAAGCTCGTAAGGGTATTAATCCTGCTACAAAACAACCTATCGACATTGCTGCTAAAAAAGTTGCAAAATTCAAAGCCGGCGCTGAATTGGCTGAAGCAGTTCAATAGTCGTTACTACAAACTTAAAAATGGAGGCTGCCCGTGTGGACAGCCTTTCTTTTTTCAAGACGTTTGCTTGTGTAAGACAATTTGTCACATTTGTTAATGAAAGAACGCATCGAGCTTCTTAACCGAATCGCTCATGCAGAATACGATTACGTGATCGTTCGGCTGAATAACAGTATTCCCGTTTACGGTAATTCCTTTTCCGTTGCGGATTAATCCCCCGATATTTACATTATTTGGAAGCTGCAGATCCCTCACGCTATCCAATGTTACTCTCGATCCCTCTTTGACCACAAATTCCATTACCACCGCTTCCACGTTGGTCAAACATTTCACATTCGAAATGTTGGCATTCAGCGTCAATTGGTAGAGATGGCTTGCCGTCAGTAGTTTTTTATTCAGAATAGCCCCGATATCAAGATTTTCGGACATCGGGATGTATTCGATATTTTCAATCTCGGCGATTGTCTTTTTGATGCCGAAACGTTTTGCCACCGAGCAGGCCAAAATGTTGGTTTCCGAATTATCGGTCAGGGCAACAAAGGCGTCCATATCTTCAATATCTTCTTCTTTCAGCAGCTCTACATCGCGGCCGTCGCCATTGATTACCAATATATTGTTTAGTTTTTCACCCAATAAATGGCTTTTTTCTTTGTCGATTTCAATCAACTTCACACGCATGTGGTCGGGTAGTTGAGCTGCTGTACACTCGGCAATGCGACTACCTCCCATAATCATAATGTTCTGCACTTCGTATTCCACTTTCCCGGCTTGTTGGCGTACAAAATCCAGGTCTTCGGGAGCCGTAATAAAATAGACTAGGTCGTTGGGTAAAATCTGATCGCTCCCTTTCGGAATGATGGTTTGGTCGGGACGTTTGATAGCTACGATACGATAGTGTGCATGGTCGAAATAGCCGGACGAGAATTTTTTATTGACAATCTCGGCATTGGAACGCACTTTGATGCCTACCAGCAACATAGCTCCGTCCTCAAAGGCCATGTATTCGCGTTGCCAGGTGGCTTTCAGGGCATTAATTATTTCCGTGCCTGCCAAATGCTCGGGATATACCATTGAGTTGATTCCCAGTTGTTGAAAAAAATCCTTATTCTCGGGCTGAAGATATTCGCTATTATCAATGCGCGATAGAGTTTTTTTAGCTCCTAGTTTGGAGGCCAGTACGCAGGCAGTGATATTTTCCGTTTCGGAAGGGGTAACAGCCACAAAAAGGTCGGCACTCTCCACTCCGCTCTCTCTCAGGCTGGCAATTGAAATGGCCTGACCGGCTACAGTTTTAATATTCAGCGTGGTTTTAAGCTGTTTCAGTTTTGCTTCATTGGCATCCAGCATCGTGATGTCCTGACTCTCTTGCGAGAGAATCTTGGAGAGATGGGAGCCGGTTTCGCCTGCTCCAGCAATTACTATCTTCATAGCGATTTGGTTTGAATGTCGGAGCTTACGTCTTTTTGCATCTGTTTCTGCACGAAACAGCAATACATCGGGCGTTCTGCCGAAACACGAATTAATTTTGGTTAGATTTTCGTAGCAAAGTTACTCATTTTCCCGGCTGGATGCAAAACCGATGAGTGATGGAAAAATAAAATCGGCAAGAGAAACATCATCAGGTGCCTCTTTTTTTATTAGAACGGTGGCCATGCCAAGTGCTTTGCCGAACAGAATATCGCTACGATTATCTCCGGCCATAATGCTTTGCTCGAAATTTATTTCAGGGAAGTCTTTTTTTGCCTGTAATGCCATTCCTCCGTTCGGTTTACGGCAAGGATCGTTGTCGTGGAGCGCTGTGCAATAATAGATTGCATCGATGCGTCCTCCTGCTTTTCGGATGCGCTCCAGCATAAAGGCATGAATCTTCTGCAGATCATTCTCGTTCATCTTTCCCTTGCCGATACCCCGTTGGTTGGTGACGACAATAATTTTATCGAATTGGCGAGCGAGGATGGCAAGGGCTTCCGGCACCTGGGGTAGAAACTCAAATTCGTCAACCGATTTTACATAATCGTCGGGACGATGGACGTTGATTACGCCATCCCTGTCGAGAAAGAGATATCGTTTGTTTTTTAGTGAATCGGTTCTATTTCCCATTGCGCTTTCTCGTAATCGGAAGGAATACCTATATCGATGAAATAAGCATCTTCGATATGGCCTCCCACATTTTTTTTATCAACCTCTACCGATAGAAAATCCTGCTCCATCGAAAATTTTGCCGGCATTGTTTGCAAGGCCTCTTTGTTCAGAATAAAGACACCTCCATTGATTAATCCGTTTTTGCAATACTGTTTCTCGCGGAAAGCCGTAATGTATTTTCCATCAAAGTCGACCGTGCCGTAACGATCGAAATCCTGCATCGGTTTGAGTCCGAGCGTTACGCTGCAACCGTTTTTCCGATGTGATTTGAGCAGATCCGGAACATTGATCGAAAACAGTGTGTCGCCGTTTACCACCAATACGTTGTCATCGGTTACTTTCTGCAAGGCAAATTTAATTCCACCTCCGGTTCCGAGCGGTTCATGCTCGATAACCACCTCCGTCGGAACGGGAGATGAATAGTGCCGCAACCACTCTTCCACCAGCTCATGTTTATAACCCAATGACAGAATAATGCGCGTAATACCCTCCCGATGCAAATAGTGAAACAGGTAAGCCAGAAAGGGTAATTCCCGTATCGGAGCCAAACATTTGGGGCGATCGTTAACAACACTTTGCAATCGTGTGCCGAATCCGCCGGCCAGTACAATACATTCCATAAATCAAGTAGTTCGTAGTCAGTAACCAAATGAGCTGTTTAGCCGAATAAGTTCTCCTCCACCAGTTGGCAAATAATGTGCCCTACCGTGATATGAGCCTCCTGGATGCGTGGCGTGTCGTTGCTGGGGACCCCGATCCAAAAGTCGGAAAGCGGCTTCATGGCTCCGCCTTTATCCCCCGTAAATCCTACCGTGATGACCTTTCGGTCGCGACAAACCTGGAAGGCACGAACAATATTTTCGGAATTACCCGAAGTGGATATTCCAACCAGGACGTCTCCGGCAGCAAACGTACCGGCTAAACGGGCATACACCTGTTCATAACCATAGTCATTGCCAACCGCCGTGAGGTAGGAACTGTTAGTGTGGAGAGCTTCGGAAGGTAACACCGGGCGATCTTTGTAGAACCGGCCGGAAAATTCGGCAGCTAAATGTTGTGCATCGGCAGCGCTTCCTCCGTTGCCACAGAAGTAAACACGATTGCCGTTTTTAAATGCCGTAGTTATGGCATTAGCAACGGATTCGATCAATTCGACCATTGCTGTGTCTTTTGCAATGACCAGCTTTACATCAGCCGAATTTTGGAGTATCGTTTGTATTTTAGATGTCATTTTTGAAAATTATGAATGATAAAAGATCGATTATTTAAATGCTTTATAAGTTGATAACTTATAATTCATAACTAATAATTCGTTTAGATGCTCCAGGTATAGAGACCATCTTCAACAAAATTGTACCGGACGATATGACCCTCGAACTTATTAAGTAATTTTTCTACCTGATATTTTGCATTATCGGGGCAATAGAACATCATAAATCCCCCGCCTCCGGCACCCGAAATTTTACCTCCCAGGGCACCTTCTTTTTTTGCTTCCGTGTAAAGTTCTTCTATCATCGGAGTACTGATGCCATGCGCCATTTGCCGTTTATAGGCAAAGCCTTCGTCCAGAATATGTCCGATATTGTGTATTTTGCCCGTCAACAGTGCATTTTTCATATCGAGCGCCTGCTGTTTCAGCTTATGCATTGCTTCCAGCGAATTCTTATTATTGCTTTTTACATTGCGCTGTTGTTCTTCGATAATAGTAGACGAATAACGACTTTGTGCCGTATAGTAGAGAAGCAGGTTGTGTTCCAGTTCATGCAGGTATTTATGTCCGATGCGTAACGGATTGACAATCACCTGATCGTCGGCGAAGAATTCCATATAATTTACCCCACCGAATGTTGCAGCATACTGATCTTGTTTTCCCCCGGCCATGCCCAGATCGACACGTTCGATATCGTAAGCATAACGGGCAATTTCGTAACTACCTAACGGAAGTTTGAGCCATTCGACAAAAGCACCCAGAATGGCAACTGCCAGTGTGGAAGAGGTTCCCAATCCGGAGCCTGCCGGAGCATCGACAAAGGTGCTGAGCCGGAAGCCATGCGGATGAGGCATAAAGTCTTTGCGTATGCGACGGTATATTCCTTTGTGTAAAGGAAGCATGTTGTCAATCAGAACCTCATCTTCCAGATTGAATTCCACAAGCTCGTTTCTGTCGAGAGCCTGCAAAATGATTTTCGGTTGTTTAAGCGGCTCTATCGTGGCATGAGCATATAACGAAATGGTGGCATTAAGGATGGCACCTCCGTACAGATCGGAATAGGGACTTACGTCGGTACCTCCTCCGGCCAGTCCGAGGCGCAGAGGTGCTTTTGAACGATGAATCATTTATAAAAGGTGGTCAATGGTTAAGTGGTAAACGGTTAATGGTTAATGGTCAGTGAGAAATCAGAAATAAGAAAACAGGGATAAAGAGCCGGAAATTAGCGATACACGAAGGAACTATCTCTGTAAGTTATCATGTCTTGTCCCGCATTTCACCTGTCAATCATTTATACAAACAGTTATCTGAGTCTTCCAATGGGGCTGATAAATCAATGACAATTAGCCGTTACAAAAATAGAAAAATTCCGTCACTTGCGGGAAGATCTTTGAGTCTTTTAATATTTGAAGAGCAAACCCCGTTTACGGAGCGTAATCATGCACCCGGTAGAGTTGCCGTAGAGTTTTCCGAAATCGGCTGCCAACGACACTGTGGCTTCCAATCCCTGAAGACGGGGGAACAATTTGTGTACCTCCAGCAGGAACGAGCTGTTTTTAATAACAGAAGACAACGGTGCAGAATAGGATCCACAGTTTTTACTGAAGGAGGCTAATAATTTGTAGTTATATCCGCCAATATCGCCCTCCGCCCCGAAGTGATGCACCGCTACGCGATTATTCAACGTATAGATGGTTCCGTCACTATTATATAGAGGGGAAGATATAAAAGGGCTTGCAATGGAACGATAATAGTAGTTCCATCCTTCCTGATAAACGCCATTCATATAATAACCATTATTTCCTCCATAGACAAGACCGTCCCTGTCATGCATCGGTCCCGACTGGTCGATGGTACGGAAATATTCATAAAGAATACCTTTAACGATCGGGAAGCGTTTATTACGGAGCACGACACCCCATAAGCCATCGGAAGCGTTGGGGGTAAACCCGATAAACCGGATAGGACCCGTTTCCTGAAGGTTCTGCCAGTAGGCGCTTAGCGAAAAGCCTCTCCAAGAACCTTCCAGTTTAATATTTTGCGAAATAATATGGTTCCCCAGAGCATTCATGCGGTCGGTCTGTAACGCATTGCTTCCGCCATCCTTTCCTTCTACAATCCGTATAAAATCGTTCCATCCATCGGGTTGTTGCCCCTCAATAGAATTGTGGCCTCCCCATTGTGCCACATGGTCGGCTCCATAACTGAGATGTACCGGCAGCCGCCCTCCTATCCGCAAATAGGCATACAAATGATGCAAATATACATTTTGCATATAGACATTATCGGTAAACCAGCCGTGCGACATGGCTCCTTTCACTTCCAGATAACCGTGAGTAAAGGGCACCGGGGTAAAATGTTCGATTCCTGCGGTAATCTTGGGCATCGGTCGGCTATTGTGCGAAAAAAGCATTCCGCCCCCCGAGAGCGTGGAATCCTGACAGCCCAGGTGCTCTTCACGAGCACCGACAATCAGATCAAATACCGATAACTTTCCCTGAATATACAGTTCGTGAAAATAAACATTGGTCTCTTTGGATCCGGTTTGCAAGAGCAAAGTAGCCTTAAACCCATATTTGAAAAGAGAGTGCATCTCGTCTGCATTTTTTGAAATGCCAGCCATCAATGTCGTACTGTTTGGCGAAGAGAGAAGGGTCCCATAACGATTGCTCTGTTGCCAAAAGGGAGCATATTTACCACTGGAGATAGCTCCAGCCCAGGAGACATCGTAGCGGATGGTGTCTTTTTGAGCCATTGCTGTAGTGGAGGCGAAAAGGCTTTCTATCAGCAGGGTTCCGAATACTATCAGTTTTATTTGTTTACTCATACTTCGTAATCCGTTTTGATGTATCAACAGGTACCGTTCCTGCGGAACTTTTAGCTTGGTTTATTCTCATATTCTATAAACAGGTCATGCCTATGGTATTTTTGTCCTATATTCTGACAGTTAATACGATGAATTATCAAACCCTTCGTCCTACGGACACTTCCCTATCAAAAGGGAAGACTTAATCTGCCATTTTAGCTGTAAACCTATTTCAGGACTATATACAAAACTTCACTTTCAATGGTGTCCCCTTTTGAAAAAGGAGACGAGTGCAACGGAGGAGTTAGATAAAATTAAAGTATTGCAATATGGTAGAAAATTTAGATGACTTTACTAAGTACGCCCTTACGGATGCACGCACCAGAAATTATTGACCAGACCGGTATCGTTTTCTCCAAATCCGATATACCCCTTTCCGTTGATGGTGAATACCACCGCATTTTCACGGCCCTCAGCCAGATTACCCCGGGAGATCCATTTGTTTGTTTGCGGATCGTATTCCAACAGGTCGGAACGCAGGTATTGATTGGGATATGTATTCCCTCTAAAATAACGCCCGGTAGCAACGATATACCGATTATTAAGCGTAAAGGCCACCGCATTTTCACGCCCATGACCGGGTAACGACTGCTTCTGTGCCCATTTTCCGGTAGACGGAGTATATTCCCACCAGTCGTTGTAGCTGAACATCTGAAACCCGGTGCCGAAATAGCAGTGATCGTCGCCGGCACAACCGACAGGAGCTAACCGTTGATTACCGGGAAAGAGCGGCATTCGTGTCCATGTATTTTCGGTAGGAGTGTATTTCCAAATATAGGGTGAGGTACTGGGAATGGTAGCGCCGGGTGCCCATCCGAATCCCGAACCTACATAGAGGGCATGATCGTAAACAAAAGCCGCACAAGCACTGGTAAAACGAGTCGGAAAATCGGCACGCCGAGTCCATTGGTCCTGTCCGGCGTCGTACATCCAGAAATCCTTCAGATAAGCGGTCGTATCAACATACCCGTTTGCGTTGGGAGAGTACCCCAAACCGGCATAAGCAATTCCGTCGACAGTTGCTGCCACTGCCTTAACTCGCACTTTGCCGGGAAAATCTGCTTTCTGCGTCCAGGTATCCGAACCGGGAGAGTATTGCCAGCAGTCGTTCAGGTAGGTGCCGTTACTGTTGCGACCCAGTGCTACGTATCCCTTGTCGCCGATAGCGAATGCCACGGCAGAGGCTCGTCCTCCATCGGGAATAACGGCACACTGTTCCACTACAAAAGGAGTGCCTTCCAGCAAATCATCATTACTACAACCGATAAGTAGCAGAACAACGATGGGCAGTATTATAGGTAAATAGCAATATTTCATATTAGAATTTTAGAGACAAGAGAACAGAAATTAGAAACTAGGGATCAGGAACTAGAGACTAGGAATCAGAGACAAGAAACCAGGAGTCTAATCGATGGCATCTAGCATCTGGTATCTGGTACTCTAATCCCTGCCTTCTCATTTCTAGTCTCTGGTTTCAAGTTCCTTCGTCAGGCTAAGCTTGAAAAGCGAGAAGAAATAGGCGAGTGCCAACCATACGATTGCCAACGCCCCTCCTGCAAATCCTCCGATCAGAATACCCTTGGCTTTTCCCAGTCGTTGTTTTTCGAGCGGGTAGGTAGGAGCATCGATGACCTGTACCAAAGGAGTCTCCTGGTTAAGAGTCATCTTCATCACCTCCAGATTTTTTGCCATCTCTCCGTAAGTGGCTCCGGCTATCTGCATATTACTCTGTGACCGAACCACTCCCACGCTGGCCACCTGGCGCACGGCATTGGGTACGGCATCGGCCTGCGATGCACGAGCCGAAACAGCTCCGTTGAAGATCGCCTTTACAGAATCGGCCTGATGGCGTAGCTTCAGATAATTCTCGCGGGTTGTTTTGGTCTTGGTGGCAACGTAAAAGTCGGTGGTTTCCCGTATCAGATTCTCCACAAAGAGTTTGGAGAGGGTTTCGTTCTCCGAAACAAAAGTGACATCGCCGATGCTTAGCTTCTTGCTGCGTTGACCCACCGTTAGCATCGGTTTCTTGGTGATAGCGGTATAGATACTTTGCAGAATACTGTCCTGCGCACGGGTGTAAGTTTCCTGCTTTTGTTCCAATGGGAATGCCATTTTTTGCAGTTCCGGCTTCTTGCTTTTGCTCCACTGTTCCCGTAGCTTATAGGTGTCGATATAGAGATTCAGCAAATTACTGTTCTTGCCGTTAATGACGGTCGGACAGAGCAGGGTTTGTTCTATCAGGCGGTGGGACGTAAAGAGTTCGTAAAGGTTATCGCCTCCAAAGGCACCGCTGGCTCCTCCTGTGCTCACCCCGAACTGACTGGCTATGCTGGCCAATCCCGACAGACTTCCTCCTTTCTCGTCCTGCAGGGCAAACGAGAGTCTGGCAGTATAAGTCGGCTTAGTCATCAACGATTTTGTAAGCCCAATAGCGGCTCCGGCAATGGCTATGAGAATCACAATCCATTTGCGGTGCCATACCTTTTGTTTGATAACCGAAAGGTGCTGCAATATCTCCTGCAACGAAATCTCATCCGACGATGCGGAAACGTTGTTATTCTGTGACGACATGTTTGGTTTGTCAGGTTGTTGTTCTGTATCCATTGTTATCTATTGATCTTTAACTGTCTTTGTTTTTACCATTAAGAAATTAAGCTGCATGTAGAACGAAATCTAGATTCTAAATACCTTAATGATAAAGGAGGTCTCAAGGTAAATGGTTAACGATAAATGGTAAATCTGCTCCGCTATCTCAGCGATCGGAGATCAGGAACAAGAAACAAACCACTGGTATCTTGTATCTTGATCCTGGGATCTACCTCTTGTCTCTGATTCCTTTATTTCTTAATTCCTTAATGGTAAAATCCGTGTTTTTGTGGATCTTTCCCTGTTTACTTGTTCCTCATTTTTTGTCTCTGGGTTCTAGTCACTTACCACTTTTACCTAGTGTGTTCTAGAACATCCTTATCAATGTAATAATTAACGTAGCCATAGTAACGACACTGGATGTAATACCTATGGTTTCGGCCGTAGTCATTCCTTTCCTTTCCGGCTTCAACGGCACCACGATGCTGGCTCCCGGCTTTATCTTCGGATAGACCCGGAAGCCCAGAAAGTGAGAGGTGGCATCTACCGATCCGTTGGGATAGACCACATAGGTGCGACCGGCCAGCGCCTTGGCGCTGAATCCACCGGCACTGGAGATATAATAACCCAACGATTTTCCACTCTGATAGCGAACCGCCGTACTGCGGAGCACCTGACCCGATATATTGACGGTTTCCAACTGCTTTGGTATGGAGAGAACATCACCCTCTTCCAACTGCAGGTCGTATTTCGATCCCGGATGTTTGATAATCTTTTCGAGACGAATATCGACAATATCCGAGGTAATGGCATCCAATTTCTCCATTTGGAGAGAATCGATAGCACTGGTTTTGCTATTCACTTTGAGGGCGGCATCTTTCTTTATTTGATACATTGCTTTCTGATCCACATCGTCTTTCTTATGTTTACGGGTCAGGAAGGCTCCCTGCGGGTAGGCGTAGGCCGACGTACCCCCTGCCTGAATGAGAAGATCGGAAATACGTTGCCGTTTCGATTTCAACACGTAGTTCCCCGGAGCGATGACTTCGCCTTCGATGGTAACCTCTTTCATATTTTCTGCTCCGAAGATGGGGCGTACCACCACGCGGTCTTCCCGTTTTAGCTTAAAGGTAGCCGTGTTTTCCATGGCAGAGTCCATTTTGATTTTGAACGATTCGGCCTTGTTGATATTTTCATTCAGGGTCTTGATATCGGTAATCTGGCGGTATACCTCTATCTCACCCACATTGGCTTTGTTTTTAAATCCGTTGGCCAACACAATAATATCTTTCAGGCTCATTCCCTCTCCAAAGGGATATTTATCGGGTTTCAGCACTTCGCCCGAGATGTAGACGAAATCTTTTTCCTTCATATCGAGCACCGATCCGATGTAGATGCTGTCTTCGCGTTGCAGGGCAATATCGTTTTGTCCGTTCAACACCTCTTTCGGACTGAAAGAGGCTACTTCCGACAATCCGAGATTGTTTTTACGGAAAATGACCGCGCTATTTACAAATGCATCCTCCTTGAGACCTTCGGCCAGTTGAAGCAGTTCTTTTACCTTCATTCCCTCTTTCAGGGCATAGACACCAGGACGGTAAACGGCACCCGAAATTTGTACCCGGTTCTCGAAACGGTTGAGTAGTTTACCCACGGTGTAGGAATCGCCGGGTTCGGTTTTGAAGGTTTTGAAATTGCCGTTTTCGATGCTAACCACGCTCTGTTCTTTCAAGGTGTTGCGGTAACCGGTAATGCTTTGGCGATAGGCTTTTTCGGTAAATCCACCGGCGAAGGTAATCAGATCTTGTAGTGTTTCGCCACTTTTCATTTCGAAGATGGCAGGCGTCTTTACCTCGCCGGTCAGCGTCACCCGGTTACGGTAGGGGAGCACTTTGATTACATCCTGATCCTGCAGGCGCAGATCGTGTTGTTTGCCCTGCACCAGAAAGTCGTAGAGATCGATAGTGCGGATTACCTGATTGTTGCGAATCACCTGAATGTCGCGGAACGAACCGTTCTCTTTCGGGCCGCCCGACTGATAGAGTGCATTGAAAACAGTAGCTAACGACGGAATGGTATACGATCCCGGGTGAGCTACCTCACCAATAACATGGACAGTGATGCTACGGATATTGCCCAGGTTGATGCTAACAGAGGTATTGCCCGATGCCAGACCTTTGTAGGTAGCTGTCATCCGGTTTTTGATTACTCTGCGCGCTTCGGCGATAGTCAGTCCGCTTACATTGATCACTCCCACCAGGGGAATACGGATGGTACCTTCGGGACTAACATAGAGTTTATGGCTCACTTCCGACAGTCCGTAGATATCGATCAATACCTCGTCGTCGGGGCCTAATACGTAATTCTGGGGAGTAGCCAGTCGCAGATTGGGCTCGAAATTCATCGCCGCATTCTTGAAAATCTCCGTGCCGAACACCTTCGGTTTGGCTGCTTCAATGGAGTCGCGTCTCCATTTTTCCGGATCAGGGCCATTAATAGTCGCGTCTTCAGTCAGATTTGACCTGTTATCTGTTCCCTGATACCTGTTTCCTGACTTTACCTCCTGACCCGAATATTGCACGATGCGCTTTTTTAGTTTCTGGGCTTGCTCAGGTGAAGCTCCTTTAGAAGCGGCATACTGGTCGATCTGGCCGGTTGAGATGCCCTGCGATTGCATTTGCTGTACTAATTGCCCAACCTGAGCATCACTCAGGTTGTCGACATTCATGTTTTTAAGACTGGACAGAGATTGGGCATGTAAGAAAAGAGTAAGGAAAAGGCTGCCTATAATGGCCGAAAATTTCTTCATTTTTATAGTGTTATTTTGTAGTGCAAAGTTAAATAATTCTGTTCAACAGAAAAAGATCAGGAACCATTGGCTTTAAAAATAACTCCAATAGTAGCAAGAATAATCTTTATATCTAACCAGATAGACCAATTGTCAATATAGTCCAGATCCATTTTAACCCAATCATTAAAACTGACCTGATGACGCCCCCACACTTGCCAGCTGCAGGTAATTCCGGGCTTCATGCTGAGGCGCCGTAACTGGTATTTGTCGTATTGCTGTACCTCAGATAGGAGGGGGGGGCGGGGCCCGACGATAGACATGTCTCCAAGAATTACATTGATAAACTGAGGTAATTCATCTAAAGACGTTTTGCGCAGAAACTTTCCAATTTTTGTAACCCGGGGATCATCTTTTATTTTAAAGGCCGGACCATCCGCTTCGTTCATATCTGCCAAGTCTTTTTTCAACTCTTCGGCATTGGTTACCATCGACCGGAATTTATAACACTGGAACCGTCTTCCGTTTCGCCCGATGCGTTCCTGTTTGAAAAAGACCGGGCCTCCGTCTAATTTAATCAGGAAGGCGATCGCCACAAAGAGCGGGAGCGAGAGCGCCAGCGCCGTGAGGCTGAATAGCAAGTCGAACATGTCTTTGATCTTCAGGGGCAGGTATTTGTCGGGCACCGTTTGGTAGGTGAAAAACTGCTCGTTAAAATTCGATCTCAGCGCGTAGCGGGAGTGTATGTTCTCTTCCGAATGCTGCAGAATGTGGAGGGTAACCCCTATTATATTGCACTCGCCGATTAGCTTCTGTAGGCTGTTACCTCGACTATTGATGGGCTGACAGTAGAACACATCGTCCACTGGCTGTCGGATCATAAACTCACTTAACGCTGCCGTGGGGAGAAACTGTTTGTCGGGAAAACGACCGATTAACTCCGGATCGTCGCTGAAAATAGCGACTAAGTTATACCCCCAGTCTTTCACCTTATCGAAGGTGGAGATAAACACGCAGTTGCTGCTGTTGGCCACAATTACAACAAAGCGGGTGTTGAACCCCTTGCGGCGCATAAAGCGCATGCTCCGGTAGAATCCGTATTTGAAAAGAATCAGCAGCAGAAAATTGACCAAGCTGAAGCCCAGACAATAGTAAATGGAATCCAATCGTTCGGGCATCCAAGGGTAGAGGATGGCGACCTGCAACAGGCAACATACCCCGATAAATACGGTGGTGGCATAGCCCCGTATCATGGAGGCGAAGGCTCGTTCGCGAAACACAGTGCCTAACCGCAGGCGGTAGAGAAAAAACGACCATAGCCCGCCGAGCACCGCTGCCAATAGGAGGGTGTGTACCACAGTCAACCGCTCCGCCTGCATTATGTACAAGGGAGCAAAAAAGAGCGCCGCAGACAGCAAGGTCTGCAATATGACCATTATAACAGAAAGCGTAGATTCTCTTTTAGTGAGCATTTTCATTACTGTCCCATTAAAATTCAAAAGTTTTCTTTGAAATATTTGAAATTTAGTTAGTTACATTAGTTTTTCAAGCGCGACGATTTCAATTTTTATTTTGCGTATAGGCTGCAATGAATAAAGAGAAATATGTGTTTGCCCAACTGATATCATTTCTGAACGAAAATAAGTTTCGTCGTATCGTTGATAAGTACCAAGGTAATCGATACATTAAGCATTTTAAATGCTG